>OMEJ01000055.1_pt1 | contig 138189 bp, 117 predicted proteins | sample 1645361 | NCBI WGS metagenome assembly OMEJ01 (sample SAMEA103958156, study PRJEB25191) | human gut metagenome
GGGAAACGAAGTTTCCCACAAAGTTCTTTGCCAAGCTTTCTTTCAAGAAAGCGGTGGGCGCAGAGGCAAAGCGAAGCTTTGCAGAAGGCTTTTTTGCTACCTTTTTTCTCAAAAAAAGTTAGTGCATGTCGTGGCTGTTGAGGAGGTTCTGCTTGATGTCCCACAGCTTCTGGCTCAGGTCCACATAGTAGTTGTGGGGGTTCTCAAAGCGCTTGACCTCGTCCCACAGGGAATCCACCTGCCGCTGGCAGTAGGAGCGGCTGGCCTGGAGGTCGGGCACCTGATAGACCAGTTCGCCGTTCAGGAAGATGGGGACCATCAACTCCCGGGCCTCATAGTCGGTGTAGGTCTTGCGCTTCCAGGTGGCGTCAGGATCGAAGAGCTCCAGAGGCTGGGTGAAGTCAAACTCCTCGTTGTGCAGGCAGATGAGATCGGCCTCCGCCTTGCCCGTGTCCTTGGAGAAGATACGGTAGATCTTCTTGAAGTGGGGGGTGGTGATCTTGGCGGCATTCTCGCTGATCTTGATCTTGGGAATGATATTGCCGCTCTCATCCTCGATGGCCACCAGCTTATACACCCCGCCGAACACCGGCTCGGAGCGGGAGGTGATGAGCCGCTCGCCCACGCCGAAGGAGTCGATACGGGCGCCCTGGCGCACCAGATCCCGGATGATGTACTCGTCCAGGGCGTTGGAGGCAAAGATCTTGCAGCTGGTAAGACCCGCCTCGTCCAGCATCTCCCGGGCCTTCCGGGACAGGTAGGTGAGGTCGCCGGAGTCCAGGCGGATACCGCACTTGGTGATGCCCATGGGCTCCAACACCTCTTTGAAGGCACGGATGGCATTGGGCACGCCGGATTTCAGCACGTTATAGGTGTCCACCAGCAGGATGGCGTTTTCCGGATAGAGCTGGCAGTAGGTCTTGAAGGCGGTGTACTCGTCGGGGAACATCTGCACCCAGGAGTGGGCCATGGTGCCGGTGGCGGGAGAGCCGTAGTGCTGGTCGGCCATGGTGCAGGCGGTGGCGGAGCAGCCGGCGATGTAGCTGGCCCGGGCGCCCAGCAGAGCGCCGTCGGGGCCGTGGGCCCGGCGGGAGCCGAATTCCGCCACCGGGCGGCCCTCGGCGGCCCGGACGATGCGGTTGGACTTGGTGGCGATGAGGCACTGGTGGTTCAGGCACAGCAGTACAAAGGTCTCAATAAACTGGGCCTGGATGGCGGGGGCCCGAACAGTGAGGATGGGCTCGCCGGGGAAGATGGGGGTGCCCTCGGGCACAGCCCAGATGTCGCCGGTAAAGCGGAAGGTGCGCAGATAATCTAAAAACTCCGGGGCAAAGCAGCCCTTGGACTGGAGGTAAGCGATGTCCTCCTCGTCAAAGCACAGGTTCTCGATGTACTCCACCACCTGGGCCAGGCCCGCCGCAATGGCGAAGCCTCCCTTGTCGGGGACGGAGCGGTAAAACACGTCAAAGTAACAGATCCGGTCGGCCAGTCCGGTCTGGAAATAGCCGTTGCCCATGGTCAGCTCGTAGAAGTCGCAGAGCATGGTCAGGTTTGTTTTTGCTTTCATGGCTGGGGCAGCCTCCTCACATGGGGGTGACAAGACACCCCGAATTGCCTTTATTATACCCGCTCCCCTGGGGAAAGGCAAGGACAAGCGGGGTATTCCGTAAAAAAATTGTTAAAATCCAGGAGAATTTCGAAAAGGGCATGTAATTTTGTTCTGGCTGGCAATACTAAATGGAACAAAGGAGCAAAAAAGGAGGCGTTTGGTATGGATGTGCCCAGCCGTACTCTGGAAAATATGGCCCGGGGGCTGGCGGAGAAAAATCTGGCCCGCAGCCGGTATATGCTGGCGGCGGGAGCGGCCCACCGGGATGGGCTGGCGGTGGTGGAGCTGTTGTTTGTGCGCACGGCGGAGCAGGAGCGGGTCCATGGACGGCAGTTCGCCCGGCTGAGCCAGGAGCTGGGGGGCGAACATGTGCGGGCCGAGGGGGCCTATCCCCTGGAGATGGAGCAGGACACCGTGCAGTGGCTGCGCCGGGCCAAAGAGGAGGAGGACCGGGAGGCAGGAGAGTGGCGGGAATTTGCCCGCCAGGCCCGGGAGGACGGAGTACCTCAGGCCGCAGACCTGTTTGAGCGGGTAGCCCAGGTGGACGAGACCCACGGGGACCGGTTTGCCCGGTGGGCTGGGCGGCTGGAGGATGGGGAGCTGTTTGCCCGGCCTCTCCCCTGCCTGTGGCGGTGCACCGTCTGCGGCCACACCCAGTATGAGGAGGGGGCGCCGGAGCGCTGTCCGCTGTGTCTGGGACCGCAGAGCCAGTTTCTGGCTCTGGAGGGGGAGGACTGGTTTTAAAGAATTGGCTAACCACACCTTAAGGTATCCTTTATACTTTTTTCATTGCCCTGGTCCGGGCAACTATGGTATACTGATTCTATCTGGACAGGGCAGCCTGTCCGGTCTGATGATAAAGAAAAGGCGGGATACAAGTTGGAGCGTACCTTTGACGCGCTGGTGGTCGGCGCGGGTTATGCCGGGGCGGTGTGCGCCCGGCAGTTGGCAGAGCAGGGCAGCAAGCGGGTGCTGGTGCTGGAGCGCCGGGACCATATCGGCGGCAACGCCTACGACTGTCTGGACCAGGCCGGCGTGCTCATTCACCAGTACGGCCCCCATATCTTCCACACCAACGACAAGCGGGTCTTTGACTGGCTGTCCCGGTTTACCCCCTGGCGGGACTACCAGCACCGGGTCATCGCCAACATCCCCGACAATGCCGGGGGCCGCATGACCTACCCGGTTCCCTTCAACCTTACCTCCCTGGAGACCGCCTTTGGTCCCAAGGAGGGCAAGCGCCTGGGAGACAAGCTGCTGGCCGAGTACGGCGCGGAGCAAAAGGTGACCATTCTGGAGCTGCGGCAGAACGCCGACCCGGAGATCGCCGCTCTGGCCGACTATGTGTACGAGCACGTGTTTGTCCACTACACCATGAAGCAGTGGGGACAAAAGCCGGAGGAGATCGACCCCAACACCACCGCCCGGGTGCCGGTGTTCCTCTCCCGGGATGACCGCTACTTCCAGGATGCCTTCCAGGGCATGCCTCAGGAGGGCTACACCCCCATGTTTGAGCGGATGCTGGACCATCCCAACATCACCGTGGAGCTGGGCTGCGACGCCCTGAAGCGGCTGGATGTGAGCGGAGAGCAGATCAAGGTGGACGGCGAAGTCTTTGACGGCCCTGTCATCTACACCGGCCAGGCCGACGAGCTCTTTGGCTTCCAGTTTGGTCCCCTCCCCTACCGCACCCTGGACTTCCGCTTTGAGACCCTTCCCCAGGACGACTTCCAGGGCTACGGCACGGTGAACTACACCGTGGACGAGGACTATACCCGCATCACCGAGTTTAAGCACCTCACCGGCCAGAAGGTGCCCGGGAAGACCACCATCGTGAAGGAGTACTCCCGCGCCTATACCGGAGCGCCGGGAGAGATCCCCTACTACGCCATCATTAACCCGGACAACAATGCCCAGTACGGCCAGTACAAGGCCCTGGCGGAGAAGTTCAGCAACCTCCACCTGTTGGGCCGCCTGGCGGAGTACAAGTACTACAATATGGACGCTATCGCCGGCCGGGCGCTGGACCTGGCTGAAGAGCTGCTGAAGTGATTGCGGCGTGAGCCGCCGGGGCGCGGAACACCCGCGCCCCCTCCGATGAGAGGAGATAATTACATATGGATAAGCTGATTACCTTTGCCGTCCCCTGTTATAACTCCGCTGCCTATATGGAGCACTGTGTGGAGACCCTGCTCCAGGGCGGCGACGACATCGAGATCATCCTGGTGGACGACGGCTCCACCAAGGACGACACCCCCGCCATCTGCGACCGCTACCAGGAGCAGTACCCCGACATCGTCCGGGCCATCCATCAGCCCAACGGCGGCCACGGTGAGGGCGTCAACCAGGGCATTCGCAACGCCCGGGGCATCTACTACAAGGTGGTGGACTCCGACGACTGGGTAGACGTGCCCTCCCTGCACAAGGCGCTGGACAAGCTGCGCCAGTTCGTCCGGGACAACAAGCTGGTGGACATGATGATCTGCAACTATGTCTACGAGCACGCCGAGACCAACACCCAGCGGGTGATGCACTACCGCAACGTATTCCCCCGCAATAAGGTGTTCGGCTGGGACCAGATTGGCCGCTTCCGTCCCTCCCAGTACCTGCTGATGCATTCGGTCATCTACCGCACCCAGCTGCTGCGGGACTGCAACCTGGAGCTGCCCAAGCACACCTTCTATGTGGACAACATCTTTGTCTACCAGCCCCTGCCCTATGTGAAGAACATGTACTACCTGGATGTGGACCTGTACCGTTACTTCATTGGCCGCTCCGACCAGAGCGTCAACGAGAAGGTGATGGTCACCCGGGTGGACCAGCAGCTGCGGGTCACCTACCACATGATCGACTCCCACGACCTGCGCCAGGTTTCTGCGGAGCACAAGAAGCTGGGCCGGTATATGTTCAATTACTTGGCCATGATGATGGCGATTTCCTCCATCTTCCTGGTCATCGACAGCTCCCCCGAGGCGCTGGGTAAGCGCACCCAGCTGTGGGAGTACCTGCGTACCGTGGACTCCGGCATCTACCACAAGATGAAGTACCGCGCTGTGTCCGCCTTTACTGCCTTCCCCGGCTATCAGGGACGGAAGCTGTCTGTGGGACTTTATCGTCTGGCTCGGAAGATTTATAAATTTAACTGATTTTGCTTATTTTTGCGCTGAATTGAAGCGTTTTGTGGGAGTGACGTTCTGCGTCGCTCCCACTTTTTTATTGGCAGAGTTCCGCCCTGCGGGGCGGGTTCCTTTCTGGATCACCAGAAAGGAACCAAAGAGTGACTGGGGGCCGCTTCCGGTGAGCACTTTGCCTGCGGCGATGCTCACAGTCATTGCCCCCAGACCCCCGGCTACGGGAATGGGTCACTTCCGTCCGGCAGTTACTTCCGGCGGGCAAAATCAAGATCTGTTTCCCTCCTATTCCCGGGCCTTAGGCCCTTTTGCCATCAAAATATGTGAAGGGTTGCTTCTATCATACACCGCCTGGTGCGTCCCTACCTGTTTGGTGCGGCGGTGGTCGGGCGGACCAGCTGCCACGGTTCTGCCAGAGCAGGCGGTGTCCGTACAGCGCAGCGGTTTTCTAATTTTTGACGCAGTAGGGGCTAGTGCCCCCGAGGCAAGAAGAAAGCAAGGTCTTGTCTTAGGCCGCCGGAAAGTTACGGAAATCTCGCTGGAGGGCGTCCCCCGTAATCGGGGGTCCAGGGGGTGTGGTGACTATGAACACCCGCCTGTGGCGAGGTGTTCGTCGGAGCCACACCCCTTGGTGCCTTTTTGGTGCCTTTTTGGTTCCTTTTTGGGCAAGCAAAAAGGAACACCCGCCTCTCCTATTAAAAAAATAAACCCCTTCCCCTTGACAGCAACTCAAAAAACAGATAAGATATTCTGGCAAATAAGGAAAACCGCGTGGAAAAGGAAAAGTACCCGCCTCTGAGACGCACAGAGAGCCGCCGTTTAGGTGCAAGGCGGACGGGAGGAGCCGGGAAACATCACCTTGGAGCAGAGGGCTGAAATGAAAGTAGGCCTCTCCGGACGCCCCCGTTACCGGGCAGAACTTGAGTGGCCGGACGTGTTTGTCCGGCAAGAAGAGTGGTACCGCAGAGGATATTGCCTTTGTCTCTTTGTTGAGACAAGGGTTTTTTTGTTTTCTGAGAGGAGTGGCTTTGATGAACTGCCCCAAATGTGGAAACGAAATGTCACCTGGATGGATGGTGCCCGGGAAAAACTGCAATCTGGAGTGGGCTCCCGGACACGGACAGTTCCCCATGCCCCGTAAGGGCAGGGTGCTGCTCAAACCCACCCCGCCCCGGGATACCCCCTTCGACCTTGCGGAATATCCGGCTTATCTCTGCGCGGATTGTCAATTGGCCCTCTTTGCGTATGAATAACGAAAGGAGCGCTCAGGATGAACTGCCCCAAATGCGGAAGACCTATGGAAGAGGGAACGATGCACACCCATAAGTACCCTTTCTGGACGCAAGAGGAATTGAAGTTTTTCCGCGCCCCTGCGGATGTAGTGGAACTGGGACCGCACGGAGACGATACCAGCAGCATGTTTACCCGCGACCCATTTCCGGAATTTCCCCACGCGATGCTCTGCCGGGAATGTGGACTTGTCACATTTCCCTGCAATTTAATTGAAAAAGCAAAAAAAGATTCCAAATAGGAGGAACACGAGACATGGACTACAATAAGACCATCAATCTCCCCCAGACCGACTTCCCCATGCGGGCCGGTCTGCCCAAGCGGGAGCCCGACATGCTCCAGCGCTGGAACGATATGGACCTGTACAACGAGATGCTGAAGAAGAACGAGGGTAAGCCTCTCTTCTCCCTCCACGACGGCCCTCCGTTCTCCAACGGTAACCTGCATATGGGCCACGCCCTGAACAAGTCCCTGAAGGACTTCATCACCCGTATGTACGCCATGCGGGGCTACTACACCCCCTATATCCCCGGCTGGGATAACCACGGCATGCCCATCGAGAGCGCCATCATCAAGGAGCAGAAGCTCAACCGCAAGCAGATGAGCGTCCCCGAGTTCCGCACCGCCTGCCACAACTACGCCCAGAAGTATATCGACATCCAGATGGAGGGCTTCAAGCGCATCGGCGTGCTGGCCGACTGGGAGCACCCCTACAAGACCATGGACCCCGGCTTTGAGGCTGAGGAGGTCAAGGTGTTTGGGGAGATGTACAAGAAGGGCTATATCTATAAGGGCCTCAAGCCCGTTTACTGGTGCCCCAACGACGAGACCGCCCTGGCCGAGGCCGAGATCGAGTACCAGGACGATCCCTGTACCACCGTGTATGTGAAGTTCCAGATGAAGGACGACCAGGGCAAGCTGGCCGCCTATGACCACAGCAAGCTCTACTTCGTGATCTGGACCACCACCATCTGGACCCTGCCCGGCAACCTGGCTATCGCCCTCCACCCCGACGAGAGCTACGCCCTGGTGAAGGCTCCCAACGGTGAGACCTATATCATGGCCGAGGCCCTGGTGGAGAAGGTCATGAAGGTGGGCGGCTTTGAGTCCTGGGAGATCGCCGAGACTCACCCCGGCTCCTTCTTCGAGAACATGCTGGCCCAGCACCCCTTCTTGGATAAGACCTCCCGCCTGCTGCTAGCCGACTACGTCACCATGGACTCCGGTACCGGCTGCGTCCACACCGCTCCCGGCTTCGGCGCCGACGACTACCAGACCTGCCGCCGCTACGGCATGGAGATGGTGGTGCCCGTGGACGACCGTGGCTGCCACACCGACTACGCCGGCAAGTACGCCGGCATGAAGACCGAGGAGTCTAATCCTGTCATCCTGGCTGACATGAAGGAGAGCGGCGCTCTCTTTGCCAGCGAGGAGATCGTCCACTCCTACCCCCACTGCTGGCGCTGCAAAAAGCCCATCATCTTCCGCGCCACTCCCCAGTGGTTCTGCTCCGTGGACGCCTTTAAGGACGAGGCCTGCGCCGCCTGTGACGACGTGCGCTGGGTGCCCGGCTGGGGCATTGACCGCATGAAGTCCATGATCCGGGAGCGCGCCGACTGGTGCATCAGCCGTCAGCGCCGCTGGGGTCTGCCCATCCCCGTGTTCTACTGCAAGGACTGCGGCAAGCCCATCTGCACCGACGAGACCATCGCCGCCGTGAGCAAGCTGTTTGGCGAGAAGGGCTCCAACGCCTGGTATGAGATGGAGGCCGCCGACATCCTGCCCGCCGACTTCGCCTGCCCCCACTGCGGTTCCAAGGGCGGCTTCACCAAGGAGGAGGACACCCTGGACGGCTGGTTCGACTCCGGTTCCACCCACTTTGCCTCCATGCAGAAGGACCAGGGCTTCTGGCCTGCCACCATGTACCTGGAGGGTCTCGATCAGTACCGCGGCTGGTTCCAGTCCTCCATGCTCACCGCCGTGGGCGCTCTGGGCAAGGGTGCGCCCTTCAAGGAGTGCCTGACCCACGGCTGGACCGTGGACGGCGAGGGCCGTGCCATGCACAAGTCTCTGGGCAACGGCGTGGACCCTGCTGATATCTTCAAGAAGTACGGCGCCGACCTGCTGCGTCTGTGGGCTGGTTCCGCTGACTACCATGTGGATGTGCGCTGCTCCGACAACATCTTCAAGCAGCTCTCCCAGAACTACCTGAAGTTCCGCAACACCGCCCGGTACTGCCTGGGCAACCTGAACGGCTTTGATCCCGAGAATCTGGTCAAGCCCGAGGAGATGCTGGAGCTGGACAAGTGGGCGGTGACCAAGCTCAACGAGCTGACCCAGAAGTGCTTTGCCGCCTATGATAGCTACGAGTTCCATGTGGTGTCCCACGCCATCAACGACTTCTGCGTGGTGGAGCTGTCCTCCTTCTATCTGGATATCATCAAGGACCGCCTCTACTGCGAGGAGAAGGACGGCCTGAAGCGCCGCTCCGCCCAGACCGCTCTGTGGCTCATTCTGGACACCATCACCAAGCTGTTTGCTCCCATCCTGGCCTTCACCTGTGACGAGATCTGGCAGGCCATGCCTCACCGCGCCGATCAGGATGCCCGCAACGTGGTGCTCAACGAGATGAACAAGCCCTTCGCCGACTATGCCCTCAGCGAGGACGAGATGGCCAAGTGGGACAAGATCATCGACGTGCGTACCGCCGTCAACGGCGTGCTGGAGAGCGCCCGGAACGAGAAGAAGATCGGCAAGAGCCTGGAGGCCGCCGTGGCCCTCACCGTTCCTGCCGAGGACGCCTTCCTGGCCGAGATGGACGAGGAGTATCTGGCTGACCTGTTCATCGTTTCCCAGGTGAACGTCACCGTGGGCGAGGCCCTGTCCGTTCAGGTCTCCGAGGCCAAGGGCGAGAAGTGTGAGCGCTGCTGGAAGCACCACATCAAGGTGGGCTCCGACGCCAACCATCCCACCCTCTGCCCCCGCTGCGCATCTGTGGTGGCCGCCGAGAACCTGTAAGATTCTTCCCCATAAAACCCCAAAGCGGGCTGCCGATGGCAGCCCGCTTTTTTAAAAGTTTTCCACATTTTCTGGTGTTTTTGTGGAAAGTAAAGTACAATAGAGAAAAACGGAAGGAAATGAGGTGCCGTGATGACCGATGTAATCGTGGTGGGAGGCGGCCCGGCCGGACTCACCGCCGGGCTGTATCTGGCCCGAGCGGGGCGCAGCGTGCTGGTGCTGGAGGAGAGCACCCCCGGCGGACAGATCAACTTCTCCCCCCTTGTGGAAAACTATCCCGGTCTGCCCCGGGTGGCGGGCAGCGAGCTGGGTGACACCCTGGCTCAGCAGGCCCAGGATCTAGGCGCTCAGCTGGAGTATGAGAGCGTCACCGCCGTGACGCCCCTGGAGGACGGCTTCCGGGTGGACACCGACTGCGGCAGCCACACCTGCAAGGGGCTGATTCTCGCCACCGGTGTGCGCCACCGTCCCCTGGGTCTTCCCGGTGAGGAGGAGCTGGTGGGACAGGGCATCTCCTACTGCGCCGTGTGCGACGGCCCCTTCTGCAAAGGAAAGCCCGTGGCCGTAGTGGGCGGCGGCGACACCGCCCTCCAGGACGCCCTGTTTTTGGCCCAGCTGTGTGCTCAGGTGACCCTCATCCACCGCCGGGACCAGTTCCGGGGCGCACAACGGCTGGTGGATCAGGTAAAGGCCTGCCCTAATATCCAGTGCCTCATGGACAGCACGGTGGAGGCTCTGGACCAGGCCGACGGCCAGCTCACTGGCATCCAGGTGAAGAATAAAATTACCGGGGAGACCACCGCCCTGGCGGTGGACAATCTGTTTGTGGCGGTGGGGCAGCAGCCCCAGAATGAGCTCTTTGCCGACCTGGTGGAGCTGGACGAGGCAGGGTATATCCGCTCTTCCGACTGCCGTACCAGCCGGCCCGGGGTGTATGCCGCTGGAGATTGCCGGACCAAAGATGTGCGGCAGCTGACTACTGCCGTCAGCGACGGCACGGTAGCCGCCCTGCTTTTCTTGGAAGAAACATAATCTATAAAGGGAAAATGTGCCTTTCTGAGCGATCAGAAAGGCACGAAAGAATCGCCGGGGGACGGCTCCGATGAGCGCCATCGCACAGCGGGCGCTCGTAGTCACCTTTCCCCCGGTCCCCCTGTTGCGGGGGCGGGTCACTTTGGGCTTTTGGTAGCTCCCGGCGGCCTAAGCTTTGACCGTGCGCCTTTCTTCTCTCGGCCCACTGGGGCCTGCTGCCATCGAAATTTGCAAGATTATCCGTCTATTTCACACCGCCTTCTGCCTCCCTTCCTGTTGAGTGCGGCGGTGGACAACGCCCATAAAAACAAAAAGGTAGGAGCGACGCAGAACGTCACTCCTACCTTTCATTTTATTACGGGCGCAGAGGCGAAACGAAGTTTCGCAGGAAGCTTTTTTGCCTACTTTTTTCTCGAAAAAAGTAGGTTACAGGTCGATTACTTCACCGGAGAGAACTTCCCGGCCATCTACGACCAGCTCGCCGTCCCGGTAGTCCACGGTCAGGCGCTGACCGCTCTCCACCTGATCGGCGATGATCTTGCGGCTGATGAGGGTCTCCACGGTGTGCTGGAGGTACCGGCGCAGCGGACGGGCACCATAGATGGGATCGTAGGCGCTGTCGATAATGAAGTCCTTGGCGGCGGGGGTGAGCTCCACGGTGAGTTGCTTGTCGCTGAGGCGGCGGTTGATGTCGGCCACCATCAGGTCGATGATGTGGGTGACATTGTCCTTGGTCAGAGGCTTGTAGAACACAATCTCGTCCAAACGGTTGAGGAATTCAGGCCGGAAGGAGCGCTTCAAGAGCTCGTTGACCTGATCCCGGGCCTCCTGGGAGATCTCGCCGTCCGCACCAATGCCGTCCAGCAGGAACTGGCTGCCCAGGTTGGAGGTCAGAATGATAATGGTGTTCTTAAAGTCCACGGTACGGCCCTGGCTGTCGGTGATCCGGCCGTCATCCAGCACCTGCAGCAGGATGTTGAACACATCGGGGTGGGCCTTCTCCACCTCATCAAAGAGGATGACGCTGTAAGGTTTGCGGCGTACGGCCTCGGTGAGCTGGCCGCCCTCCTCGTAGCCCACATATCCCGGAGGGGCTCCGATCAGACGAGAGACGGAGAACTTCTCCATGTACTCGGACATGTCGATACGCACCAGGTTTTTCTCGCTGTCGAACAGAGCCTCGGCCAGAGTCTTGGCAAGCTCGGTCTTACCGACACCGGTGGGGCCCAGGAACAGGAAGGAGCCGATGGGCTTGTTGGGGTCGGCGATGCCGGCACGGCTTCTCAAAATGGCCTCGCTGACAAGGCGCACCGCCTCGTCTTGGCCCACCACACGCTGGTGGAGGATGCCCTCCAGGTGGAGCAGCTTCTCCCGCTCGCCCTCCATCAGACGGGCCACGGGGATGCCAGTCCAACGCTCGATGATGCGGGCGATCTCCTCCTCGGTGACCTTATCCCGCAGCAGAGAGCGTTGCTTGCCCTCGTTGGCGATCTGCTCCTCCGCCTCCAGGGCCTTTTTCAGCTCGGGAATCTTGCCGTACTGGAGCTCGGCGGCCTTATTGAGGTCGTACTCCCGCTGGGCCTTCTCCAACTGGGCGTTGGCGGCCTCCAACTCCTCACGGAGCTTCTGGACCTTGCCGATGGCGTTCTTCTCGTTGTCCCACTGGGCCTTCTTGGCCTTGAACTCCTCCCGCATGTCGGAGAGCTCCTTCTGGATCTCAGCCAAGTGCTCCTGGGAAATTTTATCCGTCTCCTTCTTCAGGGCGGCCTCCTCGATCTCATGCTGGATGATCTTGCGCTGGATGATATCCAGCTCGGTGGGCATGGAGTCCATCTCGGTGCGGATCATGGCGCAGGCCTCATCTACCAGGTCGATGGCCTTGTCAGGAAGGAACCGGTCGGTGATATAGCGGTTACTGAGGGTTGCGGCGGCGATGATGGCGCCGTCGGTGATTTTCACGCCGTGGTACACCTCGTAGCGCTCCTTCAGGCCACGGAGAATGGCAATGGCATCCTCCACGGAGGGCTCATTGACCATAACGGGCTGGAACCGGCGCTCCAGAGCGGCGTCCTTCTCGATATACTGGCGGTACTCGTTGAGGGTGGTGGCGCCGATGCAGTGCAGCTCGCCGCGGGCCAGCATGGGCTTGAGCAGGTTGCCTGCGTCCATGGAGCCCTCGGTCTTGCCGGCACCCACAATGGTGTGCAGCTCGTCGATGAAGAGGATGATGCGGCCCTCGCTCTTCTTCACCTCGTTGAGGACGGCCTTCAGACGCTCCTCAAATTCGCCCCGGTACTTGGCGCCTGCAATGAGGGAGCCCATGTCCAGGGAGAAGATGGTCTTGTCCTTCAGGCTGGCGGGCACATCGCCCTTGACGATCCGCTGGGCCAGGCCCTCGGCGATGGCGGTCTTGCCGACGCCGGGCTCGCCGATCAAAACGGGGTTATTTTTGGATTTCCGGCTCAGAATCCGGATGACGTTACGGATTTCGTCGTCACGGCCGATGACAGGGTCCAGCTTGTTCTGGCGGGCCCGGTCCACCAGGTCGGTGCCGTACTTTTTCAGGGCGTCGTAGGTCTCCTCTGGGTTGTCGGAGGTGACACGCTGGTTGCCACGGACGCTGGCCAGAGCCTGCATGACCTTCTCTTTGGTCACGTTATAGGTGCGGAACAGCTCCTTCAAGTTGGAGTTGGGCCGCTCCATCAGACCGAGGAGCAGATGCTCCACGGAGATATACTCGTCCTTCATGGCGGAGGCCTGCTCCTGGGCGGCGGTGAGGGCGCGGTCCACGTCCTGGGCCACGTACACTTTGTCGGCCTCCCGGCTGCCGCCGGACACCTTGGGCAGCTTGTTCACCAGGTCGGCGGCGGCCGCCTGGAAGCTGGGCACCGTCATACCCATGGCGGTGAGCAGCTGGGGAATAAAGCCCTGCTCGTCGCTGACCAGAGCCAACAGCAGGTGCTCCTGCTCGATCTGCTGGTTGCCGTGGGCCTGGGCGATGTCCTGAGCCCCCTGGATAGCGGCCAGAGACTTCTGGGTAAACTGATTCATATTCATAGTAAGAAACCCTCCTTTTCATGGGGTTTGATGTTTTGGAAATTTAGCACTCTTATAAACTAAGTGCTAAGTGAATGATAGACCAAGTTTTTGAAAAATGCAAGAGAAAGTTTGAAAAAAGGGCGGGTAATTTACCCGCCCTTTCAGAGAGTTACTGTTACTCGATGGCGATCTTCCGGCTCTGGGGGATCACCTCGCCCTGCTTGGGCAGAGTCAGCTTCAGCACGCCGTTATCATAGGCGGCGGTGATGTTTTCCTCCTGGATGCCGGAGACGTCAAAGGAGCGCTGGTAGCTGCCGCAGCGGCGCTCCCGGCACAGGTACTTGCCCTCCTCCTTCTTTTCGGAGGTCTCCTGGTGCTTGGCGGTGATGGTGAGAACGCCGTCCTGCAGGTGCAGGTCGATGTCGCCCTTATTAAAGCCGGGCAGATCAGCCTCCAGCAGGTAGTGGTCGCCCTTGTCCTGGATGTCGGTGCGGAAGGCGGGCAGCTGGCGCTGGCTGGCAGGGAACATGGAACGCTCAAATTCATCAAACAGGTCGTTAAAGCTGTTGCTCATACGTCCAAAGGGAATCATGCTATACATAATCAAAACTCCTTTCGGCCCAATGGGGAGCGGTTTGTATTTGCTCCCGGGCCCTTCTGAACTTTGACTTTAGTATAGTGCCCAATTATGAACAGTTCTTGCAAACATTGTGTCTAAATTGTAAATTCTAGCACTCTAGATACAAGAGTGCTAATTTTGGCGAGACAGCCTTGCCCCAAAAAGTGGAGGCTGATATAATGAAACAGAAGAAAACCGCCCTGTGGGCGGATTCCCATGTATAAATATAAAAGGAGGAACCCCATTGAAGATCCTTGTGTACGGCCCCAAGGCCCGCTATGACACCTACATGCCCGACTTTGCCGCCCAGCTGGGAGCAGAGCTGGTATTCTGCACTCTGGACCAGTCGCCCCGCCAGGCGGCGGCGGAAAACCCGGACGCCCAGGTGCTCTTTGACGACCCCATTGTGGACGTGGGCCGGGAGATCATTGACCTGCTGCCCAACCTGAAGCTCATCCAGTCGGAGGGCGTGGCCTTCAACCGCATTGACCTGGAGGCGGCCCGGGAAAAGGGGATCTTCGTGTGCAACAACAAGGGCTGCAACGCCGACTCCGTGGCCGAACACACCGTCATGCTCATGCTCATGGCCCTGCGCCACGGCATCACCGGCCACAATGCAGTGAAGGCGGGCCTCCAGTTGAAGATGAAAGAGGCGGTGATGGCCTCGGGCAGCCCGGAGCTAGGTGAGCAGACCGTGGGCCTGGTGGGCTTCGGCGACATTGCTCAGGCCACCGCCCGGCGGCTCAAGCCCTTCGGCTGTAAGATGTACTATTACAGTCTCCACCGCCGTTCCCCCGAGGTGGAGGCCGACTTCGGGGTGGAATACCTGCCCCTGGAGGAGCTGGCCGCCGCCTGCGACATCCTCTCCCTCCACTGCGCTGTCAACGATCAGACCCGGAACATGGTAAACGCCGACCTGGTCTCCAAGATGAAGCCGGGCATTATCCTGGTAAACACCGCCCGGGGTGACCTGGTGGACAATCTGGCCGTGCGCCAGGGCCTTCTGGATGGCCGTATCGGCGGCATTGCCATGGACACCCTGGCCCCCGAGCCCACCCCCGCCGACCACCCTCTGGTGGATCTGCCCGCGGAGATCGCGGACCGGGCCATCTACTCCCCCCACCTGGGCGGCAACACCGGCGGCTCCTTCCGCCGGGCGCACAACAATATGTGGAACAATGTGAAGCTCATCCAGGAGGGCAAGCGGCCTAATTTTGTGGTAAATGGGCTGTAATCATTCTTTTTAAAAACAAAACCGCAGTCGGAGTAAACCGGCTGCGGTTTTTTGTTTGGGGGACCCCTTGTTCCTTTTTGCTTGCCCAAAAAGGAACCAAAAAGGCACCAGGGGGCTTCCTTCGATGAACACCTGGCTTGCGCCGGTGTTCATAGGCGTCGCCCCCTGGACCCCTGTTTACGGGGGACGCCATCCTGAGGATTTGGCATTTGCGTCCGGCGGCTCCGAACACAAGACCTTGCGTTCTTCTTGCTCCGGGCCTTAGGCCCTACTAGACGGAAATTTAAGGTGTTCGCGCTGTACGGACACCGCCTACTCTGGCAGAGCCAGGGCAGCTGGGCAGTTGCGGGGCATTTGCCCAACGACTGCCACACCAAACAGGTAGGCAGGCACCAGGCGGTGTATGATAGAAGCAATCCTTCACATATTTTGATGGCAAAAGGGCCTAAGGCCCGGGAATAGAAGGGAAACAAATCTTGATTTTGCCCGCCGGAATCTATCAAATATCCAAAGGGACACGCCCCCGTAACAGGGGGTCCGGGGGCAATGACTGTGAGCACCGCCGCAGGCAGGGTGCTCACCGGAAGCAGCCCCCGGTCACTCTTTGGTTCCTTTCTGGTGACACAGAAAGGAACCCGCCCCGCAGGGCGGAACCCTTTCTCATAAAATTTTATACTTTCTTCGCAAAAACAGTCTCTCCCGCCAAAACGGTCTCAAAAACAAGAACCTTCGGCAGCTCCTGGGGAGAAACCGCAAACAAATCCCCATCCAGAATCACAAGATCCCCCTGCATCCCGGGCATCAGCCGCCCACGAACCTCCTCGTCCCGGCTTGCCCAGGCCGCCCGGGAAGTAAACAGGCTCAGTCCCTCCTCCAGAGAGAGGGCCTGCTCCGGCAGGTAGGTGCGCTCCCCTGCCCGGTCTTGGCGGGTGACAGCGGCGCGGAGGTTGTCCAGCACATCAAAGGGTTCCACCGGGCAGTCAGAGCCGCCGCTGACCGCAAGTCCCAGTTCCAGCATGGAGCGCCAGTTGTAGCACTCCCGGGTGCGCTTCTCTCCCACCCGCTGGGTGATGATGCCCATGTCCTCCTCGATAAAAATGGGCTGGATGTAGGCCTGAAGGCCCAGGGCCTTCATCCGCGCCAGCAGGGCGGCATCGGTGATCTGGGCATGGACTGCCCCGTGGCGGGCCTGAGGCCAGGGGTCCCGGGCCTGGACCGCTTCCACCGCCTGGCACAGCTGCTCCAACGCCCCGTCCCCGATAACGTGGACGGCCACGTCCATCCGGGCTGTGTGAGCGGCCTCCACCAGCTGCTCCAGCTCGTTGGGCGTGTAGATGGCCATGCCCTTCCAATCCGGGTCGTCCTGATACCCCTCCCGGAGCAGGGCGGTGTGGGCGCCCAGAGAGCCGTCCTGGAGGAGTTTCCTCGGCCCGGTGCGGAAGAGACTTTCCCGGTCCTGGGGATCCGACCGGACCGACAGGAAACGCTCAAAATCCGACGGAGCAAGCAGGCACTGCTCGTATACCCGCAGCGTCAATTCCCCGTCCTGTTCCATCTCCCGGAACAAACGGACCAGACGCACCGGGTCCAAACCGGGCAGCACCTGGAGATCATCGGAGTGGACGCAGGTGAGGCCCTTGGCGTTGGCGTCGGCCTGGCCCCTTCGAATAAGGGACTTGACCTCTTCATCGGAGAGAGGCGGCACCACCTGCATGTAGAGGCGCATGGCCTCCTCCCGCAGCAGGCCCTGCTTAAAGTCCACCTTTTCCAGAACAGACTCTTCCACCCCGGTGAGGGTTTTCAGCCGCTCCAGCATGGGGGTGTTGCAGGCGGCCACGTGGGCGCAGCAGCGCAGCAGACATACCGGAACTTCCCGGGAAATCTGATCCAGGTCGGCCCGGGTGGGCATGCGCTCCTCGGCCAGAGTCTCCTGGTTCCAGCCCATGCCCAGCAGATAAGAGGCCCCCGTCTGGGCCAGCTTGTCCCGCCCGCGGCGGATCATCTCTTGGATGGAAGGGACCCCTGCCAGAGGCAGGCTGTCCTGAAACAGAGCGTAGAGCAGCAGGTGCATGTGGGTGTCGTGGAAACCGGGGAGTACCTGGCGGCCATCCAGGTCGGTTTTCTCGTCCCAGGGGAGGGCCAGGGCGTCCCGGTCGCTGCCCACAAAGACGATGGTGCCGTCCTCCAGGCCGATGGCCTCCTGCCGGTCTTTGCCGGGAACCATGGTGTCCACCTTGCCGTGATACCAGAGTCTGCGCATGAGAACCCCTCCATTTTCTTTTCTTAAACATATGATACGGCACGTTCCGCCAAAAATCCACCTGCTTTTTTGGTGGGGAGAAAAACGGTGGGCGGATGGGGACAGAAAAAGGCAGGAGCGACGGGGAAGGTCACTCCTGCCTGAAATTTTTCTTACGGGCGCAGAAGCAAAGCGAAGCTTTGCGCCAAAGTTCTTTGCCAAGCTTTCTTTCAAGAAAGCGGCGGGCGCAGAGGCAAAACGAAGCTTTGCCCAAAGTTCTTTTGCCAAGCTTTCTTTCAAGAAAAAAGTAGGTCAGTTTTCGGCGTAGCGGGACAGGAACTGGCGGGTGCGCTCCTCCCGGGGATGCTCGATGACCTGCCGGGCCGGTCCCTTCTCCACGATGACGCCGCCGTCCATAAACATAACCTCGTCGGCCACGTCCCGGGCAAAGGCCATCTCGTGGGTGACGATAATCATGGTGGTCTTCTGCTCGGCCAGGGAGCGAATCACTTTCAATACCTCCCCGGTGAGCTCCGGGTCCAGGGCCGAGGTGGGCTCGTCAAAGCACAGGATGTCGGGCTTCAGGGCCAGGGCGCGGGCGATGGCCACACGCTGCTGCTGTCCGCCGGAGAGCTGACTGGGGTAGTGGTCGGCCCGGTCACTCAGGCCCATTTTGGCCAGCAGCTCCCGGCCCTCGGCCTGGATCTCCTCCAGGATGGCCTTCTTATTCTGCTTATATTCCGGCAGTTCCTGGCTGAGCAGCTCTTTGGCCAGGGTAACATTTTGCAGCGCCGTGTACTGGGGAAACAGGTTGAAGGACTGGAACACCAGACCAAAGTGGAGGCGCTTTTTCCGTATCTCGGTTTCCCGCTGAGTCGCAGGATCGCTGGCGTCAAAAAGTACCGAGCCATTGACAGATATGGTCCCCTGGTTCGGTGTCTCCAAAAAGTTGAGGCAGCGCAGCAGAGTGGTCTTGCCGGAGCCGGAGGAGCCGATGATGGCCAGGGTCTGTCCCTGCTCCAGGGAGAAGCTGATGTCCTCCAATACCCGGGTGGGACCGAAATGCTTTTCAATATTGCATACTTCCAAAATTGCCATATTCGGTCCTCCTCATCACTGAAAGAATTCCATTTTCTTCTCCAGCTGGCCCAGCAACAACGTGACCACGCCGCTGAAGATCAGGTAGTACACAGCGGTAAAGAACAGGGGCCATACCAGACCGGCGATGCCGGAGTTGCCCTTCATGAAAGATTCGCCCATCCAGATGACTTCCTGCAAAGCAATGACCCGGGCCAGAGAGGTATCCTTTACCAGGGTGATGATCTCGTTGGACATGGGAGGGACGATGCGCTTGATCATCTGCAGCAGGGTAATGTGGCGGAAGATCTGGAGCTTGGTCATGCCCAGCACCTGGCCCGCCTCCTGCTGGCCCTTGGGAACGCCCTGGATACCGCCCCGGTAGATCTCGGAGAAATAGCAGGCGTAGTTAATGATAAAGGCCACGCACACGGCCAGCATCCGGCCTGACTCTCCGCTGGGCCAGCTGAACCACTTCTGCATACCGGGTACGTAGAACAGGGCAATGATCTGCAGCACCAGGGGGGTGCCACGGATAATCCACACCAGCAGCCGGCATACCAGGCTGATGGGCTGCAGCCCCAGCAGCCAGTTGAGCAGGGGAGACATGCCGGGCTTCCGGAGAAACCCCAGCGGCGCCCAGCGGTTCATGGAACCGAAGCTGATGATAAGGCCCAGGGGCAGGGCTCCGATGAGGGTGATAAAGAACAGCTGCAGCGTCTTGAGAAAGCCGCTGTTCAGCGCCGCAAGCACAGTTTGGAATGTGCTGGAGGTGAAAAATTCGATCATGGTATCGTCCTCTCCGGGTGATGATGGTGGGGCAAAAGCCGCCGAAAGGCAGAGCGCGCATAAGACGCGCTCTGCCTCAGGTATGACTATGGGGAAGGAATCACTCCAGGATCACAGCATCCTGAAGACCGTAGGTGGTGGCAGTCTCCAGCACGGTTCCGTCGGCCACCTTCTCAGCCCAGAAGGTATTGAAGGCGTCTACCAGGTCGGAACCCTGGCGGAAGCCTACGCCGTACTCCTCAGACTCCAGACCCTGGGCGTCGTTGAGGTTGAGGCTGTAAACCAGGTCGGCATAGCTGGTGCCCTCGCCGGTCATCTCGGCGGCCATCAGCACATCGATGACGGCGGCGTCAGAAGTGCCCGCGGAGACCTCCATCAGAGCGTTGGACTGAGCCTGGACGGGAACAGTGGTGGCGCCCAGAGCCAGGGCGGCGTCCTCACCGGCGGAGCCGGACTCCACGGCGATGTTCAGGCCCTCCAGAGAGGTGAGACCCTCGAAGTCAGCGGCCTTGTCGGCGGCATAAATCAGGGTCTGGTAATTGGTGCAGTAGGGAACGGAGGTGCCCATAGCGGCCATGACGTCGTCGCTGAGGGTCATGCCGTTCCACACGCAGTCGATGGCCTTGGAGTTGAGCTCCTCCACCTTGTAATCCCAGGTGATCTCCTGGAACTCCACATTGACACCCAGGCTCTCGGCAAAGGCCTTGGCCATGTCGGCGTCAAAGCCGATCCACTCGTCGCTGCCTTCCTCCTTGTAGTCCATGGGGGCAAAGTAGGTGATACCCACCACCAGGGTGCCCTTGTCCTTCACATACTGCATATCGCTGGTCTGGGTCTGGCTGGAGCTGCCAGAGCCGGAACCGCTGGTATTGTCAGAGCCGGAGCTGCTGCCGGAGGTATTGCCGCCGCTGGAGCAGGCGGCCAGGCTTGCGCACAGGGTCAGAGCCAGAGCAAGAGACAAAAACTTTTTCATAGTATGTATCCTCCCAAACATTGAAGTGAGAAAGAGAGGGGGAGCCCCCCCTGTTGCTTTCACATTTTAGCACGCTAATGTGATGTTGTAAAGGGGAACTTCCATTCTCTGCCTGCTTTTTCTCTTTTGTATAAAATGGCCGAACAAACTTGAGGTCACTATGTAAAAGATAAACAAAATTGGCAGCGATCCCTGGAAGCAGCGGCGCAATTGGGCCTGGAGCTGCATGGACCGCTTTCTTTTGCAGGAGAATAGAATGGGGGGCGGGACAACCGTCCCGCCCCTCTATTCTTTGGATGGAGGTTCTTACTTCATGCCGTTCTCATAGGACTCGATCATCTTCTTGACCATCTGGCCGCCCACAGAACCGGCCTGCTTGCTGGTCAGGTCGCCGTTGTAACCCTGCTTCAGGTTCACGCCTACCTCGCTGGCAGCCTCCATCTTGAACTTGTTCATGGCTTCGCGGGCGTTGGGGACCATAGTACTCTTGTTACTGGACATGATTCGTCTCTCCTTTTTTTCTGTCTGTTTGTTGTGGATGTTTGATTCGGATGGAACATCCGCATCTATCTTTGCCCAAACCAGCCTGGCTATGCGGAAAAGACGTTTCCTGATTTTGTTGTTTTTCCATGGCTTTCCATCGGTTAAAAAACGCACTGCTCCAGCACCGGCGGACAGGCCGATTGCTGGGGAGGCAGCAGGTTCATCACCGACACCTCGTAGGCGGTGCGCTCCTCACAGCGGTCGCCTAAATTTTTTGTGTACACCCGGCTCTGGAGCCGTCCCTCCAGCCCCAGCTTCTCCCCCACCTCCATCTGGCCGCACTGATAGGCCAGACTGCCCCAGGCGATGCAGGGCAGATAGTCGGAACGGCCGTAGCGCCGGTTCACCGCCAGGATCATGTCGCAGATGGTGCGGCCCAGGGGGGTGCAGCGCAGACTGGGAGGCTTACACAGGGTACCGGTACACACCAGGCGATTCTGGTCCTCCCCCTGCTCCAGCAGAAGCTCCCGGACAAAGACGCTGATGACCAGGCGGCTGCCCACCCCGGTACGGTTGTTGAAGGTGCGCACCTCTCCCCGTACCGTCAGTTCATCCCCCCGCTCCAGCCAGCCGTGCTGTTCCAGCAGAGGGCGGGAGATCACCGCGTTCACCTGGTCGGCGGCGCCGGACAGGCGGCTGACCAGCACAGGGACGGTAAAAAAATCCACGTCGTGGTTGTGGTGAGACAGAGCGGGGGGCTGGGCGGCCCGGCCGTGAAGAAGAATACGGTTTACGTCGGGGGAGGTCTGTTTCATGGCGGATCACACTCCTGAAAATCGTTTGTTCTTCCTCACTCTATGAACCGACTGGGCCGTGTATGTCCCAAAGCAGCAAAAAAGCGGCTCTCCCCAAGTGGGAGAGCCGCAAACATTGTGCATTTGTGGGGATCAGCGGCCAAATCCGCCGCCCCGGCCACCGCCGAAGCCGCCGCCGCGGCCGCCGGAAAATCCACCGCCACGGCTGCCGCCGAAGCCGCCGCCGCGGCCGCCGGAGAACCCGCCACCACGGCTGCCAAAGCCGCCGCCGCGGGGACCGCTGGAGAATCCGCCGCCCCGGGAGGAGCCGCCGCTGGGGCCATGGAAGCCGTTAAAGCCGCCGGGACCGCCCGGACCTCTGGGACCTCCGGGAGGAGGAGGCGGAGGCCGCCGCCAGCGCCGCTGGTACCAGCCATAGCCGGGACCGTGCCAGAACAGGATGGGCCGGAATACATAGGGGGGATTGACCACCCCGTAATACCGCTGACGGTAGCTGGTGTAGCGCAGGGAGTCCAGAATGGAGGCGATCACCACCAGGATGACCACCAGAGCGATCACGCTTATGATGGTGTCAGTTCTGCTGTTGTAGGACGAGCTGCCTTTGCTGAGATAGCCCAGGCCGTACTGGTCCACATAGAATTCATTGACGCCGGTGAACAGCTTGACCACGCCGTCGCCGAACTTGCCGGCCATGGCGTCCTCATAGAGGTACTGATCCATGTAGGAGGATACCTGGCTGTCGGTCATGGGGTAGTCGGGACCTACCGCCAGGTAGCACTCGCCGGTGCTGGTGTTGATGACCAGGATGCCGTCGGCGGCAGCCAGCTCGATCTGGACGCCCAGGTCGTAAGCGTAGTCGTCGATCTTGCCGTCAATGGAGGTGCGGGTGGCCACGGCGATGAGGCTGTCATACCGCTTGACCCAGTTGGCGTTGAAGAGACAAATCTGCTCCTCCTGCTGGTCAGTGAGTACGTCTGCCTGGTCGTCGATCCACTTGGTGTAGGCCGCCGTGGACAGGGAGGAATCCAGTCCAGTAGACTGGGCGGTCTCCTCCACCGGGTCGGCGCTGGCGGCGCGCCACTGGCCGATGCCGATGGCGGCGGCGATCATGATGATGGTCAGGGCCACTGCCACCGAAGTTTTCTGGAAAAGTTTCATAGTCGGTTCCTTTCCGCTGTGCCGATTGCCGATTGTGAGTGAATTGGATTAACCACGAAGCTCCAACAGCTTCTGCTTCAGCTCGCCCTCGATGCGGCCCAGCTCGGCCTCGGCCTCCTTGCGCTTCTGGCTGCCCTCGGTCTGGATCTTCATGACCTCATCCAGGGTGGAGATGAGCTGATTGTTGGTGTGCTGGAGGGTCTGGATGTCCACGATGGACTTCTCGGCCTCCCGGGCGGCGTCGATGGTGCCCATTTTCAGCATGTCCGCATTCTTCTGCAGCAGCTGGTTGGTCATGTTGGTGACGGCGGACTGAGCGGCCGTAGCCTGGCGGGAGTGCTCCAGGCCCAGAGCCAGCACCATCTGGCTCTTCCACAGGGGGATGGTGTTCACCAGAGAGGACTGGATTTTCTCCAGCATGAGGGTGTCGTTATTTTGCAGAAGCCGAGTCTGGGGACCCATCTGCACGGAGATCATGCGGGTGAGCTCCAGGTCGTGGATCTTCTTCTCAAAGCGGTTGCACAGGTTGGCAAAGTCGTTGTAGGCCTGGGCGTCCTCCTGGCTGCCGGAGGCGGCGGCCTTCTGCTTGAGCTGCTCCAGGTCGTTGGTACGCAGGTAGTTCAGGCGCTTTTTGCCCGCAATGATATACATGGTGAGCTCTTTGTAGTACTTGGTGTTCAGCTCATACATCTGGTCCAGCATGGCGATGTCCTTCATGAGCACCACCTGATGGGACTCCAGCGCCCGGACAATCTTGTCCACGTTGACCTCGGCCTTGGCATAGCTGGCCTTCAGAGCCTCCAGGTCCTTGCGCTTCTTCTGGAAGAAGCCGAAGATACCCTTCTTCTCCTCTTCCTCCTCGCCGAAGCCCTTCAGCTCCACCACCAGGTCGGACAGAGCCTGGCCCACCTCGCCAAGGTCCTTGGTTTTCACGCTGTTCAGGGCGTTTTCCGAGAAGGCGGCGATGTTCTTCTGGGCGGCGGCGCCGTACTGGAGCACCAGGTTGGAGTCGGTGACGTCGATCTTCTTGGCAAACTCGTCCACCATCTTTTTCTCGGCGTCGCTGAGCATGGACTCGTCCAGCTTGACGGCGTTGGCGTCCCGCTGGGCCTGGATGGCGGCAGCGTCAGGCTGGGGAGCCTGAGGGGCGGTGGGCTCCAAGGTGAGCTCGGGGGCCGCCTGGGCGGCGGTAGGCTCCAGGGTCAGTTCGGGAGCGGCAGCGGCCTGGGCGGCGGCGCCGGAGGGATCTAAGGTCAGCTCGGGGGTCAGGTTCAGTTCATCGCTCATGACAGGTTCCTCCTCAATATGAACAAAATGAGATGATTATTTCTTATCGTAAGCCAAATAACGGTACCAGTGGAAGGCGCAGCTTCCCAGCTGCAAGACAAGCAGCAGGATCAGCAGTCCCTGGCAGGGGGAAGGAATGTCCTTCCAGGCCAGCCAGCAAAACAGGATCAGCAGCACGGGAATGATACAGGACAACAGGGCGTTGAGCAGACACTCGCCCCGGCTCATAAACTCGCGGTACCGTTTCATGGGAGACCTCCTTTAAAGCTCCAGGGTCACGTCGCTGTCCTGGCTCTTGGTGGTTTTCTTGCCTTCTCCCGCCAGACCCTCCTGGGCCAGCAGGTTTTCCATGACGGTGATATCGGTGGAGATGTCCATGGCCTCGGCGCCGAACAGGGCGTCCAGCTGCTTGTCAAAGGCCTGGACGATGGTGCCCATCATCCGCTCCACCCGCTGCTTGGTGGAGTCGATGTTGTCGCCGGACACCCCCATGGCGTCCATACGGTCATAGGCGTTGAGAATTTTCAGGGTGGTGGGCAGATAGTAGTCCAGGAAGCGGCGGATCTGGGGCAGCTTGGCGGGCTCCTTGATGACCTGGTCGATGATCTTGGAGGTGACCTCCTCCAGATGGTCGATCTGGGCGGAGATGGTCTCGTCCTCGATGCTGTCGTTGAGGCGGCGCATCTCACTCAGCGCCCGCTCTCGCTCCTTGATGAGGTTGTCGATCTCCGGGTTGCCGGTGGATTTGGGAGCCTCGGGCTTCTTCTCCTCTTTCTTCTCTTCCTTTTTCTCCTCTGCCTGGCCGGGCATCTGGTAGTGCTTGTCCGGGAAGATGGCCTTGCCCACCACAAAGGCGGCAATGGAGATCACCGCGCACAGTACATAGTCCATGGGCTGGCTCAGGGACAGGAAGAGGCCGAATACCAGCCAAACCACACCCACCAGATAAATGGGGATCGTGGAGCGTTTTACATGTTTTGCCATTGTACAATTCCTCCATAGCACGGGGAAAAATAGGGGTTCTTATGGTGCCCATTGTACCCTTAGGGGGCTGGAGGTGTCAAGGGATTTGCCCCGACCCGTAGGGATTTCCCGGAAAAAGAGAAGGGAAAGTTTCGGTGGTATTTTACCCCTCCATTGACTTTATTCCACATTTTCGATATGATTGCAAATATAAAATTCCCGGACCGCGCCCCGGCGAGGCCCTTGGGGCAGTAAAGGAGACCAAATATGCTCACCCTGGAACAATTCAAAGCAGCCCGATCCGTCCTGCGCGGCGTCATCCGGGACACCAGCCTGATCCACTCTACCGCCCTGTCCAAGTCCACGGGGCACAATGTGTATTTAAAACCGGAAAATATGCAGGTGACCGGCGCATACAAAATCCGCGGCGCCTACTATAAAATCAGCACCCTCTCCCAGGAGGAGAAGGAGCGGGGGCTCATCACCGCCTCCGCGGGTAACCACGCCCAGGGTCTGGCCTATGCCGCCCAGGCCGCCGGAGTGCCCGCCACCATCGTCATGCCCACCACCACCCCCCTGGTGAAGGTAAACAACACCAAGGACTACGGGGCTCAGGTTATCCTCCACGGGGAGGTCTTTGACGAGGCTGCCGCTCTGGCCGCCCAGCTGGCCGAGGAGAAGGGCCTCACCTATGTCCACCCCTTCAACGATCTGGGCGTGGCCACCGGACAGGGCACCATCGCCTATGAGATCTTCCAGGACCTGCCTGACGTGGACGTGATCCTGGTGCCCATCGGCGGCGGCGGACTGGCCGCCGGTGTGTCCACCCTGGCCAAGCTGTTAAACCCCAACGTCACCGTCATCGGCGTGGAGCCCGAGGGTGCGGCCTCCATGAAGGCCAGCCTGGAGGCGGGCCACGTGGTCACTCTGCCCACCGCCAACACCATTGCCGACGGCGTGGCGGTGAAGACCCCGGGCGATCTGGTCTTCCCCTATGTACAGAACAACGTGGACCACATCATCACCATTCCGGACACCGAGCTGGTGGACGCCTTCCTGGATATCATGGAAAAGCACAAGATGGTGGTGGAAAACGCCGGCCTGCTCACCGTGGCTGCCCTCAAGCGCATCCAGGGCAAGGGTCTGAACGTGGTGTCCGTCCTCTCCGGCGGCAACATGGACGTTATTACCATGGCCTCTCTGGTGCAGCACGGACTCATCAACCGAGGCCGCATCTTCACCTTTTCGGTGCTGCTGCCCGACCGTCCCGGTGAGCTGATGCGAGTGTCCGGCTTGCTGGCCCAGGACAACGGCAACATCATCAAGCTGGAGCACAACCAGTTTGTCAACATCAACCGGCAGAACGGCGTGGAGCTGAAGGTGACCCTGGAGGCCTTTGGTCAGGACCACAAGAAGCAGATTTTGGATCACCTGGTCCAGGCAGGGTATCAGGTGAAGGAAGTAGACACTGCGGACTTCTATAATTAAAGAAGGCTTCCGCCCTGCGGGGCGTCCTACTTTGCCCGCGGCGGCAAAGTAGGCAAAACGCCGCCGGGGGTCTCCTTCGATGAACACCTCGCCGTAGGCGGGTGTTCATAGGCGTCGCCCCCCGGACCCCCGTTTACGGGAGCGTGCCCCTTCGGGTTTATGTATGTTCCCGGCGGGCAAAATCAAGATCTGTTCCCGTTCTACTCTCGGCCCACTGGGCCCTTTTGCCATCAAAATTTGACGGCATTGCCATGCTAACGTACACCGCCTCGTGCGTTCCTACCTGTTTGGTGCGGCGGTGATCAACTAGCGCCCCAGAGGCAAAGCGAAGCTTTGCACAAAGTTCTTTGCCAAGCTTTCTTTCAAGAAAGCGGGCCGCCCGACGGGACACAAGGTCCCATCGGGCGGGTATTCAAAAGCGGCGGGCCGCCGGGCCGGGGAGGTCCGGCAGTGGGGCCGTGGGCACGGCCTGGAGCGAGTATAGCAGCCCGGCGGCGCCCCGGGAGGACGGCCGCCCTCCCTCTCCGCCTGTCATCCTATGCAGCGGGTTCCTGTCCGGTCCCGCCAGTATTTGAAAGTGAGGAATCGTCATGATCAAGATCGCCCCCTCTATTCTCTCCGCCGATTTTGTCAACCTGGAACGGGACATTAAAAAGGTGTCCTCCGCCGATTACCTCCACGTGGACGTGATGGACGGCTGCTTTGTGCCCAACATCACCATCGGCGTGCCGGTGGTCAAGTCTATCCGCAAGTGCACCGACATGTTCCTGGACGTACATCTGATGATCGACAAGCCCCTGCGCTACATCGAGGACTTTGCCAAGGCGGGGGCCGACCTGCTGTCCATCCACCTGGAGGCCGACCACCCCACCCGCATCGCCGAGGCCCTCAAGGTCATGGGTGAGTGCGGCGTGAAGAAGGCGGTGGCCCTGCGGCCCATTACGTCGGCCAATGCCATCCTGCCCTACATCGAGGAGCTGGACATGGTGCTGGTGATGACGGTGGAGCCCGGCTTCGGCGGCCAGGCCTTTATGGAGTCCCAGCTGGAGACCATTCGCCAGGTGCGCGCCATCATCGAAAAGTACAACCCGGCCTGTGAGCTGGAGGTGGACGGCGGCATCGCCCCCAAGACCGCACCTCTGGTGGTGGAGGCGGGCGCCAACGTGCTGGTGGCCGGCTCCGCCGTGTACGGCAAGGAGGACATCCCCGCCGCCATTGCCGCTCTTCGGGTATAAATGTGTTGATTTAGGGGAAAAGCGGAGTTTTTCCCAAGTTCTTTTCGTCCTTTTCTTTTTCGAAAAGGACAAGGAGGTTTTTTCTATTATGCAGTACTTCCCCCCCGCTCTGGAAAATCTGGTGGAGCAGTTTGCCAAGCTGCCAGGTGTGGGCGTGAAATCGGCCCAGCGGCTGGCCTTTCACGTGCTGTCCATGCCCGAGGATGAGGCGGCCGCCTTTGCCCAGGCCATCCTGACGGCCAAATCCACCATCCACTGCTGCCCGGTGTGCCAGAACCTGACACAGGGCGAGGGACCCTGCTCCATCTGCTCCAGTCCCCGGCGGGACGCCTCCACCATCTGCGTGGTGGCCGACCCCAAGGACGTGGTGGCTATGGAGCGCTCCCGGGAATACCAGGGGCTCTACCACGTGCTCCACGGGGTCATCTCCCCCATGAACCACGTGGGACCCGACGACCTGCACATCAAATCCCTGGTGGAACGGGTGTCCGCCGGGGGTGTGGACGAGGTCATCATGGCCACCAACCCCGACACCGAGGGAGAGGCCACCGCTATGTACCTGTCCCGGCTGCTGCGTCCCTTTGGCGTGAAGGTGACGCGGCTGGCCTACGGCATCCCGGTGGGCAGCCACCTGGAGTATGCCGACGACGCCACCCTCATGAGGGCTCTGGAGGGGCGGCGGGAAATGTGAGAGAGAAGAAGGAATTTTCGTGCGAGCACTCCCAAAACCGACCAAACTCACCGTCCGGTATCTGCGGTCGGTGACCTTTCGACTGGCCGTCTTTCTGTTTGTGGCGGCCCTGTTCCTGTGGGCTCCGGATTGGCTGGATTTCACCGCCGGAAAGCCCTTGACCGTTCCCCTTGTGCTGCTGTGGTTGGCGGTGGCGTGCTCCATGCTGGCCCAGCTCAACCCCAAAAGCGCCCTGACCGCCGGGTGCATGAAGCAGTACCCCAACCGCTTTGACCCCGTGGCCAACTACTCCCGCCAATCCCTCAAGGAGGCGGTGCGGCAGCAGAACCGGGGCGCGGTGAAGGTGGCCGCGGTGTGGCTGGCGGGCAACCTGGTGTTTGGAATCCTCTACTGGCGCAGGACCATCGGCGTGGCGGAGCTGGTGCTGCTGTGCGCTTTGTACTACCTGTGCGACCTCATCTGCGTGCTGTTCTTCTGCCCCTTCCAGACCTTTTTGATGGGCAACCGGTGCTGCGTCAACTGCCGCATCTTTGCCTGGGGCTCCTGGATGATGGCCACCCCTATGGCCTTTGTTCCCCACTGGTTCTCCTGGAGCCTGGTGGGATTGGGGCTGGTGGTGCTGGCGGTGTGGGAGGTGCGGTTTCGCCGCTACCCGGAGCGGTTCTGGTTCGGCTCCAACAAGCTGCTCCAGTGCGCCCACTGCCAGGAACAGCTGTGCCGGTATAAATTTCCACGTTCTCCCCGCTTTCGCGGGTAAAAATAAGGTGGAACAGCGTTGGCTGCTCCACCTTATTTTTTTCACAATCGGATGGGTACCGACTTTCCTATGGTCAGCGACTGAGGTGTGACGGCACAGTCCATGGCCAGAATTTCCACCCCGGCTGCGGCGGCCTTCCGCAGGGCCTGACCAAACTCGGGATGGGTCACATCGTTGGGGGCAAACCAGCGCACGTCCTCCATCTGGATAACAAAGCACACCGCCGCCTCGTAGCCCGCCTCATGGGCCTTCACCAGCTCGTCCAGATGCTTCACCCCGCGCAGGGTGGGGGCGTCGGGGAAGCGGACCACGCCGTCCTCCTCCAAGGTGACCCCCTTGACCTCTACAAAACCCCGGCTTTTTGATGACTCCCAGTAAAAATCAAACCGGGAACTCCCATATGTAGTCTCTGGCCGCAGCAACGTCAGTCCCTCCCGGAAGCCGCCTGCCGCTGCCCACTCTCTAAACACCTTGTTGGGGGCCTGAGCGTCCATGTTGATGAGCCGGTCCCTTTTCTCCACTGCAATGAGGTCAAATTTGGTCTTGCGGGACGGATTTGGGCTCTCCTCCAGCCAGACGGTGGCTCCGGGTACCAGCAGTTCCCGGCAGCGCCCGGTATTTTTTACGTGGCAAACAAGCTCCTCGCCCTCCGCTTCCACCCGGGCCACAAAGCGGTTGGGCCGGGAGAGAAAGCGGGCCGGGAGGATTTTACCATACTGCATCTTGTGTTCCTCCGCCGTTTTCTGGTATGATATAAGATAAGCGTCCGGTCAAAGCGAGGGCCGGACCCAAATTGAGTATAACCCAGGACCGCCGACGGGGCAAGTCCCCCGGACCGGTCGGGATAGGAGGAAGCTGTATTATGCCTGAAGCAAAAAAGCCTGCCATTGATCTGCAGAAGATTTCCAACCCCCAGCTTGTGGAGGCTCTGGCCACCCTCCACAAAGAGAATACCCCCCTCAATCAGGGTAAGGTGCTGGACCTGGTGCTCCACCACGCGTCCTTCCTGGCCCCGGTGATTTTGGCTCCTGTGCCCAAGGGAAGCAATGTGCCTCCCCAGCTCCAGGGCAAGACGGCCATCCAGTTCCAGCTCATCACCACCAAGGACGGCCGCCCCTTCTTCCCCGCCTTTACCGACTGGGAGGAGCTGCGTAAGTTCAGCAAGCTCAAGGAGCAGCGGGTGGTCATGCTCCGCTTTGACAACTACGCCGAGATGGTCCTCAAGGACGACCGCACCGCCGGCATGGTGATCAATCCCCTGGGCCTGAGCCTCACCCTGGACCGCAAGAGCCTGGAGAACATGGCCAAGAAGAAGGCCGAGCTGGCCCGCGGCTATGCCGAGGAGCAGGTGGAGAAGGACACCCAGGTGATGGTGGGCGACCCGGAGGAGGAGCCTGAGGAGCTGCTGGACGCGGTGTGCGAGCTGGCCGAGAAGCGGGAAGAGATCCAGCGCCTGTGGCTGCGGGAGATGGTGCGCCAGGACGGCATGAAGCGCTATATCATCGTGGTGGACCACACCGGTGTGCAGGACGAGGTCTTCCAGGCTATCGCCCAGGCCGCAGCGCCCCACTTCGGCAAGCTGCCGGTGGATATGATCCCCTACGGCACCGGCTTTGCCGACGCCGCCACCGAGGACGCCATGCCCTTCTACGTCCGGGGAGAATAAAAAAGGACCGCAAGTGCGGTCCAGAGAATGTTACAGGGCGCCCAGTTCCCGGATGGTGTCCTGAATGGTCTTTTGGGGCAGATAGACGGCTGCCATTTCGCTCAGCTGAGCCAGCGTCAGTGAGCCGGCCGCCTTGGCCATGGGGTGCTTAAGGTAGGGGCCGAACCGGCGCTGAAGCACTGCCTTGGCCTTGGGGTCGGCCATGAGCTGGGAGAGCGTGATCTGATTGCGCTTGAGATCCATATATGTTCACCTCTTCCCCATCTTATGCGCCCCGGGGAAAAAGGTTCGTCGCTTGTTAGCAAGGAGGTCCATCATGGGACGCAAGAAAAAATCCAACTTTTTGGTCTCCGCCCACCGCACCCTGCGAAAAAAGAGTGTGGTGGCCGCGGTGTACATCGTGCTGCGGCTGCTGGTGATCCTGATGATGGTGGCACAGTTCTTCAACGGCAACTTTGAAAACGTCTTTCTGTGTATACTGACGCTGACTCTCTTTCTGCTGCCCACCATTTTTGAAAAGAGCCTGCAAATTGACCTGCCCAACGCCTTGGAGATCATCATTTTACTGTTTATCTTTGCCGCGGAAATTTTGGGCGAGATCCGGGCCTTTTACACCACCTTCGCCTACTGGGACACCATGCTGCACACCATCAACGGCTTCCTGTGCGCCGCCATCGGCTTCTCCCTGGTGGACATGTGCAACCGCCACAAGCGGGTTTCCCTGTCCCTCTCTCCGGTGTACATGGCCATTGTGGCCTTCTGTTTCTCCATGACCATCGGCGTGCTGTGGGAGTTTTTTGAGTGCACCGTGGACCAGTTCTTCCTGCTGGATATGCAGAAGGACACGGTGGTGAACGTCATTTCCTCGGTGAACCTGGACCCCACCGGCGGCAACACTCCGGTGGCCATCAAGGGCATCACCGATGTGATCGTGGTCTGTGGGGATGAGCAGATCCCTCTGGGTGTGGGAGGCTATCTGGATATCGGCATCCTGGACACCATGAAGGACCTGTGGGTCAACTTCATCGGCGCGGTGGTATTCTCTATTCTGGGCTATTTTTACGTAAAGAGCCGGGGCAAGGGCTGGTTTGCCCGCAACTTTATTCCCCAGGTGCTGCCCGAGGACGAAACTTCCAACCCTCAGGAATAACCCGCGGAAAAGAGTGCATACTAACCTCATCCACTGTGAGGAGGTTTTATAACAATGGATCAGAACAACAATCACATTCACTGCACCGTGGACAGCTGTGTCCACCATTCCGCCCAGAACGCCTGCTCTCTCAACCAGATCCGCGTGGGCTGCTGTGAGGGCAACCCCACCAGCTGCAAGGGCACCGAGTGCGACTCCTTCCAGCTGAAGTAAAAACCCATAAAAAAGGGCCCGTCCAATCGGACGGGCCTTTTTATGTTGTTTACGCCAGATGCAGGCCGTAGAATCCCACCAGAGACAGGGCCATAAGCCCCGCGGTGATCAGCTCCAGCGGTGCGCCCCGGAAACTCTTGGGGCAGCCGTCTACGTTAAGGTCCAGACGCAGTCCGGCAAAGCTGATCAGGGCGATGGTGGCGCCCAGACCGCCAAACAGGGCGAAGAGCAGAGCGGCGCCCAGGTTGTACCCCCGCTGGGAGATAATGAGGGCCGCGCCCATGGCGGCGCAGTTGGAGGTGATGGAGGACAGGCTCTCGTCCAGGCGGCGGGACAGCTCGGGCACGCAGGAGTGCAGGAAGCTGCGCAGAGCCCACACCACCAGCGGGCCTACCAGGGCAAACACCAGGGTCTGGTAGTAGTCCAAAGCAAAGTGGTACAGCAGCTGGTCGGCCACCCAGGTGACCAGGGCGGTGAGGGTCATCACCGCCGTCAGGGCCGCGCCGGTGCGGCCCGCCTCTAGGGGGTGGTCAAAGGCCTGGGTGCGGGTTCCAATGCCCAGACAGTTGACCAGAATAAAGTTTTCCGACAGCAGGGCGGCCAGAGCCACCCCTGCCAGGTATACAGTGGTCATAGGACTGCCTCCTTCCATTTCCGGGGGAATAAGGACTTACACTTCGCCGTCCACATATTCCACACCCTCCGTATCCAGATTGGCCACAATGGACAGGGCCTGGTTGACGCAGTCGGTGACCGCGTCGCAGGTGGCGGTGGCGCCGGAGATGGTATCCACGGCGTTGCTGCCCGAGGAGCGGATGGTGCCCGACTTGCCCTTGTACTGATCCAGATAGTCGCTCTCCAGGGCTTGAGTACCGGTGCTGAGGGTCTCGTTGTGGCTGGTGATGGCCACGCCGGTGACCTCGCCATTGGTGTTCACGCCCACCACCGCGGTCATCAGACCGCCAAAGCCATGGGCCTGGACCTCCACGCAGTAGCCCACCAGGCCGTCATTGTTGTAGCCGGCGGTGATGCTCAAAGCGCCGGAGGCCCGGAAGGGAGTCTCGGTGCGGGTGGTGGCCTGGGGCATCACCTGGGACAGCAGCTCCTGCTGGAGCTTGGTCTCGGTGCGCACGGTGGCAAAGTCGGTGAGCTGGTGTACCCCAAAGACCATGCCAGCCATCAGGGCCACGGCTACAGCCAGCACGCCCCACTGGCGTACTTTGAGGCGCAGCTCGTCGAGGTACCCTTCACCGGGCATGGTGCCCTCTCCTGCCCGGGAGAGCAGCCGCAGCTGGGGCTTGACAAATTTGATCTCGGCCAGGCTGGCACGCACCTGGGTGATCTGTTCCCGGGTGGCGGCAAACCGGCCCACACCAAAGCGCCGGGGCATGCCGGTGCGGTCCAGCAGCCATACGCAGCAGTTCATGGTGAGGATAGCCCAGCCCACCCCGTCAGGATAGGAGCCAAAGTAGCGCAGCAGCACGGTGAGCAGGCCGCACCCCACGCCAAACAGGACCTGGCCGCGGGGGGTGACGGGGGTGGTGGTGTAGTCGGAGGCCATGAAGATGGCGCCCAGCATCAGCCCGCCGCTGAAGAGCTGGGCCAGCATCCAGGCCACACGACCGCCGTCTCCCTGGGGGAAGAGGAAGGTGAGCAGGGCCACGGTGGCCAGAAAGGCCAGAGGCGCCCGGGGCTGGATGACCCGGCGGGCCACTAAGTAAAGGCCGCCCAGAATCAGCATCATCACCGCCACGCTGCCCATGGCGCCTCCGTGCTGGCCCATCAGCAGCTGACCCACGCTCTGGGGGGGCAGCTGGCCGTTGTGGAGGTAGGACATGGGGGTGGCGGAGGTCACCGCGTCGGCGGTGGACAGCAGGCCGGGGTGCTGGAAGGCGTCCACCCAGTTGGTCATGATACCGGGGAAGGTGGTCAGCAGCATCCGCCCGGCCAGGGCGGGGTTCATGAAGTTGCGGCCCAGGCCGCCGTAGAGCTGCTTGACCACCACAATGGCAAACACGCCGCCCAGCACCGGCGCCCAGTAGGGGGCGGTGACAGGCAGAGTCATGGCCAGCAGCAATCCGGTGACGCAGGCGGACAGGTCCTGGGTGGAGTCGGGGAGCTTCCGCAGGCGGCGGTAGACGTACTCAGATACCACACAGGTGATGACGCTCACCGCCGTCAGAGCCAGTACCCGGATGCCGAACAGGTATACCGCCATACCCAGGGCGGGCAGCAGGGCCACGATCACGTCCAGCATGGTGCTGGAGATGCTGGACACCTGAGCGATCTGGGGAGGCTGGCGGCGGATGACAGGTCTGGAATCAGTCATGGGATGCACCTTCTTTCTTGGCCTGGCGCATCAGGTCCATCAGGGGAATGTGGGAGGGGCAGATGTAGGAGCAGCACCCGCAGTCCATGCAGTCCTCCAGGTGCAGGTTGTCCAGCAGCTCCTTCTCCCCCAGGCGCATGGCCCGGTAGACCAGAACGGGGTTTAAGTCCATGGGACAGGCGGAGACGCAGTGGCCGCACTTGACGCACACCATCTCCGGCTGGTTGACGTTGTGTTCCTGGGCTGTGAGGCACAGCAGGGCGTTGGTGTTCTTCACCACCGGGGCGTCCAGGTTTTCCTGGATCATGCCGTTCATGGGGCCGCCGGTAAGGGTGATGGCAGCCTCCTCCCGCAGGCCGCCCGCCGCCTGGAGCAGGCAGCGCAGCGGGGTGCCGATGGGCACCCACAGGTTTCGGGGCCGGGCTACCGCGCCGCCGCTGACGGTCACCGCCCGGTGGGTCAGAGGCTCACCGGTGAGCAGGGCGTGGCGGATGGCGTACACGGTGGCTACGTTAAAGACCGCGCAGCCCACATCCAGGGCGGACTGTCCCGGAGACACCTCCCGGCCGGTGACGGCGCGGATGAGCTGCTTTTCCATCCCTAAGGGGTAGCGGGTCTGGATGGTGACCAGCTCCACCTCCCGCTTTTTCCGGCGCAGGCGGCGCTCCAGAAATTCCACGGCGTTGAGCTTGTCTCCCGCCACCACCAGGATGGCCTTCTCGGCCCGCACCAGGCGGCTGAGCATCTGCACGCCCTGGAGGATCTGGTCGCCCTTCTCCAGCAGCAGGCGGTGGTCAGCGGTGAGGTAGGGCTCGCACTCGGCGGCGTTGACAATGAGGACCTCCGTCTTGCCCACCGCCTGGCGGATGCGCAGATGGGTGGGGCTGGCGCCGCCGCCCAGGCTGGTGATGCCCGCCTGGCAGATGCGCTGGAGGGCCTCCTCCCGGTTCATCCGCTCCCAGTCCATGGGCAGGGGCAGGTCGGGATAGGGGGTGTTCTTGAAGTCGTTTTCAATGACCACCGCGTCCCACTTGCCTCCCCAGGGATGGGGACGGGGCTCAATGGCCTTCACCCGCCCGGACACGCTGGCGTGGACGTATACCCCGTCGCCGGTGGGCTTGGCGATGACCTGGCCCACGGTGACCAGATCACCCTTTTTTACCACCGGCTCCGCGCCGCCCTCCGCGCACATCACCAGAGGGATGACCACCTCTTTGGGCGGCTCCTCCAGGGGCACGATGGGCTTGCGCCGGGTGCTTTCCTTATGGGAGGTGGGGTGTACCCCGCCTAAAAATCGAGTTCTCATAGCTTGCCTCCATAGCCCCGCAGGGGGCAAAATGCCTGTGGATTACCCGGGGAACCACTGCTCCAGGATCTGGGCCACGCCGTCCTCCCGGTTGGAGGGGGCGACGAGGTCGGCGCACTGGAGCACGTCCGGGGCGGCGTTGGCCATGGCCACGCCCACTCCGGCCTTCTGGATCATGGTCAGGTCGTTGGTGCCGTCGCCAAAGGCCGCGGCCTCCAGCAGGTCCAACCCCAGATGGCGGCACAGGGCCTCCAGCGCGTCCCCCTTGGTGGCTCCGGGTGCGTTGAGCTCCAGATTGGTGGGCAGGGAGATGGACTGGATGAGCTGGGGGAACTGCTCCGAGAGGAGCTTCATGGCCTGGGGCCGCAGTTCCAGGTCGGGGAAAAAGGACTGCATCTTCTGTACCGTGTCACCGCCCTGGGCCATGGCCGCGGGCAGATCGTCCACCGGCAGGCGGTTGGGACCGATGATCATGCGCACCACCGGGTCGGGGATATAGTGCTCCAGGTGGTCCAGGAACTTTCGGGGCATGATGCCCTTGTCGTTCTGGTAGCAGTCCACGGTGCAGCCCAGACCCTCCAGCAGGCGGTAGACCGCCTGGGCGGTGTCCAGGGGGATTTCGGCCCGGTAGAGAACCGTGTCGGTTTCCCGGTCATACACCTTGGCTCCGTTCATCAAAATGAAATAGCGCAGGAAGGGCAGTTCCTTCAAAAAGTCGGGCACGCCCCCAAAAAACCGGCCGGTGGCGATGACCACCTGGGCTCCGGACGCAGCGGAGCGCTCCAGGGCGGCGCGGCTGCGGGGGGTGAGATGCTTTTTCTCGTCGAGCAGGGTGCCGTCCAGGTCGGCGAGAATGAGCTTGGGCGCCATGGCTTAAAACCTCGCGCCGCCGAACTCGGCCAGCTTCAGGTTCTTGTTCCGGTCCTGCACCCACTGGATGGACCACTGGGAGGCGAACAGCAGCAGCTGGTTGCCCTTGTAGTCCTCCACCAGCTTGGCGTCGTTGGGGAGCAGCAGGTCCTCCTCCTTGAGGGGCTGGGCGTCCTCGTCCTCCTTGACGATCCAACGCAGGTACTCGTAGGGCAGGCCTTCCTTGTACAGCTCCACGTTGTACTCGCTGCGCAGGCGGTACTCCAGCACGTCAAACTGCAGGGTGCCCACCACGCCCACAATGACCTCTTCCATGCCGGTGTAGGGGGTCTTGAAGATCTGGATGGCGCCCTCCTGGGCGATCTGCTCCACGCCCTTGAGGAACTGCTTGCGCTTCATGGTGTCGATGGAGCGGATGCGCTGGAAGTGCTCGGGAGCAAAGGTGGGGATGGGGTCGAACTTGAACTTCTTGCTGGGGGAGCACAGGGTATCTCCGATGGAGAAGATGCCGGGATCGAACACGCCGATGATATCGCCGGCGTAGGCCTCCTCGATGATCTCACGCTCGGCGGCCATCAGCTGCTGGGGCCGGGACAGGCGGATCTTCTTGCCGCCCTGGACGTGGTAGACCTCCTTGTCCGCCTGGAACTTGCCGGAGACCACCCGCATAAAGGCGATGCGGTCCCGGTGGGCCTTGTTCATGTTGGCCTGGATTTTAAAGACGAAGGCGGAGAAGTCCTCGTCAAAGGAGTCGATGATCTCGTCTCCTGCCTTCCGGGGCAGGGGCGCGGTGGTCATGCGCAAAAACTCCTCCAGGAAGGGTTCCACGCCGAAATTGGTGAGGGCGGAGCCGAAGAACACGGGGGACAGCTTGCCGTGGCGCACCCGGTCCAAATCAAAGTCGCAGGAGGCGCCGTCCAGCAGGTCAATTTCGTCCACCAGCTGGTCCCGCTTGGCAGCGCCGATGAGGTCGGCCAGGGCGGGGTCGTCGGGCTCAATGACGGTGGCGGTGGCCGCCTTGGCGTTGGTGTTGGAGGTGAAGTGGATGACCTTCCGGTTCTGGCGGTCGTACACGCCCTTGAACTCCTTGCCGCAGCCGATGGGCCAGTTCATGGCGTAGGTGTCGATACCCAGCTCCTTCTCCAGCTCCTCGCACAGCTCAAAGGGGTCCCGGGCCTCCCGGTCCATCTTGTTGATGAAGGTGAAGATGGGGATATCCCGCATGGCGCAAACCTTGAAGAGCTTCCGGGTCTGGGCCTCCACGCCCTTGGCGGCGTCGATGACCATGACGGCGCTGTCGGCGGCCATGAGGGTGCGGTAGGTGTCCTCGGAGAAGTCCTGGTGGCCGGGGGTGTCCAGAATGTTGATGCAGAAGCCCTCGTACTGGAATTGCATCACGGAAGAGGTGACGGAAATACCGCGCTGCTTCTCGATCTCCATCCAGTCGGAGGTGGCGGCGCGGGTGTTCTTCTTGCCCTTGACCTGGCCGGCCTGGGCGATGGCTCCGCCGTAGAGGAGGAACTTCTCGGTGAGGGTGGTCTTACCGGCGTCAGGGTGAGAAATGATAGCGAATGTTCTTCTGCGCTTGATTTCAGACTCGTATTGTGACATATCAAAACCTCCGATGGAAGGAATAGGGGAAAACCTGCATATAAACAAGTTATTTTACCATATTCCGCACCTTCACACAAGGGGGCGGAAATACAAAAAAGCCTGAAACAGCGGGGCTGTTCCAGGCATTTTTTCAAAAATCGTTATTTTTCCGCCCAGTTTCCGGTGGCCTCGGCGGTGAGATAGGCGTTGATGAAGCCGTCCAGCTCACCGTCCATCACGGCGCCGATGTTGCTGGTTTCGTAGGCGGTGCGGTTGTCCTTCACCAGCTGATAGGGCATGAAGACGTAGGAGCGGATCTGGCTGCCCCACTCGATCTTCAGCTGCACGCCCTTCAGGTCGGAGATCTTCTCTGCCTTCTCCTGCATCTGCAGTTCCACCAGCTTGGCACGCAGCATCTTCATACAGTTGTCCTTGTTCTGGAACTGGGAGCGCTCCTGCTGGGAGGCGACCACGATGCCGGTGGGCTTGTGGATCAGACGCACGGCGGAGGAAGTCTTGTTAACGTGCTGGCCACCGGCGCCGCTGGCGCGGTAGACCTGCATCTCGATGTCCTCAGGGCGGATCTCCACCTCCACGTCCTCGGGCAGGTCGGGCATGACCTCCACGGAAGCAAAGGAGGTCTGGCGGCGGGCGTTGGCGTCAAAGGGAGACACGCGCACCAGACGGTGCACGCCGTGCTCACCCCGCAGGTAGCCGTAGGCGTTCTCGCCCTCGATCATAATGGTGGCCGACTTGATGCCCGCCTCGTCGCCATCCTGGTAGTCCATGATCTGGTAGGTAAAGCCGTGGCGCTCGGTCCAGCGGGTGTACATGCGGTAGAGCATCTGGGCCCAGTCCTGGGCCTCGGTGCCGCCGGCGCCGGGGTGGATGGTCAGGATGACGTTGGAGCTGTCGTACTCGCCGGTGAGCAGGGTCTGCAGCCGGGCCTCCTCCATCTCCTCTTCCAGGGCGGCATAGCCCTCCTCCAGCTCGGGGACCAGAGACTCGTCCTCAAACTCGTTGCCCATCTCGCACAGGGCCATCAGGTCGTCCCAGTGCTGCTTGCGCTTATGGTGCTTGTCCACCTTGGTCTGGAGGGTCTTGATGCGCTGCTGCACCTTCTGGGCCTTCTCCAGGTTGTTCCAGAATCCGTCAGCGGCTGACTCGGCCTGGAGCATATCCAGCTCCCGCTCGGCGCTCTCCAGGTCCAGGGCCTGGCCCAGCTTCTCCAAGGTGGGGGCCAGATTGTTCAGCTTGACTTTGTACTCGTCGAATTGAAGCATAGGGTCCTCACTCTCTTTAACAAAAATAAACTTCCCGGTGGGGAAACATGAAAATTCAGCTAAAATATTATATCTGACGCGGGAAGAAAAGTAAACCCCCGCAGGAAAAATCGGGGATTTTTACAATGGAGAGGTAAAAAAAGGACCGCTCAATCCCGGACGAGATTGGGCGGTCTCCGTATAGGAGACCGCCCTCAGCGATCGCTGATGAGCCACACCTCGCCCTGGAAAATCAGGTCATCCAGATCCTTGGGCGCAGGGACCGGGATCTGAGGATAGGGATGAGTATTATACATGGCGGTTTCTTCCATTTTTGTTCGCCTCCTTGGGTAACGTTGTCCAGCGCTTGCCGGCATACAGACCAGTATATGCCGGGCGGGGCGCAATATGTGCCGGATTTTGTACACCCAAGGAACTAAAATTTTCCAGCGCTTAAATTGCAATTCAGGGGTCAGCGTGGGATTGGATACTGTGGACCTCGCCTTGATGGGTTACGATGCTCTGGTGTCGCTCGCAGTTTATTTGATCCCCAACATGAACCCGGTCGTAGTCCTCTTGGCTGCAGGACAGCGTAAATTGCTGCTGTGTGGCCTCCTCAATGACGATATAGTTTTCTGCCCCGGATTCAAACTTATCCATGACTGTGACCTCTCCTGCCATTGCATAGTAGCTGGCTTGGACCTGGTGCACCCGATAGGCAGCATAGCACCCGCCGACCACCATCACAAGCGCGGCGGCCAAAAGAAGCTTTTTATATAATTTCATTGCCATGACTCCTTTCCATGAGAATCGATCCCTTTGTGCCCTTCTATTTGGTTAGACGCAAAAGGAACCGGTTGGTTTTTTTCAATCTGCAATTTTGCGCAAAAAGAAAGGAAACCGGAATGTTCCAGTTTCCTTTTTAAAAAATGCGGGGCCTTGAGACCCCGCATATGGTATAATCTCTATGTTGTGATGGGCAGCTGTTAGGGCACAAAGCGGTAGCCCAGCCCCCGCACCGTGCGGATGTGGACGGGATGCTGGCGGTCGGGTTCGATCTTGCCCCGCAGGCGGTTGATGTAGACCATGATGGCGTTGTCGTCCACCGCCACCGCCGTGCCCCACACCCGCTCGTAGAGCATGTCCTTGGTGAATACCTGGTTGGGGTGCTGGAGGAACAAAAGCAGCAGGGCGCCCTCCCGGGAGGACAGGTCCAATACCTCCTCCCCTTTGAAAAAGCGCATGGTGGCGCCGTCATAGCGGAAGGGGCCGCAGCGCAGCTGCTGGGAAGCGGCAGAGGAAAATTCCCGGCTGCGCCGCAGCAGAGCCTTCACCTTGGCTCCCAGTACCACCGGGCGGAAGGGCTTTGTGACATAGTCGTCTGCTCCCAGGGACAGTCCGTAGAGGGAGTCGTAGTCCTCGTTGCGGCCGCTGATGATGATGACCGGGGTCTTGATCCCCCGCTCCCGCAGCCGGCGCAGCACCTCAAAGCCCTCCATGTCCCCCAGATTTACGTCCAGCAGAATGATGTCAAAGGTGCGTGTCTCCAGGGCCTGGAGAGCCTGTTCTCCGCTGCCCACCGCCTGGGAATCCATGTCGTTGCTGCGCATCACCTTTTCCAGCAGTTTGCAGATGGCCGGGTCGTCGTCCACAATGAGCACCTGATCCGCCATGTCCTGTCCCCCTTCCAGGCACCTGAGCAAACTGCACAAACGCCCTGTGATTTTTTCTGGAATTATTATAATATCAGGGGGGAAACAAGTCAATTCCCTGGAGAAAGGAAGCCGCTATGAGAGAGAAGAAGCGCAGCCGCCCGGAGATGAGGCCGGTGATGCTGGGTACCGCGGTGGTGCTGGTGCTGTTTCTGGCCGGACTGCTGTACTTAGGCGTGGCCACCTGGCTGCAATACAAAAACAGCATCATCGACAAGCAGAAGGAGCAGATGCTGCTTACCACCCAGGCCATCAGTGAAAACCTGGAGCAGTATATCCAGGAGGCCCAGGCGGATTTGGAGAGCCTTTCCCTTGCGGCGGAGAAGCTGGATGACCCCGACCTGGCCGCGGGAGCCAGAGAGCAGCTGAAGACCTATGCGGACAGCCATGAGGGAGCAGTATATGATGTGGTAGTGCTGGGGAATGATGGCCAGATCACCTTCCGCATCCGGGACAGCCAGGTAGCCCAGGTGTTTGGTTCCACCACCCAGGAGGGCCAGCAGGTGGCCCAGGTGCAGATGGAGGATAAAACGTTGTGCCTGATGCTGGGAGGCCAGCTGTCCCAGGGCGGGCGGCTGTGCCTGCTGATAGACCTGGGGAACTACTACGAAAAGCAGATCGCCCAGCTCCATGTGGGCACCAACGGCTATGTGCTGGTGAAAAACTCCGACGGCGTGATCCTCATGCACCCGGAGGAGAGCCAGCTGGGTATCAATGTCATCTCCGGTCGAGAGGAGCTCTACCCCGGGGTGGACCTCACCAGCCTCAACCAGCTGGTGGAGGCCCAGAACCAGGGGGGCGAGGGGGTCATGGAGTACGAGTCCTACTGGTGGATGGACCCTGACCTGCCCATGGTGCGCAAGGTGGCCGCCTGGTCGCCGGTGCATGTGGGGGACGACTTCCTGGTGGTCAGCGCGGTGATGGATTACAGCGACATGTACGCCCCGGTGGCCCAGGGCTTTATCCGCCTGGCCCTGGTGTTTTTGGCTTTGACGGTGTGCGTCACCGCCATGGTCCTCTATTTGGGCAAGCTGATGCTGGACCGGCAGCGCAGCCAGGCGGAGATTTCCGACCTGCGGGAGATCAATCAGGCCCTGGAGGAGCTGCACCGCAGCGAACAGGCCATTGCGCACCAGCAGCGCCTTCAAATCATGGGCACCATGACCGGAGGCATCGCCCATGAGTTCAACAACCTGCTCACCCCTATTTTGGGCCACGCGGAGCTGATGCTGCTGGACCTGCCCGAGGACTCCGAGCTCTACGACAGCGCCCAGGAGATCGCCCAGGCTGCCGGACACTGTAAGGAGATCATCCAGCAGCTGTCCGCCCTGAGCCGAAAGAATGTGGAGACTGTCTACAAGCGCCTGGACGCCGGGGAGGCCTTTGGCCGGGTGATGAAGATGGTACGCTCCATCTGTCCGGACAACGTGGAGTTGGACATCGACCTGGACTTTGGCGGGGCGGCGTTCCTGGGCAACGAGACCCAGCTGAGCCAGGTGCTGCTCAATATAGTGGTCAACGCCGTCCATGCCATTGGACAAAAAGAGGGACATATCGCCATCATCGGACGGACCTTGGGTAAGGAGGAACTGGAGGAGCGGGGCCTGACACCCCCCTCCCGGCTGTGGGAGCGGTATTTGTGCCTGGATATCCGGGACGACGGCTGCGGCATGAGCAGCGCCACCCTCGCCCAGATCTTCGACCCCTTCTTCACCACCAAAAAGGCGGGCCAGGGCACCGGACTGGGTCTGTCTCTGGCTGACCAGATCATCCGCTCCCACAAGGGCAGTATCACCGCTGAGAGCCAGGTGGGCCAGGGCAGCGTCTTCCACATCCTGCTGCCGGTGGCCCAGGCGGAGAGCGTCCCCTCCCCCGCTCTGGACGGGGAGCAGCCCACTATCCTGCTGGTAGGGAGCAGCGCCAAGGTGCTCCAAATGCTCTCCGACAGTTTTCGGGCCATGGACGTTCCGGTGGAAACCGCCCGGGACTGGGATGAGGCTGCCGCTGTGCTGGAGCGGGGCGCGGTAGACGTGCTGGCGGCGGACGGCGGCCTGGAGGAGGAGCGGGCTCTGGACTTCTGTCTGTCCTTCCAGGGCAAGTACCCCCAGCTGATGAAGCTCCTGCTGGTGGAGCGTCCCACCCGGGAGGTGCTGGAGGCCAAAAACCGGGGACTCATTCAGGGGTGGCTGGAAAAGCCGGTGTCGGCACAGGCCATTCTGGAGGAGGTACACCGACTCCTGGGGGAGCAGGCAGCCGGCTCAACCACACTTTAAAAGATGTTTTTATGGGCTGGGGACCTCTCCAGCCCATTTTTTGACCCTTTCTTAACAAACTGTAAGGCCAGCCTTACAGGACTGTAAGCGGAATGCGTGGATGGTGTAAGCTTTCCTCCCTATAATAAAAATTACCAAAACCAAGCGGGAGAAGAAAGAAAAATGAGGAGGAAGTTACAATGAATGAAACCATGCTGGCGCTGTTGGGCTTTGCTACCGTCATCGCCATCATCGTCCTGCTGCTGCGGAACGTCACCGTACCGGCTCTGGCCTTTGTAGGCGTATCCACCGTGACTACCGCGATTCTGGTACTTACCGGAACCTTTACCATCAAAGAGATGGGCGACTTTATTGCCGCAGGCGTCGCTGACGTCCACTCCACGGCTGCCCTGTTCATCTTCTCGGTGCTGTTCTTCGGCATCATGAATGATGTGGGCCTGTTTGACCGCATCATCAATGCCCTGATGAAGAAGGTAGGCACCAATGTGGTAGGCGTGGCCGTGATGACCTGCATCATCGCCATGATCGGCCACCTGGACGGCGGCGGAGCCTCCACCTTCCTGATCACCATCCCCGCCATGCTTCCCGTGTACAAGCGCCTGAAGATGCGCCCCACCACCCTGCTGCTCATCTGCGTGACCGCCATGGGCGTTATGAACCTGCTGCCCTGGGGCGGCCCCACCATGCGCTCCGCCTCCGTGCTGGGCATTGAGGCCAATGACCTGTGGATCCAGCTGATGCCCATGCAGGCGGTTGGTATTGTCATCGCGCTTGTGACCGCTTTTGTCTGGGGTAACATTGAAAAGCGCCGGGGCGCCGGTGTCAACAGCACTCTGGTCATTGACTACGGCGACAGCGACGATACCGGCGTCAGCCAGGAGCAGAAAAACGAGCTGGCCCGTCCCCAGTTCTTCTGGGTCAACCTGATCCTGACTCTGGTGGTCATTCTGGCCCTGGTGTTTGTCAAGATCCCCTCCTACTGTACCTTTATGATCGGCTGCGTCATCGCCCTGTTTGTCAACTACCCCGGCGCCAAGATGCAGAATAAGATCATCAAGTCCCACTCTTCCGCCGGTCTGATGATGGCCTCCACCATCCTGGCCGCCGGTGTGTTCCTGGGCGTGCTGGAGCAGAGTGGCATCATGGACCACATGGCCAACGTCCTGGCCTCCTTCATCCCCACCTCTATGGGCCGCTTCCTGCCCATCATCATCGGCGTGCTGTCCGTGCCCCTCACCCTGCTGTTCTGCACCGACTCCTACTTCTACGGCCTGCTGCCCGTGCTCATCAGCGTGGGCGATGCCTTCGGTGTGGATCCCGCTCATACTGCCATCGCCATGGTGGTCTGCCGCAACTGCGCCACCTTCATCAGCCCCGTGGTGCCTGCCACCTTCCTGGGTGTCGGCCTGGCCGGTGTGGAGATCAAGGACCACATCAAAAACAGCTTCTTCTGGATCTGGGGCGTGAGCATCTGCTGCCTCATCTCCGGTCTCCTTTTGGGCGTTATCGTCCTGTAATCCCAGTCCCCCCCTACATCGGAACACCGTCTCCGTCCGGAGGCGGTGTTCCCATATATCCATAGAAAGGAGCCTTGCCATGCTCAGTGAAATTTTAAACTTTAACCGGGAATTTGTGGCCCGAAAGGACTACCTCCCCTACCAGACCACCAAATATCCCGACCGGAAGCTGGCCATCCTCACCTGTATGGATACCCGGCTCACCCACCTGCTGCCTGCCGCCCTGGGGCTGAGAAACGGGGAGGTCAAGATGATCAAAAATGCCGGGGGTGTGGTGCTGGCTCCCTACGGCGGCGTGGTGCGCAGCCTGCTGGTGGCGGTGCTGGAGCTGGGCGTGGAGGAGATCCTGGTGATCGGCCACACCGACTGCGGCGTGTGCGGCATGCGTCCCGAGGTGATCCGGCAGCACCTTCTGGCCCGGGGTATTGCGCCGGAGATTCTCTCGGAGATCGATGAGGCGGGAGAGGTAGACCTGGACGCCTGGTTTACCGGTTTTTCCGGAGAGGAGCAGGCGGTACGGGACAGTGTGGCGATGCTCCGAGCCCATCCCCTCATGCCTCGGGATGTGGCCATCCACGGCCTGATCATCGATTCGTCCACGGGCGCGCTGCGGGTGCTGGAGCAGGACAGCCAGAAAACGTAAAAATCCCTCTTGACACCGGCCTGGAGATATGGTATTCTAATTGAGCACTTAAACGAGATCGGCGCCACGTCCCTTATGCCGGAGTGGCGGAATTGGCAGACGCCCGGGACTTAAAATCCCGTGGGAGCAATCCCGTGCCGGTTCGACCCCGGTCTCCGGCACCATATCGCGGGGTAGAGCAGTTGGTAGCTCGTCGGGCTCATAACCCGGAGGTCGGTGGTTCAAGTCCGCCCCCCGCAACCATAAAAAGCCTTGAAATCAAACGATTTCAAGGCTTTTTCCTTTTCTCAAACCGGAAGGTCTCGGATCGGAGCGGAGAAAGACTTTGTACTAAATTTGGCCGTTTTGAAGGCCAAAATTTAGTACAAAGCAGGTGGGTTGTGTACGGGATGAACAGATTCTCTCCCCTTCTTTGCCCAGCGGCCATCCTTGTGCTTCCGGATGCTACCTTCGCCGGTGGCTCGCTTTTTCGCTCTGCGCTCTTATCCAAGCCCTCCGCCGTCCCAAATTCGCCTCAAAACCCTCACTTGGCCGCTGCCATACCCAGCCCTTCAAGCGGATATACAGCGGCTCACAAGGGCAAACAATGGGAATCCTGCTGCTGCCTTTTTCTTTGTATTGCGTGTTGGTTTTTGATACACTTAAGCTCTATTTTTTATTTCTCTGGCCTCAAAAGTTGTAGGAAGGGCTTTGTTATGGTATACTGATCACAAGAAGTGGGGTGAGCAATGTGGCGAGATTTAGGCTTCATATTTGGGATATGCAGAAAAAGAAAATCCTTGTAACAGCTTTAAAAGCCACCCAACAAGATTTTGAGACTACATCTGTTGAACCCCAGTGGCAGACAGACTAGACCAGCGACTATATTACATCCAGTGGTTTTGACCTTTATGCGTTTAAAACGGTTGCGGGAGAATTGGTAGCTCTTGCTACCTATGAAGTCCGCAATGGAAATATGGGCGTTCATATCGTCTATATGGAGAGTCAAGCGGAAAGCAATCGGACCCTTGTGGAGATACCCAAGTATCGGGGAATTGGTCGTGCATTGATCGCCTATGGCATTAAGCTGTCGGTAGATGCCGGATTTAACGGCGATGTAACGCTAGATGCTAAAACGCCGGAACTGGCCAGACACTACGAAAGGGATTTCGGTGCGGTCCGCCTGCCTGGAAGGGATCGTGGAACGGCACCCAGATATTTGATTTGTGACGAGGCAGCACAGATGATTTTTACCGATTACCTGGAGGAGGGTTGAGCATGGAAAGCGCCAAATGGTACTTTACTCACGAGAGCGAGGAGGACCGGCTGTGGTATGGAATCTTCTTCTCCATGTGCAAAAAGTTTGGTATCTCCTGGCCGAAGGCCACGTCAACACAGAAAGCGTTTATTGAAGAGATCACCCGCGTGAACTATGAGCGGGAACTGTCCAAACGGGAACTCCAGCCTAAGCCAGTGCGGGGCTTCTTTGACGAGACGGCTTCCGCCTGACCCATACGGGGTTTGGACTGAGTGGAGCCAATGGAGTAAAAAGGCCCAAATAGTATCTTCGTTTCCAGCCGAAAGAGTGCAAAAGCCCTCAAAGGAGCGGAAAGCCTATCCAGATCGCAGCTCATAACCCGGCGGTTGGTGGCTCAAGTCCGCCCCCGCAACCATAAAAAGCCTTGAAATCAAACGATTTCAAGGCTTTTTCCTTTTCTCAAACCGGAAGAGTTCGGAGAGGACTTCAGAAAGCCTTTGTACTAAATTTGACCGTTTTGGAGATCAAAATTTAGTACAAAGCAGGTGAGGTATGTACCGCTCCTCTCCCCTTCCCTGCCCAAGTGTTGATTTAAAACCGCCTGCCGCATTCTGTACAGAAAACAGAGTGCGGCAGGCGGTTTTATTTTGAGGGAAGTTTTAGTGAGTGTGCCATTTCTGTGGGAGCTTTGCCTCCGAACCCGGAGATTGCCCCGTTCCAAATCAATGTCCTTAGAAAGCCCGGGAATAGTTTGCCTGGGCTGCTGCCCAGGGAAACGAGTACGCAAAGTTTTTCCTCAACCGCATGGATCAGTCCCGAGATCCGTCTTTCCTGCTGGCAGCGTCCAAGCTGCTTTACTGCATGGGTAGGATTTTCCGGGACCATTCCGCGCCGCCGTGCATAATAAGCGGAAATGGGCAAAGGGGTGTATCAGAATGGAGCAGCAACAATCTGTGGAAATCCAGCAGAAGAACCCGACGGTTCTCAACACAGTGGACTTTGGAAAAACCGGGCACACATAGTGCCCGGTTTACTCATTTGATCTCAATAAAGCTGGTGATCATGTCCACAGCTTCAGCAGTGATGTCATCCGGCGCTTTTTCCTCAAAGGCAGCGTGGCGGCTCCGAAGATCCAGCATCCGAGCCTGGTCGCAGAGGATCACGCCGTCAGTTTTTGTGCGCCCATCCAGCCGAAGATGGAACGGATGGCCGCGATCCGTATGGGTGATGGGACAGACCATGGTCAGGCTGCTGACCCGGTTAAAGAGATTGTTGCTGACCACCAGCGCCGGCCGGCGGCCCCGCTGCTCATGTCCTGCCTGGGGATCAAAGTCCAAATAGACGATGTCTCCCTGTTCAAATACCATTACCATACTTCCTGCCCCTCCGCTTTACCCCAGTCCATTTCCTCGGATTCGATGGTTTCGATTTCTTCGATGGGCTTTCCGTAAAACGCAGTCAAACGTTCCTCCAACGTGCGGTGCTGCGGTTGGACAATTTTTTGGATGTGGATGCCATTCTCCACCTGCACCAGTTCCACCCGGTCGTTCTCCCGCAGGCCGATGGCGTCCAGAAGCGCCTTAGGAATTCGTAATCCCTGGCTATTGCCCCATTTCTGAATGGTTGCGTACATCGCAAACACCTCCTTACTCAAGTATAGTATATACAAAGTATAAACATTTATCAAGTACAGAATATGCCATGCAAAACTAAACTGTGAGGAGTGAACTTGTGCAAGCGCATATTCTCTTCACCCAGGAACAAAAAGGCCGGGCCACCCATGTGGATTTGGAAGAATTCCTGCGCCGCCAGGGAGAAACGCTGCTCCCCGCCGGCTAGGACAAACGGATGGAACCGTCCGTTTGCTTATTTCTTAGCGGATCCTTCAAAAGAGGTTTCTACCAATCTTTAAATGCCTTTTGGCGGAAGAACAGGCCCTCTGCCGCTTATGTTGGCAGAGGGCCTGAAACGTAATTCTATGTGATCAATCCAGAAATTCCACACTGTCATCTTCACCGATGGCCAGCTTCATATAAGACATGCTGTCATTCTCATAGATGCTGTAAACACCTAAGAAAGCGGTATCCGGCGCAAGTTCCTCTTTACTATAAGTCGTGCCGTTAAAGACAAAATCGGGGCCATCGGTCACCACACCGACGGCGTATTCCGTTTCCACTGTGACATCTTCGCAGGAGACGAACACTTTGACGAAGTTGTCCTCCAACCCCATGTCCTCTCCGGCTCCGGGCGTAACCTCCTTACAGGTTACAATGGACCCATCCCCAAAGGAACAGCCGCCGCCTAAGCTGACCATAGCGTGATAGTCGCCCAGGATCGTAAGGCCGCCGTTGAAGGTGCAGTTGTCAAAATAGATGCCGCTGCGCAAATCAATGGAGCCATCCCGTGTACTGGCCGGATCGACGGTTACCGTGACCATCTGGTCAAAGGTTACATCAAAGACTTCGGTGGTCTCCCCCGCCTTCAGCTGGTAATCGTACTGCCCCCCGGCAGCATCGCCGCCGGAATCATTCCCCTGAAGTGCACTGGAGTTATCGGTTTGCGCGGAGGTGTCTGTGCCGGAACAGGCGCAAAGGGTCAGCAGCAGGCATCCTGCAAGCAAAATGGCACACCATCTGTTTCGTCTCATATGTTATCCTCCCTGTGGTCAGCCAAGCTGAGATTTTTTCCAGCATACCACATTTAAACAGGAAAGTGGTGCGCAGGGAGCGCACTCGGGACATTTATTGATATTGGATCTGAAACGGCGCCTGGGGCAGCTGCTCCTGCACCAAGGGCTGGTGCCGGGGGCTGAGAGTCAGCAGTGTAAGCCAGGGACAGTCCATCAGTGGAGTGAGGTCGGTAAGAGGATTGTTCCGCAAGTCCACATCCGTCATAACGGGCATTTCAGTCAAAAAGGACAGGTCACTCAACCCTGTTTCCCCCAGGTTCAAAAGGCGAAGGCTGGACAGATGGGTCAGCGCCTCAGGGTGAAGAAGCGTACAGCCGTACAGATCCAAATCCTGAAGCGTTTGAAATCCTGAAAAATAGGACAGATCCACCTCCTGCGTGGAGTACAGCCGCAATTCCACCAGGCTGGTCAGTCCCGCCAGGGTCTCTGCCGCTCCGCTGGGAAGCTCCCCTGCGACCAGTCGGCTGAGACTGGGACAGGACTCCAGCGGCGAGAAGTCCGTGACCCAAGTGCCCCGCACATTGAGAGACTGGATACCACTCCCCTCAAAGACCTCTACCGAGGTGATACCGGTTGCCTCCAGTGTCACCTCCTGCAACGCAGTCAGCCCAGCCAGCACCTCCGCAGATCTCACGGGGTTTTCCCCCAGATCCAGCACCCGCAGCTCGGTGTGGCCGGCCAGCGGGCTTAGATCGGAAACCTGGTTTCCTGTGAGGCTGAGATACTCCAGGGGAAGATCGGCCAAGGGAGACAGATCGGTGATCTGCTGGTAGTCCAGGATCAGCACCCGGAGGTTGGTACACTGTGCCAAAAGCTCCAGGTCACCGTCGCCGATGTCCCCGTGGGTGGTCTCAACCGCATAGCGGTCGTGGGAAAAACCCACTTGTTCCTCGTGCTCCTGAATGCTGCCCACCAAAGTCTCTCCGCATACCAGCAGCTGCTCCACCTCTCCCAGCCGCTCTGTGGGAATGGGTTCTCCGTCCTCCAGCTGCAATTCCTGGCGAAGGGCGTCTTCCAACAAGGAAGACTGCGGCTGCGCCTCAGCAGCGGAGCCCCATAAAATGCCGAAAATCATTGCCGCACATGCCACGCCGGCAGCAGCTGCAGCGTCCCGGCGCAGTCGGCGGTATTTCAGCGCCCGGTACACCGCCAGGGCAGAGGGATATCGGTCTTTTGGGTCAAAGGCGGTGCATCGACGGATCACGCGGCGCAGGTATCCTGGGCTGATGTTGTCCTGCTTTGAGGGCTCAAAGCTGCCTGTGCGCAAAAAACGCATCAGGACGCCCAAGCTGTAAAGGTCGGAACGCTGATTGGTCTGCTGATAGCCGAATTGCTCCGGCGGAGCGGTGACTTGGGTCCCAAGGAACACGGTATCCCCCTGCTGCTCCGGCCGGTGCCGTCTGGCTGCGCCCAGGTCAATGAGGTGGCAGCAGCCTTCCGAGTCCAGGATTACATTTTGAGGCTTGACGTCCCGACAGATGACCGGCGGAGTTTGACTGTGCAGATATTGCAGCACCTGGCATAGGGATAACGCTGCCTGCCGCACCTTGTCTGGAGAAAGGGGGCCATGGGCCGTTACCTGCTCATGAAGGCTGACGCCGTCCACATATTCCCGGACCAGATACTCCATGCCCTCCCATTCCAAGTAGGCCATGGGCTGTGGAAGCTGCGGATGCCGTAACCCCCTCAGCAGTTCATACTCCTGCTTCAGGGTATCCTCCCGCCCCGCAGGCTGGAGTTTCAGAATTGCTGGCAAGTCAGCCTGGTCTCGGACCAGGTACACCTGCCGCTCCCCGTCTTTCAGGCAAGCCTGCAGGCAGTATTGCTCTCGCAGGCCGGGAGGCAGCACCAGCTTGTCCAGCACCTGAGTATGATACTGCCGCAAAAACTGTTCCCGTGCCTGCATATCAGCTCTCCCTGGCATAGAGGCTTCGCTCAGGCAGGGAGGCAAGCAGATCTTCTGTTTCCAGCAGAGTCATTTTTTGATTGAGCGCGAAGATCACAGCAGCATCCCGGCGTATTTTCGGGTAGAGAGCCCCACAGCCGCCCAGCATCAGCAATCGTTGAGTCTCTTCCAGACTCAGAGACAGGGACAGCGCCGTGCGAAGCAGGATATCCCGGCCTGGAATCCGCTCACCCCGCAGAACCTGATACCCATAGGACTTGCTGATGTCAGCGGCGGCAATCCACTCTGAGGCAGATACTCCCAACTGCTCCAGCAGCTCCTGCAGCACCTGAGCGCAGGTGGGCTCCGTCCGCTCCTGGCGTAAAAAGGCCTTGCCACTCTCCCGCCCCTGCAGTTTGTGGAACAACTTGCTTGTGGTCTCCTGCATATGCCTTCCCCCTCTCAACGTTGTGTTCATTATAGCGGCAATCTGCAAAAAACCCAAAGCATTTTTTCTCTTGCGCTTGCGAGTTGCCCGATCAGGCCGGCAAATGTTCACATTTCGTTTATTGACTATCCGGTCTATTTTATCCTATAATGGACCACACGGTCAATAATGGAGGTTCGCAATGAAAAAGCAGGAAAAAACGCAAAAAACCAAGCAGCGTATCCTTGATGCTGCCCTTGAAGAATTTGGGAGCAAGAGTTACGACGCAGCCTCGATCAACAGTATCTGTGAAACAGGGCAGATCTCCAAAGGGCTGATCTACCACAATTTTAAGGGGAAAGACGAACTGTATCTGCTGTGTGTAAAAGCCTGTTATGATGAAATGACGGCGGCTCTGAAAGCGCAGCCTCTGGAGATCCGCAGCGCGGAAGAGGGTCTGCAAAATTTTCTGATGATCCGGCAACGATTTTTCCAGGAAAATCCCCGCTATGCAAACATTTTTTTTAATGCAGTCTTACAGCCGCCAAAGCATCTGATACAGGAACTTACTAAGCTGCGCAGCGGTTTGGAGGCGTATTTCAGCCAATGCTATCTTGCAGTTTTGGATTGCCTGACTCTGAGAAACGGGATCACAAGAGAACTGGCACTGGAGTATTTTTTAGGCGCCAGTGAAATGTTCAACAGCTATTTTCAAAAAAAGGCGGAACAAAACGGCGACTACCGGAAGCTGATCGACGCCCACGAAGGCAGGCTGTCTGCTATTTTTGACATCATGCTCTATGGCGTTGCAAAGGCGCCGGAGGAGGAACCTCATGGAGATTGAAGAAAAGCCGTTTACATTTGACAATTTGGTATCCGGCGATTATACGGAAAGCTTTTTGGCGTCTGCTCTGCCGTTTCAGAAGCTGATGATGCAGTATCGGTGCGCCATGTTGGAAGTGCAGACGAAATTTGAAGTATTGGATAATGAGCTATCCCTTTACGGGGACCGCAACCCCATCGAGACCATATCCTGTCGGATCAAGCGTCCGGTGAGCATCGTGGAAAAGCTGAAGCGAAAAGGACTGGATGTTTCCATTCAAAGCATTCAGGAGAATATTTATGATATTGCCGGAATTCGTGTGATCTGTTCTTTTCCGGAAGATATTTATATCCTTGCGGAAAAAATCTGTCAGCAGGATGATATTCGCCTGATCAAGAAGAAAGATTACATACAGGTCCCCAAGGCAAACGGCTATCGAAGCCTCCATCTCATTTTGGAGGTTCCGGTGTTTTTTGCGGAGGAAAAGAAGTGGATGCCAGTGGAAGTCCAGTTCCGCACCATTGCAATGGATTTTTGGGCAAGCATTGAGCACAAACTCCGATATAAAAAGAATCTTCCCGAATCTATCTCCACAGATATTTCGGAAGATCTGCGTCAATGCGCAGAGGAAATACACAAAATGGATCTGCGCATGCAGGCGATCAACAAAAAAATGGAGCGTTCAACGGGAACAGGTTCCTGTCAGGAAAGGTCAGGCGAAGCGAAATGATTCTGTCATGTTTCAGACTATTGCTTACCATAGGGATTGCGTTTCTTGCGGGTAAGCTCGTTTCAAAGGTGAAGCTGCCGTCCATATTGGGGTGGCTGATCACCGGAATGGTTTTGGGTCCTCACGCACTGTCTCTCATGAACCAGGAGCTTCTGGACGCGCAGTGGTATCAGACGATCGTCCACATCCTTGAGTGCGGCGTCGGTTTGATGATTGGAACCGAGCTTGTCTGGAACAAAATAAAGCGGTCCGGAAAGGCCATCGTGATCACCACGCTGACACAATCATTGGGAACATTTTTGGTTGTTTCACTGGTTTTCAGCATTGTGTTCTACGTATCGAATATCCCGGTTTACTTGGCATTCATTTTTGGCGGAATTGCGCTGGCGACCGCGCCGGCTCCGGCGCTGTCCATTGTACGGGAATTCAAGACCACAGGACCGGTTACCAATACGTTGATCCCCATGGCGGCACTGGACGATATTGTAGGCTGCATCGTCTTTTTTATAACGATTGCGACGGTCGCAGGCAGCCTTTCCGCCGGTGATTTGCCCGCGTTCATGATCGCACTTGTTGTCGTTCTCCCTCTGCTCATTGGCGTTGTAACGGGGCTGGGAGCTGGCATTGTGCTGAAAAAAGAGAGAAGCAAATCAGGTACCCTGATGCTGCTGATCGCCATGATCATCGTGGCTTCTGCGGTGGGATTTCTTTTTAACAGCCTGGTGCTGCCCCGTCCGGTTCTCAATTTTATGCTGATCGGCATGGCCTTTTCCGCGACCTTTTCCAACATGGTTTCGGAGGCAAGACTGGAACAGATCATGGAGGGCTTCAATCCCATTTTGGGCATTGCGATGATCGTCGTGATCCTGAATCTCGGCGCTCCTCTGGATTACCACTTGATCCTTGGCGCTGGCCTGTTTACCGTGATTTACATTCTGGCAAGAGCGGCCGGCAAGTATTTCGGCGCCTATTTTGGAGCAAGCATTACAAAATCTCCCGAGACGGTCAAAAAGTACCTAGGACTTACTCTCTTGCCCCACTCCGGCGTTTCTCTTGTGTTCACCGGCATCGCCGTTTCCGTTTTGACTGCGCCGGCTCCTGAGTGTGCCAAGATCGTACAGGGAACCATCGCAGCGGCGGCTGTGATCAATGAGATCATTGCCGTGATCACAGCGAAAAAAGGATTTGAATGGGCCGGCGAGTTGGGCGGCTCAACAAACAGGAGTGAAGAGGACATGCAGCATACGATCATTACAATCAGCAGACAGCACGGAAGCGGAGGCCGGGAAATCGGCAGAAGGGTAGCGGAGCAGCTGGGGATTCCTTTTTATGACCGGGAGATCATCGAGCTGGCAGCCAAGGACAGTCATATTGACATCAGCTTTTTCGAAAACAGTGAGACGAAGGATGCCGGCAGCTTGATTTACGACCTTTCTGCGGGCGGTCACGTCATGCTTCCGCTCACCGACAGAGTATATTTGCAGCAAGTGAAAACGATCCGTGACATCGCCCAAAAAGGCGGATGTGTAATTGTGGGGCGTTGTGCGGATGCAGTCTTAGCGGATTATCCTCATGTCCTCCGGGTATTTATCTATGCGAATTCTGAGGCAAGGCGCAAGCGGGTTGAAATGTTCTATCATGAATCGGCCGAAGAGTTGGAAAAGTTGGAAAAGAAACGCAGTTCCTACTATCAGCACTACACAGGGAAACGGTTTGGCGATGCAGAAAATTACGATATGTGTCTGGACAGCGGTTCCCTTGGTTTGGATGAATGTGTGAAAGCCATTTGTTCGGCCTACCGCAGCCATGAGAAAGCGTCGCCTAAGCCGGAATAAATTGGCGTCATTTTGGGGCTTTAGCAACAAGAGTCTTTTGCTGCGGCAAAGAAGTTAAGAATGTGGAGTGTTCAATATGGAAAATATCTATACTGTAACCGTGGGTGGTGTTCAACACCACTATCCGGGTGGGACGCCCTATCAACAGATTGCCCAGGAGTTTCAGCCACAGTATCCCAATGATATTCTTTTGGTGGAGCGGGATGAAAGGCTCTGTGAGCTGGGAAAGCGGTTGGATCGGGATTGTACGTTGAAGATGATAACCATCCAGGATAAACCCGGTATGCAGACGTATGAGCGCAGCGCGATCTTTTTAATGCTCAAGGCATTCTATGATGTCGTTGGCCGCGAACGCATTGAGCGTATCTGTGTGGAATATTCTCTCAGTCATGCGCTGTTTATTACCACCCAAGGGGCCTTTTCGTTAGACGAGAAGCTATTGGAGAACGTAGAGAACCGGATGCGGGAATTGGTATCCCGACGGATTCCCATCCAAAAGCACTCCCTGCCAACGGATGATGCAATCGAGCTGTTCAAGAAGCGAAGACTTTATGATAAAGCTAAGCTGCTCAGCTGCCGGCTTACCTCAAAAGTCAACTATTACTCATTGGAGGACTTTTCCGATTACTTCTATGGCTATATGGTTCCAAATACCAGCTATATCAAGTGCTTTCAGTTGGAGTTGTTTCACTGCGGCTTTATTTTGCGGCTGCCTGATCCCGCCCACCCAGATCAGCTGGCGCCATTTCACCCTTCTGTCAAGGTGTTTCAGACGCTTTACAACGATACGCAGCGATCTGCGGCTTTGAATATTTCCAATGTTGCAGATCTGAATGAGGCCATCTGTCAAGGAAATGCGTCGCAGATCATTTTGGCCCATGAGGCGATGATGGAAAAGAAGATCGGAGATATTGCTGAGAGCATTGCGCAGCGCGAGGATGTGCGCTTTGTTATGATTGCAGGGCCGTCTTCTTCCGGAAAGACCACCTTTTCCCATCGGCTGTCCACGCAGCTGATAGCCTGCGGGCTGCATCCCCATGCCATTGCTACCGACAACTACTTTGTCAACCGGGACAAAACCCCCTTGGATGCAAACGGTCAGCATGACTTTGAGGGCTTGGGGGCGATGGATGTGGAGCAGTTTAACCTGGATATGTCCAGGCTGCTGAACGGCGAAACGGTGGAAATGCCCCAGTTCAATTTCAAAAAGGGTATTCGGGAGTACAATGGAGACACTTTGACGTTAGGCCCCAAGGACGTTTTGGTCATTGAAGGAATCCATTGTCTAAACGATGCATTCTCTTATTCCTTACCCAAGGAGAGCAAATTCAAAATCTATATCAGCTGCCTGACCACATTGAATGTAGACGACCACAATCGCATCCCCACCACGGATGCAAGACTGCTGCGCCGGATCGAGCGGGATGCCAGGACCCGCGGATACAGTGCTAGGGCGACCATTCAGATGTGGCCCTCTGTGCGGCGGGGCGAGGAATCCAATATCTTTCCATTTCAGGACAGTGCAGACGTGGTGTTCAACTCTGCCCTGATATATGAGATCGCGCTCCTCAAGCCCTATATTGAACCCCTGCTATTCGGGGTGCCAAAGGATTGCCCGGAATATTTGGAAGCGAAACGGCTTTTGAAGTTTTTGAGCTACTTCCTGTCTCTGCCTGCCGATCATGTGCCCTCAACGTCTCTTATACGAGAATTCATTGGCGGCGGCTGCTACCATGTATAGGGGCGTGTGATTCCTTTGTGTCATAATCAGACACGTACGTTTCTCTATTCCACTAAGCCGAGAGACATCTCGCACTTTTGAAATAGAATTGTGTTCTCTTATTGGCAAACATAAAATGATAAACAATGGGTTTCCTGAACCGCTGCCAATCAAACCGCTTTCGATTGGCAGCGGTTTATGTTGTTGCCGCTTTAGCGCAACGACAACCGCCAGCTATGCTGGGGAGAGTAAAGAGAATCGTATAGTGAAAAAACCTTCTGGCAGAATGGAAGTTGCGGTCGGCCAACTGCAACGACAATCACCAGGAGGTTTTTTTGATAAAAGAAGATATTGAAAGTTTGCAGCATAGGACATGGAGGGGTCAATTTTACAGGTAACAAGAATCCCAAGGCATAAAAATAGCCCCTTTCGGGGCGTTGCCCGTATTGCGTCCTTCTAGAGCTTGCTCAAGCACCCGGCTTGGCCGGGAATCATGACTGCAGACTCCTTTCGGCAGCAGAACTTTGCTGAGCCATGCTGTGGAAATCATCAATCATGGATTGCAGCGTAACTTCTTCCATCGCTTTTTTGACTGCGTCCTCAATCTTATGATACGGAGCTTTCAGCACCTTGCGGATATTTTGTGCGACCGGACAAGGGCGGCCATCGCAGGGGTGAATTCCAATGATGGAGGTCACGCCATTCGGTTCCAGTGCAGAATAAATTTGGTACAAGGTAATCTGGGACGGGTCGGCGCAAAGCTCCGCGCCGCCGGTTCCGCGAGGCACCGTAATAAGCCCTGCCTTTTTCAAAGCGCTGAGAATGTTGCGGATCACGACAGGATTGCTTCCTGTGCTTTCGGCCAGAAGATTACTGGTTACTTTCGCAATTCCTTTCGCTTCATGGATAAAAATCAGGCAGTGAACCGCAACGGAACATTTCATACTGATCTGCATAGATACTCGATATCCTTTCAAGAATAAACACGTTATAGCTTGATGTAACTATTGACTTTACATCTAATGAGTGCTAAACTAACAAAAGATATAACTTAATTTATTACATCTTATATTTTATCGGTTCTTGTGAAAAAAAGCAAGAGAGATTGTATCCAGAAAGAGGTTTTCCATGAACGCGGTCCAGATCAAACGCTACTCTAAAAATATCAACACAACCTTGAATGACATCCCAAAACCCCAGATTTCAGACTCTGAAGTCCTGATTCAGGTAAAGGCGGCGGCAGTCAATCCGGTGGAACTGCTGATTTTGACAGGCAGCGTAAAGCTCATTCAGGACTACCCTATGCCGCTTACATTGGGGAATGAATGCTCCGGTATTGTGGAGCAGGTAGGCGACAAGGTGAAAGGTTTTCAAAAGGGAGACCGGGTCTATACCCGCCTGCCGATTCGCAAAATCGGCGCCTTTGCAGAATATGCAGCGGTAGAGCAGGACGCAATTGCCAAAATGCCGGAGGGGTATGATTTCAATACTGCTGCTGCCATTCCGCTGACCGGTTTGACGGCGTATCAAGCCATGGTAGAGGAATTGGAGGCAAAGCCAGGGGAAACCGTTTTGATTCCTGGGGGCTCCGGAAGCTTTGGTCAGATGGCGGTTCCTATCGCCAAGGCGCTGGGACTGCGAGTGATTGTAACCGGAAACGCGCGGGCGAAAGAGCGCTTTTTGGCCATGGGAGTTGACCGGTATCTCGATTACAAGACAGAAAACTATTGGGAAGTATTGTCTGATGTGGACCATGTCATCGATACCCTGGGTCCTAATGAGTTTGACCATGAATTGGCAGTGCTGAAAAAAGGCGGGCGGTTGGTGAGCCTGCGAACCGGCCCCAACAAAGCGTTTGCCCTGCGTCATCAGTTTGGCGTCCTGAAAAAACAGATGTTCACTCTGGCGGGCAGTAAATTTGACAAGGCGGCTCAAAAGCAGGGTAAGGAATATCGGTTTGTGTTTGTCCGTTCCAATGGAGCACAGCTGCAAAAAATCACCGAGATCGTGGAGAAGAAGCAGATCAAGCCTGCCGTTGACGCTCGTGTCTTTTCTCTGGATCAGGCCAATGAGGCGTTGCAGCTTGTGGCTAAGGGCCAGCTCAATGGTAAAGTTATGATCCAGCTGTGAGAGCGGGAAGATGCAAAGCTTCCTGAGAACATACATTACATGATTTTCTGGCGCATTGCCGAGCAGAAGGAGGATGTTCAGATGAAACTTTATAACATCGTGTTCAGTCCTACGGGAGGAACGAAAAAGGTGGCGGATTGTTTAACCGGCGCACTGGAGGGAGACGTAACCACCGTTGATCTGACAGACAGCAAACAGGATTTGAATACCGTTTCGCTGACAAAAGAGGATGCAGCGGTCATTTCTGTGCCGTCCTACGGTGGCCGTGTGCCTGCTGTGGCGGCAGAGCGGCTGGGTGTAGTGCATGGCAACGGTGCCCGGGCCATCCTGGTTTGCGTCTATGGCAACCGTGCCTATGAGGACACGCTGGTAGAACTGGAAGATGCCGCAAAGCAGGCTGGTTTTCAGGTGATTGCAGCCGTTTCCGCCATTGCGGAGCATTCTATCGCCCGTCAGTTTGCCGCCGGTCGCCCTGATGTACAGGACATAGCACAGCTTTCCGATTTTGCCAAGCAGATTCAGCATAAGCTCTCCGAGGCAGATACTTCAGAACCTGCGATCCCCGGCAATCGTCCTTACAAAAAAGCCGGCGGAGTCAGTATGGTACCCAAAGCGACAAAAGAGTGTACCAACTGCGGCGCCTGTGCAGCAGCGTGTCCAGTACAGGCCATCGACAAAGAAAATCCCAAAAAGGTGGATGAAAAAGCGTGCATCTCCTGTATGCGCTGCATCGCAGTATGTCCCCATGGTGCCCGCAAGGTCAATCCTGTCATGCTCTCTGCGGCCAGCCTGATGCTGAAGAAGGTTTGCTCTGAGCGGAAGGAATGTGAGCTGTTCCTTTGATGCCGGGAAATGGCTGTTGGCAGCCTTGCCCTCTGCGGCGGCGCCTGAAATGCACAGAAAAAATCTTTAAGTGTTATCCTCTGCCATTCGCCTAATGAACAAAAAACTCCCGTCTGATTTCTGGCAGAAATCAGACGGGAGTTTTACATATATCCGCAAACCGGCAGCAAACAGTTGATTTCTGCGCCGAAGAACAAGTCAATTTGCGGCAACTACCTCCCCGTGACCTGATAGCGGCGATAGGAGCACCAGCACAGCCCTGCGCACAAAAGGATAAGCAGCGCATACAGCAGAAAGCTGAACTGGAGGGCGTTAAACTGGAGCGGGCCCAGGGTGACCAGGTAGAAGTCCTGTAAGGTGGCCAGGCTGATGCGGAAGAAGGGCAGGTAGCTGGAAATCTGCTCGGCTACACGGCCCCACCCGTAAAACAGGTCCAGCAGGCAGAGTCCGGAGAGAAGAAAGGGCACCGCCAGGGCAGGAACCGCATTTCGCAGAAGTTCGGAGAGGAACATGACCAGAGACGCGGTCAGAATGCAGGCCAGTACCAGCAGGGCCAGAAGGAGCAGGACAAACCCGCCCATGGACAGGTGCAGAGGGAAGGACGTGCCCTTTGACCAGAGCTGGAGGGCGGTGGAAAAACCGTCCGGCCCATAGAGCACACAGTACAGCAGCACATACAGTCCGGAAAAGACCAGGGACAGCCCTGCCCCAAAGCTGGCCCCCACAGCCCACCGGGCCCAGAAGGCCGCGGTCTTGCCCCGGACGCTGGACAGCACCAGCTGGTCGGTCCGGGCCCGGTGCTCCTGAGAGAAAAGACGGCACAGGCACACCGCCGTCAACAGCACTGTCACCTGGCACAGCAGGCCGCAGTTTTGCGCCATGGCCTGCCATCCCCCGGCGTAATCCAGGATCAGGGGATCCAGAGTGCTGGCCATCTCCTGCCAGTAGATCTTCTCCTGGGCGGTCAGGGGAATGAGGACAGGATTAAAGGTGCGCAGATAGGTGACATAAAACCCCTCCGCAGTGATGTCGGTGCGGTCCTCCATGATGTTGAGATAGAGAATGGGAGAGTAGGAATTGAGATTCCACATCCGTGTCCCGGACGCATCGTCGCGGTATTGTCCAATCAGCTCCTCCATCAGCGGCTCGTCCAGTTCCTGGCCGGCCAGGGCGCGCATGGAGTCCCGGCGCAGGGCCTCCACCTCACAGTAGGGCCGGGAGAGCTGCTCCACGGAGTTGGTCTGGGCATCGTAGCGGTAGTAGTAGCCGGTGCCATAGAAGGTCAGCAGGCTCCAACCGAATAGCAGCGCCGCCCCCAGCAGCACGGAAACCAGAAAGAGCCGCTGCCCCAGGACCTTTTTCAGCTCAAAGACATAGAGGGTTCCAAATCCCTTCATCCTGCCACCTCATTCCTTCTCCACTGCGTGGCGCCGGCAGAGCCACAGGCAGGCCGCCAAAAACAGAAGGGTCAGCACCCCGTAGAGCAGGAAGCTCACCGGGATGCAGTCCAAGGGGGTGTCTCCCAGCCAGACCAGGCGCTGGTCCAGAAGGAAGTGTTCGGATAGACGCTGGATGGGCAGATAGCTCCAGATCTGAGCCAGAAGCCGGTTGTAGGCGTAAAAGGAAAAGAAGGGCTCAAACAGCAGGGAAACCAGCAGCAGGCCCAAAGGAAGGGCCAGGGCGGGCACCGCCCGGCGAAACAGCTTGGACAGGAACAGAGCCAGGGCGGCGCAGCACAGATTGACCAGCAGGCTCATGCCCACGGTGACCAGCACCGCCTGTCCCGCCTCCATCACGCGGCTGCTGTCGCACAGGCCGGTGTCCCCGTGCCCCGGCCGCAGATCGGTCAGCGACAGGATCTGGATGGGGGTGTGAAACCCGTCCGTCCCGTGGACAAAGAGCTGGATGGCAGTGGTGAGGACAAACAGCAGCAGGATCGTGCCGCAGGCCACACTTGCCCCTGCTGCCAGCCGGGCCAGAGTCAGGGGCCGCCGTCCGTACCGGGCGCTGGTGAGCATAGGCCAGGTCTTGTACACGTGGTCGTCGGAAAAGCTGCCGCACAGGCTAAGAAAGACAAAGGCCACCGTCATCAGGTTGAGCCAGTAGGCCAGGGACAGGATGCCGCTGTACCCTTTGGCATAGGCCAGGGTGAAGGGGATCTCCAGCCCGCTGCGCTCCTGGTTCCAGTACTGGATCTCCGCCTGGGTGAGAGACTGAGCCCGGTATTCCTCTTCCTGCCAGCCCCCCATGGTCTCATAGGCAAAGTCGGCCAGATTGTCCTGCCCCTCATAGATGGGATTGATGCCCATCTCCATCTGGCTGTCGGTCACAAGAAAGTGGTTGAGCATGATGAAGGTGGGCGGGGCGTCCGGGTCCTCCACTCTCTGGTAGTAGCGGTTCATGTCCCGGACGGAGTCAGACGCCTGATTGTCCAGCAGCGTTCCCGTATCCTCCTGAGAAAAGCGGCGCTCCAACTGGATGGCCTCATAGCGGCTCACCGTGTCAAAGACCAGCTCCCCATTTTCTACGTAGATCACATCGTCCGGCTCCCAGAGGGGGCTCAGGTTGAGAAAGAGGGTCACCGCAAGGATCAGTACAAGGAGAACGGGCACATAGGGCCGCAGGAAGATTTTCTTCAGCTCGTAGTGATAGAGGGAGCCAAACATCCTTACATCCCTCCCCCTTCAAACTGCTGGAGATAAAATCCCTCCAGATCCTGGGGGGTGTCGGCTGCGCTGCCGTCGTAAATGAGCTGGCCGTCCTTCACCATCAGGATGCGGCCCGCGATGTGCTCCACGTCGGAGACGATGTGGGTGGAGAGAAGCACGATGCTCTCCTTCCCCTGCTCCTCAATGAGGGTGCGGAAGCGGACCCGCTCCTTGGGGTCCAGCCCGGCGGTGGGTTCGTCCAGGATGAGAAGCTTGGGCCGGTTGAGCAGGGCCTGGGCAATGCCCAGACGCTGCTTCATGCCGCCGGAGTAGGTTCGGATCTTCTTGCGGGCCACCTCGCCCAGTCCCACCACCTCCAGCAGCTCCAGGCTGCGCTCCTTGGCCTGCTTGCGCTCCATCCCCTTCAGGGCGCCCAGGTAGAGGAGAAAATCCAGGGCAGAGAAGCTGGGATAGTAGCCGAAATCCTGGGGCAGGTAGCCCAGCACGGCCCGGTAGCCTTCCGTGGACACGTCCAGACCGTCCAGGGAGATGGACCCACTGGTGGGGCGCAGAATACCGCACAGCATCCGCATCAGGGTGGTCTTGCCCGCCCCGTTGGCCCCCAGCAGACCGGTGACCCCCGGCGTTAGGGTCAGGCTGATGCGGTCCACGGCGATCTTCGGGCCGTACTGCTTGGTGACCCGGTCAATGTTCAGTTCCATACCAATTCCTCCCCGCAAAACAGATATCGTCTATATTCCCAAATCATCAAAGCCAACAAGAGCAGAGTAACCCAGGCATAGCCCGCCCCCTGGAAGAGAACCGGAGGCTTTTCCTGCCACATGGAGCACAGTACGCTCACCGCCGCCGCAGTCCCCGCGCACAGATATACCGACTCACTCCCCCGGAACCGGCGGGTGATCATCAGGCAGAGCAGAGAGGTGAGGCAGTAGGGGCATAAAAGGTAGAATCCGGTTTCTGCCAGGGACAGCTGCCCCCACCCCGTCATCAGGGGAAACAGGGCGCACAGCAGCAGCAGATTTCCCAGCCCCAGCAAGGTGAGCCGGGCCAGCAGCAGGGTTTTCAGGGAAAAGCGAGAGGCCATCTCCAGTTCTTCCATCCGGCAGCGGGCGGAACGGTGAAGCTCCGTCACCGTGGACAGGGCGGCAAAGGGAAGCAAGACGGATACCAGCCGGATCTGCTCGGGCAGCCGGTTTTTCATGAGAAACAGGGCAGCGGCAAAGATGACCACCGCCAGCAGCCAGCTCCAGGGGCGAAGGTAGAAGAGCTGGGAAAACAGAAATTCCCCGGTGGACAGCCCCGGCGGCTCCAGCCGCTCCAGGAAGGCTCCCTTCCTCTGGGGAGCGGGGGGCTCATACAGGAGGGAAAACGCCTCCTTCCACTTCCGGTTACCCATAAAAATCCCTCCAATCAAATTGACGCTGCAGGTTTCTTAAAATCTGTTTTTCCCGGCGGTAGACGGCAAAGCGGGACATGCCAAGGATCTTTCCCACCTGAGCTGCGGAGACCTCGTTGGTGTACCGCAAAAAGATCAGGTCCTGATCCTCCTCCGGCAGTTGCTCCAGGGCCTGCTCCAGGGCAATGCGGACGGTGTGCAGATCGTCCTTATCCTCTGCGGCGCAGTCCTCCGCCTGTTCCAGCGGCAAGGCCTGCTTGGTGCGGTAAAAATCGATGCACAGATTGCGGGCGATGGTGTAGAGGTAGGCCGTCTGTTTTTTGATCTCACTGACATCTCGGGTGCGGAGAAAGCGAAGAAAGGCCTCCTGGGTCAGATCCTCCGCCGTCTGGGGGTGGCGGGTCTTCATATAGCAATAGCGGTACAGCTTATCGTAAAGTTCTTCCAAATCCATGGGAACCGCCCACCCCCTTTCATTTGATATAACGGCTGACCAGGTCAAATTGTGCGGAGAAAAAACGATGATCTTGCCCTATTATAAAAAAGAGCTGTTTTTGGGTCAAACACGGGGCAAAGCAGATTGGTTCAGCGTGGTTGTTAAGAAAAATGAGACAAGGTAAAGGCCGCCATCTTGGAATAGATGGCGGTCCTTTTTATGCCTAAAAAGCAATGACAGCATTCTGAGAAAAATTTTTCTGCAAGAAGTGTCCCCAATTGAGGCTCTCATTCGTAATAGAGTAAAAGGAATATTGGGGGTGATGTTGTGGGAAACGGGATATCCCTATCGATACTATGTAGGCAAAGTAAGTGTACCTTGAAATCAGCGGATTGTCCGAGCGACAGCATACGAAAGGATGAAGATCATGAGAAAATTCTTGGCCTGTTTCCTCGCCGCAGTGCTGACCCTTAACACCGCGGTGTTGGCTGCTTGTGCAGATAGTAAACGTAACGATGAGGATGCCCTGTGGCGGAAAGAAATAGTTTTGAGTATGGAGGGGATGATCAAGGACTGCTGCATCGGTTCCGATGATTCTCTTGTGTCACCGCTGATCTGGAGAAGGAAGGGACTTGGGGAAGCGGAAGATAGGCCGCGTGGTCTCCGTACATAAAAGGCACATTCCTCTCCGCTGCGTAGTTGCCCAGAACGGTAAGACGGTTTAGATCGCACATTACCTTGACTCGTTGTACCCAGCGTTTATCGGATTTATGGCTGCTGCAGAGAAAAGTTTGGAAGCCTTGCTTTTGAAGCGAGGGTATTCCATCTGATAGCACGTTGAAATTGCACTCAAATGTCTGTATAATGAAGAAAAACACAATAAAAAACTGCATTTACCGGGAAACTCTGTGTACCATCCAAAAGTGATTTTAAGAAAGAAGGCAGATGACTTTGAAGTACGATTTCACGTCCATCATTGATCGCCGCGGCATGGACTCCATTGCCGTGGACGGCATCGGCCACAAGGTGTGGGGCAACGAGCCTGCCGCCCCCAAGGAAGGATTTGACTCCATTCCCATGTGGGTGGCGGACATGAACTTTGCCACCTGTCCGGCCATTGCCGCCGCTGTGATCGAGCGCACCAAGCACCCTCTCTACGGCTATTTCCTGCCCCGGGACGAGTACTACCAGAGCATCATAAACTGGCAGACCAAGCGCAACGGCTTTGTTGGGCTGGAGCGGGACTACATCGGCTACGAGAACGGGGTCCATGGCTGTGTCACCAGCGCCGTTCAGACCCTCTCGGCTCCCGGAGACCGGATTTTGCTCCACAGTCCCACCTATGTGGGCTTTCGCGCCGATGTGGAGGGCTTGGGACGGAAATCCGTGTACAGCCCGCTCAAGCGGGATGAAAACGGCGTGTGGCGCATGGACTATGAGGACATGGACCGGAAGCTGAAGAAATACCACATCCACCTGGCCATCTTCTGCTCCCCCCACAATCCCACAGGCCGGGTCTGGGAGCGTTGGGAGCTGGAAAAGGCCATGGAGGTGTATGAGGCCAACCAGTGCCTGGTGATCTCCGATGAGATCTGGGCGGACATTGCCTACACCCGGCACATCCCTACCCTGATGGTCAATGACTGGGCCAGAGAGCACACTGTGGCCGTCTACGCCCCGTCCAAGACCTTCAATCTGGCGGGCCTCATTGGCAGCTACCACATTATCTACAATGATTATCTCCGGGACCGGGTGAAGGCCTGGGGCGACGCCACCCACTATAATGAAATGAACGTCCTCTCCATGCACGCTCTCATCGGGGCCTATTCCGACGAGGGACAGGCGTGGACGGACGAGCTTCTCCAGGTGCTGGAGGGCAACTGCAAGTACGCCTATGAACATATCCGGGACCACTACCAGGGTGTGTTTGCCGCAATGCCTCAGGGCACCTATATGTTGTTCCTGGACCTGACCGACTACTGCCAGCGCACCGGAAGGACACTGGATGAGGTGATCCAGGCCGGCTGGGAGGTGGGCGTGGGCTGGCAGGACGGCCGGGCCTTTAACGGCCCCTGCCACATCCGAATGAACATGGCCTCCCCCCTCTCCCGTATCCAGGAGGCGTTTGATCGCCTGGACAACTATGTGTTTCATAAGTAAGGAGGATCTTTTGTAACGGCTGCTGACGCCAAGAGTCCGGAGAACATTGGGTTCTTCCCCCTCTCTTGACCCCCTGGCCCGACATCTTCTATAATAAAAAGGAAGAAACGGTTATTTTTGGAGGTTCCTATGGACTATATGACTGTGCGGCAGGCCGCCGAAAAATGGAATCTCTCCCCCCGGAGCGTACAGCAGCTGTGCACCCAGGGGCGAATTCCCGGCGCGGGGAAATTTGGAAAGGCATGGGCCATCCCCGCCGATGCGGAAAAGCCCGCCCATCCCCATCAGGGGGAAGACTCTCCCTCCCTGAAATCGCCCGAGCCGGAGGACGTGTACGATAGCGGGATGCTCATGCCCCTGATGAACACCCCCTTCCCGCCGGGCCGCTGCCTGGAGGCGGCGCAGGCCATGGCAGAGGGCCCTCAGCGGGACATTGCCCTGGCGGAGTACCACTATTTCAGCGGCAGGCCAGAACAGGCGGCGCTGGAAGTGGAGCCCTATCTCAACAGTCCTCACATGCGGTCTCAGCTTTCGGCCTGTCTCATCTATGCCTACGCCAACCTGTCCCTGGGGCGTATCCAGCGGGCCGGGTTTGCTCTCCGGGCACTGGACAAGGCCCTGAACGAGGCGGGAGAACAGTCGCCCCAGCTCCAGGCGGCGGCGGGATTTGTGGCCGCAGCGGGAGCGGTGCTTCTCCACCTGCCTCTGCCCCAGGGGCTGCCGGATATGCAGAGCTTTCTGCCTCTCCTCACGCCCGGACCGCGGGCCTTTGCCCTGTATGTCTACGCCCACTACCTCTATTTGCAGCAGCAATACGGCCAGAGCATCGGCATTGTGGAGGCCACCTTGTCCATGGGAGCGGAACAATACCCTATCCCGGCCATCTACCTGCACCTGGTGGCGGTGATGAACTGCATGAGCCTGCGCCAGACGGAGCGGGCGAAGGCACATCTCCTGGCAGCCTGGGACCTGGCCCGGCCCGATGGGCTCATCGAGGGGTTTGGGGAACACCACGGTCTGCTGGGCGGCATGCTGGAGTCGGTCATCAAGCCCGGCTGGCCCGAGGACTTCAAGCGCATCATCGACATCACCTACCACTTCTCTGCGGGATGGCGCAAAGTACACAACCCGGTGACCGGCCACGATGTGGCTGACGACCTGACCACCACGGAGTTTGCCGTGTGCATGCTGGCGGCCCGGGGTTGGACCAACGAAGAGATCGGAAAACACATGAATATTTCGGTAAATACGGTCAAACGGCACCTGTCCAGCGCCATGAAGCAGCTGGGCATTACCCGCCGTCAGGACCTGAAGCAGCATATGCTCCTCTGATCGCATGCCTCCGGGATTCCCCGGAGGCATGACCCATTTTTGGGGGTGAAATGGGTAATAGTTTGCCGCCTTTGATTATGGTAAAATAAAACTATGTGAAATTGGGGTGAGCAAATGGAGCAGTTCTACTTTTCTCAGGAAATTCAACAAAAGCTTTTTTCCATATACCAGAGCAGTCTGACCATGATCGAGGCACCTGCGGGCTATGGGAAAAGCACGGCCGTTCGCTGGGTGATGCGGGATATTCCGCCGGAGCAGGTCCGCTGGTTTACTGCGGTGAGCTTTCTGCAGGACACCAGCTTGGACTGGTTTATCCGGCAGATCGGCACTTTGGACAGCGACGCGGGCGCGGCCTTGCGGAAGCTGGGCTTTTTGAACCGCAGCAATGTGAGCGATGCGGCGGATATTTTATCCCGGCTTTCCATTTCCACCCCCTGCTATCTGATTCTGGACAATTTCCAGCTCATCGGCGACAACTGGCCCCTGCCCCTTCTGCAGGCCATGGCGGACCGCCCCCGGGACGGGCTGCATGTGGTGCTGATCTCCCAGAACTTTAAAAAGCTGCGGGCGGTGTTTGAAAGCTCCTCCGGCGTCTCCCGGTTAAACTCCCGGGATTTCCTGCTGGGCAAGAAGGACATTATGCAATACGCCCAGCAGTTGGGACTGACCTTGTCCAAACAGCAGGCGGATACCGTCTATCGCAACACTGAGGGCTGGGCGGCCGCGGTGGCGCTGTATTTGAAGAGCTTGCAGGACAATCCCGACAAGCTGCCGGAATTTCGTGATATGGACGGGCTGCTCCATGAATTCTTCTGGAGAAAGGTTTCCTGCAAGGAGCAGGAGATGCTGCTGCGGGTGGCTGTGTACGACTGCATCCAGGAGGACCAGCTGCCGGACATTGCACCCGGCCAGGAGACGGCCCTGAAAAATCTCCTGGTGCGCACGCCCCTCATGCACCACGACCTGCGGGCGAGAGCCAGCTATCCCCATGAGCTGCTGCGGCATTTTCTGCTGGAGATGCTGGATACCATGCCGCCGGACTTCCGCTGTCAGGTGTATGAGGGGGCCGGAGAGATCTACCGCCGGACGGGAAACAACAAAAAGGCGGTGGAGTGCTTTTTCCAGGCGGGCAACGATGAGCGGCTGCTCTCCTGCGAATTGACCGGTCTGATGGGAGAGACTTTCGGCTCGGTGAGCTACACTTCCCTGGCCCGCCGGGTGCTGCAGCGCTGTCCCCCGGAGACGCTGGGCCGCTATCCCCTCTCCATGCTGCGTTTGTGCCTGGCGCTGTTTGGCGGCACAGACTTTCCGGGCTTTGAAGCTGCGCTGGAGCAGAGCCGGGAGATCGTGGAGAAGCTGGGCAGCCAGCAGCTCATGGGCGAGTGGTATCTCCTCTCTGCCTTCCGGGAATTCCCCGATATTCCCCGCATGAAGGCCCAGTATCAGCAGGCCGCCCAGCGGATGAGCGCCCCCTCCCAGCTGTTCAACCGGCGGGAGCCCTACATGTTCGGCACCACTTCCATGTGGTATCTCTTCTACCGCACGCCGGGCAAGATGATGGAGACGGCCAATGAGCTGCGGGATATGCTGGAGGTCTACAATCCCCTCACCGGCAATCACGGCGCGGGGGCCTACGAGCTCTATCTGGGCGAGGCTCTCAGCGTCCAGGGGCGCTTTGACGAGTCGGACATCTACGCCCACCGGGCGGCCATGCTGTCCGAGCAGTGGCAGAACGCCACCGTGACCTACGGCGCGGCCCTGCTGCTGGGCATCAACGCCATCTACCAGTCGGACATGATCTCCCTGCAGAAGGCCATTGAATACCTGGAGACCAAGGCTCTAGCCTACCCCTTCCTGCAGCACACCGCCATCAACACTCAGATGGCAGAGACCGTGCGTACCTATCTGCTGGGCCTGATGATGGAGCCCGACCGCTCCGTGGCCTGGGCCAGAGGCTCGGCGGATATGCTGGGGGACCTCACCTTTACCAACTTCATGGCAAAGACCAACCGCATCACCGACCTCATTCTGAAGAAGAACTACAAGCGGGCCATTGCCAGCGTGGAGGCCTCCCTCCAGCTGGATCCCCGTCTCATCTCCCTGTCCACCCGCAACTTCATGTGCGTGGGCCTTGCCCTGTGCTACCTGTCCATGGCAGCCGTTCCCAAGGCGGCAGAGTGGCTGGAGCAGTCCCTCACCCTGGCGGAGCAGGACAAAAACTATACCTTCCTGGCCTGTTTCCGAAAATATCTCTCCGTATTGTTCCTGCTTCCGTCCATTAAAAAGAAGCATGAGACCGCCATTGCGGAGATCAAGGCCCTGGAAATCCACTACACCCGGGCGGAGGAGAGCCGGATCTTCGCCATGCTGGAGAAGTACCCGGACCAGATGACGGAGCTCAGCGACCGGGAGCGGGAGGTGGCTCAGCTGGCGGCGGAGGGTCTGCGCAACAAGGAAATCGCCCAGCGGCTGTACATCTCGGAGGAGACGGTAAAGAGCCATATCCGCAGTATTTTCAACAAGACCAACATCGACCGCCGGAGCAAGCTGGTGGACCTATTGAAGTAACTCCCCCAAAATCCCCCTTTCGGGGGATGTGGACAGCATGGAATTTCTGTATGATAAAAACAGAGATTCCATGCTGTTATTTTTATGGAAAAAGGAGGGTATGGTATGGAGGAAACCCGCGTGACCCTACAGGTGCTCCCGGCATATCAGCTGAAGCTGATGTTTCCCAACGGCAGTGAGGCAGTGGTAGATCTGAAGCACAGGGTAAACGCCATCCGCTTTGGGCGGCTGGCGGAGCCGGGGCTCTTCTCCACAGCGAGGATCGAGGACAGCGAGGTGGTGTGGGATGACGGAACTGTGTGTATCCGCGCCTCCATCAATGAACTGCTGGACTCAATGCAGATGGACGGATAAGAAAGAGGAGGACTTATGAGAAAACGATTACTCAGTCTGCTGTTGGTATTCTGCATGGCGTTGTCCCTGCTGCCGGGCACAGCCTTTGCCGCCGTGGGCGACCTGCTGAATAACCAGACAGCCCAAAACGAAAGTCTGCTCCAGCAGCTGCAGGACTTCACCGGCGAGAGCTATGAGGAAGTCTATGACCTGCTGGACACCCTTGGCCTTCTGGACAAGGACGGCAATCTGGTCACCGACCAGACCATCGACCTGGACGGAAAGACCTATACCCTGGAGGAGATCGAGGATCTTCTCAATGACCCGGATACGGACCTCACCCAGGTGGCGGAGGTGGACGGGGTGCCCATCGCCCTGAAGGACCTTGCCACCATCATCGCCATCGAGCGGCAGCTGCAGTATCTGCAGGAGAAGTATTTCACCGAGGCTACCTTCGAGGGCGAGTCCCTGGAGAATCTCAACAGTCTGCTGGAGCAGCTCCAGGGCGAGGGCATGACGCTGGCGGCCAACAGCGATCAGATCGTCTTTGACACCAGAAATGTGCAGCAAATCGGCAATACCTATTACATCAGCACACAGGATGTGACCATTCCTAGGGGAACCACACTTTCGGTCAACTTCAAAATAAATTTTTCCGAGGCGCTCAAGGCCATGGGATTATGGGGCGAAGAGTCTGTGAGCAATATGTTTATCAGGGGGCTTTCCGTCTACCTGTCCGATAAGACCAGCGACCTTTATTCTTTGGGAAACAACAGCGGCGAAATCATTTACTTTTTTACCCCAGAGGAAATGGCAGAGGTGGACGGAACAGAGTACACACTGACGACCGATGCGTTCAAGAATGATTACACCGGGCCGCTGTATCTCTGCATTAGTGCGCCTGGAATTTCGGATTATGAAACAACCTGGAAAAATTATCTTTCATTTGGTGAGCTTTCCTTCGGAAATATCTGGCAGAACGTGTCCTTCTATGACGCCCAGGGCTTCTTCTTCCAGGACGGGAACGGCCTGAGCGACTGCTGGAACGGCTACTTTTCCATCTCAAATCCGTTGCCGGCCATGACAGACTCTGCAAGCGCCTCCCAAGAGAGGACCTTCTCTGACGAGGTCGATTACATGTCTGTTGGCCATATACAGTTTTCGCTGGCATTGGACGCCGATCTCGAGGCACTGGAGCAGACGCTGACTTATCTCCAGCAGTGCCTCGACGTTCTCGACTCCGACAGCGCGATACGCACCCACGTCACCGCTACCATTAAGCAGGAGAACACCGATGATTACCAAAACATCACCGGGGAACAGCACCGCACGTTGATCGTGCCGCTGAACGTCCTTCTCGGCGCTAACACCTACATCGACGCAAACAGTGTCACCGGTTTTCCGCTCAACCTCCCCTCCGGCGGGGGGACGGCGGACATCTCCTACGACATGATTTCCACAACGATGTCCTCTTACCCCGCGGTCTATCCCCTGAATTTTCTTCTGACATTGATGATCTGCAAGAATGACACGGTACAATGGGATCAGATCAGCGACGGCGACTTTGACGAAACCTACGTTTACTATGTAAATGGCTATACCGCCACTACCACCAAGTCCAGTTTTGAACTGGTGAGTGACGGCAAGGCCCCTACCCTCACCGTCTCCGCACCGGAGAAGACCTACCAGAGCGGCGATGTGATTCCCATCACCATTACCGGCAATGAGTTCATCAAGGCCACGGACAGTACCCGGATCACCATTAACGGTGAGGATTATTCGCTGGAAGAACTCCACGGTTCCACCAGCGGCAAGTACATTACCTTCTTCTATGAGGTCAAGGAGATTGACAGCGGCACTCTCACCGTGGCAGTCAACTCCGGCATTACCGATTATTGGGGCAACAGCGCCCAGGTAAATTCCACCGTTCCCAACGTGGCCCTGGACACCCCCATTCTGAAAAATGCCGTTCTCGACCTGACCGCCAGCTATAACAAAGAGACGGAGGCAATCAACTTTGCCATCTCCACCAAGCAGGACGACGAATATAAAACACTTTATACCAATTCCGCGACGCCGTTCCAGCTGCTTGTCAGTGTAAATGGCGGACAGGCTGTGCCCCACGCCGTCACCATGGGGGAAGACCCCCGCAACCCGAAAAATCTTGCTTTCACCGCCGAGCCTTACTCCATCGCCCCCACGGACCAGGACCAGACCGTCACCGTCCAGCTCCAGGTGAAGGACGGCGAGGACTGGAAAACCGTGAGCTGGGCAACCCAAACGGTCATCATCGCAAAGCGCGTGGATGTGACCGGGGTGACCATCAGTGTGGTCGACGCCGGGGAGGACTACAACTACACCATTGCTCTCAGCGATGAAAACATCCCCAAGCTCCAGGCCCAGGTTGCCCCCACCGGTGCAGCCACCAGCGGCACCTGGCACAGCACAGACGAGACCGTCGCCACGATTACCCAGGAGGGTCAAATCGAGCTGCAGTCCAAAACCGGCACCGTCAGCTTCTACTATATGGCGGACAACGGCACGCCAGGCAATGAAGAGGATGATAAAAAGTCCAACGAACTCAAATTTACCATCACTGCCGGAGATAAGCTGACCCTGCTCATTCCCCAGTATGCCCAGGAGACCCTGCTCCAGAGCGGCAGCGATGCCACCGTGAAGTGGAACACCAACGTTTTTGATCTCTATCCCGATAAGGACATCACCTTTACTGTCAAGCTCTTCGCGGGCACGCAGGCCACCGGTGAGCCCAGCAAGACCTACGAGGTAAGCAATACAGCAGGCGGCGAGCGAATCACCTCCTGCACCATCTTGGCGGCAGACCTGCCAGTGACCTACCCCCAGAGTCAGTATACGGTGCAGGTCAGTATGGCCAGTCCTGAGGCCAAATCGGCGGATGCCTCCATTACAGTGCTTTCGCCTCCCACCGAGATGCGCATCACCTCGGACAAGACCGACCTCACCGACACGGAGAGCGCCTCCCTGACCTGTACCATCAGCAACAATCCGGATGCCTCCGGTACTCTGTCCGCCACCCGTATGGCGGACGGCGCGGAGAGCGCGGTGCCGGCCGACAGCTGCCTGTCCACTACCAAACCGGCAAGCGGACAGTCCGTCACCTTCAAGCCGGTGACCGTGGGAACCGGTCTCTACGACACCTATACCATTACCTTTACGGAAAATGAGACTGGCAGCGCCAACTTTGCCCCCAGTTCCGACTCCATCGTCCTGCGGGTCTACCGCAGCGGCGCGCTGGAGATCGTGGGGGATGATACCATCGAACTGGACAACACCTCCAAGGTAGATGGCAAGCTTCCCACCGACAGCGAAGGGATTCTGGAGCTGCGCCAGGAGCTGGGCCTCATCGAGTACGTAAGCATCAACGCCGACGCCTACAACTGGAGCAGCTTCCGGGACGGCATCAAGTGGGTGTCTGATCATCCTGAGGTCGTGGGCGTCTACTACCGCCAGGGCGGCCTGTGGGACAACATTGAGGATCTGGGCTACGAGACCTATCTGCCCCAGACCCAGATGGCGGTCTCCTCTACCACCGATGGTACCGCCACCATCACCGCGACCCACGCCGCCACCGGCATGAACGACAGCGTAACCGTGAATGTGGAAACGCTGCGGGATAAGTTCTATCTCTTCCAGGCTACGCCCGCGGAAACCACCCAGGTCACCTACACCAACGGCGCGGGCGAGACCAAGACGGTCAAAACCAACGAGGACGGACTTCTGGCCGTCTACGAGGAGAGCGGCATCAAGAGCGATGTATATTTCCGCTCCGGCAGCGACAAGGAGCCCAACCTGGGCACCATTTTGAACAGCGCCCTGTCCAGCGGGGAGCGGGATGCCGCCAAGCTGCAGCTCTATCCCCTGAACACCATCACCCTGGTGCCCGCTGCCAAGACGGAGCTGTATCTGGTGAAGCCGGACGGCACGCCCTTTGCCAATGAGACCGTTACCCTCCGGGGCGGCGTGTATCTGGGCGGCTACTACTGTGAGGGCGCCCAGATGGGTCCCACCTCCGGCGGCCTGATCTCCGGAGCCACCGATGGCACGTACACCACCGATCAGGACGGCAAGCTGACCGTCTACATGGACGCCACCCAGTTCGAGGCGGAGGGGTACACCGGACAGCTGACCAACGCGGCGCTGGACTACTGGTTCGAGCTGCGTGATCTGAACAGCGGCAGTGAAACCTACTTCCCCACCCTGGTGCATGTCCAGGGCAGCATGTCCGCCGACCGCATCCTGCGCACCGGCAGCTCTGTGGTCAATCTGGAGGCGGTACCCCAGGGCCAGGAGAATCAGCCCTTCCTCACCGCCCAGACCATGTCCTACGGCAAGGAGAGCGGGGATGACCTGCAGGTCCGTGATCTGATGGGCTCCACCGGCAGAGTGGGTCCCAACAGCACCTACAAGTATGCTGAGCTGACCAGCCACTTTATGCTCTGGGGTGTGGATGCGGCAAACGGCAAGGCCACCGTTTCCATGACCGGAGAGAACGGTTTTGCCCCCAAGGGCCAGACCGTGGAGGACAGCACCTTCCCCTTCTCCTCCATCCCCATCGTCACCAACACCACGGTCCTGACCAAGGAGACCATGACCGATTCCGGCTGGCTCAAGCCCGAGACCGCCGCCAAGCTCCGGGCCTGTGTGTACCAGAATGACCAGCTGCTTAAGGATGTGTCCATGCCCTTCCAGGTCATCGACCTGACTGATGTGAAGCTGGTCAATGAGGACGCCAAGGCTGTGGTACTGGACATGCAGGGCAGCTTTGTGGATGGCCTGGGCAGCAAAACAAGCCGATTCAACTTCGGCAGCAGTTCTATCAGCAACGCCTTTAACAGCGACATCGAAGACATGCTGCTCTCTGCGGCCAATTCCAGCAATCCCCTGTTCAAGGTTCTCATCACTCCCACCGAGGACAGCACCGTCTTCAATGTGCTGATCTGGGGCGGCTATGACAGCCTGGAGCTGGAGGACTTTGACTACGACCAGAACGGCCTGTCCATGAACTACGAGCTGCTGGATACCGAGCGGCAGGTGGGCGTGCCCAGCGTAGGCGACCTGAGCGACATGGCCCAGGGCAACTACCACCCCGGACAGGATCTGAAGCAGAACTTCCTGAAAACCGCCAACTCCGGCCTGGACTTCGGCGCCCAGCTGACCGGCTGCTATGAGGGCCAGTTCTACTACGATGTCGACCAGCACGAGTGGGCCTTCCGGGTGGTAAGCGGCGGCTTTACCGCCGGTGCGGGTGTGAGCTTTGAGGCCAACGTGAACTTCTGGGCTGGCCCTGTTCCCATCACCGCTTCCTTCGGCGCAGGCCTGGCTCTCCAGCTGGACTTTAAGGCCGCCACCGTCTACACCGACCAGCAGAGCGACGCTACCCTGGCCGGCTGGAGCGACGAGGCCAAGGCCTCCGACTCCGTCAACGACTTCCTCACCACCCTGCGCATCAACGGCTACATCAGCGCCTTCGGCGGCGTGGGCTTTGATTACAGCATCGTGGCACTGAAGATCGGCTTGTTCGGCAAGCTCACCGGCGACTCCACCAACCAGTTCCTCTCCCAGCCCTATCTGACCAGCGGCCAGCAGCGAAACGGACAGGCCCTGGGCGTGGAAGGCGAGGTAGGCATCAAGGTGGTCGTGAAGCTGCTGTTTATCTCCTACGACGGAGCACTGGTCTCCGGCAAAGTCAACTACAACGACAAATTCGGCGATTATCAGTACATCAACGACTACTGGACCGGTAACGGCACCAGCACCACATCCCTGCAAGGTACCCCCACCCTCCTGAGCCGCACCTACCTGGCGGCCTACGCTAACGGGGAGCGCACCTGGAATGATCCCAGCTTTGGCAGTATTGCCGCGGTGGTGCAGAACGACGCCAACCCCGGCTCCGAGCCTGTGGTCAACGATGACGGCAGCATCTCCGCCTACATCAGCGACAGCAATAGCCAGGACTTCTATGACAGCCGCGTCATGGTCGGCGATGTAGGCACCGAAGGCCGGGCCCTGGATGCCAACGGATTTGGCGATCTGTCGCCCTCCCTGTCCGGCACCGGTAGCTTCACCGTGGCCGCCTGGTCCCGGCTGAACACCAGCCTGGAGAAAAATGCGGATGACCCCATTACCCCGGACGAGCAGAAGCAGCTGCTCAACAGCACCGAGATCATGGTGTCCGTTTATAAAGACGGATGGACCACTGAGAAGCTCACCGACAACGCCTCTCCCGATCTGGCGCCGGTGACGGCGGTGAGCGGCGACAATGCCGTGGTGTTCTGGCGAAATGTCTACACCTCCGACTCTGCATATGATTCCAATACCGATAACCTGACTTCCTTCGACACCAAGGACACCATCTATTTCAGCCTCTATGACGGAAACGACTGGAGCGACGCCAGGATGGCCTACAACGGCTCCCTGGGCGGCGTGGTCGGTCTGAAAACCGCCATGCTCAGCGACGGCACCTCCATCCTGGTCTTTACCCTGGACCGGGGATCCAGCGACCCGGAGAACCCCATGGAAGGCTATGAACTGGCCTACCTCACCGTCTCCCCCGACGGTACCCTGGGCGACCTGGTGGTGCTCACCAACGACAAGGAGACCGACTCCAATCCTCAGGTTACGGCGGTCAATGATACCGGCACAGAGTCCTTTATCCTGGGCTGGTACAGCACCCAGGACGGCGGCGATATCCGCCTGCAGGCCGTGGGCGCCGATGGGCAGCTTTACAACGGCAGCAGCGAACACGCCATTCCTGCCAGTGTCAAGGCCATCTCTCGGGATGATGAGCTGAACATCAACTCCAACTTCCAGTTTGCTAAGCAGAGCGGTCAGAGCGTCGACGGACTGACTCTGGTGTGGGCCGAGACGGCGGCTAACAAGGACGGCGAAGCCGACCACAGCGTCCTCTACGGCACTCAGCTTTGCAAGATCGATGGCAGCGTGTATCTCTCCAGTCCCCAGGCACTGGTCACCTTGCCCAGCCGCACCCTGTCCAACTCCTTCAGCGCGTGGAAGGACAGCAGCGGGAACATCAACGCCTACATCTTCGGTACCCAGTACAGCGAGACTGCCACCGAAACCGTGGCTGGAGTTACTGTACCCGCCGACACCGACCAGCTGCTCACCGGCGGCGGCAGCCTGACTGCCCAAGCCGTCTCGGTGGACGCCATCTCGGTGGACTACGCCGACCTGCAGGTGAACTCCTTCACCACCGTTGGCTTTACCCTCCGCAATACCGGCACCACTGCGCTTACCGACCTGAAGGTGGACGTGGGTGGTTATGCCTCCAAACCCGTGACCCTGAATCCCGGCGAGAGCGCCGACGTAACGGTCATGTACAAGACGGGCAGCACCATCACCAATCCCACCTATACCGTCAGCGCCGGCAGCCAGCTTGCCGACGGCACCCTGCATCTCAACTACAACGACGTGGGCATTTCCTCCATGAAGGTAGTCAGCGAGAACGCGGGTAAGCGCACCGTCCAGATCACCCTTTATAACGATGCAGCCGCTAAGCTGGAAGGCTCGGGCCGCACCGTGGCGCTGAACTTCTACACTGACTCCGAGAACACCCAGCCTGCCAACGTGACGCTGGTGGGCAGCCAGAGCGGCGTGTCCGCATCCGGCAGCACCGTCACCCTCAGCGGCGACGCCCTGCGGCGCATGGATCAGGGCAGCATGACCTTCCAGGTCGCCTATGATCTGAAGAGCTACGTGACCGGCACCTTGGGCCAGAGCGAGGTCCCCGCCAGCGGCGTGTATCTCTACGCCAAGGCCGATGTGAAGGAAAACGGCCAGACCATGGCGGAATACGCCACCGGCAACAACTCCTCCGCCGTTCTGCTCACCGGCGCATACGCCCGTACCGGCGAAAAGACTACCCTGGACGTGACCCAGACCAACAGCAACGGTACCACCACCGCCGTGGTGGAACTGAACAACAACTCCCTCCAGGATCAGAACACCGCTACCCTGGTGGCCTCCCTGCTGGATGAAAACGGCCAGGTGCTGGAGACTCAGACCACCGGCATCACGGGAACGCTGTATGGCGAAACCGCCCAGACCAGTACCATCCAGTTCAGCCAGCTGGGCAGCCGGGTGGTGGTACACGCCGCCGCAGCCGGAGAGAACAAGCTGTTCTTTGATGGACTGCCTGTCTCCATGGATGATTTCACCGCGGACGGCAGCGGCGCGCTCACCTACTCCATCTCCGGTATCTCCGCCGACAACACCCTGGTTACCGCCATTTCCGGCAGCGGAGAGAAGGTCACCATCAACGGCCAGGAGTTTACCTCCGGCAGCGGCAGCCTCTCTGTTCCCATCGGCGTGGGCGAGACGGTCATTACCGTGAGCATCGGCAGCACCACCTATACCCTGCATATCACCAGCACCCATACCAGCGGCGGAGGCGGCGGAACCACCGCCAGCTACCGCGTCACCGTGGAACCCAGTGAAAACGGTACGGTCAAATCCAGCCACAACACCGCCAGCGCAGGTACGACCGTGACCCTGACTGCCACACCTCAGGACGGCTATCGGCTCACCGGACTTACCGTGACCGATGGAGCTGGAAATAACGTGACCCTCAGCGACAAGGGAGACGGCAAGTATACCTTTGTCATGCCGTCCAGAGCCGTCACGGTGAAGGCGTCCTTTGCCCCCATCACAGCGGGAGACCTGCCCTTTATCGACGTTCCCGCGGGAGCCTGGTATGAGGACGGTGTGCGCTATGTGTATCAGAACGGCCTGATGGCCGGTACCAGCGCCACCACCTTCGGCCCGGATGTGACCACCACCCGCGGCATGATCGCCACCATTCTGTGGCGGCTGGAGGGCAGCCCCCAGGTGGACTACGCCATGGCCTTTGATGACGTGGCCGCTAATTCCTGGTATGCGGAAGCCATCCGCTGGGCCGCCAGCGAAGGCATCGTGTCCGGCTACGGCGACGGAAAATTTGGTCCCGACGACATTATTACCCGGGAACAGATGGCAGCGATGCTCTACCGCTATGCGCAGTATAAGGGCTACGACGTCAGCGTGGGCGAGGACACCAACATCCTCTCCTATACCGACTTCGAGGACCTGAGCGAGTACGCCATTCCCGCCATGCAGTGGGCTGTGGGCGCAGGCATCATCAGCGGTACCAGTGAAAGTACGCTGGGTCCCCGCGGCAACGCATCCCGTGCTCAGGTGGCGGTCATCCTGACCCGCTACTGTGAAAATGTAGCCAAGCAGTAATATACCTCTACCGGGGAGATCGGCGTCAGAAGAAATTCCGATTTCCCGAACAAAAGACCCGCTGCAAAATCCAATGGATTTTGCAGCGGGTCCCATTTTTTGTTGCTTTATCCATAAAGACAACTTGTAAATTATCTTGGAATATAGTAAAATAGCAAATAAATAACATGTGTTATTTATAAAAGAGAAAGAGGAGTTTTCTATGCCGCCCCGCAAACGGATCTTTCGTGAGGATATTTTGAAGGCTGCCGTCCAGCTGGTTCAAGAGGAAGGGGCAGCGGCCCTTTCGGTGCGAAACATCGCCAGAACCTTAAACTGCTCCACCCAGCCCATTTACTCTGAATTTGAAAACATGGAAACCCTGCGGGAGGAACTGATGGCCTATATCCGGGAACACTATCTCCGTGAGGATGCCGGCAGCTATAAGCAGGTGGCCCTCTCCTTTCTGCACTTTGCCCAGCGGGAAAAGAACCTCTTTCAGCTGGTCTACCTGCGGCACCGGAACGAAGGAGAAACCCTCTTTGAGGACCCCAACGAGATGCAGACCATTCATAAACTGGAGGTAAACCTGGAGCTTCCCCGGCAGAAGGCGGCAGAAATGCACCGCAGGATGCAATATTACAGCTACTCTATGGCGGTGATGATGGCCACCGGCTATCTGAATTTCAGCGAAGAGGAGATCAGCACCGAGCTGACCGAATATTACCGCATCATGCTGAGCTATTATAAGCAGGTCAAAACGGAAGAAGAATTACAGCACTGGCTGGAACGGTCACGAAATCTGCTGGTGTGAATAAAAAGGAGGAACACTATGGCAACAAAAGCGAAAAAAGCCTATGACGTGGTGGTCATAGGCGCAGGTAACGGCGGTCTGGTTGCCGCCATTCGGATTTTGCAGGCTGGATACTCCTGTTTGCTGCTGGAAAAGCACAATCTGCCCGGCGGATTTGCCACCAGCTTCAAGCGGGGACGCTTTGAATTTGAGGCCAGCCTGCATGAGCTCAACGACTTTGGTTCCCCGGAAGAGCCCGGCGATGTGCGCACGCTGTTCCGCGACCTGGGCGTGGAGGACAAGATCGATTGGGTACGCATCCCCGAGGCGTACCACCTCATTACCACCGATAAAAAATATGACTGCGTCATGCCCTTTGGCCAGCAGGCCTTTATCGACAAGATGGTGGAGTACTGCCCGGAATCCCGGAAATCCATCACGGAGTTCTTTGAGCTGTGCAACGAGGTGCGGGATGCCCAGACCTATTCCAACTCCGTCAACGGCAACACCGACTCCGACTATATGAAAAAGACCTTCCCCAACTTTGTCAAGGCGGGCAGCTATTCGGTCAACGAGGTGCTGGATGCCCTGAAAATGCCCCAGAAGGCCAAGGATATCCTCAACGCCTATTGGTGCTATCTGGGCGTGGACTGCGACCGCATGAGCTTTTTGCACTACGGCTCCATGGTCATCCGCTATATCACCCGGGATGCCTGGATGCCCAAGATGCGCTCCCACGAGATTAGTTCCGCCCTGGATGCCCGTATCCGGGAGCTGGGCGGCGACATCTGGTACCACTCCGAAGCCGAAAAAATCCTGGCCGATGACAGCGGGAAGATCTGCGGTGTCCAGCTCACTGACGGCAAGGTGATCGAGACCCACCACATCATTGCCAACTGCTCCCCCCATCTGGTGTTTGGCAAGATGCTGGAAAAGAAGGCCGTGACCGAGCAGATGGTCCGGGCCACCAACAGCCGGAAGTTTGCCGGCCGCGGCTTCTCCCTGTTCCTGGGCCTCAACCGCTCCGCGGAGGAGCTGGGCATCACCAGCCACAACTACTTTATTTATGACACTGCCGATACCGTCAAGCAGTATGACCTGATGAAGAAGGTCAGCACCAACCACGTTCAGGCCACGGTCTGCCTGAATAACGCCTATCCGGAGTGCTCCCCCAAGGGCACCTGCATCATGTATTTCACCACTATGTTCATGTCCGACGACTGGGGCAATGTGAGCGAAAAGGACTATTTCAAAATGAAAGACCAGGTGGCGGATGACATGATCCGCGTGTTTGAGCGGGAGACCGGCTGCAAGATCCGGGACGCCATCGAGGAGATCTGTGTGGCCTCCCCCACCACCTATGCCCGCTACTGCGGTCATCCCCAGGGTGTCATTTACGGCTATGAGACGGCCGATTGGGACAGCCTGATGCCCCGCATGATGATGATGAAGGAGGACGCCCTGATGAATCCGGGCATCCGCTTTGCAGGCGGCTACGCTATGCGCTCCAGCGGATATTCCAGCGCCTATATTTCCGGCGACCTGTCCGGGCGGCAGACGGTAGGCGATTTGAAGAAGGAGGCGAAGGCATAATGAACTTCAAGAAACAGATCTTTGGGTTTATGGATATGCTGCGGTTTAAAAAGCTGGTCCCCACCCGCCGGCAGATGCTGGCCCAGGGGGAGAATAAACCGCTGCCTCAGGAATACCGCACCAACGTGCTGGCTAAAAAGCTGCATCCCGGCTATATGCAGGTGGAATTGGTTGCCGCACGGCCGCTCACCGAGACCATCCGGGAGCTGACCTTCAAGCGGGTGGACAGCGATGTGTTCCCCTTCTTCCGCGCCGGACAGTATGTCTCCCTTCAGATGAAAATTGGAGACAGCGTGGTCAGCCGGCCCTATTCCATCGTCTCCACGCCCCAGCAGGCCTTGGAAAACAAACTGGTGCTGGCGGTGGAAAACGCGGGCTTTGTGTCCGAATACCTCAACAAATCCGCCAAGGTGGGCGACCGGTTTGTAATGACCGAGCCCTCCGGCGAGTTCCACTATGAGACCCTGCGGGACAGCAAGGATATCATCTGCATTGCAGGCGGCAGCGGCATCACGCCCTTCCTGTCCATGGCAGGCAGCATGGCGGACGGGGATGAGAGCTACTCCATGCTCCTGTTCTACGGTGCGCGCACGGCGGCGCAGCTGGCCTACAAAGCGGAGCTGGACGCGCTGGCGGAGCGCTGTAAGGGCCTGAAGGTGGTGTATGTCCTCAGCGATGAGGAGCAGCCCGGGTGCGAAAAGGGCTTTGTGTCCGCCGAGCTGATGAAGAAGTACACCGACCTCACCGACCATACCTTCTTCCTGTGTGGACCGCCCGCCATGTATGCGTTTATCGCCAAGGAGCTCGCTCCCCTGAACCTGCCTCAGAAGGCGGTACACCGGGATGCGGCCTGCTGCCGCGATCTGCCGATGGAGAAGCCAGGTCTCTTTAAGCTCACCGTTCACATGCGGGATGAGGTGTATATCATTCCTGCCAAGGAGAACGAGACCCTGCTGACGGCCATGGAGCGGGCCGGGCTGAATGCCCCCAACAAGTGCCGTGCCGGAGGCTGCGGCTTCTGTCACAGCAAGTGGCTCGCGGGCAGCTATCGGGTGGCGGACGGCCGGGACGGCCGCCGGGAGGCGGACCGGAAGTTCGGCTTCATCCACCCCTGTGTCACCTATCCTCTGGAGGATATGGAGATCGACGTGCCGGTAGCTTACTAAGAAATAACCTGGAAACACCCTTGAAATTGAACGATTTCAAGGGTGTTTCTTTTTTGGGGTCCGCCATCCAGCATTTTAAAAAACTTCTATTTTGTGCTATAATGAGGTCACTGTTTCAGGCGTTACAGTCTTTCAGCTTGGAGGGAAAAAGATATGGAATCTTCTGCTTCCCACCCTTGGTACCATCTGGATAACGCGGCCATGATGTACTCTGCCATCCAGCGCGGAAGTTACTCCGCCCTGTACCGGTTTTCCGCCGTGATGACACAGCCGGTGGACCCGCAGCTTCTCCAGCGGGCCATCGACAAAACCATGCCCCGGTTTCCTGGATTTCAGGTGAAAATCCGCCGGGGATTTTTCTGGTATTACTTTGAGCGGGACGATGCCCCCGGACCGATCCTGCAGCGGGATATCCGCAATCCCTGCCAGCCGGTGCGGTTTCAGAACCATGATAAGCTCATCCGCTTTTTCTACTATGAGAAGCGGATCTCCATGGAGGTATTCCACGCCCTGGCAGACGGCGGCGGAGCCTTGGTGCTCTTTAAGACCCTGCTGGCAGTGTATTTAAGGGAGGTGGGTCACGAAATTCCCAATACCAACGGGATTTTGGACATCACGCAGCCGCCCAGACCGGAGGAGTGGGAGGACGCCTATGCCCGGCATGCCCACTCCAAGGTCCATCTCAGCATGCGGGAGCCCAAAGCCTACGCCTGTACCGGAACCCCGGAGCCCTTTTACACACTGAATACCACGATGGGCTTTGTCTCGGTGCGGGATCTCCATGCCGCAGCCAAGCGGCACGGGGCCTCCATTACGGAATATCTGGCCGCCATCCTGCTGCAATCCATTCTGATTCGACAGCGCCGGGAGGGACGCAGGCGGGAGCTTCCGGTTTCTTTGGCGGTGCCCATCAATCTGCGGCCCTATTTTCCCTCGGAGACGCTGCGCAATTTTATCCTCACGGTGCGTCCCAGCATCAACCCGGAGCTGGGCGACTACACGCTGGATGAGATTATCGCCCAGGTCCACCACCATATGCGCCTGCACATCACCAGGCAGGAGATGCAGGCGGTCATCACCAAAAATGTTTCGCTCCAGCATACGCTGCCCCTGCAGCTGGTGCCCTCTCCGGTAAAGAACCTGGCCATGGATCTGGGATACCGCATTGCCGGGAGCCGTCCCTACTCCACTACCTTTACCAACCCGGGAATTTTCCAGGTGCCCGAGGAGATGAAGCCCTGTATCCACCATATGGAGGTGGTGCTGGGGCAGTCCTACACCCCCCGAGTCAACTGTGCGGCCATCAGCTTTGGCGATACAATGGAGATCACCTTTGCAGGTACCGTGAAGGAAAGTGATGTGGAACGGGAATTTTTCCGGACCTTGGTACGGGAGGGACTGCATGTGAAAGTGACCTCCAACCGAAAGGAGTGTGTGTCGTGTCATACTGTGTCAACTGCGGAGTAGAGCTGGATGGGGATGCGGTACAATGTCCGCTGTGCCAGACTCCTGTCATCAACCCGGTCTGTCCTCCGGATACGGAAATGACCCCCAATTTCCCCCTGGAGCGCCAGGAGGTGGAGCCGGTGGACCGGAAGGAACTGGCCATGCTGCTCAGTGCCATGGCGCTGTGTGCCTCGGTTTGCTGCGGCCTTTTGAATCTGTTTCTCCTGTGGCGGGGCGTCCCCTGGTCCTGGTTCGTGATGGGAGCCTGCGCCATGCTGTGGGTATGGCTGGTGCCGCCCCTTGTGCTGCGGAAGGTGCCGTCTGTGGTCTTCCTTCTTCTCGATCTGCTGGCTGTGGGCGGTCTGCTGGTGCTGATCAGTGCGACCACCCATGGGCAGAGCTGGCTTGTTGGCATCGCCCTGCCCGTGTGGGCCGGATTCTCGCTGCTTTTGCTGATCATTTGGCAGACCGCGCGCAAGCGCTCGTTCCTTAGCCGAAGCCTGCTGGTTCTGAGCGGCATCGTGCTCTTCCTGCTGTGGCTGGAGTTTGTGATTGACCGCTTTTTGGGGGCCTACCACCCCATGTGGTCCCTCATTGCCGCGGCGGTTGGGATCACGATGATGCTGCCGCTGGCGGTGATCCGCACCCGGCCCAACCTGCGCCGTCAGGTGCGCCGCCGTTTCCACTTCTGAGACTTAAAAAACAGTGCCTACCCGATGGCAGGCACTGTTTTTTGCTATCCAAGCTGATGGAGAAAATCTGCCACTGCGGTCATGGCCTCCCCCGCGCTTTTCAGGGGGAACATTTGGAAGACATGCCACATATCCGGCCAGCTCTGCAAAACACAGGGAACTCCTGCGGCGATCAGAGCATCCTGGAGCCGTGTGGAATCGGAGTAGAGGATCTCCCGCTCTCCCACCTGTACGAGAGTGGGAGGAAACCCGGTCAAATCACCAAACAAGGGCGAAAAGCACGGCTGGCTGTAATCGGCGTCCGGGGCGTAAGCGCTGCGCACGGACTGGATGTAGCGGTTGGTGAGCATGGGGTCCAGCTCCTCCCGCTGCTTGTAGGAGTCGCCGCTGGCCGTCATATCGGTCCAGGGAGAAAAGAGGACCAGCCGTCCGGGCAGGAAGCGTCCCTGCTCCTTGAGGGCGAGGGTCAGCTCCAGGGCCAGATTGCCTCCTGCGGAGTCTCCGGCCAGGATGATGTCTCGGGCTCCCCAGCCCTGGTGCATGAGATACTCCCAGGCAGCCAGCGCATCCTCCAGCGCGGCGGGATAGGGGAACTCAGGGGCCAGCCGGTACTGGAAGGCCAAAACCTCGCAGCCCGTGGCACTGGCCATTTTTGCGGCTAATACCCTGGCATAGCCCAGGTTTCCGCTGGTGTATCCGCCGCCGTGGCAATAGAGGATCACCTTGCTGCGGTCATGTCCACGCTCCGGACGGACCCAGGCCATGGGCATCTCGTCCAGGGAAAAGGGCTCCCAGCTAAAGCCGATGGGCGGGGACATCAGGCGGCCCAGGACCTCCTGGCCTTTGCGCTGAAAGGCCAGGTCCTCCAGATCTGTGGAGTCCGGGGAAGCGGCGCTGTGGACGGTTTTCAGGGCAGCCATCATGGCGTCAGTCAGTTTCTGGTTGAGAAGCTCTGTTGTTTCCTGCTTGGTTTTTGTTATATTGAGTTTGGAATTCATACGGAATCCACCTTTCTTTTGCTGTGGTATGGTTTTATTATGACAGGTTACGGGGATACATGCGGTTGCACAGCCAACGTGCTTTTGTCAGGGCGGAACATGGGAGCATGGATTCAGGTTGTCGATCGGCCCGGTCAAGCGTGTGCCTTGGACCGTGTTGACCATACAAGAAACAGCAAGGCGATGGCGGCTGCGATCAGATAGATGCCCCACGCTGTGGTCAGGGCGAACCAACTGACCACGGGGTTGATGCACATGAACAGGCTGAGCAGCAGATTCAGGCCTCCCCCCAGAAAGATCCACCCGCGGTCGGGCAGCTGGCTTCCGGCTGTAATAGCGGCGGAGATCTGGCTCAGGCCGATGGATGCGGTGAGAAGTCCCATGAGGAACGAGATGGCGGAGATCATTTGCAGCAACCCAAGTTCACCCATAAATGCGCTGAACATGGTGATCCAGGAGAATACCAGCAACAAAAGGCCGTTGGCTAAGGTCCAGCCGCTGCGCATCTCTTTCGAAGCCTGGAAAAAGAGCAGGCTCTGGGATAAGCCGTACAGAAACAGGCCTGCGGTGATGAAAAAGGCAAGTCCAGTGCCGATCACCTCTGGAAATATCAGTGCGGACAGGCCCAGTGCCACCAGGATCAGCGCCGTAATGAGGATACCCCGGCGGACGCCCCGGTTCACCGGCTGCTCCGCGTCAAGCACCTGGTACTCTGCGTCTAATATGGTGTAAGACAGATGGTCGTTTTGTTTCATAAAAGATTCCTCCTGTATTGGTTTGAAGTCGCCTCCTGTGTGGGCAGCAGACGGCTGCGTGTCCTGAGGCTGATCTCATCATAGCAAGAAAGAGATACCGGAACGGTTGTCCAGACAACCAAAGACAAAAAATGTGCTCTGAAGGACGTGAAGTCTGCTTCAGAGCACATTTTTTATGCTGTCATCCACTCAGCGATTGGGATCCGGTTCCTCTTCGGTAATGGGCATCTCAATCAGGAGTTCAAATTTACTTTTCTCAAATTTTAAAAGTCCCTCATCCCGCATTTTGCACAGCTCGTTGGACATGGCGCTGCGGTCTACAAAGAGGAAGTCCGCCAGATCCTGCCGGTTCAAGGGAATGGAGAAGGTGCGGTTCCCAGCCTGATGAAACTGGCCCGACAAATAGTCCTGCAGGCGGTCCCGGGTAGAGCGGCGGATGCTGTCCTCCAATTTCCGGGTCAGCCGGTGGGCCTGCTGAGCCACCGCAAGGGTGAGATTCTGCAAAAACCGGATCTGGACCGGCGCAGTGAGTACATTTTTTCGAAGGAGCTGGCTGACATTTAAAAATAGAATTTCGGTCTGTTCCGTGGTCTCCGCGGAAATATGCAGGCGGTATCCGCCAATGGCGTTGAGCAGGCCCAGGGACTCCCCTTTGCCCAGGTTTTCCATTAAATTGCTGTTTCCGTTGGCGTCAATGTGGAATAGATGAAGATTTCCGGATAAGATGACGCCCACCTGGTCCATGGGGTCCCCATCCCGCATCACCAGGGTGCGCTTGGGATAGACCCGGCGGTGGGATGCGATGGTTTCCAGCGCCTCCAGAATTTCACGATCTTCCATGTTCCGGAACAGCAGGCTCTGCTTTAAAACGGGAAGCATATTTGCCGCGTCTGTCATATCCATCCGGCTCCTTTCCAATCTCTTACACTCCTAGAATAACCATAGCCAAAGAAGGGGGATTTGTCAATTCCAGAGGAACGCGGGGAGCGCGGCAAAATTTTGTTTTTCGTTGCATAAACAACCGAATCCACCTTCCATTTCCTCCATACTTTTCCTAGCGGCAAAAAACACACCCGCTTGCTATGTTACAAGGAGGAACTTGCGATGAAATTATGGAAAAAAGGACTCGCCCTGCTGATGGTGCTGAGCATCACTGCGGGTATGGTCATGACCGGCAGCGCAGAATCAGGGCTTGTTCCCATTGATTCTGCTTCTTTTCCTGACCCGGCGTTTTTGCGCTGGGTGCAAGGGAGAGATACCGATGGAGACGGCGCCCTCTCCCAGACGGAGCGGGAAGCGGTGACCCGGATGGATCTTCGGAAGCTGGGGATTCAGGATTTAAGCGGCCTGGAGTGGTTTGACGCACTGGAAGAGCTCAATTGCAGCGAAAATGATCTGGTCCGCCTGGAGCTGCCCGATCTGCCCGCGCTGACGTTGCTGACCTGCAATGAAAATCCCAGGCTGGAGACCCTGGATCTGAGCGGTGCACCCGCGCTGGAACACCTCTACTGCTTCCACTCCAACTTATCTGAATGGAACCTGCATGACGTTCCCAATCTAAGCTACCTGGCCTGGGGCGGAAGCCCCCTTTCGGAGCTGGATCTGAGCGGAAATCCCAAGCTCCACACCCTCCATGTCCTGGGTGGAGACCTGGCACAGGCCGACCTGTCTCACAATACGCAGCTGGATACCCTGCTGTGGAACCACACCCGGATCGAGAGTTTGGACCTGTCCCACCAGACTGAGCTCACCTTCCTGAACTGCACCGACAATCAGATCATCGCCCTGGACCTCAGCGGCAACACCAACCTGGAGACCGTTTATGCCGGAGGCAACCGCCTGCTGGCCATCCGGCTGCCCCAGGACAGCGTCACCTTCTGTGATCTGACCGGACAGCGTCCCGTCTCCTTCCCTCTGCCGGAGGGAGAAAACAGCATTCCTCTGAACGAGCTTGCCCCATGGGCCGAGTCCAGTCACATCAGTCAGCTCAGCGGAGGAACCCTACTGGAGGACCGTATCCAGCTGGACGCCCCCAACCAGCTGCTCACATACCGCTATACGGATGGGATCGCGGCTCTGGATGCCTCTATCTCGGTGACAGGGGAAAACAGCTGGATCGTGCCGCTGAGCATGGAAAACTGGACCTATGGACAGCCGGCGCCCCAGCCGGTGGCACAGTCCGCCTTTGGCAATGTGTCATTCCGCTACGGATCTTCCCCCCAGGGGCCGTTCCAGCCTGAAATCCCCACCCGCGTAGGGACGTGGTACGTCCAGGCTCTGGTGGAGGAGACTGCCCAATATCAGGGCCTGGAGGCGGTAGCTTCCTTCCAAATTGATCCCGCCATTCCGGAGTACCTTGCCCCGGATACAAAGACGGCCACCTACGGGGACTATCTGGCAGATGTATCCTTGGAGCCCCAGTTTTTCTGGGAAAACGGGAGCCTGCGGGTAGGCGATGCCGGAGAACAGACCCACCTGGCCTTTTATGTGCCGGAGGATTGGATCGACTATCAGGTGGTGCAGCACATCCCCGTCCTGGTCCAGGTTGCCCCCTATGACGGCACCCGGCTACCCATTCCCCAAATCACCAGCCGCGCAGAGGCGGAAAATCTGGTCATCCGGCACGGAGACTGGACCCTGGAAAAGGGTAAGGACTATGTGACCGAGTTTGAAGAGCAAGGTGGGAACGTTCGCTTTCTCATCCATTTCCAAGGAAATTATACCGGAACGGTCAGCCGCACCTTCATGGAGAACACCAGCAGCGGCGACGGTGACAGCAGCAGCCAGACCTTCGTGATCACCGCAAACGCCACAGGGGGCGGGACTATCACGCCCAGCGGAATGGTTCGGGTTACCCGGGGTCAGACTCTCAGCTTCACCATGCGAGCCAACGAAGGCTACCGCCTGGATGCTGTTCTGGTAGACGGTAAGCCGGTGGACACAGAGCGCACCTACCGCTTTGCTCCCGTGACCAAAAATCACACCATATCCGCCCGCTTTGTCCCTCTGGACACTCCCCTGTCCCCCGATGACACCGGCGTGTCGGACTATCTCAACACCGAAGACCACGATGCCTATGTCTCCGGTTATCCCGGAAACTGGTTTGGTCCGGACGATCCCCTGACCCGGGCGCAGGCGGCACAGATTTTTTACGGGCTGCTGAATGATCAGAATGTTCCTGTGACGGCCGGCTTCTCCGATGTGCCCAGCGACGCCTGGTATGCCAAGGCGGTCAACACCCTTGCCTCTCTGGGGCTGGTTTCCGGTGTGGGAGAAGACCGGTTCCTGCCGGACCAGCCCATCACCCGGGCGGAATTTGTGACCATGGCAATGGGGTTTGCACACCAGGTGTCCAGTCCCGACAGCTCCTTCCCCGATGTACACCCCGGGGATTGGCATTACGAGGCCGTGCTCAGCGCGGCAGACTACGGCTGGATCTCCGGCTATCCCGATGGAAGCTTTGGACCCCAGCGCCTGGTGACACGGGGAGAAATGTCTGTCATGGTAAACCGCATGCTGGGCCGCAAGGCTGACCCAGACTTTATCTCCGGCCATACGGGACTGTACACCTTCCTGGATGTACCGCCATTCCACTGGGCCTATGACGACATCTGTGAGGCGGCCAATGCCCACCGCTACACGCAGTCCGACGGGAAGGAGGTTTGGGAAGGCCTGCTGGAATAAATAAAATCCATTCCGTTGTGTGGACAACCTACAATCCCATCCCAAAGGACTAAGATAGGTTCATAGGGAAAACCTACCAGCCAAATGGCTGGACTACTTACTAGGAGGTACAATTTATGTACTATACCAATGGAAATTATGAAGCTTTTGCCCGCCCCCGCAAGCCCAAAGACGTGGACGCCAAGTCCGCCTGGCTGGTAGGTTCCGGCCTGGCCAGTCTCTCCGCCGCCGCATTCCTCATCCGGGATGGCCAGATGCCCGGCGACCACATCCACATTCTGGAGGAGGCCTCCCTCCCAGGCGGCGCCTGCGACGGACTGCGGATCCCCGAGCTGGGATTTGTCATCCGGGGCGGCCGGGAGATGGAGAACCACTACGAGTGCCTCTGGGACCTGTACCGCTCCATCCCCTCTCTGGAGGTGGAAAACGCCAGCGTGCTGGACGAGTTCTACTGGCTGAACAAAGACGACCCCAATTTCTCCAAAAACCGGGCCACCCTGCACCGGGGCGAGAGCGCCGATACCAGAAACCGGTTTGAACTCAGCGATGAGGCGGCGCTGCAGCTGATGCGGCTGTTCTTTACGCCGGACGATGAGCTCTATGACCTGACCATTGACGATGTGCTGGATGAGGAGTTTTACAAGTCCAACTTCTGGCTCTACTGGCAGACCATGTTCGCCTTTGAAAAATGGCACTCGGCCCTGGAGATGAAGCTGTATTTGCAGCGCTTCCTCCACCACATCGGCGGCCTGCCCGACCTGTCGGCACTGAAATTCACCAAGTACAATCAGTACGAGTCCCTGATCCTCCCCTTGGTGTCCTACCTCAAGGAACACGGCGTTCAGTTCCACTATAACGTCCGGGTAACCAACGTACTGTTCCACTTCCTCCCGGATAAAAAGGTGGCCCACCAGCTGATCTTGCTCCGTGACGGCAAGGAGGAAGTGATGGAGCTCACTGAGAACGACCTGGTCTTTGTCACCAACGGCTCCTGCACCGAGAGTGCGGCGCTGGGAGACAACGACCACCCGCCCCAGCTGACCGTAGAGAGCGGCGAAGGGAGCAGCTGGTCCCTGTGGAAGCACCTCGCGGTACAAAATCCCCTCTTCGGGCGTCCGGAGAAGTTCTGTTCCGATATTCAGGCCACCAAATGGGAGTCGGCCACCGTCACCCTTCTGGATGACAGGATTGCCCCCTATATCCAGGAGGTATGCCAGCGGGACCCCTACTCCGGCAAGGTGGTGACCGGCGGGATCGTGACAGTAAAAGACTCCGCCTGGCTGATGAGCTGGACCTTCAACCGCCAGCCCCACTTCAAAGCCCAGCCCAAGGAGCAGCTGGTGGGCTGGATCTATGGCCTCTATCCCAATGAGCCGGGCGATTATGTGGGAAAACCCATGGAGGAGTGTACGGGAGCCGAGATCTGCATGGAATGGCTGTATCACCTGGGTGTGCCGGAGAACCTCATCGAAGAGCTGGCCCGGGAGAGCGCCAGCACGGTCCCCTGTATGATGCCTTACGTCACCGCCTTCTTTATGCCCCGCGCTGCGGGTGACCGGCCCGATGTGGTGCCCGAGGGCTGTGTGAACTTCGCCTTCCTGGGACAGTTTGCTCAGACGGAGCGGGACACCATCTTCACCACCGAGTATTCGGTACGGACAGCGATGGAGGCAGTTTACACCCTGCTGGATGTAGAGCGCGGTGTGCCGGAAGTGTACAGTTCGGTCTATGACGTCCGCTGCCTGCTCAATGCCACCCGATATCTGCTGGACGGCCGGAAGCTGACGGAAATGAAGCTGCCGCTGCCTCTGAAGATCGCTCTGCGCGCCGGACTGGACAAGCTGGACGGAACTACCCTGATGGAGCTGCTGTACCGCTACGATCTGGTATAAATGAGTTTTGATTCCACGGGCTGTCCGGTTCCTGCTGCCTCTCGTTTCACCCCTACGTTATTTTGAATCTAAGGAGAAAATTACTATGAAACTGCAATTTTTCTGGTCCCGGACAGCCTCTGTCTGGATCGCACTGCTCTATATCATCCTCGGTCTTCCCCTGCTCCTCTTCCCCAGCGCCAGCGGCTCCGTCTTTGTATGGGCCCTGGCCGCGGGCGCGGCGGTCTACGCCGCGAGTCACCTGTGGCGGTATATCCAGGGCCGCAAAATGGAGCAGGCCTCCGGAGGTGATCTCTTCCTGGCCGTCCTGCCCCTGGCCTTCGCCATCTTCTCCATCTCCTGGCCCCAGGCCATCCTCTCCTTCCTGCCCCTGGTCCTGGGTGCGCTGCTGCTGGTAGACGGTGTGGGAAAAGCTCCGCTGGCCATTGCCGCCATTCAGTCCAAGCCCCCCATCCTGATCCCCCTGGTCCTCTCCTCCCTGATCCCCATTGCGCTGGGAGTTCTGCTGGTGGTCAATCCCTTCCATGTGGCTCAGCTGGCCATTATGATCTTCGGCGCCGCCCTGGTGGCGGATGGAGTCAGCGATCTGGTCACCGCCCTCATTTCCCGCAAGACAGCCCCCGGGACAGAGACTCCGTAACCACAGACACACTGAAAACAGGACGCACAGAAGCGTCCTGTTTTTTATTTTTCCACATTTCGACTGGGTTGTGTGGACAACCGAACGAAAGCCTGCGACATGGTACCATGGGTATAGACAGATCCAAACGGGATATTTCGTTATGATCGAGCGCGGAAAGCAGGTAAATCCATGACAATTTTTATTATTTTGCTCCTTCTTTTCCTTGTCCTCCTTTCCTCGGCGGAGGCAGCCTCCGGAGCGTTTCGCGTGCCCAAGCTGCGCTGGCATCAGTGGTTTTTTCTCTTTCTGAGCAGTGCCTTTTTGGGGTGTCTGTTTGAAATGGGGGTCGTCTGGCTGGGAACCGGCGTTCTGATGAGCCGCAGCAGCCTGCTCTACGGAGCCATCAGCGTTGTCTGGGGACTGGGCGCTGTGCTGATGACACTGGTCCTTGCTCCCCTGCGCCGGTACGGCAAATGGGCGGTTTTTGGGGGCGGAGTCATCCTGGGCGGCGGCTTTGAGTACCTGACCAGCCTGCTTTTGGAGCGGGTATTTCACCGCCTGTTCTGGGACTATTCTCATCTGCCTCTCAACCTGGATGGACGCACGAACCTCCTGTATGCAGTCTTTTGGGGACTGGCCGGAGTGGTGTGGGTATACTGGCTGGCTCCGTATCTGCTCCGCCTGGCGGAAAAGATCCCCCGCAAAAGCGGACAAGCCATATTCGCGGGATTGGCGGTCTTGCTTGCTTTGGATATGCTCCTCTCTGCCGCAGCCTTCTGGCGGATGGAGGAGCGCAGCCGGGGGTCTGTGCCCAGCAATCACCTGGAGTACATGCTGGATACCTGGTACGGGGACCAAGCTATGCAGCAGCGGTATCAGAACATGGAGCTGCCCCACTCCGTTTCCTGATGAATAAAGAGACAGCGGACCATCCCACGGATGGTCCGCTGTCTCTTTATTGGGAAGGAAGTAGTATGAAAAAATCAAAGGGAAAATTGTTTGACCTCCGCCATAACCGGGATAGAGGGTGCGGCTCCCGGACGAGAGACAGCGATGGCTGCGGCCTGGGTGGCAAGCAGGAGACACTCCTGGGGCGGAAGGCCTGCGGCATCGGCGGCCACAAAGTAACCGGTGAAGGTATCGCCTGCCGCGGTGGTATCCACCGCCTCCACGGAGCAGGCCTTCTGCTGGATGCGCTGTGTGCCGTCGTCATAGATACAGCCCCGGCTGCCCAGGGTGAGCAGGATGCGGCAGCGTGGGAACTGCTTGCGCAGCCCCTCCAGCACAAGGGACTCGTCCTCTGTCCCGGCCAGCGCAGCCCCTTCAATTTCGTTCAGAACCAGCAGGGAGACCAGCTCCAGCGGCAGAGACTGGATAGAGGCGTCAATGGGAGACGGGTTAAAGACGATATCCAGACCCCGTGCAGCTGCCTGCTGCATGATATAGGCCAGATTGTTGATCTCATTTTGCAGAATGATCCGGTCGCCGGGGCCAAAGTTCGCCAGGACCTGATCGACTTCCTGGGTGGTGATCTCCTGATTGCTTCCTCCAAACAGAAGGATGCAGTTTTGTCCGCTGGGGTCCACCTGTATGATGGCGTGACCGCTGGGACCGCTGCTGTGCTGAATATAGGAGATATCCACGCCGCTCTGGCTGAGCATATCGGTCAGGATCTGGCCGTCTGCGCCGATTTTTCCCGCATGAAATACCTCTGCGCCCGCCCGGGCGGCGGCAATGGACTGATTGAGGCCCTTTCCGCCGCAGTTGACCTCTCGTTTGGAAGCGGCCAGGGTTTCACCAGGGGCGACAAAGTGAGGGACATGATAAACATAGTCCACATTCAGCGATCCAAATGTTAAAATTTTGCCCATAAACTGCCTCCGTTTTGATAGCGTGATAAGAGCGGCCCCCTGTACAGAAAGAGGACTGTATCAGGGGGCTGCGTTGCCTTGTGGGAAGGAAAACTTACAGTTCCTGGATGTGGAGCTTTCCGAAGAAGGTGCGGCCCATGGAACAGGCGCCCAGTCCAACCATGCCGCTGGTGAAGGTGCTGTCCTGGACCTGGAGCACGTTAGCGCCGTCAACATCCACAGACAGGGTATCTCCCACGGCCTGGAATGTCAACTGGTATGCGCGGCCATATTCCACAGGGAAGGGAGCGCGGGCCAGCTCTTCCAGACCGAAGTCCTGCCGCCAAATGCAGACATTTCCGTCCCGGAATCCGGCCATGTAAGACTGCTTGGCGCCCCGTGCGCGCAGAAGCAGAACGGGGAAATCGCCGTTTTCCAGCTCGACCTCGGCCTGGACGCGAATGTCCTTGGCGTAGTAGTTGCCGGTGTAGGCCAGGCTCTCCTCGCAGCACATCAGGCCCAGGCGGCCGTTTTCGATCTCCCAGGCACCGTGGTTCACGGCGAAGGGGGTGACCGTAGCCAGTTCCTTTTTCTGCTTGGCCAGGTCGATGGAGTAATCGGCCTTGCCGAAGACCCGGAACTCGTCCAGATAGAGCTTGCCCAGCGTCTTCACGGTGGTAGGCGTATCCCCCTCCACCACGATGCCAACCTCGTCGATCATATCGCCCTGGGTATCTTCGATGGTGCAGGAGATGGTCTGCCACTGGCCGGGCTTGATCTTGATGAAACCGTGGGTATGGATCTTCTGGTCCGATACCGTGCGGAAGTAGGGAGAGACAAAGATGCTGTCCCAGCCGGCCCACTGGTCGAAATACAGCTGCATTTCCATGGTCTGGCCGCTGTATACCTGGGGAGAGAAGACGGGCTTATAGCGTTCGTCGGAAAAGTCTGCCCGGGTGTAGAAGGGCTTGTAGTACACTCTGGCCCGGTTGCCCCGCACCATGCGGTCCACCAGGATCTCCAGACTGCCCGTACCCTGGGCGGCCTGCGCGGTGCTGTGCTTCAGGGTGAGGAAGAACGGGTCGGAGGTGCGGAAGTTGTGGGTGGAGCCGGGCAGTTCAAAGTCGAAATGCAGCTCGCCCTCCGTCTCCTCCAGCTCCTGGGGCACGGCCTCTCCCGCCAGAGCGTACCCGGTGCGGGCCAGCTCCTTGGCGTAGGTGGGCAGGTCCAGAATGTTCAAATAGCCGGAGATACCGGACAGGACCACGCCGTCGTTGATGGGGGTGCGGTAGTGGGGCGCGATGCCGTCCAGACCGGTGAGCACGCCCAGAACGGTGCCCACGTTGCCGGCGTTGCAGTCGGTGTCCCAGCTGCACATGGTGGCGATCTCTACCGTGCGGTTAAAGTCGCCGGCTCCGTACAGCATGGCCAGCACACACACGCCGGCGTTGGGGATGATGTGGCACACGCCGCCGTATTTGTCGTAGCCCCAGTCCCGGTGCAGCATCGCCAGGCAGCTCTCCCAGTCGTTGGGGTGCGCCTTGTGGTGGGCGATCACCGCCTCCACCACCTTGGCGTACAGGCTCTCGGAGGGGATCTCCTTCAGCGCCAGCTCCACGATCTTGCCGATGTCCTGTTCCTGGAAGGCCAGGGCAATACATGCGGCAATGTAGCGGGCACCGTTGAGGCCCTCGCCGTCATGGGAGACGCTGGCCGCGGCCTGGGCGTAGTCGGCGGCCTTGTCAGGACGTCCGGGCCAGATGAGGCCCCAGGTGTCGATGAAGATCTGCCCGCCGATCTGGTCGGAGAGCAGCTTGCCGTTGGTGGCGGCAGAGCCGGACTGGGGAGCTGGAATGCCTCGGGTGAGGTTGATGTAGGCGGTGTGCTCGGTGCTCACGCCATAGCCGCCCCACCAGAACATGCCGATGCCGTCCCGGGCGTAGTTGAGCCAGGCTTTGGCGACATATTCCGGGGTAAGCTCTCCGTTTTTGGAGCTGTCCCGCAGGGCGCGGAAGAAATAGACCGGGCCGTTGACGTCGTCGTCCGCCGCAAAATTCTTGTAGTCTTTCACGTAGCCGCGGATATCCCCGTAGGTTTCCTTGATCCGCTCGTAGGTCCAGATGGTGGGCTCCACGGGAGCGCCCAGCCGGATGCCTACGTTCATTCCAAGAAATCCGGCATAAACGCGGGCCAGATAATCGTTTTGCATGGTGATTCTCCCTATTTTACTTCATCAGAGCGGCGATCTTGTCGGCGTAATCCAGAATATCGATCCCCTTGGTAAAGCTCAGGCAGGTGCCGGAGGGGAACTGAGTCTTGCTGATCCAGTGCTGGGGGATGCTGCCGGCTCCGTAGCGGGCGCCCAGAACTGCGCCGGCCACCGCGCCGATGGTATCCGCATCCCGGCCGAAGTTGCAGGCCAGCAGAAGTCCGCTCTTAAAGTTCTCGTGGCGCAGCTTCAGGCAGCCGAACACCTCGGGCAGCGCCTCGCAGACGGTGGAGCGGTGGGTGGAGAACAGGTCGTTGTGCAGGGGCATCCAGGCCTGGGCAATGTCACCCTGGGCGCGCTCTACGATGTCCGCGGCCCGCTTCAGGGTCTCCTCAAACCAGGAATCCTTGGGAGCACAGCTCATAACGCCATCCCAGATCTCGTCCATGGTGGCGTCCACCATGGCCAGGGAGACGGCCACGGCCACAGCCTGAGCGCCCCACACGCCCTCCTCGCTGTGGCTGACCTCGGCGTCCACCTGGGCCAGATACTTGGCCTTCTCGGGGTCACCGGCGCAGTAGATGCCGATGGGGCCGCTGCGCATGGCAGCTCCGTCGCTCTGGTGGTAGGGGTTGAAGCGGCCGGAGTGAGGAGGACGGATCCCGCGGCGCAGGTTGTTGCAGGCCTCCACTTCGCTGACGCCGCCGCGTCTGAGTTCGTCCTCAGTCGCGACGTTTTCCAGCCAGGCATTTACCACGTCCTGAGAGGTGAAATCTCCGCCGGCTTCGATGATGGTCTTGGCCACCATGAGAGCAAATTCCGTGTCGTCCGTGCTCCAGGAGTCACCCTTGTGGAAGTCGGTGATAAATCCATAATCCCGCTGATTGTCGGGGGTGCGGGCGGCGTCGCCGAAGGAGTCGCCGATGGCCAGTCCGCACAGGGCGCCCCGGGTCTTGTCGATCAGCAGTTCACGGTTAGAAAGCAGTTCCTGTCTTGTTAACATATCCGTTCTCCTTTTCGTGTCATAGGTGATGCAGGGCGCGGCAAGACGCCCTGCATCATTGGGTTAGGGGTGATTTGATTACTTCAGGACCGAGTTGGCGTAGTCAGTTACAGCCTGACCGCCCATCTCATAGAAGGAGGCCACAAAGGCATCCCAGTCGGCGTCAGTCTTGTTGCCGATGATGTAGTCGGCATAGAACTCAGAGACCACGTTCTGGGCAGCGTCCCAGGAGACGGTCAGGTCGCTGGGGATGGCGAAGTCGTTGTCCAGGGACATGTACTCGTTGACCATGTCCAGAGAGGACTGGGCCACGTCGGAGTAGTAGGGCTTGCTGAGGACGGACTCGTCAAAGTTGTTCAGAGTGTTGAACATGGGGACATACCAGGTGTTGGTGATGGTGATCTTACCATCCTCGCCCACTTCGTAGTTGTTGCCCTCGGTGCCAAGCAGCTCCACAAAGCGGCCCTCGGGGCTGCACATGAAGTCCAGAACCTGGAAGGCCAGATCCTGATGCTCGGACAGGGCGGAGATGGCCATGCCGCGGGTCTCCTTGGCCACGGAGAAGGGGGTGTAGCCCTGGGCGTCGCCCTTGGCGGGAGGCAGAACGGTCAGGCTGGCGCTCTCGCCGTTGGCGGCTACCTGGTTGTTGTTGTAGACGTCGATAACGGCGCCCTGAGTGCCGGAAACGATGGCGGTCTGGCCGCTGTAGAACTTGTTTTCCTTGGTCTCCCAGGTGTCGGTCAGGTAGTCGTTGTCCAGGATGCCCTCCTTATAGAGCTGGGCATAGAACTGCAGCTTCTCCTTGGCCTGATCGGAAACAGGAGCGTAGATGTAGGAGCCGTCTTCCTGCTGGAGCCAGGTGGAAGTCAGACCGAAGGCCTGGTCAAAGGTGTTGTTGATTTCGGACAGATCGCCGGGAACGGTCCAAACGGCCTCATAGCCCTTGGCCTTGAGCTCCTGGAAGAGCTTGTGGTAGTTGTCGATGGTGGGGTTGGCCAGGAACTCGTCCTTGATGCTCAGAGAGTCCAGCACATCGCTGCGCATGACAGGAACCTTGACAGAGGCGGGGGTGAGGTAGACCAGGTAGGGGTAGTTCTCCAGACGCTGGAGCTGATACTCCTCCATGGCGTCCTTCATGTAGACGGAGTTCTCCACGTAATCGGTCATGTCCACCAGGATCTTCTGGGTGAGGGCGAACTCCTCGTCACCGCCCTGGAACCAGATGAGGTCGGGGATGTTGCCGCCGCTGAGCATCAGGCCCAGGTTGGTGGAATAGGAGCCGGACTGCATAGCCACCAGCTCCACCTGAGCGCCGATACCGGCCTTCAGCAGCTCCTCGTTGAGCAGCTTAATCCAGGCGGCGTCTGCCTCATTTTCCGGAGAGTGGTCCTTGATGACCATGGTGAGGGTGACGGGATTTTCCACATCGCCCATGGCCAGGGGCTTGTTGGGGTCGACGTTCTGGCTGGTGTTGCTGGAGGTGTTGTTTCCAGAACCGGTGGTATTGCTCTGAGGCAGACAACCAGACATGGGGAGCATCAGAGCCAGTGCAAGTGCCGCGGACAGGATGCGCTTTTTCATTTTTTCTTCCTCCTATTTTTCATTATTCCTTTACTCCGCCCTGCATGACCCCGCTGGTGTAGTGCTTCAGGATGAAGGGATACATGCACAGGATGGGAAGGATAACGACAACGATGGTTGCGCTTTTCAGAGAGGTCATATTGACGCCGGTGAGGTCAATGTTGCCCAGAGAGGCCAGGACGGTGGAGTCGCCCTCCACCACGAACCGCCGCAGGAACACCTGAAGAACGGTGTTCTTGTTGCTGGTAAGGAACACGCTGCTGCGGAAGAATTCATTCCAGCGGGCCACCGCGTAGAACATGCCCACGGTCATAATGGGGATCTTGTTCATGGGAAGGAAGACCTTGAAGAGAATGTTCAGGTGTCCTGCGCCGTCAATGGCAGCGGCCTCCAGAATGGCTTCGGGGGTGTCGGAGAAGAATCGCATCAACAAAATGAGGTTATACACCGTGACCGTGTTATACAGGACCATGGACCACAGGTTGTCCATCAGTCCCAACCCCTTGATGACGAAATATTCCTGGATGATGCCCGGCTCAAAGATCATCATCATGATGAAAAAGGCCATAAACAGCTTTTTTCCGGGGAGAACGGGGCGGGTCATGGCGTAGGCGGCCATGGAAGTGACCACCACGTTGAGGGCCACGCCCACCACGGTGATGAACACGCTGTTGAGCAGAGCACGCCAAATGGCGGGGTTGGAGAAAATGATCTCGTAGTTGATCAGGGAGAAACCGGCGGGAATGATCTGCCAGCCCGGCATTCCGGCCACCTTAGCGGGATCGGAGAAGGATTTTGCCACCAGGTTGAGCATGGGGACCAGAACCACGAGCAAGACAAAGACCATGATTCCGTTGATGCACACGGAGGAAATCTGCGGCAGTTTGAATTTTTTCTTCTGTGTCAGCATCACCAGGCCCCCTTTCCGGTCAGTTTTTTGGCGGTGAAGTGGGTGATAAGGATCAGACCCAGGCTGATCACGCTCTTGAACAGGGAGGCCGCGGTAGCGAAGGAGTACTGGGTTCCCTGCAGGCCGATGCGGTAAGCGTAGGTATCGATGACATCCACACGACTTAGCACTGCGTCATTCTGGAAGTTCAGGATCTGATCGTAGCCCACGTTCAGCACCACGCCCACATTGACGATGAGCACGGTGATGATGGGAGCAATCAGCGCGGGCAGAATGATGTTGCGGATGATCTGCCAGCGGTTGGCGCCGTCCAGCCGGGCGGCCTCGTACAAGTCGGGGCTGATGGCCAGGATGGCGGAGAGATAGATGATGGAGTCCCAGCCCACACTTCGCCACATCTCCGAGGCTACCAGCACGCCGATGATGGTGTCTTTGTTGGTCAGCAGATTGGTTCGAGTACCGCCCATGGCATCCCACAGATCCATGACCACGCCGTTCATGGCCAAAAATTCAAACCAGATGCCGGCGATGACGACCCAGGAGAGGAAGTGGGGCAGATAAGAGACCACCTGGGTGATTTTCTTCAGCTTGCCGCTTTTCATCTGGCTGAGCAGGATGGCAAACATGACAGGGAACGGAGTGATGATAATCAGTTTGGTAAAGCTGATCACCAGAGTGTTCTTCATGATCTGCCAGAAAGCGGGGGTGGAGAAAAGCTCCTTGAAGTGCTTGAGACCCACAAACTCGTGAGGACCTACGATGCGGTAGTCATAGAAGGCCAGGGCCATGCCCAGGATAGCCTGCAGCTTGAAGACCACAAAGTAGATCAGGGCGGGGGCCAGCATTAAGTACAGTACCCGGCTGCGCTTGATGTTCAGCAGGGTGGAATGGACGGCCAGAGAGCGAGCTTCTTTTCGTTTCATACATCCGCCCCCTTATTGTACCTGGATCTCCATCATGGCCAGCGGCGCATGCTGCTGAGCGCCGTAGACATCCCGGTCACCTACCGTTCCAGAAGAAATTGCCCGGTCAAATGTAATTTTGAAGCCGAGAGCGGTGTCAAAAAACACAAATTCGCAGATGCGGTCCACCGACATGTGGTAGCACTGGGCCACGCGCTCGGGCGTGATCTGGCCGCTGTTTTTGATCTGCTGATAGAGAGCCTCGTCGTCAAAAATGACATCCAGAGTGGTCTGGAAGGGTCCGCTGTTTTTGGAGCGGATCACCTGGGCCAAATCATACAATTTCGCGCTTTTCATAAGTCCTCCAATCCAGACGCTCCACCGGGAACAACCCGCAAATCTCTTCCGGGTCCAGATCCATCAGGTGGTAGACACTAAACTCATAGACAGGGCCAAAGGAAACATCGCTGGGGGCAAAGGGGAAAGCCAGGTTTCCTGCGGTGGACTTTCTTCCCTCGTATCCGAAGTGAAGAATGGTAGAGCGCAGGGTGGCGCAGAGCATATCGGCCATCTCCTGTGTCTTGGCGACCACCTCAAAGAGCAGACCCACTTCGTGGGGCAGCGTTTGAACCGGCTCCAGGTCTCCCAGTACGCCGTTGATGCCGTAGTTGAAGAAGTTGATCTGATAATCCTCCCGGCTGACGTCGCTGTAATAGCGTGCCACCTGCTCCACCGCTTCATTTTCGATCTGGGGGAGCTGCTGGATCATCAGAGGATCCCGCACGCCTGCGATCACAAAGGTGCGGTAGGCGGCCTGGCGGGCGCCCTCCAGCTTGACCTGGTACACCGGAGCGGGCAGGCAGCGGCTATTTTCCACCCGGACACTGCGGTCGGTCAGCTGCAGGAACCGGCACTGTTCCAGATTCATGACCACGCCGGGGCCGTGGAGGATGTAGGGGTGCTCTTTTTCGTAAAACGTATGGGCAGCCACCGAGAGCTTGGTGCACCGGCGCTGGTCGGAGAGAGGCTCCACCACAAAACCCTCTTTGTCCACGGTGCCCATCATGCAGTCCTTGGTGGTGCCGGGCACGGCGCACAAAGCGGCGCACTCCAGAATTTTTCCCATGTGATAGCCATAGTCCAGAGAGAAGCCGTAGTAGGCGGTGACCGCAGCGAAGGGGCTGGGATCGTAGGCACGGCCGCACACCACCAGCTTTGCTCCGCCCTGCAGGGCCTTTAAGATAGGCTCATGTCCCATCTGGGCCACAATGGCGTTGGTCTCATCCAGGCGCTGGTCGGTGAGGGGTTTGACGGTGTTGCCCAGGGGGTGGACCTTCCCCTGCTCCAGCTTGCTGCGCACCAGGTCCTTGTCGATATCGCCCCAGACCACGGCGGTATCCAGGTCCTGCAGGTTGTGCTTCTGGATGATGTCATAAATGACATTGAGCGTGCGCTCCACATGGATCTTTCCGCCCGCGCCTCCGGCAGAGCCGATCACCATGGGGATGCCCAGGCGGTATCCGTGAGTGATAATCAGCTCCAGATCTTTGAACATGGCCGTGTTACTGACAATTGCCACGCCTTTTCCCAGCTTATGGGGTCCGGCGTCGGTACTTCCGGCATCCACGACGATAGCATCCGGCTTTTGCTCGATTCCCCTCAAAAAGGACTCTTTGGGGAAGCCATACCCCAAAATGCCGCAGGGGGCGAGAATCTTCATCTGCTCCATATCGCTTGCACTTTCCCTCCTTGGTTTAACTTTCATCAGCATATCACAGTTTTTACAAAAGTCAACAATTTTTTGTATGAAAAGCCTAGTATAATATTTTACGAAATTTCTTTCGTTTAATAATAATTACAAAAACGCTCTATTTCTGCATTGACAAAATACAAGAAATAACGTAAAGTCATAATATAGAAAATTTCGTCTGATCCAAATTTTCCTTGCGCTTTCCCGGTTTTTCCCGACCAGCACGCAGGGTTTCCCGCGGCGGTCGAATCTTAAGTTACAGGATGATTTTTTATGACAATCAAGGATGTTGCGCAAGAGGCTGGCGTATCGGTCTCTACCGTTTCCAAAATTATCAACAATAAAGCCGATAACATCAGTCCAGCCACCATTGACCGTGTATTGGAGATTGCCAAAAAGAACCACTATGTTCCATATAGCAAGATCAAAAGCGCGCTGAACAGCAAGGGCTTTACCCTGGCTGTTATGCTGCGCAACGTGTCCGCATCCTCAACCCTTCTCAAGGGGATCATTGCGGGTGCAAAAGACCGGGGATATTCCGTTCTCGTGTTTGACAGCGCCCTGTCCCAGTCCCAGGAGGCATCCAACTTTCAGAATCTCACCCGCCACCATGTGGACGGCCTTTTGTGGGAGCCGGTCATCTACCACACGGATGCCGTAGAGCAGCAGCTGCAGGAACAGCACATCTGCTATCAGATTTTCAACGGGGCGATCCCCGACTGGTATCATGACCAGTTCTGTCAGCTGGGACAGATTATGACTCAGCAGCTGGTGGATCTATCCCACCGGACCATTGCCTTTGTGACTCAGCCCAGCAGCACTTTTTCTGCGCCTTTGTGTATGGGCTATGAGCAGTGTCTGTATCAAAACCGGATCCCTCACGATCCCAACCTGATCCTCCCGCCGGACAGCTCCTTTCCGGAACTGGTGGCCTCCGGTGTGAGTGCCTTTGCCTGTGTGACTCCCCAGTCTGCCCAGCATGTCATCAATGTGCTGAGCGCGGTGGGCTATACGGTGCCCAATGATGTATCCGTCATTGCCCTTGCAGATGACGTACCCACCCCCTCCCAACGGATCTCCCAGCAGGCGGTCCCCTTCGAGACGTATGGACGCACGCTGGTGGAGGATCTGATCGCCCAGTGTGAGGATCAGAAGGCGGTCCCCAAGCCGGAGCGGCCTGCCCTGAGCCTGAACAGCTCCGTAACCCTGGACCGGGCTTTCCATGCCCGCAAGAAGCATGTCATTGTGTTGGGCAATATCAATGCGGATATTACGCTCAACGTTACCAGCCTGCCTCAGATCGGCAGCAGCGTAGTCAGTCATAATATGTCGGTCAATTTGGGCGGAAAGGGCGCAAACCAGGCTATGGGGGTAGCAAAGCTGGGGTGGACGGCCTGTTTGATCGCAAAGGTGGGAAATGACGCCGATGCCACCATGGCGCTGCAGGAACTGAACGGCGGCGGCGTCAATACCAGCGGAATCCGCCGGGATCTGGCCCATACCACCGGAAAGGCCTATATCCATGTCCAGGAAGACGGAGAGAGCATGCTTACCCTGGTGCCCGGCGCCAACCAGGCGGTCACGCCCGAGTACATTCGCTCTATGGCACCGATGTTTCAAAATGCGGGCTACTGCCTGCTCAATCCCGGACCGCCCACTGACTGTGTGCTCCAAGCGGCCAAATTGTCCAAAAAGTATCAGGCCAAGACAATTTTCAAGCCGTCTGCCCGGGAAAAAATCTCCGCGGAGTTATACCAGCTCATTGATATCCTGGTTCCAAACCGCCATGCGGCCGCGGCGCTGGCCCCCTTCTCAAGCGTGGAGGAGCAGGCAGTTTATTTCCTGCAGCAGGGCGTAAAAAATGTGATCATCACGCTGGGGCATCGGGGATGCTATTTGCGCAATGCCGAGCAGGCAATTTGGTATGATGCGCCTCCCGTATCGGTGGTTGACACCACGGGAGCGGCCGATGCCTTTATCTCTGCTTTGGCGGTCTATTTGTTGGATGGACATGAATTGCCCGATGCGGTGGAGATCGCAAGCCATGCAGCGGGATTCTGTGTCACTAAGCAAGGGGTGATCCCTGCTCTGGTGGACCATGACTCTCTGGAGCAGTACCTGGGCACCCATCATAAGCAACTGCGCTGCAGTCCGTCGCTGACTCTTTAAAGGAATATAAGCCAAAAGAAAAGGTGTGTCGCAAACAAGGGTTTACGACACACCTTTAGGTGAAAAGGAGGCTTAGTATGGAATCTGCAAAGGTGACCTCGAACGGTCAAAGCACCATTCCCGTTGATGCGCTGCTGGAAGTACAAAAAGCCTTCCGGAGTACTGCGGATGAACTTGGGATCAAGGATGAGCAGGGTGTTGTAGACATGGTAAAAGAGATTCGTGCAGAAAGGCGCGATGATTACCAAAGCGAATGATGCTGGATACGGCAGAGAAAAGGGTCTGCTGCAGAACAAAGCCGTTCTGCAGCAGACCCTTTTTTGAAGATTCAAATGATCGGAACCGTGCTGTTATCCGAGGAGGATGTACTCCACCCTTCCGTCCTTGTATTTTTTGATGATTCTGCCTGTTGTTTCATCCAGCATGGTTACATAGTCCATAGTTGGGTTGCCTTCGCGCTCCGCAACCGCTTTTTTGCAGGCGGCTTCAATTTCTGCCGCAGTCATATCGAAAAATCCCTTTTCCTGTTCACGGTCAATCATAGTTTTGCCCCGTTTCTCCTTCCCGCTGAATGGTCTCATTGATGGCGCGGTAGATGAAAGCGTTGGTGGACTCGCCCCTGGAGGCTGCGTGGGCTTGAATGCGCGCTTTTTCCCCTTTCGGGACGCGGAACTTGATTTCTTCCAACTTTTCCTGTTGGTGTTTTCTATTTGCACGCAATTTAGCCTCTGAGGTTGCCATTTAAATCCCCTCCACAGGTTCAGTATACGTTATAGTTTAAATCATGGCAAGGAAGTTAAGTTGGAATGGGCCCATGAACCTATACAAAAATATTGTAGAATCTTTGTTCGATTTGCTAATTGATGGATGGGCCCATGTAAATTATAATGTGGTTAGAAAACAAATAACGGCAGTACATGGAAGCACCACCTTCCATGCACCTGCGCAGGTGCTTGCCCACCTACACAACGGACTGCGTCCGCACCGCAGGGTTAGTATACCCTTTTTTCCCCCTCTGCGCAAGGGAAACCCCCGGTGCGGCAGGGTTTTCATACCTTTTTCCCACCGTGTAGGCCTATGCCCTGCACGGTGTTTTGTTTTCCGAACATGCGGCCATGCGGCCCTGAAAGGAATGAAATGTATGTGTACCCTGAAAACCTTCCCCATTGAAAACACTCCCAATGGCCGGGAGCTGTGGCAGTCCATCTCCGGAAACTTCGACCGCTTTTCCGAAATCATCTGTGAATTTGTGGACAACGCCCTGTCCAACTTCCGTAAATACGCCCTGGATCCCCAGACCAGCCGGAAGGTGCGCATCGTCCTGCGGGAACAGGAGCGCTGGGTGGATGTGGACGTCATCGACACTGGCACCGGCATCCGCAACATCCACGCCGCCCTCACCCTGGGCAGCCATTGCGGGGCGGAATCTCCGCTGAATGAGCATGGAATGGGGCTCAAACACGCCCTGGCCAGTGTGGACGACGAGGGGTGTGTCTGGAGTATCCAGACCCGCACCCCGGAGGACAACGAGCTGGACCGGCACCTGCTGGTAGAAGGTCCCTACGGACTGGAGGAAGCCCCCATGATGGGACAGTACCGGGCAGGCTGGGGCAAGCTCATCCGCCCTACTGGGACGGCGATCTCCTTCCGCTGCACCCGCCGGCGGTTTGAGACCTTGCGCCCGGTGGGCGACCGGGCGGAAAAGAGCTTTGACACCCTGCTAGAGATCCTGGTGGAGGAGCTGGCCTATACCTATGCCCAGGTGCTCCAGCGGGGCGAGATGACGCTGGAGGTGGATGGAGGAAAGCGGACCTGTGTGGTACACCCCCTCTTCCCTATCTGGGATAAAGACGGAACCCAGGAGATCCCGGCCGTTACCTGTGACCTGGGGGGCGGTCCGGTGGAGCTGGTGTGCCGCTACGGCCTGATCCGGGGCAGAAAGGAGACCTTTCTGTATTATAAAGGAAACATGGAGTCCAGCGGCGTAGAGATCCGCTGCAACGGGCGGGTGGTCCAGCGGGGCCTGTTCCGGCGGATTTGGAACGGCCGGGTCCACCCCAGCCGCAACCACTTCCTGGTGCAGGTGGACCTGCGGGCCAAGGACGGGACGGCTCTGCCTGCCACCAAGCCAACCAAAACCGGATTTTGGGACGGCGACCCCAGGCTGGAGGCTCTGTTTGCCTGGATCCGCAGCAATGTGCCTCTGCCCGCCAAGGAGGAACCGGTGGAAAAGCGGCTGGTGCGGGTGCTGGCACAAAATAAGGCGGTAGAGGACGGTGTACTGCGGGTGGCCCAGGAGGAGGACACCTACCGTTCCCTGAATCTGGGCACCAAGATGGATCTCTTTGTGAGCTATCGGGACAGAACTGTGGTTTATGAGGCAAAAAAGGCGGGCTCCCGGGCGCTGGATGTGTACCAGCTGCGGATGTACTGGGACGGCTGTGCCCTGGATGGGCGGCCTATTACCCAGGGAATGCTGATCGCCCGGCGCCACTGTCCGGAGGTGGAGGCGCTGGTGGAAAAGATGAACTCCTTCACCGACCCCACCGGCCGCCCCTATCAGTTTTGTCTGACCACCTGGGAGGAAGAGGGCATTGATCCCTGTGCGGTATAAGAATACGCCGGGGAGGCCTGAGCCTCCCCGGCTGCGGAAGGAGGCACTTTTGTGAACAAGAAATCCATGACCTTGCAGGCCTGGTCCCGCCAGTGGCTGGAACTCTATGTCAAGCCGGTGGCCAAGCCCAGCGGGTATGAACACTACCGGGACAACCTGGAGAAGCATATCCTCCCCTACCTGGGCCGCTGCTCCCTGGAGCGGCTGACCACCCCGGTGGTGCAGGCGTTTTTGAACCAGATGGGAGAGTGCGGCAACCTGCGCACCGGCGGGCCGCTCAGCAGTAAGAGCGTGAAAAACATCCGGGTGGTGCTGGATGTGTGCTGCAAACGGGCGGTGGCCGACGGACATATGAAGGAAAACCCGGTGCCCGCCACAGTGTGCCGCCGCTGTCCCTCCCGGACGGTGGAGGTGCTCTCCGATGAACAGCAGAAGGTGCTGGAGGGCTGGCTGTTCCAAAATCTCACCCTGTACAGCGCCGGGATCCTGCTGGCGCTGTACAGCGGGATGCGCCTGGGGGAGTGCTGCGCTTTGCGGTGGAGCTGTTACGACCCCGCCCGGGGGGAGCTGCACATCCGGGAGACGGTGCGGCGGGTGACGGAGGATTCTGCCAAGCCCAAGGGAAAGAAAACCCGTCTAGTCTATTCAGAACCGAAAACCAACTCCTCCCGCCGGACCCTGGCTTTGCCCGATATCCTGCTGGATCTTCTGGATTTTCAGTACCGGCGCTTTACCGACACCTTTGGACGGGCTCCGGCCAAAGAGGACTTTATCCTTTATAACGCCAAGGGCGGGGCCATGGACCCGGATAACCTGAGCCACTACTTTGGGGATGTGCTGGCCGGACTGGGGCTGCCCCACGTGAAGTACCACGCTATGCGCCACACCTTTGCCACCCGGGCCATTGAAAACGGTGTGGATGTGGCCACCGTCTCCGGGCTGCTGGGCCATGCGGACGTGACCACCACCACGCACTACTACGTCCATCCCCGTCAGGAGGCCATGCGCCGAGCCATGCAGTCCGTTGCCCCGGTGGCCCGCCTGTCCCTACCGGTCGGGGGCGGGGTTCCCAGGCCTGAGGCGGACCCGGCCCAGGAGCCTGTTGCCGCACCCCGTGTATGCCGGAGAAAGAAGTGGAAGGAGCCGGGCGGGGTTGTCCCTGGCTAGAGACAAAAGCAGAAAAGGAAACAATTTTGAAAGGAGCGGGCACATGGGAACATTTCTGGGTTACTTTGGGGATCAGACCATTCCGGAGGATAAACGGGAGGAATTCACCCGGCGGGTCCTGACGATTCTGGACCAGGGCGGGATGCTGGATCTGGAGGATGTCAGCCTGTTTGGAAAACGGGTTTGGCTGTTAAAGCCGCCCCAGGCTCTGCCGGGGAAGGATACCATCTTGTTTTGCTATAACTACTTCGAGCAGGATACCTGGGAGACCGGGAGCTATGATCCAACCTCGTGTAGCTTCCATACCAACAAAGTGGGCTGGTGCCAGTTTAATTTGGTTTGCTCCGCTGTGTATGTACTGTATGAGTTTTATACGGACTCCTTCGGCATTGCCAGCGAGGACGCCCATGTCTACGACGCCCGAGAGATCATCGGCTGGCTCAACGACCTGTTTCAAAGCCGCTATGACAACCGCCGGGCCAGCAACCCGTGGCGCGTCTACCAGCTGCTGCCAGACTACCGGCGGGATGATGATCCTCTGACCCAACTCGCCGACGGTTCGCCCATGGACCCCATGGGGATGCTCATCTATCTGACCGTCATCCGCAAAGCCGATGAAGAGGCTTTGTGGGAGAGTACGGAGTCGGCTTCGGGAGCACCCCATAACATCCTGGACTGCATCAGCAGGGCGGAACGGGCGCTGGCAGAACTCACTGCGGGGGATGAGGAGCCGGATCGGAAAAAGCTGGAGCAGCTGACGGCTGCCCTCAAAAACCGGGATATGAAACGGCTTCCGGAAGGGGCGCCGCAGCGCTTTGCGGTCATGGCTGCCATGATTCCGGTGGAGATCACGGCAAAGCTGCTTGCCGACGCCTTCGCCCAGGATTTTTGGGCCTTGCTGGAGGAGCTGCGCTCCTTTGGCTGGGACGGGGGCTCCTGCTGGACCTTCGGGGATCTTCCGCCGGCGGAGCCGGTTGCCCCCGTGGATACCGCCGCATTTCTGCGCTGCTCGAATGACGACCGCGCCTGGTGGTGGAGGCCGGACGGGGATGTCCACTTTTCCAAGGAGATGAATGCCTGGCTGACCCAATGCCGCGCTGCGTTGGAGACTCTGGCCAGGGAAGAGCCCCCGATGCGTGGCGCTGAGCTGCTGGAATTGCTCGTGGGGACGCTGGACCGCATTCAGCGGAGGACCCCCTCTGTCTTTGCGTTCCGGGAGATGTTTTATGACTTTGCGGCTCATTCTGAATCACCCATGGTGCAGGCCGCAGTCCGATACCTGGAGCAGTTGGCAGAACAAGAGGATGCTGCCGTTCCCCTGCGGCGGTATCTGGCAGTTCTGGGCAATCTGCCGCTGCGTGAGAGGGTGTTTGGGTTCTGATAGTGCCGACTAGGGGCCAATTTGACTCTGTTTTTGTTAAATGGTATAATAAATATATAAATTATAAAGAAGTGTCTTATCTGTACAGGTAAGGCACTTTTTTATTTTCCCAAAAAGCTGATCAGAGGGAAAAGGAGTTCCCAAAATGAGCAGACCAAAGACATATCAGGCTGGAACCGTGTCCACTTGGTGCGGGCTCGCCTATCGGGTGGCCCAGCCCTGTGAGATTAAAGACGGGCGATGGAAAACGACCCTGTATTTGTTGGGGCCGAACCGAAAGCCCCTGCAGAAAGGAGGGGTCACGCTGTGCAGCAAAAAGGGGGAGGGAGCGCAGGACTTGATCGTTCGGACGGAGCGGGAAATCCAACGCATAGCCATAGAGCACGCGGATGTGATCCTTGACGCTGTCCGGAGTGGCACCTGGCCGGACGTGACTCTGGAGACTTACGCCGCCCTGCGCCGTGGAGTGATCCAGAGTTATAACAAATGGGCCGGCAAGGCGGAGAACTATTGGTGCCACTGGGAGGAGAGACTGTGCCCAGCGGTGGGAGGTGTGGAGCTGCTCCAGTGCGGCGATCCCTCCGCGGTGGAGGAAAAGATGGAGCAGCTGACCCACCGCAAGCGGAGCAAGCGAGGCTATACGGATACAGAGCGGGTGGATTGGATCATCCTGGGAGATATATTGGAGTGTGCGTGCCGCGCAGACGGACTGCTGCCCGACAACCCCCTGCGGGCACAGGCCCGTAAATGCCGGGAGCGGCTGTCCACCGTTGCCAGCCGGGGACTGGCCAGGAGAGATTTGACAGAAAATGAGGTGGCGGCCTTGTTGGATACGTGCCTGTCCCACCCAGACGAGGCCGTCTGTGACGCTATGATCCTGCAACTCCTGACAGGGCTGACGGTCCCGGAGCTGTGCGGACTCACGGTGGGTGACTGGCAGCGGGGCAGAGCGGTCTCGTGGATCGAAGTGACAAAGGCGTATAAACAGGTTCGTGGGCAGAAGCCCGTTATGACCAAGCTGCTGGATGACGCAAACAGCTACCGCAAGGTGGTGTGTACTGGAGAAATAGAACAAGTACTGCACCGGCTGGTCGCCAGATGCAAGAGACAGTCCCGGGCAGACCGCGGCGCCCCGCTGATTGCGGCTGCGGACGGCACACGTCTGTCACCGCAACAATACAAGGCGGCGGTGCGGGATGTGCTGGACAAGATCATCCGGGATGGCGCCCGGCTGTCCTTTGTGGAGCGGGGTGGTATCTTGCGGGGGGAAAACCGGCCGACTATGGCTCACACGGACCTGCTGCGCAACACCGCGGACTACTACTTACGCGCGGTATGCCGCTGCAATGACGCGGAGCGGGCTGCCATCCTGGGGCTCCATCAGGAGCATACGGTTGGGGCCGTCTATGTGGACTGGGGAAATGAGCAGGTCCTGTTGCAGTTGCAGGGTAAACTGGCGCGCTGGCACAGCCGCATCCTGCACACAACAGAAGAGATACAGCTGGGGCAGAGTGGGTGTCAGCTGCTGATCAGGGCGCAGCCGGAATCTCACCTTACGGTTTGCTCACGCCACGGTGTCATCGGTACAATTAAGAAAAGGGAGGAACTGTAATGGCCAATAGATTGAATCAGAAACTCCGGAAGCCGGCTCAGGACAAAACCGCGCCGGTCAATTATGACCCGCTACATCCCGCCAGCCTTAGGCTGCCCCAGCAGACGGCGGATAGCCGGCCAACCGTCGCTGCGGTCTACCGGATGCTCTGGCCCAAGCTGCGGGAGGAGCGAAAGTTGGCGCGCTCGACCGCCAGACAGTATGACCGTGTAATGGCCCAAAAGGTCCTGCCGCAGATGCCGCTGGATGTGGCTTTTGCAGATTTGGATGAAGATGAGTTTTTGGCGTTTTGGGATCATTTATGCGGCTCGGGTCTGTCTCAGAGCCATCTGCAGATTGCGTCTGTCGTGATCCGGACGATCATGGAGCTGGCGTATGATCAGGGGCTGACCCAGACCACGCTGTGGGGGCTGCCCCAATATCGGATTCTGCCCGAGGATGGAGCGCCTCTTGAGGTGTTGCCCTGTGAGGATCCGGAGGAAGAGGGAGCGCGCCTGGCCGATTTGGCCGTGCGTACGCCCCGGTCTATCTCTCTGGATGTGGAGTTTGCACTGGCGGCAGGGATGATTGACAACTGTTGCGAGCATGGGGAGCTGATAGCTGGTTTGCTCATGCTCTGCTTGGGAGTGCGTACCAGCGAGGCTACCGGATTTTCATACAAACATCTGGTGGAGGTCCGTCCGGGGTACTGGGCGCTGGTGCGCTATGAGGTCAGCAACAAGGATGCCCGCACGACCCAGGCAGGAGGAAAGACCAGCAACGCCTTCCGCCTGCTGCCCGTTCCCCACTTTCTGACGGAGATTCTGATGGATCGAAAGCGGAAGCTTTTGAAGAAGTTTCCGCCGGAGGCGGTGGAAAACTTGCCCCTGGCCTGCAAAGATGTGGACTACACCTGCCGGTGCACTCAAAAGGAGACAAACGAGGCAATGAAAAACCTGTATCGGCTGGCAGGGGTGGCGGAAGACCTGATGCGTACAGCCTACCAGGAGATGCGGGCGGATCCGGACCTGGCGGAGGACTGCGAGGGCCGGGCCACCGCCTATCTGTGCCGGCACCAGTTTGCCACGGCCATGGTGTACTGCGGGCTTACACCGGGGGAAATCTATACCGTGATGGGCCATGCCGAGGAGGATGAGTCGGTGCACAAGTCAGATTTTGCGAATCCGGACGCATTTTGTGCCCTGGCAGACAAGATGAGCCGGCGGCCGCTGGTCCAGTTCTTTGATCACCTTGCTGCCTGCCATACGTATTCGTGCGAAAATCAACCGGTGTCCGTGTGCGCGGATGGGGATGTGGATCTGTATTTTCCCAGCGGAGGGATGTTCGAAGCGTCGCTGTTAGGGGTGGAGTACGGCGATAACCTGAGGGTAGAGACAGAGGGTGTGGAGATTTTGCGGCAGGCACCTCTCTGCTTGCCCGGCAATCCGTCAGATACGCTCAGCATCCGCGGCGCACTGCGAGAATTGGGAAAACAGGCTTGGCGGGCTGCGGTAGATAAAACCGTGGTTCTCCCCTCCCCTGCCGCCGCGATCGAGCTCCTGGACCATGAGTCTGCCCCGCCGTCCCTCCATGTCATCTATCCCGCCGCGAATTCCCGACCTCAAGCTGTGGTGGAAATCCATCAGCCTACACCCGTTGCGGCTGAGAAGTCAGACGATCAGGTTTTGCCGCAGCCTACAGAGTGTGTGGATACGCCGGAGCCTGTGCAGCAGGTTGTTTCGGTCCGCTCCGGCAGGCCCGAAGCGAAAGTGTTTGGTACGGCGGCTGCCCCTGGGAGCCTCTATCTTCTGGGACGTAGCGGCGAGATCCAGGCCCTGCCGGACCGGCAGCCAATCTACAATCGGAATCTTGCCGGCAAACGGCTGCTCGAGGAACGGCATGCGGAACCGGTGGCTCTGTTTTGCTGCAGGGAGCAGGATCCTGCACTCATTCTCTCCTCAGACGGGATGCTGTATCGGCTTGCGCCGGGCCAACGGCTGGACAGCCCGGACTTTTGCCGGCCGGACAATCCGGCCTATCAGGCCCTTCGCTGCGGAGGCATCCTGCTGCAGGGGCCGGAGCTGGGACAGTCAGATGGGACCATCACCTGCCTGTCTGACCGGGGGAGTATTCGTCGGGTGTCATTGGAGCGGCTTCGGCGGATCCTGCCGGAGGGCAGGCAACTGGTTACGGTGCCAGAGGGAGATAAGCTGGTGTCGGCCTGCCTATGTTCTGCGCATGCGGATCTGCTGATTGTCAGTGCCCGGGGCAAGGTGCTGAGGCTGGCGGCAAAGGATTTGTATGTAGTTATCTCCCCAGGCGCTGACCTCTGTGCCGGGATGACTCTGGCGGATGAGGATCATGCGGTGCTCTGCTGCCCCTACGAGGCAAACACCGAGTACCTCATCATTACCCGTTCCGGTCGGGCAGTCCGGCGAGCGGGTTCGGCGGAGATCACATCCCACGGACGAGGCAGTCAGGGAGTGCAGGGGATGCAGGTGGGCGCAGGCGATCAGATCGCCGCGCTGCTGCCGGCTGCGCCTGCAGTACTCCTGGCGGCGACCAACGGAAAGGGGCTGTGCATCGGGACTGACAGCATCTCCGTTACCACAGGTGCGGCTAAGGGAATGGGAATCATAAAACTCCGGCCTCCTCACGCAGTGCTGTCGGCCGTAGGGATGGAACTGGAATCCCCCAGTTCAGAAATGCAGAAAAGATCGGGCTGAGGTGTATTTGGCTCTTCGGGAAATATCTTGCTGCCTGATATATAAAAGTCTGATCTGCCACCTGTAACGCAGAAATTATGGCGAGAGCGCAGCTTAACATTCCACTTTGTTATAGGAATTGGTAAAGGGAATGCTGCAGAAAGAGCTCTGCAGCACCCCCCTTATACTAGTTAGGATAAAGCATTACTCATTGGAAGATATCTTCTGTCATAAAAGAGACTCAAAAATGCGACATGTCAGTTTTTCCTAGCATAAGAGATGGCAGCATTGTTAAAACGGATACAGATCGTTTTTGGTAAGGCCAGCCTAAAAAGTTGGCGCCTGGAGGAGGACATGCTTGGCTGTATTTTGCCAGCGTTACACAAAGACATAGAATGTTTGAACTACTTCAATAAGACCTGCTGGCTAGGTTGCTCCTCCTATGAAATTAAAAAGGAACAGCAGATGCTGTTCCTGTAGAAACTGTAGTATGCCAGTCCGAATAACACATCAAATATAAAACATAAGAGGCCTATAAAGTGCGTGCTGCTCTTTTGTGTATATACCTTCAACCAATGTATACCTTGCTGACAGAGCAAGGACAGACATTCAATTTTTTAAACGCTCCAGTTAGTTCTTTCGGAGTAATTTTTTCACTTTCCCATGTATTTCTGTCACTGAAGTTATCTGATGTGATGGTAGAGACAGATGTGGCAAAAAATCCTTCGGGTAAATGAATGGTGTACTCATCCTCTAAGTTCCGGTTGACAATAAATAGGCACAGCTTATTTTCTGCTGTGTTGCACGCAACAATATCGACCAGTGGAATTTGGTCTGCTTTCTCCAAATTTCCTACCGCTTCCGCAGAGTAGCTTGGCGAAGAATAGCGGCACTCAATCAATTCTCTCGGCTGTGCTTGGGCATACATACCCATCACATGATATGTAGGTGTTCCATAGCATTTACCATAACGGCTTCGAATGATACCGCCTGGCCAACCATTTACAAGGTCGGAGATCATGGCAATAGGCAGCAGTTCGCCCATGCGAATAAAAGCGTTCAGCATCCCGGCGTTACAGATTGCAGCTTCTAATGTTTGCTCTTGCTCTGTGCCATCCTGGTAGTTGCAGTTCCATTCTGTCACAGCTAGCCTCGTATTCTGTGCATTGGACTGTATGACTTGTGCGGTTTCCCGCATCCGCTTTTCATATTGAGAAGGTGCTCCTGCTACAGCATAGTACTGCGCTCTGGGGTCAGGAAACTTTTTATCAGTGAGCGGTGTATAATTGTGAATCCCCAGATAGTCTACAAGATGGCCAATTTTTCTGCTCAGCGTGATATTCCAATTTTGATCGGAACTGTTTCCATCCCCGCCGCAAGCAATCAGTTTGATTTCAGGGTCTACCTTTCGCATTGCTTGGGAAAATTGTTCAAAGCGTTCACAGTATTCGACCGCATCGCAGTGTCCGATTTCCCAGTCAGCAAACGCTTCATTGCCGATATCCCAATATTTTACGCCGTACGGCTCGGGATTTCCATTGGAGGCACGAAGTGCACCATACTTGCTGTGAACTGGACCATTGCAGTATTCAACCCAATTTGCTGCTTCCTCTGGTGTCCCTGATCCAAAATTAACGCAAATCATGGGTTCGCAGCCAATTTCCCGACACATGGCAATAAACTCATCGGTTCCGAAGCCATTGTCTTCTATACCTCCCCAGTGCGCATTGGGCCGTGCCGGGCGATCATCGGGATTTCCAATCCCATCCTGCCAATGGTAACAGTCGGCAAAGCATCCTCCCGGAAAACGGATGATCGCGGGATGAAGATCCTTAATATACCGCATAACGTCCGTCCAGACCTTACAAACTGCGCTGCAGGGCATAAGGGAAACCTGATCCAACCATATTTCTGCTTTTTGAGAAATTGTGAGACTCAATTTCACTTTCTGATTGTAAGCAGATCGAAACTGGAAGGTATGTTTTACCCATTTGCCCGGCGACACAGCATACGCCGTGGAGAATACCTCCTGCTGATCATGGGAAGTTATTTTGACTTGCACAGATGCATGCTCCTCGGCATATACCCAAAAGCTTCCCTCATACTCTTCGTTATCATAGAGCATCAGATCGTCTTGTGCCACTCCACAATTCACATGGTCTTCGTGGTTTTTCAATCGCTGTGCATACGATGGAGCCACCGTATGCTTCTTGTCCAGACTGTACTCGCCGCACCCTTCGGGGAACCATGGATCGGAAACGCCATCTCCATTGGCATCCGGATGCTCAAATCCCCTCGATAAAAGTAACTGAGCATGTAAACCGGGATCAATGCAGTCATACATGTTTTCGATGAACTGGCCAAATAAAAACGGGGAGACATTGCCTACGATCTTATCTGTGTTAATTTGCAGATGAATATCTTTTGCCAAATCCACGTCATCCCTTCATGCCCGTCATTGCAATGCCTTGGACAAAATATTTTTGTGCGAAACAATAGGCAATAAAAATGGGCAAAATTGTTAATACACCGCCTGCCATCAGAACATTATGCTCAATAACATGGGAACCCATAAAGGTTGCAAGTCCTGCGGGCAGCGTCCGCATCTCTGTTCTGGTAGTCAAAATCAAGGGGTACAGCAAGTCGTTCCAGTTATACATAAAGTGGAAAATTGCCAATGAAATGACTGCGGGTTTACACAGCGGAAGCATGATTTTTCTAAAAATTTTAAATTCGCTGCAGCCGTCTAGGCGCGCGGCTTCTTCCAGCCCCTTTGGAAGAGTCACAAAAAACTGCCGCATCATAAAAATACCAAATGCGTTTGTAGCTCTAGGCAAAATCAAGCCGATATATGTGTTGAGAAGATTCAGCTTGAACATTTCATAGAACAGCGGCACCATAATCACCTGGAAGGGAATCATCAGAGTTGCCAACACCAAGGCAAACAAGAAATTTTTCCCTTTAAACTGCAATCTGGCAAACGCATACCCGGCCATTGTATCAAATGTAAGAGATACGATGGTTACGCCGCCTGCGAAGAGAAGCGTGTTCCCGTAGTAGCGCAGGAAGGGAATTCGAGACCAGATGTTCTCATATGCTTCGGTGGTAAAGTCTCGCCACAAAAGCTTTGGCGGCCAGCTCATAATATCGGCTTCTGTTTTAAATGAAGAGCAAAGCATCCAGATAAACGGATAAAGAATGATCACTAAAAGAGCAATCAGAAGAATATATTTGATTATCTTTCCTATCGACACTTTTTTCATCTTGCATCCCACCTACGACAATTGGTCTTCGTCCTGTCTCATATACTTGAAAAGGACCAAGGAAACACTGAGTGTAAGGATCAACATTACCACAGCAACTGCCGAAGCGTAGCCAATATCGCTTTTGCCAATTGCATTATTGTAGATATACTGTACGACAGTTTCCGTTCGGAAAAGCGGCCCGCCATTGGTCATGACGTATACCTGATCAAATATCTGGAACGAAGAGATTACGCTGTTTACGGTAACAAATGTCAGGGTAGGCATGAGCATGGGGATCGTAATGTGCGTCAGTTTGACCCGAGAAGATGCTCCATCCAAATCGGCAGCTTCATAGTATGACTCCGGAATACCCTGTAACCCAGCAACCAGAATGACCATATTAAAGCCAAGATTTTTCCACAATCCAACGCCAATCACTGTGGGCATTGCAAGTGTTGGACTATTCAGCAAATCCGGCATGTGAATTCCAATTTTGCTCAAATAGTAGCTAATAATGCTGATATCCTTGTTAAGCAAAAAAGACCACACAATGGAAATTACAGTCATGGAGCAAATGGCAGGAAGAAAATACACAGATTTCAGAAAATTGTTGAATTTTGTTTGGTGTCTCAATGCCACAGCAACCAAAAGAGCCAAGATGACCTGGGCCGGTACCACGCAAACGGTGTAATAAATGGTGTTTCCGAATGCATTCCAGAAGCGGTCATCTGTAAACATATTGATGTAATTTGTAAAACCGACAAATGTCATGTTTTTAAACATCAAATTTGTTTCCAAGAAGCTGAAGACAAATGATGCCAGCAAGGGAATAAATACGAATAGGGTGAAGATAATCATGGACGGGGCAAGGAACATCATCCCGGCTCGAGCCTGAAGTTTTTTTTGCGATACAGCCTTCTTCATTCTACATCACATACTCCTTTAAAATACTACCAGAGAAGTGGGACCCTTCTCTGGTAGTGGATGATACTAGTTACCCGTTAATGCATCGATCTGTTCTGCCGCCCGGTCCAGTACTTCCTGCACATCGGCGTCGGACAGGAGGATTTCTTCGATCGCGGGAGTAATGATATCGACATCGATTTCATTGAAGCAGGTCAGCTGCTGCAGATAGAAGTGCGCATATTCAGTGGCATCGGAGAATGCAGCAACGTTGGGATTTTCGCTCAGGCGGCTATCCGAGGCAACGGATGTGTTGGTGAGCGGATAACCCACCTCCAAAGACCATTTGACCTGTGCATCAGCGCTGTTCCAGTACTTAAAGAAGTCGTATACGCCTTCCTTATTTTTGCTGTCAGCAGTCATGACCATGGATACACCGGTACCCAGGGTAGCCTGACCGGCAGGACCCGCAGGGCAGGCAGCAATGCCATAGTTGATTCCGGCAGCATCGAAAGTACCAGTTGCCCAGGGGCCGCAGAAATACATACCCAGCTTTCCAGCGGCAAACAGATTATCAATATCGGCGCCGGACATAGCGGCAGGAGCAATACCATCTTCTTTGATGAGCTTTGCCCAACGGGTAATGGTCTCCACGTTCTCCTGGCTGTTGATTACTGCCTTGCCGTCTTCGCCAATAATATCGCCGCCGCCGGCCCAGAGCATAATGGGCCACATTTGGATGGTGTTGTTGGTGGCCAGACCGAAGCCATACTGCTGCTCTCCGTTGACTTCCTTGGTCAGGGCCAGAGCCATGGATTCCAGCTCATCCCAGGTGGTAGGAGGCGATTCAGGATCCAAACCGGCTTCAGCAAAGAGATCCTTGTTATAATAGAGCAGAAGAGTTGCCATGTTACAGGGAACGCCATAGTATTCGCCGTTATACTTCAGGTTTTCCTCCATGACGGCAGGAATATTATTTGCATCCAAGCCCCCGGTTTCATACAGATCGTTGATGACAGCCAGCGCGCCCGATTCAGCATAGCTTGGGATATATTCTGTGTTGAATGCAATGATATCGGGACCCTCGCCTACAGGCAGCGAAGTTGCCAGCTTCTGATACAGGCTGTCCCAAGACATAATCTCAACCTGAACTTCGACATTCAGTGTATTGGTGGCATTGTAATCAGCTACGATCTCTTTCAGAACATCACCATCCGTGCCGGTAAAGCCATTCCAGAAGGTGATAACTGTTTTTTCTCCATCCTGCTGGGAAACACCTGAATTGCCATCGGACGTTTCCCCGCCAGTGCTGCAGCCAACGAGTAAAGATACCATGAGAACAAGGCAAAGCAAGAGTGTGATATGCTTTTTCATTGGGCGTCCCTCCATAAATTTAAATTCTGTTATTACAATCATTCATCAGCTTAGTCCCAATCTGCTGAATCCTGATTTATAACCATAGTTTGTTCTCCAAATCGTATGTATTTTAGAGAATGGGTGGGGTTGCTGTTGCAAATCGCAGAGAAACTACAGGTGAGATTTGTAACTTTACGTGAATCAAGTGAAGAATCTCTTGTTAGTATTCAGTTCACAGTGAGATATGATTTTGATAGGAGTGTAAATTAGATGAAATTCTACTCCATTTTCAGTAATTGAAATGTTTGCTGGGAAGCAGAATACAAGCTGGAAAAATATATAAAATTGGAAAATCTTAACGTTACGAATTCTGACTTAAAATTTTGCTCTTTTGGGTAAGAGCAAAATTTCATGATTTCATAATGTGTTCCCATCAACAATGGAACATGGGACAAAAATGTCTCCCATATTCGGTTGATCGGCATCGATCTGGGCAACCAATTCTTTTACAGCAGTCTGACCTTTTAACCGAAATTCCTGACGGACCGTTGTCAAGCGATACACTGAGTTTGGATAGGACAGATTATCGTCAAACCCTGTTACCGCAATGGGACCGGGCACGCTATACCCTAACACGGATAAGGTATCAATTACCTGCGTTGCCAGGACATCATTCCAGCAAATGATTGCATCACAACCAGAAGAAATTGACTGTCTAAGCTGCTCTTCCACCATAGAGCCGTTTGGTCCACAGCAAAATGCAGCTAGTTTTTCTCCGGGGATTTTTTCGTCAACAGCTTCACAATATCCTTTGTAGCGAAGAAGTTCCTCTGTGGTAGCTGTTTCATAGCAGAAATATGCGGGACGATCTCGCCCTCTCTCAATAACATGCTCGGTCATTTTTTTGATCCACATTTTTCCGTCCGAATTTACCTGAAGGACGGGTGCGGCAGTATGAGATGAAAGCATGACACATTTGCAATTTCGCTTAGTCAGTACCCTTGCTACGGCATCTAAATGATTGCCTAAAAGCAAGTAGCCGTCGCTGAAGCTGCCGATGAGCCGTTCAATCTCGTCGTCATCAATATTCTGAGAATCAACCAACTTTACCAGGACATCGTAATTAAACGATCTCGCTCCGGCGAGGATTCCCAAAAACTCAGCAGAAAATGTATTTCCACTTTCAATATTCTCGCTGGTGATAACCATAATGGTATTAGACTTGCCGTTTCTTATGCCCTGAGCCAGCTTGTTTGGCACATAGCATAATTGTTTTGCGGCCAGATAAACTTTCTTTCTGGTTTCTTCTTTTACTTCAGGTCTGTTATTCAGTGCATATGACGCTGTCGTGGGAGATACCCCAGCCAGCTTTGCCACTTCTTTAATCGTTGCCATAGCATTCCTCGTAACGTTACAATTTTCTTCATTATACTTACGAAAGTGTGAAGTCGTCAATTCGCATTTCTTGCAAAAAATAGGCTCTGAATTTAACGCTTTTGACGAAAAAATATTGCTTTCCTTTTTTATAAGCACAGGAATTTTGGCTTGTAAATTGTATGGCGTCATAAAAAACATTGTAAATGATGTATTAAATGCAAGGGTATCTTTTAGCGAATACATGGATTGACAGGATATTTTGGCGGTTATAAAATATAATAAATCGTAACGTTACGATGAAATTTTGTGGTCTTGCCGTTGCTTTGCATCCAATCTAAAGAGTACAAGGAGATCGTCGGGCGAAATGCCGTCCGGCCCTTCAAGGAGGATATGGTATGAACAAATTAGAAATTCCAATGGAACATCCCCGCCCGGCAGTATTCCGCAAAGATTGGGAAAGTCTGAATGGCATTTGGCAATTTGCTTTTGATGACCAGGACAAAGGCCTTTCGGAGCACTGGGAGCGAAAATCACTGGACGCAACGATCTACGTCCCCTATTGCTATCAATCTGTGCGCAGTGGAGTTTGCGATCAGACATATCATCCGTATGTTTGGTATCGGCGCCAATTGGAATTCAAAGAATCCTGGAGAGGGAAAAAAGTGCTGCTTCATTTTGAAGGAGTAGACTATCAGTATGATTTGTGGATCAATGATGCACATGTTGGACATCACTGCGGCGGAAGCGTTCGTAGTACATTTGAAATCTCCAATTGGCTCCACGAAGGAAGCAATACCATTTGCTTACGCGTTGCAGACGAACAAGACTGGAGCAAGCCACAGGGTAAGCAAGCTCCCGTGTCTACAGTAGACCGCTGCTGGTATACGCAAACAACGGGTATTTGGAAAAGTGTATGGCTGGAAATTGTGCCCGAGATATACTTGTCTTCCATTAGAATTACCCCGGATATTGATCGAAGAGAGATTACGTTGGATCTGGAACTCAATCGCCATGTTGTAGGAACAAAAATTCATATTGAGGTTAGGTACCATAATCAGTTGGTATGTCAAAAAATGCTGATGCCTCAAGCAAAACGTGTTTTGGAACCGATGTCGATAGAAGCGTTGGACTACGTAGATGAGCTGCACTATTGGACACCGGAGCGGCCGGAATTGTTTGACCTGTATATCACAGTAGAAAACTCGTCTGGTACATATGATTTTGTACAGACTTACTTTGGCATGCGGAAAATAGAAGCCAGAAATGGTCAAATATATTTGAATAATAAGCCATATTATTTACGGCTGGTTTTAGACCAGGGATATTGGCAGGATAGCCTGATGACACCGCCTGGAAACACAAGCTTGAAAGAAGATATCCTCCTTACGAAAGCTTTTGGCTTCAATGGTGCAAGAAAGCATCAGAAGATAGAGGATGAACGTTACTATTATTGGGCGGATCAATTGGGATTGCTGGTATGGGCAGAAATGCCGAGCAGCTATGCGTTTTGTGCCCATGAGGTAACTTCGTTTATGGGAGAATGGGTGTCGGTAGTGACACAACTATATAACTATCCCAGCATCATGACGTGGGTGCCCTTTAATGAGTCATGGGGCATTCGAAATGTATTGTTTGATTCAATGCAGCAAAATTTTGCAGAATCGGCATATCACATTACGAAAGCGTTAGACAGTACGCGTCTGGTCAGTACAAACGATGGATGGGAGCAGGTAACCTCGGATCTCTGCGGCATTCACGACTATTATGACAATGTAGCCTCCTTTCAAAAAAAGTATCATGACATGGATAGCCTCCTTCAAAAAGATGCACAGGGCAGAAAAATCTATGCAGCAGGATACTCTTTTTGTGGCCAGCCCATTATTCTTTCTGAATATGGAGGTATTGCCTGCGGCCAATCTCAAAACGGTGCCTGGGGATATAATCAAGCGGCTGACAGCGGAGTTGAATTGCTGGAGAGAATCTGCAACATTACTGTGCCAATCCTGGAAAATAAGCAAATTGCAGGTTATTGTTATACGCAGCTGACGGATGTGATGCAGGAGATTAACGGCCTGGCTGACGCAAACCACAGACCCAAGTTTGACCCTGCACAGGGGCGGAAAATCTTTGAAAAGACAATTGAGTGATAATGGATAAGGTCTACAAGAATTTGAGCCGAAATAGAGTGTTAGATATCAAGTACAGGATGATCCAGCACCGTGCGGTATCCGCCTTTCCAATTGAACCTATGATTTTACACATGAATGATGTAAGTTTTGGGTTTTAACTGGTGAAGAATTAGAGTACCAAGATGAAATATTGAAATGTAAATACGCAGGGTTTTGTACTGGAAAGAAAAGTGCAAAGCTCTGCGTATTTATATATGTAGATCAGTTTAAAAATACGGTTTATGCTGCTGTAAAATAGGAAGGCATGGAACCAGTTCCTAAATATTTGTTGCGTACTTGGAATTATGTCGTATTATAGTATTAAGAGGGACTGGGAGGTGTCGACATGAAGCAGCGCATCCTATATCTGGACTTCCTTCGTTGTTTGGCGATTATCTTCGTGATTATTCTGCACAGCATTATGGCTGCGCTGGAAAACCCTGCGTTTTATCAGCATCCATCCTGGTATCTGTGTATGCTTGTGGAACCCTTTGACCGCACCGGTGTGCCGCTGTTTTTTATGATCAGCGGATTTTTGTTCCTCAGCAGTCCCAAGACCGAGAACATCTGGGAATTTTACAAGCGGAACATTCCAAAACTGGTGATCCCTTTGACAGCATGGAGCATTATTTACTATGTTGCTGAGGCGTGTTACAGACAGCACCCCATAGACCTGCATGATTTCCTGAGCCGATTTCTGAATCAGGGTGTGACCTACCACATGTGGTTTGTCTATACCCTTCTGGGAATCTATCTGCTCTGCCCGTTTTTGAAACGTATGGTAGACCAGTGTACCTCGCGGCAACTTGTCTTTTTGTGGGTTCTTATTTTATTTCCAACCACACTGCGGCCCATCTTAAATCATATCCTTCCTGTTTATATCCATTTGTTTAACCCCCTGTTGGAGGGCTACATAGGGTATTTCCTGTTGGGATACCTGTTGGGCGGCGCGGAGTTTCCCAAAGTTTCCCGCGTGCTGATCTATCTGGGGGGGCTGGCAGGTTACGGAGCTTGTCTGTTGGGCAATCTGGCCCAGGCGTCTTCCGGGGGAATATCTCTTCCTATGAACGGCGGATATATGCTCAACCACTATCTGCTGGCGGCAGGGATCTTTGTGTTTTTCCGCACTTGGTTTGAGAAGCACGCGGACCGGCTGGAGAAATTCTCCCGTCCTCTGACAAAAGCATCCGATTTGGTATTTGGCGTATACTGGAGCCATGTTCTGATCTTAAATGTGTTTACCGAGGTGTTTCTGGGAAATGCCGCACTTCTCCCCTACCTTTTGCTTCGGAGCGGCTGCACGATCCTGCTGGCCTTCCTGTTTGCGGCCATTGTTTCTTACATTCCTGTTTTGCGCCGCGTCCTGATGTAAGCAAAATATCATGGTCATGAAAGAGCCCTACCGGTCAAAAGGCCGGCAGGGCTCTTTGCTCGTATCTGTGTGGTGCTTTTTATTACAGCCGGATTTGTGCACTTCTTTGCGTGTAAATTCCACACATCTTATCAATTGTAGAAATATTGGAGCAGTAGTGTGCACTGCCACAAGGAGCTTTGTTTGGGTGTAATGATATATTTTTAAATACGGCTAAAATTTGCGGTGACGTTGAGCGTATTTCTAAAATAGTACTGAGGGTTGGATGATTTTGTTGTTTTCTATAGAAGATTGTTGTGTTCTGGAATTTTGCTATCTATTTTAGAAAAGGTGGCCCGCAAAATTGATTGTTTATTTGCATATGTGCAGGCACGATGGTTTTGACAGCTGCGACATGGGAAGCTGCACTCTTCCATGCTGGCGGGCTCTATTCCGGTATTGTAGGGTAATGCTTTTATGCGTGCAACCAAGGCTAAGACTTTTTCTACTTCTTCCTGTACACCCTCTACTTGAATGGCTACTGAGGCTTCCGCGCCTAAAAAGCCTCCCTTTGCAAATACCTGGGCCTTAACTTGAGCAAACATTTCGATGGCCTGTATCTCTGTAATAACCCTCCCAGGGACTGGGACTAGACTGCATGCCATGCCGTAGGCAAAATCACAACGATCCCGGCGCACATTGGAACACACAGTGGTTAAATTTTCAGGAACCAGTTTCATTACACTGGACAAAACCAAGGTGTGGATTCCTTCTGTATACAAAAAGGGCATACATGTCCCATAAGCTCCCCCTCCCTGGCTTCCAATTAATAAAGCTGCATGACCATCTGCATCAATTGCATTTGCACCTGTTATAAACAGATCCTCTGTCCCTAACGTACGTATCGTGTCTTCCAGACATTGATCCACATTTTTCAGTTTTCCTTGTTCGTACAGAAAAACGTGGGCGCCTGACCCGGTGTGCAGAGCAGTTTTCATGCCGTTTTTTGTGATGCGCCCACAGATGCGCATGGGGGTGTTGGCCAGTAGGGTAGTCAGGCAGGAAACGGTGGAAGATCCTTTTAATAAAATGCGACCGGATTGAAAATACGGTGTTAGCAAACCGCTCTCTTGAATTGCGCAGGCGATCAACCACTGACATTCTCTGCCCCAGAGAGTGAATTGTGCGATAGACATCGTTTCCCTCCTTATATTTAAGACCATTATAAATTCAATGTTTGTGCCTAAAGGTCTTAAAATGCTCCCTTCAATTGGCTGGTCTTGATAGCCCATTTAAAAAAGCGGCTGCACCCCACTCGCAGGCCGTATAGTATACTGCCCAAGGATGGGGTGCAGCGTAGGAAATCTTTCCTCAACTGTAACTGTTAATCGTTAGCAAACAGATTTGCTTTCAGACAAATGTCGGATTGCTATCAGTGTACCAACAGATTTGGATTGATTTCTTCCTGAGAAAAATCAACATTCGCGTACTTTTTCACCGCGAGCTTATGCTGGACGTTGATTGCCGCAATCGCAAGAACCAACGCCACCACGATGCCAAGGATTGTATTGTTGGTCAGTCCGGACACAATGTAGGCCACAAAGGCAGACATTCCGGAGGTAACTGCATAGGGAATCTGTGTACGTACGTGCTGAATGTGATCGCATCCGGCAGCCATGGAGGCCTTGATAGTAGTGTCGGAAATGGGAGAGCAGTGATCGCCGAAAAGACCGCCCGCGATGGCAGCCGCGGCAGCGATTTCAATCCCGATGCCGTAGCTATAGCACACAGGAACCGCAATGGGCATCAGCAGTGCAGAGGTGCCCCAGGAGCTTCCGGTAGCAAAGGAGATCACACAGCCGGCCAGATAAATGATAGCAGGGATCAGTGCGGGAGATACACCCGTAGACTCCACGATCTCAGCCACAAAGTACTTCAGACCAAGGTTGCCGGAAACAGTGGAAAGAGCCCAGGCAAAGGCCAAAATCAGCACGATCTCGCTGCCGTTGGCAAATGCGTTGATCCACTGCTGGAAGCCTTCCATAAAGGAGAAACGCTTCTGGCTGGTGCCGACCAGAATGGCGGCAATACCTGCGGCGGAAAAACCGATGATGATACTGGTAGTCACATCGCAGTTGGTAAACACGTTGGCTCCGTTTTCCCAAATCTTTCCGGTATAAAAGATGCTGGCAAAGAGCGCGATAAACATGGTGCCCATGGGGATAATAAAGTTGCGTACAGGCAGATGATCGTTTGCAGCAAAGGTCTCGCCAGGCATGTCTTTTACAATGGGATCATCTTTGGGACCAAGAATACGGCCAGTTTCATTGGCACGCTTCTCCGCCAGATACATAGGACCAATGTCTTTGCCCGAAGCGGCCACATAATAGGCTACCAAGATGGCCAAAATGGCATAAAGGTTGTTGGGCAGGTATTTCCAATAATAGGACCAGGCATCGGCAGTGATGCCAAGGGCGGTCAGCTCAGCCGCCAGCAGGCCGGTGTAGTAAGGGCCATAGGAGGTGATGGGGGACATAGCAGCTACATTGCAGCCCAGAGAGTCGGTGATGTAAGCCAACTTGACCCGAGCAACCTTAAAGGCCTCAGTGATGGGACGCATGACTGCGCCCAGCACGAAGTTAGGTTCCGTATAGATAAAGGCAAAACCGGCTGCACAGGTGGTGACCTCTGCTCCGCGTTTGCTCTTGATCCATCTCTGCGCCCACCTGGAGAGAGACTCTCCTGCGCCGGTGAGTTTCAGCATTTTTACGTATCCTTGCAGGACAATGATAATAATAATGGTCTTCAGATTTCCTGTACTGGTCAGATTGGGATAGAGGTAGTCCTGAAACAGGGACACCACCGCCACCAAAGGATTCCAGCCGTTAAGAATGGTCACACCCAAGAATGTTCCGATCACCAGAGAAAGGACCGTTTTCTTGGTATAGAGCGCCAGTCCAATCACGACGACGGCGGGGATAACGGATATGATGCCATAGTTAGGTTCCATATGTGTTTCCTCCTAAATTGTCGTATTCATATGTGGCTTCTTCTCTGTACCGCTTCGTTTTTTGCTTCTGCACCTCCCATTCTTCCCATCTCCTGTTTTATTTTTGTTTATCTGTACCGGATCGGCGCCTTGCCCCCTCCTTTCACTGCAGGCGCCTCTAAACATTTTGTTATAGCTTGTCCTCTCGCATGTATTGGGCATTTTTCCCGTTAATCTCATAGAACTGCGCGGCAGCCTTTTCTCCAATTTCGTCTGCCAAGGCCTGGGTTTTCTCTATGATCTCATCCATATTAAATGTCTGAGGTTTGCGGTGTTCTACCAAAATATTTCCCTTGACTATGACGGTATCTACTTCGGGGCCCCGGGCGCTGTAGACCAAATTGGGAATAAAGTTGCGCATTGGAACGGTGATCATGGGCGACAAGGATAGTTGTTTTGCATCGATCAAAATCAGATCTGCATCCTTACCTTCCTGGATTGAGCCGACCCGCTGCTCAATGCCCAGCGCTTTGGCATTTTCAATGGTAGCCATCCGCACAACCTTCCAGGCCGGCATTACCTCGGGATCTTCAAAGCGGACCTTGTTTAAGATGGCGGTCAACTTCATTTCATTGATCATATTGTGGCAGTTGTTTCCCGGAGCTTGGTCGCTTCCCAGTCCGACACATCCCCCGGCGTCCTGAAAATACTTAGCCGGAGGGACAATGCCATCAATAATTCCGATAGAAGCGGAGCAGAGAATCATACTGGCCCCATACTTAGCCAGAATCTCCGTTTCCTCCTTGGTGGCGTCGGTTAGATGAATTCCGATAAAGTCCGAATCAAAATATCCGATGGACTCCAGCCATGGGATACTGCGTCGGCCATAGCGCATCTGCATCTGCTTTGCCTCCCGGCTTCCTTGCTCCAGATGCATATGAATTTTAGTGCCGCGCTCCTTGGCCAGTTCTTTTACTCGCCGCAGCATCCCTTCGCTGACAAAGTCCGGTCCCTGAGGGCCAAAACGAATCTGGATGCGCCCATCATCAAACCCGTGGAAGAGATCAAAAAGTTCCAGACATTCGTTCAGCGTCCGTTCCCCCATGCCTGGATCGAACTCATACAGTTCGCCCGCCTTATAGGAGCGGGGAATTGCTTCTCGGATGCGGACAGACACATTGCCGCGCGCCCCGATTTTTTGAATGAAGCGGCAGGCACCCTCCATATCGGAACCGTCATCTCCGATTGTCGTGGTACCATTCATCACCGCCTCCGCAATGGCCAGCTTGCTGCCCCAGGTCTTGGCTTCACTGCTGCGCTGGGCCTCAAAGGGGGCCATCCCCTCCATCATCCAGTTGCTGATATCTTGTGCCACACCGCGCAAAATTCCGTGTCCGGTATGCATATGGCCGTCAATAAAGCCGGGCATCAAAACCTTATCCGGCTCATGGATGACTTTTTCTCCCACATAGGTCTTCTGGAGCTCATCGCACGGCGCCACAGCAATGATTTTGCCGCCGTCAATGGCCACACCGTGATCTGACAGATACCCCACGCCTTCTCCAGTCATGGTGTACATATGTTTTGTCAGAATAAGCATATCGATTTTTTTCATTGTGAGTCTCCCTGTTGTGTGTCATTGTGTGGGTGCTATTTCCTAATTGGCCCCGGAAAGTTCTGGACCTGCCATCTTAAGGAGGTGTTGGAGAGACAAGCTTTCAGCGCAGTTCCGCCAGCGCCGCCTCCATTTGATCCATTCCCCGCTTGATTTCTTCCAAAGAAGTGGAGTAGGAGAAGCGGATGGTGTTAGGCATGTAAAACGCTTCGCCGGGGACTGTGGCCACATGTGCTGTCTCCAGCAGATAGTTGCACAGATCCATAGAGCTATTCATTTTCTTTTCTCCAGCATGTTTTCCGATGTAATAGCCTACCTGCGGCATCAGATAAAATGCACCCTGAGGGCACTTGCAGGTGATACCGGGAATTTGGTTCAGGCGCTGATACATATAATCCCGTCTCTCACGAAATGCCTGGGCCATGGTTTTGATATCCTGCTCGCAGGTCTGCAGCGCGGTTATGGCAGCGTACTGGACAAAGCTGGTGCTGTTGGATGTAATATGACTTTGCAGTCCGGTAATCGCCTTGGCCAACTCCGGGGAGGATGCGCTGTATCCGATACGCCATCCCGTCATGGAGTAGGCCTTAGAAAAGCCGTTAATGACCACTGTGCGCTGGTAAAGCTCGTTCGAAACAGATGCGATACTCACGTGCTCAGCGGTTCCATAGATCAGCTTTTCGTAGATCTCATCAGAAATTACATAAAGATCATGCTGTACTACAATCTCACCCAGCCGCAGGATAGATTCCCGGTCATAGACCGCTCCTGTGGGATTGTTGGGAGAATTGATCAGGATTGCCTTGGTTTTTTCTGTCACAGCCGCCTGGATGTTTGCTGTATTCAGAGAGAAGTCGTCGTTTGTCTCAACCAAGACGGGGACCCCTCCGGCCAGCTTGATCATTTCCACATAGCTCACCCAACAGGGTTTTGGCACGATGATTTCATCGCCCGGATCACACAGGGTCATCACCGCATTGTACAGTGCCTGCTTTGCGCCGGTGGAAATACAGATCTGTGCGGGAGTATAGTGAAGGCCGTTATCTCGCTCCAGCTTTTTGCATACTTCTTCCCGAAGTGCCTGTATGCCTCCTACACCTACATATTTGGTGTGGCCGTCCTTGAGGGCGCTGCAGCAGGAGGATACAACCGGTTCTGGCGTTGGAAAGTCAGGTTCTCCCACGTTAAATCCGATGATATCAATGCCGGAGGCCCGAAGATCCGCAATTTTCCCCATCAACATGCTGGTGGCTGACGGGGTCATATCCACAATCCTTTTTGCAAGCATAAGCTCTTCCCCCTGTAAAACTCTCTATATCCCTTGATTGTTACCAAAAAATGCTTTATCATTAATAAGGTTCAGCAATGAAACAATTCAACGTGGAATGAATTGAGGTGCCCTATGTCTTTAAAACGTATGCCCATCGTACCAAGCGATACCATCACAGAAGAGGCTGCCGCCCGGAAGAATCTGCAGCGTCGACGTACGCTTTCCTATCTGATCCGAGCCACCGAGCAGCTGATCCGCACAAAGGGTCTTCAACACGTTTCCAGCCGGATGATCGGAAATATTGCCGGATACTCCAGCTCTACGATCTACAGCTATTTTGAAGATATCAATGAGCTGATCCTGTTTGCGTCCATTGGGTATCTGAGAGACTATGTACACAAACTCTCTGAGGTGGGTCTGAAAGGGCTGAACTCAAAGGAGTACTATATCCAGGTTACCTGCTTATTTACCAGCAGTATGTTTGAGCACCCCGATATCTTCTATAACATGTTCTTTGGCCCTCACCGGGACAATTTTTGCTCCATTATACAGGAGTATTATGACCTGTTCCCGGAGGAACTCCCGGATCTTCCGGTGGAACTGAACTCCATGGTGCGGGAAGGAAATCTCTTTCAGCGCCACCGTCATCTGGTTCAGAAAATGATCCAGGATGGATACCTGCCTGCAGAAAACGAGGAACGTATTTTGAATTTGGTGATCCGCATGCAGCAGAGCTTTTTGATTGATGTGAGGGATCAGAAGGAACAAGATCTCCAAGCGGTGATGGCACGCTTTACAGATCTGCTCCATTTTATCTTAGATAAATAATCCCTCCGCAGCACTCAGTTCATCCCATCTCCCGGCTGCGATACCGGCAGCGCTTGCTGGTGGTCAAACCGGCTTTTACTAGGCCGGAAGCGATAATGAGTGCACAGACGACTCCGTCTAAGACGGGAACCTGCAGAGTCTCTTCCATTTTCTTTGTGATGTGGCCCATACCGGCACAACCCAACACCAGAACCTCTGCTCCATCTTGTTCAATGGCACGCTGTCCGCTTTCGATAAAAGATTCCTCGCTGTGCCAATCGGCTCGAAGGGAACACGGTCCCACCACGGAAGCCAAGGAGCTTTCGACGCCATACTTTCTGCACAACGCCTGTTTGTTTGGAATGGGTCTTTGACCGGTGGAGATAACGGAAAAGCGGTGACCCAACATGGTTGCCAGCTTGACCGAAGCTTCGCAAATGCCGATTACCGGTTTGCTGCTGATCTCTTTGAGAAGATCGAGACCGGGGTCACTGTGACAGGCAATCACAAAGGCGTCATACTGTTCCTGCTTCTCCTTGATGATCTTTACCATGCCGGGAATGCTCTCCTGAATGTCCTCGTAGCTGCCGATAAAGGGTGGGGCGCTTTCGTTTCGAATACATTCCACGTCAAAGTCTGATGCAAACTGTTTGGCGTTGCGTCCAATGACCTGCGTCATATCCTCACTGCTGTTGGGGTTGATAATACAGATCTTCAAATTTACTTCTCCCTTCCGTCGCCAAACTCAGATGGCCTGTTCGGGTGAAGCTCGCTGTCTGAGTAAACGATCTGGCCGTCGCAGATGGTGTACTTGACCTTTGCGTACAGCGTCTGGCCCAGGAAGGGGGTGTTTTGCGATCTGGACATGAGATCCTTTACCTCCCAAGGCTCCTGCTCGCTGAAGATCACCAGATCCGCCGGACCGCCAGGAGCAAGATATCCTGCATCCAGGCCATAAAGCTTGGCCGGAGCCCAGGAAAGCAGCTCGATCAGCTTGGTCAGGGTAATATGACCCTTACGAATCAGATAACATTCTGCCAAACCCAAAGCCGTCTCCAGGCCGATGATCCCAGAAGGGGCCTGTGGGAAGGGCTTTTCTTTTTCTTCTGCGGTGTGCGGCGCGTGATCCGTTGCGATCATATCGATGACCCCGCGTTTTAGCCCGTTGAGCACTTCAAAACGGTCTCTCACGCTTCTGACCGGGGGGTTCATTTTCGCCATGGTGCCATAGGTTTCCACCGCTTCTTCCGTCAAGGTGAAGTGGTGCGGGGTGACCTCAGCAGTAACATGGGCTCCCATGCTCTTGGCCAATTCAATCTGCCGGACCGCATTCATGGAGCTGATATGCTGGAAATGAACCGGAGCTCCGGTGCTGACCGCCAACATGCAGTCCCGGGCAACCATGATATCTTCCGAAAGGGCCGGGGCGCCCTTTTCGATGCCCAGTTTTTTGGCGATCGGGCCATCGTTGATGCCGGCAACGCCGATCAACTCTGCGGCTTCTTCGTGCAGGCTCAGCGGTGCATTCAGTTCCTTTGCTTTCCGCATAGCATCCAGCATCAGTTCCATGCTTTCAATCGGTTTTCCATCATCGGAAAAACCTACCGCGCCATGCTCTTTCAGAGCCTCCATATCGGTAAGCTCTTTCCCGGCCATTCCCTTGGAAATGCAGGCAACAGAATAAACATGAATGCCAGTTTCTTTCCCCTTATCCAAAACCTGATCCAGTACTTCCGGGCAGTCAATGGGAGGATTGGTATTGGCCATCATGACCACAGAGGTAAATCCGCCGTGAGCCGCCGCTTTGGCGCCGGTGTAGATATCTTCTTTTTCCGGGAAGCCGGGGTCCCGAAAGTGAGTGTGGACATCCACAAATCCCGGAGCTACCACATAGCCTGTGGCCTCAATAATATACTCATAGTCATCGTTGCGGCCGTATTTGCCGATATCCACGATTTTCCCGCCGTCAATGACGATATCAAGCACGTCGTCCCGCTTGGTCTTGGGATCAATAATGCGTCCATTTTTAATCAGGATCATTTCCGGCTCGCCTCCCGCTTTAAGTACTCGTAAATCACTCTGGCGCCATCACAGATGGAATCGATGGTGGTAAACTCATTCTTGTTGTGGCTGATTCCGCGGTCACAGGGAATAAACACCATTGCAGTGGGGCAGATGGGAGCAAAGCTCATGGCGTCGTGGCCTGCGCCGCTGATCATGGATCGTGCGGATATCTTCAGCTTTCTTGCCGCGTCCAGCAGCTTTTTCTGCAGCTCTCCGTCCATGTTGATGGGCGGAATGTCAGAAGTCTTTTGCCGGTAATAGGTTACCTTTCGCTTTCCGCAGATCCGCTTGCAGGCTGTCCGCACCCGGCTTTCGATCCGGTCCAGGCTGGAAATATCGACACCGCGGATATCCAGTCCCATTTCGACCTCGCCAGGCACCACATTCATGGCGTTGGGTGTGTTTCGAATCACTCCTACTGTGGCAACGCTTTGGTAGATGCTCTCATCCCTTGCGATCTGCTCCACTTCCAGAATAATTTCTGCCGCGGCGCACAGAGCGTCCGTCCGCATTCCCATGGGGGTGGCTCCAGAGTGCTCCGCAGTGCCCAAAATGTGAATGGAAAATCGTCTGGGACCGGCAATTGTCTGCACGATTCCTACATCCTCGCCGAACTCCTCCAATACTTTGCCCTGCTCGATGTGAACTTCCAGATAATCCAGCATGCCGTCAATGCGGCTGGGGGCAAAGTTATATCCCCGCTCTTCAAAAATATCGGCCAGCCGCCGCCCGTCCTTGCCGCTTACATCGGCAATGTCGTGCTTGGTGGCTTCCCGGGTAATCAATCCGCTGCCAATGGTGGCGCGGCCGAAATTACTGCTCTCCTCGCAGCGGAAGGCACCTACCCGAACAGGAATATTCAGGCCGTCCTCTTTGATCCATTTCATGACCATAAGTCCGGCCAGGATTCCGGCCACACCGTCATACCGGCCGCCCTCAATCACACTGTCCAGGTGAGAGCCAATCAGATGATATCCCCGGGCGCGGTCAGAATTGCAGACGTAGGTATTGCCAACCTCGTCACTGAAATGGGTGAAACCTTCCTGTGCTCCCAGCTTTACAAAGAGGTCATGCATCTGATCCTCCACCTCGGTATATCCCAGACGTGTGACGCCGCCCCCCGGACAGCTTCCAATGTCATAGAATTGGTCAAAGAGGTGTTCTGCGTAAGAAATGTCTTCAAAACTGTGGTTCATCCTTCATCCCCCATTTCGAATAATTTGACATGGTTTCGTCCCGCGGCTGCAACTATTTCACAATACGACACAACCGGGCACAAATGCAAAGGAAGTATTTTCCTTACTGTTGCTTACCGCCGGCCTTTACAAAGCGGCCGGTGGGCTCCCCGATAACTTCGCCGTTCTTGGCCACTGTTTGTCCGCGAAGAATCGTTTCTTTTACGCGGCACTTGAAGGTCCAACCATCAAACGGAGAAAGCTTGGTGCGAGAGTGGAGATTTTCCTGATGGAAGGTATATTCTTCTTCCGGGTCCACCAAAATCAAATCCGCGTCGGCGCCCACTTCGATGCATCCTTTCTGCGGATAAGTACCAAACAGCTTTGCAGGCTCTTCCGACATGATCCGGACCAGATCCTGCATGGAGATTTTGCCCTTGCTCACTGCGTCCAACATAATCATTGGCATAGTTTCAATCGTTGCCATTCCTGCGGGAGCCTCCCAGAGGCTCTTTTGTTTTTCTTCAGGAGAATGGGGCGCATGATCTGAGCAGACCAGAGACAGCGTTCCTTCCCTCAGACCTTCCCAAAGTTGGTCCTGGTCGGCCTGGGTACGAACGGGCGGATATCCCTTGATCATAGCGCCAAGCTTGCCTGCGTCCTGATCCGTCAGTGCCAAGTAGTGGGGACAGGTCTCGCCGGTTACTGGGATTCCTTTCTTCTGAGCCTCTCGAATCAAATCAACCCCGGCTCCGGCGGCCAAATGAAGAATGTGAACGTGTACCCCAAGGGCCTCTGCCAGCTGAATCGCCTCTTGAATTACGATTGTCTCACTTACAACCGGGCGGGACTCCAGCATTGCGGCATAATCAGTTGCTCCGCGCTTTTGAACTTTTTCAGTCAAACGCTTGATGATCTCAAAATCTTCTGCATGAATAGCCACCATTTTTCCAGTGGAGGCCACCATAGCAAACATGTCGTAGATCTGCCCCAAATCTAAGGGAGGAATTACTCCTGTCTCTCCGTCTTTGTAGTTATAGATAAGCTGATAAGTTTTTGCATCAATGGCATAGCCCCAGAAAAACTTGAAACCTACCACGCCAGCCTCTGCCAGCGGCTTCAGTTCTTGAATATTTAGATCTCCCAGACACAATCCCCAGACTCCAAAATCTGTGTACGCTTTTGGAGTAATGCACTCAACTAAACTGTTGAGGTTTTCCACGTTATAAACGGCCGGATTGCTGTTAGGCATTTCATAAATGGTTGTTACTCCGCTGACTGCGCCCGATGCGGAGGAGTGGCGGAAATCCTCTTTATAGTGTGCTCCATTTTTTCCGTCTCTGGAGTGGACGTGTGTGTCGATAAAACCGGGCAAGATTAGTTTTCCAGCCGCATCCACTACGTTTTCCACCGCAACATCAAGCTCATCCTCGCTGATAGCTGCAATTTTACCCTGACGAATATATAAATTTGCCCGGTATGTCTTGGTTGCAGTGACAATCGTTCCATTTTTGATTAAACGATAAGCGCAGTCCTCCATCTCAAACACGTCCTTTCTTCACCTTTACTATGGCAAAATGTTATGTCTGTTTATTGCGCAAAATCGGCTCGGCACGTCACATCTCCAAAAGGGGATCCACGAGGCAAAACGTGTTCACATTAGGAGAGCAACAAAATCCGGATGCTTGCGCCTCACAATGCATTTGTGATTTATCATAAAAAATAAAATAGCTCACAACCCTTTTTTATTGATTAACCACATTTCTATTATGGGCACAATTATATATTGAACGCGTTCAAAATTCAATCGCATTTTTTATTTTTGTGAAGCGCGTGAATTTTGTGTGCAGTTTTTGGATAACATGCACAAGAAGATGCTTTTGCATAATTTACGAATATTGCGGAGGAGGACTTGCTGCACAGTGTTTTGATATATGCCGATATTGACGAAAGAAAGGAATAAATACTAATTATTTTGCTGATACTTGCCTTAAATAATATAATTTGCTGCGTTTTTGCGGACAAAATTCCTAGATTAATAATGCGACTATAACAAGAAAATATTCATTTTCATCGGGGGACAACTATATCTGGAATATAATTTTGTCTATGTTTGGAGAAATGACGATTCGGAGTTCATCAAGCTGCCTTTCTCTGCCAAAATATCAGGCAGTATGTCTTGAGTATTTCTATTAAAGCTGTTATGCTGGGAATGATTCAATTCGCTCTGCCCTATTGATCGGGCAGTGAATTGTAAGGTGAAATCGTCAATACGCAGAGAAAGAATGGAGGCTTGTGATGAGAAAGATTGACACCCTTGTAGTGGCTCCCCATTTTTACACCATGGAGGGAGCGGGCGTAGGTTACCGTGCAAATACCGCTATGGCGGTGGATGGCGGGAAAATTTTGGAAGTGGGTGACCAGGCCAAGATTTTGGCGGAGTATACCGCGGAGGAAACCATTACTC
>OMEJ01000056.1_pt1 | contig 137214 bp, 153 predicted proteins | sample 1645361 | NCBI WGS metagenome assembly OMEJ01 (sample SAMEA103958156, study PRJEB25191) | human gut metagenome
CTACGCCGATGTCATAGAGGAACTTGTGCCAGAACCGGCTGTACAGCAGGTGCAGAGTGGTGTGCTCCATGCCGCCGTTGTACCAGTCCACGGGGCTCCAGTAGTCCAGAGCCTCCTTGGAGGCCAGGGCCTTGTCGTTGTGGGGATCCATATACCGCAGGAAATACCAGCTGGAACCGGCCCACTGGGGCATGGTGTCGGTCTCCCGCTTGGCAGGGCCGCCGCAGCAGGGGCAGGTGGTGTTCACCCAGTCGGTCATCTTGGACAGAGGGGACTCGCCGTCGTCGGTGGGCTCGTAGCTCTCCACGTCGGGCAGCAGCAGGGGCAGCTGATCCTCGCTGATGGGCTGCCAGCCGCACTTCTCACAGTAGACCATGGGGATGGGCTCGCCCCAGTAGCGCTGACGGGAGAACACCCAGTCGCGCAGCTTGTAGTTGACCTTGGAGTGGCCGATGCCCTTCTCCTCCAGCCACTTGGTAATGACGGGGATGGCGTCCTTGACGGTCAGGCCGTTGAGGAAGTCGGAGTTGACCAGGATACCGGTCTCGTCCTTAGCGGTAAAGGCGGCCTTCTGCACGTCCTCGCCGCCGGAAACCACCTCGATGATCTCACAGCCGAACTTCTTGGCAAACTCCCAGTCACGGTCGTCGTGGGCAGGCACGGCCATGATGGCGCCGGTGCCGTAGGTAGCCAGGACGTAGTCGGAGATGAAGATGGGGATCTCCTTGCCGTTGACGGGGTTAATGCCCTTCACGCCGTCCAGGCACACGCCGGTCTTCTCCTTATTGAGCTCAGTACGCTCCAGGTCGGACTTAGAGGCGGCCAGCTTCTGGTAGGCCTTCACCTCGTCGGCGTTCTTCAGCAAGGGCATCCACTTGTCCAGGAACTTGTGCTCGGGAGACAGGACCATATAGGTGGCACCGAACAGGGTGTCGGGACGGGTGGTGTAGACCACAATGTCGTCGCCGGTGGTGGCCTTGAAGGTGACCTCGGCGCCGGTGGAACGGCCGATCCAGTTCTTCTGCTGGATCTTGACGCGCTCGATAAAGTCCAGATCGTCCAGGTCGTCGATGAGACGCTGGGCATACTCGGTGATTTTCAGCATCCACTGGCTCTTCTCCTTGCGGATGACGGGGGCGCCGCAGCGCTCACACACGCCCTCCACCACTTCCTCGTTGGCCAGCACGCACTTACAGGAGGTGCACCAGTTCACGGGCATGGTGGTCTTATAGGCCAGGCCGTGCTTGTACAGCTGCAGGAAGATCCACTGGGTCCACTTGTAGTAGCTGGGGTCGGTGGTGTTGACCTCCCGGTCCCAGTCAAAGGAGTAGCCCAGCATCTGCAGCTGCTTGCGGAAATTCAGGATGTTATCGTGGGTCACCTTGGCGGGGTGGATATGGTTTTTGATGGCGTAGTTCTCGGTGGGCAGACCGAAGGCGTCGTAGCCCATGGGGAACAGCACATTGTAGCCATCCATGCGGCGCTTACGGGCCACCACGTCCATGGCGGTGTAAGGCCGGGCATGGCCCACGTGCAGGCCCTGGCCGGAGGGGTAGGGGAACTCCACCAGAGCATAGAACTTCTTCTTGTCGGTGTCACCGGTGTGGCAGGCGAAGGTCTTCTCTTCCAGCCACTTTTTCTGCCATTTCTTTTCAATGGCCGCGAAATCGTACTTCAAATCAATCACGCTCTCCTGTATTTTTACCGCGCCAGTCGGCACTTATATATTGAGACCGTAACATTATACCCGCAATTTGTCCAGATTGCAAGGGCTTCCATACAGCTCGCCCGGTTCCTGGACTTTCGAGGGAAAATTCAGGATTCTCAAATCAAATTTTATAAAAATCTTAATTTCCTCTTCCATGGAATTTATATCCTGTCTGCTATTCTGAATCCAGAAAGGACGGGGTCCATATGACGCAGACCAAAACGGTATATATTCTCCTCACCCGCTCCGGGACCTGGTTTTCCCGGCTCATTCACCTGGCCACCGACGACTGCTACACCCATGCCTCCATCGGTTTGGACGGTCCCGCCGGCCCCTTTTACAGCTTTGGTCGTCTGGACCCCCGCTTTGCCCTGCCGGCCGGACTGGTCCAGGAGCGGCTGGACGGCAGCTCCATCGGCGGCCGGGCGACTCCCTGGTGTCTCTGTGAGCTGGAGGTCTCCTCCCAGGCCTATGACCATCTGAAACAACAGCTTTCTTCCATGTACGCCCGTCGGGAGCAATACCACTATAATCTGCTGGGTGCACTGAGCTGCTACTTCCATCAGCCTCTGCGCCGGGAGCACCACTATTTCTGTTCTCAGTTTGTGGCCAGTCTGCTGGAGGAAAGCGGCGCGGCGGAGCTGGGCAAATGTCCCGATCTGGTCCGCCCGGTGGATTTCTGCTCTCTGCGGGGCCTGCGCTCCGTGCGCCAGGGCGTGTTTGTCCCTTCCCCAGCCTGATCTTTTCCTCTGTTTGCCTCTTTCTCTCTCCTCCGGACTTGACAGAACCGATTCCTACGCTATAATAGAAGGACACTGTACTTCGCCGCTTTGACGCTGTAAAGCATCAACGCGACGAAAGAAGGAGGATCAGAAATGGAACATAAACGAACTGCCGGGCAGTTCGCCAGCTCAGCCGGTTTTATTCTGGCCGCCGTGGGCTCCGCGGTAGGCATGGGAAATATCTGGCTGTTCCCCTATCGAATTGGACAATACGGCGGCGGCGCTTTCTTGGTGCCCTACTTTATCTTTGTGGCCCTGTTCAGCTATGTAGGCCTGTCGGGCGAGTTTGGCCTGGGCCGTCTCACCGGAACGGGCACGTCGGGCTCCTTTGATTACGTGCTGAAAAAGCGGGGGAAAAAGGGCGGCTCCATCATCGGCATTCTGCCCCTGCTGGGCGTACTGGGTATCGCCATCGGCTACTCGGTTGTGGTAGGCTGGGTGCTGAAATACTCGGTGGGTTCTCTCACCGGTGCGGTGCTCACCAACGAGCCCCAGGCCTATTTTGACGCCATGGCCGTGGACTTCGGCTCCATTCCCTGGCACCTTATCGCCGTGGTTCTCACCGCTGCGGTACTGCTGATGGGCGTGAAGGACGGCATCGAGAAAATCAGCAAGTTCATGATGCCCGCCTTCTTTATTCTCTTCTTCATCATCGCCATCCGCGTGGCCTTCCTCCCCGGCTCCTGGGAGGGCTACCTCTACCTGCTCACCCCCGACTGGAGCTACCTGGGCAAGTTTGAGACATGGGTCATGGCCATGGGACAGGCCTTTTTCTCTCTGTCCATCAACGGCGCAGGCATGCTGATCTATGGCAGCTATATGAAAAAGTCGGAGGACATCATCCACCACTCGGTGATGACTGCCATTCTGGATACCATTGCCGCCCTGCTGGCCGGCTTTGCCATCATCCCGGCGGTGTTCGCCTTCGGCATCTCCCCCAGCTCCGGTCCCCCGCTGATGTTCGTCACCCTGCCTCAGGTGTTCCAGAGCATGCCCATGGGCCGGCTGTTTGCAGTATTCTTCTTTGTGTCCGTCTTCTTTGCTGGCATTACCTCCCTCATCAACATGATGGAGGCCTGCAGCGAGGCTCTCTCCAGTCAGCTGAAGTTCTCCCGCCGCCTGGCGGTGTGTGTCATCGCCGTGGTGGTCTTCGGCGTGTCCATCTTCCTGGAGGCCCTGCCCAAGATGGGCGCCTGGCTGGACACCGTGACCATCTATATCGCCCCCTTCGGCGCTCTGCTGTGTGCGGTGTTTATCTACTTCATCCTGGGCATGAAGGACATCAAGGCCGAACTGAACCTGGGCCGCAAGAAGCCCCTGGGCCGCAGCTTCGACGTCGTCGCTTACTTCTATGTGATCGTAGCGGCGGCAGTGCTGGTGCTTGGCATCTACTACGGCGGCATCGGCTGAGTCAATACTCAAAGATACAAAATCCCCGCTGGGAAGATTCCCAGCGGGGATTTTTTTGTGTTTAAATTGATTCAGACGTTTTTCTGGTACAGGGCCACCAGAGCGCTGGCACCAATACGGTCGGCGCCGGCATCCAGCATGGCCTGGGCCTGCTCAAAGGTACGGATGCCGCCGGCGGCTTTGATGCGCATGTCGGGGCTGATGTGCTCCCGGAACAGCTTCACATCCTCCACGGTAGCTCCGCCCTGAGCAAAGCCGGTGGAGGTCTTGATAAAGTCGGCTCCGGACATGGAGACAATCCGGCAGGCGGCGATCTTCTCCTCCTGGGTCAGCTGGCAGGCCTCCACAATGACCTTCAAAATACGGCCCTTGCAGGATGCCTTGACCGCCTTGATCTCCTCCAGCACGCCTTCCCAGTCACCGGACTTGGCCAGACCGATGTCCATGACCATGTCGATCTCGTCGGCACCGTTGCGGATGGCGTCCTCGGTCTCAAAGACCTTCACCTCGGGGGTGGAATAGCCGTTGGGGAAGCCGATGACAGTGCAGATCTTCAGGCGGTTACCCACGTAGTCCGCCGCCCGCTTGACATACCGGGGCGGGATACACACCGAGGCGGTCTGACAGGCCAACCCCTGATCGCAGATGACCTTCACCTGCTCCCAGGTGGCGTCTTGCGCAAGCAGGGTATGGTCTACCCGGCTGAGAATTTCTTTCCGATCCATAAGTCGTTTCCTCCTTACACAGAAGTGGGACCGGGTCCCACACAGAAGCGCTGATGCAGGTTTATTCTACTCCCGCCGCCCCCGTCTGTCCAGCCCAAAAACTGACAAAAAGCGGGCCGGAGAACCCCTCCGGCCCGCACGGCCGGTCACTTCCACCCTGAAAGGATAGCCGAAACCGGCGCAGATTATTCCTTGTTTTTCCAGTTCGTTTATGCCTGCACCTTGGCCAGCAGGGCGTCGGTGCGGTCGGTGCGCTCCCAGGGCAGATCCAGGTCGCTGCGGCCGAAGTGGCCGTAGGCCGCGGTCTGGCGATAGATGGGACGGCGCAGGTCCAGATCCCGGATGATGGCAGCGGGACGCAGATCAAAGACCTGCTGCACCGCGTCGGACAGATCCTCGTCAGAGACGCGGCCAGTGCCGAAGGTGTCCACCCGCACGGAGACAGGCTGAGCCACGCCGATGGCGTAGGCCAGCTGCACCTGGCAGCGGGAGGCCAGACCGGCGGCCACCACGTTCTTGGCTACCCAGCGGGCGGCGTAAGCGGCGGAACGGTCCACCTTAGTGGGATCCTTGCCGGAGAAGGCGCCGCCGCCGTGGGGGGCGCTGCCGCCGTAAGTATCCACGATGATCTTCCGTCCGGTGAGGCCGGAGTCGCCCTGAGGGCCGCCCACTACGAAGCGGCCGGTGGGGTTGACGTAGATCTTGGTGTCATTGTCCATGAGGCTGGCGGGGATGATGGGCCGGATGACCAGGTCGATCATATCCTGGCGGATCTGGCTCAGCTCCACCTCGGGGCTGTGCTGGGTGGAGACGACCACCGCGTCCACACGCAGAGGCTTGTCGTTCTCGTCGTACTCCACGGTGACCTGGGTCTTACCGTCGGGGCGCAGGTAGTCCACCTTGCCCTCCTTGCGCACCTGGGTCAGGCGCATGGCCAGCTTCTGGGCCAGGGTGATGGGCAGAGGCATAAGCTCCTCGGTCTCGTCGCAGGCGTAGCCGAACATCATGCCCTGGTCGCCGGCGCCGTTGTCCAGACCGTCGTCCTGCTCGCCCTCCTTGGCCTCCAGGCACTTGTCCACGCCCATGGCGATGTCGGGGGACTGCTCGTCAATGGAGGTGAGCACCGCGCAGGTGTCGCAGTCAAAGCCGAACTTGGCGCGGTCATAGCCGATGTCCCGCACCACGTCCCGGGCGATCTTGGGGATGTCCACATAGCAGCTGGTGGTGATCTCGCCCATCACATGGACCAGACCGGTGGTCACTGTGGTCTCGCAGGCCACACGAGCCTGAGGATCCTGAGCAAGCATCGCGTCCAGCACCGCGTCGGAGATCTGGTCGCAGATCTTATCGGGATGCCCCTCGGTTACAGATTCAGAGGTAAACAGTTTCTTTGCCATAATCTTTTTCCTTTCTTTTTCTGGGGGGTGAAAAAAACGCTCCGCATTGGCGGAGCGTTTTATCGTCTAAGCACCCTCATCTTTCGATACACTGCCGCCGGATTTAGCACCTTGCGTCTTACGCAGGTTGCCGGGTTTCATAGGGCCGTTCCCTCCACCGCTCTTGATAAGGTTTTCAGTTGTACAGATGGATTATATCAGTTTTTCCGCCTTTGTCAATAGATTTATGCCTCCCAGCCGGCCAGATAGTCCTTCTGCTCCTGGGTAAGGGTATCGATGGAGAGGCCCATGGCGGCCAGCTTCACCCGGCCGATCTGGTCGTCGATCTCGTCGGGCACCTGGTAGACCTTCTTCTCCAGGCCGTCCCGGTGCTTGGCCAGCCACTCCAGAGAGAGGGCCTGCACCGCAAAGGACATGTCCATGATCTCGGCGGGGTGGCCGTTGCCCGCGGCCAGGTTCACCAGCCGGCCCTGAGCCAGTACATTGAGGATGCGGCCGTCCTTCAGGCGGAAGCCCTCGATGCCCTCCCGGCGGGGGAAGCGCTCCACCGCCTCCGCGGCCAGGGCAGCCACGTCCACCTCACAGTCAAAATGGCCGGAGTTACACAGGATGGCGTTGTGCTTCATGACGGCAAAGTGCCGGTCCACGATCACGTCCTTGCAGCCGGTGGCAGTGACGAACAGGTCACCCACCTTGGCCGCCTCGTCCATGGGCATGACCTGGAAGTTCTCCATGGTGGCCTCCAGCGCCTTGAAGGGATCCACCTCGGTGACAATGACGTGGGCGCCCATGCCCTTGGCCCGCATGGCGATGCCCTTGCCGCACCAGCCGTAGCCGGCCACCACTACGGTCTTGCCCGCCACCATCAGGTTGGTGGTGTGCATAATGGCGTCCCAGGTGGACTGGCCGGTACCGTATTTGTTGTCGTAGTAGTGCTTGGCCTTGGCGTCGTTCACTGCCATCATGGGGCAGGGCAGGATACCCGCCTTCTCCCGGGCGATAAGGCGGTGGATGCCGGTGGTGGTCTCCTCACAGCCGCCGATGAGCCGCTCACCCAAATCGGCGCAGCGCCCGCCCAGCAGAGAGATGAGGTCGCCGCCGTCGTCTACGATAAGGTGGGGACGACACTTCAGGGTCTCTACCAGCAGGTCCTCGTACTCCTGGGGAGTAACCCCGTGAACACCGTAGGTATCCACGCCCAGGTGGGCCATGGCGGCGGCCACATCGTCCTGGGTAGACAGGGGATTGCAGCCGGTGAGATGCACGTCGGCTCCGCCCTCCCGGAGCACCAGCCCTAGGTTGGCGGTCTTGGCCTCCAGATGGACCGACACGGCGATGGTCAATCCGGCAAAGGGCTTTTCCTTGCGGAAACGCTCCTCAATGCCGCTGAGGGCGGGCATAAAATCCCGCACCCACTGGATCTTCTGCAGGCCCGAGGGGGCCAGGGACATATCTTTTACAATACTCATAGCTTCCTCGCTCTTTTCTATAAATTCAAAAGCGGCCAAAGCCGCCCACATTCTCATTTATTCTATCATATTCCCCTTTTCAGGGAAAGCACAACTTTTTATTCCACACTTCCCCGGGAAAATGTTTACACTTTCGTCATGGACTTTTCCATAGAAAACGGGTACAATGCTCTCTGGACATTTCTGCCGTCTCTGCGGCAATTTTATTGATGATAAAAAGGAGGGCTGTCCATGAAGGCCATTTCCCGCTGGCTGGACCGCTTCTGTTACAAACATCCCCGTTTCGGCATTCCCAATCTGATGAAGTTTATTGTCATCGGCAATGTACTCATCTACCTGCTGGATATGTTCTCCCGCGGCTACGCCACATTGCTGTGCATGTTCTATCCAAGCGCAGTCCTCCATGGCGAGGTGTGGCGGATCATCACCTTCCTGTTTGTGCCGGTGAGCGGTTACAGCTCCAGCGATATGTTCTCCATTTTGTGGTTTGCCATGACCACTCTGTTCTATTACTACATTGGCAACGCCCTGGAACGCCAGTGGGGCTCCACCCGGTTCACCGTATTTTATTTCCTGGGAGCCATCCTCAACCTCATCATCGGCTTTGCCTTCCAGACCAGCGTCACCATGTACTATGTGAACATGTCCATGTTCTTCTCCTTCGCCACTCTGTACCCGGAGATGCAGGTGCTGCTCTACGGCATTCTGCCTCTGAAAGTCAAGTGGCTGGCCTGGCTGGACGCAGCCCTGTTCCTGTTTGATATCATCCGCTACCTGATGCTGGGGGCCTGGGGCTATGCCCTCATTCCTGTGGTGGCCATTCTGAACTACTTCCTCTTCTTCTGGGACGATCTGATGAACATCGTGCGCCGGAAAACCGGCCGGATGACCTATCAGGCCCGGCCCCAGACCATCAACTTCAAAAAGGCCCAGAAGGAAGTTCAGCAGCGGAAGGGATATCTCCACAAGTGCGCTGTGTGCGGCATTACCGACGCAGACGACCCCAATATGGAGTTCCGCTACTGCTCCAAGTGCAACGGCTACTACTGCTACTGCATGAAGCACATTAACGACCACGTACACGTACAATAAAACAGGTAAGCCGGCCGCCATTGGCGGCCGGCTTTTTTGTACTCCAGAGGCGAAACAAAGTTTCGCACAAAATTCTTTTGCCTACTTTTCTTCTAAGAAAAGTAGGTGACTAACAGGTCCACACAGGCTCCGTAAGAGCGCATGCCCAGCTCTTGGTCGTTGCCTTTCAAAAACGAGTCATACACTTGCTCGGCAGCATCCTCCACCGGAGAAGACAGCTCTGCCCAGTAGGCGTTGTTGTCATTCCAGTCCGCGGCCAGCTCCGGAGTGAAATACTGCTCCACGATGGCGCTCCACCCCTCCGGGTCCACCGGATACAGGGCGTTGCACAGCTGAATAAGGCCCATCAAATATCCTGAGTAAACATATACCGGATCTCCGCTGGTGACCGAGGCGGCAATGCCCACAAAATTTGCCTCCTGCTCGGCGGCCACCATACGCTGATGAGCCATCTCGTGGGCGATGGTGGCGGGCAGCAGACAGGACGGAGCATCCACATTCACGTTGGCCTCCCCGGTGAAAGGGAAATACACCCCGGTAAACCCCAGCCAGCTCTGCAGGCGGGAGAAAAAGATGGGTTTGGCCCGGGTGGGATGCTCCAATTCCAGGCATGGGAACTCCTGCATCAGATTCTCATAGATCTCGGGCCCCTTCTCAAAAATGGCGGCGGTATCCTCGGCAAACAGGCCATTTTCATCCCGCTGCACCTTGGTGGAATACTTCGCCGCCTTTTCGGCAAACAGGGCGGTAACCTGTTCCAGCGTCTCCACAGAATAGGGCTGTGTCTCCAATCCGCTGCGCTGGGCAAAGGAAGGAGCATAGTAGGCAGCGTTCCACATCCAATCCATGGCACACCAAATCCAAAGCACCGCCCCCAGCATAGCCAGCAGCCGTTTTGCAAAGATGCGTCCCTCCCGTTTCCGGATCAGCAACACCACCGCCCGGATCAGCCACACCACACCAACCATTAAGGCCAGAGCGGTGAGCACTTCGGCCACGGAGAAAGCGGGAAACACGGACCAAATCCGTGCCAAAAACTGCTCCATCGGGGCCATGACATGGTCTACCCACCAGCCCATTCGGGCCTGATCGCCTTTGAGCAGCTCAAACAGCCCCACCAACGCCAGAGGCAGAGCCAACCCTGTCCCCCACTTGATCCAAGTTATCTTGTTTTTCATCGCTTCTCCTCTCACATCCGCACCGGGCCGGTGGTCCACTCTCGTCCCGGCCCTGGGACGGTTTCAAGGCATAGGTCGTACAGGTCGGTACACCGGGCCTCCAGTTCAAACAGCCTCAGGTCTCCTTCCAACTGCCGTTTGGCATGGGCAGGTTTAGTCAGAATAGGCAGACTGGAACGCTCCTTCATCTGCCGCAGGACCTCCTGTCCCCGGGTGTTGAACCCCAGCACGCGAAGATAGGCAGGCTGTCCCGGCCGGTCCGTTTGGGTCAAGCCCAAATAAGCCCACACCAGCAGCCGACGCATCCGGGCCTGGGTCCAGTGCTTTGGTTTTGCCAGGACAACAAATTCCTCCAGAGAGCGGCACTGCTTTCCGGCCCGCTCCAGCCGGGGCGGCAGGCCCTCCCCAGCCCCGCTGTCCGGGAGTTTCGCCCAATCCTCCGCCGTCCAGACACGCAGTTTGGCTAAAATTGCCCGCTCTACCCGCTGCAGGCTGGGAAACCCGTTCCAGCCCTCGTTCAGGAGCTCCTGTCCCCCCTTAGGCAGATAGGAGGACGCCTCCTCCCACTCTCCCCGCTCCAGAAAGTACCGCAGCTGAGTGGCGGAGAGATAGGGTGGCCGCACTGCACCGTCCAGCAGACTGTCATGTGGGGCTCCCTCCCTGCGGACAGTCATGGGCCGAATCCTGCTGTTTAGGCTGTCCAGTGTCCGCAGGTACTCCACCCCCAGATTGTTGTTTGGCTGGGAGAGCAAAAGGGACAGCTCCTCCCCCAGCAGGCTGTCCGCCGCCGCCTGTCTGGCCGCGGCAAAGGGCATTCCTTCCCCTACAAACCGGCGCAGTCTCTCCTCGTACTCCAGGGTGTTAAGGCTGGCGGCAAGGCGCCGGAGTTTTTCCACGTCTCCGTACTCGCTGCCAAAGGACAGCACATCCACCACGCCGCTGCGCTCCAGAATGGTCACCGCGCCCCGTGCGAAGGTCTCCGCCGAGGACACGGCCCACACGGTGGGCAGCTCCAGCACCAGGTCGACCCCTCCCAGCAGAGCCAGCCGCGCCCGGGTCCACTTGTCCAGCACGGCGGGCCGTCCACCCTGGACCCAGTTGCCGCTCATCACGGCAACCACGGCACAGTCCTCCTCCAGAGCCTGGCGGGTACGGGCAATTTGGTAGGCGTGTCCGGTGTGGAAGGGATTGTATTCGGCAACGATGCCAATAACCTGCATGAGATTGACCTCCTGGTGGATTATCTTCCTCTTTTTCAGAAAAACGGTTGTCTTTCTCAGGAAAGAGCGTTAAAATAAAAACACAAACTGGGTTTGCCCCTATTGTATTACAGGAACCCAAGCAAGGCAACCCAAGGCGTGTTTAAAAATTAACGTGTGAAGGAGACGATTCCCATGAATATTCTGGTAATCAACGCCGGCAGTTCTTCTCTGAAGTATCAGCTGCTCAACCCCGAGACTCAGGAGGTCCTGGCCAAGGGTCTGTGTGAGCGCATCGGTATCGACGGTAAGTTCACCTATAAGCCCACCGGCAAGGAGGCTGTCAAGGAGGCCGATGTGGCCATGCCCACTCACTCCGAGGCCATCCAGGCCGTGCTCAACGCTCTGGTGGACCCTGCCAACGGCGTGATCGCTTCCATGGATGAGATCGGCGCGGTGGGCCACCGTGTGGTTCACGGCGGCGAGAAGTTCGCCTCCTCCGTGCTTATCACCGACGAGGTCATGGCTGCTATCGAGGAGTGCAATCCTCTGGCTCCCCTGCACAACCCCGCCAACATCATCGGCATCAAGGCCTGCCAGGCTCTCATGCCCAACACCCCCATGGTCGCCGTGTTCGACACCGCGTTCCATCAGACCATGCCCCCCGTGGCCTACACCTACGCTCTGCCCTACGAGTACTATGAGCAGGACAAGGTCCGCCGCTACGGCTTCCACGGCACCAGCCACAAGTACGTCTCCCAGCGCGCTGCCGCTATGCTGGGCAAGCCCATTGAGGAGCTCAAGCTGATCTCCTGCCACCTGGGCAACGGTTCTTCCGTCACTGCCATCGACGGCGGCAAGAGCGTTGACACCTCCATGGGCTTCACCCCCCTGGCTGGTCTGCCCATGGGCACCCGCTGCGGCGACATCGACGCCGGCATCCTGGAGTACCTGATGAACAAGCACGGCTACAACATCGACGAGATGCTCAGCATCCTCAACAAGAAGTCCGGCGTGCTGGGTATTTCCGGCGTGTCCTCCGACTTCCGTGATCTGGAGGCTGCTGCTCCTCAGGGCAACCAGCGTGCTCAGCTGGCTCTGGATTCCTTCGACTACAACGTGAAGAAGCTCATCGGCGCTTATGCCGCTGCTATGGGCGGCGTGGACGCCATCATCTTCACCGCCGGTGTGGGTGAGAACGGCCCCGACACCCGTGCCAATGTGGTCTCCGGCCTGGAGTACATGGGCGTGAAGCTGGACGCGGAGAAGAACAACACCCGCGGCAAGGAAGTGGACGTAGCCACCGACGACTCCAAGGTGCGTGTCCTGGTCATCCCCACCAACGAGGAACTGATGATCGCTATGGATACTGCCGCCATCGTCAAGGCCTGATTTCTAAACGATTTACGAGCGGCGCTGGAAATCTTCCAGCGCCGTTCTTTTTTGCCGATAAAAAATCCCGGTTCCCAAAGGAACCGGGATTTTTGTATGTCTGAATCAGAAGGGGCCGTAGCCGATGGCGTTGGCAATGACGATGAGGATATAAGCCGCAATCATCATGGTACCAATGGACTTGATAGCGAAGCGGAACCACTTGCCGAAGTCCAGTCCGCACAGAGAGCAGGCAACCACAGCACCCGCAGGCCACAGGGTATTGGTCAGGCCGTCGCCCAGCTGGTAGGTAAGAACCATAACCTGCTGGTTGATACCCAGCATCTGGCCCAGGGGGCTGAGGATGGGCATCATCATGACTGCCTTACCGGAACCGGAGACCACGAAGAAGTTCAGGGCCGTGACGAAGATGTAGATGATGAGCAGGGTGACCATGGGGCTCTTGCCCTGGAGGGCGTTGCCCATGTAGTACACCAGAGTATCCATAATGTTGGCCTTGTTCAGCAGGACCATCACGGAGTTGGCAAAGCCGATGGCCAGCGCAGGGCCAAGCACGCGGGCAGCGCCGGCGGTGAAGCGGTTACAGGTCTCAGTGGGGCCGACCTGGAACAGGATGGCCAACAGAATCATGAAGATGATGTACAGAGCCGTGATATTGGGGAAGCTCCACTTCAGAGCCACGCAGCCGTAGCCCTGAATTACGATCAGCGCCACAAAGCCAACCAGAGCAACAACCCGCTTCCAGGTCATGGGGACCTCCTCGCCGATGGAAGCGGAAGCGTCCTGATTCTTATACTCCTCGTAGCAGTAGCTCTTGGTGGGGTCCTTGCGGGAACGGTTGGCATACCGGACCAGGAAGATCAGACCGATGGTGAAGAAGACCACCAGCACGATAAAGCGATACCACATTCCGGAGAAGATGGGCAGACCCACGATCTGCTGGGAGACGCCGGTGGTGAACATATTGAGCATGCCGCAGGCAAAGCTGCCGCAGGAGCCCAGCAACACCGCCGCCGCACCGGTCATCCGGTCATAGCCCGCCGACATGATCACTGCCGTTGCCAGACCATAGAAGGGATAGGCACCTTCGCCGTAGCCCAACACACCAAACACAGTAAACAGCACGTACATGATGACCACCAGGCTGATTTCCTTGCCCTTGGTAGCCCGCACCAGCTTGTGGATACCGGCGGAGAAAGCACCGGTGGACTCCAGGAAGCCCAGCACGCCGGAGCAGATGAGCAGGTTGCCCATGATGGAGATACCGCCCACAATGCCGTTATAGAAAGACTGGAAGTAGTCGGAGAAGGTCAGATACTGCTTTTCGACCCAATTAAACACATCCGGGTTGACGATCTCGCGGCCGGAGTTTTCATCCAGTACACGTTCAAAGTTGCCGCTGGGAACAAAGAACGAGACTATAAAAACAAGGAGCATGATGATGGCCAGGATGACAAAGACGTGGGGCACTGTGAATTTAAATTTTTTCTTTTCCATAGTTCTCTGCGCGGCAGGCACCCGCGCACTCCTTTCGGTTTGATTGTCATTTCAAAGCCTGATTCATTTTCTATGGGGCTGGTGCGGTCTGATTATTTGCTGTGCTTGTTCAGCCACTCGATGGCACAGTTGGCGTGGATGGCGGCTCCCTGATAGAACACGCTCTCATCCAGTACCATTCTGGGGTTATGGTGGGGATACTGCTCGGGTCCGCCGGCTCCCAGTACCAGGAAGGTGCTAGGCACCTGCTCGGCCACGTAGCTGAAGTCCTCGGTACCGGCCATGGGGGGCATGGCCTGAATGTTCTCCTCCCCCACCATCTCGGCCACCGACTCCAGCAGCTCTTTGGTGGTGGCCTCATCGGTAAAGGTGCAGGGACAGTTGAACATGGTGATCTCGTACTCGCCGTGCCACGCCTTGGCATAGGCATCCACGATCTCAGGCAGCCGCTCCAGCACATGCTTGCGGGCCTCCACGTTGTAGGTGCGCAGGCCTACCTGCAGGTCAGCGGTATCAGGGATAATGTTCACTGCTGTACCCGAGCGCATCACGCCGCCGGACAGGGTCGCGACCGCCTGGGGAGATACCTCCCGGGTCATGAGCATGTTGAGGGCGGTATAGATCTGGTTGGCGATCATAATGGGGTCCACACACAGGTCAGGCGTGGAGCTGTGTCCGCCCTTGCCCTGAATGTGGATGGCAAAGGTATCCAAAGAGGAGCTGGCCACGCCAGAGCAATAGGTCACCTGGCCCACGGGGGTGGTGGAGAAGATATGGATGGCCATGGCAGCGTCCACCTTGGGATTTTCCAGCAGGCCGTCGTCGATCATGGTCTTGGAGCCGTATCCCATCTCCTCGCCGGGCTGGAACATGAGCTTGACGGTGCCTTTCAGCTCGCTCTCATGATCCTTGAGAAGCTTGGCCGCACCCAGCAGCATGGCCGCGTGAGTGTCGTGGCCGCACATGTGGCTGGCATTGCGCTTGGAACAGAAGGGCAGGTCGTTGATTTCCTCCATGGGCAGGGCATCAAAGTCAGCCCGCAGCAGGATGCAGGGACTGCCGCTGCCGATGGTAGCTACCACGCCGGTAGATGCCCTCATATCGGGGAAACCCATCTTGATGTACTTCTGCCGTACACTCTCCTCCATCACACCGCAGCGGTGGGACTCGATCCCCATCTCGGCCAGCCGCTTTTCAATGTAAGCTGCCGACTCGGGCAGGTCCATGCCGACTTCGGGAATTTGGTGGAGATAGCGGCGGTCGGCCACGATCTGCTCCTGAAGCAGTTTGGCTTCTTCCAACAATTCTTTCATGCTCTGGGGCTCCTTTCTGTTTCCGGTCTTTCCGAGATAACACGTTGTACGACTGCCGCCCAGCCTAAATAGCCACTGGAAATGCAGTGCGTAATTTATGATTTCGCAGCAGCTGCCTTGCCCTTAACCATGGCATAGATTACTGCACCTACGATAAATCCGATGACAGAGGGAATCAGCCAGTCAAAACCCACGCTACTCAGAGGGATATAGGACATCAGCTTATCCAATCCATCGGTAGAAATGGAGTGAAGTCCGTTTGACCGCGCTACTACGAAGGCGTCATAGGCACTGATCAAAGTAGCCACATATACCGCACCCTTCCAGGCTCCGTCGTTGGGTACCAGGCGCTTGCACACGCCCAGCACTGTCATGACTACGGACATGGGGAAGATAAGCGTAAACAGTGGGCCGGAGAAGGCCAGTACGTTGCTCACGCCGGTAGCGGACATGAGGAAGATGATGGCGGTAATTACCAGAGCAATGATACGGTAAGGGATCTTGCCCCGGGTCCATTCCAACACCCAGTCGGAGGCAGTTGCAATCATGCCTGCGGCAGTAGTGAAGCAGGCGAAGATTACGGCCACCGCCAGCACTACGATACCACCGTAGCCAGCCAGCTTCTGCACCAGACCGTTGAGCAGGGCGGTGGAATCCATATCAGCGGCGAAGTAGGGGGTACCGCAGGCACCCAGCCAGCACAATCCGCCGTAGACCACGACCAGAATGATGAAGGCCACTCCGATGGCCCGCACCAGAATATTTTTCTGATCCTTATATTCGGTATACCCCTTGGCCTTGATGCTGCCCAAAAAGATACCTGCGCAGATAAGGCCGGTGGGGATATCGCCGGTATTGTATGCGGTAAGGGTAGCATAGGTAAAGGCATTGTCCACCGTGCCACCGGTAGGAGAACCGATGGGCATGGCAAAAACCATCACCACAATGATAAGGAGCGCCACCAGCAGGATCGGGGTAGCGTAGGCACCGATCATGTCGATGACCTTGGAGCGATTGCTGGCAAAGAAATAAGCAAGGGAAAAGAAAACGAACAGAAAGGCTACATTGACCCAGCCGGGTACATTGGGGAAAATACCCCGCATACCCGTTTCACAGGCCACCGCTCCGCAGCGGGGGATCGTACCGAAGAGTACAATCAGCAGACCAATGATCCGGAACATCTGATGCCACCAGGAGTTGATGTGCCGGGAGAGATCCACAAAATCGCTGCCCATATTGACTACGGCGTACATAGCCAGCATCGGAAACAGAATGCCGGTAAGTGTCATGCCCAGAATACCGGGAATCACATCCGCGCCGGTATTGATGCCAATGGAGGGAGGGAAAATCAGGTTGCCAGCGCCAAAGAAGATGGCAAACATGGCAAATCCCAATACCAGGGTATCCTTCGTCCGTCCCTGTTTCATTTTGCCTCCTCCTTATCGTACACCTTCTCGCCGTTGGAGTAGGTCTGGAGCACATAGACCTGGTCGATGCGGTCGCTGTCCACCTCCAGCAGGTCCTCACTGAGCACCGCAAAGTCGGCATGGAAGCCTGCCTTCAGCTGGCCTACCTTGGGGATGCCCGCCACACGGGCGGCCTCCCGGGTGTACAGGGCAATGGCGGTCTCGATATCCACCTTCTCTCCCTGGCCGCAGTCAAAGCCGTCCCAGGCCTTGCGGGTCACGCCGCCCTTCAAGCAGGGGAAGGGATCGGAGGGCACCGCCCAGGAGGTGGCAGGAGCGTCGGTAGAGAAGCACAGGGGCACGCCCTTATCCAGCATAGTCTTTACCGGGTAGGAGGCCTCCAGGCGTTCCTGGCTGAGATTGGCCCGGTAGCTTTCGATCTCGGCATAGAGGAAAATAGGCTGGGTAGCCACGCCGATGCCCTTCTCCGCGCAGCGTCTGATGGCCCGCTGAGAGGGCTCGGTGACGTGCTCGATACGCAGGTGGGGCACATCGCCGTCGGTCCACTTCTCCTCGCCGTACACCCGGTCCACGATCCGGTCGATGGCGTGTCCGCCCATGGCATGCATGGACAGCTGGCAATGGTTCTCCTTACAGAACTGAATGGCGCTCTCCATCAGCTCGTCAGAGCAGACAGGGAAGCCTACCTCGTCCTCAGAGCCCAGGTAGGGCTCATTCATCCAGGCGGTGCGGCCCGAGACACTGCCGTCGCCGATGAGCTTGAGGCCAGCGGTGAAAATCTGCTGGTCGCGGTTCTTCCGCGCTTCTGGGAACCGGAAGCTGTCATCTCCGGCATAGAAGTCCCACATGTAATAGATGCCAACCTTCTGGCGGAATCCTTTTTCCACCGCCTTGGTGTAGATATCATAGTTATCGCTGGGGTCCAGGTTGCCCATGTCGCAGATGGAGGTGACGCCCTGAGACAGCAGCAGCTCGCCCAGATCCACCACCAGGTCCACCTTCTGCTCGTCGGTGGTTTCAGGAATCAGGGGGGTCACCAGGTTGCGGGCGTTCTCCCGCAGCACGCCGGTGGGCTCTCCGTTCTCATCCCGGTCGATCTGACCGCCCTGAGGATCGGGAGTGTCCTTGGTGATGCCCGCCATCTCCAGCGCCTTGCTGTTGACGCAGCGGATGTGGCCGCAGGTGCGGATGATAGACACGGGAGCATCGCTGCACCCCTCATCCAGATCCCAGCGGGTGGGAGAGCGGCCCTCGGCCAGCTTGCCCTCATCATAGCCCCAGCCTTCAATCCACTTGTCCGGTCCCTGGCTCTCCCGCACCTTGCGGATCTCTTGCTTAAGTTCCTCAATGGAATGTACCTTGGGGGGCAGGCTGGAGATCTTCTTGCTGAAATCAGCCAGCATCACCGGATGCATGTGTGCATCCACAAAACCGGGAATCACACGCTTCCCACCCAGATCCACAACGGTCCAATCTCCGGCGGGCAGATCTTCCTGCGCTCCGACCCAGGTGATCACACCATCCTGGACCGTCATAGCCTGGGCATAACGGTTCTCGTCGTCACAGGTATAGATCTTTCCATTGATATAGGCGAAATTCCCATTTGCGTGCATAGCGCACAGCCCCCTTTCTGTTATAATAAACATAACAGCAAAATATGTGCCAAAAAAGCAAGCAAGGACACAGCCGCTGAAAAAAGACGGCAGCGTCCTTGCTTTTCTAAAGTGTAATATCAGATATTCCTCTCTGTCAAGGCATAATAGAGCCTTTTTGTCTATTTCAACAATTTTTTATTTCATACAGCCAAAAACCTTTTTCACTCTGTCTATCCATCATGTCCGCTTTTATTTGTGATAAAAATTTTTTGATATTTTATCAAAAAATTTTTATGAAATCTCGTTTTTTTGATTTACTTCAGTTTCAGCTTTTCCATACGGTACTGCAGCTTCTGGGGCGAGATGGACAGCTTGTCTGCCGCGGCGTTCAGACGGTTAGTCTGCCGCAGCGCCTCCGAGATGATGGCCGCCTCATACTGGGACAGCAGCTGTCCCAGGTCCACCTTGCCCCGGCTCAGCTGTTCCCGGATCTGGCTCAGCGATCCAGGCTCCTCCACCCGGCTGCGCACCGGAGCCTCTTCCGGCACCGGCCTGTGATCCTGCTCCATCTTGGCAAGAAGATTTTGTACCGAGTCCAGGGTAATCAAATCGCTGGTCTCGATATTGAATGCCCCTTCAATGGTATTTTTCAGCTCCCGGATGTTCCCGGGCCAGGACCAGCGTAAAAACAGATCCTGCGTCATCTGGCTCAGCCCCCGGATGTGCCGCCCCATCTTCTTATTGAACTGATCTATGTAGTGCTGGGTAAGCAGAAGGATATCTTCCTGCCGCTCCCGCAGGGGAGGCAGCCACAGCCGGACCACGCCCACCCGGTAATAAAAGTCAGAGCGCAGCCGCCCTTCCTCAATCAGACGCTCGGGAACCTCATTGGAAGCGCATACGATCCGCACATGGAAGTGAATATCCTCCTTGCCGCCAATCCGCCGCACCTTCTGTTCTTCCAGTACCTTCAGCAGCTTGGCCTGCATGGCGGTATCCATGGAGTTGATCTCATCCAGAAACAGCGTTCCGCCATCGGCCAGCTCAAACAATCCTTTTTTGGATTCCGCACCGGTGAAGCCGCCCCGTTCCGTGCCGAAAAACATACTCTCCAGCAGATTGACCGGAATTGCCGCGCAGTTTTGGGCAATAAAAGGTTTGTCTTTCCGGGCGCTGAGAAGGTGCAGAGCCTGGGCAAACAGTTCCTTTCCCGTTCCGGTCTCCCCATAGATCAGGGTGGCGGAATCGTTCTTTGCCACCTCTTTTACCACGCGCTTGAGCTGTTCCATAGCTGCATTCTGCGTCACGATATCATCCAGCGCAGACTGGCCATACTGCACCGGGCGGCTGGTTCCCCGCTCTGAAATATCCAGCAGCTGAGCAATATCCACCGCACCCTGAATTGATCCGTCCTCTCCCATGATGGGATAGGTGGTTGTGGTCATGGTGAGCTTGAAATTTCCCGAGGTGAGCACCTGCTTCTCCCCCACCGTGATGGTCCCGGTACGCAGCGTCCGAATCACCGTGCTGGTTTCTTCACTCAGGTCCGGATAGACTTCCAGTAAATGTTTCCCACGCACCTGCCGTCCGAAATCATCCGGCAGTTTTTCCAGGGCACTGCTGGCCTTGTAATATTCAATAATCCCATCCCGGTTTACCACCATCATGCCTTCCATGGAATCGCCGTTGATTTTCAGCAGCCGGGTGATCTGACGCAGATACTCATTCATGCCCGCTTCCTCCTGAACTTCCACGCTGGTAAAATACGTTCTGGTAACAGTTTACAATAAAACCCACTCTGGTGCAATCATGAAATTCACCGCCTGCCCGCTCGTCTGGCAATTTTCTTCCATTCTACATCCATAAATCGCTGATTTAATTCATTTTTCCTCATTTATGACTTTTCTTCGTATAATAAATGAACTTTCCGTTAAATTAGCACTCTCATATTGACAGTGCTAATTTGTGGTGCTATAACATACTTGTACCAAGGGAAAGGCCCAATGAGGACCCGAATTGGTGGGCACAAAAGTGCAAGAATGGAGGAATGACTTATGTTGCCCAACCTGTTTGGTGAAAGTTTGTTTGATCGTTTCTTTGATGATTCTCTGGAAAAGGAGTTCTTCGGAACCCATAATCCCCTGTATGGTAAGCATGCTAAGAACCTGATGAAAACCGATGTAAAGGACGTAAACGACCACTATGAAGTGGCTGTTGACCTGCCCGGTTTCCAGAAGGATGAGGTCAATGTGGAACTGGAGAACGGCTACCTGACCATCAGCGCCGCCAAGGGCCTGGATAAGGACCAGAAGGACGACGAGGGCCACTATATCCGCCAGGAGCGTTACAGCGGTTCCTGCAGCCGCAGCTTCTATGTGGGCGACATCCAGCCTGAGGATATCCACGCCAAGTATGAGGACGGCATTCTGAAGCTGACACTGCCCAAGGCCGATCAAAAGGCAATTGAGCATCAGAACCGCATCGCCATTCAGTAAAACAAAACAGCGCGCCGGTTTTCCGACGCGCCGCAAGCCCCGGACCGAAGATCCGGGGCTTTTTTATTGAATTGTTTCTGCCTGAGATTCTCCCAGGACCTTGATTCCCGCCTGACGCAGCTGCTGGGCTGTCACTCCATCTCCCGGTATCAAACGCCGGGAAAAGGTCCCGTCGTAGATCTCTCCGCTGCCGCAGGAGGGGGAGCGCTCTTTGAGAACCGCCAGCTCACAACCCTGTTCCAGAGCCGTCTTTAAAGCCAGCTTTGCTCCTGCCTGGTATGATTCGGTCACATCCGTGCCCTCCTGGTTCACGACCCGGCCGTCACGCTGCCGTTCGGCGGGAGGACGCGGGGTTGGCAGGCCACCCTGCACCTCCGGGCATACGGGGATCAATTCATGCCCCCGCGTCCGCAGGGCCTCCACCTCCGGATGCTTTTTCCCTTGCCCATCATATCGGCAGGGACACCCCAACAGACAGGCACTGACTAAAATTTTCATGGCGTCTCCTTACAAAAAAGCCCGCTTTTCAGCGGGCTTTCAAGGCTTAGTGAGTGAGATAATACTTGACCAGGGTCTGGAGCAGCTCATCCCGGTCTATCTTCCGGATCAGTGCCCGGGCATTGTTATGGTTTGTGATGTAGGTGGGGTCCTCGGAGAGAATGTAGCCCACAATCTGGTTTACCGGGTTATATCCCTTTTCCTGCAGCGCCTGATACACCGTAGCCAGGATCGCCTTGATCTCCAGATCGCGCTGGTCGCCCAGACGGAATTTTCGGGTGAAATCCATCTCGTCCATCGAAAACACCTCCTAAACTAAGCATGGAAAAGATGTGCTTAGTTTACTCCAAAAACCCCGTTGTGTAAAGGGCAGCAGGTAAAAATTTAATAATTTTTTAGAAAGTGCCACTCTCCTCCGGCTCTGTCTCCTCTTTTTTCTCCTCCTTCGGCACACGTTTTATGGCAATAAAGCAGCAGATCAGATAGAGCAGCGTCAACACAATGGCACTCACGATCAGCTCCTCATTGGCCTGGCCAAAGGAATGTACATTGGGAGATGTCCAGTTTCCCATCACGATCACCGTCTCTTTGATGGTGCGATAGCCTCTTTCATATACTAAGAGTCTTGGAAATGTTAGATCCACCAAGGACAGCGCCAAAGCGTGAGGGAGCATCCCCCGCCGTCCTTTTTTCAGCAGCGGCAGCATAGTCAGCAGACTAATCCCCGCCCAAACCGGAAGGTAGAGCTCTTTCTGTGAGACATAGAGCCAACCAGGTAAATCGTCCCGCCAGAACAGGCACCAATACCCCATAAGAACCAGCGGTGCAAGAGCAGGGATCGCCTTTGTCCAATGGAAAGATGCTCGGCTCAGACTCAGGCGCAGGCGGAACAAGTCTTTCCACGAGAAGATCAGAGCTGAATTGTCCACGATAGGCTCTCTGGCCAGCCATCTGGCCAAAGCCATGGTCACCCAACTCAGCACCGCGGTTAAAATAAGCCAGATCAGCCCCCACATCAGCAGTGCCGCCACCAAACGTCCATTCACATTTCCTTGAAGCAACCTACTGATTTGATCGGTCAGAAACATTCCGCTGGAAGAGAAGCTAAACAAAGCCGCTGCCCCGATCAGCAGCTGACCCACCACCGACCAGCTTACAAAAAACACCATCACCCACACCCCCAGTTGAAACCAATGAGTATGGTAGGTGTAGTGAGCCTGGAGATAGATTCCGTAGGCCAGGCAGCCCAGATACAGCGCCCAGCACAGGGGCAGCGGCACAAACTGGGCCAGCAGGTAAAACAGCAATCCTCCTCCAATGGCAAAGGCAAAAGACAACAGGTTCTGCCAGTCGCTCTTCTCCAAGGTACGCACCGGAGCTTTGGGGTCCAACAGCTCATCCACCGTTACACCCAGAACACGGGCCAAAGCCACCAGGGTGGTCACGTCAGGGTAGCTGCCGCTCTCCCACCGGGACACCGTCTTATTGGACACTCCCAATTGATCCGCCAATTCCTGCTGGGTCATCCCTTTGTTTTTCCGGTATTGCCGCAAACGCTGGGCAAATTCCTGTTCGTTCATAGGGTTCCCTCCCCTCTTCTTTTCGCCTTTATCTTACCGGAAATCCACTCTCTTGACTACCTCACAGCCTGAGAATTCTATCTCGCCAGATGGGATTTTCTTCTTCCTCTCCATCTGGTATGGTTAGAAAATCAATATTTGGTCCTTTCTCCAGGTCAGTTGTTCTGATACAATGCACTCAAAATCAAACAAAGGAAGTGCACACCATGAAACGGATCGTCAGCGTACAGGACATCTCCTGCCTGGGTAAATGCTCCCTGACGGTGGCTCTGCCCATTATCTCCGCCATGGGAGTGGAATGTTCCATCCTCCCCACCGCGGTGCTCTCTACCCACACCATGTTTAAAAATTTCACCTGCAAGGATCTCACCGACCAGATCAACCCCATTGCCCACCATTGGCAGCAGGAGGGGTTCCAGTTCGACGCCATCTACACCGGCTACCTGGCCTCCAAAGAGCAGGTGGGCGATGTGTGCGCCTTCTTTGACACCTTCAAAGCTCCGAACAACCTGATTCTGGTAGACCCTGCCATGGCGGACAACGGTAAGCTCTACCCCGCCTTCGGCCCCGATTTCCCCGCCGAGATGGCCAAGGTATGCGCCAAGGCGGACGTGATTGTCCCCAATCTCACCGAAGCCAGCCTGCTCACCGGCCTGCCCTACCGCACGGAGTACGACGAAGAATATATCCGCCAGATGCTCCAGGCGCTGGCCAAGCTGGGTCCCCGGTATGTGGCCCTGACGGGTGTCAGCTTTGAGCCTGAAAAGCTGGGCGTTATGTACTACGACCAGCAGACCGGCCAGTACGGCAGCTACTTTAATGAGCGCCTGCCCGTAGCCATCCACGGCACTGGTGATGTGTTTGCCTCCACCTGCGTGGGTGCTCTGATGCGGGGCAATTCCCTGGGCGACGCTCTGGCTCTGGCTGCCGACTACACTGTGGAGTGCATCCGCGCCACTCTGGCCGATCCCAAGCCCAGTTGGTACGGCGTCAACTTTGAGGAGGTCATCCCCTACCTGGTCCGCCGCCTGGGGTGATTCCATTTTATTCTCCTTTACAATTCATCTTTTGGGCAAAGAAAAAGAGCGAACTGATGAAATCAAAGTCAGTTCGCTCTTTTTTATAAAGAATGAAAAAGTGTTGCCAAATCGTTGCCACAAGGGATATTAAACCTTAGAATCCCCGTCATGACAGACTTTTCAGGCTTCTAATATTACTCCCACTCGACTGTCGGGGGCTGTTTTGCAGTCTCCGACAGTCTTTTTTCGTCTCTTTGGTCTCCGGTATCGTCCCGTTTCCGGCTCGTCTACCTCGCTCCAAAATGCGGTAATGCCATGGTAATGCCACGGGCCCCAGAAGGGAGTAAGCGGGGCCCGTGGCCTCCCGTGGTCATTATACCAGATTCAGATAGGACAGCGCAACCCAGGAAGTGATCTCCTTGAGAAGCGCCTCCTGTACGCCCTTGTGCTCGGCGAGCTGGCTGACGGTGTAGCGGCGGGACGTCCCCGAGATGTAGCTCGGGACCTTCGCCCCTCTGGAGGTGGTGAGGCCGCCATACACGGCGCCACTCTTGATCGTGACGGTGCTGCCCACCTTGATGGAGCTGGACGCCGTTCCGGCGCTCCCGGTCTTCTTGACGTAGTCCAGGGAAATCCAGCCAGCTCCGCTCTTGAGCTTGCCCCACTTGGAGGCGCCGGTGCCGCTGGATTCCGCCACGATGGTATAGACGCCAGGCTTGATGAAGCCCTTGCTGCCGTAGTTGGTCCCAGGGCCGGTGCGGATGTTGAGGTCAGATGCCGTCACCTGGACAGTGTAGTTTACGGCCGTCTGGCCGCCGGTGCTGCCGCCGGTGCTGGGCGTGCTGGCGGAGGAGCCTCCGCCAGACAGGCGCTTGTTGACCTCCGCCGCGATCTCATCATGCAGGTTGTAGAGGTAATCGCCCGGGCAGCTCTTATTGGCGAACCAGCGGTGAACGGTCATCACCATCTCGTTGGACTTCGGCTGATAGGCCAGGGTCTTGTTCTTGTCGCCGAACCAGAGGATCTTGGTCTTCCCGTTCCGGCGGCAGATGTCCGTGACCAGGTCCAGAAGGGCGGAATAGGCCGCATTGGTCACCTTGTAGGGGGCGTAGGTATCAGACGCCACCTCGATGGTGACGGCGCGGTTGTCGTTGTCGGCGTTGGAGCTGCACCAGGAACGGTCCTTCTCCTCGACGTACATACCGACCTTGCCATCCTTGCCGATACCATAGTTGCTGCTGGCCTGTCTGGAGCTCGGAGCGAACACGCCGCCGAGGCTCTGGACGGTCACCTGTCCTACAACACAATGGATGGTCACCCGGGTAATGGCATACTTCCGGGGGCTGCTCTTGTTGGGGCTGATCTGCGTATAGCTGACAAGGCTGCTGTTACTCATGGTCCGTCTGCTCCTCTCTTTCGACTTCGGTAGTGGTTTCGATGGTGACGCCTTCGATCGGGATGATGCCCTGGTTCAGCTCATAGACTGCGGCCTCGATCAGAGCGTCAAGCTCCGTCTCATCGACCTTGACGCCGTGCTCCTTGAGCCAGGCGATGACATAGGCCTTCTTCTCCTCTCCGCGGCCGCTGCCGTTGAAAATCTGCTCGGCAGCAGAGACGGCGATCTTGACCCACGCATTGATTTCCTTCTGCTGCTCGGACGTGGTCTTGCTCTTGATGTAGGGGACCAGGACGCAGGTGATGACGGTGGCGAACAGGAGACCGGCGGCCTCGATGATGGGGGTGATGTCGTACATGATAAATCCTCCTTTGTTTATCCTTTTCCGGTTGTGGTGGTATCAGAACAAGATGCCACGGTCGAGGTGTCAACCGTAGCGTCTGTGTTCGCGGTCTGATAGGGCAGTCCGTCGGCGTCAAGGCCATGACGGTTCCTGCTCACTTTCTCTCCAGTGGACGCGGCGATGTAAGCAGCAATCACGCTACCGCAGGCGGTGATAATCGCAATCGTCACGTCGCTGGCGGTCTGCTTGTCCATGTAGGCCAAGGCATAAGAGGCTACGGCGGCGGCGGTGATCGCCACCGCCGCCCATGCAGCCAGCTTTTTCTTGAACTCCCAGGGGCGCCGGTTCTGTGAGAGGCGTTTGGGTTGGTAGTTTTCCATACCATCACCTCAATCATCAAGCAAGGCATTGACGCCCTGGCGAGCCAGGAAGTCTTTCTGCTCGTGCTTTACACCGGTTGCATACTCAAGGGCAGCGTGCATATCGCCATTGCAATGAGCGTCCGGGATTCTCTGAACGGCTTTTGCTGTGGCCTCTCCGAGGGCGATGCTCGCCCGGGTTCCCTTGATAAGGATGAGGACAAGCTCCTTCTGGGCTTCGTTCTTCTCCTCAAGGGCTTTGTCGTGCCGGTCGATGCGGCGCTCCATGCGCCAAACAACAAGGCCCATGACAGCAGAAGGGATGCCCATGGCGGCGACGAACGCAGCCACGGCACCCCAGATACTAATAGTCATTGGCTTCCCTCCTTACACCGCCTTGTAGTAGTCGTTGAGAAGGGTGGGCGGGGCCCAGTGATCCAGCTTAGAGAAGGCGCGGAGGACTTCGTACTCCGTGCCGTTGTAGGTGAAGTGATCTCCAACAGCAAACGGATGATTTGCTTCGAGATCGTTCCAGTCAGGTGCGCCGCTCGGCTCGGGTTCAGGCTCCGGCTCGGGTTCAGGCTCCGGCTCCGGCTCGGGAATTTCTTCGCCGTCCTCATAGAGCTTGTACTCCGAGGGGACAAGGTGCGGATAATGGGGCTCGTAGAGGGTGACGCCCGCCTCCTTGATGGGGGTGTAGAGCTTCCCGTCGATGGGGTCACGCCGAACGGCGCCATAGGGGACGTGCTCTCCCCAAGCAAAGTCAAGGTACGTACCAGGCTCCTCGGGCTCTTTGCGGAGCAGGCGGAACAGGGTTCGGCCTCCTTCGCTGCCAGGGGCCCACCCGGCCTGCGCCTGGTGCTGCTGCTGGCAGATATAGAGCTCCTGGTCTGGACCGATGACGGGCTCATCCTTGAAGATCATGCCCATATTCGCCTCCCAAACACGAACGCCGTCTGCGGTCGCCATGGAGGTAAGCTGCTCATCCGTGAAGTCTCCGCTTTCAACCGCGCCGGACCTGACCAGGTTTGCGCCCGCAATAGAGACAATTCGCTCCGGAAGGCCAGCGCTCCCCATCAGCACAAGGGCTTTGTGGATGGAGAGAATAGCCTCCCAGATTTCCTGGGTTTCCACGCTTCTTTCCTGCTTGGCGTATGCGCGAGCCTCCTCAAGTGTTTTCATAGTTCATCCCTCCCCGATTAGATGTAGCTGGCGGACAGAGAGTAGCACGAAATGGTGTCCCACCCGGAAGTCTTGTCGATGGTAACGCGAACACCGACAGCCCAGCTATCCGCCGTCTTGGTTTTGTTGGAGAAGATATGCTTGAGCCCTACCGTAGCCGTCTCCCAGGTGGGGGAGGCGTCGTTGTAGTTGTTGCATACCTGGAGCAACACGCCGTCCTCGTGGGCATTGTACCGCATGGAGACCAGGATTTTTTCAGCCGCCGCAGAGGTGTCGTCAACCTTCCAGTCGAAGTCAATCCGCGAGATAGTGCGGGTGAACGTGATCGTCCGCGTCGCGCTGTTACCAGCGCTGTCCGTGACCTTGATGGACATGGTGTGCTGTCCGGTGAGGGCGGTGAACTGCGCCGCCGTGAGTGCAAAGGTATAGGACTGCCCGCGCACCGCGTTCTGGATGGTACGGACCTCGACGCCGTCCAGGCTCTCCACGATCTCCAGCGTATCACCGGTGTCGCTGTCTCCGACGCTATACTGGTAACTCGGGGGGCTCGTGACCGTGCCGAGGTTCTGGTTGGTGCCGCTGATCGTCGGGTCTACATTGTGCGTAACCGTTCTGGTCGGGCTCGTGGTGTAGGCGCTGTATGCTGCCTTGCTATCCTTGGCCCGCACACGGTAGGCCACAGTGTTCATGCTGCCGGTGATTCCGGTATCGGTGAAGGTGGTAGCGCTCCCGCTATACACGTTGCTCCAGCCGCCGCCGTTGTACTGGCGCTCCAGCTCGTAGCTCACGGCGTCGCCATCCGGGTCAACGGACGCCGCCCAGGTCACGGTCAGATTTTTCCCGCTCCGCACCGTATCGGGAACGGTGATGGACGGAGGGGTGTTGGGGTTGTTATTCCAGATGATCGTGTAGTAACCTTCGCTGTCCGGAGAATCAGATACCAAGATGTCAGAGGACAGATTCAAAGCCGGGCGCACGCCCCAGTAGCCAGTGTTCGCGTTGTTGTAGTAGAGGCTCCCGTCCGAGTTCACGTAGCGCACGTAGTACGCGTACGACGAGTACGGGGACCGAAGCCACCAGTACCACGGCTGCGAAGCACTCAACGAGCTGTTGGTGTACTCGCTGTTGCTGACGGCCTGGGCCGTAGGGTATGCCTTCCGGCTGTTGTTGTCGCTGAACAGGGCCAGCTTGGACCCCTCGCTGATGCCGTTCTCGGAGCCGAGGCCGACCTCCGCCATGGACAGAAGGAATACCTTGTCCTGGAAGGTCTCGGAGCCTCCGCCGTCCACGGTAGGCTTTGCGACGGTCAGGGTGGTGGTGAGCAGGGCTGCCAGCATCTCCGGGCCGAAGCCGGTGAGGAAGCCCGCCTCTCCGTCGTACTCATTGTAGTTACTCCAGACATAAGCGTTGGAGGGCGGGCGGTCGTAGCTGTGCTGCGCCTGATACCAGCCGGTTCCGCTCTTATTGAGCCACTGGCGGATATTTGCCAGGACCATGCGGTTGTTTCCGTAGTTCCGTCGGTCATTGTTGCCGCCGCTCTCCGTAGCATCGAAGCAGCACAGCTTGATGATCTTCTCAACCACAAGGGTGGTGCTGTTGCTCGGGTACCCGGCGTGGTTCTTATCGCCGATCTGGAACGGGATGGGGACGCCGTAGTATTTGGTCTTCGTGTCTCTGACCTTGGCCCCCACCGGCAGAGCGCTGATTTTCTGCGACATTTTGCTTATCACTCCTTTGGGTAAATATTTGCTCAAAGATCCTGTCATACTTTTCGACCAAGGACCTGCACTGGCCGTGCATAGCGTGAGACCTCCAGCTTTGGTAGCTGGCCGTGATCTCCTCCTTACTGATGGCCCCGGCCGCATACATGACAGAGAACTTGCGGAGCTTTCGCTTCATTCTCTCCCTGCTGGAACGGCGGACCTTCCTGATGACCTTTCCTGTGTCGGTAAGGTAGCTATGAAAGCCCAGGAAGTCCAGACCGTTCCGCAGCGGGAAGATGTTGGTTTTGCCGTTGAGCTGGAGGCCTCTGGCCGTGAGGTGTTCCTCGATGCGGGCCCAGGCCTCCTTGAGAACGGCCTTGTCCTCGTGGATGAGGTAGAAATCGTCCATGTACCGGCCGTAATACCTTATCCGCAGGACCTCTTTGACGAAATGGTCTAATTTGTTGAGATACAGCAGCGCATAGATTTGCGAGCTTTGGTTTCCTATGGGTATTCCGACGCCACCCGGCGTGCTGTCTATGATTGCGGTGGACAGCGCGAGACAGCGCGGGTCCGTCAGCAGCTCGGCAACGTCCTGCTTGAGAATGTCGTGGCGGATGCTGGCGAAATAATGATGGACGTCGGCCTTTAGCACCCATCCGTCCGCACTCCCATGGCGGCGGTAATACTCCCGCATGAAGTCACGGAGCCGGTCAAGGCCGAAATGGGTGCCCTTCCCAATCTGTGAACCATAGTTGTCCAGGATAAAGGGCCTGGAGAGGACCGGGTAAAGAACCTGGTCACAGAAGGCGTGCTGCACGATCTTGTCCTTGATGCTATTCGTTTGGATGAGCCTTTTCTTCGGCTCATAGACGAAAAACTCATAGTAAGCTCCGGGGCGGTAGGTTCCGTCCCGGAGCTCTTTTTGGAGATATGCAACAGCCTCCAGCGCATTGGCCTCCACCTTTGCGACGGTACTTTTCCATCGCTTTCCCTTTCGGGCGGCCCGATACGCTGCATACAGATTCGAGAAGTCATAAACGGCTTCAAAAGATTGATTTGGTTTCAAAAGGGGACCTCCGTTGCTGATAGCCAAGTGGCTCCACTGTGCGAGCCGCCGGGCGTCAACGCTATGTGTTTGCCCCCGCCCTGTCAGGCTGGGGCGGGATGCACCTTCCTTTGATGGTAGGCTTCTGTTTTCACCCATCCGGGCTACTCAATCGCAGTTTCCACCGAAGCCGGGCGCACGCCCCTGTTGCCGTTGTACGCGTTGTTGTTGTTGAGGCTCCCGTCCGAGTTCACGTAGCGCACGTTGTTCGCGTTCGACGAGTTCGGGGACCGACCAAGGCACACCGGGGCGGATGCACGTACAAAGCGCACCCCTGGGCTCGAATCATCGCCGGTAGGGCTGCTGCCCCCTGGGCTGTCCATTCTGGACGCCCTGGGCCTGCTGCTTGCACCTCTCGACGTCCTTCTTCCTCCACGACGCTGCCAGGTTCTTAACGTCGGTGGTGAGCCCCGTCCAATACTCACACCGCCGGATGTCCACATATCCCTGCTCAAGGGCTATGTCCAGAAACGTCAGGAACATCTTGCAGCCGGTCAATACCTCCCTTTGAAGGTCGAGCCGCCGCTTCCATTCAGCCGCGGTCTGTGGGTAGATTTCGTTCGCGGCTATGATGTCATGGAGAATTTGAAGGGTGATATTTTGCATACGCTGGCAGAGCGTGAAGCGCACCTTTTTCGGAAACAGGTTCGCATTGTTCGTCAGCTTGAGGGTATGATTTACCAGGTCTTTTGCTTTGGTGATGATGGTGAGCTCGCCCTGCCTATTTGCCATAGGCACCTCCTTTCTCTGATCGCCTCGACCTCCTCCGGAGGGACGCCATCGACCTCTATGAGGCCGGGGAGCACCCGTACAGTGACGGTCTGGCCGTTATATCCCAAACCACAGAGAAAAAGCCCCTCGCGCCCCTCACAGGGGCACGGGAGCTTTAACTCCGTGATTAGGTTCGGTATCAAGCAGCTTGCTTCCTCCTGGCTGCACAGGACCCCGTAGCTCATGCGGAGATCGTCCGGGCGGTCTGGTTCCAGATGCCGTCCCGGATGGTGATTCCGGCCAGGGTATAGAAGTCGGCGGTCTTATTGATGCCGCCGGGCATATCGCCGGAAACCAGGTCATTCAGAAGGTCAAGGCTGGCCTGGTGATCGTCCAGCTCCGTGCGGAGCCCGATGATGTCGCTGATCTGGTGGCTATGTCCGATCAGGGCATAGTTCTCCAGATCGACGATGCGGGCCAGGGCGTTGGGGTTGATGACCGCCTGAACGCTGCTGGCGCTGGAGATGATGCTCTGGATTTCAAAGGTCAGCAGAGAGTTGGTAGCGCCACCCTCCGCACGAATCCAGGCGGGATGCTCGTGCAGGTCGAGATAGGTGTAGGCGACGTCCGCGCCGGTGTCCGGGTCTTCCACATACAGGACAACGCCCTTGAGGGGGAAGCCGACGGAAACGCCGATGCTGCTGGCCTGAACGGTTACGGTTGCCTCTCCGGTTCCGGTGTTTTCCACCTTGGCGATCATGCCCTCACCCGCCTCCTGGATGGGGCCGGTGAGGTTGTCGATGACGGTGCCCTCCGGGATGTCTCCGCTATCAAGAAGGGCCTTGGTGTACTTCACGGGGCCATGCTGTGCCAAAATGCGGCCCAGCACTTCATACCCGCTGGTAAGGGGGACAGCGCCGTCGTTGTCGGGCTCCGTCTCCAGGATAGGGTCGAGCTCAAAATCATTGGGCATTGTACTTACCTCCTTGTCTTTGCTGTGATGATCGTATCTTCCCATACGGGCATAGACAGCTTGCTCCTTACGGTCCCCTTGAAGTTTCTGGAGACTCGGACGCGGGCCGTAACCGTGGCACTCTCAAGGGCTGCAACCGCAAGGAAGCTGGCCGTCCTGGCGTTATGGTAGGTACGAAGGAAAATGCGTGTACCGACACCAGCGGAGACAATGCGCTTCATCAGCTCCGCGATAAGGTCTGACGCTTCAAGGCGTTCGGCGTCCAGGATGTCTTCGTCAACATAGAGCCATATTTTCGCCGGGAACAGTTCCCGCACCTCGATGTCCGAAGCCTGAACATTGAACAGGTTGGCGGCCGCCTTGATGATCGTGTCGATGTCTCCGCCGGAGAGCATGGAGATCATTTTTACCTTGATGAGAAGGCGGTAGAAGGCGTCGTTTGCCCCGCCTCTGGAAACGCCGAAGTTTGCCCCGTATCGGTCCAGGACGGCCCCCTGGGCGTTGTCAATATCATCCCAGAGCAGCATCCGGTCGGAGTGTTCATGGATAAGCTCCAGCCCCCAGGCGAAGGTCCCGAACAGCTTTCCGATGTTGGTCTCCATAGGGAGGCTGTGCTTGTCGTTGCGGATGTCGCTGCGGTTGTAGGCACCGGTCAGGTATTCGAGCATCTGGGATAAATAGCCGTAGCTCATTCCACGGTCACCTTCCCTTCGTCCGTGACTGCCTTCTCCCGGGTGTCAATCGTGATGTTATCGGTGCCGTAGCTGCTGGCGCTCTCTCCGATCTCCAGATCGAAGTCAATAACTCCGGTCACGGTCTTAATCACCCCGGGCAAATCCATGTAAACGACGTCCCGGCCGATCGGGAGGCCGCCATAGGCGGCGCCGCCGATGTAGTCGATGATCGCCGCCTTCACAAGGTCCGCGCCATTCAGTGGGAAGTCGCTTCCCGTCTCCAGGTTTGTGACCTTTACGTAGACCGGAACGGCCGTCGGCCTGGAAAAGTTGATGTTGATGCTCTGGCCGCTGGCAGCTATGACCGCGATGGTGGTTGTGCCATAGGTCTGGATTCCTCCAGCCTTGCGCCGGTAGATGGCGGCTGCTACATCTTGGTCCAGGCCTCCGTAGACAACAGCCTCGATGCTGTGAGGCGGAAGGCCGAGGGCGTCTTCCTCATCCGTGTCGTTTTCATAGCACACGGCGGAGTAGACCGATTCGACGTTCTGGAGGATTTCACCGGCGATGGCGTCGGCATTGACGCCGCCCGCATAGTCAACGGACTGTGCGTAGCGGTCCCGGAACTCCTCGTCGGTCTCGCGGTCCTGGCCGCCGGTGATGGGTGCCTCATTGGTGCAGCTCTCAACGCCGTCCAGCGGGTTGGTGATCTCCGAGATGCGGCCCGCTTCCACGTTGTAGTCCACGCCGGTTTCTACGGCCTGAACAGGAAGGGTGACGGTGCCAGCGGACCCGATGCGGCCGTCGGTGAGGACGGCATACTGGAGACCGGCCACGGTCCGAACCAGGAAGCCGGTCGGAATGGGTGTGCCGGCCGCTCCGGTGAAGGTAACGTAGCCGGACGCCTTCTGCGCCGGTAGAAGGGACAGGCCGATCGCTTTGCCGAGGTTGTAGAGGCTGGTTCCGACGGCGGTGTCCACGAACCTGGAATTGTAGGTCTCCTCCATCAGGCAGAAAAGCAGGTTGAGCATCCAAGCGAAAATGCGAAGGAATACTCCGAGGGGAGACCGGACGGTCAGGTTCGCCTTGTTTCCAAAGAGCTCCCGGGCCTTGTACTCAACGGCGTCCAGGAGCTCGACGTATGTGGGGCGATGGAATCCTCGTTCGGTTACGCCCCATTCCTCAGTGTTCATAGAGTGCTCACCTCCGTAGTGATGACCCCGCCGGTGGTGAGGGTGCCGGTCACAGAGACCTCAAGGCTTCTGCCGGAGAGGTTGTACTCCACGCTGTCCACCTCGCTCACGGTGGTCTCCTGGAGGACTGCGTCCCGGATGACTTCCGGGACTTCGTCCTCTGCGAGCTCGCGGGCCTTCTTACCGGCGATGCGGGTGTAGTCGGTTCCGTGAGTAGGGTCGAAGGGGAACTCCCCCTTCCATGCCTCCAGGGTGAGCCGGACAGCCTGGGCGCTGGTGGCGTCGCCGTCTACCAGCTCCAGCATACCGGCGTCATCCAGGCAAAGGTCCCGGGTTTCGGGGTCAATTTTCAGTGTATAATTTTCCATGGGCTATCCTCCAAAAGAGACGTCCCCGCTGCCGCCGGTGATCTGCCCCGTCCCGTTGTGAGCGTTCAGGGCGTCTCCGACACGGGCCGCCTGGTGGCCGTTGATGAACACGGTGCCACTCCCGGCACCCACGGACCCCTGGGAGCTCCCGCAGCAGGCGTCGTTCTCGGTGGTCACGCTGCCGACGTATGCAGCAGGTTGCCCGTTGATGAAGACGTCGCCGGAGCAGTTCCCGGAGATGCTGCCGGTGATCGGCAGCGGAGAATGAGGGGTAGCGTGCCCGGAGTGCTCGCCTGCGGTGGTGCCCGCTATGCTGTCTCCCAGGCGTGCGGCGCTTGGCATTGACATCCCTCCTCAATTCAGGTTGACGGTGCCGCCGGTGGTAGTGAGGTCCCCGGTGATGGTGACGTTGCCCTTGATGTCCACACCGCTGTTGGTGATGGAGATATACACGGACCCGTCGGCTCTGCCGAGACACAAGGTACCGGCCGGAAGACCGCTGATGGTGTTTCCGCCTGTGCGGACGCCTCCGACAAAGACGGCGTCATCTCCGCTGTGCAGGCGTTCGGTGTTGGGGTCCGCCTCTGCGCCTCCCGCGATGGTGGCATCGCTGTCGCGGTCCAGATAGACCACAAAGCCGATGTCTCCGGAAGAGTAGACGGGACGGACGACGAAGCCGCCTCCGTAGATAATTCCAACTGGTACGGAGAGAATCTGGGGTTTCGTTTGGTAGGTGTCCTCATCCGGGTATCTGGTGAGCGGCTGGACATCCACCGTCATGGCCGCCTCATCAAAAGAGATGACCTTGACGATGTCCGCAACGCAGAGGCCAGCGGCCTCGGCTTGCTTCTTGGCGTCCTCATAGGAGCGCTTTTTATTCTGGCTTGCCATGGTCTTCCTCCCTTACAAAGGCTTTAGCTCGATGGTGGTTTTCCAGTTACCTTTCGGAGATCCGGTGTGCTTACCAGAGGCAACGATGAAGGTACCGGATAGGGACTTTGACTGGACGCGCACCTGCTCCGCAGGGCCTATGTGGTAGTTGAGCAGGCACTCCCGGCTGATGTAGTTGCCCTCCTCGCTCTTGGCGCTGGCGCTTTTCTGGCTGTCATTTCCGACGGCCACGACGGTCTCCTCGGTCTCCTTGCCAGAGATGAGAAGGCCGCTCTGTGGTGTCAGAGTAAGGCCATTTTGGACGCCTTTGGTCGGGTCGTTGATGTAGACCGCCCCGCTGCGGATAAGGAACCGGCTCTTGCAGTCGTTGACCACAATCTTGATGAGCTGGTCCTTCACCTTCCCGTTGCAGATAAGGCCCCGGTCATAGACCTTGTTCACAGCAAGGGAGAAGTCTCCGATCTCCACGCCGAACAGGTTCAGCAGGTCGGAGACGATGTCCTTGGCCGTGGAGCCCTTGGCATAGGTCTTCGAGACCTTTGCGGAGAGCCATTGGTCCATAGCAGCGGTGGCGGATATTTCGGTGATCCAGTCTGCGTTTTGGTGCTTGTGGCTGCACGCGCTTACCTGGCCGACGAAGATGGAGCCGACGTCGCCCTCATACCCTGCATTGAGTATGAGGGCGTCGCCTCTCTTGATTCCCTTCCGGGTTGCCTCGGACAGGTTATAGGCCTTGAACTTCGCTGTCTGGAGCGTGTCGCTGTCCTCGAAGGGGACCTCAAACTCGAAGTACAGGTCGTCCATGCCGTAGCGCTTGTTTCCGATCTGGAGGGTGGCGGACCTCATCCAAAAGCTCAAGACCCGTCCCTCCTCTCGAACAAATAGAGCTGGACCTCTTTGCCGAGGTTGTCCCAGGTCACGGCGTCGATGTCGTCGCCGGTAAGGCAAAGAGGGATGATGACAGGCAGCGGGAAACGCTCATCCTCGATGGGGCCAAACATAGGTCGGCCGTACCGGATGGGGTCTCCATAGGCCAGCACCTCACCGGTCGCAGAGATAGACAGATCGGCGGTAAAGAAGCCGCCGATGTCGTTGTAGCGGATGGTGAAGGAATAGGTCCGGTCCTCCAGCTTGACGGAGAAGGTGTAGGGGACTTTGCTGGTGTCGATCTCGATGTACTGGACTTCGCTGCCGAGTTCAATAAGCTGCATCCCGTTACCTCCTTCCGCTGTTGCTCGGAGTGGCGCGGGTTGTTGGCCCAGCGCTGCTCGCCGGTTTACTGTTGTAGCTGTTCACGTAGGAAGCGTAGGCGCTGGAGGAGATCGTGGTCGAAACAGTTGTCTTGAGGCCGTCGCTTTTGGTCTTCGTGGTCTGCGATGCGGGAAGGCTGGACTTCGCCGGTGTAGGGGACGAGGCAGCAGCCGTGGAATCCTGCACGCTCATCGTGGATGCCGTTCCGCTGTCCTCGGAGCTGCCAATAGTGATCTGCTTGAGGGTGGCGGAAAAGGTGAAGCCGTTCCTGTTGCTAGGGTCGTGGGTACTCTGGAGGTTCTGGATGACCAAGTTGCTGATCCTGTTTCGGCCGGTGTAGGTGAGGATGTCTCCCTTTTTCCACATGGCGCTCAACGCTGCGATAGTGTCAGCTCCATTGATGGCCGTGCCCTGGAGCTGGATGGTCAAGGGCTGACAAAATACGTGGTCCTGGATGTTGCCGCCGCCCTCCACGGGGTTGTCCGTGATGGTGCTCTGGCGGCTCACGGCCTCGCTATTGACCACGCCGGTTGTTCGGGGGTCCAGGAGCACGGTGCCGCACTTCTGGCCTACGAGGGTATACATATCGGCACCTCCTTATGCGTAGCCGTGCTGCATGATGCGGTCGGTATAGTCCTGCTCCTGGGCCTCCTGGTAGAGCTCCTGGAACAAGGAACGCAACTGCTCTTTGATGTTGGCTGCGGCGGAGCTGTCTCCGCCGGAGACGGTGATCTGGATGCTGGGAGCCAGGGTAATTTGCTTGGAGCCCTGGTTTGTGGTGTTGTTGCTGGCGAAGGACTGCACGAGCCGGTCCGTCTGATCTGCCGGAATGATGGCGGTTCCCCCGGGGAGGATGGCAAGCTCGCCGCCCTCCTCGTTCATGTAGGTAAGGCCGCCAGGGAAGTTGTCAGTCCCTCGGGCGTTATGCGGGACAGATGCTCCAACCTGGATGTTGGAGGCTGCGGCGGCCTCTCTGGCCGCTGCCGTGATTCGGCTGAACTGCGACACGATGCTGTCGGTGCCGGTCTGGGCGGCCGTCTGCATCGCGCTCCAGGCCGTTTCGGCGTCTGTCTGCATGGTAGAGTAAGCGGACGTAGCGCTCGCGCCCATGGCGATGAAGTTTACATCGGTAATCTCCGCGATCTCGTTGGAGCTGTTGGTGACTGCCTCTGTTGTGGCGGATGCAGCGCCCTCCACCTGTTCTTTATACTGCGAGGTGTCAACGGCAAGAGAGGTCTCCTTGGAGGCCGTCTCATCAAGCCCGTTCACGGCCCCGTTCAGGTCATTGACCGCAGCCTCGCTCTCCTTCGCACCTCCAAACAGGCCGGTGAAGAAGTTCACGACGCTGTTGACGCCGTCGGCCAGCCAGCCCACCACCTTGCCAAGCACCTCGGCGATTACCCCGAGGACGTCCCCGATTACGGTCAGCACGGGGCTGATCGCCTCAAGGATAGGGGAAATCGCTCCAAGGAGCTGCGCGATCGGAGGCAGGAAGGCTTCTGCGATCTTCTGAATGAGTGGGACAAGCGGCTGGATAATCGCCGTGTTGAGCGTGCCAAGGATGTCAACCAGGGGTGGCATGACCGCCTCTGCTATCATACCAACCACGGACGCCAGGGGCGGAAGGATTGTCTGTGCGAGCTGGCCGAACACCTCGATCAGGGGTAGTCCGGCCTGGAATAGCGTGCCGATCACGCTGGTCAGTGTCGGAATGAGGGTCTGCCCAAGCTCGATGAGGATGGGCGCCGCCTGGGCCATGCCGTTGCTCAAGATTTCCACGAACTGCATGAGCATCGGCTCGATGGTGGGCCAGTTGTCCATGATCGCCCCGAACAGGCTTTCGAGTACCGGCGTGAACTTCGCTCCGGCGTCGGCCATGAAGTTGCTCCAGATCCCCTTGAGGTCCTTGGTGCTGTTGACCAGGCCGCCGGTACTGTTGGCCGCAGCCTGCTGGAATCCGGTGCTTTCTTTGAGAAGGGCGTTCATGCGGACCTGCGCCAGGGCTGCGTCGTCCAGCTCGTCAATCTGGCTACCGAGGCCCATCTCCATAGCGGAGTTTTTCAGCGCCACTTCGTCGATGTGGACGCCATACTCCTCCAGGGCAGCGTTGTTTCCGCTGATGTAGTCCTGGATGACGCCCAGGGCCTCGGTATCGTCCATGGCAAAGGCATTGCCGAGGTCGTATGCGAGGGATGTAGAGATTTTAGAGAGCTCCGTTGCGGCTTCGCCAGTGATACCCAGCTCGCCGTACATGGCCTTGTTGGAGACCATGAAGCTCTGGACCTCCTGGTCGCTGCGGTGGATGGCGTCGGCATAGTTCTCCGCCCATTCTGCTGCGTCGGTTCCTGCAAAAGAGGCTTCAAACTTCCGGCCGGTGTTCTCTGCGAGCCCTGCTGCCTCTACGGCGGCCGCGCCCAATTCTTTGAGCATATCAATACCGGTCTGGATGGCCTCAAATCCGATGAAGGTTGCGAGCGCACCCTTGATGGCATCTTTGATCTGGGAACCGGCGCTATCGCCTTCGTCCCCCATATCGTCCAGGTCCTTCCTGGCGTCGTCCGCCTCGTCCCCGACGTCCTCCAGGCCGTCCGCTGCATCCTCTACCGCCCGCAGGAATTTACCCTTTATGGTGCTGATCGGGTGCGTGAAGGCTGTTCCGATGTCTTTGACCTTCTTCGTAAAGGTCCCGACCTTCTTCTCGACCTGGCCTATGGCCCCGTCAAAGCCCGCCTTGATGGTCTTCGCGGCGCTTCCGCTCTCCTTGGCTGCCGTTCCCATGGATTTGATGACGGCTGAACCGAAGCTGTCGGCCTCCCGGCCGATCGCCCGGAAATCCGTTCCTACGTCGTCCGCCTCGTCCCCAAGGTCTTCAAGGGCGCGTTCTGCGTCCCTTGCACCTGCGGCCGCTGCGGATGTGCCAGCCTCGAATTGGCGGCCCATATCGCGGCCCTGCTGCTCGGCGTCCTCTGCGCTGTCCCGGATTCGCTCCAGGCTTCCAAGGATGTCGCCGAGCTGCTGTATCGTCTCGTCCAGGTCAAAGTCCATTCCAAAGGTGAGCTCTCTGCTGTCTGCCATGCCCTCACCTCCTTTCTGCGGAAAAATGGGGCGGTCGCATTACTGCGGCCGCCCCTCTTTGCTCCATGTTTCGTTGTAAAGAATCCGGGCTGTAACCGCCTCTTGATATTCCGCCAGGTCCATGCCCTTCATGTCTGAATAGCTCAAGCCCTGGCCGCTGAATACCATGAGCCAGAAGGTCTTATTGCGGCGGGCCCTGCGGTCTGCCGCTACTCGATCTAGTTCACTCTCGAAGAAACTGCTCGATAGCCTTAATCAGCTTCTCCGGGGTCTTGACGTCCTCCTGGGCGTCGAAGTAGGCCATGCCGTCGTTGCGGACCTCCGCGGGAGAGACCACGCAGTTCTTGAACATGGTGTCCAGATACTTGCTGGTGTCCTTCTTTCCGCCGGTCATGCCGCACTCGTCATTGACGCCAAAATACCAGGTGGGAGAAACGCTCTGGAGGGTGAACTCCTGGCCGTTCACGGTAACTTTCTTCTGCTTTGCCATATACTTTCGGTAGCCCCTTTCGGTTAAAGATTTCGGCCGGTTAGGCCAGTGTGGAGCCCCGCCCATTACCGGATGGTCATGGACGGGACGAAGATGGTGACGGTGACGGTCGCCTGCTCCTTCTGGCGGGCGACGTCAGGCATCTTGGTGATGCGGCAGTTGTCCTCGTTCATGGTGAAGGCGGTGTCGTCGTTGGCGTCCGTGATGGAGACGTTGACGGCGCGGCGCTTGGCCTCCAGATCGCGCAGATAGGGCAGACTGGAGGAGGTGGACATGAGCGTGAGGGACACGGTGCCGCTCTCGTTGGCGTTCTCGGAGTAGGTGACATCGCCCTTCGCGCCCACAGAAGGGGTGACGCTGTCCTCGGACTTCGCCAGGGTTACGACGCCATCAGAGGCGAAGCCGGTGATTACCCGGCCGCCGACGATGACGTTGACCTTCTTGGGGTCATAGGTGGTAACAGATACTTTGCCCATTTACAATGCTCCTTTCTTACGCGCTCAAGGTAGCACGCAGCACGCCCTTGACCTTCACGCTGTGGACAGCTCCTTCGAGCTGCGCCTCCCAGGTGATGTCCGGCATCTGGCGGGCGCGGGCCTGCTCGTCGGTAGCAGCAGAGCGCTTCGGGATGACGACGGTATAGACGCCCTTGTTGCTTTCCGGGTCCAGCGCGATGATCTCGTTGTCCACGGCCTTGTTGAGGGCCTGATAGACACCGGCTCCGACCATGGCGAATCCCTCGTCGGTGTAGCCGATCTTGGGGTTCTCCAGGAAGATCGCATACAGGTTTTCACGCATGGTCTTGGCGATGTAGTCGGCGCCCATCTGGACGTCGATGAACTCACCGTCGGTGCAGACGCCGTTCTTCACGTACTCGTGCTTGTATTCCACAGTGAGGAAGTTGACGTTCGCCTCCTCCAAGGCGTCTCTCTCGGCCTGGGTCAGATCAGGGACCGTGAGGCCCTGGGGGCGCTTGAACTTCCAGGTGACGGACCGGGGGTAGAACGGACCGACGTTGCCCAGGTAGGCGGCGTCTGCGTACTCGGTGAGCTGGTCGGTATAGATGACCACGGCGCGGCGGTTGGTGATCGCCAGCTCCTTGTTGTTGGTCTGGCCGAAGTAGAGCTTGCGGTGGTCTTCCTCACCAGCGCCCAGCTCCGCTTCCGTAGGCTCCGTGGCTTCCGCCCAGGCCGCCAGGGCGGTGACATATTCATCGCCGCTCTGATCGGTCAGAAGGATGTACCAGTCGTCGTCCGTCTGGCGGAACTCCTCGATAGCCGCAACCAGAGCTGCGGCCTTGTCCTCCTCGCCGGACCCGGTAGGGGCCTCGATTCCGAGGATTTTGACCTTGCGGATGAGAGTGTCGGCCAGGGTGGTCTTGCCCTGGTCAAACAAAGCTGCGGCCATATCCGCAACCTTCTTGCCGGTAAAGTCGGCCTTGATAACCTCAAGGTCGCGGTAGGTGGCGACGTCCTTCGTCCCTTCCGTGGAGACCAGGAGGATGTCAAGGCTTTCGGTACCAGCGGGCTTCGCGTCGATGTCAACGACGACGATAACGTCTTTCGGCATGGTTTTCACTCCTTTTTCTGAATGATGTTCGGCTTCTCGACAGTGCCGACCTCAAGAACGTCCTCGCGCACATAGCGAAGGCGGACATCGAAGCCGTACCGGCGGCCCATCTCATTGAGCTCCAGGGCGTCCCGGTTGGTGGCGTTGGAGACATCAAGGGCCACAAAGCCAGCCGCCTCCATCGCGTCACGGCCGGTATGAAGGAAAAAGCCCTGGGCCCTATTTGCGAGGTCCAGGGCTTCGTCCGCTCCAAATACGGTGCCGCTCTCCGTGGTTCTGTCGATGCTGCAAGCAGTAAATGAAAAGGTCGCGGTCGGCTGCTCTGCCCGGACCACAACCAGGCTGTCTTCCGTTTCACCGTCGCCCTGGAGGTAGTGCCCAAGGCTTCCGTCCGCCATGTAGTCGGTCGTAACCGTGTAGATGATGAACGGGACTTCCGCCTCCGGCTGAACCTGCGACGCGAGAACAACGGGCCGCCCGATGGCGGCGTGAAGGGCGGCGATCAGCTTGTTTCGCTTCTCTGTGAAGGTCATTTTGCTGCCGCGCCTCCTCTCGCTTCCACCAGGTACCGCTTCAAGGGATGAAGGCTATTGTGCCCGAGCTCCTGGGTAACGGTGTAGGTCGTGTCAGAATCGGGGTCGTACACCTCCGCGCCAACCTTTAGGGCGTGGCCGTTGGTGTAGATTTTTTCGGACCTGTCCGTGACGGTGCCGGTGATCTCCCGGCGCAGGTCCACATCGCTGACCGGGAGGACTACGCCTTGAAAGGCGGTCCTCTGGTCAGGAGTGGGCACCCACTGTCCGCCCTGGTCCTGGTCGTACTTGCCGCCGGACTGGAGCTCATACATCGTGTGCAGGAGACCTCCCGGTATCTGCGGCTGTGCCATTTTGAACAGGATTCCCACGCTATCCCTCCTCGATTTTCCATGTGATTGAATTTCGGAGGCGGCCCGTCACGATAAGCGGGCTGTTCGCCCAAGACGGGTGCCTCTCTTTCTGGATGTTTCCCTTCGGCTTGAAGTTGCTGGCGTCGTTGATGAACTCCCGGATGAAGTCCACCGCCTTGCCTCCGATGTACTCGGCCGCCTGGGTGGCGGTCTTTCGGTTGAAGATGATCTCCGACACCTGATCTTTGACGACCTCCGCAAGTCGGTTCTTGTTGGAATCATACCCGGCGCGGATGAAGGAACGCTCCGGTATGGTGACAGAGGGCAGCAGCAGGAACAGGAACTTGAGGTTGTCCCCTTCGCTGCCCTTCCGGCGGCGTCCCTTCTCCACAACGCCGAAAAGGTACCCGGCCTCCGACCGGATGAAGAAAAGCCCCGGGAAGTCCCTGGGGCTTTTGTCGTAGCTTTCTCTGTGGATTGGGATAGCGAGGTTTTTGGTGGTCTTTGCCGTGATGACCGCTCCAAACTCGTGGACGCGGGCGATTGTCAGTATCTCGCTGTCTGCATCTCCCTGGATTCCGACCTTGATACGGATCCGGTTCAGGTGCTCCAGCTCCCTCCTGATTCTCTCGATCTCCGGCGTTACGCCGTCCGTGGTCCTCACGCCTACCACCTCATGTAGTGGGCAAGGGTCTCCATCCAGGAGCTACGGGGCTCCTTATCGAAGGTCCAGCTCACGTCCGAGATGGAGAAGGCAGCAAGGCCCTGGGCTCCGTTTCGGAGGATGGAGAACTCCTGTTCCGCAATCCCCCAGACGATGCCCACGATGTCCGCAGGGAGGTCCGAGGGCTCCTCCTCTGTGGCGTCCTTCGGGAGGATGTACCCAGCGGTGTACTTCACCTCCAGGTACCGCCTCGGCGCCACATAGTCGTTCGCAAGGCCCGCGATGTACCCGCGGAACACCCACCCGAGGTCCCGGTACAGAACCCCGACGTCTCCCTCCATGGAAAAGTCGTAGGAATCCGGGTCGATGTCTACGCCGTCCATGGTGTCCTTGACGTATTCCACGGACCTGATGGGGTACTGCTGGAGCACAAGCTCCTGATGCCCGGGGGCGGCGTACCTCTGGGTGTAGGTCTGTCTCCCGAACTTCCGGCCGGTGATCGTCTCGACCCAGGCGGAGGCGGTGTTGATGAGCCGGATGATATTGTTCTTCACGGCGGTATCGGCTGCCTCCGGCGGGATTCCAAGGCGCTCCATGGTGTCCTCAAGGGTGGTCATGGCATTGGGGGCCAGGGTTACGGTGGGTTCATTTTCCATGCTGCATCCCCCTCTCAAACAGAGGGCAAGGGGTTACTCCCCCTCGCCCTCCTTCTTCTCCTCGTCCTTCTTGGTGCCCGCGTCCTTCTTCTCGGAGGGGCTGGTCTTCTTGTTCTGGGAAGGCTTCACGGCCTTCTGGTTATAGATTCGGGCCATCTTGAGCACTCCTTCCTGAAATTAAACGGGGGCCTCGACCGGGTCACCCAGGGCAACGGCATAGGTGGCGGTGGTGGGTCCGGTGACGTTGATCTTGATGTAGCGCTTGCAGCCGACCAGGTCGATGTCGAAGTTCACCAGCGCGGTAGCGGTGAAGCTGGCCTCGTCCTTGCCGACCACAATGAAGTCGTCGGGGACGGCCTCATAGCTGCCGCTCTCGGTGTCACAGTGAGTGACGGAAACCTTGGCGGTGGTGCCAGCAGTCACGGAGGCGGCCAGGATGGCAGAGAGATAGCCCTCGCGGTCAATGGCGGTCTCCAGGGTGTAGGGCATTACCTTCACGTTCTGAATAAGAGCACGCTTCATAGTGCATTTCCTCCTTGTAGATGGTATGAGTTATTGGATGGGCCAGGAAGGCCCATCCGGCGGGTTAAAACGCCTTGACGTTCTTGACGTGGACGAAGCTCTCCTTGTGGCGGGAGGCGATGTCCACATACATCAGGGCACGGGTAGCGGCAAGGTTCTCCTCGAAGGCGTTGTGCTGGTTTCCTGCCTCATCAACCCAGGAGCCGTCCAGGGTAGTGTAGGTCTCAAGGCCCATCTGTTCGCCGACCAGCATATCGGCCCAGTTGCCGAAGCACAGCTCGGTGAGGCCGTCGGTGCCGGTGGCGATCTGGTTGGAGACCTTGTAGGGGAAGCCCAGCAGCTTACCGGCGTTCATCTCGTCGCGGTAGATGTACTCGCCGGTGGTGGTCTTGAGGTTCATGAAGTAGCCCTCAAGGACGCTGTTGAAGGTCCAGCCCAGCTTGATGTCGTCCACGTTCTTGGCCAGGACGATGGAGCGGACGTAGACCGGGAAGTCGGCGGTCACCTTGCCGTTGGTGTCTGCCAGGTCGGTGTTGCCGATGGTCTTGGCGTCGATGTGCTCGATCTCCTTGTCGGTGAAGACGCCCATAGGCTGGAACTCACCGCCCTTGCCGAACAGAGCGCCGAAGTCGAGGCCCAGCTCCATGCGGCGGGTCAGGTCGTTTGCGAAGATCTGATCGGCGGAGTAGTTGGTGCTCATCAGCAGCTCGCGGGTCTGGGGCACGATGGCCTCCAGGCGCTTTGCGGACAGCTTGATGTTGCCGAAGGTGGGCTGGCTCTTGGAAATCTTGCGCTGCTCACCGCCCCAGGTAGCGCGGGCGCCGCCGGTCATCTTGGGGATGTTCAGGTTGCCGTTGGCCATGGGGACCTTCTGGGCGCCCAGCTCGAAGATGACGGTCTTGGAGTACAGGAGCTCGATGATCTGGTCCATGTAAATCTCGGGGATGAGATAGCCGCCAGCGGCGGGATTGGTGGCAGACAGAGCCTTGAACTCGCGGGCCATGTCGCTGTCGTCGTACTTGCGCTGGGCGTAGAAGGCAGCAGCTTCGGGGTCGTGCTTGCCGAAGATGTCCAGGCACTTGATGGCGCGGGCCAGCTGGATGGCAGCAGGGATGGACTTCTTCTCGGTCTTCTTCACGGAGTTGGGGGCGGCCATGTAAATGCCAGCGTACTTGCGCTGGGCAGGGGCGCGGCCGGTCTTGGCCGCCTTGGCCTTGGTCTGGCGTGCGGGGTGCGCGAAGGACTTGCCCTCAACGACCTCGTCGTCTTCCTTCTCCTCGGGGTCGCCCTCGTCGGCCTTGGAAGCGGTGGCCTCCATGATCTCGCCGACGGCCTCCAGGACGTCATCGGCGGTCACGTCGCCGACCTCCTCGCCAGCCTCCTTGCGGGACTTGCGCTTCTCGGCCACGACGTCCATGGCCTGCTCGATCAGGGCGGAGATGTCGCCGGTGTTGACCTCGGCAGCGGGCTCTTCCTCGGCGGGATCGCCGTCTGCCTTGGCCTCGGCCTGCTCCTCCAGGGCTTCCTTGACACAGGCCTTGATCTTCTCGGTGAGCTCGTCGGCCTCCATCTTCATGGACTTGCGGTTGGGGTTGGTCTTCATAGTGCGTTTCCTCCTTGTGTTAAAGAATGATTTCAATGGTGGTGCCAGCGCTGGCGCTCTTGCTGGCTCTCTGGGGCGCTCTGCGGGCCTTCTGGCTGTCGTTGTCCTGGACTTCCGCAATGATACCGTCCAGTGCCTTGACAGCCGCCTTCATGGACGCCTGGGCGTCCTGGAGGGCCTTCAAACGCGCCCCGCTGATCTTGCGACCGGCTTTGATGTCGGCCGCAACGTCGGCCACCAGCTTGGTGGCCCGGTCTGCATCCTCTCCGAGCTGCTTGTAATCGGTGATGACCGCCTCCTGGTTCATAGCCCAGGTAACGACGGAGACTTCCCACAGCTTGACTTCGCGCAGATGGCGGATGCCGTTCTCGTCGTAGTCAAACACAACAGGGTCGTAACCGATGGACAGTTCGTTGAGTACGCCGTCTTTCAGCAGCACCTTGATGTCGCGCCCCATCGAAGTGTCGCTGACCTTGGCCTTGATGAAAAGGCCGTTGCTGTCTTCCCGGAGTTCCAGAGGGCGGCCGATGGGAAGCCAGCAGTCGTTGTGCAGGGCCAGGATTTTGACCCGCTCCCAGCCTTCGGCGATTGTCTTCGTGAAGGCTCCGGGCTCTATCACATCGCCGCCGCTGTCGATGTTGCCATACACGGCGGCGTAGCCGCTGAAAATACCGGTTTCCTCCTCGTACTCCTCCGCTCTGAACGTGAGGGTCTTGTACTCGGTTTTCATGCTCTTGGCTTTCACCCCCTTCCCGAGCGAAGCCTCCCATGCCTTGAGCCCCCGCTTGGAGGCATAATAAAACGGCGACTTGCGGAGGTGCGCGGCCGCAAGTTTCGCCGTCAGAATGGGGTCGTCATTGGTGATGTTGGTGTCCGGGCTCGCGGAGCCATGTTCCAGCTCGGCGTTCATCCCGGCGGTCAGGGCCTCCAGATCGTACCGTTCCGCCTCCAGGTCGATGCCTGCGGCGGCCGCTGCGCTCTTGGCCTGTTCGCGTGTAAATTCCATGTTGGCCTCCTCAATAGTTGTCATAGGTGAGGAAGCAGTGGCAGTTGACAACCTCGGAAGCGTCGCTGCAATCCGGGTCACACGGGAACCGGCAGCCGTTCGAGAACTCGCCGTCAATGGGAACCGTGACGCCGTTCAGCCTCTTGTGAGAGGGCCGGGCCACGGCCGGATTGGTGACGTGCCAGGTCTTCGTGCCCGCCCCTGCCTTCTTCATCATGTCGAAGTTGCCGGTGAGCAAGCTGGTGTTGCACTCCTGGGCCGCGATGGTCCGGGCCCTGGAGGCCGATGTCTGCATTTCCTGCTGGATTTGCTTGGCTATGGTCTCTCGGCTGTCACCGTGCTCCAGGGCATTGGAGACGATGCGGCCGATGGTGTCTTTGGTGGTCTGGGTAATGCCCCTCACTCGGGAGCCTCCCCGGAGCTTCGCGGTGCTGACCAGCTCCGGCCGCTGAACGGCCGTGATGTTGTGGAGCTTGGCTGCCAGCTCTGCGCCCTTGTCGTAGCTCTCTTTCCAAAGAGGCTCGAAGATGGCGTTGAGGGCGGCCTCCTCTCCAGGCCAGTCAATGAGACCGGCAACAAACTGCGATACCAGGCGCTCGCGCTCTGCCTCATCCAGGCGGACCCACGCGCCGTCTACGACGCCATAGTCAGGCATCGCGGCGAACAGGGCGTCCCAGACAGATGCGTCGGCCTTCTGTGTGCCACCGAGGGCGGCCTCCAGGCGGTTGTTCTGTTCCCGGAAGTATTTCATCGTGGCAAGCTCGAAACGCCGCGCCTGCTCGCGCTCCGCCTCAAGTAGCTGCCTTTGGGTCTGCTGGAGGCGGGACGCCTTCCGGTCTGCCGCCTTGACGCCCTCCAGCTCGATGGTGTCGGAGCCGTCCCCGATCTCCACCGTGCTGCTGTCATCAAGCGGCTCTCCTTGGTCGGTAATCTCGATCTCCTGCTGGCCTCCGGTTTCGAGAGGCGGAGCCCCCTCCGCGTACTGGAGGTTGGCCGCTGCCGTCGATACCTCTGCCGGGTCATCATCCTCGTGGACATAGACATCGGAGAACTGGGTCTTGTAGACATCTCCGCCGACCTTGCAGGGCGGCATTCCCAGCTTCTCGCGGGCCTCGTCCTTGGTGAGCAGACCGGCGTTCCAGCCGTCCAGGCCAACGGCCTTGTCGAACTCCTGGTTTCTGGGCACGATGTCATCGAAGTGCCACACCAGGTCGTCTCCGAACCACGGGATAAGCTGGTGATTGATGGCCTCCTCGCGCCGCCGCAGGATAGGCATGAGGACGTTTTGGGCATAGATGAACTGCGCCGCCTCACTGGTGGCACGGTTACTACTCTCTGTAATACCCATGATCTCCCGGGGTACCCCGTAGTGCTCAAGGGCGGCGTTCCGCAGGAAGGTCCGGCCATTCACCATGTCCATGTCCTTCATGCTCTCGCCGATCTTGTTCACCGTGACGTCTCCGTTTACAGTGGCGACGCCGTGGCTCTGGAACACGCCCTTGAAGCGCTGCATCCACTCGGCAAGGAACCGCTTCCGCTGTTCTTCGGTGCTCTTGGGCATCCCGATGATGATGTTGGGCGTGGCGTCGTTGAAGAAGAAGCGCTTCTGGAACTTCGCTGCGTACTCGTCGGTCTCGATCTCGTCGGCCAGGGCCTCGCTCTGGCCCAGGCCTCGTTTGAAGGGGTCGTAGGGGTCGAGGTCCTTCATCACGAACATATCGTCCACAGGGACCTCCATGAGCTGACCATTGGTGAGCCGTACCGTGTAGTACGGGAATCCCTGGTACGGCGTCATCTGCACCCAATGGGTCGGTACAGGCCAGAGCTCCGCCGGTCTCCCGAACTCGTCCCGCTCCATGATGAAGTACCCCTCGCCCTTGAGCTTGAGATAAATCTCCAGCAGCCTCCACAGGGCCGCGCTGCTCATCTCATGCAGGGGGTTCGGGTTCGCCCAGAAGTCGAGGAAGGGGTGCGCCGTGATCTCCTGCTCATCTCCGTTTTCGTCCACGCGGAACAGTTTGCCTTCCGCAAAGGACAGGTCGGAGGCGATACGCTCAACAACCGCGAGGCGCGGGTTGGTGCGGAAGGTCCTAATCCATTCCTCTGTGTTCCTCTCCGGCGGGTTGGTCCATCTGGGCACCATGGGGCCGCCGTTCACATAGGGGCGGGAACCGGGGCCGACACGGTTCCTATTCCAAAAAGCCATAGTCATTCGCCCCCTTGCTCTCTTTTGGCCCTCGGTCTGGGCTTTCGGCCAAGGACCTGCCGGAGCGTCGGATTTCCAGACGTCAAGCCGGTCTTTCTCTTGTATTCGGCCCGGGCCTCCGCTGCGGTGTTTGCCCGGATGTACTTCATTGGGTATCCGTCAGCGGAGGCGAGGTAGGTTTTTCGCTTACTCATATTGCCTCCTTTAGTTGATGCTCCAGTCGCTCACCAGCGGGTCGTAGAGTGCCAGGGCCAGGGCGTCTCCCATATCGGGGGAGGAGAGCCCGCGCTTCTTCATGGCCTCTTTCTTCTCCAGCTCGATCTTGCCAGCGCTGTTCACGACGTACCGCCGGTTGGAGAGCTGCGAAATTTGCTTGTCATCAGGCCACAGCTTTAGGCTCTGGGTCCGCAGGGCCTCTCTCACTGTGCCCCACATCAGGCCGGTGCTTGTCTGGTACTCCACCGGGTCGGCGTCATTTACGGTGCCGCCTTCGCCGCCGAAGTGGCACTCGACGATGTCCAGGGACATCGCAGGCGGCGCGTCGTCGTCTCCGTAGAGGCCTTCGCGCTCCCGCTCAATCTCCTCAACGATCTGCTCCTTGAGCTCCATGAGGCGGTCGAACACGCCGACGCCCAGGCCGTCGCAGTCGATCTTCACATGGATTTCCGCCCAGGGGTGAGCTCTGGCGTACTTCTTGACGCATATAACGGCCATGCCGGTGAGCTGCATGGTGTCGTTGTGGTGGTAGACTTCCGGCTCCTCCTGGACCCTGCGGTCAAGGACGGGGGAGATCACGGAGCTATCGTCTCCGTACCGCGCAACGTCGATTCCGATGTCCACGCGGGTCACCTGCTCGATCTCCGGGGCCTTCGCCTCGCTGGCCCGTTCTGCCCACTCCATCGGTATGAAGCTGTCAGGCAGGGCCCTCGGGAACTCCCCGGCCACACGGACGCGGAAGACGTCGCTGTCCTCTCCGAACATATCAATGATGGTGTCAACGAAGTCCTGGTCCACTCGGCTTGAGCTTCGCCCGTCTATGTGCATGGCGTTGAACTGCTCACGGTTCTTGTGGTGGCTGTCATAGAAAAAGCCGGTGATCTTGGTGGGGTTCCCACACATCACCAGCTTGGAGCCCTCGGTGGACAGCGCACCGAGGATAGGCTCAAATATCTCATCCTTGACGCCGGAGGCCTCGTCGATGATATAGAGGACGTGGTCTGCATGGAAGCCCTGGAGGGCGTCCGGCTTGCTGGCCGTTCGTCCTACGGCAAACCACTCCTCCGGGTGGCCTTTCATATAGACCTTCTCTTTTGTCCAGATGAGGTCATTCGCCAGGGCCGGGTTGTTTCTCAACCACTTCGCAATCTCGGCCCACAGGATGTCCCATAGCTGGTGCTGCGTAGGAGCTGTGCAGGGAATTTTCGGGTACGGCCGGGTGGTCAGGAACCAGATCGCAAGCCAGCTCTCCACCGCGCTCTTGCCTATACCGTGTCCACTTCTCACGGACGTCATGGGGTACCGGGCCACGCTGTTCAGGATGTCCTTCTGGTTGGCGTCCGGCTTGGCCCTGATGACGTCCTCCACGAAGTCCACCGGATTGTCGGCGTAGTAAAGGATGGCGTCAGCTGTCATTTTCATTCTGCTTCTTCCTCCTCTCCCAGGCCTCGGAAATGACGTCAGCGAGGCTTGTGGAGCCGCCGTCCTCTCCACGGTCCGGGTCGGTCATCTGGACAATGTCCTGGCGGTTCTCCCGCTCCAGCTTGGTGGCCTCCCTGATGAAGGCGACCAGGTTCTTCGGGTCGATGTCCTCCGCGTCCATCTTTTCCAGGGCCTCCATGGCCTTGGCCTGCAATTTCAGAGCTATGCCGATATGCCGGTCCGCCATCTTGCGGGCCTTCTTGACCGCCTCCGCATGGGCCTCCTTCTGCAAGTTGTTGTCGTAGGCCCGGACTCGATCTTCCCACGCCCAGGTGTCCTTCCAACGGCGTATGAGAGTGTAACTTTTCCGCAACTTGTCCGCAACGGCTTGAAGTGTGCGCTTCTCGCCCATATCCCGGTAGATGACGAAGGCCTCAAAAGGCTTCTCGCCCTCCTTGTCCTGGCGCTCCCACGGCTTCGTTTCGCTGCGTTTCGGCATTTCACTCCTCTCCTTACGTCTGGGTTATTTCACGGCAATCCACCCGCAGAAATTGAGGCAGCGCCAGAACATTTGCACCCGCCGGAAGCCCGCCTCCTTGAGCAGGGCTTCATTCCACTCGGGCTCCAGAGGGGAGAGGACGTTCTCAAGGCTCCGGCGCTTCGCCATGATCTGCTCGTCGGTGTACCCGTTCTCCCGCTTCATCTGGTAGTAGAGGTCCACCATCAGATCGTCCAGGCTTCCGGCCACGACCTTCTCAACATAGATCAGAGCGCCACCATCGACGATGCTCTCGCAGATCTGGCGCAGCATAAAGCGCCGGTATGCCGTCGGCATGAACTGCATGGACAATACAGAAAGAACCAGGCTCGCCCGGTCCTCAAACGGAAGGAACTCCCAGAGGTTTCCCTCCTTCACCGTAACCGCCGGTTCAGAGCCGAAGCGCTCCCGGCAGGCCTGCGCCATGGCCGGTGCGTTGTCGATCAGCAGGAAGTCATTCTCATCCCGGTGCTTGGTGACGAACGGCTCCACAGCCAGGCCGGTGGAGCACCCGACATCAACGATGAGGGTGTCGGGCTTCACGAACCGCTCTCCAGCGTTATAGACCAGGGCTCTCATAGATCTGTAGTCCGGGATGCTGCGCTCCAGCATATTTGCGAAACAGGCAGCCACCTCGCCGTTGAACTCCCATGCCCCGGTAGGATTTGTGTTGTCTCTCATGTGCTCTCCTTTCTCGGGATGGAGATGCCGAGGCGATGCTCAAAGGCCTTGCGGGCCTGCTCGGACAGTCCCATGCGGGTTCCGTCCGGGTATGGAAGCTCGAACTCGAAGTCCAGGGCAGCACCCAGGGCCTCCGGGTCCACGATAGGCTCCGACACCTCCATGTACCAGAATTTTTGAATCATTTCCAGCCGGTCAACCTTGCGGAAGCACGGGGCGAAGATTTCCCGCATCTCCTCCTCGGTGTGCCCCTTCTGGGCCTTCGGGTGGTTCCCGATGTCTCCCAGGATGGTGTTGGGCTCGTAGTCCAGGTCGAAGGTCAAGGTCTTCTCGGCCGCCAGGAACTTCTTCTTGGTGTTCACGAACTGCGGGGCCTTATTACTCTGGCACCAGCAGACCGTCCGGCCTCCGGGCGAACACAGGGCAGCGGCGATCACCGCGATCTGCTTCCGATCTGCCATAAACGGAACGCTGTTGAACACGCTGGAGATGAAGACGGACGTGAAGGGCGTCCCGGCCTCCACATCGTCGAGGAACTTCTCTGCGATCTCCACGCTCTTGGCCTTGTGGATGTTCTCGCCCACGGTCACGAAGTACGGCTCGAAGGCAGCTACATGGATTCCGGCCTTCCGCAGCGTGCGGGTGTTGTTCAGCTTTCCCGCTCCGAAGTCCACGACGCTGGAGCCATAGTGACGGCGCCACGCCTCCAGGGCCGCGCCCTCCAGCTTGCAGAAGTCCCGGCCACGGTTCTTCGGGAACACGCCCTTGAAGAAGCCGTCTCCCAGGGCCGCGTTTCCTTCGGCGTCGGTCTCTCTGGTGTTCCGCTCCCGCATGAACGAGTTGTACCGAAGATCGTCCGCGTAGGAGGCGATGTCGAAGTCCATGGACAGCAGGTTCAGCATGGCCGTTGCAAAGGCCTCCTGCTCCTTGGTGACGACCACGCACCGGACCACGGGCCGCTTGGCCTCCGCTGCCACCTGGAGGCGGCCGATTCCGTTGATGACATTCTCGCTTGCGCCGATCACGATGGGCATGGCCGTCCCGATGCGGCGCTCCAGGCTCTTGGCGAGTTGCCGGGTGTGGGTGTCAAAGCTCCGGTGGTTGGCCTTGGCGAGCTGAACGGTGTCCCGCCGGTGCAGGCAGAAGACGCACGGGAAGGATTCTACGGTGTCCGGCGTGATGTCCGGCAGACCGTCCACCATGCTTTCCACGTCCATCTCATAGAGGCGGCGCCGGATTATGTCGCAGGTGTCTTGCTTCTGGAGGTCGTTGGTCGCCCGGTTAAACAGGACGTTCACGGCCTTCCGCTCTCCCAGGTCCTTCCCGCTGACATACTCGACCGGAATCTGGGTGAAGCCCATGCGGGAGGCGACAAGGTGCCTCTGGTGTCCGCTCAAGATTTCCCCGCTGCGGTCCGCGTAGATCGGCAGCAGGAAGCCCAGCTTTCGGAGGGACAGCTCCGTCAAGGCCAGGCGCTTTTCGTCGTTCCGCCGGGGGTTGTACTCCGAGGCGTGAACGGATTCAATGGGTACCAGCTCAATCATTTTCCAGCAGCCTCCTCTTGATCTCCGCCTCGATGTCCGGCCCGGAGAATATGCCGTCGTCCATGATGGTGTCCACCAGGCGCTTGTAGGCGGAATACTCAACCTTGAAGGAGTAGTGGCCGATGCGGATGACTGTGGTGTTGATCGTGCCCTCCTCGGGCGCGTCTTCTTCCTCGTCATCCCCCTCGGGTTCCTCCTGGTCTTCATCCTCCAGGTCGTCCGGGTCTTCGGCGTCGTCGTCGGCATCCGGCTCCTGGGCGTCCTCAAGCTGCCGGTACAGGCGGACTTCCGCCTCGTCGAAGCCGGTCTCCCACTCCAGGACGTCGTCGTCCCGCAGCAGATCGCCCAGCTTGTCGGTGTCCCACCGGCCGTCTATCCGGTTCAGAGCCAGGCAGAGTTTCTTCTCCTGGACCTCATCGGGCTGGTCGATGATGGAGCACAAGGCCTCGGCGATTCCCATGTCCCGCATGACCGCGAGGCGCTGATTTCCGCCCACGCACCTCATGTTGTGGATGTTCACCACCAGGGGCTCCACTACCTCATGCTGCTCCAGGCTGCGGCGTAGGGCGTCATACTCCGGCGTGTCCCGCTCGATTGCCACCCGGGGATTGTAAGGGCACTCGACGATGTCGGCCAGGGGTATGGTCTTGAAGGTGGTCTTATACTGCATCGAAAAGCCTCCTTTTCAGCTCCGCGCAGATGAGCTCCTGCGTAAAGCCCACCGCTTCACGCACGTCAACCATGAGGTCTGCGAACTCATCTTCGGTCAGGCGGAAGGTGTAGTCGCCGACGATGCACTTGATGCCCTCCTTGTCGTCCTTCTTCTTGTCTGTGGTGGGCGGGTCGTCATCGTCTCCAGCGCCCCCGAGGTCTCCCAGCAGCTCGTCGATCTCCTGGCGGGTGAAGCCGGTGCCCAGGAGGTCAGCGCTTTCGTCCTGGAGCTCCTGGAGGAGATCCGCAAGGCTGCCGTTGTCCCATTCGCCGTCCAGCTTGTTCATGGCGATGCAAAGGGCTTTGGCCTGGGCTGGGTCCATGTCCACCACGACGGCCTCGGTCTCCGTCTCACCAGAGGCGAGCAGCACGTTGAGCCGCTGGTGCCCGCTGATGAGGACGCCGTCCCGCAGGTTCACCACCAGGGGAAGTACCAGGCCGTTGTCCTCGATGCTGGCCGCCAGGGCCTTGTACTCCTGGTCCTTCTCGGTCAGGGTCACCCGTGGGTTGTATTCGGCCGGTTTGATGTCGGCCAGTTTGATGGTCTGGGTTCTCAAATACCTCTCTCCTTTCTTAATTTTGGCATGAAAAAAGCGGGGCGCTTTCGCGTCCCGCTGGTGGGCTGTATTTAGAATAGGCTGACCTGGCAGTAGGTAGGCTGCTGCGCCACGGCCGCCTCCGGTCTCACGCTCCGCATAAAGACGTCGTAAGGCTGCCCCTTGATTCCGAACCGGTTATACATCGTCCTGGTCTTCGGGTTGCTCTCCACGGCGTAGTAGAAGGTCCCCTCCGGCCCCATCTGGAGGCCGTGCTTCGGGAAGATGAAGCGGCGAAGGGCGCTTTCCTTGAAGACCGGAGGCTCCGCGTTGATGTCGTTGAAGTACCACTCCTGCGGCTGCCAGCCAGTCTTCCGGCGGATGTTCTCCATGGTCTGCCGCATCTGGTAGTCCGGCCGGGCCGTGATGATGATGACATAGTCATCCTTGATGGCGTCGATCAGATCGCGGCGGTACTCCTCCGCCTCCATGCGGCGGGAGAAGGGCCGGAGCATCCGGGTCTCCGCCTGGTTCCCTACCAGGGTGTAGTTGAGGTCTAAAAGGCAAATCTTTTTCATGGTGTTCGCTCCTTTGGTTAGTATTTCCCATTCATATTATACCACTTTTCGGAATCCTTGTCACAGCTTTCAACAAAAAATCGAAAGTTTTTGCAACTTTTTTGGATTTACTTCCAATCGGCACAAGGACGGGTGGAGCTGGAACCCCCTGAACGCATTACCTCATTGTGTTGCATTATAACACAGGTAAATTGCACCCGTCTATTGCACGATTTTTGCACCGGTAAATTGCACCCCGCCTACTTCGTGGCGTCGGCTCCGTAGAGCCACACCGCAAGGCGCTGCACCAGGCGCTTCCGGTTCCTCCAAACGGTGCTCGTGTCGCATGGAATGAGCTCTGCGACGCGCTCATCGGGGAGGTCATCCAGGTATCTCCCGGTCACGGTCAGATAGTATTCGTCGTCCTGGATGACGGACAGGGCCTTGTCCATGGCGTCGATCTCATACTGATCGGCCGCGATGGTGGCCTCCATGTCCATGACAACCGCCTCGAAGATTTCCTCGGGCGACAGGCGCACGCCAGACTTCGTGAAGCGGGTAATGCTCTTGCTCCGCTCTCTCGGCCCGTACTGCCTGATCTCCTCCAAACGCTCCTTGTCATCGGCCAGCTTGCGTCGAAGGATGGGGAGCGCATAGAGGCGGCGCTCCGTGGCCTTGTAGGCGTCTTTGGCCGACCGCTCCGCAGAGATGCGTCCAGCCTCCACCGCCAGTTTGATAATGTCCTCAAGTTCCTTCCGATTTCCCATTGAAAAGTCGCCTCCTCCGTGGTATGATAGCAATAGTCACGGGCTGTCACCCCTTCGGGGGAGGCGGCTCTTTTTTTGTTACCTTCGGTCAGCTCCGGCCACCCTTGATGATCGTGAAGTTCTTCCTCCTGGTAGCTGCCACTCTCTCGATGTACTTGCAGGGCAGCTTCCGCTTCTCGCACTCCGGGCGCCACAGGCTTTTCTTGGTGTAGTCCCCATCATAGTGCTTGCACTCGTCGCAGCAGTAGCAGACGTCCTCGACGTCCTGGACCTCACCAGGGGTAAAGTACCAGGATTCCAGCTCTGCATTGTAGACGCACCGGTCGCAGGCGCAGCCGTAGCAGCTCACTTCACGCCGTTCACGGCCGTCTGGAGCAGGAAGCCAAGGAGCTGCCAGACGCGGTCCCTGATCTTGCCCATGCAGATTTCCTTGCCCATGGGCTCGCTGTAATTCTCCTTGCTGACGCAGGCAGAGGCCTCGACCAGCTCAAAGCCGTTCTTGAGCATCGCCCGGACCACAGTGGTCTTGTCCCCCAGGGTGGTGGTCCAGGTCTCCGCGATGAAGTCATCCACCATCTTGGCCCCGATGCTCGGGGCGCTGGTGCCAAGCTCCTCGTTGATGTTCAGCGGGAGGTAGGCCTTCTCGAAGGTCTCCTTCGGGCTCCAGCTCTCGTAGCCGTCCGGGTACCGGACACGGTAGCCCTCCTCGGACTTGTAATAGGTAGCCGCCTCATCCGGGTCCACGATGATGTCCACGCGCATCTGATTATCAGTGCAACGGTAGGCGGGCTCCGCCTCGATCAGCTTGGTTCCAATGTACTGTTTCATTTCTGATTACCTCCCATGAAAAAATCCTTGATCCGCTGCCGGACAGTCCGGCGCGGGACCTGCTGATACTCCGCGTCCTGCGGGATGTCGTCGGTCGGGGTCCTGCACCACCAGGCGTTATCCGGCCGGTTGTTGACCTTCGCCAGCTCCTCCCGCAGGTTGGATTCCAGGAATCCGGCCGAAGCCATGACCTCAAGTTTCTGCACGCGGCGCTCCAAAGAGCGGAGACGCTTCTCTCGGCGGGCGCTCATCTGGCCCCCTCCATCAGCTGGGAGAGGCGGGTGTAGACGCGCTTGAGAAGATCCGCTTCCTGCTCCGCCGCCTTCATAGCCATGGGGATGGCCCCGCGCAGGCCAGGGGCCATGCAGGAGATCAGCGGGGTGGCGATCGGAGCGGTCTTCACGCTCTGCTGCTTCCGTTTCACCAGGTCGCAAAACTCCGCCAGCAGGCGGACATCGCCGTCGAAGGCGCTCGCAGGCGTCCGGCAGGTTTCGCCCTGCTCCGCCTCGCAGCTCTGCTCATCAGCGCGGCCGATGATGTCGATGGCCGCCATGATGCAGTCGTTGTCCTTCCGGGCCAGATCATCCCCGCTCTTGATGTAGGCCATTCTGGCCCGCTCGGCAAGGTCATTCATCCACTCGATGATTTCCTTCTTGGTCATCTTTTCCATGATAATTCCTCCTTACGGTGTATTGATGTCAACGGCGATGCACTCGGTCCACGGCAGGGAACGATACTTCTCCAGGTCCTTTTCTTCGGTGCTTCCATCATACCAGTCATCACCGACGATCTCCCGGAGCGCGTCCTCCATGTCGCTCTCATCGTAGAAGAAGATGCGCTCCTCTGACTGGATGTACTTGGTGATCTCCGCAGAACCCCAGCTTCCCATCCATCTGGAGCAGCTGTCGTCACAGACGATCTCACTGTCTACCATCGGGATGATCGGCAGGTCCGGCCGCTGCTTTATGAGCTCAAGCAGCTCTTTGAGCAGTCTGTTTTCCATGATTGCCGCCTCCTGTCACTTAATGTTCGCTTCACCGAGGAATAGCAGCACCCCGGGCCCGCCGATGCGGACCTCGAACCTTGCTGCCTCCTCCGGCGTGATGTACTTGTGTCCAAAAACGCCCTTCATGTCCCGCCATACGGTCCACGGAATCCGATAGAATCCCGCATATCCGAACGAACAGAGCACGAACGCCAGCGCTCCATACTCAACAGCACGCTCCAGGCGCTCGGCCTGATCCGGTGTCACCCGGTCCTGCTCCATTCGCCCGGTGTCCGTGTGCTTCGCCTCGAACATGACGGTCTGGCCCCCAAACAGGAAACCTTTGAAGTCCGCCTGGGCCGCCTTGGTATAGTGGGCGATGAACTTCCCACCCCCAAGGTCCTTGATCGGCCGCATAGGCTCCGGCGTCTTCTCGATGTCCGCCACCTTCCGGTCCCGGTAGAAGTTGCATCCGGCCTCGATCAGGGCCTCGAAGTAGTCTCCCTGGGCCTTCGACTTCTTACCGGCAAACCTTCTGGCAGCGGCCAGTTGTTCCTTCGGTGTCATTCTGTATCTTCCTCCTTCCCCAGCATTTTGTCCGCCTCATGCTTGGTGAGGAAGACCGTCCGGCCCCATTCATCCAGCAGGAGCAGGGTGAACGGTACCGGCTCAACGATGCGGCGAGGCGTTACCACCCGGCCGAACAAGAACTTTTCCGCTTCCCGCACCCCGTAATGGCAGGCCGGGTTCTGGCGAACTCTCCAGACCGTTGACCCGATCGGAGCCGGAAGCCGAAGCAGCAGGCCCGCCGCTTCGTCCTTCCGGTACCGCTCCAGCTCCGCAGCGTCATCGCCGCTCCACATGGTCTTTCCTGGGCCTTCGGCCCGCAGAGGCCGGGATGCCTCCGCCTTTCTGCATCGCCTGTACCAGGATGTCCACGACCTCGCCTTCCTTCACACCGAGGCGTTCCGCCGTCTCTCTGATGTGATACGCGGTCTGGCTGGCGACGCGCACAGTGATCTTCTTCTTGTGCTGGCTCATAGCATATCGTCATCGAGCTCCGGCAGGGGCGGCAGGAAGCCGTCCCTGCGGGCCATGGCCTTGAGCTTCCGCACGGTGGCGTCGCTCACCCGGAGGCCGTCATCCCGGCGGATGGTGATGGCCTCAAGGAAGGCGGTGATGATCTCCTCCTTGGAGGGTTGCGGTTCCGCCCGGGTAACACCCAGGCCGTCCAGGTAATCGCAGAGCTGCGCGTCGGTCATCTTCCGCACCCGGATAGCGCGGTCGTGCTGCTCCCTCTCGACGTCGGTCTTCCGACAGTTTCGCTTCTTCAATAGGTCTTCCTCCTTTTGCCAAGCGGCGTTACTTGACCTCCGGCCACACCATGCCGTCCGGGTGATCTCTGATGAGATCGTCGCCCCAGATCGGCGCCAGGCTGTCCTTCATAAAGACGGCGGCATGGGTGATGCCAGCGGCCTCCACGATGTTCTCTACCCACTCCCGCTTCGGCTGGTGCTGCTTACTCCCGGGCCCGGTCATAGCCCCTACGATGACCCAGCGGACGCCCCCGAAGCTCCCGAGACCGGCCTCCAGGTTCTCCATGAGCGGTTCGATGCTCAAGAAGGTATTGAAGTCCACGCTGGTCGCAAAGAGGGGAGCGCCCTTCCCGGTCACGCTGGTCCCGTACCAGAAGTTATCCCGCTTTGGCAGCTTCCCGGCGTTCGCCAGATCGCAATACCGCTGGGGGTTCTTGGTGAGGAACAGGTAGGTGTGCTGCGGTGCCTTGTCGCAGGCGTCGAAGACATCCTGAATCCAGATGTCCGGCACCCACTCCCCAAACAGATCGCCCATGCTGGAGACGAACACCCGGGACGGGATGGCCCGCTTGGCTGGGTAGTCCATGGCGTAAGCGTGGTAGGTAGGGGAGAAGCCCTTGGGGTACGGAGTGGGGCGAACGTGCGCCCCGGTCTCATCGTAGAGCTGCGCCGGGTTCTCCAGGTAGTAGCACCCGCTCCCTTTCGGAAGCACCTCCAGCGGCTCGGCGCCAGGATGCTCACAGGGGTGCGGCTTGAACCGGTCAACAAAGCGCCGGGCGTAGCAGTAGGGGCAGCCATGCAGGCAGCCGGTCACCGGGTTCCAGGTGTGGGTACACCACTCGATTTTGCTTTTGTGTAGGTTCATGGTCAGTTTTCCTCCCTTTGTTCCGTTTTCGGAACTATGTCAAACAGACTGCATTGGTTCTCCATCATCTTCCGGTCAGCCTCCTCCTGCCTCATCTTTCGGAGGCAGCAGGGGCCGTACCCGTCACGGAGCCCCTGGGAGCTCGTGAGCAATCCTCCACACCGTTTGCACCGGCGGGCAGGGATGGTGAAGACCTCCTCCTTGGCGCTCATGCGCCCCAGGCGGCCAAGATCGCCAGGGCAATCAAACCGGCCGCCGTAACCCTGGACCCGTTGCTGCGGTCCATCTGCGTCTTACCTCCGAACGTGTAGCAGAATCCGCAGAAGGTGAACAGGATGGTGATGATCTGCGCGGAAATTAACATAGGCTTATCCCTCCAGAAGGCTTTCCAGGTTGTCCAGTCTCTTGCACTCCATCTCGCTGTTGTCCCCGAAGATGACGTGGAGCTGGTTGAGCATGATCTCAACGTCGGCCCGCTCCATGGAGATGTTGTCGCGGATGGCCTGCTCATCCCCGATGCCGTAGTCCTCGCAGAACACCAGCTTCAAGATGGCCTGGGACAACTCGCTCATCTCCTCGATGGCCTTGAGGGCCTGGGCCCTCTTGCCCCACTTGGCGACGGCCTTCTCATAGAGCGCCATCTCGCGCTGCTCCGGGGTCATCTCCTCCGCCTCATCCGCCTGGTCTTCCTGGTCATCGACAGATACCGAGATGTCAGATTTCAGGGTCAAAGCCGGGCGCACGCCCCCGTTGCCGATGTACGCGTAGTAGTTGTTGAGGCTCCCGTCCGAGTTCACGCAGCGCACGAAAGAGGTGCCGGAGCTGGCGGGCGTCCCATCAGGGGTAATGAGCCAGCGCCAGTGTTCCGGCGCGGGGTGAAGGTCCCTGGTCTCCCGGTACTCATCAGCGGTCAGCATGGTCACCTTATCGAGGCAAGCCCCGTAGTCGTTGAGGCCATCATCGGCGGTCAGATCGCGGTAGGTGGGGACGATGAACTCCAGGATGCCGGGGTGTTCCTTCTCCAGGGCGTCCAGGAAGTCACCGTTCAGCCGCTCCCGCAGGCTGGCGTTATTCCAGTTGTTGTTGCCGTTCTCGTCGAAGGGTGCCTGGAAGATGTCTTCCGCAGCCTCGCAGAAATAGTTCTGCACGGCTCCAGAGTGGGCGGGCTCAAGCTCCTTGAGCACCTTCCAGTTGATACCGGCCAGGGCGAAGGTGTCGCCACGGCGCAGCGCGTTCAGTTTGACTTCCATATTGGTTTCCTCCTGTTTATTTATTGGGGCGTTTCCCCTGGGGTAGCTTCTTGTTGGCCGCCGTTTTCGCGGTAGGAAGGACCTGGCCGCAGCGGCTCGGATGGTTGAGGCACGGGTTTTTGCAGTTCGTCTCCCGGTACCCGCAGTCAGCGCAGCAGACGTTCCCGCGCCTTCGGTCGCAGTTGAAGATCGTGCAGCCTCTCGGATATGACCTGCTCATTCAGATCACCTACACATTCTGGAACCGATTGGGGCAGTTCACGTTATTACAGAAACGCTCCGTTCCGATCTCCCGCAGCGGATGCCCGCAGTATTGGCAGAATCGACCAGGCTGTCGGGTCGGTTCCTCGTCGGCGTGGGTCCCACCAAAATTTAATCGGTTAATCATGCAGACTACCGAACCTGGCTGTACCGCAGCGAGGCATCTGCTATTGGCCTTGCAGGTGTAGCAGTTATACATTCACATCCTCCTCCAGATACTTTTCCCAGGTGCGCCGCATGGGCTTCTCGCCCATTCGGGCCCACACCCTGTCATTCTTCTCGGTGAGCTCAAGGGCATAGAGGGCGGCTTCCCTCGGAGTTCTGAACACCGTCTTCCCGATGTTCTTGTTCTTGCAGTAGTGCAACTGCTGGTACCCGTCCGGTCCAGGTCCGTGAAGGACCATTTCGTCCCATTGAGGAAGCAGCTTATACACCTCCGCTCTACACACGCAATACTCCGTCTCGCAAAGAGGGCTATCCTTCGGCGTATAGAAGTGTTCCACCACAACCCAGAATACATCTCCGACCTTCGCTCGGTCTCTCGCGCTCACAATCATCATCCTCCTTCGTATGGGTCCGGCAAGCTCCAGTCCCATGTTTCCCCGGTCTTCTCGTACTCCTTGCGGAAGTGGTTCTCCGCTCCGTCTCCCTCGAAGAACAGGTAATCGGCCGGCAGCGTGCGGCCCACATCTTCCTCGCCAGCCTTTTCGGCTCCCCAGCGCAGAAGGACATCTTCGGCCAGTATCAGGAACTCTCCTGTTACCGGGGATGCCGGGTCGTAGGCGAACTGGTAAGGGGCGCTTACAACTTCCGCGATGGTCTCGCCATATCCACCGGCGTCCACCCGATTGAGGACGCACCAGACGACGGCCGCCTGCTGCGCTGTGCTTTTGACGCCCCTGGCCTCTGCCCATACCGTCTTTGCCAGCATCTCGATCTCCTGATATGTCCAGGGGGTCTCCGGCTCGTCCGATGCCCCGTCATCCAGGGCGGGAAGCAAAACGGAGCCTTCCCCAATCTCGATCTGAACCAGGTCCCCAGGGGCGGATTCCTCATCCGCCTCGGCGCCGAGCCGAAGCCCTCCGACGGTCACGCTTGCAAACAGGACCGCGCAGAGGGTCAGACACACGGCCACCACCAGTTTCTCTTTCATGGGTACCACCTCTCGTTTTAATGCCACAGCGGGCAAGATTTTACCGGTCCATCCGGTTATCCCTGTCATAGTCATAGTCGTAGGCGTCATCCACAGACTTGATATTTCGAGCCCTAAAGTTGCGGTATATGGCATTTATGTAATTCCAGTTCACCGCGCCCGCAAGGCTGGCCTGCTCAAAAGCATATACCAGGAGGGCCTTTTTCTCCTCCGATACCGTCATGACCGTGCCTTCCGGCCCGGTGCCCTCCTGATCTGTGATCTTGCGGAACACTTCGAGTTCGTCCCTCTGGGTCGCCCTCTCTCCCGGCCGGAATGTGTCAAGCAGCTCTTGTGTTACGCTCTTGATCTCGCTCCCGATCGCCTCCGTGTAGCCGAAGTACCTGGTGTAGTCGTCCTCCAGATAGCCTTCAATACCGGGCCTATCGTTGGCCGGGTACACGTCGCTGCTTCCGGCGGCGTCCGGGTACTCCTGGAAGGCGATGGACACCAGCTTGTACCTGTTTGGCCTTCCTTTTGCTCCTCTTTGGCAGATGATATATCCCTCTTTCACAAGCTGGTCTCTGGCAGTTCTGGCCGTTCCGGCGGTGCTATTCAGAAGCCCGCCGAGCCGGTCGTTGTCAATCGAGAACCACTCCGGCCAGTGTTGCCGATTCGCAAAGGCCATGAGCTTGTACCATAGGAGCTGCGCCGTGGTTGGGAGGGGCTGCCGTTTCATCCGCCGTTCAAAGGCATTTATCTCCAAGATGTAGTTCAACCGGCAGTCCCTCCCTTCGTTTAGACTTCCGGCGCTGGATGTCCGGCGTTATTCCATCGTGACCGTGCTCCCGTCCTCTCCGCCGGTTACCACGATGTTCTGCACAAACCGGGCCTTCATGGTCGGGTCGTGCGAGATAGCAAGGATTCTCATGTTTGGGTTTCTGGAGGCCATAGCGGCCAGGGCGTCGGCGTAGGCCTCGGTTCCGTCGGCGTCCAGGAAGGGGGGTTCGTCGATGAACAGCATCCCGAGCTGCACTCCCGCCCTGCGAGCCTTCACGTCGGCCAGGCCCAGGGTGACAGCCAGGGCGATCTTGACCTTCTCGCCACCACTGTGGGACAGATAGGGGCGGGTCCCTCCGGTGATGGTGTTAATCCATACCTCCAGGCTGTTGACGACCTGCTTGGTGGACTTCTGCTCCCGCTCTGTTCGGATGTCCACGGCCATACGGCCGCCGGTCATCGCCGCCAGGATTTCGTTGCTCCGGCGCATGATCTCCGGAACGACGCCGCGCACGATCATGTACTGGATGCCGTCCAGGCCAAATGCCTGGGCCAGGGTGGTGTAGTCGCTCAAGACCACGCCGACGGCTTCCGCCTCCCGGCGGAGCTCCGAGGACTTGGTCTCCGCCTCCGCGATGTCCTCCAGCTTCGCCTTGAGCTGTCCCCGGCGGGTTGCCAGGTCGGTGATGGACCGGCGCTGCGCCTCGATGTTGGCGCGGATGCGGTCTGCCACGTTCCCACCTCCCGGCACGCGGGCGGCGATCTCGTCAGCCTCTCGAAGTGCCTGCTCGGACTTGCCGCGCAGCTCATCGACCTCCTCCTTGAGCTTCCTGATCTGGGGGGCAAGGGCTTCGGCCTTGGACGCTCCCGCCTGGCACTCTGCCAGCGTATCGGCCAGACCGGAGAAGGAAGCGACGTCGCCCTCCGCCTCCTGATAGGCAGTCACGGCCTGCGTCAGCTTTTCTCGCTCCGCGTCGATCTCCTCGATGTGAGCGACAGCCTTGTCGGCTGCCTCCTTGGCCTCCTTGATGGAAGCCTCAATCTTCTCGACGGACGCCTCCGCAGCAGCTACCTCCGCCTCCTTGGATGTGATAGAGCGAAGCTCCTGCTCCCTGTGCTCCAGCTCGGACAGCTCATCAAGGGGATCTCCGATTTCGTCAATGGCCGCCTTGGCCTGATCGGCGGCAGCCTTGAGCTCGTCGTAGCGCTCGCGGTGCTTCTTTTTGGCGTCCTCCAGGCTCTCGATCATGCCCGGGAGCATCTGCTTACAGTCTACGGCAGAGGACAGGAACTTGCAGGTAGCAGTCTCCGGTACCGGGCATCCGCTGTCATCCAGCCGGGATGCCTCATCCCTCGCCCTCTTGATTTCAGCCTCGCGCACCCGGATGTCGGACTTCGCTTCCTGGAGGTATGCGTCACAAGCCGCCTTCGCCCGCTGGTATGCAGCGGTGGCCTTTTCCATGTCAGAAAGCCTCTGCCGCACCTTTTCCTTCATGGCGGCGATCTCCGCAAGCTCAACCTTCGCCTTGGAAATCTCGCCCCTTTTGGAGAGAACGAGCTCGTTCCAGCCCTTCTCACTCTCCAGCCGCTTCACCTTCTGATCGGCGTTCAGAAGGTCGCTCGTGGTCCAGGACCGCTCTTTCACCAGGTCCTTGTCCCTTTCGACATCCGGCGCAAACCGCTGCATAAGCTCTCTGGCAGCCTTCACCCGTTCAGCAGCCTTCACGGCGTCCTCCAGGCCGTCAGCGGCCGCCTCTGCCTCGGAGTGCTGCTTCTCCAGGTCCAGGTATTCGGAGGCCTTGTCGGCCGCCTGGAGGCGGTAGTCCCTTGCCTGCCGCTTCTTTTCATCGACTTGGCGGGCAATCTCCGCCCGAAGGGCCTCCGCAGCCTCGGCTTCACGGAGGTCTGCCTCCAGGTCCTTGACGATCTTCTCGACGTCGGCCGCCTCATCAGCCAGCTTGGCGTCTTCGCCCTCGATGCCCGCCTTCTGCTGGATGGTCTCGTCGAGGATGGCGCTGCGCTCCCGGATGGCCGTCAGCTTCCGGCGCTGTTCCGTGGCCCCGGCCTTCGCCAGGTCTTCCATCCGGCCGTAGATGTCCAGGCCCAGGAGGGCGGATAGGATTCCCATACGCTGATCGCTTCCGGCTTCCAGGAAAAGCCCGTAGGCGTCCTGCCGGATGAGCGCGATGGAGCAGAAGGTCGTGCAGTCCATACCGAGTAGCCGCTCGATGCGGGCCTGGGTGAGCTTCATGGTGGTATCGCTCTCATCGGCCCAGGACTGACCGTCCGCGTCCCAGCGCTGGAGCGCCAGGGTTCCACGCCCGCTCTTGGTCCTGGTGCGGATGACCCGGTAGTCCTGGCCGCCCAGGCCGAAGGTGAAGGTAATACTGCCGCTCTTGGTTCCGTCCCGGACCCAGCCGCCGATGTCCTCCTTGCGGGTCTGCTCGTACAGGCAATCAGCCAGGGCGTCCATGAACAGGCTGGACTTGCCCACGCCGTTCGGGCCGTTGACCATCGCCATGTGAACCGGCTCAAAGTCGAAGGTCGCCGCCGTGTAGCTGCGGTAGTTCTTGACCTCGATAGAGCGTGGGGAAAACGCTCCGGTGTGCTTGCTGTCTCCGCGCCCGTCGTCGGCCTGCTTGATGATCGGAGCGGCCAGCTCCTCCAGTCTGGCGGCCTTGTCCGGCTCCACGCCGTTGGTCTCCAGCCAGCGGACCAGACACTCGGCCGGTCCGTCGTGCTCCGTGAGCTGGTCCTTTGCGTCCAGCTCCTCCACGTCTTCCGGCATAACCTCGGCGACGTAGAAGGCCCCGGCCTGCATCAGGTACTTTTGGAGCTCCGCCCGATTGAAGGCCTTGTCCTGCTCGGCGGTACAGGAATACCGAACCCGAACAACGGCATCAGAGATCCCGTCCGGCGTCGGCGCCACTCCGCCGGTGATGAAGGCGGAGACGTCCTCAGGCGACAGGCGCAGGGTGAAGTGCTTCCGCTCCGGCGTCCCAGCGAACTCGCTGGAGACCTGCCCGTCGATAGTGTGAATGTAAAAGCCGTGCTCCGTCCCCTCGTCGTTGAAGGTGAGCTGATTGACAGAACCACAATAGAAGGCCGGTGTCTGACACACAATCCGCTGCGGCTTGTGGATGTGCCCGAAGCAGGCGAGGTCCACACCCATGGCGTCGATGGTAGCCGGAAGCACTACGACGTCCTGGCCTGCCAGGAAGGTGGAGCCGTTGTCCGCCTCGCTTCCGCTGACCGTGTAGTGAGCCACCAGGACGGACGGCTTCGACTTGTCCAGCTCCGTGGACAGTCCCAGCATGACGTCGTTGATAAGAGCCGTGGCGTTCCGGTTCTCCGTCTCCTTGTCCACCCCGGGGCAGAACAGGCGGAGGCGAGCCTTGTCGAAGCCAGGGACCGCAACGATCTGGACCGGACCGCCGCTGGTAGCGATCTCCTCCACCTTCGGCTCCGTGTAGATGTGCAGGTTCTTGAGGTCCTGGGTGGCTCTCTTGATGAGCTCGAAGGCCCTGGGGTTGTCGTGGTTCATGGTGCCGAACAGCAGCACCACGGCGTCGCTGCACTTACACAGCGGGATGATGAACTGCTCCAGGGCGTCGTTGACGTCCTCCAGGGCGGTGTCCGCCCAGACGCGGGACCGGTTGAACAGGTCTCCCGCGATGATAGTCACGTCGGGTTCCTCCAGGAAGGCCCGGTAGTAGACCTCCTGCATACACCTGATGGTGTCTGCCCTGCGAAGGTTCTGGCCGTCCTTGGTGGGACCGGCCAGGTCCCCGAGGTGAATGTCTCCGGTATGCAAAATTTTCATTGGTTAGTCCTCCTTACGCAACCTTCTTCGAGACCAGCTTTCCGTGCTTACTCTCCTCCACCCGGCGCTCCTGGGAGCTCATACCCCGGGCGCAGACCTGGTATCCGTCTGCAAAGGTGAACCAGTACCACTTTTCTGCCTTCATCAGCGTCGGCCTCCCTTCTCAATCTCCTGGCAGGCGGGGCAGAGCACGCGCCCGAAGGTGCGCTGGCTGTACGCGGCCACATCCTGCGGCGTCCACGCCCGACCCTTCCGGGACGTGCCGCCGGTGATCTCCTGGCGGCAGCGCGAGCAGATGATCGGCTCCGGTGCCCCGATCGCGGGGCGCTGCGGGGGCGTGCGGTCATCGTAGTCGGCCGGTCCGTAGCCGGGTTTCGAGCTCCAGGTGTCCGGCTCCTCCGGCGGCTCCTCCCACGGCGCCGCGCCCTGGGCCTCATCCTCATAGGCCTCCACGGTCTCGACGGACTTGGGGGCCTCGATTTGGCGATGTCCGGCCGCCGGTGCCTCGAACAGCATCCCCATGGACTGCAAGTAGTTCTGGGCTACGGCCTGCTTGATCTCCGGCGCGTCCAGGTTCGGGACCATGCGGGCCACGACGAAGGGCTTTTTCAGCTCCTCCAGTGGATAGGTGCCAGCCAGGCCCAGGGCGGCACGGATGGCTCGCATGAAGGCCTTGCTCTCTGCCATCGCGGTCCGGTGAGGTAGGAACCGTCGGAACTGCTGCCCGTTGGCTCCGTCCTTCATGCTGGCCGCTTCCAGGGTGCAGTCGATCTCCTTGGTGGCCTGCATCAGCCGGAAGCCACCAGAGGGCTCCGGCACGCGGATGGTTACGGTGACGGCTACGTCGTGGACGTGCGGGCAGTTCCCGCACACCCGGGGCTGTCCGGTCGCCCGGGCCATCTCGATGCAGCGCTGGCACCCCTCGGTTCGGCCGGGCTCGGTTCCGACGATGGAGATGTTGGCCGCAGCGGCCAGCTTCATCCCTCCGACCTTCGTGATGGCAAAAGCGCTGCTGGACTTCTCGAAGTAGATGTCCTTGCTCGGGCCCTTGTTGCTGCTGTCCTGTCGGGTGTCGAGCAGAACCTCGGAGACGGTGATCCGCTGGAGGTTGGACGCTGCCTGCATAGTGGTGACAGGGACCAGGACGTTGTACCTGTCCTTCGGGTACTTGTTGAGTTGGACGATGTCGTATGCCATTGATAAAACTCCTTTCGCTTGACAGGCGGCCGGGAGTATGGTACTATGATGGCGGTTAGTTATTTCCGCGTTTGGCCGCTTCCCGTTGCACCGGGGGCGGCCTTCCCATTTTCCAGGCCTATGAGTACGATGTCCATGATGGATTGCTCCAGTTGCCGGAGGAACTTGAGGGCGTCTGTGAACTCGATGCGCTCACTGTCGTCAATGACGCCATCGAAGGCGATCTCCTCCAGACGGTCCGCCACTTCCTGCCCGTCCTCTATGAGGCGTCGGATTCTCAAGGTGGCGTGAGGAAGCTCCAGCTCACGAGCTTCCTTCCCGAGCTTCCTGCCGACCGGGCAAGTAGCGCAGTAGTGGAGCAGGACCTCCGGCCGCTTGTAGCACTCTGCGTAGGTTACGGCGTCCTCCGGCTCCATCTCGATGTCTCCGCGCTCATGCCGCCCAATGGTCTCGGGCGAAAACGGGACCGCAGTTGACGCCGTTCCGCGGCTGACATATCCCGCCGCTATTCGTGCCTCTCGAAGAAATTCGAGGGGCCTTTTTTTCGTTGTGGTTGACACGCTGTTCATCCTCCTTTCTGGGTATAATGGGGATGGTAGAGGGGGAACTCACTCGGCCGGGGCAATCGCCTTGATACGGCGAGCCGCCCGCATGGCGTTGTCGGTAAGCTGGCGCTGCCACGCTCCCTGCGACGGCGCCCACCGGAAGCCCTCGCCCTTGAGCTCCGACCGCAGATCAGCATCCGGCCGGTCATCGAAGATGATCTGGAGGCGGTTGACGCCCTGGTTCACGACGACCTTCCCGCCGTCAAACTCCCAGCCTTCGGCCGGGTTCTCCTTCTTCTTCTCCAGCTCGGCGATCCGCTGGCGGATTCTCCGGATGTTCGCGTTGTTGTTCTGGAGCTGATAGGACGGGTAGCCGATGCGGCCGCAGAAGTCAGGGGCCCGGAGCTTAGCAATGTCCTCCGGGGAGTAGCCCAGCTCCGTGAGCTTGGCGTCCCCCTTGGCCGGGTCCTTCATACGGATGGCCGCGTTTGCCGCCTTCATCTCCTCCTGGAACTCCTCCAGCTTCCGCAACTTGAGCTTGAGCTTGTCCAGGGCCAGGGGGTCATCGGACGAGATGCCGCCCGTTCCGACGGACTTGATACGACCGATGATGCCGTTGATCTCCTGCCACTCCGCCATGTTCTTATCAGACGCCGCGTTCTGGCGCTCCTTCTTGCGGACCGGGAAGTTGCTTCCGCCGGAGATCAGCACCGACGGGCACATCGTACCGATGCGGTACCCGTCGTTCAGGTTGGCAGCCAGGCGGCGAGAATAGGCAGCCAGCAGGCCGTCGATCTTCTCGTGGTACATGGGGTCCGTGCGCTGCTTCTGGCGTTGGGCCACCATGGAGGCCTTGTCCACCTGGAGGCGGTAGTCCCAGGTCGCGGACCCGGGGACGTACTCGCCGAAGCTCATCATCTCCTTGGCCCGGCGGGCCATGTTCTCGTTGATGGGGTGGTACTCGGGGGACGGGCCGGGGACCAGGCCGTAGGCGTCCAGGTCGCTCCCGGGGAGCTCCTTCTCGAACTCTACGTACCCCCAGAAGCGCTCGGTGAAGCCCTCGAACTGCGAGCCGTTCTGGCCGTAGCTCTCAATGACGTTCGGCGCGGTGGTGGTGGGGTACTCCATGACGCCCTCCGGCGTCTTACGGGTGATGTAGTAGCGGTACATAGTCAGTTATCTCCTTTCGTCTGGTAGCGGTTGCACCCGCTCTTTACGCTTTGGGGAACCCCTGGGGCTCCTTGGTCTTTCCTACGAAGCACTTGCCGCAGTAGGTCCATTCTCCATCCACCTTTGTAAAGGTGGTGTAGGTGGCCTTCCACCGGTCTGCCTCCGGGTCATACTGGTGGGAATAAGGCTCACCGGCCTGGACCAGATCGCCGCGCAGCGTGGTCGGCGGGAGGCAGTTGACGAACTCCTCGACGATCTCCTCGTCCACCAGGTCCCCGGGCTTCGCAGCCTTCTCGAAGTCACCGGCCGCGCTCCAGTCGGCCATGGTCACGCGCCGCGCTTGGTCCTCTTGCCGGAGGCAGTCGCAAACTTCCCCCGGGTCCAGGCGGCTCCCGCAGCGGTCGCATTCGTGGTAGTACATTCTCGTTTCCCCTTTCTGGTTCCGGCCGTCCAGCTCTTGAGCTTCCAGCCGGTGTAGATGAAGATCGCGGCATAGGCCGGGATGCAGATTTCTCCGCCGACAGTACCGGCGCGGAGCTGGATGATGTCGATGGTCAGGAGTACCAGCCTCGCCGTCGCCATGGCCGCCAGGGCCAGGACGGACATTCTCGCGTACACCTTGAGTTCCCAGGCCTTCCGCTTGGCCTTCGCCCTCTCCTCTGGCTTGATCTTGATGGTCAGTTCTTTCGTCTCCATGATGCCCTCCTCACGCCATGGCCTCCAGGCCGTAGCGCTTATCGAAGTACCGGCGGCTCACCCGGCCGTCACAGGTGCAGAACCCGGCGGCCTCCAGCTCCCGGTTGAGCTGGGCGATGATCTTGTAGCTCTTGCTGCGGGAGTAGCCCAACAGCCGCATCACGTCGTCGACGCGGTAGAACAGATCGCGTGCAGTCTTAACCTTCGCCATACTCACGCCTCCGTTCTCATGCGCTCCGTGTAGTCCTGCATGAACTTGCGGACGGCAGGGATGAGCTGGTGCCCGGCGCACCGGCCGGTCGTGGTCTCGACCAGGGTGGTGTATTTGACACCGGACCGCTCCGCCAGCTCTTTCACGGTCATTCCGGTCTGCGCCGTGAAGACCCGGACTTCGATACCGAAGTCGGTCTTGGGCTTTACTCGGGTAGTCCTCATGGTAATCACTCCTTATTCCTTTGGCTTGTGCTTTTGGCTTGTTGTGTGCTATACTAATACCAGGTGTCTCTATACGGTAGAAAGATGAAGTCCGCCTGCACCGGGTCACACGGTTCGCCGTCGAAGGCGTTCCCTTGCTTGGTGCAGATGTCCGGCGCTCGGCCAGTCCTGGGGTCAACGTCCACCAGGAACCGCCCGGTCCCGTCGTCGTAGACCGGGCGGTTCCAACTGTCTCGCCCCAGGAGAGACAGGGTCAGCTTCTTCATGCTCCAGCCCCCAGCGCCGCCTTGTCGGAGGAGCCGGAGAGCTTCGTGGAGGGGTCGAACTCCGTCCCGTCCTTGTAGCCCTTGGCCCGATAGCTGATGTGGTTGTCGTGGATGCGGCCGAAGGTGCTGGCCTTGCCCATGTCCTTCATGCTGTCATCCACGGCCTGCGGGACCACCAGGACAAGGCCCCACTCGCGGTTTTCCTCATCCTGCTTCTCGAAGGCAGCCTTCACGCCCTGAACGAAGCCCCAGCCGTAGGCGTTGCACTTCTCGCGGTAGGTTCCGGGAGGGTCGGTCGGGTCCTTCTTGATCTCCCGCTTGATGTAGGACATCACGCAGTCGTAGGCGTACAGGAAGATACGCTTGGCGATCTCGAAGTCTTCCTCCAGGCCAACCAGGCCGATCTTCACGGTACGGCTCCCGGCGAACTTCTGGGTCCGGTAGGCGCGGCAGCAGTAGTGCGCCGCGATGACCGCAGACAGCGAGCAGGCCCAGGGGTTCGTCATCGACGTGCAGGTGACGTCCAGCACATCCCGGATGACCTTGGCCTTCTCGGCCTTCTTGATCTCCTCCGGGCGGAGCTTGTGCTCCGCCATGAGCTCCCGGGCCTTGAGCAGGGCCGCCCGGGCCTCATTCTCGTTGGGGCTCTCCGCCAGAGCCAGCAGCTTGGCGATCTTGTCCTTGATGTTGGTTGCCATGGTCAGTTACCTCCAGTTCGGAATGTGGTCCCCGTAGCCCGCCTTGATGTGGTCATCCAGGACGGCCAGGCCTTCGGGGCACAGGATGTATTTGGTCTTGTCGGTGATGATCTCACGCAGTTGCGAGATTGTCGCATCCGGGTGATCTTGGTGGACCATGACGAGAAACCTTTCGGTTGCCACCGTGGAGCCGGAGACCCGGCGCTTCCGGCCCCGGACGTAATACTCAACGTCCTTGTGGTTCTTGGGGTATCTCGGCATCAGGCGTCCACCTCCATGTCCGGGACCATGAACTTCTCCAGGGTCAAGGGGGTCTGACAGTGAGGGTCCACCCGAGCACCGGTCTTGAGCACCACCGGCTTGTAAACCAGGCGCTTCACGCTGTCCACCAGGCACACCAGGATTTCCTGGTCAGGCTTGACGACGGGGACGTTGGCGTAGTCGAGAATCTTCTCCATGTCGAAGTAGGTGAAGTCGGCGTGCAGGCAGGAGCCGTAGCTCTTGAACTTCAAGTAGCCCTCGTCGCGGAAGGCCCGGATGGTGGCCCTGACGAAGTAGGGCTCACCGGTGCGGAAGGTCCCGTTGTCGATGAGGACGTGGGTGCCGACGATCCCGTAGTCGTCGGTCTTGCTCACGTCGATGCGGATGGTGGGGTACTGCTTGAAGTTGATCGCCTTGGCGATCTCGGTTCTGGTTTCGAGGAATTTCATGGTTAGCTCCTTTCGCGTTTGGCCGCCGTTGCACCGGCGGGTTCAGTCCTTCCCGTGGGCCGCCGCCCGGCAGTGGGCGGCGATCTCCTCCGGGGTGTTGATGAGGTAGCAGCCATAGGCCACTTTCCAGGCCTTCGCCTGGGCGAACTGGTCATCCTTGAGCAGGTCCAGCGTCGCGGCCAGGTTGGCGTCCATGCGCTGCTTTCTGGCGTACTCTCCAGGGACCTTGTCCCGTTCCGCCTTTCGCTCCTCCGGGGTGAAGCTTCTCCAGTCTCTCATACTCCGCTGTCCTCCTCCTCATAGAGGCCGAAGGCACCGGTCGCTTCAAGTTCGGCATTTTCTTCGCTCATGCCAAACTCCTCCATCAACCAGTCGATGTACTCCAGGATATTCATGCCCATGTAGCTCATGCTCGCACCTCCTCAAAACGGCAGGCAGAACAGCCAGAGCTTGTGAACCGTGCTGCTCTCCGGGTGCTTCTTGTGGAGGTCGTCCACGATGTCCAGGAGCTTAACCCCGACCGGGTTGTACCCGAAGAAGTGCCAGCGAGCGCCGTCGAACCGCTGGTAGAGGCGGCTCGTATGCCACCGGCGCCGGAGGGTCCGACGGCCGGGGTACACGGCATTCATCAGGAGCTTGCAGGTCCTCACGGTGTAGGTGATGCGCCCGACCTCCTGGCCGTGGAGCTCGAACCGGGTTCCGACCGGCATCGTCATCATCTTGGCCGCATAGGCGGCGATGGAAAAAATAGCAGGTTTCATGGTTAGCTTTCCTTTCTGCCGGTTGCACCCGGCGATCCCCTCCCGCTCTCACTTATGCGGTAACTTCCGTTCATCCTCTGCGTACTCGTCCGGCTTCCACGGCTCATCTGGGTCCCCCGAATTTACGGTTCCAGCCCATTTCTGCTTTCGACCTGGTATGCTTGGCTTGATCGGGTAGCATCTTAGCGGCTCTCTCTCCCAGCTTCTTCTTGAGCCGTCCCAGGCGGTGTTCAGTTGTCGGGGATGTTTGGGTTTCTGGTTGATGGGCCGGAGGTTGCCGTTCGTACCGCCGTTACCGCCTGCCGATCGAGCCCCGGGCGATGCCCGCTTACGACCCGGCTTTCACTGCCGCTTCCTGTTTTATCCTCCGGCCCGGTGCCTCGGGCCGTTTGCTTTGGGGTTTTACCTTATTCCTTTGGCTTGATTATATTATACCACAAACGCGAGTTAATGCAAGCCTTTCAGCTCAAAAAGGCGGCATAAATTTTACCTAACTTTTTGGGTATTCTGCATACCGCTTGGAGGTGATTTTGTGACGATATGCGAGAGAATGTTCAGCGAGCTTGACCAGAAGGGCTTGACTGCTTACGCCCTCTGCAAGCATCTCGGGGTGAAGACAAACACGACGACCTCCTGGAAGCAGAGGGGGACCGACCCCCCAGCAAAGTACATCGCTCAAATCTGCGAGTTTTTAGGCTGCTCCCTGGAGTACCTGCTCACCGGCCAGGAAACAGAAAAAGCGCCCGCCCCCGGGATGTCCGAGAACGGGCGAGAGATGCTGGAGCTCTATGAGCGGCTACCAGAGCGTGAGCAGCTGCTCTTGCTCGGCCGCCTCCAGGAGATGACCGCGCCGGTCTCCGGTGAGGTCAAAGGGGGCAGCGAGACGGACGGGTCCTCCGCCGGGAGGGCCGGGTGATCTGGGTGGACTTCCGGCCCAGATAGGATGTGGAAAACTCTGTGGAAATTGTGTGGTTTTAATGCCACGGAACCGAGATAGACTTCTTTCTGGTCGATTTTTAACCGGAATTAAGAAAATACTGGTCAAAAATAGACCGGAATATTTACCGGTTAATTTTTGACCGCATAATATAAACGTGTATTCTTATAAACGTCTTATATAAACTATTATGTTCATGGTGACTACGCGCACGCGCGCGCGAGAGAGGAGCGAATGAGATGCTTGGCTACAAGACCTGTCGGAGCTGCGGCTCCCTGATGAACTGTGCAGACCTGGTCTCCGGGCTGTGCCCACGCTGCGCCAGGGAGAGGGCTGCATATCTGGCCGATCTCCAGAGAGACTACCAGGCGGCCGTCGATGCTGGCGATCCACAGGCCAGCTCCCGTGTCGCCGATCTGATCTTGGCCTACCAGGCGTCGGAGGGCGTCCGGTTGAAGGATGTTCCAGGGCACTTGCGGGCAGAGGCCCGTATTTGCCCCTCGGAGCCGCGTTAGGCTCCAAGGGTCCCGGTATATTCAGAGGCCCCGGAAACGCGCTCCTGGGCGCTCCTGGGCCGCGTGTGGCATGATTTACACATATCTCGGAGGTGAAGAAAGAATTGCCCACCTACAAAGACAAGGAACGGGGCACCTGGTACGCATCGTTTTACTACACGGACTGGCAGGGGCGCCGCCGCCTCAAGAAGAAGCGGGGCTTCCTCCGCCAGAAGGACGCAAAGGCCTTCGAGGAGGAATTTCTCCGCACGAAGGCCCGGAGCTGCGACATGGCCTTCGGGTCCATGGTCGAGATATACTTCGACGACATGAAGGGCCGCCTCAAGGCGAACACCCTCAAGAACAAGAGGTACCTGGTGGATGCGAAGATCCTGCCGTTCTTCCGGGAGCTGCCGCTCAACGAGATTACCCCGGCGCACGTCCGCAAGTGGCAGTCCGACCTTCTGGCCGAAGGTCTGGCCCCCACCTACATCAAGACCATCAACAATCAGATCAGCGCCATCTTCAACTACGCCGTCCGCTACTACGGCCTCCAAGTCAATCCGGCCCGCCTGGCCGGTGGCGTCGGGAAGAAAAACGCGGACGAGATGAACTTCTGGACCGTCGAGCAGTTCACGGCCGTCCATGAGAAGGTCCGCAAGCTCCCGGCCAGGACCGGGCTGTCGGTGCTGTTCTGGACCGGCCTGCGGATAGGCGAGCTGCTGGCCCTCACGCCGAGGGACCTGGACCTGGACGCCGGGACGCTGTCCGTCTCGAAGTCCTTCCAGAGCATCGACGGCGAGGAGGTCATCACGGAGCCGAAGACGCCAAAGAGCCGCCGGGTGGTTCCGGTGCCCTCGAAGCTGGCGGCAGAGCTGCGGGAGTACATGGCAGCGCTCTACGACGTCGGGCCGGATGACCGGTTGTTCCCATTCACGAAGCATTACTTCCGCCGGGAGATGTTGAAGGCAGCGGAGGCCGCCGGGGTGGAACGCATCCGGCTCCACGATCTCCGGCACTCCCACGCCTCGCTCCTCATCCACCTGGGCTGCCCGGTCCTACTTGTGAGCGAGCGCCTGGGCCATGAGGACGTCCAAACCACCCTCCGAACATACGGCCATCTATACCCCTCCACGGTGCCGGAAGCGGTCAAAAAACTCGATGATTTGATGCCGTAATGCCACGGTAATGCCACGGTAAACAAAAAAGGCCCCCAAACCCTTGAAAAATCAGGGGTTTGGGGGCTTTGGTTCATTATTCCCACTCGATGGTTGCGGGGGGCTTACTCGTAATGTCATAGCAGATGCGGTTGATACCCTGCACCTCGTTGACGATGCGCACAGAGATCTTATCCAGCACCTCGTAGGGGATACGGGCCCAGTCAGCGGTCATAAAGTCGCTGGTGGTCACAGCACGGAGAGCCAGGGTATAGTCGTAGGTGCGTCCGTCACCCATAACGCCCACGGAGCGGGTGTTGGTAAGCACAGCGAAATACTGGTTGAGGTTCTTATCCTCGCCGGCCTTGGCAATCTCATCCCGGAAGATGAAGTCGGCCTGACGCAGAATGTCCGCCTTCTCCTTGGTGATGTCGCCGATGATGCGGATGGCAAGACCGGGACCGGGGAAGGGCTGACGGGACACCAGGTACTCAGGCAGACCCAGCTCGCGGCCCAGCTGACGCACCTCGTCCTTGAAGAGCATACGCAGAGGCTCGATGATCTCCTGGAAGTCCACATAGTCGGGCAGGCCGCCCACGTTGTGGTGGCTCTTGATGACGGCGGCGTCACCGGCGCCCGACTCGATCACGTCGGGATAGATGGTGCCCTGAGCCAGGAAGTCCACCTTGCCGATCTTCTTGGCCTCTTCCTCAAAGACGCGGATAAACTCCTCGCCAATGATCTTACGCTTGCTCTCCGGGTCAGAAATCCCGGCCAGCTTGCCCAAGAAACGCTGCTCGGCGTCCACACGGACAAAGTTGATATCCCACTTGGAGAAGGCCTGCTCCACCTCGTCGCCCTCGTTGAGACGCATGAGGCCGTGGTCCACAAACACACAGGTGAGCTGGCTGCCTACCGCCTCGGCCAGCAGCGCGGCCACCACGGAGGAGTCCACACCACCGCTGAGGGCCAGCAGCACCTTACCGCTGCCTACCTTCTCCCGTACCTGCTGGATGGCGGTCTTGCAGTAGTCCTCCATGGTCCAGTCACCGGCAGCGTGACACACCTCATAGAGGAAGTTGCGGATCATGGCGATGCCGTTCTCGGTGTGGTTGACCTCGGGGTGATACTGCACGCCGTAGAAGCCACGCTTCTCGTCGGCAATGGCCACGTTGGGGCAGGCGTCGGAGTGGGCAGTAAGGGCAAAGCCCTCAGGCACCTTGGCCATATAGTCGCCGTGGCTCATCCAGGAGATGCCCTCCTCAGGCAGTCCCCGGAACAGCTTGCAGGCGGTATCGTAGTATGTCTTGGTCTTGCCGTACTCCCGGGCGGAGTCATCCTGGGCCTCGGTGACCTGACCGCCCAGAGCATGGGCCATGAGCTGGCAGCCGTAGCAGATACCCAGAATGGGTACACCCCAGGTAAAGATCTCCGGATCCACGTGGGGAGAGGTCTCCAGGTAGACGCTGTTGGGGCCACCGGTAAAGATGATGCCGATGGGGTTCATGGCCTTCAGCTCCGCCAGAGGGGTGGTGTAGGGCTTTACTTCACAGTACACATTGCACTCCCGGACCCGGCGGGCGATCAGCTGGTTATACTGGCCGCCGAAATCCAGAACGATCACAGTCTGATGGGACATAACAACTTCCTTTCTTACGCTGGACGCTTTGCCCAGGTTTTACACATCTTTTACTCATTGTTCCTTGTTCCCGTTCGCCGCAAGGGCTATACTGAAACCATGCAGAAGAAAGGAGGGAACAGAATGGACTTTCATTGGGACGCCTCCGCCGATCTGGAGGATCTGATCTACGAGAACCAGGACGTATCCGCCAGCGAGCGGTAATCATATACCATCCAAAAGGCCGCACCGGAGGGTGTGGTTTTTTTCTGCCCTGCGGCAGCTCTCCCAAATAAAAGACCCATCCCCCGGCGAGTTTGGTCGCCGGGGGAATTGAGTTTTCAGCGAAAGAATTTCCGCCTTAGATCTTGGTGATGTCGATGGGCTTCAGGTCAACGCTGCGGCTCTGCTCCCGCACGGTGAGCACCGCACGGGCGGTGTCGATGGCGGTGACGCAGGTCACGCTGTGCTCCACGGCGGAGCGGCGGATCTTAAAGCCGTCGCTGTCGTGCTTGCGGCCCTTGGTGGGGGTGTTGATGATCATGTCCACCGTTCCGGAGGCGATCATATCCAGGATGTTGGGGTGGGACTGGGAGACGCGGTTGACCCGCTTGCAGGCGATGCCCGCCTCAGTGAGGGCATCGCAGGTGCCGGAGGTGGCAAAAATCTCAATGCCCATCTCCTCAAAGCCCCGGGCGATGCCAACCATCTCGGCCTTGTCCTCGTCCTTGACGGTGACGATGACCCGGCTGCTGCGCTTGGGCACCTTCAGACCAGCACCCTTGAAGGCCTTCAGCAGAGCCTGGGGATAGGTCTCAGCCAGACCCAGCACCTCGCCGGTGGACTTCATCTCCGGGCCAAGGCCGGTGTCCACGTCGGTGAGCTTCTCGAAGGAGAAGACGGGAGCCTTGACGGCATAGTACTTGGCCTCGGGGTAGAGACCGGTGCCGTAGCCCAGGTCCTTCAGCTTCTGGCCCAGCATGACCTTGGTGGCCAGGTCAATGATGGGCACGCCGGTGACCTTGGAGATATAGGGGATGGTACGGGAGGAACGGGGGTTGACCTCGATGACATAGATGTCGTCGTTGTAGAGGATATACTGGGCGTTGATGAGGCCGATGACGCCCAGGTGCTTGGCCATGTTCTTGGTGTGCTTCAGGATAAGCTCACGGTGCTTGTCCTCCAGATTGATGGGAGGATACACAGCAATAGAGTCGCCGGAGTGCACGCCGGCGCGCTCCACGTGCTCCATGATGCCGGGGATGAGGATATCCTCGCCGTCGAACACGCCGTCCACTTCCAGCTCCCGGCCCATCAGATACTTGTCGATGAGGATGGGGTGCTCCTGAACGGTCATGTTAATGATCTTCATGAACTCCTCAATATTGCGGTCGGAGTAGGCAATTTCCATGCCCTGGCCGCCCAGCACATAAGAGGGGCGCACCAGCACGGGATAGCCCAGCTCGTTGGCAGCCTTCAGAGCCTCCTGAGTGGTGTAGACGGTGCGGCCCTTAGCGCGGGGGATGCCGCACTTCTCCAGGATCTCGTCAAAGCGCTCCCGGTCCTCGGCGGCGTCTACGCCGTCGGAGGAAGTACCCAGGATCTGCACGCCCATCTCGGTCAGAGCCTTGGCCAGCTTGATGGCGGTCTGTCCGCCGAACTGAACCACGGCGCCCCAGGGCTTCTCCTGCTCCACAATGTTCTGCACGTCCTCAGCGGTGAGGGGCTCAAAGTAGAGCTTATCGGCCACGTCGAAGTCAGTGGAGACAGTCTCAGGGTTGTTGTTGACGATGATGGTCTCATAGCCCAGGCGACGGAAGGCCCAGACGGAGTGGACGGAGCAGTAGTCAAACTCGATGCCCTGGCCGATACGGATGGGGCCGGAGCCCAGCACCAGCACCTTCTTGCGGTCGCTGCCGGTGTCGATGGCCTCGTTCTCTCCGTCGTAGGTGGAGTAGTAGTAGGGAGTCTCAGCGTCAAACTCGGCGGCGCAGGTATCCACCATCTTGAAGGAGGGGATGATGCCGTACTTCTCCCGCAGGGCCTTTACCTCGGCCTGCTTCATGCCGCACAGGGTGCCGATATAGCTGTCGGCAAAGCACATCTCCTTGGCCCGCTTCAGGGTGTCGGCAGAGGGCACGCCCTTGCAGCGCTCCAGCTCATTCTCCATGTCGATGATGCGCTTGAAGCCGTCCAGGAACCACAGGTCCATCTTGGTGATGTGGTTGATCTTCTGGGGGGAGAAACCGCGGCGCAGAGCCTCAGCCACCACGAACAGACGCTCGTCGGTGACCTGGACCAGCAGGTCCTCGATCTCGTCGGTGTACAGGCCCTCCAGCTTGTCCAGCTTCAGGGCGCGGACGTTCAGCTCCAGAGAGCGGATGGCCTTCATCAGGGCACCCTCAAAGGAGTTGGCAATGGCCATAACCTCGCCGGTGGCCTTCATCTGGGTGCCCAGAGTACGGCTGGCGGTGGTGAACTTATCAAAGGGCAGGCGGGGGATCTTCAGGACACAGTAGTCCAGAGTGGGCTCAAAGCAGGCGGTGGTCTTGCCGGTCACCGCGTTGGGGATCTCGTCCAGAGTATAGCCCAGAGCGATCTTGGCCGCTACCTTAGCAATGGGGTAGCCGGTGGCCTTGGAAGCCAGAGCGGAGGAACGGGACACACGGGGGTTAACCTCGATGACCGCATACTCAAAGCTGTCGGGGTTCAGAGCAAACTGACAGTTACAGCCGCCCTCGATCTCCAGGGCAGAGATGATATCCAGAGCGGCAGTACGCAGCATCTGGTACTCCTTGTTGGCCAGGGTCTGGGTGGGAGCCACCACGATGGAGTCGCCGGTGTGCACGCCCACAGGGTCAATGTTCTCCATGGAGCAGACGGTAATCACGTTGCCCGCGGAGTCACGCATGACCTCGAACTCGATTTCCTTCCAGCCGGCGATGCAGCGCTCGATGAGCACCTGACCCACGCGGCTCAGGTTGATGCCGCGATCGGAGATCTCCCGCAGGGAGTACTCGTCGTAAGCAATGCCGCCGCCGGTGCCGCCCAGGGTGTAAGCGGGGCGGACGATGACAGGGTAGCCGATCTTCTCAGCAAAGGCCACGGCGTCCTCCACGCTCTCCACCACCTCAGAGGTGACGCAGGGCTGGTTGATGGACTCCATGCAGTCCTTGAAGCCCTGGCGGTCCTCCGCCTTGCGGATGGACTCGGGGCTGGTGCCCAGCAGCTTCACACCGTACTTGGCCAGGGTGCCGTTCTCATGGAGGGCCATGGCCAGGTTCAGGCCGGTCTGACCGCCCAGGGTGGGCAGGATGGAGTCGGGACGCTCCTTCTCAATGACCTGAGTGACGGAGGGGATGTTCAGAGGCTCGATATAGACGTGGTCAGCAATGTCCTTATCGGTCATAATGGTGGCGGGGTTGGAGTTGACCAACACCACCTCGATGCCCTCTTCCTTCAGGGCACGGCAGGCCTGGGTGCCGGCGTAGTCAAACTCAGCGGCCTGGCCGATGACGATGGGGCCGGAGCCCAGCACCAGTACTTTCTTGATTTCCGGATTCTTAGGCATTACTTGTCACCTCCCATGGAAGCGATGAAACGATCAAACAGATACTCAGTATCCTGAGGGCCAGGGCTGGCTTCAGGATGGAACTGGGTGGTAAAGCAGTTGGGGCGCTTGTAACGCAGGCCCTCACAGGTGCCGTCGTTGACGTTGATGTGGCTCACCTCAGCCACAGCGGGGTCCACGGAGTCGGCCAGCACCATATAGCCATGGTTCTGGCTGGTAATGAATACCCGCTTGGCCTCCAGATCCCGTACGGGGTGGTTGCCGCCGCGGTGGCCATAGGCCAGGCGGCCGGTCTTGGCACCGGTGGCCAGCGCCATGAGCTGGTGGCCCAGGCACACGGCAAACAGGGGGATGTTGCTCTCGTAGAGCTTCTTCACCTCGGCGATGATACCAACATTGTCAGCAGGGTCGCCAGGGCCGTTGGAGAGCATCACACCGTCAAAGCCTCCGGAGAGCACGGTCTCAGCGGGAGTGGTGGCGGGGAACACGGTGACATGGCAGCCCCGGCGGCGCAGGCACTCGATCATGTTCTGCTTGACGCCGTAGTCCATCATGGCCACCTTATACTTCTCCTCGCCGTAAGCGGGGCAGTCCTCGGGCTCCTTGCGGGACACCCGCTCCACGGTGCCCTCCACCCGATAGGCCTTCAGCTTTTCCATAATCTCGGCCACATTAAAATGCTCCGCGCAGGTAATCATGCCATTCATGCTACCCTGGCTGCGGAGTATCTTGGTCAGCGCACGGGTATCCACACCTTCGATGCCCGTGATGTTATGTTTTTTCAAATAGCTGTCCAGGGTATCCTCGCAGCGGAAATTACTGCCCATGGGGGACAGATGACGTACCACAAAGGCCTCCGCCCAGGGGCGTCCGGACTCATTGTCCACACTGTTCACGCCGTAGTTTCCGATCAGAGGATAGGACATTACGATACCTTGCCCCGCATAAGAGGGGTCGGTCAGGATCTCCTGATATCCGGTCATGGAGGTGTTGAACACCATCTCACAGATCCGGTCGGAGGTGCTGCCGATGCTGGTCCCGGAAAATACGCTTCCGTTGGCCAAGATCAAAGTCGCTTTCATCAATTCTCTCACACGCCCTTCCGTTCCAGTTCACTTTTTTCTGTCGCAAAAACGCAATGCTCAAAGTGTTTCAAGATATTGTATCGAAAATTCTTATACAATGCAAGAGGCATCTGTTATTTTTTCGAAATCTTTCTCCCTGCTTTTTTCCAAGGAATATCTGGCGCAAAATTTGGGCAAACTGGACAAACAATACTCGCCGGGAGGGAAGGAAATGTTTACCGGTTTTGTGCGCACGGTGATCTTATATCTGGTTTTGATCGTGGGCATCCGCCTGATGGGCAAGCGGCAGGTGGGGGAGCTGGAACCCTCGGAGCTGGTGCTGTCCCTGGTCATCGCTGACTTGGCTGCGGTACCCATGCAGGATTTCGGCATCCCCCTTTTGGCCGGAGTGATCCCCATCCTCACCCTGCTGTCCCTGACCATGATCCTCTCTGTGCTCACCATGAAGCACGTGGGCTTTCGCGCTCTGCTGTGCGGACGGCCCAGCGTGATCATCCGCCGGGGCAAGCTGGACCAGGGGGAAATGCGCCGCAACCGCCTGACGGTGGATGAGCTGATGGAGGAGCTGCGCTGCCAGGGCTACGCCGACCCCTCCGTGGTCTGGTATGCCATTTTGGAGACCAACGGGCAGCTCTCCGTCCTCCCCAAGGCCCAGGAAAAGCCCCCCACCCTGGCCCAGTTAGGCCAGAATCCAACCGAGTCCGGGCTTCCCCTGGTCCTCATCAGCGACGGGCATGTACTGGAGCATAACCTTACCGCCCGTGGGGTGGACCGGAACTGGCTGGAAAAGGAGCTGGGGCGCCAGGGCTGCAGCGACCCCAGCGCCGTCTTTTTGATGACGCTGGATGAGACCGGCGGCGTCTATTTGGCGCCCAAACAGGAGGAGTAAGATGAAACGGCTTTGGATGGCGGTCTTTCTTCTGGCCGCGCTGTTGTCTTTGTGTCTGGTCAACGCCTGGTATTCTCTCACCCTCACCCGGCAGCTGTCTGAGCAGCTGGACCAGGCCCAGGCCCTGGTGGAGCAGGACCAGTGGGATCAGGCCCGCTCCATCACCCAGGAGGTTTACGACAGCTGGAACGGCCACCACTTTTACCTGCATGTCTTTCTGCGCCACTCGGACACCGACCAGATCCTGCGCACCTTCCGCCAGGTGATCCAGTACCTGGATTTGGAGGAGCTGGACCAGTACGCCGCCGCCAATGCGGACCTGGTGGCCCAGCTGGAACTGCTCTCCGAGATGGAGCAGCCCAGTCTGGTCAATATTTTATAAATAAAACAAGAGGACAGCTCAGACAGAGCCGTCCTCTTGTTTGTCCGATTTGATTATTCCACCGTGACACTCTTGGCCAGGTTCCGGGGCTTGTCGATGTCACACCCCCGCATCAAAGCCACGTAGTAGGCAAACAGCTGCATGGGGATGACCTCCAGGGAGGGCAGGAACATGGGGTTGACCTCCGGGATGGTCATGGCGCTGTCCACCAAGCTCTCCAGAGCCTCTTTGTGGTTTTCACAGGCGATGCCGATGACGTCGGCTCCCCGGGCCTTGACCTCCTTGACGTTGCTCATGAGCTTTTCAAACAGCTCGTTCCACCCCGCCAGAGCCACCACCAGGGTGCCGTCCTCAATGAGGGAGATGGTGCCGTGCTTAAGTTCACCGGCGGCGTAGGCCTCGGAGTGGATATAGGAGATCTCCTTGAGCTTCAGGGAGCCCTCCAGGCCCACGGCGTAGTCGATGTTGCGGCCGATAAAGAAGACCGAGTTGTGGTTAAAGTAGATGGAGGCGTAGTACTGGATTTTCTCCGTGTCCTTCAAGATGGCCTCCGCCTTGGCGGGCAGAGCGCGCAGCTCCTCCACAAGAGCGTGGTACTCCTCCTCACTCACCCGGCCCAGCAGGTCGGCAAAATAGAGACCCAGCAGATAGACCACCGCCAGCTGGGTGGAGTAGGCTTTGGTAGTGGCCACGGCGATCTCCGGCCCAGCCCAGGTGTAGAGCACGTCGTCCGACTCCCGGGCGATGGTGGAACCTACCACGTTGACAATGGACAAAATCCGGGCCCCCAGCCGCTTGGCCTCCCGCATGGCGGCCAGCGTGTCAATGGTCTCGCCCGACTGACTGATGACCAACGCCAGGGTATGTTTGGTCACAATGGGGGCGCAGTACCGGAACTCAGAGGCCAGGGTGACCTCCACCGGGATGCGCAGCAGCCGCTCCAAAATGTACTTGGCGGCCATACCCACGTGGTAGGAGGAGCCGCAGGCAATGACGTACAGCCGGTCCAGGTCCTCCAGTTCCTCCTTGGTGATGGTCACATCGTCCAGCACCACTTTGCCGTCCCGCAGGCGGGGAGAGATGGTGTCCCGGATGGCCTTGGGCTGCTCCATGATCTCTTTGAACATGAAGTGCTCATAGCCGCCCTTTTCCGCCGCTGAGATCTCCCAATCCACGTGGGAGGTCTCCTTCTCCACTGGCTGGACCAGGGAGTTATACACCTTGACTCCATCCGGGGTGAGCACCGCCATCTCGCCGTCATCCAGGTAGCAGACCTCCCGGGTGTAGCGAATGAGAGCGGTAACGTCGCTGGCCAGCATGGTAAAGCCCTGACCCAGGCCCAGGATCAGGGGGGAATCCTTACGCACCGCCACCAGCTTATCCGGCTCGTCGGCGCACACAATGCCCAGGGCATAGGCCCCCTGAATCCGGTGGAGCACCTTGGACACCGCGTCCAGCAGGTCCCCCTTGTAGTAGTAGTCCAGCAGCTGGGCCACCACCTCGGTGTCGGTCTCCGAGACAAACTGGACCCCCTTGGACTCCAGGAATTTCTTTAACTTCGCGTAGTTTTCAATGATACCGTTGTGTACCACCGCCATGCGGCCGGACTGGCTCACCTGGGGGTGGGAGTTTACGTCGTTGGGGGCTCCGTGGGTGGCCCAGCGGGTGTGGCCCACTCCCATCAGGCCGGGGACGTCCTGCCCCTCCCGGGTCAGGTCCCGCAGCACCTGGAGACGGCCCTTGGCCTTCACCACCTGCAAGCCCTTTTCTGCATCGTACACCGCCAGGCCCGCCGAGTCATAGCCCCGGTACTCCAGCCTGGACAGCCCATCCAGCAAAATAGGGGCTGCCTGTTCCTTGCCGATAAAACCAACGATTCCACACATATTGACTGTTCCTCCTAAAACTTGGATCTGGAGGGCAAACTCGCAGCCATTTGAACCTCGTTATCCGGTCCCAGCCCTTCTGTTTTGCGGTCACCCGCATATTTGTAGGCTGAGTACGCGCCCGGACCGGGCACGGAAGGGCATCCGCCGAATTTACGGGACAGAGCGCTGTCCTTTCGATACTCCCTTCTCCTCGTCGTCCTGCCCTGTGGGACAGGCGCTGGCGCTTTGTGATGGGATCGCCCCATAGCCTCCTTTCTCTCTGCGATATGGTATAAAAAAGCGCAGTGCGCCTTTTTATCAAAGCATTCTCCGGTCCTCCGGATTGATGGACCGGATGGGACGGCAGGGGTTGCCCACCGCCAGTACGTTTTCCGGGATATCCCGACTGACCACACTGCCCGCACCGATCACCGACCCGGAACCGATGGTCACCCCGGGCAGCACCACCACGTTGCCCCCGATCCACACGTTGTCGCCTACGGTGATGGGTTTTGCAAACTCCAGCATCGCGTTGCGGGTGGGATAGTCCAGGGGGTGTCCGGCAGTATAGAAGCCGCAGTTGGGGGCGATGAACACATTGTCTCCGAATGTCACCGGGGCGCAGTCCAGGATGACGCAGTTGTAGTTGGCAAAGAAGTTCTCGCCCACCTGGATGTAGCTTCCGTAGTCACAGCGGAACTGGGGATTGATGGCACAGTTCTTCCCCACCTTGCCAAGCAGCTGCCGCAGCACCTGCATCCGAAGCTCAGTCTCGGTCATGGGCAAAGCGTTGAGCTGGCGGCACAGCAGGTCGGCCCGGTGCCGCGCGGCATTCAGCTCGGGTTCATCCGCACAGTAGAGCTGCCCGGACAACATTTTCTCTCGCTCTGTCATCCTTTTCCATCTCCTTCACGGGATGTTATCCTGAAAAACAGCCCTATTATAGCGGCCATCCCGCCCCTCGTAAAGAGAATTTAACGAAAAATAATTTTTATTTTGATTTCTTTATGAAATATGTTTTCAGCCCCATCCCAACAAAAACACCGCCCTTCCAACATTGGGAAGAGCGGTGTCTTTTGTATTTTTATTTGGCTTACCGGCCCAGCATGGTACGGATGCGGGCCACGGCCTCCTTGGTAGCGTCGGCATCGCCGAAGGCGGTCAGGCGGATATACCCCTCGCCGCTGGGACCAAAGCCCGCGCCGGGAGTGGTGACCACGTTGGCCTCTTTCAGCAGCTTGTCAAAGAACTCCCAGGAGCCCATGCCGTCAGGAGTCTTGAGCCAGATGTAGGGGGCGTTCACGCCGCCAAAACAGGTGAGACCCGCCTCGGTCAGGCCCTCCCGGATGACCCGGGCGTTCTCCTGATAATAAGCGATGGTCTCCTTGATCTGACGCTGACCCTCCTCAGTGTAGACGGCGGCAGCGCCCCGCTGGATCACATAAGGCACGCCGTTGAACTTGGTGCACTGGCGGCGGTTCCACAGGGCGTTGAGCTTGGCCCCGTCCCGCTCCAGCTCCATGGGCACCACGGTGTAGGCGCAGCGGTTGCCGGTAAAGCCGGCGGTCTTGGAGAAGGACCGGAACTCGATGGCGCAGGTGCGGGCCCCCTCGATCTCATAGATGGTGTGGGGCACGTCGTCCTGGGTGATGAAAGCCTCGTAAGCGGAGTCGTAGAGGATGACAGCCTTGTTCTCATTGGCGTAGTCCACCCAGGCCTTCAGCTGCTCCTTGGTAGCCACGGTGCCGGTGGGGTTGTTGGGGAAGCACAGGTAGATCATATCCACCTTCTCCTGGGGGATCTGGGGGGTAAACCCGTTCTCCTCCACGCAGGGCATGTAGACCAGCTTGGACCACTTGCCCAGTTCCTCCTGGAAGTCGCCGGCCCGGCCGGCCATGGCGTTGGTATCCACATACACGGGATAGACGGGGTCACACACGGCTACCACGTTGTCAGCGCCGAAGATGTCGCCGATGTTGCCGCAGTCGCTCTTGGCGCCGTCGGAGACAAAGATCTCGTTGGGCTTGATATCCACGCCCCGGGCGGCATAGTCGGTCTTGGCAATGGCCTCCCGCAGGAAGTCGTAGCCCTGCTCGGGACCGTAGCCGTGGAAGCCCTCAAAGGTGCCCATCTCATCCACTGCCTTGTGCATGGCTTCGATGACAGCGGGGGCCAGAGGCCGGGTCACGTCACCGATGCCCAGACGGATCATCTTGGCCTCGGGGTGCTCGGCGGTGTAAGCAGCCAGACGGCGGGCGATCTCAGAAAACAGATAGCTGCCGGGCAGCTTGAGGAAATTTTGGTTCACTTTGGTCATAGCGTACCGCTCCTTTGTGCCGTAAGGGCAAAGTTTCATGGTTGATATTATCCCCGATGCTCCCCCGGTTGTCAATCTAAATTTCCCCCTGGAACACGGTGCAGGCCGGGCCGGTCAACAGGATACGGCCGCTCTCCCGCTCCCACTCCACCTTCAGCTCGCCCCCGGGCAGCGCCACTGTGGCCCGCCGGTCACTCTGTCCGGACTTGACCGCCGCCGCCAGCACCGCGCAAGCTCCCGTCCCGCAGGCCAGGGTGGGGCCGCTCCCCCGCTCCCACACCCGCACCCGCAGCCGGTCCCGGGCCTCCACGGCTGCAAACTCCATGTTCCATTCCCCGGGAAAGGCCGGGTCCCGCCCCAGAGCCGCTCCCCGCACCTCCAGGTCGATCTCCTCCGGTTTCGGGCAGAAAATGACCCCGTGGGGATTGCCCATGTCCACCGGGTACACCGTCTCCCCCTGCACCTCCAGCGGCGGACTCAGTTTAGGCTCTCCCATATCCACCGTGACCTCCCGCACCTGTCCCCCCAGCACATGCAGGCGGAGAAACCGGGGTCCGGCGTCAGTATCGATGGTCAGGCAGGTCTTTCGGGTCAGGGCGTTGTCGTACACATACTTGCCCACGCACCGGATGCCGTTGCCGCACATGGCCCCTCGGGAACCGTCGGCGTTGTACATCTCCATGGTAAAGTCCCCCTCCCGGCCCGGCCGGATGCAGATGAGCCCGTCCGCCCCCACCCCAAAGTGGCGGTCCGACAGCTTTACTGCCAGCCCCGGCAGGTCCTCCGGGACCTCTTTGAGGCAGTTCAAATAGATATAGTCATTTCCCAGACCCTCCATTTTGGTAAAGCGCATGCCCGCTCCTTTCCCCGCTCAGCCCCTCCGGGCAGCACACGCCCGGACCTACACCGGAAAGCATATGCCCCTTTGCCCCCTCTTAGCACCCGCCCGCCGCTCCCCTCCTGTTTTCCCGTCCTTTTTCCTCTTTTGTGAATTTTTCCACATCCGCCCCCAGCTGATTTGGAAAGTTTGTCGCAATCCAAACTTGAAAAATTGCGGTTTGGGTAGTATCGTATTATTATTATTCGGGCGCGGCCTCAGGACCGCACCACACTACGGCAAGTGGGGCAAGGACGTCCACCCAGGGCGGTCTTGTCTTCTTTTTTACCCCGGCACCGTCAAAATCAGAGGAAAGGGTTTGAGACAATGAGCGATAAAATCACGGAGATCTTTGGCTCCAACGTGTTCAGCACCTCGGTCATGCAGGAGCGCCTGCCCAAGAAGGTCTTTGCTGAAGTCATGGACGTGATGGAACACGGCGGCAACATCAGCATCGCCACTGCCGACATCGTGGCCAACGCCATGAAGGATTGGGCTGTTGAGAAGGGCGCCACCCACTACACCCACTGGTTCCAGCCTCTTACCGGCATCACCGCCGAGAAGCACGACGCCTTTATGACCCGCCCCGAGGACAGCAAAACCCTCCTGCAGCTCACCGGCAAGCAGCTCATCATGGGCGAGTCCGACGCCTCCTCCTTCCCCTCCGGCGGCCTACGCTCCACCCACTACGCCCGGGGCTACACCGCCTGGGATATGACCTCCCCTGCCTTTGTCAAGGAGATGACTGCCGGCACCATCCTGTGCATCCCTACCATCTTTGTCTCCTATAACGGTGAGGCGCTGGACAAAAAGACCCCCCTGCTGCGCTCCATGGAGGCCATCAACACCCAGGGTCTGCGCATCCTGCGTCTGTTCGGCAACACCCAGGCTCAGAAGGTCTTCCCCTCGGTAGGCCCTGAGCAGGAGTACTTCCTGGTAGACCGTGAGAAATATCTCAACCGCCGGGATCTCATCTACACCGGCCGCACCCTCTTCGGTGCTCCCGCCCCCAAGGGCCAGGAGCTGGACGACCAGTACTTCGGCGTTATCCGTGAGCGGGTGGGCGACTTCATGTCCGACCTGAACCAGGAGCTGTGGAAGCTGGGCATCCCCGCCGTCACCCAGCACAATGAGGTGGCCCCCGCCCAGCACGAGATGGCCCCCATCTACACCATGTGCAACCTGGCCGTGGACCAGAACCAGCTGACCATGGAGACCATGAAGCGGGTAGCTACCCGTCACGGTCTGGTGTGCCTGCTCCACGAGAAGCCCTTTGCCGGCGTCAACGGCAGCGGCAAGCACAACAACTGGTCCATCGGCACCGATACCGGTGAGAACCTGCTGGACCCCGGCGATACCCCCAACGAGAACCTCCAGTTCCTGCTGGTCCTCTCCTGCATCATGAAGGCCGTGGACGTCCACGCCGACCTGCTGCGCCAGTCCGCCTCCTGTGTGGGCAACGAGCATCGTCTGGGCGGCCAGGAGGCTCCCCCCGCCATCATCTCCATCTTCCTGGGCGACCAGCTGGAGAGCGTAGTGGAGCAGATCGTCTCCAACGCGGACTCCATTAAGCTGCTGGCCACCGGCAAGCTGGACTCCGGTGTATCCACCGTTCCTGTTCTCAACCGTGACGCCACCGACCGCAACCGCACCACTCCCTTCGCCTTTACCGGCAACAAGTTCGAGTTCCGCATGGTGGGCTCTTCCGACTCCATCGCCGACGCCAACACCACCCTCAACGCCATCGTGGCCGAGGCCCTGTGTCAGGCCGCCGATGAGCTGGAAGCTGCCGACGACTTCTCTACCGCCTGCATGCAGGTCATCCACCGCAACATGACCGAGCATCAGCGCATCATCTTCAACGGCGACGGCTACTCTGAGGAGTGGGTCCAGGAGGCCGCCCGCCGCGGTCTGCCCAACCTGCCCTCCCTGGTGGACGCGGTGCCCGCGCTCACCACCCAAAAGGCTATCAACCTGTTCACCCGCTTTGGCATCTACACGCCCCAGGAGCTGGAGGCCCGGGCTGAGATCATGTACGAGACCTACATCAAGGTCATCAAGATCGAAGCCAACACCATGATCCATATGGCCGCCAAGCACTACATCCCCGCCGTCATCCACTACACCACTCGCCTGGCTCAGTCCATCAACGCCGTGGCCTCCGCCTGCCCTCAGGCCGAGCTGTCGGTGCAGCGCAAACTGCTGCAGGAGGTAAGCCGCTACCTGGCCGACGCCTCCACCGCCCTGGAGCAGCTCAAGCCCCTGATGGGCCGGGTAGACTCCATCGACGGGGTCAAGGAGATGGCTCTGGCCTACCACGACGCGGTGGTGCCCGCCATGGACGCCCTACGCTACCCCATCGACACTCTGGAGCTGATGGTGGACAAATCCATCTGGCCTGTCCCCACCTACGGCGATCTGATGTTCGAAGTTTAAAAGGATATAACAAAATTGCCCGCCAGCCGGCGGGCAATTTTTTATGGGCATTTTTCCTTTCCAGCCTTTTTCTCGCATCGTCCATTCTTTTTCGACACAGTCTAGGCTGGGAGGTGATCCACGTTGGAAGACAGCGAAGCACTTTTGCGTTTTATTCACAAAAATGCCGCCATGGGCGTCGGCACTCTGCCCCAGGCCCTCTCTCTGCCCCAGAGCCGGGCTATGACCTCCGCCCTTCAGGACCAGCTGCGGGAGTACCGCTCCATCGCCGCCCGGTCCCAGAGCTACGCCAAGGAGAAGGGTCTTCATCTGAAAGGTCCGGGCAGTGCCGCGCTGACCATGTCGGGAATGATGCTCCGGGCCCAGACCGCTCTGGACCCCTCCACTTCCAAATTGGCGGAGATGATGATCCAGGGCAGCACCATGGGCACGGTGGAGATGACCCGACGTCTGCATCAGCTCTCGGATCAGTCTGACCCGGAACTGGTCTCGCTGGGCCGGCAGTTGTTACAGACAGAAGAACAAAACATTCAACAGATGAAGCGCTTTTTGTGAAAAACTGCCCGCGGTCAGGCCGCGGGCAGTTTTTCAATTCTTATTTGTCCTTCAGCAGCTTGTTGAGCTCCTGCATAAAGGTATTGATGTCCTTGAACTGACGATAGACCGAAGCAAAGCGTACATAGGCCACCTCGTCCACCTTTTTCAGGCGCTCCATCACCAGCTCGCCGATCTGGGCGGAGCTGACCTCCCGCTCCATCTCGTTTTGCAGCTTCTGCTCGATCTCGTTGACGATGCCCTCCAGGGTCCCCACCGACACCGGCCGCTTCTCACAGGCCCGGATCAAACCGCCCATGACCTTGTTGCGGTCAAAGCTCTGGCGGCTGCCGTCCCGCTTGACCACCACCAAAGGCAGGCTCTCCACCGTCTCATAGGTGGTAAACCGCTTATGGCAAGACAGGCACTCCCGGCGGCGGCGGATACTGGCTCCCTCCTCAGCGGGGCGGGAATCCACCACTTTACTCTCCAGATAGGCGCAATAGGGGCATTTCATTGGCAGTTCCTCCCAATTCAGGCGTCTTTGTTTTAGTGTAGCACATTTTTTCCTGCTGTGGTAGTCCCCACCGAAATTTATTTTCTTCTCCGGTGCTGTTTTTCTTCTCTGGGACATACCAGTGAAGTGGAGGTGACGCCATGTCCGTCCTGCACATACTGACCCAGCATCTCTGGTGCCCCTGGCTGCTGGGGGGCTTTCTGCTCACCGGGCTGGTCTACTCTCTTGGTTCGGGGTTTTTCCCCTTTTTCCACGCCCGGCTGTGGCTTGGTACCACGCTGGGCAGTCTGTTTCATTCCTCCAAGGCGAAAAATGGAGGCGGCCTGTCCTCCATCCAGGCCCTGGCCACCGCTCTGGCCTCCACCATGGGGACGGGCAGTATCGCCGGGGTGGCCGCCGCCCTGTGTCTGGGCGGTCCAGGGGCAGTCTTTTGGATGTGGGTATCCGCCCTGCTGGGGATGATGACCAGCTGCGGGGAAAAGCTGCTGTCTGTGCGCTACCAGCGCCCAGCTCCCGGCGGCGGCCGCCAGGGCGGTCCTATGTTCTATCTGCGGGATGGGGTGGGCTCTCCCCTGCTGGCGGTCTGGTTCTCTCTGGCCTGTCTCCCCGCCACGCTGGCTGGGGGCGGGATGGTCCAGTCGGGTTCCATCGCCGCCTCCCTCCACGGAGCCTTTGGCTGGCCGCCCCTGGCCATCGGCCTGGGCACCGTGGCTGCGGCGGGGATGATCCTTACCGGAGGACTGGGCCGCATCGCCCGGGTATCCCAGGCTCTGGTCCCCGCCATGGCCCTGCTTTATCTGGGTGGAGGCGCGCTGGTGCTGCTGCTGCGCTGGCAGCAGGTTCCTCAGGCCCTCTCTCTCATTTTCCGCTGCGCCTTCACACCCCAGGCCGCTCTGGGAGGCGGTCTGGGCTGGACAGCGGCGGAGGCTCTGCGCCACGGGGTGGCCCGGGGAGTGTTCACCAATGAGGCGGGTTTGGGCACCTCAGCCATGGCCCACGGCGCCGCCGAAGTGGATCACCCCGCCCGTCAGGGCATGTGGGGCATTTTTGAGGTGTTCTTCGCTACCCTGCTCACCTGTACCCTCACCGCCCTGGTCATTCTGGTGGGGGGTGTATACCAGCCGGAGACAGTACTCTCTCAGCTGCGCCAGGGCACGCTCCCCGACTGGGCCTTGGGCGTTCCCCTTACCGCCCGCTCCTTTTCCGCCGTACTGGGGGAGGCAGGGGCATGGATCGTTTGGATCAGCCTGCTGCTGTTTGCCTTCTCCTCCATTCTCGGCTGGAGCTACTACGGTCAGCAGAGCCTGCGCTTCCTCACCGACGGAGACCGCCTCCTCCCCCTGTACCGTGCTGTCTTTTTGGGATGTGTAGTCCTGGGGGCCTGCGTGAACAGCGCAGGACTTTGGCAGCTGGTGGACCTGTGCAATGCCCTGATGGCCATTCCCAACCTGCTGGCTCTGTTTCTGCTGGCGCCTCAGGCCCTGCGCCTGCTGCGGCAATGGGTTCAGCAACAAAATGCCCCGGTGTGACATGTCACACCGGGGTATTTTGCTTCGTTTAATCCAGACAGAACATGGGGCGGGCCTCATCAAACAGGTCCACCATACCGCAGTAGTTGAGGGTCTCATAGGTCTCCAGCCACTGCTGCTGTTCCTCATTGAGCTCCTCCCGTTCCAGATACTCCCCATCTGCCGTGAGGATCCCCACCGGGGTGATGGCAGGCATCTCCTCATAGAGTTGAGAGAGGAAGTTCATGAAACCGGTCAACGGCATCCCTGTCAGCTGGGCGGTGAGTACGCCCAGATAGTTGGGGCTGATCATTAACCCCTCCTGCTCCTCAATATCATAGTTGGTCCAGATAAAGAAGGGGACCTGGTACTGCTGCATGACCTCTTCGGTGGTACGCTCCGAGAGAGGCTTTCCGTAGAGTTTTTCATAAAACGCGTTTTTCAGAGGCGGCTGGTGATCACCGAAGAAGACGATCATGGTGGGCTCACTGCTCTGTTCGTAGTGGGCCACCAGCTGCTCCAGCGCCTGGTCGCTCTCCAGCACCAGAGATAAGTACTGCTCCGAGGAGTAGTCCGCCTGGCGCAGTTCGTCAGATACAGTTACGGTTTTCTCCAGGTTGTTCCAGCCCTGGGCGTAGCTGCTGTGGTTCTGCATAGTGACGTTGAAGATGAAGTTGGGGTCTCCCTGCTCCGCATCGGTGATCTGGAAGATGGTCTCATAGTCCGACTGGTCGGAGATGTAGTTGCGGATAAGGTAGGCGTTGTCCACGTCCTCCTGGTAGAGCTGGTTATCAAAGCGCATGTTGTTATACACGATGGGCCGGTTCCATCCCGAGGACTTATAGGGGTGAAAGGCGGTGGTTTCATAGCCGTTCACCCCAAACAGGGATGCCAGGGATGGCATCCCCTCTTTGGTGTAGAGCTGGTAGGCTACCGTGTGGGGAGGCTGGAAGATGGTGGAGAACCCGGTGAGGTATTCAAACTCCACGCTGGCAGTACCTCCTCCGGTGACGGGGGAGTACATCCAGCCTTTAATGGTGTTCTCACTGAGGGAGTGAAGGAAGGGGGTGGGGTCCTGAGAGACCTCCAGATTGTCAAAGATGGTCAGGTCGGAGAAGGACTCATTCATGACCACAATGATATTGATGGGCTTGGTCGTGTCCACATTTTCTTCCACACCGGGGTACTCGTCCATCAGTTTCAGCACAAGGTCATGGCTGTAATCATCGGGCTTATCCACCGAGCTATACCGCAGGGCCACCGTGAAATTCAAGAGAAAGCCGTTGGCCTGGGTGACCCACTGCTGGGTATAGATCCCCAGGGCAGGCAGCATGCCGGTAAAGAAGAAGGCAAACGAGTAGCCGATGCAGAAAACCCAGCCCACAATTCCCACCGGCAGAGGCAGCTTGTCCCGCTTGGGCTGCGGCTGGCACATCCACACCAAAAACAGGTAAGCTACCAGCAGCACCGCCGCCTGCTCCATATAGGTATCAATGGAAAAGTCAAAGGCGTCGGCCACATTGGCCGCCGTCTTCCAGCTGGCCACATCGGCAGGAAACAAAATGCGGCCCCGGAAGCGCAGTACATAGTGGTTTACCAGTCCAATCACAAAACTCAGACAGATGGCCAGTCCGGCTGCCCGGCGGCGGCGCCCCAGCACCAGCCGGCACACAAAGAACAGGATGTAATACCAGACCAGATTCATCAGCACCTGCCAGGCCTGCAGGTCGGAAAACACATCGTTCTGGTTGAGGATCTCCACCATCCAGAAGGCTGCCCAGGGTCCCAGCAGGAATACCAGTCTGGACATCCATTTCCATGGCTGGCTGCGCAAGTCGGCCACCAGCCGCGGGAACGTATCGCGGTACAATAAAGCTCTCATAGGATCTCCTTTGGCGGTCTGAACCGCCTGTGGTATCAAAGCGGCAGTTCCATTGCGCTGCCGCTACCTTTTAGAATAAAACTTTTCAAAAATTTTGCAAGATATTTTCCGGAATTTCACTCTTGTCCTGTTAGACGCAAACGGAGCGGGAAGGTTTCCTTCCCGCTCCCATTTTTCTTTATTTGCTGTAAATCCGGGCAACCCGGGGGCTGAGCTGGGCAGTCAGTCCGCATCCCTCGTCCTCTCCCACCAGCAGGGCCACCTCCTGAGAGGCCAGCAAGTTTCCCTGTTCGTCCCAGCCAAACAGGGTCACCGGGTCGCCCACCCGACAGGGAATGCCGGTGACGTCCACCAGAGTCTGGTCCATGCAGCAGGCCATCAGCCGGGCCCGCTCTCCTCCTACCAGCACCGGCCCATGGACCCGCACCAACTCTTCACTGAGCCCGTCGCCGTATCCCACGGCGATGGTAGCCACAGTGGAGTCCCGCTCCAGAAATACCTTTCCGCCGTAACCCAGGGGCGAGCCGGCCTGGAGAGTACGAAGGCCGGTGATCCAGGTGCGCCAGGTGGCCGTCTCACTCACCCGTCCGGTGGGCTGAGTGGGGTGGTCCATGTACAGCCGCCGGCCGATGCGCACCCCGTCCAGCCGGTACTGGGGGAACTGCTCGTGGGCAGCGCTGGCCGAAATGTGCCGCAGGGGGATCTCCATTCCTCCCGCCTGCAGCTGCTCCACACCTTCCAGAAACAGCTCATACTGCTGCTGGGTCCGCTCTGTGTCCTCCAGGTCGGCAAAGTGGCTGAAGGCGCCCATGATCTGGAAGTGATTCCGGGCGCTTCGCCACTCCTCCAGCAGATGGGCCAGCTCCGCCCCTGGCATTACGCCGGTGCGGTTGAGCCCGGTCTCGATCTTGATTTGAATTTTTACCCGCCGGCCTGCCGACTGTCCCAGCAGTGCCAGCACCGGAAGAAGCTCCAGCCGTCCCACCGACAGCGTGAGGTCCAGCTCCACCGCTGCGCGCAGCAAATGGGCGGGCACACCGCCCAAGATCAGGATCTCCCGGGTGATGCCCGCCTGGCGCAGGGTCGCGCCCTCCCCCACCTGTGCCACCGCTAAAGTGGTGATCTGGGGAAATTCCTCCATAACATGGCCCATGGCCTCCAGCCCCAGGCCATAGGCGTTATCCTTCAGCACAGGGATCAGCTGCGCTCCCTGCAGCTCTTCCAGAACGGTAGCCACGTTGCGCCGTACTCGTTTCATATCCACAGATAAAATCGAATTATTCAAAATAATATTCATTTTTCTTTCTGTCTCCCTCTCGCCGAACAAACCTCCGTCCCCCGGTGATCTGCCCCATTCCTCGAAAGATTTTTTATTGTCACCTGATTATATCCTCTTTTTCTCCCTGTTTCAACCGGAAATTACCGCCCCGTGTCATTTGTGCTAAAAAAATTTATTCCAGCGCTCACTTTTTGCATAGTTATCTATTGACGTTGAATATTTTTCGGTGGTATACTCTTACACAACCTATCCAAGCCCGGTGGGCCTGGATGAATGGTATGTAAAGGAGATTATGCAAAATGAAAAAGAATGTTCTTGCTCTGTCCCTGGCTCTGGCCCTGGGTCTTGGGCTGACCGCTTGTTCCAGCAGCAATGGCGGTTCCGCTTCTAATTCTGGCTCCAACACCGATACCTCCGGCTCCCAGAGCAGCACCAGCGGCTCCAACACCGGCGCTGAGAAGCTGGTCCTGGGCACCTCCGCTGACTATCCTCCCTTCGAGTTCCACGTCCTTCAGGACGGCGAGGACAAGATCGTGGGCATCGACGTGTTCCTGGCCCAGCAGATCGCCGAGGATATGGGCGCTGAGCTGGAGATCAGCGACATGGACTTTGACATGCTGCTCAACCTGATGAACAAGGGTGATGTGGACATGGTCATCGCCGCCATGGAGCTCAAGGATGACCGTGCTGCCGCCGCTGACTACTCCGACCCCTACTACACCGATGAGGCTCCCCTCATTGTTGTGAGAAAGGCTGACCTGGATCAGTACAAGACCCTGGAGGACTTCTCCGGCAAGACCGTGGGCGCCCAGACCGGCACCACCAAGGCTGACATCGTCCTGGGCACCGATCCCGAGAAGCCCCACATGACCGATGTGCAGGACCTGCTGCTGCCCAAGGTCACCGATCTGATTGCTCAGCTCCAGTTTGAGAAGTGCGACGCCGTGGTTCTGGACGCCGCTGTGGCTCAGAAGTACGTGGCCTCCAACGACGAGCTGGCCATCGTCGAGAGCATCGACCTGGGTGAGGCTGCTGAGCCCTACCGTGTGTGGGTTGCCAAGGGCGATCCCAAGGGTCTGCTGCCCTCCATCAATGAGACCATCGCCAAGGTGACTGCCGAGGGCGGCGCTATGACCGACTTCATCGAGCAGGCCAACGATCTGGTTTCTCAGGCTCAGTAAATTCTTTTCGTTCTATCTGCCGTGCAAAGCCGCATTTGCGGCTTTGCACGGTTGTGTATTGGGAATTTTGAAAGAAAGATAAGGGAGTACAACTATGCTTGAATCCTTCCTCCAAATGTTTACCAATCCCGGTCCCGCCAGCTTCATCAACTTCACCTTCCTGCCCAAGTACACCTTCTATTTTGTACAGGGCGTGAAGTACACCCTGATGCTGTCTGTTGTGGCGGTGCTGCTGGCCGTGATCCCCGCCCTTTTGCTGGCCCTGATGCGGCTGAGCAAAAGCCGCATTATCCGCTGGATCTCCGGCGCTTACATCGCCATCTTCCGCTCCACGCCTATGCTGGTGCAGCTGTACATCATCTATCTGGGTGTATTCTCCTTCATTGAGGTGCCCAAGATGACCATTTTCGGCTTCTTGCGTCTGGATCTGTTTATCCCCAGCGTAGTGGCTCTGGCGCTGAACAGCTCCGCCTACGTGGCTGAGATCTTCCGGGCCGGTATTCTGGCGGTGGATGCAGGCCAGACCGAGGCCGCCCGCTCTCTGGGCCTGTCCTCCTGGCAGTCCATGCGTCTGGTAGTTCTGCCCCAGGCGGTCAAGAATGTACTCCCTGCCCTGGCCAACGAGGTCGTCACCATGGTGAAGGAGTCCTCCATCTGCTCCGTGATCGGCGTGTACGACCTGATGTGGGGCGCAAAGACGGTCATTACCAACTCCTACATCGCAGTGGGTCCCCTGGTCCTGGCTGCTATCATCTACTTCTGCATCAACTTCCCCGCCAGCAAGGCCATCGAGGCCATTGAAAGGAGAATGCGTCGTGGCGACAAGCGCTGAGCTCATCCGTGTTGAGCACGTCATCAAGGAATACAACCACGGAGCGGTGAAGGCCCTTAACGACTGCTCCCTCTCCATCCAGAAGGGCGAAGTGGTTGCCATCATCGGCCCCTCCGGTTCCGGTAAGTCTACTCTGCTGCGGTGCCTGAACCTGCTGGAGGTCCCCTCCAGCGGACACATCTACTTCAACGGCGTGGACATCACCGACAAGAAGGTGGACATCAACCTCCACCGCCGGAAGATGGGCATGGTGTTCCAGCACTTCAACCTCTTCCCCCACATGACGGTGAAGAAGAATATCACTCTGGCACCCGTTCAGCTGGGTCTGAAGAAACAGGATGAGGCCGACGCTCAGGCCATGAAGCTGCTGGAGCGCATCGGCCTGGCCGACAAGGCGGATGAGTATCCCAACATGCTCTCCGGCGGCCAGAAGCAGCGTATCGCCATCGTCCGCGCTCTGGCTATGGAGCCTGAGGTCATGCTCTTTGACGAGCCCACCTCCGCTCTGGACCCGGAGATGGTGGGCGAGGTTCTGGACCTGATGCGGGACCTGGCCCACGAGGGCATGACTATGGCGGTGGTTACCCACGAGATGGGCTTTGCCCGTGAGGTAGCCAGCCGGGTCATCTTCATGGACAGCGGCGCTATCCTGGAGGAAAACTCCCCTCGTTTTCTGTTTGATTCCCCTCAGAACCCCCGTACTCAGGCCTTCTTGAGCAAGGTTTTATAAAAAATATCCGCGGCAGATCGTTTGATCTGCCGCGGTTTTTTATGTGTTTTCCGGCACTGCCTTTTTTTCAGGTCTTCTGAATCGCTGGACAAACCCGATGATCTGTCCTGACAAAAGCACCGTCAGCAGGGAGCAGGCCAGGCGCTTGAGGTCGATATAGCTCACCGACAGCCCCAGCACCACCAGATCGGTGATCAGGTAGGCCCACTGAATGTTCCAGTGCGTGACCGCTGACATGCTCATAGCCAGGGCATCGTCGCCGCCGGGCGCTCCTCCCGCCCGGACGCTGAGCCCCACGCCGATCCCTACGAACAGAGCGCCCAGTACCGCCGCCAACAGGGGGTATTGGGCCAGCTCGGGCCAGATGGGGTCGAACTGCTCAAACAGGGCATAGAACAAGGAAAATCCGCCGCCGGCAATGATGGAGTAGCCAATAAACTCCTTGCCCAGCAGGCGCCATCCCATCCAATAGCACACGGCATTGAGCACCAAACCTGTCACCGCCGGTGAAATTCCAAACCAGTGGTGCAGCAACAGGGTCATACCCAACACGCCGCCCTCGGTCACACCAGATAAGGCGTGCACATTGTAAAGGCCAAAGGCTAAGATTGCGCTGCCCAGCAATGCCAGCAGACACTTCTTTGGCTTCAACAGGGAAAACAAAATAACAACTCCTTTTATCCCGTCTGTTTTCATTATATCTGTTTTCCCCATTTTTGGCAACAGTTATTGGCTGTTTATATCATCTTCGCCCTTTTTCACAATTATTTTCCACTTCTCGCCATATTCCATATTTTCATGCGGGCGGGAAGCAAAAAGTCGGGCCGGACATTTTGTCCGACCCGACTGGTGCTTATTTCGCTTAGTAGTTCTCAGCCTTCAGCTGGAAGTAATCCTTGGGATGAGCGCACACAGGGCACACCTCGGGAGCCTGCTTGCCCACGTGGATGTGGCCGCAGTTGCTGCACTGCCAGATCATGTCGCCGTCACGGGAGAAGACCAGGCCGCCCTCCACATTGGCCAGCAGCTTGAGGTAACGCTCCTCGTGCTCCTTCTCGATCTTGGCAACCTCGGAGAACAGGAACGCGATGTGGTCAAAGCCCTCCTCCTTGGCCTCCTTGGCCATGGTGGCATACATGTCGGTCCACTCGTAGTTCTCACCCTCGGCGGCAGCCTTCAGGTTCTCGGAAGTGGTGCCGATGCCGCCCAGCAGCTTGAACCAGATCTCAGCGTGCTCCTTCTCGTTGGCAGCGGTCTCCTCAAAAATCTTGGAGATCTGCACATAGCCGTCCTTCTTCGCCTTGGAGGCAAAGTAGGTGTACTTGTTGCGGGCCTGGGACTCTCCGGCAAAAGCGGTCCACAGGTTCTGCTCGGTCTTGCTACCCTTCAGTTCAGGCATCGTAAGTTCCTCCCTTAAAAAATATTTAATGCGAATAATTCTTGTTTAACTAGTTACATTATAGCAACTGCCCAAAGCTTTGTCAATCACTCTTTGGTTTTTTTAAGAAAAATCCCCCTTCAGTATTCCCAGATACTGAAGGGGGGATTCTACGTTTTTTCCCGTTTTTACACGCGCTTCCAGGAGGCGCCGCCGGGCACGTCGGTGATCTCAATGCCCTGAGCCTTCAGCTCATCCCGGATCTGGTCAGCCTTGGCAAAATCCTTGGCTTTCTTGGCCTGATAGCGCTCCAGCACCAGGGCGTCCACAGCAGGGTCACCCTCGCCGGTGATGGTGTAGTCGCCGGCAGAAGTGGTCTTCTGGGCAGCCTGCTCCTTGCGCACCTGAGCCGCCTTCTCCAGCAGGGACAGGGACAGCACCTGGTCAAAGTCGCCCAGGATGGCCAGCTTGGTGGCGTCGTCGGCCTTAGCCTTCAAGGCGTCGTACAGCAGGGTCACCGCCATGGATGTGTTCAGGTCGTTGCCAACCTGCTGCAGGAACTTCTCCCGGTACTCCTGCACCACCGCCTGGTCGGGCTCGCCGCCCTCCTTCAGGGCCGCGATGCGCTTGATGAGCTTCTGGTAAGCGCCCTGGGCGTTGTCCAGGTTCTCCCAGGAGAACACCAGGCCCTTGCGGTAATGGGACTGCAGGCAGAAGAAACGGTAGCTGAGAGGATCATAGCCCTTCTCCTCCAGCAGGGAGACGGTCAGGAACTCACCCTTGGACTTGGACATCTTGCCGGAATTGGTGTTCAGGTGGTGGACATGGAACCACTGCTTGCACCAGGGGTGACCCAGGTAGCTCTCGGACTGGGCGATCTCGTTGGTGTGGTGGGGGAAGGCATTGTCGATGCCGCCGCAATGCAGGTCCAGATACTCGCCGTTATATTTCAGGGAGATGCCGGAGCACTCAATGTGCCAGCCGGGATAACCCACGCCCCAGGGGGAGTCCCACTTCAGGGCCTGGTCCTCAAACTTGGACTTGGTGAACCACAGCACGAAATCGTTCTTGTTGCGCTTGTTGGAGTCCTCCTCCACGCCCTCGCGCACGCCGACTGCCAGGTCCTCCTCGTTGTGGTCGTTGAAGATGTAGTACCGATCCAGCTTGGAGGAGTCAAAGTACACGTTGCCGCCGGCCACATAGGCATAGCCCTTTTCCAGCAGCCCGGAGACGATCTTAATGTACTCATCAATGCAGCCGGTGGCGGGCTGGACGGTGTCGGGAGTCTTGATGTTCAGCTTGGCACAGTCGGAGAAGAAGGCGTCGGTGTAGTACTGGGCGATCTCCATGACGGTCTTGTGCTCCCGCTTGGCGCCCTTGAGCATCTTGTCCTCGCCGGTGTCGGCGTCGGAGCTGAGGTGGCCCACGTCGGTGATATTCATGACCCGGTTCACATCATAGCCGGAGTAGCGCAGGAACTTCTCCAGCACATCCTCCATAATGTAGGAACGCAGGTTGCCGATGTGGGCGAAGTGGTAGACGGTGGGGCCGCAGGTATACATCTCCACATGGCCGGGCGTGTGGGTGGTAAACTCTTCTTTTTTATGGGTGGCAGAATTATAAAGCAGCATAGCTGTCTCCTCCTTTTATCTCATGTTCTTGGGAACAAAGTTTCCGCTTTGGTACTGTTCATCCAGCAGACGCTCCACCAGCTCCAGCCGGGCAGAGAGAGCCTCAATACGCTCTTCCACCGGGTTTTCCACGCTTGTCTGGTCCACGTCGTCAGCATAGTGGGTGGTACGCCCGGCAATGCGGACGATCTGGGCGGGGATGCCTACGGCGGTGGCGTCCTCGGGCACCTCGCTGAGCACCACGGAGTTGGCCGCGATACGCGCTCCGTCTCCCACCTTGAAGGGGCCGAGGATTTTTGCTCCGCAGCCAATGAGCACGTTGTTTCCGATGGTGGGGTGGCGCTTGCCCTGGTCCTTGCCGGTGCCGCCCAGGGTGACTCCGTGGTAGAGAAGCACATCGTCTCCCACTTCGGCGGTCTCGCCGATGACGATGCCCATGCCGTGGTCAATGACGAACCGGCGGCCGATCTTGGCCCCGGGGTGGATCTCGATGCCTGTCCAGAACCGGTTCCACTGGGAGACGAACCGGGCTAAAAACTTCCAGTTATGGCAGTATAACCAGTGGGCCAGACGGTGATACAGGGTGGCGTGGACCCCCTGGTACAGCAAAAAGATCTCCAGCTTGGAGCGGGCCGCCGGGTCACGGCGCTGATAGGCCTCCAGCGTCTCCATCAGGGAATGAAACATAGTATCCTCCTTTTCTCCGGGGCACACGGGCTCCGGCCGGCGCCGATTGGGGCGCATGATATGGTATGCTTACGGTTTCGGCTACGTCCCAACATCGACACGCCTCCAAGATCATTCCGTTTGTGTTACACATATCACTGCACCTCCTTCGGTCCGTTTGGAGAAAAACAAAAACGCCTCTCACGCCCACTTCGGGCATAAGAGGCGACGAATCGCGGTTCCACTCTCATTTCTCGCTTGTCTGGCCGCTATCGGGGCCAAGCCGGGCGGCATTACCCGCCGCGCTCCCGGACGCACTTCACATCCGCCAACCTAAGCCCCCTTTCAGCCGGTGAAGGGCTCTCTCTGTCTGCTGGGTAGGACGTTACTTTTCCGTTCTCTGCGCTTTACAAGTCAGTATATTACCATTGCTTGGCGTTTGTGTCAAGTCCGCCCCGTTTTTTGCCCCACAATCCCCCCTGTCAACCTGAGGTTGACAGGATTCCAGCTTCTTTTTCTTGTCAACTGCCCCGTCCTTTGCTATGCTGAAACCAGAAAGAGGTCGGAGAAATGGAGGGATTTCCATGGAATTAAAGGAACGCATTGCCCTGGCCCGAAAGCAGGCTGGGCTGTCTCAGGAACAGTTGGGGGAAAAGCTGGGGGTCTCCCGGCAGGCGGTAAGCAAGTGGGAAAGCGGCCAGAACAACCCCGACGTGGCCTATCTGGCGGAGATGTGCCGGCTGTTCGGCGTATCCTCTGACTGGCTGCTGCTGGGCAAAGAGACGGAACAGGCCTCTGCTCCCGCCCGCTGCCCCGACTGTCAGACCATTGTAACAGGACTGGACAATTTCTGTCCCAACTGCGGGTGTTCTCTGAAAGCGCCCCCAAAGGAGCAGTATGCTCTGGTTTTGAAAACCGGTATCTACTCTCCTAAGGATGACACCACCCTCTGCCAGATTTGCAGCGAAGGGATCTATAAGCCCAGCTTCCACCTTCCAGAAAACTATTCTGAGAATGATACCCACCGCATTTTGAACAATGCCCCCCGGGTACTGTTCCGTGGTCTGACCCTCGACCAAGCTTTGGCAATTCAAGGACGCTTTCTTCAATCAAGCTACTTACAGATCTGCTCTGACCCTACTGGCAATACTCCACTTCCCCGCCTTATGGACTGTCCCTACAAGCCGGACACAGAGCATGGTATGTCCTTTAGCGCCACAGTGGCGGCAGTCATTCTAGGAGTCATGTGTGCGATTTTGATTTTGTCCTTTCTATGAGATGCTTGAATCTTGCCCTGATCTTGCTGGCAGGGATTTTCTACCTGACAAACCGACTGGTGCTCCAGACAATCATCGGAGGATGGCTTCACTGGTTTCTGGTGTGCTACGCCAACGACCTGTTTGCCGGGCTGGCCATAGTGGCCTGGACCGATCTTTTGCTGGGGCTTGGCCGTCTGCCCCCCATCCGCTCCTGGAAGCAGACAGTTCCTCTTCTGCTTGTCTGCGGTCTGGTGTGGGAAGTGCTGGCCGCCCTGTGGAAAGCAGGTGCGGTTTTTGACCCGTGGGATTTTGTAGCCTATCAGGCTGGCGGTTTGTTGTGGCTGCTTCTGGTCCGCCGGATTTCCAACATAAAAGCATAATATATGCCCCTCGTTTCCTGTTTAGGAACGAGGGGCGCTATGTTTTTTCTACAATCAATCAACCCGGAGGCCAGGTCATGTCGCGGCCAGCCAACACGTGGAAGTGCAGGTGGGGCACACTTTGACCAGCCTGCTCGCCGATGTTGGAGACCACCCGGTAGCTCTCCAGACCCAGCTCCTTGGTCACCTTGGAGATGACGGCAAAGATGTGGGCCACCACCGTAGCATTTTCGGGAGTAACCTCAGCCACGGAAGCGATGTGAGTCTTGGGAATCACCAGGAAATGGGTGGGCGCCTGGGGCTCGATGTCGTAAAAGGCATAGACCGTCTCGTCCTCATAGACCTTGTTGGACGGGATCTGGCCGTTTGCGATCTTACAAAACAGACAATCGGACATGGATAAACCTCCTTTGTTTGTCAAGTAAGACCATTGTACCCCAATTTGTCGGGATTGCAAGATTTTTTTACTCCGTCACAGGCTGGAGGTTGTCCAAAGAAATGGTTTGGCCGAAAAGGGTCAATGTTCCCCCCACATACTTCCCAGGATCAATGATTTTATCCGGACTACGGTTAAGAGCCAGTGTTTCCCGTATAAAATCTCCCTGACCCATGTCAAATTCTCCGCTTACAACAATCTCATTTCCATCTTGGTCCCGAAGAATCATGGGCTGTTCCAGCGGTGTGCTCCCTGTTTTTTCCGCCTCCCGATAATAATCTTCTCTGCTCACTCCATCTATGTCCACATAGATCGTCATAGGCGAGAGGTAAATGTTCTGAACTTTTGCTGTGTTATCTCCAATCACAATGGGTGTATCCACATTTTCTGCCTGCCATCCAGAGTCCTGTACTTGCACAGGGATGGAAAATGCCCATGTCCCATGATATAGACTTTTCTGCACGTCGTTCGCGTCTGCCAGGTAGGCCTCTTCCTGTCCACCATCCATTTTCGGCAGGAATGAAGTGGCAGAAAAATAGATTCCCGTGATGTTCTGCTGATTCAGCGTAGTCTCATATTCGTCATCCGGCCCTACATCGGCAGAAACACGGCTTGACCCAGAGCGAATCTGGCAAATCATTTCCAATTTATTGTTGTCAGGATCCTGGTCTTCCACCATATGCCACTGAGAACTATAGCCGAAATGCATCAGCCTTTCCCCTTTGTCGTTGACAAATTGATAGTACGTCGTTAGAAATGTATAGTCTTCCTGGCTGAGCTCCATACCCTCCGGCACTGTAAACTCCACCAGCAGCAGCAGAGAATACCGGTCCACCAACAGTTGCTTGATCGTCATGTCGGCTCCGTTGTTGCTAACTGTTTTATTTACCTCTACCATCTCAGGAGACAACAATTCTATTTTGTCGCTGTCTTCCCCCAAGAACTCCAGAATCCTCTGATCCAATCCCGTCGCCACGGTAAATGCACAGGCCATCAGCATCAGCGCCGCAGCCACCAGTACTGCCACCATCTTTTTCATCGGTTTCACGGTTTTTCCGCTCCTTTCCCCGCTCAGGAGGCGCTCCAGCATGGCCTCCTGCCGCTCCGGGGACAGCTTCACCTGGTCAAACACCCGCTTTAATTCACGGTTTTCCATACTCGTTCACCTCCAAGATGTCTTTCAGCTTCCACCTGGCCTGTACCAGCCATGTGCGGACGGTAGATGGGTTCTTCTCCAAAATCTCCGCCATCTCCAGCGTGGAATACCCCTGATAATAGTAGAGATAGATAACCATCCTCTCCTTCTCGGGGAGAGATAGGATGTATTCCCATAGTTCCCCGTCCTCCGGCTGTTCCCAGGTCAGTGTTTGAAGTGCTTCCTCCCCCGCCCGCCGGGTACGCCACCAGTGCTTGAGCTGGTTTTTACAGTGATTGCGGGCGGTGACAATGAGCCACGCCTTCTCATGTTCCGAATCACGAAAGGGCTTGTCGTACTCCATTGCCTTTTGAAAGACCGTCTGGGTGGCATCCTCCGCGTCAGGCACATTTTTCAGCAGCATCAGGCAGATTTGATAGACCATGCCCACATGCCGCCGGTAGAGGGCGGCCACTTCCTCTCCGGTACGAATTGTTCCCATCCGCGACACCTCCTTTCCTGTCTCTCTGCTTATAACACAATGCAGCGGGGCAGAATGTTGAGAAACCTGAAAAATATTTCAGGGACGGCCCGAAAGCCGTCCCTGTTTCATTGTATCACAAAGGATACTGTTTCACTTGCAGAAATATTTTGTCCTCCATTCGATCTAAGTATCCAGATCGATGGTCTGCCCCAGAAGCGTAACCGAGACCACATTCTCCGGCTTTACGATCTCCTCCGTCTGGAAGACACAGTATGCCGCTCCGGTGTTCTGGTCGTAGGTCTGGGATACTACGCGCCCCACGGCCACCGTTTCACCATCTGCCATGTGCAGGACCGCTCCTTCTTCCATGTAGTTCATCTCTGTCGGTCCCCACATCCGGGAATCGCTCCCCTCACCTTGCAGGGAGAAGGCCACGCTGATGGGGGAGAGATAGAACTCACCCAGGGTCATCTCTTCCCCGCTCACCTGGATGGGGGCGTTGACCTCATAAGTCATGCCGCTGTCCTCCTCAGGTAGCTGTACGGTGCAGCTCTGCTTCTCTTCGGAGAAATCCACACTCAGCTTTCTACCTCCGCTCTCCTGCAGCCACATGGGAGTCAGCGTCAAACTCTGCCCATTCAGGCTCTGGCCTTCGGCCTGCTGGGACCCTCTGGTGCACAGGAAGGTGAGCCGATTGTCCTGCCCATCTCCCTGTTCCAGGATGACTGGGCCGTAGCCCCAACTTGCCACTCCCTCCTGGCCCTGCGTCTGGGAGTCCACCTCCATGCCCAGCTCGAAGTAGTAGTTCTCCCCGTCCAGCACGGTCCCCTCCGGGGCAACGACCTCAGCCAAAACCGCCAGAGAATACCGGTCTGCCAGCACCTGCCGGATGTGGATCGCCCATCCATTTTCATAGTGGAAGCTTTTCTCTACCTCTACAACGCCGCCGGACACCAGCTGGGCCTGCTCCTCTCCGCCGCCAAAATACGACAAAATCCGCTGGTCCAGTCCGGTCACCACGGTAAAGGCGCAGGCCATCAGCATCAGCGCCGCGGCCACCAAAACAACCGTCATCTTTTTGATCCGATTCACAGGTCTGACCTCCTTCTGCTCGGTAAGGAGGCGGTCCAGCATGGCCTGTTCCTGCTCTGCTGTAGGAGCAAACGCCTCAAACGCCCGATTCAAATCATGGGATGTCATATCCTTCCGCCTCCATTCTTAATTTCAGCTTTTTCCGTGCCCGAACCAACCAGGTGCGAACTGTGGATGGATTCTTGCCCAACAGCTCTGCAATCTCCTGAGCGGTATAGCCCTGGTAGTAGTAAAGATACAGCACCAGACGGTCATGCTCCGGCAGGCTCCAGATCAGCTCTTTCAGCCCAAGATCCTCCGGCTGCTCACAGCTCATATGCAGCAGCGCGGTTTCACTCTCCCGGTTTCTGCGCCACCAGTGCTTCAGCTGGTCCCGGCACTCATTGCGGGCGGTGACGATAAACCACGCCTTTTCATGCTCCGGATCACGGAAAGGCTTGTCCTGCTCCATCACCTTGCGAAAGACGGTTTGGGTCGCATCCTCAGCGTCCGGCACGTTTTTCAGCAGCATCAGACAGATCTGATACACCATGGATCCATGGCGGCGATAGAGGTCGGCCACTTCCTCTTTGCTGCGTATACGGTTCATTCCGGACACCTCCTTTTGTCTTTCTATCTGATACACGATTGAGGGGGAAGAAATGTTGCAAAGAAGGAAAAGAAAAGGGACGGTCCAGGGACCGTCCCTTATTTTGATCGCTCAGTAAGCTCAGTTCAGCTTTCCGGCAACAAAGTCGTCGATGGAGGCCAGAGCATCGTCCAGCTTCAAAATGTCAGTTCCACCGCCCATGGCGCTGTCCGGCTTGCCGCCGCCCTTGCCGCCGCAGATGGCAGTGACGTTCTTGATGATCTCGCCGGCCTTGATGCCCTTGGCTACGGCTTCCTTGCCGCACACGGCCAGGAAGGTGATCTTCTCGCCGTTGACGGTGGCCAGTACCGCCACCACGTTGGGAGCCTTGTCCCGGAGCATATCGCCCATCTGGCGCAGCTTGTTGGCGTCCGCGTCGGCGATGGTAGCAGTCAGTACCTTCAGCTCGCCCACCTGGCGGGCACCGAACAGGAAGCGGTCGGCCTCGCCGGCAGACTCCTTGGCCTTGAACTTCTCCACCATCTGGTGCAGAGTCTTGACCTCCAGCATGGTCTGCTCCGCCTTCTCACGCAGCTCGCCGGGCTTGGCCTTCAGGGCAGCAGCAGCCTGGAAGAGCATTTCCTGGTTGCGGTTCATCACGTCCAGAGAGGCCTGGCCGGTGGTAGCCTCAATACGGCGCACGCCGCTGGCAACGGAGAATTCGCTGGAGATGTGGAACACGCCCACCTTGGCAGTGTTGTCCAGGTGAGTGCCGCCGCAGAACTCCACAGAGTAGCCCTCGCCCATGTCTACCACGCGGACGGTATCGCCGTACTTCTCGCCGAACAGAGCGATGGCACCCTTCTTCTTGGCCTCTTCGATGGGCAGCACGTCAGTGTGGATGTCGTAGCCCTCCAGCACTGCCTCGTTGACCATAGCAGACACCTTGGCCAGCTCCTCAGCGGTCAGAGCGGAGAAGTGGGTGAAGTCGAAGCGCAGGCGGTCCTCCTCCACCAGAGAACCGGCCTGATGGACGTGGTCGCCCAGCACGGTGCGCAGAGCCTTGTCCAGCAGGTGGGTGGCGGAGTGGGCACGCATAACGGCCTTGCGGCGCTTGACATCAATGGCGGCAGAGACGGTGTCGCCCACCTTCAGCACACCCTGGGTCAGCTTGCCGGTGTGCATATACTTGCCGCCCTTGTTCTTCTGTACGTCGGTGACCTGGAAAGTGACGCCGTCGGCAGAGATGGTACCGTGGTCAGCCACCTGGCCGCCCATCTCGGCATAGAAGGGGGTCTTGTCCAGCACCACGATGGCCTCGACGCCAGGCATGACTTCCTCAGCCTGCTCGTTCTCCACCACCAGAGCCACCACCTTGGCGTCGTCAATGGCGGTGTGGTCATAGCCCACAAACTCGGTCTCGGGCACATCCTTGCCGAACTCCACGCCGGCCCAGCCCAGGTCACCCAGAGCCTCACGGGCCTTCCGGGCGCGCTGGCGCTGCTCGTCCATCTGCTTGTGGAACTCAGCCTCATCCAGCTTCATGCCCTGCTCCTCCACCATCTCCAGGGTCAGGTCGATGGGGAAGCCATAGGTATCATACAGCTTAAAGGCGTCGGCGCCGGAGAAGGTGCTCTCTCCCTTGGCCTTGTGCTCAGAGAGCATATCATTGAAAATCTTCAGGCCGCCGTCGATGGTCTTGGCGAAGTTCTCCTCCTCCACGCGGATGACCTTAGTGATATAATCCTGGCGCTCCCGCAGCTCGGGGTAGTGGCCCTCGTTCTCGTGGATGACGGTGTCACACACGGTGTACAGGAAGGGATCGTTCACACCCAGGAGTTTGCCGTGGCGGGCGGCCCGGCGCAGCAGACGGCGCAGCACATAGCCGCGGCCCTCGTTGGAGGGCAGCACGCCGTCGCAGATCATGAAGGTAGCGGAGCGGATGTGGTCGGTGATCACGCGCAGAGACACGTCGGTGGCGTGGCTCTGGCCGTAGGAGGCGCCGGTGATCTCGGTGACCTTGCGGGTGATGTTCATGACGGTATCCACGTCAAACAGGGAGGGCACGCCCTGGCACACGCAGGCCAGACGCTCCAGACCCATGCCGGTGTCGATGTTCTTCTGCTTAAGCTCGGTGTAGTGGTTCTCACCGTCGTTGTCGAACTGGGAGAACACCACGTTCCAGACCTCGATATAACGGTCGCAGTCGCAGCCCACGGTGCAGCCAGGCTTGCCGCAGCCCCACTGCTCGCCGCGGTCGTAGTAGATCTCGGAGCAGGGGCCGCAGGGGCCGGAGCCGTGCTCCCAGAAGTTGTCCTCCTTGCCGAACTTGAAGATGCGCTCGGCGGGAATACCGATCTCCTCGTTCCAGATGCGGAATGCCTCATCGTCGGCGGGAGTGGTCTCATTGCCGGCAAAGACGGAGGGGTAGAGGCGCTCGGGGTCCAGGCCCACCCACTCCTTGCTGGTCAGAAACTCCCAGGCCCAGTGGATGGCCTCCTTCTTGAAGTAGTCGCCGAAGGAGAAGTTGCCCAGCATCTCAAAGTAGGTGCCGTGACGGGCGGTCTTGCCGATGTTCTCAATATCACCGGTGCGGATGCACTTCTGGCAGGTGGTCACGCGGTGACGGGGGGGCTCCTGCTCGCCGGTGAAGAAGGGCTTCATGGGCGCCATGCCGGAGTTGATGAGCAGCAGGCTGGCGTCATTCTGGGGGATCAGGGAAAAGCTGGGCAGACGCAGATGTCCCTTGGTCTCAAAGAAGGACAGGAACATTTCGCGCAGTTCGTTTAAGCCAAAGGGCTTGGGATCGTACATGGGTATTACCTCCAAATATTTTTCTTCTCTCTTACTTTGTCTGGATTTCCAGGCCCATGAGCACCATATCGGTGTCAAAGGCAATGCGGTAGACGACGTCTTTCTCCGAATGTTTGCAGTAGAACACGGCGGTGGCGTATTCTTCGCCGGAGTCCAGCTTTTGACCAGTGGCCATGCTGTCCTCCTCCTTTTCAAAGGTACCCGCCTTTTCCACGGCGGAGTTCATATAGCTCTCGATGTTTTCCGGGCTGGTGGTCTCTTTGGCGTCAGAGCGCAGCTGGTCATAGACCGCCTGCCAGTCGCCTTGGTTAAGCAGCTCCATTACGCTGCGGCCCTGCTGCAGCACCTTATCTTCCTCCATGCCCTGAGGCAGGGGGTTGCCCTTACAGGCACACAGCACCACCAGACAGGCCAGCAGGGCTGCCGCCAGCGCCCACAGCTTCTTTTTCATCCCTCTCCCTCCTTTTCTCCTCAGGCGGTACAAAAAAACCGCCCCTGACCACAGTCAGGGGCGGAAAATTCCACGGTACCACCCTGATTATCCCAAAATGGGCATCTCAGCCATCCGCTTACGGGGATGAGCCGTCCCGCTCGTCACGGGCCGCTCCGGAGTGGCCTGCCTCGGCTGCCGGCCGGGGGCTTTCACCTGCTCCCCCTCGCTCTGGGCCATCGTCCGAAGCTTTGCTCCATCTTTGCGTGTAACAAGGGTATTGTATCACATTTTTTGCCCTTGTCAAGGCCGCGCTTCCCCGCCCGGCGGGAAAAAGTCCCCCACCTGCCGGGACAGGCGGCCCACCAGTTCCACCACTTGCTCCAGACCGTAACCCAGGTTCTTGCGGTAGGCGTAGTAGCCTCCGTAGATGACAAAGCTGAGCACAATATGGCTGGCTGGATCCTGGCGGTACTCCGGCCGGCGCTGAAAGGCCAGTTCTTTCAGCCCCGCCTCCAAGGTCTCAATGAGCCGCCCCTCCCGACTGCCGGAAAACAGGGTCTGGATCATGGCGGAGCGGGCATTGCAGGAGCGGAACAGATCCCGGGTAAACTCCTCAGTATTGTCAAAGATTCTCTCCGGGTGGGGAATATCGGCCAGAATGGCCTCCACCACCTCCCCCTCCAGGGCATGAGAGAGGGCAAAGATATCCGAGTAGTGGGTATAAAAGGTGGATTTGTTGATCCGGGCCAGCTGGCACAGCTCCTTGACCGTGATCTTCTCCAGCGGCTTTTTTGCCCGCAGGCTGAGGAAGGCATTGACAATGCTCCCCTTGGTTTTTTCCACGCGCAGGTCCATAGGACACCTCCCCGACAATTTCCGTCATGTGTCGTTTATCCAACTCTTTTCTATTTTTGCCGGTGGACCCGGCCTCTGGGTTCGTTATAATAAGTATAGTCACTTTTCCGACTCATGTCTATTATTTTAGGAGGACCCCATGGATTTTTATGGATTTTATACCGGCCGCTCCTTTGACGCCTATCATTACCTGGGCGCCCATCTCACCCAAGATGGCGCAGTGTTCCGCACCTTTGCCCCCAGCGCTCAGAAGATCTCCCTCATTGGAGAGTTCAGCAACTGGGATGAGCTGCCCATGGCCAAGGTATATGACGGAAACTTTTGGGAGCGTATTGTTCCCCAGGCCAAGCCGGGGATGAAATATAAATATCGCATCTACCGTCCCGACGGCAGCTGGCTGGACCACTGTGACCCCTACGGTTTCTTTATGGAGCTGCGCCCCCACAATGCCTCCATTCTTCAGGACCTCTCCTCCTACACCTTCCGGGATGAGAGCTGGATGCGCCGCCGCACCGACGGCCGATGCCGCCCGGTCAACATCTACGAGGTACACCTGGGTTCCTGGCGCACCAACCCAGACGATCCCAACGGCTGGTTCAACTATGAGGAGATCGCCCAGCGGCTCATCCCCTATGTGAAAGAGGCAGGCTTTAACTACATTGAACTCATGCCCGTCAGCGAGCACCCCAGCGACGCCTCCTGGGGCTATCAGAACACCGGCTTTTTCAGCCCCACCTCCCGCTACGGTACCCCTCAGCAGCTCATGACCCTGGTGGACCGGTGCCATCAGGCGGACATTGGAGTCATTCTGGACTTTGTCCCCGTCCACTTTGCGGTGGACGACTACGCCCTGTGGAATTACGACGGTACCCCCCTCTACGAGTACCCCAGCTGGGATGTGGGCCGCAGTGAGTGGGGCAGCTGCAACTTCATGCACTCCCGGGGGGAAGTGCGAAGCTTTCTCCAGTCCGCCGCCCATTACTGGCTGGAAGAGTTCCACTTTGATGGTCTGCGCATGGACGCGGTGCGCAACCTGCTCTACTGGCAGGGAGACGAGGCACGGGGCACCAACCAGGGCGGCATCCAGTTCTTGCAGGAACTGAACCGCGGGCTCAAGGAGCGCCACCCCACGGCCATGCTCATTGCCGAGGATTCCTCCACCTACCCCGGGGTGACCCGCCCGGCAGACCAGGGAGGCCTAGGCTTTGATTACAAGTGGGATATGGGCTGGATGCACGACACCCTCTCCTACTTTCAGTCCGACCCGTGGGAGCGCTCCCAGAAATACCACCAGCTCACCTTCTCCATGCAGTACTTCTACAACGAGCGCTATCTGCTCCCCTTCTCCCACGATGAGGTGGTCCACGGCAAGGCCACCATTTTGCAGAAAATGAACGGGGACTATGAGAAGAAGTTCCCCCAGGCCCGGGCGCTGTATCTCTACATGTTCCTCCATCCGGGAAAAAAGCTCAACTTTATGGGCAGTGAGTTCGGCCAGCTCCGTGAGTGGGATGAGAGCCGGGAGCAGGACTGGGATGTGCTGCGCTACCCCATCCACGACGGGTTCTACCACTTCTTCCAGGCCCTCAACCGCCTGTATCTGGAGCACCCCGCCCTATGGGCGGAGGATTACCAGGGAGATGGCTTTGTCTGGCTGGACTGCCACCAGGAGGGACGCTGCCTCTACGCCCTGGAGCGCCGCAGCGGCAGCGAGCGGCTGGCGGCGGTGTTCAACTTCTCCGACCAGTGCCAGGAGAATTACCAGCTGAAGATTCCCCATGCCCAGGAACTCACCCTGCTGTTGGACAGTGACAGCGCCCCCTTCGGCGGCGGCACGCAGCAGCCCCAGAACTACATTCCCGTGACGGACGGCCAGGTAACCCTGACTCTGCCCCCCTTCTCCGGGCGGCTCTATCAGATCCAATAAGCAAAAGCCGGTGCGCAGACGCGCACCGGCTTTTTTAAAATATTCCAAAGCAGATCAGGCCCAACAAGGCGCACAGGCCGATCACCTTTGGGATGCTCACTTTGAATTTCAGCAGCAGCACCAGCGCCAGCACCCCGATTCCTACGCTGGGCAGGTTTAGGACGCTGTTTTCCATATAGTTGGTCCCGCTCAGGGATACCATCACTCCCGCCACCATACCCACACAGGCGGGGCGCACCCCCACCATCACCCGGCGCATCACAGGACTATTGCGGAAGCGCTGGAAAAACAGGGCGGCCAGAGCACACACGGTCAAGGTGGGCATCAGCACCCCCAGGTTGGCGGTGATGGCGCCAGGTAAACCGGCGGTGCGCATCCCGGCAAAGGTAGCACAGTTGAGGCCCAGCGGCCCGGGGGTCATCTCAGCAATGGCTACGATGTCGGACACTTCCTCCGCCGTCATCCACTGGTGGACCTGCATTTCACTGGAGATAAGGGGAATCATGGACAGGCCACCGAAGCTGGTAAAGCCAATTTTGGTAAAACTCCAGAGAAGCTGAAGAAGGATCACGGCGTTTCTTCCCCCTTCCCCTCCATGTACTTACTGAGGATCAGTCCGCACACCGCACCGATGATCACCAGCCATACGCAGTTGACATTCAGAAACAGGTACAGGCAGAAACTCACCGCCGTCACCACGGCGCAGGGCGGCCAGCGGAACGCTCCCTTCACCATCCCCACCAGGGCGCTGGCAATGATGGGCACCACAGCGCACCGCACTCCCATCATGGCCGCCATCACCCAGGGGTTATGGCGCACTGCGGAATAAAACAAGGTAATTACCGTCAGCACCGCCATAGGAGGCGTCACCATACCCACCACACAGGCCACACCACCCAAAAATCCGGCCATCCGGTAGCCAAACAGCATGGCCACGTTGCCGATCATGGTGCCGGGCAGACTGCGCCCCACACTGGTCAGGTCCAGCAGCTCCTCCTGGGTCAGCAGGCCCTGCTGCTCCACATAGCGCTTTTGCATCTGGGCCACGATGCTCCACCCTCCGCCAAAGGTAAACAGGCCAAACTTCATAAAGTCCCGCAGCAGTCCTGTCAGCATCTTCCACCGCTTCATGATACCCACCTCTCTCCATGCGGTCACATGCGGCTTAAAAACTCCAAAAAGTAGGTAATGGCCAGCAGATCGGCGCAGCCGCCGGGAGACAGGTTGCGCTCGATCAGCGCCCGGTCCAGTTTCTCTGCCTCCTGCTGGGTGGCCCCTCTGCCCTGCGTCAGGTTTTTAGCTTGCTCCATCGCCCACTGCTGGCCCTCCAGCCCGCCCCGGGCAATGAGGTTGGTATCCACCACCTGGGCCATCAGCGCCAGCAGCACCTGGACTCCCGCCTGCTCCAAACTGTCTCCCGCCTCCAGGCGACGGTGCAGGGTGGGCAGCCCGATCTGTGCCACGGCGGGCAATCCCCGGGACAGCTCGCCCCGGATTCCCTCCAGGCCGTGCTCCAGATAGAGCCGCTGACCTGTGGTGTGGGCTCCCTCCCGGCGGATGGCCTCAAAATCCTCCTGCACCGCCTGGGCACTCATCTCTCCGCACAGGGCTAAAGTCGCCTCCAGGTCCTTGGAAAAACCTACCGCAGTCCACAGCCGCCCGGCGGCGGCACACACGGTTCCCAGGGTAAACACCGCTCCCTTGTGGGTGTTCACGCCCCCGGTGGCCCGGAACATGGCCCGCTCTCCCGCCGCGCCCGCCTGGCGCAGGCGTCGGAAGGTCTCCTGGGGCGGAAGATCCCTTGTTTCCATCCCCAATCTTACCGCTTCTTTAAAATAAGGAAGCAAGGCGGCGGTACTGTCCAGGAAGGTAAACACATCCATATCCCGGTGGCTGCCATTATTCTTTCGGTCTACCAGACCGGGCTTTGGGGTGGTGCACACCTCATAGAGCAGCGCCTTGGCCGCCAGAGCACCCAGGGCCTGCTGGTCTTTTTTGCCGAAGTAGTCCTCCAGGATGACCTGGGTGGCTCCTTGCAGCTCCTCCACGGTATGGAGGCGGCGGGAGGCGCACCCCTTGCCCTCCTTGCCGCACACCAGGCACTTCCGGGGCGGCTGTCCCAGCTGGGTGCGGTCCCACTTGCCGCTCACCGGGTCCAGAACATCCAGGTCAAAAAGACGGCCCAGAGCATCCCGGTCCTCCAGCTCCACGCACAGCTCCTTCACCGCCCGGCCGTCTCCCCGTACCACCCACAGGGCCTCACATCCGGTAGGTTCATCCACTTCTTCCCGATGGACAATATCCAGCCGCCCGGCCAGCAGGGCGCATGCCAGACGCTCCAGCCCCTCCCGGAAGGCCCGGCGGAGGACCGGGGAGTTTTTCACCGGCCCGGCAATATTCAGGCAAAAGGAGATAACAGGAAGCTGATATTCCTCCAACAGCTGCTGCTGGCGCATGGCCCGGGCTTCCCGGGCACCCAGCATCTCCATGAGGGTGACGGCATGTTCCATTGGGGGACCTCCTTTTAGTAGTGGATGACTTCCGCGCTGCTGCGGATGGCGTTGATGACAGGCTGAGCCTCAGGGGAATGGAAAAAGTCCCAGGTGGTCTGGGGCAGCTGATTCCGAATCTCCTCCAGGCATCCGTCGTGAATAGCCTGGCGCACCGCGCTGGCGCTGATAACCTGCCCATCTGCCTGGGTGCGGGGCACCTCCACGCACTGGATACCCATTTGGGGCAGCTCCTGGGCCATGATCTGGTTATAGAGGCCGGTGACCAAGCTGCGGGGCTCCTCCCCCACATAGCGCACGCTCACCCCCAGTGCCTGGGCAATGGAGCCGAACAGAGTAAGGTCCAGCTTGGCGTGGCCGGTGATTACCGCCTGCTCGTCCTTCAAAAAGTAGCTGGGGAAGGTGGCGGAGCTGATCATGTAGGGACCGCTGGGGTGGCAGATGACATTGCTTAAATGGGCCACCCCCTCGGTCACCAGCTTCCAGCGCACATCGAAGGGCACCAGGCTGGCCTCCTCACTGAGGACGAAGAGATGCACCGTGTCGCACTCCTTGGCCGCCCGCTCCACCAGGCTCAAATGGCCCAGGGTGAAGGGGTTGGCGTTCATGACGATGGCTCCTGACTTGCCGGGACGGCGGTCCTGCTCCAACTTTTTGCAGAAGGAGGAAAAACCGCCCCGGCGGTTTTCCAGAAAGGAGAGGGTCCCCTCCACCCGGGCGATCTCATAGAATCCCAGGTCCTGAAAGAACTTGGCACTTTTGCACTTGGTGTAGACAAACTGGTGGAGAATTCCCCGCTCCGTCTGGCGCTCCATCAGGTGGGAGACCACCTGGTTGAGAAGGCCCTCCCCCTGGTGGCGGTGGTCTACCGCAAAGCAGCGCAGGGTGCACCCAAAGGTGCTGCCGGTAGCCACCAGCTGGTAGTCCTCGTCAAACAGGCCGCAGGTGTAGTCCAGATTGCCGTCCAGGGTGATCCCCTCCCCCTCCAGCAGGGCGCGGAGTTTTGTTTGTCCGCGCTTATCGCTGGGACGGATCTCACTGAGGGTATAAGCCATGGGGTCTCCTCCTTTTAAAAAACACGGGGACTGAAACAGCCCCCGTGTTGGTCATTCGTTTGGTTTATTCCGCTTTGTTGGGATCGTAGGGCTTGATCTTGCGCACCACGTCCAGGATAGTACCATCCCGGGCCTCCAGAATGGCGACCACCTTGTCCTCCCACTCCAGATCGTCAGGGCGGCCCACCAGGGAGTAGGCCTTGTCCTTCAGTTCCTCGATGGTCACGTGGGGGATGCCCGCCTGGTCCAGGCACTCGATAAGGTCGGGACGCAGGGGGTTGACGGCGATGCCGTAGTCGGTGACCAGCACGTCCACACAGTCCCCGGGGGTGGTGACGGTGACCACGTGCTCACAGACGGTAGCCATGCGGCCGCGGACCAGGGGGGTAACAATGATGCAGCACTTGCTGCCGGCGGCGGTATCCGGATGTCCGCCGGGCGCGCCGCGGAGCACGCCGTCAGAGCCGGTGAGCACATTCACGTTAAAACCGGTGTCGATCTCCAGGGCGGCCAGCACCACAAAGTCCAGGCTGTTGACGAAGGCGCCCTTGTTGGCGGGGTTGGCGTACTGGGAGGCGCTCATTTCAAAGTGATTGGGGGTCTGGTGGATGGAGTTCACCGCGTCCAGGTCGAAGTCCTGCACGTCGATGACCTTGCCCACCTTGCCCTTCTTCAGCAGCTCCACCATGGGGCCGCAGATGCCGCCGATGGCCCAGCCCATCTTAATGCCCCGCTCGTCCATGTACTGCTCCAAAAACAGGTTGGCCGCCAGAGAGGGGCCGCCCACGCCGGTCTGGAAGGAGAAGCCCTCCTTAAAGTAGGGGGTGGAGGCGATGACCTTGGCCACGTTCTCCGCCATCATCAGGTCCCGGGGGTTCTGGGAGATGCGGGCAGCGGCGGAGGCGATCTTCTTGGGATTCCCAATGGAGTCTACCACCACCACGGCGTCCACGTCAATGGCCTCCACGCTGGCGGGCATATTGGGGAAATCCACCAGGCAGTCGGTGACCACCACCACATGGTCGGCGTACTTGGCGTCGGACATGGCGTAGCCCATGGAACCGCAGTTGCTCTTGCCACCGATGCCCCGGCAGTTGCCCATGGGGTCACTGGTGGGAGCGGCGATGAAAGCGATGTCGATGTGGACCTCGCCGGCCTCAATGGCACGGGGACGACCGCCGTGGCTGCGGATGATGGCGGGGGTCTTCAGCTTGCCGGCGGAGACCACCTCGCCCATACGGCCACGGATGCCGGAGGTCTGGATGCCGATGACCTTGCCCTCTTCAATGTAGTCGGCAATGGGATCGTGGGCAGAGCCCAGGCTGGTGGCAGCGATGGTCAGGTCCTTGAGGCCCAGCTCATCGATGGCGGCGGCCATTACCTGATTGACTACGTAGTCGCCGTCCCGCAGATGGTGGTGGAAGGAGAAGGTCATGCCGTCCTTGGCGCCGCACTGCTTGAGGGCCTCCACCAGGGAGTCCACAACCTTGGTATCCACCGGCTTCTCGCACCGGCGGGTGCGGGGAGAGGCCTTCTGAATGTACTTGCCGTCCATATAGTTCTTGCCCTGGTACACCTCGCGGCCATTGGTGAGCAGAGCGTCGGGAATATCCCGTCCTACTTTGTTAATCATACCAGATCCCCCTCATACAGTCCACAGGCCCGGGCCAGACGCAGGGTGCGCTCGGCGCCGGGGATAAAGGCGATGTCGATCATCTTGCCGTCCACGGTAAACACGCCCACACCGGCAGCGGACTGCTCCCGGTAGGCACGGACGATCTTCTCGGCCTGGATGATCTCCTTCTCAGTGGGGGCGAAAACCTGGTGGACAAAGCGGATCTGCTTGGGGTTAATGAGGCTCTTGCCGTCAAAGCCCATGGCCTTGTTCTGCAGGACCTCGGCCTCAAAGCCCGCCTGGTCGTCCAGGTTGGTAAATACGGTGTCAAAGCACTGGATGCCGGCGGCACGGGCAGCCAGCAGCATCTGGCCCCGGGCGAAGAGCATGTCCACGCCGTCGGGCTGGGGGGTAGTCTGCATGCACTTGCGGAAGTCGCCGCCGGAGATGGCCACGCCGAACATACGGTCCGACGCGGAGCAGATCTCATAGGCGTTCAGAATTCCCTTGGGGCTCTCCAGAGCGGCCATGAGCAGGGTGCGGCCCTTCTCGACACCGAACTCCTCCTCGGCGGCCTCCACTGCGGCTTCCACGGTCTTCACATCCTGGGCGCTCTCACACTTGGCGATGCGGATGCCGTCGGCTCCGCCGGCCACACACACCCGGATATCCTCCTGCCAGTGGGGGGTATCCAGTCCGTTGATGCGGACGATAACCTCGGTGTCGCCATAGTCGATAGTCTTCAGGGCGTGGTACAGGGAGAAACGGGCGGCGTCCTTCTGGTTCTCCGCTACCGCGTCCTCCAGGTCCAGCATAATGGAGTCACAGCCGTAGATGTAGGCGTCTTTAATGAGGCCGGGCTTCTGGGCGTTCATAAACATCATGGTCCGGCGCAGGCGGAACCGCTCGGGTCTGGGACGAGGAATCATTGCACCACACCTCCCCAGGGAATATTGGCCTGAGACTGGCCGCAGCTGCGGAATACCGCGCACTCCACCCGGGCTTTCAGGGTGCAGTCCAGAGCGCCCTTATCCACCACAGTGACCTGAGCGTTCTCCACGCCCAGACGCTCCAGGGTCTCCAGCACGGTGGCCTTGATCTGGCGGCCGTACTGGTTCATCACGCTGCTGGACAGCGTCAGCTGGATTCCGTCAGTACCGGGCTCCACGGTGACCTGGGCATCGCTGGACTCCAGGGTACCGGCCATAGCCGGCTTCAAAATTTCCATGACATGTCCTCCTTCAAGAGATTTTCTTTGCTGATTATAGGGTAACATGCCCAATATTATAGGTCAAATACAATTTATAATATAGTATCCATAGGATTTATACTATGTTTTTCTTGACGGCAGGTTCCGGCTGCATTATGCTGAGGATAAAGGAAATACAACCGGCTCATTTTTCAGAGAGGAGGGAGCCATATGAATCTGAAACAGGCCCGCTACATCCGCACCATCGCCCAGGAGGGGGGCGTCACGGCGGCGGCAAAAAAGCTGTATATCAGCCAGCCCTCTCTGAGCCAGATGCTGCGGCAGATCGAGGGGGAGCTGGGGGTAGAGCTGTTTGACCGCACGGTACAGCCCTTCCGTCCCACCTACGCCGGGGAGTGCTATCTCCGGGCCGCCCAGGCCATGCTCAGCGCCAACGAGATCCTGGAAAATGAGATACAGCAGATCCGCCAGGAGGATCGGGGGCGGCTGCGTCTGGGCATCAGCATGCAGCGCTCCGCCCGCCTGCTCCCTCAGGTCCTGCCCCAATTCATCAAATCCTTTCCCCAGGTCCGTCTGGAGCTGCGGGAGGCAGGCAGCGCCATGCTGGAGCAGATGGTGCTGGAGGGAGAGGTGGACCTGGCCTTTGCCTCCACGGAAGGCGGCATCCCCGGCCTGGCCTATCAGCTGATCCAGCGGGAGACCATCGGAATTCTGGCCGCCTATGACACCCCCCTGGCCCAGGCTCTGCCATCCGGCACCTCCATCCAGCTGGAGCAGGCCATGGACGCCCCCTTTGTTTCGCTGAAAACCGGCCACAATGTCCGCATCGTCCAGGACCGGCTCTTTCAGGAACACGGTTTGAACCCCACCCTCTTTCTGGAAAGCGACAACATGGAGGCCGCCCGGCAGATCACGGTAAATTGCGGGTGCTATATGCTGTGCGCCCACAGCTACACCGCCGGACAGGGCTGCTTCTATCCCTTAGCCGGCTACGACAATCAGCGCCACTTCTGTGCCTGTTATCGGCAGGGACAGCGTCTGCCCCGCTACGTCCAGACGATCCTGCACCTGGTGGCCCAAAGTCTGGCCCCCGACGGCTCCTGACCCATATACAGAAGGCGGCGGAAGTGCTTCCACTTCCGCCGCCTTATTTCATCTATATTACTTGTCGCTGACCGCCATATCGTAGAGCTCATTGCGGGACAGGCCCAGTTCCTTGGCCGCCTGCTTCACCGCATCCCGCAGGGAGGCTCCCTCCTCCCGAAGGGCGCGCACCCGCGCCAAGCCGTCCTCCAGGGTGGCCTCCTCTTCCTGGGCATGTTCCGCTCCCCGGACTACCAGCACGAACTCCCCCCGTGGCGGATTCTGGTCGTAATAGTCGGCCGCCTCTCCCAGGGTGGTGCGGCGGATTTCCTCATGGAGCTTGCTCAGCTCCCGGCACAGAGAAATCGGGCGCTCCGGCCCGAAGGTGGCCGCCAAGTCCTTCAGGGTGGCGGGCAGCTTATGGGGCGCCTCATAGAAGATCATGGTCCGCTCCTCCCCCCGGAGAGAGTCCAGGTGGCGGCGGCGGTTCTTCTTATTCATGGCGAGGAACCCTTCAAAGGTGAAGCGTCCCGTGGGCTGGCCCGAGGCCGCCAGGGCGGTGACCAGGGCGCAGGGACCGGGAATGGACACCACCGGCACGCCGTTCTGAGCGCACAGGGCCACCAGATCCTCTCCCGGGTCGGAGATGGCGGGGGTACCCGCATCGGTGACCAGCGCACAGTTTTCCCCGGCCAGCAGCCGCTGCAAAATGCTCTGGCCGCTGTTTTCCGAGTTATGGCGGTAGTAGGAAACCATGGGCTTTTTCAGCTCCAGGTGGTTGAGGAGCTTCATGGTCACCCGGGTGTCCTCGGCGGCAATGAAGTCCGCCTCAGCCATGGTCTGGGCCATACGGGGCGAGATATCCCCCAGGTTTCCAATGGGGGTGGGAACTAAATATAAGGTTCCGGACATGGGATGAACCTCCTCGTTTTATTCCAGACAGGGCAGCACCTGCAAACCGGACTTGCCCTGGCGTACCCCCTCGACCAACAGGGCATAGGGGGGCTTTGTGGGCGTGTGGGACAACAGCTTGAGCCGCTTGGGCTCCAGGTCCCAGCGGCGCATGGCCTCCAACAGGTCAACCATCCGCTGGGTGGGAAAAGACAGGGCAAACCGCCCGCCGTTGCGCAGCAGCCGGGCGGCTGCCCGGCACAGGGCGTCCAGTTCCTCCCGCTCCATGCGGGCCGGGCCGCCGTCTTTGCCGCTGCCCGGGGCGTAGTAGGGCGGGTTGGAGACCACCAGGTCGAAGCTGCCCGGCGGGAAAGGGGTTTGGGACCAGCTCCCGGTCCAGATCTGTCCCTCCAGATCGTTGTGCCGGAGGTTGTCCTGGGCCAGCGCGGCGGCAGCCGGGTCCTGATCCAGGCCAAACAGCTCCAGCTGAGACTCCCGGGCAGCCAGCAGCAGCAACAGCACGCCGCTGCCCGTCCCCAGGTCGCACACCCGCCAGCCCTTGCGCACCGTGGCAAACCGTCCCAGAGCCAGGGTATCGCTTCCCAGCGGGAACACCTCCGGCCGCTGCTCCAGCTGGTAGGGACCTAGCTGCTCCAGCTTACTCATGGACCGCCTCTCCCCCGCTCTCCCGGATGAGGGACACCAGGTGCCGGGTGATCCGCCCGGTAAGCCCCCAGATAGCTTTTCCCTGCCAGGGGTAGACCGGCACATTCTCCCCGCCGGGCTGCCACTTGTAGTCCCGGGGGATACCCAGCAGGTCATAGGGGAAGCCCTCCCCCGGCTGAGGCATCAGCTTGTAGCTATACTCCAGAGGCGGATGACTGCACAGGTGGTCCAGAGGAACCAGGAAGGTCTCCTCCACCTCGGCGGGGCTTTTCTTCATGCACTCCAGACCCGCCCGGTCCACCACCCCCAGGATGGGGTAGAGGATAAAGTTGGCCCGGTGGGCGATAAAGTCCAGCCGTCCCAGCAGGCGGATGTGATTTCGGGGAATAGACAGCTCTTCCCAGGTCTCCCGCAGGGCGCAGGACTCGGGGCTCTCTGTCCCCTCTATCTTTCCTCCGGGGAAGCACACCTCCCCCGGCTGGCGGTGGAGTTTGGCGGCTCGCACCTCGTAGAGGACCTGCCACCCCTGTTCACTCTCCACCAGGGGAACCAGCACGGCGTAGTGCCCGGTGGCATCCATCAGGCCGGGGGTGCGCACCTCCAGCAGCTTGTTCAGCTTCTCCAGCTCCATCAGGCTACCCCCAGGTTGGCGGCCAGCAGGTTAAATACCAGCAGCAGGCTGATTACCGCCCCCACAAAATAGGCGATCTCCCGGGGCCAGCGCCAGAACAGGGCGCAAAAAGCTCCGGTCATGCCCAGATGGACCAGCAGCATCACGTTTTTAGGCCGACGGATCACGTCCACGCCGCTGCCTGCCACCTGGACGGAGACTTGATCGGGCAGCAGCCGCCATCCCATCAGGCTGCCCAGCAGAGCCAGCAGCACGATGAGATAGACGATGGTATTTCGGTTCTTCTGCAAAAAATTCTTCTGCTCCCGGAAGCGCTCCCGCTTGTTTGACGCCATACATGCTCCTCTCTGCCAAAAAACACGCCGCGAGGGCGTGTTTTTCGGCGTAAAAGGGTTTTATATTCCCTTCTGATTACATCTTCTCTGGCGCGCTGACACCCAGCAGGCCCATGCCGTTGGCCAGCACGGAGCGCACGGTGTCTGCCAGCTTCAGCCGGGCGCCCAGCACCTGGGGCTCCTCGCCCTTGATGCGGCAGGCGTTGTAGAAGCGGTGGAAATCACCGGCCAGGGCCACCAGATAGCGGTTGATGCGGCTGGGATCGTAGTCCCGGGCGGCCAGGTGGATCTCCTCGGGGAACTGAGCCAGAGCCTTGATGAGGGCCAGCTCCTCGGGGGTGTTCAGCACAGCGGCGTCCACATCCCCGGCCTGGGGCACCTGAGCTCCCTCCTCAGCCAGACGGGCAATGAGGGAGCAGATGCGGGCGTGGGCGTACTGGACATAGTACACGGGATTTTCACTGTCCTCCCGCACTGCCAGATCCAGGTCGAAGTCCAGGGGGCTGGTCGAGGCCCGGGAGTTGAAGAAGTACCGGGCGGCATCCACGCTGATCTCGTCCAGCAGGTCGTGCAGGGCGATGGTCTTGCCGGAGCGCTTGGACATACGCACAGGCTTGCCGTCCTGCATCAGGTTGACCAGCTGCATCAGCACCACCACCAGGCGGTGGGAGCCGTCCAGACCCAGTCCATCCAGAGCGGCCTGGAGACGGGCCACATGGCCGTGGTGGTCAGCGCCCCAGATATTAACGGCCTTGTCAAAGCCGCGTACCTCCAGCTTGTTGCGGTGGTAGGCAATGTCAGCGGCAAAGTAGGTGTAGAACCCGTTGCCCCGGCGCAGCACATCGTCCTTCAGGTCCAGCTTGTCCACCTGCTCCTGGGTCTTGCCCTCCCGCATGAACTTCTCCTTGAGAAGCTTGGTGGTGTTGAGCCACAAAGCGCCGTCCTTCTCATAGGTCCAGCCCTTCTTCTCCAGCAGCTCCACCGTCTCGGCCACATAGCCGCTGTTGTGCAGGGAGGACTCAAAGAACCACTGGTCGTACACGATGCCGTAGCGCTTCAGGTCGGACTCCATGCGGGGGATGTTCACGGACAGGCCGTACTCAGCCAGCTTGTCCAGCCGCTCCTCCTCGGGCAGGTCCTTCCAGCTGTCCCCGTGCTTCTCGTAGATAGCCTTGGCCAGCTCCTTGATGTCGTCGCCGTGATAGCCCTCCTCGGGGAAGGGGAAGTTCTCCTCACCCACGATAAGCTGCATGTACCGGGCATTGATGGAAATAGCAAACTTGTGAATCTGGTTGCCGGCGTCGTTGACGTAGAACTCCTTCCAGGTGTTGCAGCCGGCCCGCTTGAGGACATTGGCCAGGGTGTCACCCAGCACGCCGCCGCGGGCGTTGCCCATGTGCATGGGGCCGGTGGGGTTGGCGGAGACGAACTCCACCATGACCTTCTCCCCGTTGCCCTCGGTGTTGGCACCGTACTCAGCGCCCTCCTGCTCCACAGCGGAGAGAACCTCGCCGTACCACTTGGGGCCCAGAGTAAAGTTCAGGAAGCCGGGACCGGCAATCTCCACCTTCTGGAAGTAGCTGCCCTCCAGCTCCAGGTTATCCACAATGGCCTGTGCAATGGCCCGGGGAGCCTTGTGCAGAGCCTTGGCTCCCGCCATGGCAAAGGAGGAGGCGTAGTCCCCGTGGGCGGTGTCCTTGGGAATCTCGATGGTGGCCTTCACCTGGGCGCCCTCAGGGAGCAGTCCGGCCTGGGCCGCCTTCTCATAGGCCTGCTGGGTCAGCTGTGCTACCTGAGCCCGGGCCGCTTGGATCATATTTGACATTTCATTCTCACCCTTCTTCAAACCGGCCGGTAAAACCGGCCGATACAATATAATATTTACTGCTTCAGGCTGATGCCGTCCGCTTCTTTCACCTTGATTTGAAAAATGTTCCGACCGGCGATGGCGTGGTCAATTTCGATGGCATAGTCGATCTCAATGTCGCCGCCCTGGTCGTCCAGCTCGGCCAGCAGATGGCGGGTATTCACCCCGACGGTCATGGCTCCGTAGGGGGTATTATACATGGCCATGTGCCGACGTCCCTCTTCAAATACCATCTGGGAGTTATACTCTCCCACCCGCAGCAAGGTCACCCGCTCGGGCTCGATCTGGAAGGTGGTCAAGGTCCCTTCCAGCCCGGTCAGCTCGCTCTCCTGGTAGGACAGGGTATAGCTGCCGCCCTCCCGCTCCAGACGACCCTCGGTCACCAGCTCGATCACATCCTGATCGGCATTTTCATATTTCTGTGTCCCCTTAATGGAGATGATTACATCTTTTTCCATGGGTCCCTCCGTGGTTCTGTCTGCAATATGCCGGGCAGGGGCGCTTCCCCAGGTCCGGCGAAAAAACAGTGGAGGTATTATACACTGGTCCGCCGCTTCTGTAAAGGGTTCCCGGCTGCCGCCGCAATATCTTATATATTTTATGCGATTTTGGCTGGAAAAACAAGGGGCAGTTTCCCTCCTTATACAAAAGAAAAGGAAGGCCAACAGGCCTTCCTTTTGGTCTTTTTTCAGGGACACTGCTGCTGGGGCTCAGCTGCCGCTTCTCTTTTCTCCCGCCGGGTGAGAAACACGCCTGCACACAGTGCAGTGAACGGAGCCACCGTCACCAGGCCGAAGGAACCAATCACCGTGTGGATCAGCTCGGCAGCCACATACTTGTAGTTGAGGATGTTCTCCACCGGAGTACCCTGAGCCATAAACACCATCAGCAGGGCTACATAGCCCCCTGAGTAAGCAAACAGCAGGGTGGTGGTCATAGTGCCCATAGCTGCCCGGCCCACGTTCATGCCGGAACGGGTGGCCTCCCACCAGGTGAGGTCAGGGCGCTTTTCCACCACCTCATACACGGCCGAGGTGATGTCCACGCTCAGATCCATGATGGCACCGGAGGCTCCAATGAAGATGGAGGCCATGAAGATCTGGGTCAGGTTCAGGTCCTGATAGCCGGAGTAGAGCAGGCTCTCCGAGTAGGACATGACCGCACCGTGGATCTGAAACAGGTCGGTAAACAGCACACCCAGCACGCAGGTGACCAGAATGCCCAAAAAGGAGCCCGACACCGCGGCCCAGCATCGCCGGTCAAAGCCGTACACCAGGGCGATGATAAGCACAGTGAGAAACAGGGTGATGGCCAGACCAATCCAGATGGGGTTATAGCCCTTGAGATACAGGGGAACCAGAACCTTCCACAGGGTGAGCACCGTCAGCACAAAGGAGGCGATGGCCCGCACGCCGGTGGGTCCGGCAAACAGAATGAGGAAAATGGCAAAGCCGATGGCCATCACCAGCTCCCAGCTCAGGCGGTAGTGGTCACTCATGGTGACATTGGTAATGGTATCCCCATCATGGCTGACCACCACCAAAGCCTTGTCCCCGGGCTGGAACACCTTGTCCTGCTCCAGGGAGCCGTTGAGCATGTTGACGCCGGAGACCGTCTGGCCCTGGAACATACCGTCCAAAATCTCCAGCTGGCAGCGCTGCTCGCCCGAGCGCACCAGTCCGGTATCGATGATGGCCGAGTCATCCACCGACAGCACCCGGGCGGTACACCGCTCTGCCTCCTGGTACACCAGCGCCCCTTCAAATCCGGTGGGCAACAACAACAAAATCAAAATAGCCAGCAGGCACACCACCACCGGCGCGTGGTAGCGAACCGACCTGCGGGAAAGATACTGTTTCACAAAACGAACTCCTTCTCCATGGATTCTTCCTTATTCCAGGGCCTGGGCTATCCGGGCGGCAAGCTCCGCTCCGGCCCCATCCCCTGCCAAACCAATCTGATAGACCGCACCGTTGATAAAGGCATAGCGGCTGCCCAACAGGCTCAGATCAAAATCCGTCCCGCTGAGATAGCACTGTACCTCCCCCAGCCCAGAGACAGCGGTATCTCCCCGCAGAGTCTTCCAGCACCGGCGGTAGGTATAATCAGACAGGATCTCGGCCACCTCCTCCGCTTCCGGAGTGCCGGGCTTGAGCACATAGTGCTCCATCTGTGTCTGTGGAAAGGCCGCATAATTCTCCACCAGGGGATATGCGTTCCGCTGGACGGTAACAGACACCTCTTCCTGGGGCAGGCTGGGCAGGGCCATGGGCCAGGTGTAGGCTTCCTTTCCCACCACCAGAGCGGCCAGCAACACCAGGACCGCGATCATGCCCCGACCGGTACAGACATCTGTGGGTACCGGCTCCCCGCAGTGGGGGCAGGCCATTTTAAGCAGAATACGGTGGCCATAGCTGTACCCGCAGCTTGGGCAGGCCAAAGCAATGCTGCTGCGCAGGGGGAGGACCACCACCAGAGTCAGCCACAGCAGGCCTCCCACCACCCCGCTCAGAGCATACCACCACTCTCCCAGCCACAGGCCCTGGCCTACCTGAACTGCGATCCATACCAGGACCCCTGCCGCCAGTGCCCGCACTGCAACAACATGATTGCGCAGAGACATGCCGTGCTCCTTTCCTCCCCCAAATAGAGGATACATATGGACCCGCCCCGCCTGGACTCAGGCGGGGCGGGCCGAAGGTTGTGGTTTTAAATCAGGCGATGCTGAGCATCTCGGCCAGCTTGTTGTAGATGTCGGTGTTGTCGTAGTAACCGTTGAACACGTCGCTGCCCACACCCTGAGCCAGCACGGCCACGGGCAGACCGGTGTGGCTGTAAGAGGTGAAGCTCACGCCGGACTTGTTGTTGATGATGTGGGTGATGGTGACGGTGAGAGGCTCATAGGTACCGTAGAGCACGTACTCCTGCTGCTCGTCCATACCGGTGTCCTTCTCGTTGATGCTCTTCTCGTAGGCGGTCTTCAGCAGGCTCAGCTCATAGTCGGTGAGCACCAGCTTGTCCCCCTCCTCGCCAGAGGTCTTCAGACCAAACAGCTCGGTCACATCGGCCATCACCTCGTCAAAGGAGGTCTTGTTCTCCTTGTACTTGGCCACGTAGTCGCTGTCAAACTTGGCAAAGGAGATCTTCTGGCTCTCCAGCAGGTTGAGGTAGGTGTCATAGTCGGTGCCGGCAAAGCCGATGGTCAGACCGCCGGTCTCGTGGTCGCCGGTGACCAGGATCAGAGTCTCGTCGGCATGCTCCTTGGCAAAGTCCACAGCCACCTGCACCGCGTCGGCCAGAGCCATGGTGTCGTGGATGGAGGAAGCAGCGTCGTTGGCGTGGCAGGCCCAGTCGATCTTGCCGCCCTCACACATCATGAAGAAGCCGTTGTCGTTGTCCAGCACCTCGATGCCCTTCTCCACGTAGTCAGCCAGAGACCACATGTCCTCGGTGCGGTCCAGCTCGTAGGCCATGGCGTCGCCGTCGGCCAGATTCTCGTCCACCAGAATGGCCTTCTCGGTGTCAGCGCCCACAGCCTCGGCCTCCTCGTGGGTCATGGCCACGGTGTAGCCGGCCTCCTTGGCCAGATCATATAGGTTGTCCTGGTTCTCCTCTTCACCGGTGGGAGACAGCAGGCCGCCGCCGGCAAAGTAGTCAAAGTCGGAGGCGATCAGCTCCTGGCCGATCTCATAGTAGTTGTTGCGGCTGGCCTGGTGGGCGTAGAAAGCCGCGGGAGTGGCGTGGTTGAGGTTGACGGAAGAGATGATGCCGATTTCCCAGTTCTTCTGGTCCTTAAGCTGCTCGGCAATGGTCTCATAGGCAGTGGTGCCGGTCTCGTCCATGTTGATGGTGCCGGAATAGGTCTTGTGTCCGGTGGAGATGGACGTAGCGGTAGAGGCGGAGTCGGGGCAGAAGCTGTTGGAGTCGTAAGTAACAGCGGAACCTACCGACTCAAAATTCATAAAGTTGAGGTACTCAGGGCCATCCAGCTTGGCACCCTGGTTGTCGTCCAGGCTGGGCTCGGCCTGCCAGTAGTCCTCGTCCTTCAAAGCGCCCAGATAGTCAGAAGTGGACTGGATCTGGGGATAGCTCATACCGTCGCCGATGAACAGGAACACGTACTTGGGGGCCTTCGCGGTCTGGGTCTGGGACATCTTGTCCGCATCCACCGCATTCTGGGAGCCGGCATCGGAAGTACCGGAGCAGCCCGCCAGAGAGGCGGCAGTCAAAGCCAAAGCCAGCGTTGTGGCAATCAGTTTTTTCATGGTTGTTTTCCCTCCAATAATCTCTTGCCCTACAAGGACCCGTTTCCTCGCAGCGGCAAGCATTATTGTATGGGGCTTTTGTAAAATCATCCACCGTCAACAGGTCAAACTCCCGTTAAACGCCCTCAGTCCGCTCCCGGCCCCTCCAAAAGGTCAGCCAGGGTCACGCCGTCCAGATACTCCTCCACCATGGCATCCAGCTTTTCCCACAGCGGGCGGGTCCGGCACTGGGCTGCGTTTTCACACTGCCCCTCCAGCGCCTGGCAGTTTACCGGGGCCAGCTTTCCCTCCGTCAGGCGCAGGATCGCCCCCACGGAGTAGTCCTTGGGCGCCCGGGTCAGACGGTAGCCGCCACCCTTGCCCCGCACGCCTGCCAGGTCGCCGTTGCGGGCCAGCAGCTTGACGATGCTCTCCAGATACTTCTCCGACAATCCCTGCCGCTGGGCAATGTCCTTGAGGGGAATATAACCCGCTCCCCCCTGTTGGGCTAGATCGATCATGACCCGAAGGGCATAGCGCCCCTTTGTTGATACCATCATCTCCAGTTTCCTCCCTAATATATGGATCGTTTTTTGCGCTCGGCGGAAAAAAGCGCTCATTTTTCTCTCAAATTATACCATAGCAGTAGGAAAAGGCAATGATTCCTTTTTTTCATTTTGGTGCATCAATTGCTTCATATCTCTTCTATTTCCTCTCTCTTCCATTTCCAGCTTTCCTGCCGGTATCCCGGACTTTCTCACCCCGCCGCCTGCCTGCTCCGCCCCTGCCTCCGGCTTCCTCTGCCCCACCTGGATTTTCTCCCCAGAGAAGGTTATTTTCCCCCTTCTGCTCCTATTTTATTGGATATCAGCCCATTTGGTCCCCTTGGCTCTCGTCACTAACTCCAAAGGAAATGAGGGAAAATCGGTGGAAATTCTCTGTTGTCTTAAGGAAAGATATGTTGTAAAATGAGGTAAGCTATGGTAATATGATGCTGACTAGTGTGAAAGTTTTCTTGCAAATTTAGGAGGAGGAAAAATTTATGCGGGGAGTCCACACCTTTATCAACGATATCCGGCGTCAGGTCTTTACCGAAGTTGCCCGCCTGGCCTTTGAGGGCGGCGATTACGCCAAGGCGATCGAGCATCTGCCCTATAAAATCATTCCCGGCGAGGTAGCCCGCCACCGTCAGAATATCTTCCTGGAGCGCGCCATTGTCAGCGAGCGTCTCCGTTTGGCCATCGGCCTGCCTCTGCGTGAGATTGACGAGTACGCTCCCACCGGCGCCAACATCGAGGAGAGCGCCATTGCTGAGAAGTACTATGAGCCCCCCCTGATCAACATCATCAACTTTGCCTGTAACGCCTGCCCTCCCAAGCAGGTTCGGGTCACCAATATGTGCCAGGGCTGCCTGGCTCACCCCTGCATGGAGGTCTGCCCCAAGGACGCCATCTCTCTGGTCCAGGGCAAGAGCTTCATCGACCAGACCAAGTGCATCAAGTGCGGCAAGTGCGCCGACGCCTGCCCCTACGGCGCCATCCTGAAGCTGGAGCGCCCCTGCGCCGAGGCCTGCGGCATGGACGCCATCGGCTCTGACGAGCTGGGCCGCGCCAAGATCGACTATGACAAGTGCGTCTCCTGCGGCATGTGTCTGGTCAACTGCCCCTTCGGCGCCATCTCCGACAAGAGCCAGATCTTCCAGCTCATCCAGGCCATCAAGCGTGGTGACAAGGTGGTCGCCGCTGTGGCTCCCGCCTTCGTCAGCCAGTTCGGCGACAAGGTCACCTCTTCTCAGATGCGCGAGGCTATGCGCCGTGTGGGCTTTGACAAGGTCATCGAGGTTGCCGTGGGCGCCGACATGTGTACCGCCGAGGAGGCCGAGGACTTCCTCAAGAAGGTCCCCGCCGAGCAGCCCTTCATGGCTACTTCCTGCTGCCCCGCCTGGAGCGTGATGGCCAAGAAGTTCTTCCCCCAGTTTGCCCCCTATATCTCCATGGCTCTGACCCCCATGGTGCTTACCGCCCGTCTGTACAAGAAGGATCATCCCGACGCCCGCGTCGTCTTCATCGGTCCCTGCGCCGCCAAGAAGCTGGAGGCCTCCCGCCGCACCATCCGCAGCGACGTGGACTTCGTCCTTACCTTTGAGGAAATGCAGGGCATCTTTGACGCCAAGGGTATTGTTCCCGCGGACATGCCCATCAACCCCGATGACGAGTTCAGCACCGGCACCGCTGCGGGCCGTGGCTTTGCAGTGACCGGCGGCGTGGCCGCTGCCGTGAAGGCCGCCATCAAGGAGATCGATCCCGACCGTGAGGTTCTGGTGGAGCACGCCGACGGCCTGCGTGAGTGCCGCAAGATGCTGCTGATGGCCAAGACCGGCAAGTACAACGGTTACCTGCTGGAGGGCATGGGCTGCCCCGGCGGCTGCGTGGCCGGCGCCGGTACCATCACTCCCGTGAAGAAGAGCACCGCCGCCGTTACCAAGTACACCAACGATGCTCCCGTCAAGAGCGTCTCCGACTCTGCCGCTGTCAAGCGTCTGCACGAGGTCCAGGAGTAATCCCGAAAAATTCCGAGCCCGGCCGTTGGCCGGGCTCTTTTTTCAGCAATCAGTAAGCACAAAAAATCCCGCGGTACCATGTACCGCGGGATTTTCAAGTTTATGTAGAAAGAGAATGTCGAACAAAATCAGCCCAGGCGGCGAGCGCCCACAAAGGTGCTGCTGTAATAAGAGGAATTGATGTCGCTGATGATCACACCAGTGCTGGGAGTGGAGGCGTGAACGAACTGACCGTTGCCCAGATAGATACCCACGTGGGTGGCCAGCTTGCTGGAGTTCCCGCTGTTGAAGAACACCAGATCGCCGGGCTGCAGCTGAGCCTTGGTCACGGCGGTGCCGTTGCTCATCTGAGCGGAGGCGGTTCGGTTAACGGAGTAACCGTTCTGCTTGCACACATAAGTAACAAAACCGGAGCAGTCAAAGCCGCTGGGGCTGCTGCCGCCGTACACGTAGGGGTAGCCCACAAACTGCTTGGCATAGGCAGCAATGGCGGCGCCCTTGGCAGAGCCGTTGGCCACGCTGGCATCCACCAGAGTCACATAATCGGTGCTCACATAGCCGTTGGCGATCTTATACCAGCCGCCCAGACCACCGACGGTGTCCAGAACCTCCACCACAGTGCCCTTGCTGAGGGAGCCGCAGGTGGCATAGTTGGTGCCGGGGCCGGTGCGGATATTCAGAGAATCGGCAACCACCTGACCATAAACCTTTTCAGCCACCACGCTGAGATAATCTCCGGAGACATATCCGGTCACACCCAGATAGGTGACCTGATGCCACTTACCGTCGCTGGTGGTGCTAATCACATCCACCTGAGTACCGCTGGGCAGTACCGACAGCACAGAAGAAGTGGTGTTGGCCTGAGCGCGAAGATTCAGACCGGAATCACTGGTCACAGTGCCGACATTCGCGGCCAGAGTAGGGGTAACCAGGGCGGAGACCACCAGCACAGCGGCGGCCAGCTTTGCAGCCAGGGCTTTGGACAGATGCATAGGAATACTCCTCCGTTTCTCTTTCGTAAACTTGATTTTAATTTGCGCCGGGCAATTACTTACCGCTCAGCGCCCGTTCCAGCCAGACAGAAGCCACATCCATGGCGGCGTACAGGCTGTCCTTTTCACTCTTCTTGACCACACGGTCCCGGCTCTTCAGGTCGGGGTCGGTGAGCTGCAGCTGAACGCTGACCTTGGTAGCTACGTCCATATCGTCCACCTTTTTGGTGTCCAGAACCTGCAGCATGATAATGTATTTCTCGGCCATGGTGCCGTAGTAAATCAGGTTGTCTTTCCGGCGCAGGGGATGTCCCTTATAGGAAAGAGGAATCTTCTCCGAAGCCATGTCGTTCCTCCTCAAAGTTTGATGTTGTAACCGAATTGTAACACATTCGTAACCAGTTGTCAAACCCTTCTGTTTCTTTTTTAAGGATTTCTTTCGTTTGTCTAATTTTTCTATTAAAAATAGGTCAGATACCCAGGGATATCCCCCCTTTTCCAATATATTCTTTGACATTTCCCCAGAATTCGTGTACAATGTAAGCCGTTTGTAAATTCTATGTTAAAAAAGAGGAGACTGTCTGAAATGAACCAATGGCTCCGCCGTTTAGACCTGCGGCGGAACAGGGCGCTTTTGCTCCAGGCTGCCCTGCTCCTGGTGCCGCCGGTGACGGCCTTTTATTTGATGCAGTTTATTCTTGGAGCTTATCCCTGGCAGATGTCGCTGGGCGTGGTGGTCGCCAACGCCATCTGCATCGGCGCGGTCTACTACCTGCTGTGTGCCCTCACCGGCCGCTGGGTCATCAGCTGCGTGCTGTTACATATCATCAGCGGAATCTGGGGCGCGGCCAATTATTTTGTCTCGGTCTACCGCGGCACCCCGGTGCTGCCCTGGGACCTCACCGCCCTGGGCACTGCCTCCGCGGTCTCCAGCAGCTATGACTTTACCCCCACCTGGCAGATGGCCCTCTCCATTGCCGGAGTGGTGGTGGTGTGCGTGCTGCTGTGGCGCAAGGCCGGTTCCGGCCGCCTTCCCCTGGTCAGCCGCCTTGCCTGTGTGGTAGGCTGCCTGCTGTGCCTCATCCCCATTCTCCAGCCCACCCGTCTGGGCTGGTTCGGCGTGAAAACCGACGTGTGGGACCAGACCGGTGCCTACCGCACCAACGGCTCTCTGGCTACCTTCCTGCGCAACACGGAATTTATGGAAGTGGAGGAGCCGGAGGACACCTCTGTGGAACGCCTGGGCCAGATCATGGAGCAGGCGGAGCAGACCGACATCCCCCTCCAGACCTCGGTGGACCACCCCAACATCATTGCTATTATGAATGAGTCCTGGGCCGACTTTGAGGAGTTTGGCAATCTGGAACTCACCGAGAGTGTCACCGACTACATCTCTTCCCTGGACAACGCCATCTGGGGCCACGCCTATGCTTCCGTGTTCGGCGCGGGCACCAGCGCCAGTGAGTTTGAGTTTTTGACCGGAAACTCCATGGCCTTCCTGCCCTCGGGCAGCATCCCCTATCAGCAATATATTTTAAAGGATACACCCTCTCTGGCCTCCCTGCTGCGGGAGGAGGGCTATGAGACCCGCGCCTTCCATCCCGGCGAGCTCACCTCCTGGCAGCGCAACCAGGCCTATCCCCTGCTGGGCTTTGACAGCTTCAAGTGCGGCGAGGATATGAACGTGCCCCAGACCATGGAGCACGGCTACGTCAGCGACCAGTCGGACTTTGAGCAGATCATCTGGGAGTTTGAGCACAAAGAAGAGGGACAGCCCCTCTTCCTGTTCAACGTCACCATCCAGAACCACGGCAGCTACACCGTAAAGGACTACCCCGCTCAGGTGCAGCTGGCCGACCAGCCCGGAAAGTATCCCATGGCGGAGCAGTACCTCACCCTGGCCAACAAGACTGACGAGACCTTCAAGACCCTGGTGGACTACTTCTCCCAGTGCGATGAGCCCACCATCATCGTCATGTTCGGCGACCACCAGCCCTCGGTGGAGCAGGAATTCCTGGACAAGGCCTATGGGGTCACCCAGGATCAGATGACCATGGAGCAGTACATGGATAAGTTCCGGGTCCCCTTCGTCATCTGGGCCAACTACCCCCTGGAACTGGAAGGCCCCCAGGAAACCAGCCTGAACTTCCTGTCCCAGTATCTGCTCTCTTATAGCGGTATCCCCACCGATTCCTACGGCCGCTTCCTCTGGTCCCTGCAGGACATTCTGCCCGCCCTCACCTTTGTAGGCTATAAGGACACGCTGGGTGCGGCATACAGCCACTTGGAGAACAATGGCTACACCTCCCTGATCGAGGACTACCAAGCCCTGCAATATGACCGGCTCTTCGGCGGAGAAGATTCCTACTTCCACGCTCAGACCTGACATACCGTCCCCTTTCCCGCCATATGATATGGGTATGGGAAAGGGGGCGGCGGCATGCGTACCAGAATTGCGGAGCTGCGTTGGAAAGAGGTTATCGGGATGGGAGACGGCAGCCGCTTTGGATTCGTAGAGGATCTGGAGGTGGACGTAGAGAGCGGCCGGGTCCGCTCTCTGGTACTGCCCGGCCGGCGGCGGCTGTTCGGTCTGCTGGGCCGGGAGGAGGACCGGTACATCCCCTGGGAGAGCGTGCGCCGCTTCGGAGAGGACACCATCCTGGTGGAGCACGCCCCCCAATCCCGCCCACCCCGCCGGGGACGACGATAAGCCGCGTTCCAGTCCGGACAAATAGTCCGGACTTTTTTACTTAAATCGGGAATAAAGCTGGAAAAATTCCGGGAAACTACTTGCAACCTGGACTCTCCTGTGATATACTACCAGGGCATCATGCCTGGGAGTGCTGATTTTTCGCCCAGTGCCCGGCCAAGACAGTCGGGTTGGCGGGAAATATGAGGCGCCCAGAAAGATCAAACTGAACTATTAGGAGGAAACAATCATGGCAGTCGTATCTATGAAGCAGCTGCTGGAGGCCGGCGTGCACTTCGGCCACCAGACCCGTCGGTGGAACCCCAAGATGGCCACCTACATTTACACCGAGCGTAACGGCATCTATATCATCGACCTGCAGAAGACCGTGAAGAAGCTGGAGGAGGCCTACAACTTCG
>OMEJ01000066.1_pt1 | contig 132434 bp, 199 predicted proteins | sample 1645361 | NCBI WGS metagenome assembly OMEJ01 (sample SAMEA103958156, study PRJEB25191) | human gut metagenome
TTCCTGTTATAGTCGCAAATGAATAGCCAAAACAAGTTTTAAGGAGGATATCATGAAAGAAAGACTTGAGAGCATCAAACAGGAAGCTATTAAGCAGATCCAGGCTTCTGATGTACCGGAGAAATTAAATGATGTACGTGTCAAATTCCTTGGTAAAAAAGGAGAACTGACAGCCGTATTAAAAGGAATGAAAGATGTAGCTCCGGAAGAACGTCCGAAGGTAGGACAGCTTGTGAATGAGACAAGAGCTGCTATTGAAGAACTTCTTGATGAGACAAAGAAGAAAATGGATGCTGCAATCCGTGAAGAAAAATTAAAACAGGAAGTTATTGACGTAACACTTCCTTCCAAGAAAAATACAGTAGGTCATCGTCATCCGAATACGATCGCTCTGGAAGAAGTAGAGCGTATCTTCATCGGTATGGGATACGAAGTTGTGGAAGGACCGGAAGTAGAATATGACCTTTACAACTTTGAAAAACTGAATATTCCTGCAGATCATCCGGCAAAAGATGAACAGGATACATTCTATATCAACAAAGACATCGTGCTTCGTACCCAGACATCACCGGTTCAGGCACGTGTGATGGAACAGGGCAAGCTCCCGATCCGTATGATCGCACCGGGACGAGTGTTCCGTTCTGACGAAGTGGATGCAACCCATTCACCATCCTTCCATCAGATCGAAGGACTGGTAATCGATAAAAATATTTCCTTTGCTGACTTAAAGGGAACTCTGGAAGTATTTGCAAAAGAACTTTTCGGACCGGATACCAAGACAAAATTCCGTCCGCATCATTTCCCATTCACAGAGCCAAGTGCAGAAGTAGACGTATCATGCTTCAAGTGTGGCGGAAAAGGCTGCCGTTTCTGTAAAGGATCAGGATGGATTGAAATCCTCGGCTGTGGTATGGTTCACCCACACGTACTCGAAATGTGCGGAATCGATCCGGAAGAATACACTGGATTTGCATTCGGAGTAGGACTTGAAAGGATCGCCCTTCTCAAATACGAGATCGACGACATGCGCCTTCTCTACGAGAACGATATCAGATTCTTAAAGCAATTCTAGTGAGCACACAATGAAAGGAAGCACGAGCGAAGCGAGTATTTACTTTCATGTGCGAACGGTACGACAAAATCAAAGAGCAGCACGGAGAGCTGCGGCAGCATCGAAAGATGCTGGATTTTGGAGTCTGAATAAAAAGGAAGCACGAGCGAAGCGAGCATTTACTTTCATGTGCGAACGGTATGACAAAATCAAAGAGCAGCGCGGAGAGCTGCTGGATTTTGGAGTCTGAATAAGGGAAATTTATAAACAAATCAGAAGGAGATATAAAATGGATACTTCATTATCATGGATTAAAGCGTATGTTCCGGAACTTGACGTAACAGCGCAGGAATATACAGATGCAATGACTCTTTCCGGAACAAAGGTAGAAGGTTTTACAAAGCTGGATGCTGATCTGGATAAGATCGTAGTAGGACAGATTGAGAAAATTGAGAAACATCCGGACGCAGATAAACTGATCATCTGTCAGGTAAATGTAGGAACAGAGACCGTACAGATTGTTACAGGTGCTCCGAACGTAAAAGAAGGAGACAAGGTACCGGTTGTTCTGGATGGCGGACGCGTTGCGGGCGGACATGAGCCTGGACAGAGAGTAGAAGGCGGAATCAAGATCAAAAAAGGAAAACTTCGTGGAGTCGACAGCTACGGAATGATGTGTTCCATCGAAGAACTTGGTTCAGACAGAAATATGTACCCGGAAGCACCGGAATATGGAATCTACATTTTTGATGATGACGCAGTTGTCGGAGAAAGTGCAGTAAAGGCACTCGGACTGGATGATGTCGTATTTGAATACGAGATCACCTCCAACCGTGTAGACTGCTTCAGCGTGGTTGGTATCGCAAGAGAAGTTGCAGCTACATTCCACAAAGAATTCAAGCCACCGGTTGTAACATCAACCGGAAATGATGAAGATGTCAATGATTACATCAAAGTAAAAGTAGAAAATACAGACCTTTGCCCACGTTACTGTGCAAGAGTCGTAAAAAATATCAAGATCGGACCTTCACCGAAATGGATGCAGAGAAGACTTTCTTCCGTAGGAATCCGTCCGATCAACAACCTTGTTGATATCACAAACTATGTAATGGAAGAATACGGACAGCCAATGCATGCTTATGATCTGGATACCATCGCAGGTCATCAGATCATCGTCCGCAATGCCCATAAAGGAGAAAAATTCGTAACACTGGATGGTCAGGAAAGAGAAATGGATGATTCTGTTCTGATGATCTGTGATGGCGAAAAAGCGGTAGGTATTGCCGGAATCATGGGTGGCGAAAATTCTATGATCACTGACAATGTACAGACCATGTTATTTGAAGCTGCATGCTTCGATGGAACCAACATCCGAAAATCCAGTAAGAAAGTCGGACTTCGTACCGATGCATCCGGTAAATTTGAAAAGGGACTGGATCCGAATAATGCAGAGGATGCAATCAACCGTGCCTGCCAGCTGATCGAAGAAATGGGAGCCGGTGAAGTTGTCGGAGGAATGGTTGATGTATACAGCAAGAAAAAAGAACCTGTACGTGTACCATTTGATGCCGACAAGATCAATGCACTTCTCGGAACAGACATCCCGGAAGAAGATATGATCAAATATTTTGAAAAGATCGACCTGGAATATGATGCAGAAGCAAAAGAAGTGATCGCACCAACCTTCCGTCATGACTTATTCCGTATCGCCGATCTTGCGGAAGAAGTAGCAAGATTCTACGGATATGATAATATCCCGACTACACTGCCTACAGGTGAAGCTACAACTGGTAAGCTTTCTTTCAAGCTTCGTGTGGAAGAAGTAGCAAGAAATATTGCAGAATTCTGTGGATTCAGCCAGGGAATGACTTATTCATTTGAAAGCCCGAAGGTATTTGACAAGCTCCTCCTCGACAAGGATGATCCGATGCGTCAGGCAATCCAGATCATGAACCCGCTTGGAGAAGATTACAGTGTCATGCGTACAACATCCCTGAATGGTATGCTGACATCTCTTGCAACAAACTACAACAGAAGAAATAAAAATGTCCGTCTGTACGAGCTTGGAAATATTTACCTTCCAAAGGCACTTCCACTGACAGAACTGCCGGACGAAAGAATGCAGTTTACACTTGGAATGTACGGAGATGGAGACTTCTTCAGTATGAAAGGTGTTGTAGAAGAGTTCTTTGAAAAAGTCGGACTTCATAAGAAAGAAACTTATGATCCAAATGCAGGAAAGAACTTCCTTCATCCGGGACGTCAGGCAAACATCGTTTACGATGGAAAGGTTGTCGGATACATGGGTGAGGTTCATCCGGAAGTTGCTGATATCTATGGAATCGGTGAAAGAGCATACGTTGCTGTCATTGATATGCCACAGATCACAGAGCTTGCAACATTTGAAAGAAAATACGAAGGAATTGCAAAATACCCGGCAGTCAGCCGTGATATCAGTATGGTAATGCCAAAATCCATCCTGGTAGGACAGGTTGAAGAAGTGATCGAGAACAAGGGTGGCGCTTATCTGGAAAGCTATAAGCTGTTCGATATCTATGAAGGCGCTCAGATCAAGGCAGGCTTCAAGTCTGTTGCTTACTCTATCACATTCCGTGCAAAAGATAAGACTCTGGAAGAAGCTGACATTTCAGCTGCTATGAACCGTATCTTAAAGGCACTGGAGGAAATGGGTATCGAGCTTCGTAAGTAGGCGAAAAGAGGTCAAAAGAATGAAACGACAGGATTTTTATTTTGATTTACCGGAAGAGCTGATCGCGCAGGATCCGCTTGAAGACAGATCCAGTTCCAGACTGCTTGTTCTTGATAAAAAAACCGGTGCAACCAGTCATCACATTTTCCGTGAGATCAAAGATTATCTCAAACCGGGAGACTGCCTTGTGATCAATGATACCAAGGTTATCCCGGCAAGACTGATCGGTGAAAAAGAAGGAACCGGCGGAAAAGTCGAAGTTCTTCTTTTAAAACGAAAAGGAAATGATGTCTGGGAAACACTTGTAAAACCAGGAAAGAAGATGAAACCCGGAGCAAGAGTCAGCTTCGGGGACGGTCTTCTGAAAGGGGAAGTTCTGGAGGTTGTAGAGGAAGGAAACCGTCTGATCCATTTTGAATACGAAGGAATTTTTGAAGAGATTCTGGATCAGCTTGGACAGATGCCGCTTCCGCCTTACATCACCCACCAGCTGGAGGACAAGAATCGTTACCAGACTGTGTATGCAAAGCATTCCGGATCTGCGGCTGCTCCGACGGCAGGACTGCATTTTACACCGGAGCTTCTGGAAGAAATCAAAGCAGAAGGTGTGGAGATTGCGCATGTAACGCTTCATGTCGGACTTGGAACTTTCCGTCCGGTAAAAGCGGATGATATTCTGGATCACCATATGCATTCGGAATTCTACCGGATCGAGGCATCTGAGGCAGAAAAGATCAACCGTGCAAAAGAGAGCGGACACCGAGTGATCTGCGTCGGAACGACAAGCTGCCGGACCGTAGAATCTGCGGCTGATGAAAACGGAAAGTTAAAAGAGTGCAGTGGATGGACAGAGATTTTCATCTATCCGGGCTATAAATTCAAGGTACTGGACTGCCTGATCACGAACTTCCATTTACCGGAGTCAACGCTGATCATGCTGGTAAGTGCGCTTGCCGGAAGAGAGCATGTGCTTGCGGCATATGAAGAAGCAGTTAAAGAGAGATATCGATTCTTCAGCTTTGGGGATGCGATGTTTATAGAATAGACGCAGAATCTGACAAATGTGAGGTTATGTCAGGGAACAGGAAATCATAAGATATTAACCGGAGAACGGGATTGTTCAAGTCATGTACAACTTTGAAAAATCTTGTTCTCCGTTTTTTGTATAGGTTGGAAACGATTGAGTTTAAAAATCTTATTGAATGAATGTCTATAGAGAATGTTGTTTTATCTGGCAAAGATAAACAGTACAGCTTTGTCGATTTTGCAAAAATATAGTAAGATGATGTAATCGTCAAAAGTATGAATTATATAATAATGGAGCAATCCGGGCACATACTAAGACGAAAAAGGCTATAAAAACAAGATTGCAAAAGGAAACAGAGGATGGGCTAAGCAGAATATATCAGAGAAAGAAACGAAAAAATAACTTTGGAAAATAAAGTCAGGTGGATATTCGTAATTTGTTTTGCTGTTTGATTTGGTTAAAAAGCGGACAGAAATGCATTGAGAATTGAGGAGTAGCAGAAAATGGGCATATTTGAGGAGGCAGCAATTTTCCGGGGCGTCACGAAGGAGGACGCCAGACAGATGCTGAACTGTCTGAATCCGGTAGAAAAGACTTATAAAAAAGATGAAATCATTTACCATGCCGGGGATGAGGTTACTTCGATGGGCGTGGTTCTTGCCGGCAGCGTGTTCATTGAGAATGATGATATCTGGGGGAATCACAGCATTCTGGACCGGGCTGGAAGAGGTGAGATTTTTGCAGAAACATATGCAGCGATTCCGGGGCAGAAGCTGATGGTCAATGTAGTTGCGGCAGAAGAGGCAAGAATTTTGTTTCTTGATGTGGGAAGGATACTGAAAGTCTGTTCCAATTCGTGTGTGTTTCATCATACGTTAATTGAAAATCTACTGAAGCTTTCCGCAGAGAAGAATCTCCGTCTGTCGAAACGGATTTTTCATATTTCATCAAAATCAATCCGGGGAAGACTGCTGTCGTATCTGTCTTATCAGGCTATGGAAAACGGGAAGAAAGAATTTGACATCCCGTTCAACCGGCAGCAGCTTGCAGATTATCTGAATGTAGACAGGTCCGCGATGTCAAATGAGCTTGGGAAGATGCAGAAAGACAGGCTGATCGAAGTAGACAGGAAACATTTCCGTATTCTTGACGAAACGGAAATATGAATGGATAAATAATGGAAATAAAACGGATACAGCAGTGAGAAACTGTATGTGGGTTAGGATAAAAGAAAACCATTGCAGGAGAGATGTGATTTCATCAGATCCTGTAATGGTTTTTTGTATACGATGAGTCAAGTATAAATTTGTGGAATTTATCTTTCCAGTCCGTGTATCCAGTCTGACTTTAGAAAATAAATCAGAAAAGCAATGGAACTGAGCGCCCAGGTCATCGGGTAAGCCCAGAAGATCATCTGAATGGACGGGATGAATTTTAAAATGATCACGATATAAGAAACGCGGATCAGACACCAGCATACCAGCATAACATACATCGGGACTGTGGATTTACCGGCTCCGCGCATGATTCCTGCCATACAGTGTGAAAAAGCAAGCAGGAAGTAGAAAAAGGTATCCGTATGAGCCTGCATGGTTCCGTAGCGGATAACCTCTGCGGTGGAACTGAAAGCAGATAGAAGCTGTGGAGCGGTAAAATGCACGCAGATACCGAGCAGCTCAGAGATCGTAAGGGAACAGATCACACCGAATACAGCGCCCTTTTTAGCACGCTCATATTCTTTTGCTCCCAGATTCTGACTGATAAAAGTAGTAAGTGCCAGTGCAAAACAGGTGATCGGAAGGAATCCAAATCCCTGGATCTTCATATAAGAACCACATCCGGCAACCGCCATTTCCCCAAACTGGTTGATATTTGCCTGGACGAATACATTTGCCAGAGAAATGATCGAGTTCTGGAGTCCTGCGGGCAGACCATAAGAAATGATCTGGCGGAGCATATAGGAATCCAGATTGATCCGGTTCAGATGAAGCCGAAACTCCTCCGGACTGTGAAGCAGCTGCACCATACAGAGGATAGCACTTAAAAACTGTGAAATGACAGTTGCAAAAGCGGCAGCACCTACTCCAAATCCAAGACCTGCGATCAGTACAAGGTCAAGAATGATATTCGTTACCGAAGAAACGATTAAGTAGATCAGAGGATGGGTACTGTCACCGACGGACTGCAGAATGCCGACAAAGAAGTTGTACATGACAAAGGCAAGTGAGCCGGTAAAGTAGATCCGGAAATAAGTAATCGAGTTTGGAAGTACCGCCTCCGGTGTTCCCATAAGCACCAGGATCTGTGGTGCGGCAATGATACCGACAATGGTAAGGATCACGCCGCAGATCAGTCCGAAGCCAACGGTTGTATGGATGGACTTCTGCAGATTCGGAATGTCTCTGGCACCGTAATATTTGGCGACGATGACACCGGATCCGATGGCGATTCCATTAAAAAGACCGACCATAAGAAAGATCAGATTACCGGAAGAGCTGACAGCGGCAAGTGCAGAGCTTCCAAGAAAATTTCCAACGATCAGAGAGTCGGCGGTGTTATATAGCTGCTGAAAAAGGTTTCCCCAGAAAAGCGGGATCGCAAAAGCAACGATACGCTTCCAGATGGAGCCTTCTGTCATCAGTTTTGCAGAATATTTTGACATAGAATATTTCCCCCGTTTCTTAAGTCATTACTTTTAAGTATAAGGTGCGGCAGAGGGAAAGTCAATGAAAATGGGAAAGCAGGTGAAGTTAGGAAAAGGACAAAAAGACAATAAACAGATGTAGTGAATGCGATCTTTATAAGACACCTCAAAAACCATGCTATTGGGATAACAAAAAGTTTGCGAAAGAATGCTATCCACAAATGGAAAAATGTAATAGATAAAATTTCAAGAGGACTTGTAAGACTAAAACCTTACAAGTCCTCTTCTTCATCTAACAGCTTATCCTTCATGAAACCGCGAAAGAAACTGTTTTGTTCTCTCTTCACTTGGATTTTCAAACACCTGACGCGGATCACCCTGTTCAACGATGCGTCCGTCGTCCATAAAGATCACATGATCGGCAACGTCGCGTGCAAATGCCATCTCATGGGTTACAATGATCATCGTCGTATTCTGGTCGGCAAGCTCGCGGATAACTTTTAATACTTCTCCGGTCAGTTCCGGATCCAGTGCAGAAGTCGGCTCATCAAAACAGAGGATGTCCGGTTGCAGGGCAAGTGCCCTTGCAATAGCAACTCGCTGGCATTGTCCACCGGAAAGCTGATGCGGATAATTGTCCATCCGGTTATCCAACCCCATCTGTGTCAGAAGAACCTTTGCCTGTACCTCGATGGCGGTCAGAATTTCACGTTTTCTTTCTTTAAAATCCGGCTGCTCTGCGGCGAGAAGCTTTTTGGCAAGCATTACATTTTCCAGAGCGGTATACTGCGGAAACAGATTAAAGTTCTGGAATACCAGACCAAAGCAGGACTGAATTTCTTTCAGCTCCTGCTTTTTCGGAAAAGCGGGTTTTCCATTTTCCACCCATGCCGCTCTTTTTCCCAGATACAAAATCTCACCGTCATCGATCGTCTCCAGCATCGTCGCACAGCGGAGCAGCGTAGACTTGCCGGAACCGGACGGTCCGATGATTGCCAGAATCTCTCCCTGCTCCACAGAAAGCGAAATATCCCGGATCACCGGCATCCCGCCGAATTCTTTTTTGATATGTTTCATTTCCAAAAGACTCATTTCGGAAACCTCCTAATGATAATAATTCAGCTTTTTTTCAAATAATTCCATCACTCCGGCAACCACATAGTTAAAGATATAGTAGTAAACACCGGCGATAAAAAATGGAAGTACGGTTGTCTGTGCCGCCGCAATCTGTTTTGCCACTGCAAACATCTCAATATAAGACAGGGAATACACAAGGGACGTATCTTTCACCAGTGTGATCACTTCATTTGTCACAGACGGAAGCACGTTCTTTACCATCTGCGGCAGCACAATCCGGAAAAATGTCTGCCCTCTGGAATACCCTAAAAGTGTGGCTGCCTCATACTGTCCTTTGGGGATCGATTCGATTCCGGAACGATAGATTTCTGCAAAATATGCCGCATAATTCAGAGAGCATCCAAGAAGGATCGCCGTCAGCTTATACCCGCCGATATTCATCTGCCACAGATAATACGGTGCGAAATACCACACCAGAAGCTGCAGCATCAACGGGGTTCCGCGCATGATCGAAATATAGATCTTCACGATCCAGCTGATCGGCTTGATCCTGCTCACCCTTCCGAAATATACGAGCATTCCCAGAGGCAGAGAAAAGATCAGCGTCATAAAAAAGATCAGGCAGGTCTGTCCGAATCCTGCTGTCATTTGCCTCAACATCACATCAAAACTCATGTCTCTTCCCCTCTTATTTTAAAGTCACCATATCCGCAATCTCGTATTTCTCAGCCAGCTTTGCAACTGTTCCGTCTTCTGTCAGTTTTTTCAGATCCGCATTGACTACGTCGCACAGCTCCTGATTCCCTTTCTTAAACCCGATCGCATACTGCTCTGTATTCAATGTCTCATCCAGAATCTTATATCCTTCCCCTCTGGACTTGATCTGATAATTGGCAACTCCCACATCGATTGCAAGTGCATCCAGCGCGCCTGCCTGAAGCTCGGTAAATGCGGTGTTGTAATCTGCAAACTCATTCAAAGCTCCAAATGTATCTGCCAGTTTTTTCTGACCGCCTTCTTCTTCACTCTGCAGTAGATCCAGTGCCGCGCTTGCAGCCTGTACACCGACTGTCTTTCCCGCCAGATCTTCCAGGGTATCAATACCGGATTTTTCTGCCACAACAATCACCTGACTGTTGTCTACATACGGAGTTGAAAATGTATAATCGTCTTCCCTTCCATTCATGGTAAATCCATTCCAGATGCAGTCAATCGAACCGGAATTAAGTTCCATGTCTTTGGAATCCCAGTTGAGCGGTTTTTTTACAAGCTCCCAGCCTTCCAGTTTACAGACTGCCTCTGCCAGCTCCAGATCAAATCCTGTGTATTCTCCGTTCTCGTCCATATATCCGTATGGCGGATATTCTGCATCAAATCCTACCGTAAACGTTTTCTTATCTTCCACACTTTCTGCTGTCTTTACATCTTCCCCGGATGCATTGTTTTTTTCTCCACATCCTGCCAGTACCATTGCTGCCATCGCTGTCCCTGCCAAAATCAGCGCTAATTTCTTTTTCATCTTTGTTTCCTCCCTGTTTGTACGTCATCATGCTAACGATTGACCACTTTACTATACTAAACTATTTTTCATGGTATCATATATTTTCGTCATTGTCAATGTTTATCGTGACAGGATATGTAATCTTGACAGAAAATTCCACAAATAGTATCATTTACTTATGTTATGAAAGAGAGGAATTTTTAAATGTCAAACAACCATGAAGAACAGATCCGAATCGTGCAGGAGACCGTAGCCGGCAAAGAGATCACCTTTGCTCATGTAATGGGTGGTCCGGCGCCGATCGTATATCAGAAACTTGGTCTGAATCCACAGGTCGATTATCGTTCTTCTGCTATCGGAATTATGAATATGACGCCGCCGGAATCTGCTGTCATCGCATCCGATATCGCAGTAAAAAGCGGAAACATTTACCTTGGATTTGCAGATCGTTTTACAGGAACACTCATCATCACAGGAGAGATTTCAGACGTCATGTCTGCCCTGACAGAAGTGGTAACCTTTTTCAGAGATTCTCTGGGATATGTCGTTTGTGATATTACAAAGAGATAGGAAGTGTGACCATGACTCGTATAACAAAGGAAGAACTTCTGGAAAAGATTTTCAATGATGACTATGAGCATCTGAAAGGGAAAAAACTGCGCATGACACGTGTTCGTGTTCCCGGCAAAGAAGTTTGTCTGGCTCACATCATCAATACTTCCCAGACCCCTGTTTATCAGAATCTGGGATTGCATATCGGTGTACATGAGGGGGAGGATCACACCGGAGAATCCATTGGTCTGATCCGTTTTACCCCATGGGAAGCAGTTGTCGTTGCTGCGGATGTGGCAATGAAAAGCGCCGATGTAGAAATTGGATTTATGGATCGCTTCTGCGGTTCCCTCATTTTAACCGGCGGCCTGTCACAGGTACAGACCGCGGTGGAAGAAGTCGTTCGATTTTTTCATGAAGATCTGGGATTTCGCACCTGTGAGATCCATAAAAACTAAGAGAACCGGAGACATGACGATATGAAAAAATTATTTTTGATGGGAAGAAGTGAAGCCGGAAAGACTTCCCTGACACAGGCATTAAAAGGGGAAGAGCTTCACTATGAAAAAACACAATATACGATTACGGCGGATGATACCATTGACTCTCCGGGAGAATATGCGGAGTCAAAACAGTTCGGTGCCGGTCTTGCATGCTTTTCTTTTGAAGCGGACGTTGTCGGGATCGTTCAGGCAGCGGATGAACCATACAACCTGTTTAGTCCCTGTCTGCGCACGTTTATCCTGCGGCCGCTGATCGGCATCATTACCAAGACCGATTCCCCCTATGCCAATGTTCCTATGATAAAACAGTGGCTTTTAAATGCCGGCTGCGATCGTATTTTTCTTGTAAATAACGTGACCCGGGAGGGAATTGACGAATTGATGGAATACCTTGCCGAAGATCCGGTCAAGATTACCATGGAACAGGCAAAATTCAAACAGCATCTGGGGCTGAATGAATGGGATCCTCTGCCGGATGGCGTAGAATATCCGGATGGAATTTAAATAAATTTCAGTAAAACACAAAACGAGATGCATTTCCATGTGACGCATCTCGTTTTTATGTTTTACAATCTATCCGGACTGTTCGCTTCCTACACTTCTTTCTGTCCTCTGAGCCGCTTATAATAGAATCGCAGCTTTCCGATCAGCCAGGTCAGATATCGCAGCACCGGCTCTGTAGCAATGGCAAATACCACAAACAGCATCACGCACTTCGTAGTCATCCCTGTAATCGCAAACAGATCATTGAGGAAAATACTGCAGAACAGAAGTCCCACGATACATCCGCCAAGGATCACACCGCGCAGTACATTCATCGGTGCACTGATCGTGTACAGGATCATAAATCCTACAATGGATAACAGCATCGTTGCTGCTGTGGAAATATCGGCTGAACTCACTCCAAATGTCCGTCCGAATATGACCAGCGCCCCAACTGCCAGCACATCAGTCAGTGCCGCAGGAAGTGCTTTTAAGAATACGTTTGTAAGGAAATGCCCTTTGATTATATTCTTATTCGGCTCCAGTGCCAGGAAAAATGCCGGTACTCCAATCGTAAACATACTGATCAGTGAAATCTGAGACGGTTCCAGCGGATAGGTAAACATAAATACAAAGGATACCAGCGACAGCAGGAACGAGAAAATATTTTTTACAAGGAACAGACTGGCTGACCGCTGAATATTATTGACGACTCTTCTTCCCTCCAGTACCACTTCCGGCATACAGGAGAAATCCGATTCCAGCAGAACGAGCTGGGATGCCTGTGCCGCTGCATCACTTCCGGATGCCATAGCGATACTGCAGTCCGCATCTTTTAAGGCCAGCACATCGTTGACACCGTCTCCGGTCATGGCCACAGTCTTTCCTTCTTCCTTCAATATCTGCACAAATTTCCGCTTCTGGTTCGGAGTGACACGGCCAAATACTGCATTGTTCAGGACTGCTGCCCGCATCTCCTCTTCCGTATGAAGCGTGGACGCATCCACATATCGTTCTGCGCCTGCGATTCCCGCCTCTTTTGCCACCTCTGACACGGTCAGGGGATTGTCCCCGGAAATAACTTTCACCTCCACACCCTGCTCCGCAAAATACGTAAAGGTCTCTTTCGCCTCCTGACGGATCGGGTTTGCTAACAGTACATAAGCCAGAGGCGTGACTGCTTCTTTCAAAGGCTTACCATCCGGTTCTTCTTTTGCTGTTCCAAATACCAGAACGCGGGCTCCTTTGGACGCATGTGCACTGATTGCTTCCTCATAATTTTCATACTGTTCTTTGAGCACAAATTCCGGTGCTCCCAACACATAGGACGCCTCTTCAAACGTCACACTGCTGTACTTGGATGCGGAAGAAAATCCTGTCTTTGCCACAGCCTTCTTCCCGGATGCGATTTTAAAATACCGTTTCATTGCTTCCATGGTAATATTATCACTGCTCTGTGCAGCCGTAAAATCTCCCAGAAGCTCAGAAAGCGGGCGCAGCTCACCTTCCTCGTATTCCTTGGTCGGAATCACATCCTGCACTTCCATTGTATTTTCCGTGATCGTTCCGGTCTTGTCCACACACAGTACATTGACCCGGGCAAGCGTCTCTATACACTTCATGTCATGCAGCAATACTTTTTTCTGTGCCAGACGGATCGAACTTACTGCAAGCGCCACACTGGCAAGCAGATACAGCCCTTCCGGGATCATTCCGATCACAGCCGCGATCATGGACGTCACACTGGATCGAAACCCTTCGCCCTGAAATACAAATGCCTGAATAAACAAAATAATCCCGATTGGAATGATGGCAACGCCGACCCATTTGACCAGCTTGTCCAGAGAACGGATCATCTCCGACTGTTCTGTATTCTGCATCGCTTTTGCTTCCAGTGTCAGCCTGGAAATATAAGAATCCGCCCCCACTTTGTCAAGCCTTGCATGACACTGTCCGGATACAATAAAACTTCCGGACATCAGCTGATCGCCTTTTCGTTTTGTGATCTCATCCGATTCTCCGGTCAGAAGCGACTCATTGACCTGCACTTCTCCTGCACACACTTCGGCATCCGCACACACCTGATTTCCGGCTTCGAAGATTACGATATCATCTATCACAAGATCTTCTGCATTGATCTGGCTCTTCTTTCCATCCCGTATCACCATTGCATGAGGTGCATTGAGCATCGTCAGATTATCCAGTACTTTTTTCGCCCTGGTCTCCTGAATGATCCCGATCAGAGTATTCAATACAATTACAGGTAAAAAGGTCAGATCTCGAAAGGAACCGACCAGGCAAAGCAGAACTGCCAGTACCAGAAAGATCAGGTTAAAATAGGTAAAGACATTTTCCTGAATGATCTCTTTTGTAGTCTTAGACGGCGGATCCACCGGCTGATTGGTCCACCCATGCATCCGATGCTCCTGCACCTGCTGCGCAGTCAGCCCCGTCTGATGATCCGGTCGGTATCTTGTGGTGGGAATCCGCTTCTCCAGTGTGATCTCCATCGTCTGCGTTTCGTCTATGCTTCGTTTTACTCTTCTTTCTCCACGCTTTTTCTGCCGCATTTTTCTCGCTTCCTTCCGTATGTCCAATCCTGATAGGATCTTTGTTTCGTATAATTGCTTACATTTTAACACACTGAATGCGTTTTTCCAGTAGATTCCAGGAAACTTTAGAAAATCTTCAAAAACTCTTCTTCTAAAACAGGAAAATCATACAGATTCCTTGTCTTCTTCCTCCATTTCCCTTATAATAATACAAGTATTTCAAAGAAAAGGATGATAGTGGATTACTATGAAATTAAGAAGCAGACTTGCAATTACATGTGCAAAAGGGACAAGTGCCCTGATCAAAAAATTAAACCGCGGAAGCGGCGTTACCCTCCCCGGATATGTGGCAAGATTGATCGATCCCAATATTTTAAGCGTCATGGCTTCCCAGATCCGGGAGAAGACGATCGTTACCATGGGAACTAACGGGAAAACAACGACCAATGCCATTTTATACAAAGCATTGAAGGCCGAGGGAAAAACCGTGATCATCAACCGTACCGGAGCCAACATGCTCAACGGGATTATTTCGGCATTTGTTCTGGCCACAGACAAGCACGGACAGCTGAATGCGGATTATGCCTGCATTGAGGTCGATGAGATCGCATCTGTGGGAGTTCTCCCTCAGTTAAAACCGGACTGTGCGCTTTTGACAAATATTTCCAGAGATCAGCTGGACCGGTTCGGTGAAGTAGATATTACCTTTGACAAATTGAAAACAGCCGTCACCAGTGTCCCGGATACGACACTGATCATCAACTGCGATGATATTCTTTCCTATTCCCTAGCGGAAACAAGCGGCAATCCGTTTGTGACATACGGGATCAGCGAACAGATTTTTGATGACATCTCCCGCTCTGAGATCCGGGAAAGTATTTTCTGCCGAAAATGCGGAAAGAAACTACAGTATGATTTCTTCCATTATGGACAGCTTGGAATTTATCACTGCCCGAACTGCGGATGGGAGCGCCCGGATCCTGATTTTACAGCCACACAGATCACGCTCAAAGACGAACTCTATGCCTTCGATATGGGAGATCTGCACCTGGATTCTACGGTACGGACGCCTTACAATATTTACAACACTCTTGCTGCCTATACGGCACTGCATACCATGCATGCCCCGATGGCACATTTTAAAGAGATGGCAGAGTCTTTTGACTATGGAAACAACCGGGAAGAAATCCTGATGATCAACGGTGCCAGAGTACAGCTTCACCTGTCCAAAAACCCGATCGGATTCCAGCAGAAGATTTCTCTCGTCTTAAAAGATCCAAAACCAAAGGATATTATCATTCAGATCAATGATACCTACCAAGACGGAGAAGATGTTTCCTGGCTTTGGGATGTCGATTTCCAGTATCTTGCAGACAGCAATGCAGCTACCATCACAACGTGCGGAACCCGCAAGCATGATATGGGGCTTCGTCTCAAATATGAGGACATCGACTGTACTTCAACTAATGATATGCGCTCCCGTGTTGAAGAGCTGACCGAAAACGGAACGAAAAATCTCTACATCATTGTCAACTACTCCGGGCTTTACCGCACAAACCGAATGCTCAAAGAACTGGCGCAAAATACAAAGGAACAGAAAGGAGAACAGGCATGAAACTGACAATTGGACACTTATATCCCGACCTGTTGAATCTGTACGGAGACCGCGGAAATATCCAGTGTTTCCGAAAACGTCTCAACTGGCGCGGAATCGAGGCAGAAGTCATTCCCGTACTCTCCGGAGATAACATTGACTTTTCCAAATTGGATATCGTACTTCTGGGCGGAGGTTCTGACAGAGAACAAGAGCTCGTCTGCGGATATCTAAAAGAGATCCGCAAGGATTTCAAAGAATATGTAGAGGATAACGGCGTTGTGCTTGCCGTCTGCGGCGGCTATCAGCTGCTCGGCAAATATTACAAGACCGATAAAAAGATGATCGAAGGTCTTGGCATTCTGGATATCACGACCGAATGGGAACCGGAGCGTCTCATCCGCAACATTATCCTGAACAGTCCGCTGTTTGACACTCCTGTTGTAGGATTTGAAAACCATGGAGGCCGCACTTATATCGGAGATCACACTCCATTTGGAAAAGTATTTTTCGGACTGGGAAATACCGGAAAATCCGGTTATGAAGGCGTTATATACAAGAATGTAATCGCAACCTACCTGCACGGACCTCTTCTTCCGAAGAATCCGCAGGTTTGTGACTATCTGTTAGAGCGGGCGCTGAAGCGCAAATACGGTGAAGAAATAACCCTCGCTCCACTTTCCGACGATCTGGAGAAACAAGCAAACCGTTATATTGTAGACCGCTACAGTAATAAAAAATATGTATTAAAAGAGACGATTAAACGTCACACCTGAAAAGGGCAGAAAAAAGTCCCATTGGATCAAACTTTCCAATGGGACTTTTTCATTGCCTGTTTATTTATTTTTTCTGAACATCAGTTTGATTTTTTTCATCAGCTGAATGATCGGAAGATTTACAAGTGCCAGACCATATACGATCAGCAACTGTGTAAAGGTCAGTGTCTGTACTTTGAAGACTTCATCCAGTGCCGGAATCGTCATTACACAAGTGATCAATACCAGACCAAGTAGGAATGCTCCGATCAGATAAATATTGTTCCAGAATCTCTTGGAGAAAATTACCGGATAATCAGACTTACAGTTAAATCCGTGTACCAGCCTTGCTGTACACAATGTTCCAAATGCCATTGTGCTGGCAAGTACTGCGTTTCCGCCTTCTCCCGTCAGACCGATCATAAATCCGATCATTGTCGTGATTCCGATGCAAAGACCTTCTGTTCCGATCTTTGTCAGGAAATCTTTTGTCAGGATTGATTCATTCATCGGTCTCGGTTTTTCATCCATTACCTTTTTCGAATGCGGCTCCAGTCCAAGGGCAATAGCCGGAAGACTGTCTGTCAAAAGATTGATGAACAACAGATGTACCGGTGCAAATGGAACCGGAAGTCCTGCGATAGATGCATATAATACTGCCAGGATTGCTCCGAAGTTACCGGAGAGCAGGAACTGAATGGAATTCTTAATGTTCTGGTAAACATTTCTTCCGTTCTCTACTGCTTTGACGATTGTTGCAAAGTTATCATCTGTCAGTACCATAGAAGCAGCATCCTTTGATACTTCACTTCCTGTGATACCCATAGCAACTCCGATATCTGCCTGTTTGAGCGCCGGTGCATCATTGACACCATCTCCTGTCATGGCTACGATGTTTCCTTTTTCCTGCCATGCACGTACGATACGGATCTTATGCTCCGGTGAAACACGTGCGTAAACAGAAATACCTTCTACAAAGTTTTTCAGTTCCTCATCGGACATGGAATCAATCACTGCACCTTCGCATGCTTCTGATTCATCTTCCAGAATTCCGATTCGTTTTGCAATCGCTGCCGCTGTCACTTTATGGTCACCTGTGATCATGATCGGACGAATACCCGCTCTCTTACATTCCACAACCGCTGCCATAGATTCCTCTCTCGGCGGATCCATCATAGCGATCAGACCAAGGAATGTCAGATTGTTTTCATCTTCCAGAGACAACTCTTCTTCCGCAGATACTGCCTTGTAGGCGAATCCGAGAACACGAAGCCCTTCTCTTGAAAAGCTCTGATTCTGTGCTTCGATTTTTTCAATATCTTCCGGAGTAATGGCACGCACTTCATCTCCACACTGGATGCTTGCTGTACGTCCCATAATGACATCAACCGCACCTTTGACAACCATGATCGGTGTCTCATCAATCGTGTGCTTTGTAGACATCAGTTTTCTGTCACTGTCAAATGGATTTTCGCTCTCACGCGGATATTCTCCACGGATCTTCTGAATATCCAGACCAAGCTTGCTTCCCAGATTGATCAGGGCTGTCTCTGTCGGATCTCCGATCTCCACACCATCTACGTTCGTAGAATCATTACACAAAATACTGAAATACATCAGTTTTTCCTGCTCAGAATCTTTCACATCGATCTTATCTGCAGGAATCACTGTTTCATTGACATAATACTGCTCGACTGTCATCTTATTCTGAGTCAGGGTACCTGTTTTATCAGAACAGATAATAGAAACACTTCCCAGACCTTCCACTGCCTGCAGTTTTCGGATAATCGCATGTTCTTTTGCCATCTTCTGTGTACCGAAAGAAAGTACGATTGTTACGATAGAACTAAGTGCCTCCGGAATCGCTGCAACTGCAAGTGCAACTGCAAACAGGAACGCATCTCCGATATTACCACCGCGGAATACATTGATTCCAAATAAAATACCACAGAACACCAGAATGATGATGGAAAGTTTCTGTCCGAACTGATCCAGATTCACCTGCAGTGGCGTTTTCTTTTCAGATGTGGTCTTTAACAGACTTGCGATCTTACCGACCTCAGTCTCCATACCAATACCGGTTACTACAAAGGAACCTCTTCCGTATGTGACAAAGCTTCCGGAATATACCATATTCGTACGGTCTCCAAGCGGAACCTCGCCTTCAATGGCATCTGTCATTTTTTCTACACCAAGACTTTCTCCTGTCAGAGCACTCTCGTCTACTTTCAGACTGGCGCTCTCCAAAAGACGTCCGTCTGCAGGAATATAATCTCCCGCATCCAGCATAACGATATCTCCGACTGTTACTTCTGCAGATGGAATCGGAACAACACTTCCGTCACGCAATACTTTTGCCTCCGGTCCGGAGAGCTTTTTCAGACTGGCCAGCGACTGCTCTGCCTTCACGGTCTGTACCGTACCAAGAATCGCATTGATCGTGATTACGATCAGGATAACAATGGCACTCTCCGCATCTCCTAAAAATCCGGAGACGATCGCTGCAGCGATCAAAATGATCACAAGGAAATCTTTGTATTGCTCCAGAAAGATCTGAAGTGTGGTCTTTTTCTTCCCTTCTACCAGTTCGTTTGGTCCGAACTTCTCCTGATGTGCTTTTACTTCCGCAGCTGTCAACGGCTCTTGTTTTCCATTAATATCCTGTTTGACTTCTTCTGCAGAAAACTGATAATAGTTTTTCACATTCATTCCTCCATTTCTTTTATGCAATAAAAAAGAGACTTTTATTGCAAGTTATGTATGCAACAAAAGTCTCACCATTTAATCACGATACGGATGAACTTTTCCATCGTATTGACGACATCGTGCACGCCATAAGCGCTGGTTACTCCCTTTTATTTAAGAAAACTATAAAGCATTTTCCTTTTGTTGTCAACGATTTTTTCTGCAAACCATACTACATTCCCAGTTTTTCCTTGATTTTCCGCGCTTCCGGCGTATTGGCAACTCCGCCTTCTCCTGTCTCACGCAGAGAGACGTGCATACTCTCTCCGACCTCCTTCATCGCATCGATCACCTGATCCGGCGGAATCCTGCTGGTAATTCCCGCCAGTGCCATATCCGCAGATGATAAAGCATTGACAGCTCCGATCACATTTCTCTTTACACAGGGTACTTCCACAAGACCGGCTACCGGATCACACACCAGTCCCAACAGATTTTTCAGCGCCATGGCCGCTCCATGTGAGATCTGCTCTTCATCTCCACCCTGTAAAAACACGAGTGCGCCTGCTGCCATTGCAGATGCCGCTCCAATCTCCGCCTGACATCCACCTGCCGCTCCGGCAATAAATGCACGGGATGCGATCACCTGGCCGATACCGGCCGCGGTATACAATGCATGGATCACCTCATCTTCCGATACCCGTTCTTCTTCATAAAGGGGAACCAGTACAGCCGGCAGCACCCCGCATGCACCTGCTGTCGGTGCTGCCACGATCCGCTTCATACAGGCATTGGATTCTCCCATCTCCAATGCTCTTGCGATCACCTTTGAGACAAATGGACCGCACAGCGGCTCTTTACTCTGACGGTATTCCTCCATCTGCGCCCCCATCTTTCCGACCAGTCCGCTGGCAGAGACCTGTGTCCTGTCATACTGCTCACTCGCTGATTTCATCGCTGTCCACATCTGCTGCATCGACTGCATTGACTCCGTCTCTGTCACAGATCGATCTGCCATATCTTCTAAAAGGACCGCTCTCCAAAACAAAACGTTCTTCTCCCGGCAGGATTTTTGAATCTCCTCTAATGAATGAAATGCCATCCGCTATACCCCCTCTGTCTCAATGTAAGTCACTTTGCTGATACCGTTTAAACGTTCCAGATCCCGAATCGTGTCCGGTTCTACAGGCTGATCCGTTTCAATCACCATAACCGCATAACCGCCCCGCTTGTCCCTGTGAAGCTGAAGTGTGGCAATATTGACTTTCTTTCCATATAATACAGAAGTCACCTCTGCCACTTGTCCCGGGCTATCTTCGTTTCTTATGATCAATGTCGGACAGGCGCCTGTACAGTTTACGGTGATTTCATCCAGTTCATTGAGCATAATTCTCCCGCCGCCAAGAGATGATGCCTGCACCACGATCGTCTTTCCGTCAACTCCTTCTACATCCAAAAGCGCTGTATTTGGATGCGCTTCTTTAATCTGTGTATTGTATATTTCAAACTCCAGTCCTTCCTGTTTCGCAACAGAAAAACTATCCGGAATCCGCATATCATCTGGTTTCATCCCCAAAAGCCCTGCTACCAGAGCACGATCTGTTCCGTGTCCTCTCCCTGTTGCCGCAAAAGAACCGCTCAATCCGATCCTTGCTTTTTTCGGTCGGCTCCCCAGCAGCTTTCTTGTAATATAGCCGATCCTTGCTGCTCCCGCAGTATGGGAACTGGACGGTCCTACCATAACCGGTCCGAGAATATCAAATATATTCATCTTTCGTTCTCCTTCTTCTCTTGTCTATTATTGTAGTATAGCAAGTTTTTGTCAAAATATCCATTCCAATCTGCCAGCATGATACATAATCTTTCGTGCTCTTCCTGCAGCAATTTTCTTCCATGTTCTGTGATCACATAAGACTTTCTTCTTCCTTCTTCTTTTGTCCTGAAAATAATCTGATTTTCCTCAAATTTAGACAGCATTGTATACAGCGTTCCCGGACCAACCTTCACTCTTCCGCCGGAAATTTTTTGCACCTTTTCCATAATGTCCACTCCACAGCATTCTTCGGATAACGCGATCAAAATATAATACATCGGCTCTGTCAGTGTCTGAAACTGCTCTCTTGCCATAGTCCACACCCTTCTTTATTCTTTCAATTTCAGTCGTTCTTCCACAACCTGAATCTGTTCTTTTGTCAGAGGTTCTTCCACTGAAAGACGTAAAATTTTCTGACCATAACAGATGTAGTAAATTCCGGAAATGGAAGCTGCCTTTTTTGCATTCCATCCATTCGGTGTTTCTTCCATCGGTACACTCTCCGTCTCTTCCGTCCAGACTCGTTGTAACACCCATTCATAAGGACTGCTGTAAATCGCATAACGGAGACTTTCTTCCTGCTGCATCTGATTCCGATATGTAAGCCAATACTCTTCTTTTATTCCAAACAGACTCTGCGTGCGATAACAATCCACTGCCTCCACACTGGATACCTCTTTCTGCAAGTCCTGCGGAAGAAGTGGAAACTGTTCCAAAGAGGGAGGATTTGCCTCACCTTTTATCAAAGCATTCCCTGTGCAGAGAAGTAATACAAAAATGTAGACTCCTACCAACACTCCGTTCCAAACCGCATCTTTCTCTCTGGAAAACCGCAGAATTTTTCGCAGTCCCTGTCCCATGATCAAAACCAGACAGAACCCAAACAAAAGCACACTTTGAATTTCTGAAAACAAGTCATTTCGAGTTCCCCAAATGAAAAGATACAAAATCACACCATAAGAAAACAGAGTGATTCCTGCTCTTCCTATGTGAAACATTTTTCCATAATAAGGCGTTTCTCCTTTCTCCAACTGTTTCCTGTACTTTCTGCACCGGAATATGGAACTGATACCAGAAATTCCAAACAGAAGAAAGAGAATACTGTAAGCGATCAATAACACAATCTCTATTCCATTAAAAATATAATGAGAAAACATCGTAAACAAACGGAAAAGAATGAGCAGCAGGAAACTGCCCGCAAGCAAAATCCCATACAGAATTTTTCCCTTTTCTGCTTTTTTGATATATTCAAGTTTTTCCTGTGCCGTTACAATGGGGACTGCATCTTCTTTCAACTGCTCAAACACACAGAATTTCCCGCGGGCATCAAGAAACTTCCACCCGGCCTCTTCACAGTATATTGCATATTCCTGCGCATCCTCGGACGGACTTACATCCTCCTCTTTCCCTTTCGGAAACACCTCTACCGCATAAATACGTTCTTTCGGCTCCCCCTTTTCAAATACCATCCCCAGTTTCCATCCTGAAAAATGCCATCCAGATACTGCCATTTCCTTTAGATATTCTGCAAATGCATCGCATTCCAGATATCCAAAACTACGAAACACTCTTTTCTTTGTTCTCATGAGATTTCCTCCTCCCAAAAAGAAATATCGAGTATCGATAATTTATACATTCATTATATTATCGATACTCGATATTGTCAATTTATTTCAGAAACTCATTTGCAAACATCGCCAGTGCATTCTCATCCCGACTGTTTCCGATTCCGTGGGTATCCACAAATTCTTCCGCTCTTCTGGCATCCTCATGCGTAAAACGATATACTTTTCCACCATTCTTTTTCCATGTCTTTTCGATCACATCCTGATACTCCTGTTCCTGATACCATTTGGAGTCTACATGAAGTCCTCCGTTTTTACTGTATGCTTCTTTTTCGTCCTCTGTCAGAGCGTCTGCATCCACATTCTCATTGATCCGATAATATTTTTCACTGATAAAACGAACATTCTGTTTATGCGGTGCTTTTGGAATTTCTCCATCCTTGACAACATACACAGTAAACGGCCGAACCGTTTCTTTTCCTTTGCCATCCGGACCCATGCTGTCCTGAACATGCCAATTCAACACGATATACCCTGAATCCGTAAATTTTTGAAATTCCTCCGGATGAAAATCAAGCAGTTTCAATTTTTCAGAAAGATCTCCTTCTTCCGTATCATTGACTTTTACTTTTCCTTCTGATATTGCCTGAGTCTTTAACACTTCTTCCGTAATTGCACCCTGCTGTGCCTCTTGAAGAGTAAAATAGCGATCCTGTGCTTCAATCACCGGAAATTCATTATATTTAATCTTAACGCTGCAGGACTCTTCTGTAATATTTCCAATGCTGTCCGTAACCTGATATACGACTTTATGTGTGACCGGGCTGTCTTTTTTATCCAGCTGCAAAAACCACGTATCCAGAAGTTCTTCGGATGACATTCCGTCTTTCCATGTTTTCACCTCTTTATCCGCTTTTCCGTCTTCTGTCAGTCTGCCGGGCGCATATTCAATCTGAACGATCTTAATCTGCGTAGTTAATTCCCCATCTTCCCGATCCGTACTCTGAACATCTTTCAACAGATCCTCCTTTTTTACGGTCTCTCCTTCAAAGTACTCTTTATCCGGTGCTGAAATCTCCGGAGCCCGGTCCCAGATCGCATACAATGCCACTTTTGCCATTTCCCTGCTCTCCCCGGTTTCGGTTCTCTGACTGGCAGCAATCTTTCGAAGTTCTTCATAAGAAATTCTGTTTTCGCGATTTTCCTGAAATGCCGCTTCTTTTGCGCCCACATCCGCACGCTGATCCCAGCCTGCAAATGTATGTCTGTTCCTCTTATAATCTGTATAGCCTTTATTTTTCTGAATCCGGTATCCGTTTTGGAGACAATCCTCATAAGAAACAATTTCCGACTTTTCCTGTCCTTCTTCTGCGTGATTTCCCAGATAACGGATCGATACCCGGTCCTCCCAGATTGCATACAGCGTCAGATCCTGATTTTTCTCAGCAGGAAGATTTTCTCCCGGCTGATACTGTCCCTCTTTCGCCGTCTGATTTTCATTCCATCCCAGAAACGGTACGTCCAGCCATTTTGGAATCTGTTCCGAAACCGCTGCTTTCTCATACCAGTATTTGACAGACGGTTCCGGCATCTGTTCCACCTGTGCTTTCGTGTTTTTATCATACTGCACCGTATATTCACTGCTGATCGTAACTGCTTCTTTTAAAGTACCTGCACGCCGATCCTGATAATCTCCCGGGCGCAGGCAATATCTGCTTTGTGGTGTCAGCAAAAACCGCTCCCACTCCATACTTCCTGTACGGTTTCCATAATTTACCTTTACCACCATTCTGCCATTCTCATATCGGTCCGGTGTAACTCTTGCCGCAGGAACAGACTGAAGCTTTTGCATTACCTCAATGTATTTTTCAGCTGGCAGATATACGTCATTCCCTTCATCTACCAATGCTGAACCACTCATCTGGTAAATTCCATCCTGATAAACACCGGAACCGATCTCTGCCGTATTCGCGGAAAAATTTCCCCCTTCCTGTTTCACGGTTCCATTCTGATTGTAGATTCCTCCGCCCCGGTTTTGTGCACGATTTCCATAAAAACTGCCGTCTTTCAAAAGAATCTCCCCATCCTTTAAATAAATGGCGCCTCCCCGATCTGCCTGATTCTCACAAATCGTTCCGCTATTCCATATAATCGTTCCTCCATTGAGAAAGATACCTCCACCGTTTCCTTTCTGTCCGCACTGTTCCGTATTAGCTTCTCTTGCATTGTTTCTTGCCAGAGTCGTATTATTAACCACCGTGCGCCCTTTACTCATCGTTGCAATTCCATGGACGCCATTCTCATAGCTGCATCCATTCACACTTGCTTCTACATTGGAATTGCAAAATCCGGTACTGAACCATCCTGAGTAGAGATCTCCCACATTCGGATGCTGTGAAGTACTTTGCCATCCATGATACCTCTCATTGGACACATTTACCTGAAACGCAGAAGCTGCAACCGAAGTACCCTGACTGAAGCTTTCCCCGATATAACAGTTCTGAAACGTATTTCCCTGAATCCGTGCACTTATCGGTCCGGTATATGGAGCTTCATCACTTCGGATTCCGCCAATCCCGATCCGGCAGTTTTTAAATACATTGTTCTGAATCTCGGCACGGATATTGGCCCTATGTATAGAAAAGTGAACCGCTCCGATATCCGCAATCCCATCAAACACAGAATTTTGCACGCGAAAACTGATTTCTGTCGGCGTGAATGCAGAACTTGCCTCTGTAACAACTCCCACTCCATTGTCGCAATTTTGAAATTTACACTGATCCACTGTTACAGAACCATATTCTCCGTGGATCATCCATCTTGACAGCTGATCTCCATTTTGAAAAACGCAATTTTCAAATGTCACAGAACTTCCCTTATTTGCACAAATGGCACCACAATACAAATTATCCGAATCCGGAACGGAAGTCCCACTTAAATCAAATGTCAATGGATCGCTTCCTTTACTTCCGATCGCAACACTTGATTTTGTAAATGCCAGCCTGTGCCGGTCCGGCATCCTGACCGTTCTCGGACCGCCCTCGGGCAAAATCCGGACATTCTGAAACTTTCTCGTTCTGGTCTTTTCCACATATACAAAACTATCCTTCATCGCATGACTCTGTACAATATAAATCGTTTCATTATCCTTTACTGCATGCAAAGCCGCCGAAAGATCCTCATAGTATGTATTTCCAATCCGGCAGGCGCCTTCTGCTTTCTGCTCTTTGGACACGTTGTCCGGCAATGTTTCTTCTTTTTCAACAGGCTCTTCTTTGTCGTCTGCTCTGCTGTTTCGGATTTCTTCCAGGCATGCTTCCACTGAAAAAGACACCTGTGTCTGCAAAAACTCTCCATATCGCTGCAGACTGTCCACCCGGCTTTCTTTTCCATCAATCACATAAGATTGCCCGTTTTCCGGAAGCATTTTTATAAGCGCTTCCGTAAGGCTTTGCTTTTCTTCCTCACTGATCAGTGCTTCCTCCCGTCTTTTCCATTCCTCAACCACTTCCAGATACATTTTGGTATCCCACGCAGCCCTTTCTTTTCCAATGTGTTCTTTGATCATCAGATAAGGTAAAATTTCCTGCAGCTGATAAAGCTCTCCCAGAGAAAGTGCCCCCACAAACTGTATACGCTCTTTCATCTGACTCAAATATGTATAAGGCTGCTCCGAAGCGATCAGTATTTCCATGTTACTTTTTTCTTCTTTCTGTATCTTTGTTTCCCATCCGGCATCCGGCTCCTCGGCAGCCCATACCTGCAAACCGCCAAACAACAGGGAAAATACAGTCAAACCTGCTGCCAGATATCTCCGATTCTTTCTTCTTATATTCACACCTCCATTTCTTTTCCTACTGCTGTCAGACAACTGTCGGCGGAGCGCGAATGCCATCATTCTCCTCCATCTGCTCCCTCCTTTCGGGTACAAAAATAAAACAGACGTTTCGTCTATCTCTCCTGTATACTTCTTGCTATAACTGGAATACATTTTACTGATGTGATGAAAACCATCACTTCTGAATCATATAAAACGATGAATCTGTACTTCAGATTCCATGAATTTTTAGAACTCAGAAACCAGATCTGTCTCTAAGTGATATGGATTATAACACCTGTTCTGAAAAAAAGCAAGCAGAATACACAAAATGAGCAGACGAATACTGCCGCCTGCTCATTTCACATATTTGCTTGCTTTAGAGATTATTTTTGTATGATTTGTTGTCAAGGGGCAACATCCGTTTTTCCAAAAAGGGCAAAGTTGATTTTTCTTTCGCAGATTTCAAATATAAAAAGTGAAGGCTTTTATAACCGAATGAAAGAGCAATTTCATTCAGAAATAACACTCAATTTTCCTAGGTTTTAAGCCACTTTGTAAAAGTAAAAAAGACCCTGAAAATGTAAAAATACATTTTTCAAGGTCTAATTCTATTTGTGCTATAAAATTATGAGACAAAAATCGGTTTTGCCCTTTTGAAGTAAATGGTGTTTGCCTTTTGACATAGAATCATACCTTTGTATTCAGTATATCATGATTCTACAAAATTTTACAAGGGATATTTTTTACCATATCTCCGTTGTTCCCTAAATCGTTCCAACAAACACATTATAAAATTGTGCTGACAAACTATAAATAATTGCTACACCGATCACAAAATACGGAATGTCATATTTATCGATTGTGTCGCCTGTTGATTTAAACAGAGCATATACAGTTGCAATAGATAGAAGAAATAGAATGACATTCCCTAAAACAAATTCAATCATTATATCTACCTACTTTCCTGTTGAGCCAATCCCGCCAGTACGTTCAGTTGTGATTTCTTCTTCATCTGCAACACCGAATGGAACAAATACAGCCTGTACAATTTTTTCTCCTGATCTCAATTCCAAAACATCATTTCCATTATTTTTAATACTAATAAAAATATGTCCCTCATTATCCGCAAAGAAATAATCTGCGTCCACAACAGGAACTGTATTTGAAATGGTCATTCCTTTTTTAATTCCAAGACTACTGCGTGGAAAAATCAACATAACATATTCTTCGCTCATTTCACATCTAATTCCAGTTGGTACCATTAACTTTTCACCTGGGCAAAGTTTCACATCAAATGGAGTGCAGATGTCATGTCCTGCGCTAAATCTTGTGCTACGTTTTGGCAGATTTATTTCTTTATATTTTTTTCGTATGTCTAAAATATTATCATCTCCAAATGTATTTAAACAATCACCTACGAATTGTTCTTCACTTACTTTTCTAAAAACTGCTATTTTTCTCATAAATTAAATCACTCTCTTTCTAATAATTTTTGCTTTTACCATCTCATCCATAATGCCAGATAGTCTTGTGTATACTGTTCTATAGACATCGTTTTTCTCTTCGTTTGTATATTCTTTGTCGTAAAATGCCGTATACAATGTGTCACCACATACATCTATGACATCATATCCAACATAGTTGTCTAAAGATGAGACAAGAAATTCTGCAGCAATTACTGTCTTTGACTTGTTCTCATATAGAGGACGAAACAACTTATAATTTAAGCCGCACTTCCTAAATCCAAAATTGATTAACTTATCATGTGTACATTGCCTATGTAATTTAAGCTGCTTCATAATCCATTACTCCTTTAATTTATCTCGTAAAAATCCAATATACTCATTCCATTTTCCAATACTGTGAATATATTCTTTCCCTTTTAGACCTTTGGCAATCATGTCATTTTTTATATTTTCATAAGTATTATTTTTTGTAGAGATACTTTTGACAAAATCATTTGTCATATGACTTATACCTAAAACTTCTTTTTGAGGTATGTTTTTGATGATATTTTTATACATAGCAAAATCTTCGTCTTGAATAATATACTTTGTTTTAGGTAGATTTTTACTGCTAAAAGGGCTAATACCAGAACCATTTGTTCTAGGTTTTAATAATGGAATTATTTTTTTGATATCTCTTGCATTAAATCTAAATAACACTTCCGAATCACTTTCTTCTATATCTGATACAATATCTTGTCCATATAAATCTGTAAGTTTCTTCAGAACGTTATGACCACGAATTAGTGATGGAATATACGCTTGTAATATTGATCTTCCATAATGGAAAACTTTATTACCATGCTGACAATCTATATAAACATCAATGTCTTCTAATGTTCCATTCAGCTTTCTTCCATACTGATTATTTCGCAAGTCATACGGCGCTTTTAACCTATATGTACCTTTATATCTCATCAAGTATGACAATTATTTATCACCGTCCTCTTCATCATAAAAATTCTCTCTCTCATCTGAGGCAACACATAAAGAAATCGCAAACAAACTGGCGGCTACTCCAATAAAAAATCCAACCATAAATCCTATAAATACACCCATTTCAATACTCCTCGTAAAATACTTCATTATTTATTTTCTTTTTATTATTCTCTGCAACAAGAACTTTATCTAACGCTTGTTTACGATCGTGAAACACAATCTCTCCCAAATCAGAATAACTAAATAGATAAGCATGTTTGTCTACTTTGTCGCATCCAACAAAATAATCTTCTTTTACTGTTCTTATTGTTAGTTGGCATACATCAAATATGCCAACCGTAGGAATAATTCTTGCGTAATATAAAATATCTTTTACTTTCACTAACTTTCCCATAGAACCACACTTCCTTGTTCTAATGTTCTTCTTATATCAATTACTCTTTGATTTGTGCTGCCAGCCCAGTGATAAGTAACATCACGTTTGTCTTCTTCATATCTTCCGTCTACGAGAACATCACATTGCCTTACGATATCTTGTCGCATTTTTACAAGTTTATCTCGTTCTGGATTAAAATCGTCTGTAACAACCGGATACATAATCTGTTCCCATGTGTATCCTGTATATAACCAGATTGTTTTTTCTGGATATGAAAGACGAATTTCATTAACCAAATCCAGAACGGATTCAAGATTTTTTTGATGAAGTGGATCGCCACCAGTAAATGTAATGCCGGCAATATAGTCTTTTGATAACTCATCAAATATTTCCTTTTTTGCCGATTCATCAAATTGGATTCCGCTTTTGCAATCCCAGGTTTGGGGATTTTGACATCCCCTACACCTATGACTACAACCTGAAATCCACAATACAACCCGTAATCCTTCTCCATTTAACATATCGTCTTTTGTTATATTGTGATAATTCATAGATTTTCTCCCAACTACATAGATTTTCTATCTGCGATTTCAGCATTTTTCGCTTCATTATATCTGGTTTCTCCATGCACTCTTGTAAAGCCAAGATATCCATTCATTCTATCAATTTTTGTAATCATTGAACTTCCGCATTTTGGACAAACATCCATTTCCACTTGTTGATAACCGCAATCTTCACAATAGCACAATGCAAGATTTACGCCTTCATAAAATCCTTTATCCATCGCTCTTAATACTAATGTTTTAATAGCCTCTGTATTGTATCCTAAATTATATCTACAATACTGAATTTTCCCTCCATTAAAATAATTCCAAAATCTTTGTTCTTTATCTTGTTTTTCAATCGGAGATATATCCTCTGAAACATGGCAATGGAAACTATTGCTAACATATGGTTTATCTGATACATTTTCAACGATTCCATACATTTTTCTAAACTGTTCCACTTGTAATCCGCAAAGACTTTCTGCAGGAGTTCCGTAAATTGCATATAGAATACTGTCTTCTTTTTTGATTCTATCAACATATTCTTGAATATATTTCATGACTTCTAATGCAAAATTTCCATCTTCTCTAATAGATTTCCCGTTATATAGTCTTTGTAATTCATTTAATGCAGTTATACCATAACTCATTGTCATTGGTGGCAAGATTGATTTAATCTTTTGTTCTGGTTTTAAATTTCCACCGTATAAACCGCCCTCACAAAATGCCACTGGGTTTACACTTGCCTTAAGTTCTCCGATATAATCATATGTACGTTTATGTAAACCACGGATGAGATCCAAATACTGATTTAACACTTCATAAAAATCTTTTGACTCATGTCTTGCTTTCGCAAAAATCATTGGCAGATTTAAAGATACAACGCCAAGATTACATCTACCTTCGAAAATAGGCTTGTCGCCTTCATCGGCAGGATACATGCCGCCCTTTTCATACCATGGGGACAAGAATGCGCGACAACCCATTGGACTGACAACTCTTTTATATTTTTTATACATTTCTGGAACGTATCCTTCTCCAGTCAATGATAACCAATCTGGATACATTGTTTTACTACTACAATTAATTCCGGCATTGAATACATCTGCATTTTGATACTTTTCGCTTCCATCTCCATGAAGTTCTTTATCATATAAAAATACAATTTTAGGGAATAATACAGGACGTTTAAAACCGTTTTTACCTTGTCCTTCAGAATGAACATTCAATAATGTAATAGCAGCCATTTTACCAAATCTATCTGTTGCTAAACCTAAAGTCATCGTGACAAATGGATAATCCCCCCGGCTTGACCCGACACTATTAAGCTTCATTTCAATTCCTTGCCAACCTTGTTCGTAATCTCTTTTCACTTTATTAACAGCAAATTTCTCTGCGTCGTTATATAAATCCGTAAACCCTGATGCTTCGACCTCGTTTGCGATGTCAATAAATTCTTTGTAATATTTTTTATATGATTTTTCTGCATATGGAGACAAAATTTTATCAACCTCTGGGACTGTAAACCCCCCGTATTGTTGAGCTGCCGTACTCAAAACAATATCACCCATAACATCAAATGCTGTATCAAGATAATTAGGTTCGTTATACCAAATATTTCCCATTTCAAACCCATTTTTCATAATTTCTCCAACACGCATAAGATCACAGTTAAATGTATCCAATCTAGCACTTCTATCATGAATATAAATAAAACCATCCTTCATTGCTTGTTTTTCATCTAAGGTTAAAAAGAATTTTTTATATAATTCACTACTTAATTCGTTATAAATAAGACTCCTTTTTGTAGCAACCAATGCAGAATCCGTATTGGCATTACTTTTGTCTCCAATATATCTAATAGATTGACTTTTTTCGTATACCGTATCCATCATATGTACAAAATCAAGTTTATAATTACGATATTGCTGATATTGATATCCTACTTTTGGAAACAAATCAAGAAGTGTTTTTTCTACAATATTATGAATAAAACCTACAGGAACTTCATCATTCTCAAAGTCTTCTTCATCAACCTCGTTAAGAACTCTGTTGCAGATCATTCCATATTCATCTTGTGAAAATGTAAAATTTTCTCTCTGTGCAGATTTATCAATAGCATTAATAATTTTCTGTTCGTTATACTCTTCTAGTGTTCCATCCTTCTTAATTACTTTCATCAATCACATCATCCTTTCTTACTTCTGAGAACTATCTTTTGCTGTCTTCGTTGTAGTTCTAGTTCTTTTGGTTTTCTGTTCCGTTGCATTATTCGCTTCTTTCGGTTCGTTTTCTTCCAAATCTTCATCATCAAAATCAGACCATTCATGATTTTTGTTATTTCTAAACATTGTCACATCTGTACCTTTGAATGCACGAATACATTTTGCAACACCTTCAAACAGCGCCCAGATTGGGATCCACATTGTTGTACCGATTGCGAAAATCACTGTACCCAGTTGATTAAAATCCATGTTCATCTCACCTCCTAACAAAACCACTACCACCATCTCTCACGTTTAAACATAAATGAGAGGTATCATCAATATTTCCATGTGTTTTCGTGTGTCCAATACTATCAATTACATATTCTTCTTCTCCTAATCTAACTGTGATGAAATCGTCAGGATACATTCCCAACTCTCTCACCAACATCCCACTTGTTCTAATCAATTTATTTATTCTCCCTCTCTCGTTTTTAAATATTCAAATATTTCATCTACTAAATCATCGATATTTTTACCGTCGTTGTTATAAAAGATTCTATCTGCTAATTCTTCCGCACCTTTAAAATCTTTATTGTCATGTAAAATCCTACGATCAGCTTCTTCTTTTTTATCTCCACGTTTGGATAATCTGTTTCGAATTGTCTTATTATTTGCGTATATATAAATAGAAATGTGTTCATCTAACTCATCTTTGATATCTCTATAACCATCCGGAGTTAGAATCACGATTGATTTGTTATCAGATCTGGATATTTCATCGAGAGGAGAACCATAATACCACGTTCCGTCTACTGTGTCATATTTCTTCCACTCTGCAAAATATCTTGTATTAATAAGCTCTTTAAATTCATCATCGGTAATAAAGTTGTAATCAATTCCGTCAACTTCGCCTTTTCTTGCCGGTCGTGTTGTAGTCGTTACTATCTTTTTATATCCTCTTTTAACAAGCTCATTCACAACTCTGCTTTTCCCACTTGCTGTTTTCCCCAAAATAATAATCGCCATTATTCAGACCTCATCTCTGTTTCTTCTGCAATAATTGGTGTTTTATTAATAAATAATACTCGTCCATTATCGTCTACACACATTGCTTTATATAACGTAACTTTACATTGCTGCTGTTCTGCATCCACATATCTTTCACATGTATCTTTTACAGGACAATCATTTTCTTCATGTTTACAATAATAAATTGCATCTGACATTATTCATTCATCCCTTTTCTAATATTAGTTTTATCGCAGATTTGATCTTCAAATCCTTTAATATATTCCTTTAGTTCCTCTTCAAATGCTTGTGTTTTATTATATCCGCACGTAAACATTTCAGGACACATTCCGTTTCTGTACACACATTCTCTAACCATTCTGCTTGCTGCTTCTGGTTCAAGTTTAACAATTTCGTCTCTAATCATTTCAAACGCTTTTCTTGTTTCATAACTTGCACAATTACACAACCTCTTTCGTGCTACATTGATTAATGCCTGGAAGTTAAAATAATAAGTAGCACTTTGCAGTGTATTTCTGTTTGGAACTTCATCATAATCACACCTATCGCTTCTAAGAGATGAAACGAACGGAACCACACCATTGGAATGACGCACCAAATGTCCATGTACAAATTGTGGTGCATCATAAATTTTTAAAATTACAAATCCAAGTCTGATTGGAGAATGCTCTGCCATAAGAAGTCTCAGTTTCCAATCATGATCTGGATAAGAACCTTTATCCTTTCCAATTGTAGTCATTGTTGCATCTTTAATCTGCTGCCACATATCTTCAGCCCATTTGATTTCTACTCGCATTTTTGTTAAATCTGGTTTATTCATGTTAGTCCTCCAAAGCCCACAGTTTCATATCTTCTTTGAATTTATTTTTTACATACTCATCTTCCGAGTGGAGCACAACTGTGCATTCTCTTTCGAGTCCAATTCCCATAATCCCAAGAATTGATTTAGCATCAATCTGATATCTCCCACAAATATAATCAATATCTTCTTCATAATTGTCACAAACCGTTGCAAATAGCATTGCATTTTTTACAGTATTTAATTTAATTCTGATTTCCATAATTTTAGTTCCTTCCTATTATAATGTTGTTTCGGTATGCAGAATAACTACATACCCAACATCTCAATTAATTGTTCTTCATTAATAATCTGAACACCCAGTTCTTTTGCTTTTTTATTTTTACTGCTATTGGATTCTATATCGTTATTGATTAAAGCAAATGTGGATTTTGTTACAGAACCTATTACTTTCCCACCGAATTTTTCAATAGCTTCTTTTACTTCATCACGATTTTTGAATTTATATACTTTTCCGGTAACAACAAATGATTTGCCATTCAAAGAATTGCTTGTTTTAGAATTGTCTTCTGATTCAAACGTCATAAGAGAAGCAAGATAATCTGCAATATTACTCATATCTTCAAACCAAGAATGAATATTGTTGTTTAATACATCTCCAAAACCGTCAAGCTGCGTAAAGTTATAATAACCAACGCTTGCATCTCTAAACTTGTCCCATGTACCAAAAGCTTTAACCAACTCTTTTGACTGTGATGTTCCAATCCCAGGAATACTTAATGATGCAATAAATTTATCCAATCTTACGGTTTTACTATTTTCAATTGATGTTCTTAACTTGTCTACTGACTTCTTTCCAAATCCACTCATCGTAGAAAGCCTATCATAATACTGGTCAAGATTGTAGATGTCTGTAATCTCTGCAATCCATCCAAGTTCAATGAGTTTCTTAATTGTTTCTTCTGACAAACCTGAGATATCCATACCTTTCTTGGAAACAAAATGAGAAACTCTTCCTAGTAGCTTGCCTTTACAATGAGGATTAGTACACATTAAAACTTCCGAATCATTTTCTTTTACAATCTGTGTTGGTGATTCGCAGACAGGACACTGTGATGGGATCCGGATATAAGCTGATTCTCTGTCTTTTGCAGATAAGTTTTCTTTTACTTGCGGGATAATTTGATTTGCTTTATATACAATAATTGTGTCTCTAATTTGTAAATCTAATTTAGTAAGAATACTTACATTGTGAAGACTGGCTCTTTCCACCATAGTCCCGTCAATTTCTACAGGATCGAAAATTGCTACCGGTGTTAATGAACCGATCTTGCCCATTGACCATTCAATATTATTCAATACCGTTTCGACTTCTTCATCGTAAAATTTAAATGCAATAGAATGTTTGGGATGATGACCTGTCATTCCAAGTGACTCTCCGTATGTAATATCATTGTACGTTGCCACTAAGCCATCAATCGGATAGCTCTTTTCCTTTGCACGTTTTCGTAATTGTTCTACCACAATATTAATAAATTCAGCATTGCAATTTCCACGAATAGGTAAAAATGGAACTGTATCAAATCCCAAATTTGAAGCATACTGCAATCTATTGATAAAACTACTTGACGCAATATCTGTTGGCACTTTCCACGCAATAAATTTAATATGGCGCTGTGCTGCAATTTTACTGTCTAATTGTCGTACAGATCCAGAAGCTAAATTTCTTGGATTCTTATATTTTTTGTCTTCTGGTAAAAACTCGTTGATTTTATTAAAATCGTCATATGTAATAATCGCCTCTCCTTCGATTTCAAAATGACCTTTATAATCAATCGATAACGGAATATTATCAAATACTCTTGCATTGTGAGTAATCAATTCACCAATCTCTCCATCTCCACGTGTTTCTGCCTGAGCCAACTCTCCATTTTCATATGTAAGAAGACATGTCAATCCATCCATTTTCAGACTTAAAATACAGTCTTTATCTCCAGCAAATTTTACCAAATCATCTACAGATTTTGTTTTATCTAATGACAACATCGGATGAGAGTGCTCTACTTTTTCTAGTTCAGATTTCACCTCATACCCAACGGACTGTGTTGGCGAATTCGTATACACAACACCAGTTTCATTTTCAAGCTCCGATAATTCATCGAATAATCTATCGTATTCTGCATCAGAAACATCAGATCTTGCTTCATTATAGTAAGCATCTCTATATTCGTTTAGCTGCTCTACAAGCTCTTTAATTCTTTTGACCTTATCCATCAAATCACTCCTTTGCATTTTTTCTTCGTTCATAATCATCCAACATGAAGTTTAATTTTGGACAAAACCCTCTATCTTCTAATGTTTGAATCACATCATCAACTTCGTATTCTGAATTTGAAGAAATAGTTTCTTCATATACAACATCAGATTTTCGTTCTCCACAAACTGTACATTCGGATACAGAAACAGCCATAATATGTTTACACTCATAATCCATTACGATTGTGTAATATTTGCCGACTTCTTTATATTCGTGATTACATTTAAAAAATTTAAACATTAAATCATCCCTTCATATTTCTGAATTTTATATGCGTCTACAACATTTTGCATTAATGCCAATCTTGTAAGAAGCCCAACACCGCCTGGTACCGGCGTAACATATGTATTATTTAGATATCTCTCAAAATCAACATTGTTTACATCGCCGCATAATTTCTCATTCTCATCTCGATTAATTCCAATATCTACAACAAGTTCACAAAAATCTGAAAAATCTGAAAAATCAAAATAGTTCGGAATGCCAACTGCAGAAAAAACATAATCTGCATTTCTAGTGTAGTATTCTGTGCTCATAGTCGTACTATTGCAGCATGTAACAGTTGCACCTTTTTCGATCAACATATTAGTCAACGGAAGTCCAACAATTTTACTTCTGCCTAATACACAGCAGTCTTTGCCTTTAAATTCAAAGTCATTGTATTCCATCCAATCGATAATTCCTTTTGGCGTACATGGTTTGAAACAACTATCTCTTCTAAATCCATCCACATCTTTTTCTGTTGGAATCAGATTCTGTAATCTTTCCAAATTATATTTACCTGGAATTGGAAGTTGAATAATAATTCCATCTGTATCAGATTTTGCAATATCTGTGATAACACATTCAACCTCCTTTTGTTCTGTTGTATTAGAATAAATATTTACATGACGCATTTCTATTCCAATCTCATCACAATCTTTTTGTTTCCCTTTGATGTAAGAGTTTGATGCCTGATCATCATCAATCTGAATTACAGCGAGGACTGGTTTTTTATCAAGATGTTTGATCTCTTCTTTTAGTTCCTTCTTTTTAATTTCTACATAGTCTTTGCATGATACAATATCAGTTCTCATAACTTCAATCTCCTTTTACTCTCCTTTTTAATAATTTCTGCATAGATGTATTTCTCGCTAAATTAGCTTTTTTCTTAATAGCTCTGTTCACAGTTGTTACATCTCCAAAATGAAAACACCGTTCTTTCATTCGTGTGAGTCCTACATAAATCAAATTAGAATTTAACATATATGTATGCGCTGATGGAGTAAGCAAAATAACTACTTTTATACTACTTCCTTGAGATTTATGAATAGTAATACAGTATCCCAATCCACACATTTGCATTGCACTTCTATCGTACTCAACCAGAACATCGTCAAATTCAATAACAACCTTGTTTTGAGTTATCTCTCTAATTTTTCCGGTTTCACCATTTGCAATAAAAGTTTCTTTCGGAGCATCTTCTGAAACAAAATCATCTTCGTAATAAATCATTGCGTGATAATTATTTACATTTTGAATAATTATGTCATCTTTATAGTAGACTACATCACCTATTTTCATATAAGATTGGCTTCCATAATTTTTATTCGCTATTTTCTGTAGCTGATTATTAATTTCTACCTGACCAAAATCGCCTTTTTTATAAGAAGTCAACACTTGAATATCATCCACTGTGTAATTTGTAGACAATAGTTTCTTATATAAAGCTATTACATTTTTTACAAGTACGCTTGAGCCAACATTAATAAAAGCATAGTCTTTGTTTTCTCCAAAATATGTACACTGCTGTTTTACATCTTCAAGATATGTCTTACATTGTCTTACATCTGTTGCAATTTTCATCAAACCACCTTCGCCATATCTAAACACTTTAGTAAGCGTGACCGTTGGAATCAATTTTGACTGCATAAAATCATGTAACAAATTTCCACATGAAACAGATGGTAACTGTGCGTTGTCTCCAATCATAAGTAATTTTGTATGTTTAAAGTCAACCGCATCTACAACATGCTTAAACAGATTTAAATCAACCATAGAAAACTCGTCTATAATCAGAACATCACAAGTCATTTTCGCCTCTTCGTTGTATCCCCAATTGTTAGGCGGCATATACCCAAGACCTCTATGAATTGTACTTGCATGTTCATTTGTATTTTCTGACAAGACTTTCGCAGCTTTTCCAGTAGGAGAAAACAGTTCATATGATTTATTATTGTCTTTTAACATATGTATAATTGCTTGTGTAGAAAATGTTTTTCCTGTACCGCCGGATCCATTTAGAATACAAATATTATATTTACATATGTATTCAAGAATCTTTATTTGTTCATCTGATAACTCACAATCATTATTAATGATTCTATATTTCTCGATATCGTAATCCCATGAAATATTGTTCTTTAATCCATCAATTATCGTTTCTGCAATAGCGCTCTCTGTTTCGTATGTAGATTTCAATGATACACACATTGTATCTTTATCGTAAATAATGCTTTCATGTTTGATGCAATCAACAAACAAGTCAGAACAAGCTGGGGTTAGTTTCATACATTGATTTCTTAAATCAACAATATTCATTACTGTATGTCCATCATTTTCATTCTCTTCCAATAAATACAACACACATGACAAACATCTTTGCTTGCTCGTTTTTAAATCACAAGAAAATTCTATAATCGGGGTTTTACCATTTTTAATGTTGTTTATAGATTCTCTTTCTAGCTCTAGCAGAATAGAATCCGCTGTTTTAAAACCAACTCTTGCTAATCCACATAAACACTTATACGGATCTTCTCTCATTTTTTGTTTTATCATTTGTACAGACGAGTATTTTTCATGCAGTTTTTTTACCATAGATAGAGTTAGCATTCCTTGAAATTCCGTAACAATTTCTGCAAGACAAAAATTCTCAACAATCTTATTTTTGATTACTTCAAACGTATACTCTTTGATACCTGGCGTTTTGTTTAAATCAATATCCTCTAATCTATTATTGATTACCCTATCTACAATGTCTGGATAAACCTCGCATAGAACATCGGCTTGATTTTCTGTGAGAATTTCTCTTAAAAAGATATATGTTTCTTCGACGCTCGTTGGTCTATCTCTCTTAATGTTTGTTACCTTGTAACCGTATCCATATTTAGATAACTGTTCAACTGCAGCAACTTCATAATTTGATCCAATACCAAGTTCGTGAATCTCACCTGTTAAAGTAACATTGCCATATTTTGTGAGCTTTATATCCGGATATTTGTTTTTGTCAACATCAACGGCGTAGATTTTAAAATCTCCACCGTCATATGTCTTTCTAACCACAGAACATTTAAATTTAACTTCTTTTTTATCCATAATTTTTCATCACCTAATCACCTCATACTCTGTAAGGATATCTTCTAATTCGTCTGTCGCTTCCCACTTACCTTCTGCATTTGGTCGTTTCTTAAACTCTTGAGCGAAGTCATTTATTTTAAGAACAGACCACTGACCAAATGGGTCTTCCTTGAAAATTCTTCCTTGCTTAATTCGGGTTTTAATTTCTTTGCCAGTTCTAATTTGTCTCGCTGTAATATATGGTTTTGTCGTATCTTTGTAAGTTTTGAAATCTGTAACCATATAATAAAGTGGAGAAACTTGTGAATTAGTATATAAAATTGAACCAAGATATTCTTTTTCAAATTTCATAGACTCTATAATCCCCATTGCTTTATTCTCTACTTGTCTACTTAATTCACATAGCAATCCAATATTATCTAATTCCTTAAACAACGTAGCGGTTTCTTTCCCTGAATATTTTTTCATCAAAAATTCTGTTACTCCAAGTTCTTCGAGCTTCTTTTTGTTAATTTGTTTTTTACGAGCAAATTTATCAAAATATTGTATTAATTTCAAAAGATATTTATTTTCACCAAACTCCTTAAAGAAATTTAAACCTGTTAAAATCATAAGCTGTTTTGAATTGACAGAAGTTTTTTCATCGATATCAAATAACAACTCAAAGAAATTGCTATATTCATTATTCTCTAATTCGTACAATTCATCTGCAATTTTTTCATTACAGAATTTAATGGAAGATATTCCTTGATATATCGAATTGCTATTTTTGTCAAACTGATATTCAGCTTTTGATTTTCTGAACTGAATTGGAAGAATTTCATAACCTTTTGATATAACATATTCTTTGATTTTTAGAGATTTTTCGTCGTCAGATGCATATATATTTAAAGCCGTTGTGAGAGTCTCTAACGGGTAATAATGTCGTAAATATCCACATGCAAATCCTAAAAATGAATATGGGTCGGCATGATTCTTTGAAAACAAATAATTAGATGCGTCAATAATAACTTGTAAAAATGATTCAATAATCTGTTCTGCATCTTCTTGTTCTACATCATAATCATCTTTCATTGTCTTTATAAAACCTTTAATATAGTGTTCAGATTTTTTACCATCTATATTGGTCATATATCCTCCGTCTTTTATAATCGGAATATCTGTTTCAGTTCCAGTTTTCTTACTAAAGTGACGACGTACAATATCAGCTTCTCCCATTGTAAATCCACAAAACCTATGTAAGAATTCAATAATCTGTTCTTGGTACACCAAAAATCCGAGTGTAGGTGCCAAGAATTTGTTTAACTCATCATTCCCATTGTCTCGATAAATACCTGCTGCCAATTTTGTTCTGTATGATTCACCAGCCGGTCGAATTGCTCCATTAGCCATACTCATCAGATCGATGTATGATAAATCAGGATTTTTCTCTTTAATTTTTTCAATAACCTGTGGTCGTAGAATATCTCTAAGATACGATCCAGCAAAATCAGATTCAAACTGAAATATTAAAGTTGTATCTTTTGCAATATCTTCCCATACTCCTTTATCCTCAAAATCCAGATTATCAGGTGTCAAAAACGGAATTCCTACCGCATCACATGTCTTGTAGATAAGCCCAACACAATCTAATCCCAATACATCAAGTTTTACGAAATTTAACGAGTCGATTTCTTTCATATTAATTTGCGAAATAGGTTTTTCGTCTGATGAAATATATAACGTCCCAAATACATCATCTACTGGATAAGGGGCTACAACTAACCCAGCCGCATGTCTACCTAAACTTGTGATCGTGCCAACTACGATATCCACATACTCAAACAGCTCTGAGTATTGCAAGCGATATTTTTCTTCTACAAATTCATGTTTATTCTCATCTTCCTGAACAAGATTTGACAATACCTGTGTTTCTTGTGGAGTCATCCCTAACGCACGTCCAACATCTTTGATTGCACCTTTCATCTTGACAGTATTAAATGTAATGATGTTACAACAATGTAATTTTTCTCTATTGAATAGATATTCTCTTACTTTCCATCTATCTTCTTTAAACCAATCTGAATCGATATCGGCAAGACTAACTCTCTCCTCATTCATGAATCGTTCGAAGTTCAGATTAAATCTTATTGGATCAACTTCTGTAATTCCTAATAAATATGCAATTAAGCTTCCAGAAACAGAACCTCTTGAATATCCATATTTAACTCCATTTTTTCTTAATTCCGTTTTATAATCTTCCTCAAGAAGCATAAAGTCTAATGCGTTGTTATGAATGTATGTTTTCAATTCATATACAATTCTGTCTTGGTATTCTTTATAATTCTTCTTTTTGTCAATACCTCTCCATTTAATCCCTGATGATATTTTCTTTTTTATTTCTAACAAAGAATCGTCATACAACTTTGGATATTTATATGAATAATCAAGCTTGAATTCTTCAATTCTGTCAGCCATTTTATTTGTTTCTTCTATTGCTTTTATATAAACATCTTTTGCAATAGCAAATTGTTTTTCATATGCAGATACTAATTCATCGTAACTTTTAAAGGTCATATCCCATGTAGATTCACTATCAAATTTAACATCTTTGCTTTTCTGCATAATAGCTCGTCCACGCATATGCTCATCATTTAAGGAATGCGTGTCTGTTCCTGCAATAAGCGGAATGCCATACTGTTCAGAGATTTTCACAAGATATTGATTATACTTTATCTGCATATCATCACAATGATGTTGAATTTCTAAATAGCATCTATCTTTATTTTTGATAAGAAAGTTCAGAAAATCTTCTTGAATATCAGGTGTTCCACTTGCTAAAATCCCTCCAATGCAAGCTGTTGTGATTAAAATATTTTCAGAAGTATTTATTAGCTCTTCAAACGAAATTCTAGGTTGATAATAAAAATGACCATCTCTTACAAAAGCCTTTGAAGATAAAGTATTCAGTTCCTTTACACCTTCATAATTTTTAGCAATTAGCACACAATGATAATTATCACGAACTTGGAATTTATTTTCTTCTAAAAACTCATATATTTTATTCTGCGCTTCTTCTGGATCAGTACCCAATAATGATTCACATAATTCGGTATCATCAGGATATTGATACAATTCTTTTGTTACATAGAATTCTTCTGCATGAATATATTTCATACCAGCCTTTTCAATCGCGTTTTTCTTGTGAACCCATTCAAGAACACTTCCATGTTCTGAGAACGCCATCGCTTTCATACCAAGAGATTTTGCATAGTCAATATATTCGTTGTATTTTGTAACACTATCGATATTTGTGACTCCATTCGATAAATCACTATGTAAATGATAAACTACATAATTCTTCTCCACTTACTCACCTCAGTTCTATAAATCATTTAACCAAGACATATCGTCCTCGCCCAGTATTTCGCCCTGTGTATTAGATGTAATGTCCGCTCCAACACCTGCAAAAATATTATCCTGCTGCTCTTTCTTAGCATTTAGCTTATCCAAATATTTTTTATATGGTAGATGTACATTCGGAGAGTAAGCACACAATGTAGAAAAGTAATAGCTTTGTTTCTCTACCTGATCGTCTGAGTCCCAGAATTCATTTTCTGCTTCTGACAAATTATTGTCTTTCAGTTTCTGATATTTATTTTCTTTTTCTTCAATTTCGCAAATTGTGTCAATGATATCTGTCGTCCATTTATTCAAAAGCTCGTCTGTAATCGGAACTGTTACAATACAATCATTCATTTTATATTTTTCTTGCACCTCTTCCGGAAGACATTTGATGTCATTTGTTTGCATAAGAAGATCAAGATACTCCAACTGTTTCTCCTCGTATCCACATTTTTTTAACCACATCTTCACACTGGTCTGCAATTTCACACCAATCTGATTTCTTTCAATTTCTCTCGTTGTCCATTTCCCATTTGCTTGCTGACAATCAATTGAGACATACTTTAGAAAATCCCATGAGATACGAATCTTATCCATTGGAATCCCCATTTGATTCAGAGCAATTGCATACACTATTAACTGTCCGCATTCGTTTTCTGCTTTTTTACCTTTGTAAATGGAACTTGTTTTCCAATCTAAGATATGATAATTACCGTCATCATCCTTATAAACAGCATCAATATATCCCTGGAATACGTTGTTCCCAATTTTTGCAGTAACAAATCTTTCGATTTCCATATGCTGTTTAAACATTTTGTGATGATTAAAGAAATGCTTTAGACATTCATAATATTTTTGTTTGACACTTTCATTTTTCTTTTCGTCATTTCTGTCAAATTTTAGATCCGCCACTTCTGCGGTTAACCAAGAATCTTCAAATTTTTCATCCATTTCTTCATATTTAATATGTCCTAAATACAAGTTTTCCATAATATCATGTGACATCCCACCAGTTACCACATAAATACAATCATCTCTGTCTTCTGGAACATGCTTAATATATTTTAGATAGTACTCATATGGAGATGTATGGTATGCATTGAATTTAGACCAACTCCATAATCGATCAGTTTTGTAATAAGACATAATCTCTTTTAATTCTTCTCTTGTTTTTCTTCCTATGATAAACACCTACTTTCGTAACGATTTTAAATATTCTTTGTGTTCATGATCGTCATATACAGTCCTGTATTTCACCATGAACTCATATATCTGATTTCGCGCATCTGCTGGCGAATCTTTATCACCTATGATTCCCCATCTGTCGTACATATAGCTCACTTTTCTAATATGATAGAATTTCTCGCAGCAATGTCTTACATGATTAATATCAATATCCTTATCAAAACATATAATTATTTCCTTATTTAAACCGATTAATATTCTTGCCTGTTCATCTGATATTTCATGTCCAGAAACAGCAACGCATGTCGAATCACAAAGGCTGTCTCTTTTTAATACAGATTTTTCACTTTCTACAACTACGACATAATTTGATTTTTCAATCGACTCTCTATTTTCATATAAACCATATAAGTTGATTTGCTTTGGATATCCTGGAGTAATGTAATATTTCTTGATATCGAATAGATCATAATTTTCAACCGTTGTCCTCATGTTGTATCCCATTAACTCGCCGGTAAGCCAATACCGTAATGGAATTACATTTCTCTTGTATTTATAGCTGTATCCAAGACTAAATTTTTTGACCGTCCACGGCATGACGCCTTCTTTATACCAGTCTATATGTATATAAGGAACAAATGTATCAAGCTCTTTCTCATCACGCACTTCAAAGTCAAGTACATTAACCTTTTTTCGCCTTGTTTTAACCTTTTTAAATATCTGTAATGGGTCTATTTTTTCTTTTTTCTTTTCTTTCCTTTTGAATGAAAGTTCAAGATCTAAAATCTTGTGTAAATTTTTTACAGCTTCACATGTCGTATGCTTCTTATGTTTGGCATATAAATTGTATTGAACGAGTGTGATTATGTCTGATTTATCATCAAAAAATGTTTCCCTTGTATAATCTGTGACATTTAAATATTCGTTATTTTTTACAGTCACACATGATTTGTTGTCGCCATCTATATTTCCGCACGAATAATATTCTTTGTTTTGATGGTAAACAATGTGGTGACAACCTATCTCCTGCAACACAAACTCAATCTTATTTTCTTTATATATGTAAGTTTTTAATTCGCTAATCGTCACAACACTGTTTACCGCCTTTCTAAAAGTCTACTGGAACATTTGTTATTCCAACCTCTTTGATAATATTTCTGGACATATCATGCTCGATTACTACCTGATATCTATTTGCCGAACCTTCACGATTCTTAATAATAAATAGAATCTGATAATGTTTGTCCTTATCTAGTTTTACCGGAATTTTCGTCTTTCCATTTTTACCTTCTAATTTATATACTCTTAATTCTCTCTTTTCCCCTGTATATTCATCATCGTATAAATCACGAATCATGATACATGTTGATGCAACATCAATGATATTTTTAGACATCCCGATATTATCCTGTGTATAATACCTTTGCTTCACACTACCCTTTGCCAACTGAAATGTAATTAAAATATGAAGGTTTTTCGCCTCTGGCTTAATAACATCATTAATCTTTACCATGTTCTGTTGCATTTCAAGCCATGATTTTTCACTTACATTCCCTGCGTCAAGTTTAAATGTATCCAAAAGAAAATACTTAACTCCCATACTTGAGTATTTCTTTATTGTTTTTATCGCATTTTCTGTTTTATATTGTTGGAATGGAAGAATTGTAATAATATGATTGTCTGTTTGTTCTTTTAGCCAATCTGCTGCCTTGTATAGAATTGCCTTTGTTCCTTTTTCAAAATGTCCATCTCTTACAACATGCTTCTGTAGATCATCTTTAATGATATTATTTGCTACAAATACAAGAAGTTCCCTCTGCCACTTTCCTAAACCGTCCTCATTAACAATGATTACAATTCTTTCTTTTTCTTTTATGGCTGTTGGGATAACTGCATTTCTTGCAAACGTTGATTTTCCAACGTTACTCAAACCGCCAACCAATGTAATACTACCCAGATATTGACCACCGGTTTCTTTCGTAATAATATCCATATTGTTATATGGAAGACCGACTGCATACCCCTCGTCCAATTTCTCAATTAACTCGTATATTCCGTCACAAATGTCGTAACTTTTTACATCGTAATCAATGTTTGAAAAAATATCGTTGAGCTGCGCTTCCCACTCATTGTAAATTTCCTCCGCGGTCATATCACAATAATCACTTAATCTGTCATTAACTGCGCAACGCATCTTTGCCAATTTAATTACGCTATTCCATTTACGAAGTTCGTCAATATATCCGTAAAGATTTTCTGATTTTACATATCCACCTGCTGCTTCAATAGTTTCATATCCGCCATACTCGTCATATTTTTCTCTTAACTTCGGATGTTTCTCAAGATACAACCCAACAGTAATTTCATCTAACGTTTTTTTCTTTTCTACCTTTATAATGTCATCCGCAATTGTCCAGTAAACTCTCCAAACATTATTGCCAAACTCTTCTAAATGCAAATTTGTCTCATAAATCAAATCTGAATTTTTGTATAAAATCGCAACAATATTTGCCTCATCAGCTTCTTTATATTTGTTTACTTGTTTGATAGTTTCAATTAATTCCTTTTCAAATGGTGTTAATTTTTTTGCGTTTGTTTTTGTTGCCATTTGTTAATACGCTCCTTACCATAAATTTTTCAATTTGTCGTTCTTCAATTCTTTGGTCTTTGTTTGGTAATGAGCTGCTTTATGCGTCAGAATTTCAGTATCCATATTTTCGACTTTTTCATCGTTGCGTTCTTTTCTTTTAACCATCTCATAAACGTCATTAATATTGTTTTTTACAATTGCACAAATGTAATTAACCTTTTGCATTTCTGACTCAAATGTTTTTCCAGATAATGCAGCCAATATTCTTGGTCTGCATATCTGGAATGTGTATAAAATGATTTTGTATGGATACTCAGCCTGATTTTCAATAAGTCTATTTTCGATAAACTTTCCCGTTCTTATCCCTTTTAATTTTCTGCAAATGTTTTGCGGAATGTTTTGATTATCGTCGTAAAATAAGATCTCTTTTTTTACATAGTTATACAATTCACTCCACTCTTTTTTCTCAACTTCTGTCATCTTTATCGGTTCAGGCTTTACTCTCATTACATCACCACCTTAAGCAACAATACTTAACGCCTGTTCAGCAATCGATAAATCATCAATCAAAGTTGGATTTGTATATCCGTGTTCTTTTGAAAACTCAAGAAGAGGCTTAATTGCTTCCATATTCCCTTTGTTATCTTTAATAAAATCTTTAATCTGTTCGATTACAGATTCGATTTTTTTCTCTTCCTTTTTCTCAGCCTCTTTTTTCGCAAGCTCTTTCAGCACTTCCGCTTCTTTTTCAGCCTGTTCTTTTTCGGACTGTTCAAATGTTTTCCCAGATTTAGCCTGCTCTGCTTTAATTGCATCTGTAATCGCCTGGATAAATTCATCTGTATCAAATGCAACCTCATCAACAATATCTGCAAAACGGGATCCGCTGTCTAACGCCATATTGTCATCTCTAAACTTGATTTTTCTATGCTGATCAACAATTTTATTTACAGTGATATCTTTTTTTGTTACAATGTTTTTCTTTCCGGTTTTTTCTGTAACAATTGTTCTGTCATAGTACCCAAGCCCAAGGAAATGCATTTTCTTTTTCAGTAGATTGAAATAAACCTTTTCAACATCTGATGTTAATGTCTGATAAGTTGTTCCTGTTGCAATATCTGTTACTTCTTTGTTCTTTACATGTCCAATAACAATTGTTGCTACACCAACTTTTCTTAAATCTTTAATGATATTGAACATAAGCTCAAATGCTTTTGCCTGACCTTTCTGGAATCCATTCCATGCTCCATCAATTGTATCTGCCTTTTTATCCATGTGGTCTTTGTTCCACAATCTAATCGCTTCCTGCTCTGCCAACTTAATCCAACCATCGTATGTATCCACCACAATTGCTCTTAAATCTGCATAATCTGTCGTTTTATTATCAATAATATCTTCTACGATATCTTCTACATCTGCCCATTCATCACAATCTTCATACACAATTCCTTCGATTGCATCTGCACCGGCTTCTCCATTCATCTCAAGAAAAATGTATCCTTCTTCTCCTGCTAACTTTTCACATACTTCTTTAATAAGTGTTGTCTTTCCAATTTTAGGTTCCCCTAATAAACAAATGTTATATTTAAGCGGATCAATTTTTACTTCATTTTTCTTTCCAAATCTTCTTGCCATAAGTTGTTGTCCTCCAAAATTAAATGTATTGTGTTTTGTATTATTTTCTGTCTATGCAGTTATGTACTGCATAGACTTGTTTGCAATTCATATTTATAGTTTCTTATTTGTGTTTATCTTAAGTTGTGTATTTTAACCAAGTGCATCAAGCCAAGACATATCGTTTGGATTTGTTGCCTCCTCATTTGTCTCATCTTCTCCATGAGTATCTTCAACTGCATCTTCTGATTCTTCTTCATACATAAAATCAAGAGTTAAATCATCTTCATCATATTTCTGTTCAAACTTCTGAAGCACTGGTGTTTTTGCCCCGTCTTTCCCTTCAACATTTTTAATCAATGGTTTTCTAATAACCATTCTCTTTTCTTTTCCTGAATTCACTGTACATTTCTGAAGAGCTTCTTCTAATGTAAATACTCCAATCTCAATAAGGGTTTTAACATCATCAGGAATGTCATCTTCTGTTGCTGTTACAACTGCGCCGCCCTCAATCAGATCTCCTTCAAATGTAATCTCTGTAACTCCTCTTTTTACCTTGAAAAGTTTTTCAATTACTTTCTGTGAAATTTCTGGTTTAGTTAGGTCAAGTTCATACTCAAATGCTTTGTCATATGGGATATTGCATCTAACTTCTTTACCTTTGTACTCTTTTACATAATCGAGAATCTTTGCATAGATAGGTAAAATTCCTGTTGATTTGTCCGGCTTTCCAACGCTATCCCTTGTAAGCAACATTGTCTGTGTGAAGTTGGCATGATACTTACTTCTGTCATCTGCTTTGGAAAGCACAAGACTAGAAATCTCTTTTCTTACTTTTACATTTCCTTCGTATGAAGAATATTTAAGCTGTCCTTTTACATTAACAACCATTCCATCCTCAAGGTTTTCATTGATATAAGCAATCATGTCATATGGTGTTAAGAATTTCTTATAAAATACTTTTCCATTTTTATCTTTTTCAAGACCAACAGTCATGAAGCATAAATCACCTACAGATTCCAGAATTTTTTCATCAAATCTATCATCCCAATCAATTGTGAATCTGTTTTCGAAATCGTCTTTTCCGTCTTCGTCTTTTCCATGCACATAAACAACATTGTCACGTTCTGCACCATATCCACCCATGAGTTCTGCATAAACTGTTCCACACACATCACCACAATCAACTCCAAGATTTAAGGAGTTATAAACCCAATCAGATTTCTCGGAACGCTCGTCCAATTTGTATGTATAATCAGCATTAATCTTTGCCTCTCCAACTAACACAAATGAATTTGCCCATCCTTTTTTCTCTAATACTGCCTTTTCTTTTCTTGCCATAAATTCAATCTCCTTCTAAATGTATATTTTTTATATGTGAACGACCGCGTAGCAGCCGGAACATAGAGTTACTAATATGTAAATTTCTATGTAAACCCCGAAAATGGGCGCATTTAAGAAACTGTCGCTCTTTCACGACAAATTTTAAAAATATTCAATTCTATAATTGTGATTTATAGAAACTATTGATTTGCAATTTTATATGTGAATTATCTTACTCAATTGATAATTCTCTTAGATCTGCAACTGTCAAATCAGTTGCATAGAAGAAGTCTGTGTGTGATCCAAAATCTATTTTTAATTTATCATTCTCAAGATATAATCTTTGGTAATATGTCTTGAATCCTCTGTCATCTAATACTTTATGCATATCTCTCCAAAGCTCTTTCTTGTTTTTCGGATGAGATATAACCTTAATCTCGTTTTTGTTTGTATGAAATTCCAGTTTCATTCGATTTTCACCCCCAACAAACGTAGCAACCATGCGGGTTCGTGAAATACAAATTTTTGAATTTTTATATTATTGCACATCTTATTCGCCATTTTATTCTAATTCACTCTTGTCAATTCTTTGTCCACACTTCGGACAAAAATCATATTCATCATAATCAATTTCATAATGTTCATTACAGTTTGGACAGATCCATATGTCCCATATAAATGTTCCATCTGGGGCATACCCGTCTCCCTCGATACTTGGTTTCTTCGCTGTATCACGAGATTCCAATTCATGTATATGTTCTGTTGTAATCCCAGGCATGACTCTAACAAAACGGATGATGTCTAACAATGTTCCATAATTTTTAGGAGCCTCATCGTCATCTTTGAAGCCATACAAAAGATTCAATACATCTTCTTTTTTTATTAACTCATTTCCCATTTCTTATTCTCCACAATCAAATACCTAGTTCTGTTTTATATGTAAGCCTATCCATATTACAAATCCTGTCTTTCTGGTAAATTTGCAATTTGTCTTGCTAATTTTGCCTGTTCTTCCCAATCTAGTTCATTACAACATAATGCATATAATCCTTCGTCATCATCTTCTTCATATTTTTGCATACACATAAAATCTTCAACCTCACTTTTCCACTCAATAGGACAATAATCACAAATGTATTTTGTATATTCACAACAAAAACAATTACTTGTTACATAATAAAACCCTTTTCCTTCACAATATTCTTTTTTTAAAACGTTAATATCTTGATCTTCTTTTTCTTCTTCAATTCTATCTGCAATCCAGTTCCACATTTTTCTGTGTTTTGAAATTGCTTCTTCTCTTGTCAACTCCATATTTTTTATTCTCCTTATGAAATAATTCTTCTTTCAATTTTTACTATCAACAAGCCAAGTAAATAAGTGCAATCACATAATGTATAATTTGATCCTGAGTATAAGTTATTTTATTCCATCTTGCTTTTAATGCATCTGTTACTACATGAACAATAAAAACAATTGGTAGCTGCCATGTAAATCCAAACACAATATAAAATGGGACACAATACAGAAGACAGTGTACAAACAAGTGATACCAGTTCTGACCTTTTGTCTTTGCAATAAAATCACATTGTAAAACGTAGTCACCGATCAAATGACACATAATAATATTTAATATCGTCATATTTCTTATTCTCCTCTAATCTAATAATCCATCAAGAAATTTTGTAACTTTATAAACATCAAATTTAGATCCTGCTGCTTTAGGATGACCACCTCCACCATATTTTTTAGCAATCATACCCATATCAATATCATCTCTTATTGTCCTGTACGAAACCGAACATGTACTCATATTTACAATTGCAATATAATCGAGTTCTCTATTCAATTTGCATAGTTCGTTTCCTAGCTCGCTGATGTATTTATCTGCAAAAACAATTCCATACATATATTCTCTATCACATTTAACAATAATCATTTTATCTTTATCTTTGATATATTTTTCAATTTCATTCTTATTAAAAGTCAACATCAAGCTTGATTCTTCATCAAAATGAGGGAAACTACCAGATTCAATACTTCTAATACACCACGTTTCAAATCTTTCTCTTCCATATAAATACATCAAGTCATTTACATCTTTTGAAACGAGTCCGGCTTTGCCAAGTGTTGACCATCTCCATGTGTCGTAATCTGTTACAATTCTTACAAAATCACTTACATCCACATCTAAATATTTATGGTCAATCAGGTATTTACTAAATAATTCTGTACCGCTTGTCATAAGTCCTGTATCATTATTCTCTGTTTTAACAGTACACCAATCATATTTATTGAGTTCTAATGCTGTTTTGTGATGGTCAAATAATTTAAAATTATTTTTATATTCCCTGTCAATCACAGAAGCCAAATCATCCTTAATACTAATGTCTGTAATAAAACATGTATCATGACCTTTGTCCATTTTGGTGATATATTCTCTTACAAGTGTATCTACTTCATCATAGTCACAATATGTAATGTCTACATTTTCACTGAATGTTAATCGTGCCAGAACTGTACAACCAATTCCATCAAGATCATTATGTGTGAATAATTTAATCATCCTTCCAATCCTCCTCGTTATATTGCATCGTCAGCCAAACTTGTAAAGACACCTCTGTTGTCCTTCCTTTATTCTCCCAGTTCCCATTTGGCATATGCCATCTTTCCCATGCCCAAATAGAAGGAATTGAACCATCATCTTTTACATAATTTGATTTATTGCCAACGCTATTAGCCCATTTACTAAATGCTGCTCTTGCTGCTTTAAGTATTTTTGGATATTCTATTCCAGATGTCTTAATCCCATAATATCGATACACAATTTCTGCAATTTCTCTGTCACTTAATCTTGCTAATTGTTCTTTTATAAAATCCGCATTTGTCATACTCTTTACCTATTATTATATTTCTCAACTAACTGATCTCTTGTAACACCGAGTAATTCCATACAATAATCCAGTAACACATCATCCGAATAATCTTCATTTCTACAATACTTGCAGCTACCCGGCACATAATGCTCGCAGTCTGTACAACTGTCGTATTTACAATGCTTTTTTCTATATTCATACATAAGGTCATAATCGTCTAAATCTGGATGTAATTTGCAATGTTCTCGCACATAACCATCTTCTTCAGCGCATTCATCACAGCACCATTTTGTACTACAGGTTTCGCATGATACATATTTTCCATAATCAGAAAATGTTTCTCTGCAATTTTCACATGTATAAAATTCCACTCCCATTATTCATCCTCCTCATCAATCGTAACTACTGTTCTCTCCGGGACAATCTGTTCAGGAATAACCTTCTTTACGATTTTATGTACTTCCGGTTTTTCATACTCATAACAATAATCGCTAAAATATGATCCAGAACGAATAATACACAGAGTTAATGCAATATCAAATTTCTTAACAGTATTCCAGTTGTCATCGCACTCACACAAAATACCTGTCTGATATTTGTATTGATATTTCCCTTGGTCATCCCAATTTTCGTCTTCTAATAATTCTGCTCTATATTTTTTACCGTCAATAATTACACCGGCATCTTCCAAATCACCTTCGTCAAATTCTTTCACAATTTTCTGCGCTTCTTCCAAAGACATTTCTTCTAATTCTTCATAATTAATATCAAATTCTACCATATTTAATTCACTCCTTAATGAAACTAAATTTTCAAATCTTCTGAATTTATTTCTATCTTTCCACCAGATTTTAAATCAACAAGATAACATTTTTTTACGGAGAGATTTCCAAAACATTTAATTTTAATAATCTCATCTTGTCCATCGATTTTTTCTAAATCATATATACAAAAATAGTCTGGGATTTTTAATTGATACTCTTTCCCATTAATATACACGTAATATTCACCATCACTATATGATCTACATGTTATTTCTCCATCTGAATGTTCTAAAATTCTTTCGATACGATTATACTTTTCTTCTAGCTCCTTATACTTTTTTTTCTAGCTCCTCAAATCTATCCTTGCTAACCCACACTTCTTTTAACACCTCTTTCATTTTTATTCCCATCTAAATCCAACAGAATATCCAATAATCTGAAATGCTTTGATTACTACAAATGTCACAACTGTTAATTCCAAGTTAAAGTCAATAGGTAAAATCAACGTTAATAATTTCATCGCTCCACATACAAGCAAACACTGAATGGAATACAGAATGTTGAAAAATATAAGCGCTGAGAATCCTGTAATTTTAAAGTTCTTTTTCATATCATTCTCCGTTTTAAATCTTTACACAACTGCAGCTTTTTAAATTAATTACATATTTATTGACATTCTTCTCTCTATACTTATCCATGTAGGTTTCTTTCAACTTAATAATATCTTCGTCATCTTTATCCTGCTCTGCTTCAAAAACAGCTCCTGGATCATTATCTTTTCCACCCAAAAGAACGCCTTTTACTTTATATTCTCTACCATTCTTATAGATATAAAAACAATCATGAACGCATTTTCTTCCTTTGTCAGTATCTACAAAATGATCTCCTTTTGGATTAACAACAACTATACCTTTTTCGTTTCCATATTTAAAATGTCTGTTAATTTCATCAAACTGCTCTTTTAAATCTTCGTAAAGATGAGTATAGTACCAAATATCACTATAAATTTCTCTAACTAATTTATTTGTATCTTCTACTGTTTGAAGTAATGCATCATATTCCATCTTGCTAACCCACATAATCAATCCTCAACTTCAAAATAATATTTCTTTAAGCGTTCCTTCCCAATAGAGTCAACCGCTTGTGCCCCGATCTTTTTGGATGAAAAATAAATATCATTCCTCTTGTGACAATATGCATCTGTAAAATATACGTCTCCATCCATATAAGAATAGTACATACACCATTTTTCTTGATCCTCATCTGTCCAATCAATTTCGTATTCATTATTCTCTTCTGCGAATCGTCGAAGCTCTGTTTCTACTTTTGCTTTTTCTAAAGCAAACTCCGCTTCTTCTTCTGTTTTAAAACAATTACCAATTCCATAACAACCATTATCTGTAGAATCATTAATCCACCTAAAGCTATTAATTACACCACATCCAGATATGAAAAAATACTTTTCATTGTTTTTAGGCTTACACACCTTCCATTTTGACCCGTTAGATTTTTGAATCAGCTTCATCAACTGTTTTCTTTCTTCCTCTGAAAGATTCTCCATATTTACGGTAATATTATTCTCCATACTTAAACTCCTCTTCATTCAAATCAATTTTTACATTCTGCCATTTCTTATAAGCATCCAGGTATAATTCATTTTTATCCCCGTTATATGTAAGCTCATAATACATGCCATCAGAAATATTTGTACTTAACAATGCTTTATGGTTCTGCAGCGTCTTGCAGTACCAAACAACATATACATCTTCCTGTGTAATAGACATATTATCTGTTTTATCTGAATTTTCGTTGAAATACTTCACTACGTTTTCCTTACACAAACTAATAAACTTTTCACTACTCATAATCGTATTCTCCTTTTTCTTTTCTAGCTTTTTTACAATTTCTCTTGTATCTTCTAATAATTTTTTTTAATTCTAAATATGATTCACTCGGTTTGCATTCCTCATCATGATCTCTAGTAAACGATACACATTTGCCATTAGTCTTATCTTCTACAATTAAGAATTCACCTTTATTTTTAATAGCTTCAAACTGTTCATGCCAAACTCTTACATGTCTTACATTACTAAAATCTAACCCTGATGGTACTGACATATTATTCACCTCCTACGAAACGAAAGTTTCATCTTAATATTTTTCTAAATACTGCATATAGCTGTGACACCATATGCAGCTAAATTTATTTACGTTTTCTTCCAAAAAAGAACCCAATGCAAGTTGCCATTACGATACACACAATAAATACCCATATATTTAATACAATCATTTATTACCTCTTTTTCTTTTCATTTCTTCAATTGTTTGTCTTGCATTTCGTTCTCTCTCGCTTGCTTCAAGTCTCATGTCTTGAGCTTGTACACTAGAGTCAAAAGCAATTCTACTTCCTTCTGCTCTTCGCCTCGTTTTCTTGGCTCCTTCTCTGACTCTCTCTAGCATTCTTTCACTCTCATTATTCATATTCATACTGTCCATACTTTGATGGAGTTCAATAATCTGACTATCTGCTTCCATCTGGAATAAAACCTGTTCTTTTTCCTCTTTTAATTTCTGAAGATCTGAACTTGCCTGATTCCTAATTTCTTCCTGATGCATTTTAGCTTGTTTCATTTCTTCTATCGTATCTTTTAATACCTTGATTTTGTTCTCTACTGTTTCTTTTTTCATAGCATATTGCATTGCAGAATTTTCATCATTATTATCTAAACATGCGTTAATTTCTTTTGTGATACGCATAATTTCTTTATTCGCATTGTATAAATCCTTTTCTGCGCTGTCTAATCTTCCAGAAATCTCCGCATATGTTGTAGATGCTTTATTATAAAACTCTTCTTTATCACGAATAGCTGCATTGTAATAATCTTTTGCCCCTTCTGGAGTAGACGCATCTTGTCTCATTACTTCGTCTGTTCTTCCTTTTAATTTCACTCTTAATTGTTTTCCAAACGAAGAATTTAAGAAAATAACGACTAAAATAACAACGATTGCGACCAATACAATAAACATAAAATTTGTCATATACTTATTCTCCTATTCAACATCAATTCCGTATGTGCGACATAACGCTTCAAGCCCACCGTTATAACCACTTCCAACTGCTTTAAACTTCCATTCATTGTTGCGTCTATAAATTTCTCCAACAACAATCGCTGTCTCAGTAGAAAAATCCTCGCTCAAATCATATCTTAATAGCTGTTCTCCTGTTTCTTCGTCTAATACTCTAATATACGCATTTTCTACCATTCCAAAATTTTGTAACCTATTGTTTGCATCATAAATTGTTACCGCAACGGATATTTTTTCACTATTATTCGGCAAATTCTGAAGATTTACTTTAATTACCTCATCATCACCTTCTCCATCGCCAGTTCTGTTGTCACCTGTATGGATGACACTTTTGGTTGAGTTTGAAAGGTTTCCATAAAACACAAATTCCTTGTCATTACCAACTTTTCCGTTTGCGCCTGTAATAAATACAGACGCATCTAAATCGAAATCAGATTCTCCATCATAATGATTTGTATCCCATCCAAGTCCAATAAGAAGTTTATGTAATGATGGTCGACCTTTTGTTAGATCTACTCTTTGTCCCTTCTCAAGATTAACAGACATTTCTCGCACCTCATTTCTTATCTGTAATTTTCTGTTAATTCGCTAATACTTTTATCTGTAGTTCCTGTTCCAATAGCATTGAATTTCCACTCATTATTTTTCTTATACAATTCTCCAAAAATCATTGCAGTTTTACCAGCGTAATTATCGGACAAATTGTATCTACAAATTTCATTTTTGCTAGACTGATCTACAATTCTAATAAATGCATTTTTAATCATCCCAAAATCTTGTTTTCTTGCATTACATGCATAGATGTTAACTACAAATACAATTTTACCAACATTTTCTGGCATATTTTTTAAGTCAACTGTGATCTGTTCATCGTCTCCGTCACCATCTCCTGTTAAGTTGTCTCCATGATGTAAAATGCAACCATCACTTGACCGGCGTGATCCGTAATAAATAACATCCATATATTTATCTTCGTTGCTTAAAACAATTGCTGAAGCATCACAATCAATATCATGTGTTCTACCAAACAATCCTTTTTTCGCCGCATCCCAACCAAGCCCCACAACTACTTTCTCAAGACCATTTACTTCTTTTGATAAACTGATTTTCTGACCTTTTACTAAATTTACTGACATATTCTTATTCTCCTTTTTAATTCTTTTTTTCTTTTATACATTCAATCCAAAGTTCTTTGCAATAGCTACAAATCCATCATTATATCCGCATCCAATTGCGTTAAATTTCCACTCTCCATTTTTACGATATAGCTCCCCAGCAACGATACCTGTTTCAAGAGAGAAATCTTCATCTAATTCATACTTAAATAGTTCTTCATTTGTATCAGCATCATATGCTCTAATATATGAATTGGACACCATCCCAAAATTCTGAAGCCTATCTTCGGCGTTATAAATTGCTGCAGCAAAACTGATTTTTTCAATATTCGATGGAATCTTATTCAACTCTACTTTCATTGTTTCGTCATCGCCAGCTCCTTCGCCGGTTCTGTTGTCACCAGAATATACAATTGCTCCACTTGGATGACATGGCTGGTTATAGAAAATAAAGTCCTGTTCACCAGTTACTTTACCGTTTGCATCTGTTAAAAATGCAGATACGTCAAGATCAAATGGTGCATTCCCATCATATTTGTTCGTATCCCATCCTAAACCAAATACAACATTTTTCAATCCGTCATTTCCTTTTGTTAAATCAACTTTCTGACCCTTTACTAAACTAATTGACATATTCATGTTCTCCTTTTTAATTATTTGTTTTTGTAACTGCTTTTCTTACTAAATCAACTGGTATTACCATAAACGCAAGAACTACAATAATTAACCAATGATTGAAATCTAACGGTGTTACCTTAATCAATTCACCTGCAAAATTGCAAAGTATTACAGTAATCATAAAAATGCTAATTGCGATATATCCAAATAATTTATTTTTTCTAATTCCTTTTAATAGATTGAAACTATCTGTTCTAATATTAAATCCGTTAAACACTGCCATAAAACATAACAATGCGAATCTCGCAGTCATTGCCTCTACATCCGTTAAAAACATTTTAGAAATAGGACTAAGAATGATTACTCCATATAATGCAATAAAAGATATTGTACTAACTGCAATTCGTGTTTTGGCTCCCCTTATAAATAATCCGGAACCTTTTTTAATTGGCTCTTCATACATGTATTCTTCTTTTGGTGGCTCTCCTCCAAAAGAAAGTGAATTCAACGAATCCATAATAATATTTACAATAAGAATCTGTACCGATGCTAGTAATGATCCAACTGCTACAATCGGATACAACACACTCAAAATAAGTAAAGAAATGTTAATCGGTAACTGGAACTCTAAAAACATCATAATGTTGTGCATAAATGTTCTTCCTAGTTCTACCGCTTTTACAACTGAAGCAAAATTATCGTCTGTAAGCACAATGTCTGACGCTTCTTTTGCAACATCGCTTCCTGTTTGCATTCCAAATCCAACATCAGAACGTTTTAATGCTGGCGAGTCATTTACCCCGTCTCCTGTCATCGCAACAGATCTACCAATCTCTTGAGCTAAAGTAACAAGTCTCAATTTTGTATTCGGAGAGCATCTTGAAATTACTCTCAATGATGGGATAATTTCTTTGACATCTTCATCACTCATATTTTCGAATTCATCATTTGTGAGAGCTACATCACCATCTTTGTAAATTCCGCATTCTTTTGCTACCGCAATTGCAGTTTCAATACAATCTCCTGTAATCTCAATAACTTGAATACCAGCTTTATGTGCAATATTCACTGCGTCTGGAACCTCGTCCCTAACAGGATCAACGACTCCAATAATACCAAGTAATGACATATCTTCCGGTAGTTTATTCTCTTCTAACTTTTCATTTTTAGAAGACAACGCAATACATCTCATAGATTTCGTTGTCATTTCTCTAAGTTTATTCTGAATCGCTTCTTTGTCCTTAGATGTAAAAGATTTTCTATTTCCTTCCTCATCAATCATAAATGAACACTTTTCAATAATTCTCTCAGGCGCTCCTTTATAATATGTAAGGTTGTCCTTTGTAGTAAACGCTGAATATTTATTACTACTGCTAAACACTTGCTTGTCTAACATTTGAATATTCTTATTAATATTTTTGTATTCATCTGAATTAACTAAGGACATCATGGCTCTATCAATTGAATTTCCACCAGTAATCATCCCATCTTTGTCAAATGTAGAACTGTTGTTCAAAACAATGTTGTTTTTCATTTCATTCCACAATTTTGAATTCATATCAATTTCTTTTGTATTTGAACCAATAATTATCTTTGGAGTCATAACACCTGTTGTTAATGTTCCTGTCTTATCAGTACAAATAATGTCAACATATGCTAATTCAGGAATTTTACCTGGATTCTTGGCAAGGATATTGAACTTCTCCATTGTTTTTACGTTCTGTTTGGTAACAAGTTTTACAATTAATGGAAGTCCTTCCGGAACTGCAGCAACAACAATGGTTAATGCAACTGAAAAATTCTGTGCAAATTTCTGAATTAAATTGAAAATGTCATCCGAAAAATATTTTGAAACACCAACTTCCATAATTCCAGAAACGGTAAGAACAATAAACGTAATTGATGCTGCAATCGTTCCCCACTTAGAAATAAAGCCACTTAAATTATCTAACGCAATATCAAGAGCTGTTTTAGGAGCCTCTAGTGTTTGCATTTTTACCAATGTATCTCCATTGACTGTATTTACACCAACATCTGTGACAACCATTTTTCCTTCGCCGGACATCACGGTTGTTCCTGCAAACAAGCAATTCTGATTTGTATACGCATCTGTCGATGTTGTTTTCTTATGAATATATCCATCAATCGGCGTTTTCTTACACTCTTTTGTTTCTCCATTAATTGCAGCATTGTTAACTGAAATTTTACCTTCCATAAGATATCCATCTGCAAAAATCTCTTGTCCCATTCCTACACAAACAACATCTCCCACAACCAATTCATCTTTATTGATTGTTTGCAATTGACCATTTCGTATTACATCACAATACCTAATAGATGTTTTTGCTCTTAATTCTGCTGCTGATTTTTGTACACCCAACCCTGTCTTAACCGCGATACAAGTTACAATTGCAAGAACAAACATAATCATAAGCGGTTCAGATAATTCCATTACACCTAAAAACCCCAACACCATTTGCAACATGGCAATTGCAATTAAAATCATAGTGATTTTTTCACATAGAGCATCTTTTGCAAAATGATACCATTTTTTTAATTTCGGCTCTGGTAATTTATTAGAACCGTACTTTTCTCTGTTTTCCACAACTTGTTCATTTGTTAATCCGTTCATCTTACTCTCCTTTTTCATTTTCTTTATGTAAATCACCAATCTCTTTCATGGCGCGTACATACGCTTCTTTCTGAATATTAATTGCTCTTTCACGCTTTTTCTTATCGCGTTTTACTTTTCTCTCATAAGCTAATTTCTTTTGCAATATTTCTTCGTGTTTCTTATTCTCTTCTTCAATAAGTTTTTTATTATGATCTTTAATTGCCTTGTTGACCATCTTTACATATTTTTTCTGATAAGAAAGTTCTGTTGCCATATGCTCAATTCCTTCTAATGTATATTTGTCTTTATACATTTTTTTTGATAAAGCGACAAATAAACCTCTCTGTAAATCAAATTTATCTTTATCGTCACAAGTGACTTTCTCCTGTGTACCATCACTAAAAAAGATTCGGATTACTTTATTTCTTGCTAAAATTTCGTAACTGGAAATTTCAATGTTATTATTATCTTCGTATACAGATGATTTAGAAATTTCTAATCCAATTCCACTGCACATCTCCTTACATAGATCATAAGCCGTCTTTACTTTATAAAAATCTTCCTTCATTCTTCTATCCTTTCTATTCTATCTGTTTTATAATCTCTATAACAATATGAGTCAAAAAATAATAAAGCCTTCACAGACTTAAATATTTATTCTATTACATATCCCACTAATTTGCCGCGACACCATGTTTCAATATTGTCTACATCGGTTAGACTCAGTGGTTCATCAATCAGAGCTACTTCGTATCTATGACCTTTTAAATGTTTACTTCCTACTACGATTGCTTTTGGTTTCCGCTTTTTAAAATATTGAGGTACATATTTCGGCACATACTCTTCTATAAACCTCTTACACATATTATTTTTGACAAATACAGGAATATCATATTTCGCTGATAGTCTAGCCACTGAAACAGACTTACCAATTCCACGATCATATTTCGTTGTATAATTCACCAAACTACCTTTTTTGTTTTTTAGCACCTGATTCAAGTGGTGTTTCAATTTCAAATATGTAGATTCATATTTTAACCGATATGATAAATAGCTGCATAACTTATATAATTTCATCTCTATCTGATCCATCCTCTTCTTTTTTATTCACTCCAATATTCGCTATTTTATAAAGAATATCGTATAACCATTCACGAAAGCTACACTTTCGTGATTCAAATTTATCAGCTATGTAACAAAGTAATATAATTACAAATATAATTACAGGTGAAAACCATCCGCATAAACATATACATAATAAATCTCTTACATTAAAATAATCCTTTAAATCTTCTTTGTTATATTCACTTTTCCTTAAAGTACTAAGAAGCAAAAACAGCCATGAAAGAAAACCTACAAAAATCCACGATACAATAATCACTAAAATCCACCTCCGTTCTACTGCAGTATAAAACCAAGATTTAATTTATTTGTTTAAAGTTGTAATTTTAAAATAATTTGCAATTCCAGAATATGTCATATATGCAACTTTGTATCTACATTCATTACACAAATCCATTTGAACATCTTTGATTTCAGAGTATATTACACGAGAAAATACATACTGCGGAGTATGTTCGCATTCTTTTCCGCAAGAATCACAATAATATCTCTCTTCAATTTTTTTCATAATTTTTTAACTCCTCTAATGGAATCCAGCCTAACGAAACTCTTCTCTTTAAATTAGGAGGTTGCACCCATTTATTTAATTTTCTATTTACATGATTACAATTTTTACACGTCCACTCATAATCATGTTCTTGTTCAGAAATATATAAAATATTTCCACGTCCACATCTCAAACATTTATCATATCTATATATTCCACACATTCATTTATTCTCCCTTACAATTCAATATAATTCCATCTTTTCTTATCTCCATATTTCCATTGAATTTGCCCTTGGTAAATTCTTGTTTCTATATTCTCTACATTATCCATACCAAGGATAAATTCTCTATACGCATCAATATCTCTTTCTGATAAATCATGAATCGCTTTAAAAATATCTAAATTCTTACAAATGTGCTCCACCGACCACTCGTAGTCTGTTAATGAAAGCTGTCTTTCAAATTATTCTTGCACGATTACATTATTATCTTTAGGATTATCTTTTACATGTAGTTCTGCATAAACTTCATAGACATCCGACTTAAAGAATGAGTTACTGTAAACAAGTCCATCTAATAAATTCACCGCACAATTTTCTCCGATATCTGAAAGTTTCATATAGTAAGTTTCTCTGAAGCAAAATACATGTCCTGATTTAATATTCATTACATTTGTCATCATTTTCTTATTCGATACAATTTTCATATAATCAGTCATCCTTCCTATTTTTATAAATGACACCATTTATTTACTAAGTCCGCCTGCTTTTCTGTGAGTTCTGTAAGAAGAATCTCATTTAATAAATCAAGTTGCAATTCAGCCATCTCTCTACAAATCTCTCCGCACTCTGGCTCCGGTTTTTCGCTACATTTTTTACATGCTCCTGTACAAATCTTCATATTTAAATCGCTCCATTTCTTTCTTCTGTTTCTGAATCTTAATTGCCTGATCACAAATAATCTCGCGTAAAATTTCAATATCTTGTTTATGCATATCAGTAGATGTATTAGCCATTGTATTTGTTTTTATCAATGAACAAATACACTCCATACATTCTGTCATATCGACTACAGTAATATCTGATTGACATCCATTTTCTACCATCAAATATAATTCACTCAAATTCTTGTTATATTGTCTAATTGTATCGAAATTTTCTTCAGATAATTTTCTCATTATTCACACCTCGCTTTATCACACACATCTACATCTTCAAATTCAACATCAAGTTCTCTTTTGATAATATCAATCTTATATCCTAGGATGAATTCTTTCTCAATTAAAACCCCAATTATTTCTGAATCAAAAATATCTGAATCATACCATTCCAGTGAATTTCTATAATCAAATAATTTCTTATTATCTGTGTCAATACAAGCTTTTCCAAAAGCTGCATACCACGAGCACGTTCCCGTCACATACTCAATTCCTTCGTCTGCAAAGTCGTACGGTGAAATTCCTGCAATTCGAATAAGTTGATATAAAAATTCATTCAAAAAATCATCTGTGATCAAAATTTTAATATCTGATGGAATTGTATATTCAATATGTACACTATCTACGCTTCTTACTATTGGCATAAATTGATTCTCCTTTTATCTCAACATCTCGCATATTCATCTACAAATTTCTTCATTACTCTCGAAACATGTGGCTGAGAACATCCAGCAATTTTCATTATTTCCACTTGTTTATATCCTTGTAAAAATAATGAGATGATAGGTTTATGTTTTTCTTTCATTTTATTAAATGCATTTCGAAGAGCAACTTTATGAATGCAATCGTTCTCAACATTTTGATCTGATTGCATTTTGTCAATAAATTCTACCTTGTTCCCGGATTCATTCTCGTACTCTGTGTTATAATATAGAATCTCATTTTTGGGGATTGTCCTCTGACGTAACTCTTTTTTCTTTTCGCTATACACTTCATTAAACATACATTTGAATGCATATGTAGAAAATTTGGATGTTCCTTCATTAAATGTTTTCGCTGCTTTACACATTCCAATTGCAGCCAAATCATACCAATCTTCCATATTTAATTTTTCTTTCTGTAAAAATCTATAAATCAAATTATGATTGTCAGTTACTAACTGTTTTTGATAATCGGTCATACTATCACCTCGCTTGTTTTATATGCTATTCAATCTATCACCACAGTTAATCCACTCTTTATATTCTCTTCTGGTTTACTCCACTCTTCATATTCCAAGACTGTATCATCTTTTTCATAGGTATCTCCATCCAGGGAAATCAGTTTTCCATTCTTACTCGCAGCGCAACCAATGAATATGGATTTTCCGTAATATTTTTCTTTATCTTTTGGAATCTTTAATCTATATGAGATGTAATCGTAATCTTTATTCTTAATCAGATCTTTAACTGTCAAAACTTAATACACCTCCAAACGAAACTATTCTTTTATTTAAAATTTTATTCTAAGTCAATTTCAAACTCATTTTTTACAGTACCTTTTGGACAATAAATGATATATTTATAGTTATCTATTGGGATTCCCCATAAATATAAATTATCGTTTTTAAAAAAACTTTCGTATCTTTCAATATGTGGATCATCATTTGTGTATTTAATATACACTTTGTCCGCATCGATTTTTTCTTGCCTTATACCAGATTCTGTCTCTATAAAATAGTAATAATATAATTTTTCATCTACACGTCCTCCGGTAATATAAAAACTACCAGATATATTTTGATTATCTTTTAAAGCAACTATTTTTTTATCTGAAACAACTTTATATTCTAATTCTATAAATTCATCCATAATACAACTTGACAAGCTCAAAATTAAATGACTGATTATAAAACACATTATTGCGATACAAATAGGTACTATAATTTTTTCTATCCAGCTATTGTATTTGTCAAAAATTACTCGGATAATTAAAATCACCCCAATAACAAATCCTAAACCCAACCATATCATTATTTAACCTCCTAAATTTCATCCTTCTTTATTCTGAAACACTTTTATTCCAACTCCTTCAACTTCAACTTGACAAACTGCTTGTCTTACAAAAAATCTATCGCAGCACTTATTAAACCATTTCTCAATTTCATCAAAACATCCATAATCTCTCAAATCACCAAATACTGACACAGTTGTTGAAGCCATACATGATTTATCAGGATTATGCCATATGCTCATCTCCAACGTTCCTTCTGATCCCATTGGAAGATATTTATGTTTGTCTTTTACCTCATAATTCTCATCATATTCAATATTGCTCATACCTCTGTAATCAACTTGTTTTCCAAAGATATCAATAATTTCTTCATCTGGTATTTCGCCAATACTATTTAATCGGAAACTTGCATTCACATGTGTCCATTGACTCATAATTTTCACCTCTTAAAATTAACCTTTCATTAAATCCTTTTTACTTACACCAAGAACTGTTGCAATTTCTTTTAATCCACATGGACAAATCATTAATTCTCCTGATAATATTCTTTCAATGTCATACCTTGAAAAAGATGTGTTTAATACAATATCTATAACCGTTACACGTTTCTCTTCCATATATCTCATTATGTTACTTGCAATTACCATAATCATTAACCTTTCATATTTTCTATAAACTCTTTGTATTGTCGTGTATACTCATAAGAATCCTTAAATATGTTACAAATAGCCTTGTAAAGTTTTGGTTCATATTTTTGAACTACTTCTAATTCGTTCTCAAAATCTCTTCCAAATGGACATCCTGCACATCCAGTTCTTTTCAAACCATATTCTGTATAACATTTACTATGTGTAATTCCATACGCATTTTCATAATCAATCTTATCTTGATCTCTGTACCAGAAAATTGGTCTGTAATTATCATAGTCACCAGCGGTATCATCAAAACAGTTTTTGTATGCTGTTGCTCTAGCACCACCTTCAGATTTTCTCACACCTATGATATGCAAATCATATTTATTTTCTTTTAATATTTTATTCGCAACTTTCTTTTTTGCGTAAGCACAACACTTGTTTGAAATCTGAAATACTGGTGGATTTTTAATCATAAATTCTCTCAACCATTTCTTATTCTTTATATTAAATTGAGAATTTTCCCCTTTAGTATTGCACCACCATTCAAGAGCAGATTGACACTTAGGATATTTTTTTATTAATACATCAAAAGATTCATCTTCCCATTGAAAATTATGTCGTTGTAGTCTTTGTATAAATTCACTAATATTTTTAGAAATGAATGGTTTACCATGTTCTTTACAAGCAATAGGAATAGGCTTAATTGCTTTTTTGCGAATAAATCTTATATTATATTTTCTCTCAAGATATTCCAAATGGTCTTTTGTTGCTTGATATTCAAGTCCAGTATCAAACCAAACGTAATCAACCTTGTTGTCTTTATCACATCTCCAAATAATATCCAACATGATATCGCTATCAGATCCACCTGAGATGCTGCATAAAATTTTGTTATATTTAGGACTATTTATAATCGCCCATGCTCTAATAAGATTATCTAAAATAGTTTGATTTTTGGGACAATCTTTGATTAACTCTTCAATCGAACTTGCCTTTTGGGGAATATAATTTTTCAATTTTAGTTCACCATAGTAGCTGCGCAGCTTTACTCACATGTGAACGTTTGTCCTTCCTTTTGTTTTATAATTACTGTTTAAATATTCTCTTACAAATTAAAAAGTTTATAGTCTTCCCATTGGTAATCGCTTCCACACGGAACAATATTCGAATACAATTGAGAAATAGTCGTGTTATTCGCATCAATCCACGCTTTTCTCCATCTATATCCTCTTGCTCCGGCATTAGGATTAACTGTGATCCATTCTTCACCGTCACTGAATCTAATTTCTGATCTGATATAACATGATTTTGAGATGCCTTTAAATACCGTTTCAATTCCAGATTCGTTTTTATCCTTTTCGATTTCTAACAATTTATTTATCCCAACATCCATATCACTCGTATAGATAATACATTTTACAATTTGATTACTACATGCTCCTTGCATTTAATTCCTTCTCCACTTCTTCCCATGTAAACTGTTCTGTAATAAGTTCATGAGTATATTTTTCCCAAATTGTTTTATAATCAACACCCATTAGTTGGCTCATTTCGATTAAAGCATCGACAACTTTATTGATCTTAATTTCTACCATCTTCTTCTCCATTTGAAAGTGAATTTCTATTTTATTCTTTTTCTGTAAAACTAATCATTCTATTTCCATCTTTCGTTGCATATACAGTAATATATATATCTGCTTTTTCAATTTCCGTAATTAATTTATCTTCTAGTATTTCTACTTTATAAGTTCCATCATCATTTTGATAAGCGTGAACTTCCCTTTTGCTGAACTTAGCCAATTTCTCTTTATCATCTACTTTCGTTGGTGATAACCATTCAATATAACAATACGGAATAATTAAAATTTCTTCAGAATCTTTTAATTCAAAATAAAAATTATGCTCTAGTTTGCCTACAATTGATGCAGTAAAATACTGTTTAATTTTAGTTTTATATAATTCCTCCATCATATATCTTTCTTTAATCTTTACGTCATAAAATATTTTTTTACTTTCTTGCATTTAATCCACCTCTTATTTTATGAAATCCATTTCACCATTTTCACAGAGAAAATTATATTTATCTATCCACCCCTGTGCGGATAAATTGCCACATCTTTTCAATTGTTCTTTATAGCTTCTATTAAAGACAAGTCGTGATATTCCAAATTTATACTCTGCAATTGTTTGTATCATTTTATATGTAAGAATAGCGTTTTTATTAGACAGTCGTCTGATTCTAGGATCTGAATATGTAAACGCCTCAGTATTGTCTTCTACTCTTCTTTCATCAGTCAATGATCTATCATATAGTTCTGTTGTTGCTATGTAATAACATGTTAATTTAAAACATATATCCTCTATATCATCTCTGGATATTTGTTCTATATATTTAGTAGTTGGTTGCTCATCAATCGCTTCAACAATAAGATCTACTGGAAATGTTTCGCGTCCATGATTCATACTTGCTCTTAACGAATCAACCAACTTATCTGCATCAATCAATCTTGTTTTCATTTTATATCCCCCTTATGAAACGTGAGTTTTATTTTACTTTTCTTTCTACAACTACAATTGTGTCGTTATGCCAACCGCCATGAGCGACTAGCAATATCTCTTCGATTTCAAATCCATATTTCTTACCAATTCCACCGCTATTCCAACTACAGGTAATTACAGTACCACCAGGCTTTACAATTCTTCCAATCTGCTCTTTTTGTTTTGACCAATACGCTGCCTGTGTTGTTTTCATATCTACAGTTTGTCCAAGTTTTTTATAGCACTCACTTACCTGTCGTGGTGAATATGGCGGATCATACAAGACCGTATCAATAGATTTATCGTCAAAAATTTTTAAGAAATCTAATGCATCCATATGATAATCTGTATTATATTGCTCATCCAAATCATTTGTAATTGTTGCTAATTTATTATTGTTGGCAAATGGATCAATGATTCTGCCATTAGAATATTTTTCTATTAACTCTTTAATCGGTTTTATAGAAAATGTTTTACTATTTGGCATATGCCAAGTCCTATTTATATTCATGTCTTCTATATCTTCTATATTTTATAGACATACCGGTATGTCATAACCTTATTCGGCTATTTTTTCTCCTTTGTTATTCAAAGACATTTGCAACTATCTTTGTATTTTGTTCAAGATCTTGTTTAATTTCTTTTAAAATATGTTTAACTACGGGTAACGTCCATGCATTGCCACACATACTACATCTTTTCGTATACGATATTTTTCTTCCATTAACTTCTACATTTGTATAATTATCAGGCAGTCCCTGTAATCTTTCATATTCAAGCTCTGTTAATTTTCTTGGTCTACCATGATCCAAAACTTTCTTTTCATGATAACCGCCATTTATACAAGTCAATGTGGCACATTTAAACTTGGGATTATAGATACGTCTATTCATCTCCATTGAATTGACTTTCAGCTCTGCACATACTTTTTTATCCATATTTAAAATCTCAAAATCTTTCTTATAAAAGTATCTTTCGTCAACACGCTTCTCCATAATATCGCTTAAAACCAATGAATTCATCTCTGGAATTGCAGGAATTGGAATGTTTGTCCAATAATATCTTTCCCTGTCTTGCGCTGAAAATTTATTACTATTGATTAAAACGCCTTCAACTCCCATAATTCTATTTAATTCTTTTAGATCTTTATCGTCAGACGGAACAACATTTTCTGCCATAAACCATTTGGGCTGTATCTCGTCCAATGCTCTACGAAGCTCGTATACAATACCTGATTTCCCAAGCAATCCATTATTTATATTCTTGTCTTCAATACGAACTCTTGATAAAGATTGGCAACACATGCCTCCAATAACTAAATCAAATCCTTTAAATTTAGAAAAATCTTGTCCAATCAGGTTCCCATGATGTACTATGAACGGAAAATGATATGAAGAAACTGCAATAGCCTCTGGCAGAATTTCATATGTATGATATTCTTCAATTGGAATATCTAACTGCTGCAATGCTAATAATCCTGTCTCAATACCTCCACACAAACTTAAAACTTTTAAACCTTTGCCTGAATTATATTTTTTATAATCTGTACTCAAATACCTCTATTTTCAGAGGTGCGTACACACATTTTACCTAGGATTACTCCTTTTCCTTTCGTTTATTTATCTATGTATATACATTTTTTATCCGGATGAAAAATATATTTCAAATGACGTTCATGACCGTCAAAAAAATTATTCTCTGTTACTATTCATCTTTTTCAGAATTTCATTTATCAATTCTGTTACTTCATCAAAATCACCACTTAACGCTTCGCCTGTTGTTTTAATTTGATAATTCCATTCATCCTTACGAGCCAATTCAACAGGTCTTCCATAATATAAAACAGTTCCTTGAGCCACTGTTACATCTTCATACTTTGAATAATAATCTTCTTTCAGAATCTTTAACTGTTTCTGGCATCCTTTGTTGTATGATTTAACTTTTGGATCAAACAATGAAACATACTTGTCTTTCCCATAATTAATTGGTTTGAATTTGTTTACAACAAGTAGAACTCCATCTGTTATTCTATATAAATCTTGATATTCTGTTTCTGCTAATACCTGCACAATATCACATCCTTCCAATTTTATACGGCTCATGGCTAAGTGAACCGGATCAGACATATTACTGACTACTTCATATGAGCAGATCTCACAATTTTAATCTCACTTATTTAATTCAAATCCTGTTGTCTTTGAAACTATGTATCACAAATTTGTCTAAAACTAATTATCTTTACCTTCATATTCTTTCCCTAAATCATACAACAATAAATGTCTTGGAATTGTACACACCTTTGTTCCATCTGCGCGACGTAAGAAATTCTCATTGTAAATACTACGTTCAATTTCTTCTTTTGACGCTTCTTTAATTTTAAAATATTTATATTCCTTTAATTGAGCATACATATCATCATACAAACAATTCTTTTTTATCATTTTTATGCTTTTCTCGATATTCTCCTTCGTCGCAATAATATGCGTTTGCACATAATCCCATTTCCCCAAGGTGTTGCCTTTGTATTTCATACCAACATAATATAAATAGTGTTTCATATTTCACGTTCTCCTTTTTCTAAAACCCAGTCTGTTTTGTTTCAAAGTTTATATTCCCTCTTCCAATAACAATTACAGAATCATCTTCCCATCTATCTCCTTTATTGTGAAATTTTGTATCGTCTTCATAAACGCCCTCTGTATGAATAACCTCAAAATCAATTTCTCCATCAAAATCTTTAATTAATGTCGTTGTCCATGGACGATCAATATGATAATTAAAGTCTGGATTGTATTTCAAAACTTCATCTAGCAAAAATACTCCAACCATTCCAGCATCTGCACAGAACTGTCCGATTTTTTCATGCGTATCAGAATTATAAGTCGTGCAAGACCAATCACCATACAACGTATCTCTACAGATATAGTTTTTGATTCCTAACATTTCCATGTCTTCTCCGTAGTTGCATAATTCCCAATCAGAAGCATTATTTTTTCTATATTCCTGAAGCGCTGCATCATATTTTTGTTTTTCTTCTTCATACTGATCTGATTTATGAGTCCATTCATATAATAAAAACTGCTCCGGAAATCCAGTATCTTCTTCTAACGCTTTAATTTCGTTTTCATCCATTTTTCTGTAATCTGGATAATATTTCTCTCTACTATGAGAAAAGTAATCTTTTGCTTTAGGATATTCTCCTACCTCTTTCTTTTCTTTGCAGATATAACATGGATCTGTGATAATAATATTTCCTTTAAATCTCATCTTCTCTCCTTCTCACACCATTCAAAAAAGTCATACATACCGTGATTTCTAATACCATCTGATTTTCTTTTCAAAAACGGTATTAACTCATGCATAAAACTATTTACCCCACCAATATTCAATTCATAAACATAATTTGAGAGCGCATAAAAGATATACTCTGCAACATCTTTTCTACCGGCTGCTCTTGATTCCGCTTTCATTTCATCAAGTTCTTCTTCTGATAGCTCGTAAAACACCTTAGAACTAACAATATTTTTCTCTATCTTTTTCAAAACAAAAATTGCCCCAACATACTATTTGAAAATTGTATTTTATTTCGGAACAATAATCTTATGTTTCCCAGATGAGTTCCTTAACACTTTTAAACCGCAACTCTTAATACTGTCTAGTTGCTTATTGTAATTAACTAACTGTGCAACCATACCTTTGCTATAATTGAGCCACATATCATCTAAGTTCTTTTCGAATTCCTGACGGCGAAACATAATTTCCATTTTAGAACTATCTTTATATTGTGATGTGGTCTTATAGGCTTCAAAATAGTCTCCAAAAATATCTTCAAAACTTCCCATATATACTCTCCTTCAAAATACCTTTAAGAAATCGTCGGAATTATTATCAATTTTTTCCTTCAAAACGAATTCATAAGTTCCGCCCATTGTTGCGTAATGTTGAATATAATCTTCTGCTTTAATCTCTAATACATCCGCATTAATTGCTCTTTCAGCAGTCACAAAATAAATACCCTGTGTGTCAATCGGCGTAATTAAAATATCGCCATTATCCTCTACACTTATATAATGAGGAAAATTTGAAATACCACGTTCGCATTCCACAACTTCAATCGAATCCAAAATTATTCCTTTTGTTCCTTTTATTCTTAATTTATTAGAAAATCTTGGACTTTTCCAAAATACTTTTACAAGTTTATTCTCTTCTATCTTCATATTTTCACTTCGCATGAAACAGACATTTCATCTGTTTATATATCCGTTATTCTTTTACCAAAATTGCCATCCAATAAGGAAAGCAACTGTCACTTGCGATACCATAATAACCACATGAACATGATTTTAACTCATATCCATATTCTAAAAATGATCTCACTTTTCGTTCATACTCTTCTTGACAGTCAGTATTTATTGTTATAACATCCATGTTTATATTCTTATTCTCTCTTTCGCAATTTCAAAATATTTTTCTTCTTTTTCTATACCTATAAAACGTCGGTTTAAATTCTTACAAGCCAATCCAGTTGTTCCAGACCCCATACAATTGTCTAAAACTAAATCGCCTTCATTTGTATATGTTTTAATGAAATATTCACACGCTTCTAATGGTTTTTGACATGGATGAAAACTTGATTTCTGAGTATCCCACTTAAACTGCAGAACATCTCTTGGATATCTTTGTGTACTTCCACCACCACTGATACCTATTTTTGTTTCACCGTAACAACTACCATCTGTAGTGTGTTTTGTATAACTATGTACTGGTGTATGTCCTTCTGTCATTTGAGGATTATATGTAGGTAACTTTCCATAAAATATCTGCAGTGTTTCAGGTATGTCCTCTAAATCAGCAAATACCATTACATTTTCATGTGCTTTCATTGGCATTTTCTTAGCATTAAGATGACCTGTTGCTTTAGTTTTTTCAATAATCCACTCATATCTATACTGACTAAGGTTACTTAAAGCCAATACGTGAGAGAATGGAGCTTGTGCCCATAATGCAATACAACCATTCTTCTTAATAATTCTCTTATATTGTTTCCACAATTCATCAAGATTTATCATGCAATCCCATGAATTTTGTGTAGTGGAATAAGGTAAGTCCGTGAAAATCATATCTACTGATTTATCAGGAATATTTTTCATTAACTCAAGACAATCGCCATGTTGTAAACTAATACTACTCATGGGGAACACCGCCATTCCATTTGAATAATTTTTCTGTGGCTTTAACTCTTTTGTTGTTATCTATCGTTCTATTAACTTCCTGTTCCCAAATACATTCAAAATCTTGCGGTGCGTTTTGTTCGCTGATAAGAACAATATTTTTCTTGCTTAATTTTCTACACCATTCCCAAAATTCATCATGATTAAAATTCTTGCTTATACCATACTGTTTTGCATTTTGATATGGTGGATCGCAATAAAATAATCTATTTTCAAATCCTGTCCAATACTTATAATCACATTGGATAAATTCAATATCTTTAATATTGTTTGCTTGTGCCAACAAATTTCTTTTCGCCTCATCATAATAGTTTCTTGTGGCTCCTGATTTTGTATTAACCAGCCCTGCATATCCACCATCAAAAAATCTACCATTATAGCTTGCTAAGAATCTTATTGCCCCAATATACCAATCTTCAAGACAATTATTATTTTCATTAAAACATTCTCTTACTTCTGAATAATGTTCTTTTGTAATAAAATCTGGAAGTGTGTATATTTTATCTATATTTTTAAACAATGCTATTAAGTATCTATGTATATCAGATGCAATTTTATATTCACATTTAACTTTGTCTATCACATTGAGTCCGCCGCAAAACGGTTCTATGTAACATTTAATATTGTTTTCATCTATATATCTCTGAATAATCGGAACAATATGTTTCGCTATTCGAGACTTACTCCCCATATATTTCAAATTTTTTCACCAGAAAGGTGACATGTCCTTAGTAGCTACCCTAACTTTTATCCTTTCTGATTTTCTTTATTAACTATAATTTTCTTGGTCGATATATTTGAACATTTCTGTTTCACCATCAAAAACAATTTTCACCAAATAATTTATGCCGTCCGCATATAAGTATTTATAATGAAGAACATCGTTATTTTCTATTCTATATTTAATTCCAAAAGATTTTATCCATAGCTCCCATTTCCTTAAATCTGTCATGTTCTTAATATCAGTCAATGTTTCAAAATTTCTACAAAGTTTCATAACATTCCATCCGTCACTAAACTTTCTTAGTGTGTATTTTTCAGACAAATCATGATACTCAAGCCATTCTGAAACTGATTCTCTTAAACCATCTTCATTAATCTCATATGCTCCTCCGTTATCAGAACCATGTACAATAGCTTCTCGTATAATACTGTTAATCAATTCAATCTCTTTTTTTTCACTAAATTCAGTATTCATATAATCTTTATTCCTCCTCGTCAATCATATAATGACATCTCTGTAAAAGATGTAAACATAGATCCATGTAATCATTAATCTGAGACTCACTTGGTAATCCATCTTCGTATTCGTTAATTGATAACAAAGTATCACAACCGCTGCACGAACCATAATAAGTATTCGTGTACACATAGTCTTCAACACTCGGCTGATACTGATCCCTGTGTAATATAAATACCTGAGTTCCTTGATAATCACCATCATCGATAACTAAAATATTTTCTGTATCGAACCGGTAATGGTCACATTCTATAGATGGATTAATAACGATATCAAACAGCAATTTTACGAGATCTTCATAGTTACCATATTATTCCTGTCTAGCCTTTCTAAAATACTCCTCAAGCTTATCTTTGTTTTTCTCCCATGCCAAACAAAATTCTTTAATCATATATTTTATTCTCCTTCATACTTACCCGGTAATTCCATCCAAGCAATAACTTTATCTTCCACTTTTGTTGTTCCGTCATTCGCATACCAATAGGTTTCTTCTTTATACTCTTTGTATTTATATACTTTTTGACAAAAAGCTACAAACATTTTTTCATGTTCTGTCTGAATCAGAACTTCTTTAGTTCTATATATAGACATAATTTCATGTTCCATTATCAATTTTAATTTTGGCAATCCAACTTCTTTAATTGAAATCCAGTTTTTATTTAATAAATCTCCTACATTTAATTCCATTTATACTTCCTCTTTAGTTCTTTATATTTTTTCATTGCTAATTTAATTTGTTATATTTACATAAAATACAATTATACTTCTCAATAAAATTCAATTTATTATTTCCTTTTTTATAACTCATCAAATTCTTTCTGATACTCAATCATCTTTTTCTCTAACCACTCAATTAATTCTCTTTGGAATCTTGAAGAAAGAACTTCATCTTTTCTAAGTGGTGTTGAAATTGTAATCCATGTTTTGTCTTCTTTTGCTTTGCGTAAGTGATAATTAATCAACCAAATATCATCGTTTAGTTGCATTGCCTTTTTGTATGTTTCTTTTACCATATACTTATTCTCTTTATAATACTTCAGTAAGAATTCTGAAATCTTTAAATGTGTTATTTTCAATAGTTACTTCAACTGGTTTATTTAAAAGTTCTGAAACATAATTTACTTTTGCATCTTTTAAAATCTGATTTACTTTTTCAATAGATTCAGTTATAGTTTCCTCCCTGTTTAAATCTTCTCGTTTACATTCTGTGCCAACATTGACCGTATATTTTCCGCCATCATCAACCTTTTTACATCCGATAGAAAATCCAAGTTGTAATCCGATTAAATTAGGGCAACCTTTTAAGATCCCATATTCTGCAAAAATAATTTTCCCTAGTTCTTTAGTTGCCTTTAAAGAATCTTCGAACATTTCATCAGTCCAAAAGAAATGATTTTTATCTTCTTCAACAAAATAACATTCCTCTTTAGGAAACACTCCACTTATTGTTACAACTTTTCCACTTAAATACACATTTCATCTGTGAATGTGTATACTCCATATATAAAGTATTTCTTTAGATCTGTACGAATTCTAACTTTATCACCAACTTTATGTTTCAATTGATATACCTCTTTTCATTAATATTTTGTATCCTGGACAACTACTTTCCCCACAATCGTAGTTGTCTTTTTTTAATACCCAGCATTTACATGTCTTTTTTAGTTTTGCTCCACATGCAACACAAAAATTATCTTCTTCCTTTATTTCTGAATTCCCGCATTGAGGACATACCATTTGCTGTGCCTCCTATTCTTCGAATTCTGTTTCTTCGGTCACAGTTGAATTATCATAAATTGTTACCATTGTATTTTTGTTTGGAATAATGGTTACTTCTTCATCGTCTAATTTCCAAAATGAAATTTGTTTACCTTTTCCGTGTAATAATTCACCATTCCATTCAAGAACATCTGTCGATAATTTAACTTCTCCAGGAAGAAGTGTAATCAATTTTGCTCTCTTTCCTATATAATCAATATTCTCCACTATCTGTTCAATTTCCGGATAGATTTCACATACTTTTCTATATATGTCAGGCATAAGTCTTTTTAGTTGATCACAAAACTTTGGAACATATTCTTTCTGATAAGAAGAAATTACTCCACCCATGAGCGCATATGGTTTATATTTAATAAGCTCTACAACGAATTCAGGTGTAAAATCATCTTTTTTTATCATGTCATCATCTACAAAGAAATCACTATTTCGAATTGGATTATTATATCCATTAAGATGCGGTAATCCAAGAAAAACATAATCTCCAATTTCACATACAAAATTTAATGATTTTAACGCATATTCAACATCTCCGTATTTTCCCTTATATTCACTTACTAAATATCCGCATTTACGTGCTGCTTTTGTAAAACCTTCTTTCTTTTCAATTGTGCCGTAAGGACAACTATGTCTCCAGATCCCATTCAGCATCACGCATTTCTTTTTCTTATATGCATTACAATTTTCGCAATTGCTACACTTATAAACTGAAACACGTTCTCTGTCGTGTCTATCAGATTTGAAAATACTAGTCTTTGGATCATAATAAGTAAAACAAATCGGTTTATAGTCTCCTATAACAATCACTCCTATCTATATTCGATTTTTAAATTTGGAAATCAATGCTTGACTAAGCACAAAAAGATATGTAATATAGTAGTTGCATTGAATTCCAAATTATTCAGTGTATTTGTGTTTATAGACACACATCGAAGTTTGGTCACGGAGATGTGTGTCTTTTTATTCACTTATTCTACAAGCAATTTCTGCAATTCTTCTACTGACATATTATGTAACTGTTCGTCCTGCTTCGCAGCAATAATAGACATAATTTTCTGATTACGCTCTCTATCCAAGAATTTCTTTTCTCTTGCTTCTTTTTCTTCCTGTTTTACCGTTACAATATGTTTAACAATTTTAATTTTTAGTTCAAGCACTTCATCATCCTTGCTCTTTGTACTCAAAAGACTTTCTTCTTTTGTTTTCTTCATCTCAGAGTTAAGCGTCTTGAATACATTGTCAAGATTCTCTACACTTAAATCCCATAGATCTTCAGTAGAAATCATACCTTTAAATGGAAATCTAAATTTGTTTCTAGCAGCAATTTCAAACATGTTCGTACTCATATCAATATTATCCTTCTTGATTAAAACTTAATTTTTAAAATTCTCTCTGTTGCACCTTTTACTTTTACAATCAGCTCTGCTCTTTTTGTCATACTAAAACCAACTCCAGAAAGTTGATCATTAGAATATTCTACATGGCATTTTGATCCAAGAGCTTCAAATACTCTTTTATGCTTTTCTAATTCACTCTTTAAGAATTCATTATAATATCCATTTGGTTCTTCATCATTTTTACATCCGTTCAGCATAAAGAACAAATGTCTATGACCAATACCGTCCTGTTCATCAAAATAATTTGGACTATAACAAACCACCGATACCGGCGTAAACTCATTTGTTGAAATTCCCCAAACTGTTTTACTTGAGATTTTAGAGTTTCCAGAAATTTTTTCCTTAATTGTAAATTCCCCATTAGTATCCAAAATTACATCAGCTACATGAACATCTTGTCCTGCCATCATCGAATTGCTATAATCAAAAGAATGAATCTCTCCGTTAAATTCGATTTCTGCTCGGAATCCATTTCGGGCACTTCCTGAATACTGATTTACAAAAAATTTATAAACACCTGGTTTCATTTTTGATTTATCTGACCATGTAATATTTTCCACAGCAACCTTACCATTTGGATGAATAATATCTACGTCAAGCTGTCCAGTCATGGATGACAGAGATGGTTTTCTACAATTGCTAAAGTAGATCTCATTTCTATTTGGCTCAATACAATGTGCGTCCAAGTCACAGTTATCTCTTCCATCTTCATTCCATTGGATAGAGAATCTAAGAACACCATCCACATTTCCACCTGCAGCTTTTACATTCTGCTTCATGTCAGAATCCGTAATATTGCCTGAATAAGCCCAACTCAATCCATTGTTCCATTTAAACATTGATTTAGAATCTTTGTTACAAGGAGCAATTAGAGAAACGAAATTATTCGAATGCTTATTTTCCACTAGCACTTCTACTTCTTTCGCTGATGGTAAGACATTTTTAATGAAATCATTTGCAGAAATTTCTTCTATTCTTGAAAATTTTCTTGGATTAACTACAACCTGTTTTTCTAATTCTCCAAAGATGTCAGATGAATCTGAAATTCGTTTCGCTGCATCTTTATTTGAGAACAAAATATTATTCACCGTAATATCATCCAAAGTTGCGAATCTTCTATTGAGAGAATCCATATATCCTAATTCAGAAATTGTCTTCTTTGCATCTTCTAACATTTTTTTCGTAAAAATTGCTTTAGGTCTTTTATAATTTGCCGGTGCTACAATCTGTTCATATTTTTTTACCGCTGTATCAAGATCCATGTCATTACTTACATTCACAAGAAGTGTTCCAATGCTGTGATTTCTAATTCGTCCAATTGCAATACCTGCTTTTACAGAATTCTCCCATGAATATAAATCACGATCATCATCAGAATTTAACTTTTCATATTCTTTCTTATATCTCTTAAACTCCATCAGGATAGACTTCCACTCTTCTCCTTTATATAGAGTGTTGGAATTGATAAGCTCAAGCACTGTCTCTAACGCATCCATAGAAATTTCATCAAGTGATCTTTTAAATACATTTTTCGTGTCTCTAAATCCACCCTTAATATCTCCAATTGAACGAGCGGTTTTGTCTACAAATTTATCATCTAAAATAATTTGAAAATGTTCCCACTTTTTCATTGTTCCGTCTTCATACTGCTCGTAATTGTACTCTGTTCCAATCTTTTTAAATTTGCTTACATACACGTCTGTTACACAGTGTCTTCTTACAAAATTAGACATAGCTTTTGCAACAGGTTCAAATTTATCATCATGAATATCTAAGTCCCAAATTGTTTCTAGTTTATTGTCTTTAATTACTACAGCATTACCGATTTGCTTGATAAACTGCCTACAACAACTACAATCATATTCTCTTCTTTTCCTATAAATCTCATTTGTTCCCGCCGGAAAACTATCAAGATATACATTCCACATTTCATCCTTATCCACACCAGCTTCAAACAACCTATCAACATCTTTTGTCATTGTCTTAAAATGATCAGAAATCATATTTCTAAATTCTTTAAATTCCATACTTATTACCTCTCCTTATTATTCACTTGTCTTCTATGTTTCATTATGTATCTTCTTCTGGTTACTTCTCTCAGAGCATATCCATCATGCAATCTTCTGTAATTATTTGTAATACCATATAACATTTGATAGAGTTTCTTTGTATTCAAATACTTAGGTTCAAATGTGAAAGTTGTGTCTTCAAATTCTAATCTTCTAAAATTTGATTTATCATTATTACAGTCTTCTTTTTCATATTCAATTGATATAGAAGCATTTTCTATATTTATTTTCTTACCAGTTTCAAGATTGACAAAAAATGCATCTCTAATTTTATACGTATTAATATTTTTCACCTCTATTCTTCTGGAAATATCAATGTTCTTCCGACAAATCGTTTCAGTTGCTCATTAATGTCTTTAGAAAAGCAGTTATTCTTCGACATAGTATCAGCGTCAATGCAACACTCTACAATTACATTTCTATCATCAAATTTAATACATCCAATTGTTGATCCTGGCATACGAATTACAATTGTGTTGCCCCAAATGCTTCTTGAGTCATATATGTAACATAAAGAATATGGATGAACATCTCCAAAATTATATCTAACATTGTTGTTAAGATATTCTGTAATTTCGCATACACATTCTTCAGCAATTATGTTTGGTTTTCTTTTAGTTAAAATAATTTCATCACCGATGTTACCACCTCCAAAAATTGAAATCACGGTTTCATATTTTAAACTTACGAATATCATGAATACCATTTAGGAACTTCTCTGTATGCTTTTACAACATCTGCATATCCTAAATCAGATAATAATTTTAATAGTGTATTATCCGCGTGTTCCTGATATTTTATTGATCTACATTCTTTTAATATCTCCACATATTTGTCAGATAACTCCTGTACAAAAGTAGACTTTTTGTTTTTACTAAAATACCCTGTTTCATAATCAAAAATCCATTCCCCGATTTCGGTAATGTCATTGTATGAATAAAATCCTAAACAGTCTGCGGCATATTGTAAATCAGATAACTCTTCTTCTGAATGAAGAACAATTTTTTCACAATTATTATATGTATCTTCATCCAAGAGATCTGTCATTTTTTCTCCGTCTTTATTGTACGCTTCAATTGTTTGAAGATGTGGATATTTTAACTCAAATTCATGATGTTCGCATTCATACTCATCTTCAAACTGTTTTCCATCGTCTGCAATATATACTGTTCTCATATTCCCTATTCTCCTTCTACCAATTCCAAGCATTCTTTCAGAAAGTTTCTTACTCTATCACGCCCACTTTCGCAATATATACCTGTATAACATACCGGCTTATTCCAGAACGCCATCCATGCTCTTTTAAATCTTCCAATAATTCCTTTAAAATCTCCACCGCTATATGAATCCTCAAAAGAGATTTCAAAATCAGTTGAATTTTCCGTTGTATATTTAGAAAACACAACTGCTTCTGCATTATCATCACATCTGATGGTGGCTGTTTTTACATTGTTTTTCTTCATATATTAGCTCTCTCTTTCTCCGTTTGAATTTCTGCTTCCATTATTTAACTAAGTTATCAATATTTACAGAAAATCCATCAAACTTTCCTGTCGATAAATATTTCTTTGTATCAAAAAACATTATTTTCTTTTCTGATAGCCCCATAGAAACACCATTATCTATCAATGATTTTCTCAATAAATCAAGAACAATTTGCAACTGCTGTTTTGTATCTTCTGACATTATTTATCCCTCCTTGTATGGTTTTGGAAGTGGCTGCCATGCTACAACACTGTAATAATTTCTTTCTTCATCAAACCAACTCCCATTTTTGTAATATAATGTCGTTGGTCTTGTTGCGTCTTCAATCATTACGACAAATTCCGCTGCATATTTATTTCTGCAATATGCTTCTTTAAACTCTTCCTCATTCGGCAATCTCTCTTCTACCGGAATCCAACCACAACGTTTGCTATTCAGGTCATTTATGATTGTCCGCAAAAAATCTATATCCCGGTTGAATGAAGCTATGTCCTCATCCTGCACATTTCTTGGTTTATCGTTCCACAACTCTCTTCCCGCTCTTTGTCCATAAAAGAAAGATAACTTTTCAAGGATATCGTTCGCCTGTTTCGCGATATCCGGGATATCTTCCATGCAACCATGGATAATATTCTGGCACTTGTTCACTGCCCTGTTCCATTCTAAATCTTCATTACTTTCCACACCCCTGTAAATATTGCTTGTCTCTTCCCAATCTTTTCTCTTCGCTTTAAAAAGGATTTCTCTGCTCATAATTACTCTTTCTCCCATGACCAATCAACCTGTTCCATAACCATATCTCTCATAGCTTCTTCGATTTCCTCATCAGTTACATCATCACCAAACTCTTCTTCAAATGTCATATTTGTTCCAGCAAAACCATAATTTGCCTCCGCTTTTACTTTAATCATTCTTCCGCCTCCAATAATCCCTCTTCCATAAATACACCTTCCAATAACTCGCTCATTCTATCATTATCAACTGTAATTGGCTCACGCGGAAACTCTTCTTGATTTCCACAGCACGCATACAATTTTGCAATTAAAATATCATATTTTTTCATCACTCCACCTCCTCATATTCCGGACACTCCACACAATACTCATACGTGTCCGCATATACTTGTTAATTTACATCTTCCCATCATGATTCTTCCTCACTCCAATCCAATCTCTGACCGCAATGATTGCAGCAATCAAAATCCCAATAACGAAGCATTTTTATATCTGCCATATTTCCAAACAGCTTTTTGCATCCAGGACACGATGCTTGTCCATTCCAGTTTTCTACTTTCTTCGGCAACTGCTTTTCCAGTGCTTCGATTGCGATATCTAATGATTCTCGCAACATATAATATCCGCTTGTAGGATAATTCGCTTTTATTACTTCTATCGCTTCTCTAACTTTCTTCTCGTTCATATTTATAATCACTCCAACAATTCTTCTCTAAATCTATTACTAACAATCCCAACCATTTTATCTAATGAACTTTCATTTATATCACGAAATATCATATATGCATGTTTATTTGTATGATAATTGTTCAATCTTACTTCAAATTCGTCATTAAATGGATAATATCGTATTGAAACTATCACTGACGAATTATTTTTTTAAAATTGTTTAACTGTTCCGTCCATCTTCCATCACCAAAATTCCTTCATCAATCAAATAGTTTACTGTTCCCAACAACCCTTCCTGTGTTTTTAAATCTAATTCATTTTCAATATCTTTCTCTTGATAAAATTTATCAAACTTATATGTACACATTCCACCAAAGCAATCACATCTTGTATGAACTCTTTTATTGTAATATGGCTTATCATAAATACCTATCCAAATATCGTTATTTGCTCCATACTTTACATCCCGATCTGTTCCAATAAACTTGCTAATACACCATGCATTGATAACATTATTTCTCCAAAACAGCGGTTCCTTAATCTTTGATTCATCTCCTACACTGAGCTTGTTAATCTTTTTCATGGTAAGATTGTATTTATTCTCAACTTTAGGTTTCCTCATTCTTTTCACTCTCTTTATTTTTAGTATTTTCAGTATCCATAAAACAATTTACACATGCATCGATCCATTCTCCACCTTCATCCACGTAATAATCATCACCATATATTCTACACTCGTCACAATAGTCATATAAATCATCTAAATAATCGTAATTACACATTTCTCTTTCCCGGCTTTCCACCTAACAAATTTCCTTCTTCGTCTCTGTCATATTTCCACATCAAATAATCACACCAATTATCATTGTTAAAATCGCTCATGTTGTAAAACGGATCTGGATTATCTATAACATATTCTTTTTCAAATCCTTTAATTTTCACATTTACATCATCTACAATGATTCTTTTCGATAATCTACAAATCCACTTCACAAATTCTTTAAAAGTTTCTTCAAATTCTCTATCACGTAATGCACCATCAACAACAAGAATATATTCGTCTTGTGTATGTAACCAACCACGTTTATAACTTCTTCTTCCTCTTGAATCTCTTAAGTTATTTGTTCCCTCAAAAAATTCATCGCTACTGCTTGAGCTGTTATATCCTCTTTTTTGAATCACATATACTTCCATATCTCTTTCTGATCCAGTTACAACCGGAAGATGATCAAGAACAGTTTCAAGAATATACCTTTTCTCGTGTTGTGTTCTGCCTAATGGTGATACAACAATTGTTCCATGTACATATGTCCAGCTACTCATTTTTACACCTCTTTTAATATTAATCACATCGGTATTTACGATCTTATATCACATGCTGTTCACAAATATTTTCAAATAGCGACAAATGAAATAGTTTGTTGAATCAACGTTTACAGTTTCTAAATATTTGATTTACTGCAGGTGATATTTGATTATAAACACCGATGAAAATCATATGCAGAACTTTATGTATCTTATTTTATTGAGGGTATGAAACATGTATAGAAATTTATTCCGCATATGAATTGTGAATAAAGGATTCGAACCTTTTCTAATGCTATATACCGCATCGTGCTACCATTTACACTAATCCACAACTATCTTTTAATTAAAACTTCTATAGAAATCTCCTGTCTTATCAATACTTCTGCAAACCATGGAGTCAATTTCTCGTTTCATTTCTTCACCACATTCCGGACACATATGTCCTTCGCCTGTATACTCTTTCATCGACATTGTAATAGTTTCTTTGTGCCCACATTTCGGACAATAGAATGGATAATTCATACTGTTTATTTCTCCTTTTCTGACTTTTTATTCCCACTGATGTCGCTCACAAGATTGACCAAATATAATAATTCATCAAGTTTCTTGTCAATCAAACGATTGATTCTTTTGATTTTATCAATACGTTCCTCTTCATCTTTGCGCTTTGCATACGCTTCCATATTTGCAATGCCGACCACCTGCGCTGTAGGATTTTTACCATACTCTTCTAAAGATAAGATCTCTTTTACATTTCCTAATATTCTCCTATCTTTTCTTCTTGCATTAACAACTACAAGTGTATTTTCTAAGTTTGCTGTTCTAAGTAATTCGTATTCTTCCTTATATAAAGCAAATCCATAATCTTTTTTATTACGATCTTCTAGTAAATTCACAATTGCTACTAAATCATATCCTGTCATGGTTTTATTCTCCTTTTTCTATTTGCAAATCACCTTGTTATTAAAATCCCAGCTACCGGATATAACTCCATTCGGATGTATAATAAATTCTCGACACACATTGTCCGGTTCATTCTGCTCTACTTTGGACAGCATATCCATGTTTGAGTAGCTAAATGTGATATTTATTCCATTGTAGTTCCAAATCTCATAGACATAATAGTCTTGTATAGTCTGCTCCACGAATTCGAAATGATTATATGCATAATTGAGCATTTCCATGTATAAGCTATCATTGCTTTCATAATTAACACCATACTTATCCGGAAGTTTCATAAGCCTTCTAAATGAAACATCATCAGCAAATCTAAATGCATCAACAAAATCTATAAATTTAGAAATGCTGTCGATATCATACATAACACATTGAATTCTAATCTTTGTACGTTTTAGCCATCTCTTAATTGTTTTTAACTCTTCGATAGTCGGAACATCAGCTATAAATATATTACGGTTAATGTCATCGTCGATAGCGTGTCTGCTTATATCGATAAAGTCAAATAATCCTTCAATCCTATCAATATGGTCTTTCAAATATGTTCCATTCGTATTCATAGTAAGAAACTTTATATCGTGTTTTCTTAAAACATCACATAATAATGAAAAGCCAATAAATAGAAGAGGCTCTCCTCCAGTTAACGATACTGAATATAAAATTCCTTCTCTTTCCATTTCACTTAACATACGATCCACTTGTCTTACGAAACGCGCAGCATCTTCGTGACACTTAGAATTCTGTTCCACGCAAAACGGGCAACTAGCATTACAAGCGTTGGTAAGCTTTAAATGTAAATGCCACAACCATTCATTTTTCTCTACTAAAATACTATTGCCAAATAAATTTACTTCCATTTTGTCTTCATAATGAATAGGAAGTTTCTCCACATCAGCAGCGTGTAAATACTCCTCTTTATTAGTAATTGTTTTAAACATTAGTTTCTCCTTAATATTTGCATTTTGTATTTTTTGTACACCATATATAGTATTTAAATAAGTTGTATATTGCTATATATTGTGTTGAATTACGAATAAAATCGAGATTTTAACTTGATAATATCTCATCTATCATCTTATCCATCTCATATGTAAATTTGACACAATTACCATGTGAAATATGATTCTTCCAAGATTCATAAGATTCTAGGAATTTTCCTTTTGATAACTTATTCTCTTTTACCATCTTTGCCATTTTTCGATATTTCTTTTTCGCTTTTCTCTTTTTTCATTTGTAAGTTTTCTAATTACTTTTCCATCTTTTGTGACATATGTATGAAAACCACAAAATTTAATTCCGTTTTTAAAAGGTATAATCTGAGTTTTGCCGTTCAATTCAAGATTTAGTGTGTTTACAAAATCTTCTATTGCACACAAACAATATTTTGCATATTGCTTTGATTCCACAATTAAATAGAAATCATCCATGTATCTTCCATAATATTTGACACCCAACTCTCCAGTTATAAAATGATCAAAACCAGACAAATATAATAAAGCAAATACCTGACTAACTTGATTTCCAAGAGGCAAGCCATTTCCGCTTGTGCTATCAATAAATTTTTCACATAACCAGTACGTATCTGGATTAGATATAAAATATGAAACAATATCTTTCAGAATATTATGATCAATATTATAGAAAAATTTTTTAATATCACCTTTAATAATCCAACAATCATATCCGTATTTCTGATATGCTAAATACATTTGATATTTCAGACAATCCAAACCAAACAATGTTCCTTTTCCTATTTGTCCGGCATAATTCGTATATATAAATTCATTACTTAAAATAGGAAGAAGCACATTATCACATAAACTGTGCTGCACAATTTTGTCTTTAAAACTTCCTGCTTCTATAATTCTCTCTTTCGGTTCATATACTTTAAATCTGTTATATCTATCTACTTCATATTGCTTTGATTCTAAAAGTTTCTTAATTTGATAAATTCCATCAAGAGCAGATAATTCAAATTTAGTTCTACTTTTCGTAAAACCTTTGCCACTTTTTGAATCTCTGTATGCTTTATATAAATTTTCAAAATCAATAATCTTATCAAAAACTGTGCTATCTTTTATCATGATATATTTTACCTTTGTATTTATCCTGTCTAGTAAAAGACAGGAAAGGTTGTTTGCTCTTTTGATATCGGGACTCTAATTTCAGCGTTTCTCTTACTTTATTTCGTCTTCCGACCCAGAACGGACGAACTCCATAATCGTTCCAATTGCAATCGTTGTAGTTCACGTTACCATTACTGTTAACAATCTGAACATAGGAAGTCATATAGCAAACAACCGTTAAGAATCATCTTGTTTTATCTTTGTTTCTCCAGGCTATTGTCATATATTTAATATCACATATCTTCTTCTGCCAATGTTCAACTGTATCAGATCCTATAAGATTTAGATTCATTGACAATTCAACATAACAAGATAATTTATCACATGAAGAAATAGATCTAGTTTGCAAATCTAATCTCTTCTGTTTTTCTGCATTTATTTGTATTCTATTTGCGCTCATCAGGAAATCATATATATTCATACATTCATTCTGAATTCTTTCTATAAGCGTTTTGTATTTTGCCGGATATCTCTTTTTATTCGCTGTCACGAAATATGTATATTGCATTAAGTCGATAGCTTTTGTAATAACTTCCATATAAATCACTCCAATCTTGCTGAGTTTTGCTCTTCGAATACTTACGAACAACGCTTACGCATTGTTCTGTCTTCATCTCCACAAAACGTTATCGACAAGATAAACAGATTTAAGATTCGGTGATAAAAAACGGACGAACCCCACCATCGTCCCAACCGCAAACGCCGTAGCACACGTCACCATCACAGTTAACAATCTGAACATAGGAAGAATCTTTTCTTGATTTCGTCTGATTTGGAGTTGACAGCCAGTGTGGATAATTGATTAGTGGAAGTTTTTCACCACATTTTCTGAATAAATCAAAAGTCGGAATAGACAATACATCATCTTTTACAACACCATAATCATTAAATCCATCCATACTAAGCAAGTTATTTTCAACTGGAGTAATACTATTTCCATATTTACATTTAATGTCTTTTGCAAGCTTGCACTCTTTAAGATATTTTCTTACAGAAGATTCTGCGTAATTATTATTGCTGCCAAAACTCATCCTCGTAAGAACTCCATACATAAAATGATATATCTTTCCATCCATTCGAATGTTTGTCCAATAATATCCAAATTCCTCTTTAAAGTGCTTGTTCATAAAATCTTTAACGGATTCTCTAAATTCATCTTCATATCTCTCTGGATCGTTACTATACCATTCTGGTACAATATCCTGATCGACTTTATAAGTCCACTTTGAAATATCAGAAGTGATAACATATTTCTCTGGCGGAATTAATTCTGCTCTCACAAATTTCTTAGAAGCATTAAATTCATTATCTTCTATATCCAATTTTTCAAGCAAACTTGAATGACTTTCATTCTCTAAGGGTGCAAGTTCCACCCTATTCTTAAAAATAATTCCACTTTTAAACTCACACATAATTTATTTCTCCTTTTCCTTATTTAGACAATTTCAATTTCTTCTCCAATCAGTTCTTCTAACTTTTCGCGCATCTCTTCTACGGTCATTTTCTTTAGTTTTTTTCGCTCCCAGATGAGTTCGAGGTTGTCATCATGCATGATACTGCTAATTTTTTCCATGCATTTAATCTTATATACCCTAACTATTTCTAAACCGCTTGCCACATTTTTTAAGTTTTCGTTATAGTCTCCCAAATCCGAATATCCATCTTCGCCAATCAAAAAGCCGCCTATAACAAGTCTTTTCCCGAAATAGTTATCATTATATTCGACCACCATTCCGCTTTTTAAATCTGACTTTGTAAATTCTTTCTGCATGTAATCACTCCATTCCAGGATCTCGTATCCTTCGCTATTGTAGTACCGATACGATGAGAACATTCCGAATCTTATATAGCACGTTTCTCCTTTGTACTCTTCATAATTTGTCTTTTCCATGTAGCTTTTACCTGTGCACCACTTCATCCCATGCTCATGCATTCTCTTGCAAAAGTCTATTGCTTCTTCCTCGGTCTTGCAATGCACCGCAATCTTATTGTCTTTATTTTTAAATTCGTCCCAGTTAAATCTCATCTTTTTACCTCATTCTTCCTCTCCCATATATTTTGCAGCGAACATCAATGCTCCGACACCGAGAATAAAACCATAGAAAAATGAATCTTCTCCAATTTCATATAATCTAGCACCGGCTAAACACGATGTAATTAATCCACCGATTGACATTATGTTCCAAAATGTTTTATCCATATATTATTCACCTCCATTTATCCAGCAAGTTCATATTTATGTCTCAAGAATTCACCAATATCATTTACCATGTATGTATAATTTTCTTTTTGATCTTTAATATATGTAGAATTTCTGTTAAAGAAACTTACCATCCACTCCGGAATTTCTAAATCTATGTTTGTTTCAAAGCTGTACGCAACAACAGCAAGTAAAGAATTCATGTTTTCAGGTTCAAGAAGTTTCGATGAGTTATCAACCTCTACTGTCCAGTCATCTAACTGAATTTTATATAATTCGATGTCTTCATCAATCACATCTTCTTTAACATTTTCTTTGATAAATTCAAGAGCGTTCTGGTCTGAAGAAGCATTATCTATTACATTATTCTCTCCCACTTCGACAAGACATTCTTCATCTTCTTTAATATGTAAATACTCTTTCATGAGAGCAGTTAAGATGTTAATTTTCTCTTTTAAAATAGCCTTACCTTTTGTATGACGATCCTCATTTAATTTGTCAAATGTTACTCCATTTACATCTTTTTTATATAAAGACTTTTCAAATTCTTCTACAAAATCCTTAAACTTAATATCATCTAATCCAAATTTAGCAAACTCTTTAAACACAGGGATCCAAACAATAACATTTTTTGGCACAAACACTTCTGTGAAATTATCTTTGCACACAGATTCAATCCTGCTAAAATATTCATTTACAGTATCAAAGTGTTCTTCCGTTGCGTTCTCATTTAGATATTTGCTCATGTTCTTTATTGCACTTTTCCAGTTATCAAAGAAAAACGTTGTCATGACAGATTCACATACAAGTCTTTCTCTAATACCTTTCGATTGCTGCTTACCGGAACAAGACATACAATTTTTAAAGAATTTATTTTTCTCAGATATTGTCCTTATTTTTCTTGCATGTAAATCAATATAAGTAAATGCTTTCTGAGATGTATTCATTCCCAAATGATTGTTGTATCTTCTCACCAATTTACTAATCTGTGACATCGTACAATGCTGATGTATTGTAATGTCAATCTGATAATCATCAAACATTTTTTTCAATTCTGGCGGTAACATTTCATATGTTTTTCTTCTCAAATCATATTCAACAGATTCCCAAATAACTTTTCCGTATTCATCTTTACAGATTTTATTATTTTCATCTTTCTTTTTTCTCTGATATTGGATAATCGGATCTTCTAAAGTAGCTGTAATTTTATAGTTTTCATGCTTAAATTTAACCAACGCAGAACTTCTTTGCATTCCATCAACAATGTATTGCTGCACAACGTCTTCGTCCAAATCTTCTTCTCCTAAGATAATTGGTGGAATATAATCATCAGTTAATACAGTTTTGATTAACTCATTCACCATTCCATTTTCCCAACAAAACAGTCTTTGAACGTCCTGATTATCACTAATATCTTCTTCCACAATCTTCTCTAAATAAGAATCTAGCGATAATGTCTTTTTTCTAATTTTCTTTGCCATGATTATATTCCTCCAATTTTTTATTCGCACAATAACACTTTTACATTTTCATAAAGACGCATAGTCCCAAGTATATTGTCTTTATATTCTCTTTCTGTTATGTTTAATTCTTCAATAATTTCATCTTGAGTGTATCCATCGCATATGAGATCGACCGCCTTTTGTTGCTTATAAGATAAATTGCTCTTATACATTTCAATTTTATCTGTTGTGGGGTGAAGTCTATTTATAATTTCCCCTTCTAAATTAAATCCAGAAGAAATGCCTTCTTCCAACGTGTAATCTTCATCTGGATCAACTTTCATATGTATGGATATATCTGGAATAACTATAGGATTTCCGTCCTTATCTCTCATAATTTTTCCTTTACTATCTATTACAAGATTACATCTTTTAAACCTTATACAATCTCTTTTCCACGTTTCTTTTCTTCTTACAAGGTTTCCATAGAAATATGTACTAAATTTACAATTTTTCGACTCATCATATGTATCCATACTCTTCAGAAGAATATCGACAGCTTTATCATAATAATCATCCCAATACATTTTCGGGATATTTGTTTTGGAAATGATTTTGTCGCATATTTTACGAATTTTTTTCATATCATTTCCGATATAGTCTTCGAGAATTTTATTCTTGTCCATCTTTATGACCTCTCATACAAAATATTTAGATATCTAATTTTTATATTCGCTTTTATGAATACAACATACACCACATCTGAATATTTGTCAATAAATATATTCACATATCTGAATATTCCTCCATTGACATATGAATATATAATGTTATAATCTAAATATTAGGAGGTGTAATATGTTTTCATACAAACCTTTGCTGAAGCTGCTTATTGATAACGACTTAAGCAAAACTCAATTTCGTTTAGAAACCGGAATAAGTATGGCTACATTAGCCAAGATTGGTAAAGATGAATATATTTCTATGTCCACTCTTGACACCATTTGCAAATATTTCGATTGTAAAATTGAGGATGTAGTCAAATTTATCAATGATGATAAGTAGTTTCATACAACCTGATTCTATTATTACTATGAATCAGGTTGTAATTCATCAAAGAAATCATCGTCTTCAATGATTCTTATCTCAAATCTTCTAGTACCAAGACGATTAAAAGTCTTTTCAATATTCTTAATCCCAATCGTACATTTTGTATTGTCCAGGACAGATTGAATAATTACCAACTCATCTTTAATCTGTCTTCGTTTTTCAAGAATTTCTTTTTCCAACTTATATAATTTGTATCCATCACAACCTGACTTCCATTTTTCTAATTCAATCTGATGCATACAGTTTGACAATTCACGATCAACATTTGCCAATTTTTTATGTAATACTGCTCTTCTTCTCGTAGCGTCTTCCACAAATTCGCTACACTGTCTTGATTTTTCGATCCACTGTACAACCTCGTCGCACGGTATGTACGAATCTTTTCTTATGTATTTCTTCTCTTCTGATTGCACATTATCTGTTTTTGTTTTGTTCTGAGGAACTTCCTGTTCAGATTGTGGAACAGGTTTTACTTTAAAACGAAAGTTCTTCAATACTTTTGGAAGATTCTTTAGAATATTATCCGCCTTGTCCTTTTCAAATACTTGAGCGTTGCGTTTAGAACAAGTTACAGGAGAACCATCAGAACTTAACCTAATGTACAATTTGTCGTTCGTCACGACATAATTCATTTCAACCACCCTTTCTTTTTTACTTTTCATTGCGTTATTCACTGTTTATTTCACTCCTATTTAAAAAATTGCATCAGAAATAAACGTTTAGAAACTTGTCCACACGAATAAAAAGTAAATTTCAATATTCAGTTTTCCAATATTTGGAATTTTTAGCTGATACGCTTGACTACTTTGAAAAAAATATGTATTATACTAGTAGGGATAGCGCAAGCTGTTCTTAGCACTCCCATTTTTGGGAAATGCGTTTTTTGGTTTTAGAAGAGCCGGAACCGGAGGTGTTGGCGCACCTGTGATGGATTTCCGTCTCTTCTTTTTTATTATGTTTACAAAAAGTATATTAACACGAACACTTGTTCTTGTCAATAGTTGACAGAACGTTTGTTCGATTTTTTGTTCTTTTCTGTTCTTCTGTATCCGGGAAAGGATCATGAACTAATATTGTACTCATAGTTCCGATAGGTTTTATGTTCATCAAATCTAATTGTTTTTCAGAAAACACTCTTAGCTGGTTTAAAAAGTCATCACAAATTTTTGCTATTGTTTCAGATCGCTCGATAATATCCTTGCATTCCTGAAAAGTTTTTCTTTCAAAACCTACCACCTCATTATTTTCAAGGTCTTGTTCTGCAACTAAAACTTTTTTCCCTTTACAGTGCTTAACAGCTTCTTCAATGTCCATCAATACATATCTCATGCCACATCATCTCCCCACATAAAATTTGCGTCACATGCAATCTTTATTGCACGTTTATCGTCCATAGATGTTATCTTTCCAAGGTATTTTTCTATTCTTAATTCTGAAATATTTCTTATGCATTCGCACAAAACAATAGAATCTTTTACCAACCCTGTACCTCTTCCCTTTTTGATAAGAGTATGCGTAGGTTGGTTTATCTTTTTTAATTTTGTACTAAATGGTATAACGATGGTTGTTGCAGCGAAATGATTTCCTATATCATTCTGTACAATAATTGCTGGTCTTTTCCCGCCTTGTTCACTTCCTATAGTGTTATCTCCAAAGTCAACCATTACAATATCAAATTTTTCAAATTTAATTTTCATAATTACGCATCCTCCTTTCTCCTAATCTATGTACTTCTCTCTTTCGATATCATAAGTATACACTCTTTACAGTATATTGTCAAGAGTATATTCAATAAAATATATTTATTTTTTAAAGAATATATGCTAAACTATATACTGTAAACAATATATAACGAACAGGTGGTGAATACATGCGCTTAGATATTAAAGATCTGGTAGATAAAAAATTTCAGAATAAAAATCAATTTGCAAAAGCGATCGGGGTCGGGTATCCTGCGGCATGTAAACTTTACGATGGAGATACAAGCAAAATAAATTTTGACACACTAGAAAGAATATGTATCGCACTAGAATGTACTCCAACTGATTTATTCAAATCTGAGGATCCAGCGTTAAATAGACTTCTTTTATATTATTGCAAGTTACATGAATCCAATGAAAAAGACGATACAGAATAAGTATCGTCTTACATATATTTATTACATCTTTATTATTTCTTTAGCTTTTCTAGCTGCTATATCCCAGTTTACTTCTATCCCGGAACCAATGCTATACCATGTATCTTGGCTTTCACTGTACTGCAACACATTCCAACACCATAAGTTTGACTTTTCTTTGTGCGGTTCTAAAACTACTTTTCTCATAACATTTACACCTCCCAGATGAAAGTTAAATTCTATTTATATTTATATGTTGATAATTTCGACATCCTCCTTTGGAACGGTATGCCAATCGTCATAGAAGTAAATATATAATAAATCTGGATTAGGATGTACTCTATACGCAACATATTTATTTACTTCTAAAATCCCAAATCTTTTAAGTAAACATTTCTTTACCATACAAAATCACCAACCTTTTTATATTTTTAAATAATTTTTATCTAACATTCTTCCATATATGGATTATCTTTTAACCTATAATCACATCCTTTTGCTAACAAAAATTGTTCCCATTTCAATTTATCTTCGCTTGTTAAAGAAAAATCCACTTCCAAACCACAATCATAAACTGTTGGCATCTTTAAAGTGATTATATCCTCTATCTCAAATTCTCCACCTTCGCCATCATCCCAACCACCAGTTGTCATTTCTACTGTGATTTTATTCCATTCTTTGTCTCTTTCAATGTTTACAATCTTAGTAGGATTGAACATTTCAGTAAGAATAAATTTAATTTCTTCATCTGTTAAACTAAGAAATTCTCTGTATTGTAACATATAATTACACCTCACGGATTTTAATCTTTTGAATAATATGGTTTATTTATAACATAAGAACCACATGGAACATATGTATTTTTGCAAACTTTACATACATTAACAGAGCATTTACCGTTTTCGTCCATATAAGCACACTCATGACTAACTACTTCTTGTACAGCTCTTATAATATCTTTATCTTCTTCTTTTTCTCCCAAAGAATACCAATCAATGCCGGAAATAGATTTTTTATCCAATTTCCATTCATTACCAATAAGTTCTACTGTCGCAGTATAAAAACCACAACCACAATCATTGTCTTCATACTGTTCATTATCATAAAATCCAAACAATATAATTCTCTTTATGCTTGTATTCGGATATTTTAATACATCGTTGATATAATACCATTTACCATTCACTTTAAATCCTGAACCATTAACCGATAACAATATATTACCTCCTCATTTGATATAAAACTTAGAATCTATCTAGAAAAATCTATTAAACTTCCACGATCTTTAATAGGTTCTCCATTAGCTGCTAAAACAGGCTCTATGCTATCTGCTAAATCAAGCCAACTGACGCTTACATGTTTCTGTTCTACATATCCATCTTCTTCCTCAAATTCAACATCACACTCATCATCAGATTCCCACGCATAACCAATAAATTTCCCATACTGTTTTAAATTTCTATGATAAACTCTATCTCCTGTTTTAAATTTCTTTTCCATAATATCACATCATATCATCTATTAAAACGCCTAATCTATCATATGCTTTAAAATATCTATGTGCAATTTCATTAAACATATCAGACTGACATATTGCAATAGCAGCCTTTTCTCCAACTTCTGTTTCATATTCTATTGCTAACTCAGAAAATAGTTCCTTTTTCTCTTCTCGTTTGCATTGCACTCTTTTATAACTTTCATAGCATTCCTTCAATTTATCGTTAGGAATGCCAATAAATAAATTTCTTCTCATAAAACGCTCCAATCTGACCAACTTTAGTCATTTAATTTGTCCCAATATTTATCAGAAGTTATGTCTTCATCAATCAATAACATATTTCCATTGTTATCAAAATGATTACACATTAATATATCATTTAATATATGAAGCACACTAATTTCCCAATTTTTCCCGTTATCAAATTTATCAAGTTCTAATTTATGTGCGTATTGTTCAAATACTTCTTTTATATCTTTATCGGACATTTGTGACAATTGATTTCCAATATGTTTATTTGTAGTATCCAATTATAACACCTCTCAATCCAAATAAAACCTATATTTCTTCAGCATATTCACATTGATTTAATATTTCTTTCTTATCAAAATCAATATCTTCTGCGGTGTCGCAACAGATTGTTTCAACTTGACTATCTATACCGTCCATATCTATTGCGCATTTTCGTAATATTCGAAAATACTATTACCATTTAACCATAATTATTATCAACATTTCTTATATAAGATCACCAGCATATTTGTCCTGAATTATATTTTCTAATTATTTCCTTAAATTTCTGTTGATGTTCTTCAAAATATTTTCTTTGTTCTTCTATTTTTAAATTACCATAACCCAATTTAGATTTGCAATGGTTATATCCATTCAATATTTCCTCCGCACTACGTTCTTCAAATTCAGACCATCGAACATCATTTGTATAACTGTCAGACTCTACATAATCATTATATAAATCAATTTCCAATTCAGAAACAGCTTCTACAATAGCCTCCTTATCTGACATAAATTTAAATTTTTCTGGATTATTCTTTATATAGTCTTTTATTCTTTGTTCGTCTTCATCAGAAATGGTACAAGTACACACATTCACACAATCAACTTCTATTTTAAACATATATTTCTCCTTGTATATCCTAGATTGTATATTACTCAAACATCTTTTTCGGAAGTATTTTATCACAGTTTATGCACCTTCGCCTTTTACTACAAAATTCTGTAACATCCTCAGTGGCTCCACATGGCTCATTATTGTAATTAAAAAACAAATCTCTAATTACTCTTTCTGTTACATAGTATCCCTTTTCTGAACCACAAAACGGGCATATTTTTTGTTCCTTCATAATTCCCCTCGCTTGAAATCAATCATTTATTCTCTTCAAAATTCCATACCGTTTCTTGAACATCCCAACATATTCTGGAAAATATTCAAACCAATCATAATTCACTTCTTTGATTTGATTCAATCCAATTTTTCTTACAGCTTCTAATGCAGCGTCTTTCTGGTTGATTCTTTTCCCAAAGCAAGTCTGGCAATTAGAACCTTCTATTGTTTCATACGAGTTAAATGTCTTATTGAAATCCATCAATGGATGAAGAGATACTGGTTTATTATTCACATTATTTACCAGAACTCCCCAGTTTCCCCAGTGACGATCAGTGTTTCCCACAAGGTAATCAATAATGTTCATCATGTAGTAATCATGCTTATCAAGTGCTAAAATATATTTTCGGATATTTCGGTCATGATTTTGCGAATACACTTCAAATGCTTCCATAGACACAATGGAAAAGTCCTTTGATGTGATATTTTCACTTATAGTTACCGGTTCTTCAGCAAATACACTTCTGTTGTATATGACCTGCTTTACATCAAAACACTGACAAATTTTACTTGATAGAAGTTCCTTCTCAACAACTTCTATTCCTCCGTCTTTCAACAGAGAAAATCCTTTTTCTGTCCGTTTCCAGGCTTTTGGGAAAACACCATTTGTAGACAAATCTTTTGCCAGATCTTCATTATTGACTGTATATTGTTTTCCACGTAGGGCAATATCAATAAATATGTTTTCCAAGTGGTTGTCATACAAATTCACTTCAGAAAATGTTATCTTTTCACCTTTATTTCTTACCCAGAAAACATCTGTCAATGATGTACACCTATATGATAACGCCACTTTTGCTCTATCCTTGTCCGTTACAGCCTGATTCATTCCTATACTGTTCAAAATTTCTTTAGCGTATTTTCTATCCAATGTGAGAACTCTTGTTGCACACCAATAATTGAAATTTGTAATATTATTAACAAGAGTATCAACATCTTCTTCTTCTTCAAGATATAGGTTATATGGCATAAAACTTTTGTAATACACCTTACATCTTCCAGAAGAATCAATTCTTGCAACTCTTCTATCTTTATGCATAATCTCAAAAATATCGCTGTTCATATTATACATTCCTTTTCAAAATTTCTGTTACCTGCTGCGTAGTAATTCCATATATTTTTGCAACTTTTTTCTTGTCTTTGTATTTTTCATATTCTTCTATAATGTCATTCTCTGTCCAGTTCTGTTCAACCGGCTCATTCATAAAGTTTTCCATCATGGTTTCTCCAATTTTCCAATTTTCCAAAATACTCTCTACGGAATCATACGGACAAAACAACTTCCCGCTTCTCAACATAATTACATCAACCTTTTTCTTATCTCTGTAGATTTTCGTAAGTTCTGTGCTTATCTCATATGTTTGTCCTGTGCGAAACCCCATACTTCCGTCTCTACCAATATATTTTCCTCTCAATATCGTACCTCCATTACATATTATTTTAACACATATTACAAATCAAGTACAGCATCTGCTATAGTAGATTCATCCATGTGTACATAATATCTTGCTGCTGTTTCCAAATTCTTGTGCCTTAATTGTCTTTGAACAAGAACAATATCTTTTGTTTCTTCATACAATTTACTTCCAACCCAATGTCTTAACATATGTGGGTAAATTTCGCCTTCCGAATATAAATTAAAAAATCCTGTAATTGCGCCTTTACTTAATCTGTTATTTTCATTTGATAAAAACAATGCGTTATCTTTAATTTCTCTCTCTGTTACGAAAAAAGTTCTAATTTTCAAATACTCCTCAATATTCATTCTAGCCTGTTCAGACATATAAACTTTGTCATATTCTTGTATATTTCCCTTTCCAAGAATCATCATATACGGTCTTTTTTCTTCGTGTAGATGTAAATCGGAAATATCCATATTTATTAGTTCTTCTGAACGAATACCACTTCCCTTTATAAGTTGAACGATGGCAATATTTCTAATAATATTAAATTCATTTTTATTTCCATCTGTGATATTTACTAAGAATTTTTCCACTTGCTCATCTGTAGGGATTTCTACTTCTTTATATCTTTTTTCAGATTTATATAGATTGCCAGGTATATGTGAAATCACATTATCATCGACATATTTATTTTGTCGTAAATAATTCCAAAAAGCACTGAATACATTCTTCTTTGTATTGATAGAATCCAGTGAATTTGTTCTTCCTAAAATTCCATTTTTTAATTCGTTAAGATATTTAATAAGATTATTACTAGTAATAATCTGTATATCTGTTTCATTGATTTCTGCTATGCTTTGTTTATTTATATATTTATTATTGATCATCCAATTAAGCATATCTCTAATATATATCCAATTAACTCTCTTTGTAGCTGCTGATTTATATCTATCAAAAAAATCTGATATAAAATCAGGAATATCTTTTAATTCTTTTGCAAGTTTTTGTTCTATTTTTCTTTGTTTTTCAATTTTATAACACATATAATATCCTCCTAAAATCCCAACGCTTCTGCAATATCTATTTTCTTTTGTAAATATTCTAATGCAGACAATCGTTCTGCAAATTCTTTTGATTCTTTTCCATGAAAATAACTAATCTCCCACAATTCTCCATCATCTGTTCTATAATATTTCTGTTCTTGTGGCTTATTATTCCGAGTAAGGTATTCATATACATTTCGACAATACAATTTTTCATATTCTCCTAATAGAATATCTTCTCTTTTAATCTCCTTCACATTTAATACCTTCTTTCTTTAAAATCGTGTTCCATGTAATAAACCTTCGGCTTTCATTTCTGTAGCGAATTCAAAATCAACGTTGCAAATGTTGTAACTGTTATACATGGAGTTCTCCATATTCTTTATTCCCCTTTTTACACTTTTACTTTGTTCTTTGAACAAATATTCCATGTTATCTCTTTTCTTTCCCATAATATTCCTCCTGTTTTGCAATAAAAAAAACAATCAGATATTCCTGATTGCTCTAATTGATATTCTTTTCTTATATATACTATAAAAGTCACCAGAATTAACTGATGACTTATAACTATACATAATTACTTTCTTTTATTGATCTTTCTCCACTCATACTCCCAGCGTTCATCTTCTGACATATTTTTTGTTTTTTGATTTTCTGCAAATGCAAACAACGCTCCTACAATCATAACAACTGTTCCAAAAATAATCCCACCCATAATATCATCCTCCAAATATTTTTTTACTTTAAACTATCGCTGAGATTTTCCAAAAACGCACATAGCATCAATAAAAATATTCCTCCAATTAACGTTCCCATTTTATCCCTCCTTCACTCTCCATTATATATACTCACACACTTATGTGCAACTCCACTTCTTGTTCTCCCTAATTCTTTTGCAATGTCTTTGTAAGACATTCCTCTACGCAGCATGGACTTCGTCGAGTTTATTTCAGTCACTGTCCAAGCCTTTCCTTTATTCGGTTCTTTACATGAAAATTTTTCCTGTCTTACCCATTCAGGCTCCAAAGCCAATGTCATGTAATCATACTTTGTCCAGTTAATCACATTCTTATTAGCTTTAGCCCACATCCAGAACTCTTCTACCTCAACACTGTATCGATTTCCGTTCTTGCAATGAATAATCTTACATGGAAGATTATATTGTTCAATCCATCTTAGTACAACCTTTGGAGTTACATTAAAACACTCAGCAAGTTTATTAGCACTTAGAATGTTATTATTCTTTCCAAGTCCGAGCTGCATTGCTTTCTTAACTACAGATCTCATTGTCCTGTTCAGTCTATCCGCAGTAATTTGCGTTGGCTGATTAAGATATTTTGACTCCAAATATTTAATCTCTCTGTCTGTCCATCTTTGAGCCATATTTACACAATCTCCCTAAGAATATAATCTGCAAGGTAATCTTCTTGTCTCTCTTTGAAACGTATTTTTAAATATCCAACATAGTGGAATTTAATTCCATTCTCTTCGAGCAATCCCTTAAAAATATCCCCAATAGGTTCACATACATCTGTACATGAATTAAACTTTCTAGTTGCTTCTCCGGCAAGACTCTCCACCTCTCTCTGTCTATCTAATGGAATCTGATATACTTCTGGTCTTGCTCCGCAATCTTCTTTGTATTCATTGTTATAGGTTCCATCAAAATCCAATACAAATAATGTCCACATCATAATTTCTTACTCCTTTATTTCCTGCTGCCAATTCTTTTAATATTGTCATTTCTCTCTCAAAAGAAATGTGAAATTCATTATTTATATAATGGTTCTCCACAGTACGGACAAAATTTCCAGCCTTTTTCTTCAACATCATTAAATTCCTTTTGTCCTTCCCAACCTTGTGTTCCTAAGTTTTTACCACAAGAAGAACAATGCATTGTCTGAATTCCTCTTTCTTTACTTGCAAATCCACCACCAGGCTTAAGCATATAATTCACTCCTTTTTCTGTTAAAATGCGACTTTCATTTCCTTTTTTTTTTTTTTTTTCTCTAATTCAGCAATTTTACTTTTATAAAACTTTTCTTTACATTCCAGCTCTTCTTTAAAAGCTTTCGTGCAATTATCAAGTAATCTAATATAATCACTCGGCTTTAAATCACACAAATCTTTATATTTTCGCACTGTTCCGGCGTACCAATCCTTACATATCGATAATATTCACAGTGCATGCGATTCAAAAGTTCTTTCATTCTTTCATCTTCTACACTTTCAATAAATTGCATTACATCTGAATTTTCTATAATATTCAATCCCATTTTTGCCTCCATACATTACAACTTATGTAAACCATACTCTTATTGCGTCATAACATCCAACAATTGACTATCGTTTAACTTCTTATAAATACCAAGAAACTCAACATTACCACCTGCTTTCATTTGTCTGTAATTTATCTGTAATGCTGATTCATTTAATGTCCATGTGTTTATTGTGCTATCTCTTTTGTCTCGATATACAATTATGTATTCATATCTAGGATCTAAATCCAGTGTTCCTATCTTCATTATCACTTTACCTCTTTTAAAATTTTTTATGATACTTCACATAACTTCCAAACCACACCATTTGTGGTTCAGTAAATGTTCCGATATTCTGCATTACCTGTCCTCTATCAGCGAATCCATTAGATTCCATTTCTTTTTTATGCACTTTCTTTTCTTCTTCATTTTTATAATGATACTGTCGAATTTCTTCTATAAATTTATGTAGCATATTTCCGTCAGCATCATATCTATATGTTGAAGTTGCAACTTCCTTAACTAATAACATTTATTATTCCCTCCAATAAGAAATACGGGTTTCAAAGAAAATCCATCAACTGATTTTCTAACATTTCTTCCAATTCATCATCTACACTACAATTATGGTCACATTCTGGATTGCAGCAAACACACCGTACTTCTGGATAATGTTTGCATTGTCCTGTTTTATTAATATTCTTTCTATAACTTTTTCCATCTTTTTCGATTATTTGAAAAGCCATATTAACCCCCCTTAGATAAATTTCCGATTTCATTTTCTTTTTTCTACCCTTCTATAACCAATGGATTAATCACATATACCGAATATCTTCAAAAGCATCAGGGACATTTGCAATTTCTTGCCAATCCTCTGGATCAACAAAAACCTTCATATCCGCTTCAATATCATTAAACATACAAATCAAATCATCTGGCTTCAAATCTTCTCTTGTTTTGTACAACCAAATATTGCATACATCTGTATTATTTCCACGATACCTGCATTCATTGGAATTATATTCGAACCACTTTACTTCTTTTCCATCTATATTTTTGGCATACACAAAAACGGAAGGATTTTTGAACGTTCTATTCACAAATCGACCATTTTCATCTCTTGTAGTAACCTCGATCTCTTCTACTATCTCTGCTCGAAAACCATATTTTTCCACCGTTTCTTTTACATGATTTAAAAAAATTTCCATACTTTGTACCTCTCCTTCTAATAAAATCCTGATTTCAATTACTCAAAATCATCATCTACAATTTGTGCATCATCGAAATCTGACCAGTCAAAATCTCCGTCATCCATATCATTTATTAATTCAATTGCTTCACTTTCTGTATCAGCTTCTAAAACTGCATAACCATATTTAACTACCATAATTCTCATTTTTGCCATAATCATTTCCTCCTATAATCCCATCAAATCTTTTGCAACACTAACACCATAAGTTTCTTCAAACCACTCCCAAATTTTCTCTCGGTGTGTTCCTGCGGCAAATCCGTTCCACTCTTCCTCAATACATTCTGTATTAGGGTTCATCGGAACATTGCCAAAGTCTAACCATAAATCCTTAATATATTGTGCGCGTCTATACTCATAACTATCATTCAGACCACGATTGACAATACATACTAAATCATCATCTGTGATTAAGAATTTCCGTTCTGTGCAATAGTCCATTATCGCATTGTATTCCTTGTCACAAAATTCTGCATCATCTTCAATCTGATCAATTTTCTGTTCTTTTAAATATTCTCTTAATGACATGCTATTTTCCCTCTTTCCAATGTTCCATATCTTCATTTTTCAATGCGATCATTTCCAACATTTGCAGCGTACTGAAACATTCATTTTGTTTTAAAATTTCCAGTTCTTCTGTGATACACTTTACTTCTTCATCTTTGTATTCTAAAGAGTCAGCATAGTCCATGTCTAATGACATATAAAATAAAATTTTTGCAATTTTCTGTGTGTCCATGTTATTTCCCTCTAAAAGCGTTCTTTTATTAAATAAACGATAAAGCAGCCGTTAAGCTGCTCTATCAAGTTGTGTTCTAAAATTTATAATATAACTTTCTTCAGCAATATTGATCGGAAGAATCAAGAAATTGTACTCATTTCCATCAATGTACATTGGAGCATTTCTTTTGCTTCCTCTGAATACCGGATTCTCTGAATCAATAACTGATAATACATCCACAAGATAATGTGAATTGAATCCAATAAATAAGTCCTCGTCCATTACAAGATTTTCCGTTTCAATCTCGTCAAAAGTTTGATATCTGGAAGTCTGCAAATATGTGTAAAGTTTTCCGTTCTCACTATGAAAGATAGTAGGCTCCTTTTCTTCTTTTACCATATCTGCGTTATACTTCATAATTTTTAACATTTCTTCTCTATCAGCATTGAATACAAAATCTCTGCTATCACACAACATCTGTTCAATATTGAAATATTGTCCATCAATTCTTCTGATAACGTATGTAAAATCTTTTCCGGAAATTCTGATATATTTCTGATCCTGATATACTTTGACTTCCGCATCTGATTTTTTATCCATGATTTTCTTGAATACCGGCAAGCATTTCACATGGAGTTTTACAGTGTCAAATGGATTTTCCGTTTCTGTGATAATTTTCTGATTCTCAAGTGATCTCGTCCCAATTCTGTGATTGTCCACAGCCTCTACACGCTTCCGCTTTGTGTTGAAGTTGAATACGTTCATCATTTTATTAGCGTCATCTCCTGCCACAAATAAAGAAAGATTAGCGATTGTTTCCAATAACCAACTCTCCGTTGTTGTAATAATATGCGCTTCTGTATCATCCATTGCTGGAAGAAAAATATCTGTATTCGCACACCGTGGAATAGTAACAATCTTTTTTCCGCACTTTATGTTTATTCTCTGCTGCATTTCCGTGCTAACATCTTCTAGCGTAACATCTCCGCTCATTTTGGAAATGATCTTGATATCGTCAATGTCAATCCCCAAAACACCTGGACTTGTGTCAAATGCATTATTTGTTCTTATTTCTGCAAAATGTTCCATATCGGTACCGCACATTTTCACCGTTCCATCTTCTTCGACCTGCATATATAACTTTTTCAAGCTGTCAAGTGTTACTTTCTTATCAATGGCTGCCAATCCTTTTTCCATCATTGCTTTTAATTCTTTTGCGTTCATTGTAAATTTCATCATTGTTTTATCATCCTATTCTTTTAAAATCGTGCTTTTATCTCTCTAAATCTGTTTCCATTGCTTTCGCTAAGTCTTCAATATTATTATATTTTCCGTTCCTACTGCATTCTTTTAACATATTATCTTTTGTCAACAAATAATCTATAATTTGATAATAAGCAAATTTTCCATTAACATTTACTTTACTAGGAATAATAATATGATAATATCCTTTAGTATTTATATAGAAGCAGAAGTTTCCTTCTGCTGGCTTATAATATTTGTTTGGGATATATGATTTCCTATCCCCCAAAATCTTTTTTCTTGTTTCTTCTGTTCTATAATCATAAGGCGATACCATAACCATTCCTCCATATAAAATTATCTTTTCATCATATATTTCTCTTCATCTAATGTTTCAAATACAACTGTTACATCCTGTTCTTTTGCAATGGTTTCCTTTATTTCTTCCATGCTTTCAAAAAGAACGTCAATATCGAAAATACAAGCCGTATCAAGATTACGATATCTGATATCATTTACTGTAATTCTATATAGATTTCCTTTTTTCCAAATTGTACATTTAATTGTTTTCATTCTCATTTTCTCCTAATAAAATCATTATTTGTTTCCATAACATACGGAACAGCAAAAAGCTGTTCCTGACTGTTCCAAAGTTCTACGTTATTCAACTGATACACAGATTGAAGAGTCTAAAGAGCAAAACGGACGAACCCCACAATCGCGCCAATCGCAACCGCCGTAGCCCACGTCACCATAACTGCCAACAAACTGAACACAGGAAGCCGAGCATCCTTCATTTGTACTGTCTGGTGTATCTAACCAAAACGGTTTTTCATTTTCTGTCCTAAACATACCATTCTTTCTGGCTTTTCTGTAATCATCAAAAGTTCCTAAATGTACTTTACAATTACATGTTCCGTAAGTGTCCAACCCATCCATAGAAAGTAAATCAACTGTATCTAATAATACATTTTCTTTTCCAAATCCTTTGTAGATATCAGACAGAATTTTCCCATTTTCATCATTCAGTACATTCTTGATTTCAGAAGTTCTAAAGTCATTTGACCCATTGTCAAATTTATAAGTTCCGTCAATAAGCTCTTTTTTCCAAACTTTGGTTCTATTGTTCTCAATATCCTGTTCCACCACATACCATTCATTTCCAATGTCGTCTACAATCACGTTTCCAACCTTGCATTCATATAACTGTTTCTCTTGCCTCATTCCTAAAGACTTCCTTAGTTCTTCTGTTAATTCGATCACCAGGTTATTTCCTTCTACTTTTACATTTGTCTTATTTACTTCGATATTCATAATATTTCCTCTACTTTCTTTCTAATAATTCTTACTTACAAAATGGTTTCCAGTATGCGATCAGTGCTGCACCAAACATTGCAACATACAATTTAGCGTCCGTTTCTACAATAAACAGTGCGATCAGCAATAAAACTAATCCAGAAAATTTCTGAAAGTTCAGTCTGCGTTTCCACTTTTTAAATTTTTGACTCGTAGCAGCCATAACATATCCTTCTAACCATCCCTTATTATGTTTCTTCCATTCTTTTTCCGTCATAACAGTTTCAACTACATTCATTTCTTATTTCCTCCATTCCTCATATACTTGTTCACTACGTTGTTATACTCCCATTTTTCCACCACTGATACACCGCCTTTTGTTCTTACAGTGCAATACTTCTTTCCGCAAATTGTAAATTCGCTCAAAATCTCCATTGTATTATTCTCCTTTTGTTGTTGTGTTTATTTGTTGTATTTTTTATTTCCCTGAAATCATTCTGCAAGCTGTGACACTCACAGAACGTAATATGTAAGTTTTTCTTATGCAGTCTTTACTACTGCTTTTCTTGATGTTCTTTTTCGTGTTGTCTTAGACTCAATTGCCGGAATATCAATGTTTCTTTCGATTACACCGGAAAGAAAGTCAAATAATGAATCTTGCCACTTCTCTGATAAATTATCATTAAAATATTTACTTCCTTTACAGTTATTCAACAGAACCCTTTCCATGTCTGTCTCTCTTCCAGAGTAGTAGGCATATAATTTTCTAAATACTCTTAATACTTTCGCGCTAAATGCCTTTCCTTCACGATAAGTTTTGCCTCCGTTCCATTGTAGCTTTACGATAAGTTGTAGAATTCTGTCTAATAAATCTGGACAAGCTCTCGACATCTTTGCACCGTCAGAGACAGAAGTTAAAATACCAATAGGATTTTTACTGGGTTCCTGTCTCCCTTAACAGCAATGTGGTTTCTATCACAGATAGATTTTAATGTAACATATTCTTCTTTTTTAGCTACAAGCGCAGCACTGTAGATATCGACAGGAGTCATGGTTTTTCGATCGTCTTGCTGTGACAAGAATAAGTCAACCGCTTCTGCTTCTGTAATTCCGATCAATACTTCAACCTGAATCAATTTCATATTTCCAAAATAAGCGCCAATGATTCTGTGCATACCGTCAACAACATAAAATTTATCATTCTTGTACATAATCTTAGGCAAATCCCACTTATAAGAGCTAAATTCAGATCCGATTTTCTTTGCAATAGATACCCTTAATTCTCTTTGCCAGTTTGGTACATGGATAAGCAATGGATTTATACTGATAATTGCCTTTTCTCTTCCATCATGTTTCGATCTTGCTTCTTCCATCTTGTCAGATACGATCATTCTTTCTCCAACTTCAATGATATTGTTTAGCATTCTTGCTTCATTCATCATTGTTTCCACTTCCATAGGTTCAAGTTTTCCATTTCTACTCATTTCTTCATTCTCCTTTAATATGTAAAATTTTCTATAATAAAAGCACCTGTATAATTACAAGTGCTTTCTAAACGTATACATCTATGTTACATTGTCTTTCTTCATTTTCGATATGAACATCTATCCATATTCTACCACGTCTGTATGTACTTCTTCCTAAAATCTCCAATGTTACGAGAGGATTCTCACGAATCTGCTTATACTCTTCATTCGTTAGTATATTCTTATCCAAGGCTTCCAATTCATCAAACGTATAATCTGCTAAAGATTTTCCTACTGTTATCATAATCATGGCTCCTTTCCTTCTGCTTCGTTCCACTTCTTTCAACCGAGATCAGCTCAATCTGGCGTTTTCTCTGTGTAATATTGATTAACTGTATCTGATGTTTGTTATAAAAATTTTCCATCATGTCTCTTCCTATTCCATTCTTTCCGCTTTCGTATTTGTTGTATATGGCTCTTTGCTGATTACCCAATCACCTACAGATAGATATACTTTTTCATTATCGTTCCAGGTTTCCCAACCTTTTATATCATTTACATTGATATATCCGCTATCTGGTGTAACGTCTGTTTCGATATAATAGCCAGTTCCGTCCGAAAAGTTTAACTCAAGCCCCTCTGTACCTATAGTAACGCTTTCGATTTCTTCTGTATCGATATATGTTTCCGGCATTTCTGTGACTGTTTCCTGAGCTTGTTCCGGTACGTTTTCAGCCGAGTTTCTTCCTATTATAAAAGTGGTCAAAGAAATAATTGCAACAGCACCGATATATAATATTTTCCGCTTCATAACTCAAACCCTTTTCTATAAATCCTTTACGTTTCCGACTACTTCCCAATCTGTTAAAGCATATGTTGTATTTAGCTTTTCCAGTGGTAAACGCTCAATGTTTCCATTTCCTGTATTGTATATGTATCTGTTTGTCTTTGTGTCTACGATTGATTCATTTACTACTTGTTTTAAAAATTGTTTTTTCATGGTTGGTTTCTCCTTACTATGCGTAAATTTTCCCATTTACACCTGTTTTATAATTCTTAAAGATAACAACTGGATTTTTAAAACAGTTCTCTAAATCATCAATATACCTACTGTCAAAGCAGCCATATTTTGATTTTGTAATTTTTACATTTTTATTATCTTCAAGAGTTTCTTTTATTTCCTCTTCTTTTAAATCCTGCCAACCTTCAAAAATCATCATAGAACAGTTATAGAAGAGTTTTCTATATTGTGTTCTTTTTCGGTATGGTGTAAAAATCATTTCCATAACATCACTGTGTTGTGCATATGTGGATGATCTAACAGAATGAAAAGTGATCTTTTCAGCTACCGGAAAACCAAAGTCATTCAAATACACAAGTGTATATTTCTTTCCAGAATGTAATTTATTATAAAGCGCACATTGTAACGGTTCAGCGTATTTCATAAACAGATCATCAAATACTTTGATAGCTTCGATTTCCGTCATTACAGTTTTACTTTCTAACTCTTCGCCATCTTCATACATTGCCATAACTTCAAATTCTCCGAAAATCTCACAGGCATCAATGATGATTTTCTTTCCCATCGAATAACCGCCTTTTAATTCTTCGTGTTTGATTGTTCTTTTAAACATTGTATTTTCCTCCTATTCCTACTCGTTTTATACTTCTACTGTAAAAATCCTACCTTTATCCCAATTTACTTTTTGTAAAGCTTGATCAGATACTGATATTCTTACTTCTAATTCGCCATTATTATTGATATAATAGCTAGTATTATCATATTTTTGATTGAACAATTTTGAAAAATATTTCTTCATTTCCCCTACTTTTTCAATTCTTTTTTCCGTCAATTCCTTGTTATAGTTAAATTCATCACCGTAATTATATCCTGCAAATGTATCTCGTTTCCCATCTGAAAAGACTCTGAACCCTGCCAAATCATCAAGTATAACTATTTCATCAAAATCAGCGTTGCAATATTTATTAACAAAATTCAAAATATTTTCTTTAGTGTATTTAACTTTTTCAATGTTGGAATTTCTTTCGCATTCTAATACAGATTCATTACAATCATCAATTTCTGGATCATCTGTAATATAATGACAATAATCGCAAACTAAATAGCCATCTTCTGAAATTGTTTTCGGATGCTTTAGTTTTCTTCCGTTCTTTCCGTATTCAACAACTGTATGTTTATATCCGCTTATAAATTCAATATAAACTTTTTTACCTTCTTTGTTAGTAAATGCTGTTCTAATTCTACAATTTTCCACGTCATTACATGGTACACAACCTGCGCCTTCAAAATACAATACTTTCTTACTCATAATTTCCACCTTTTTAACCTTTCTTTATGTATCTGTTTTCTTATTCTATCTTCCGTGCTCTGCATTTTAACAGGCTTGCAACTGTCGTTTGGCTGCATTACAGTGCTGGAACAGTGTCCGGCTTATTCTGTTATTTCTTCCTCCATGACAATAACTGTCGAATGATGTCCGTTGTTCCAATCGGTTACCATGTGATCAAAAAGAACTTCCGCTGTAAATTTATCCGTTCCTAAATTTTTAACAAACCATTTTCTACCGTTTCCAGCTTCATATACAATATATTCTTTCATATTTTCCTCTTTCCCCATATTACCAATCCGGTCTTTCTATTACATTCTTATCTTCCACGCATCATATTCCGCCTCTTTCTCCCCGTAGCCGATAGGTCAGCTTCAATATTTATTCAAGGTCTAAAATCAATGTATCTTTGAAAACTCTTAGATCAACAATACGTCTCTCCATCAGATCATCATTTTCCAAAAACCATTCCGCATAGTGTGTTGTTTCAAACTTTGCACCATACAGTTTGATTCTTACTGTGATACTGGTGTCGGCATCTGATGCCATTATGATATCGTATAATTTCATTTTCATTTCCTCCTATATATGTAATATCAGTCCACTTCTCAACATGTCAAAAAACCATTCCTGAAAGTCGTGATATTCTTCTTTATCTACAATGTCTCGATAAACTTCTTTCAATTGATTTTCTGTAAATGATCTGTCCATTATTTCCGGAAGTGATTCTCGATTATCTTCGGAAAAGTAATATCTGTTTTCAGCTTCTTCATAATTTTCAACAAATTCTTTCAGTTCATCCAGCGTATCAAAACGTTTATAAAAATCTGTTTTAATCCATTTACCATCTTTATTAACATATTTTGTAGCTGTCCATTTGTGTTTACAACAGTCACAGTAAACTGCCGAAAATACGATATTTTCATTTGATGTTTTAAAAGTATACATTTTTACTACCTCTCTTTCTTAATATCCATAAACTACCCAGTAACCAAACATGCCAACTGTTAATACAATCGGCATTAACAGAGTTGTAACTTCGCGGATTTTTGTTTTCATGTTTCTTTTCTTACTTCTCATTTTGATTACCTCTCTCATTCTTATTTGATTGTTTATTCTCTCTTTTATTCTCAGCTACGCAAGCCATGTGTGAAAACATTAGAAGTAAAGTCGTTTCTACTACTTTCGTACTCGGTACTAGCTTTCTGATTTTGCCCGAAACTCAAATCTTTCTTTGCTTGTTCTCTATGCCTTGCATAGTCAAAATAAAAAAAATATATATGATGTATTTTAACCTAAATAGATTATATCCATCACAACACCAACAACTTAATAAGACTTATTTTTGTTATGCTTAATTAAGATTTTATAGAAAGTGTTTTGTTATTCCGTCCTATAATTGAAAAGGACTTGCCAACTTGACAAGTCCTAATTTACAAGTTACAATATTCTTATGAGTTGTCGTGTATATATTCTTTTGCTTCTTGTTCCGTTGGACACTTTACAAGTTGCTTATGGTCGGAATTGTACACGACAGTTTCATTGTCGTATGTTATATAGTACATACGTTTTCACCTCCTTTCTGTTGGAAGTGAAAAGTTATTTTTAATTTGACTTATGCAAAATCATGTTTCGCTTGTCAATCCTATATACGTTTGAAAGTCTACTTTTTCAAAACCGCCGTAACCAGTGACTACAACTCAAACACTCTGACTATTTGATTTATAATTTGATTCAACCCTTATGCACGTCTGCGCTGTCTGACTAATGATGCTATACGCGTGGAACGGTCTATTTCGCTTCTTTCTTTCCCTTATAAGATAGAGAAATCACTTTATTTAGTTTTATTAAAAAGGAATTTTTCACAAGAATTTGTGAAACACGACTTGAAAAGCGAATACTAAAATGTTAGAATATATATAATCACTTTGCAAGAAGTGTGTTTTGTTGAGCAGTTGTTTTGGTTGGTAGCCTTGTGACAACTGCTCTTTTGTTTTCCTTTTGTGATTATATAATATCATATGTTTTTATGTTTGTCAATCGTTTTTTGATTATTTTTTTAATCTTTTTCGATTATTATTTTTGCTTTATATCCTAATGGGTTTATGATGTCGTTTGTTTCGTCTAAAGATAAATTTTTTTTATTTATTTTTCGATTCAAATTTTGATTTACAATACCCATTTTTTCAGCAAGCACTATTTTTTTTATGCCTGACTCTTTAATTAAATTATTGATTTTATTGGATAACTCAGCATTATTATTTATATCCACTATATCACCTCCTGTTAGGCTATATTATACAATATACTATGATAAAAAACAAATGTTCTGAATGGTATATTTTGTCAATTTATGTTACCATAAAAGAAAAAGGATTTTATATCATGGGCAATTATAGAATACAGACACAAGATTTTTATTTCGGCGCTTGTATGTTTTCTTTTTTTAAACATAATTCTGATACAACACCTTCTATAATAGAAAGTACCGATGAAATTCAGGTTATCAAAATGACAACTAATACAAGCGAAGACTTTTATATTATAATGAAATACACGAAAAACTGTCAAAATAGGAAAACCATTTATAAAAGTTGGACTTTCCCAATCACAGACAAAGACAGAGAAATGATAAAAAAATATCATGATATTTGTGAAAATATATATTTCTTTTTTGTCTGTGGTGAATCGTCAATTTCAGGCAAACCTAAAAAATTAGAAAACGGCGATTTTTATGTTGAAGAAATAAAATCCGGTGAAATTGCTATATATCGCTATTGCGACTACTTAAAAGTAAAAAATAAAACAAATATAACAATAAACATATATAAAAGCCGAGAACATTATTTTAGTTTACACACTGAAAAATCTCGTGACAACATTATAAAATCAAAACGTAATAACATCGAAAAGAAAATCTCAGACATTGTTATTATATGATCTAACATTTCACTATTCACTTTTCAAAGTGCAAATTCCTTTTGTAGTTGGGTATCACTCAGCCAGAATTGACTTTGCTTTTCAGATATGCTACACTTTAGTTGTTTAATTATTATGTATCGTGCAGTAAATCTGTACACCCTATAACAAAAACTTAGTAACCCGTGTAGACTTATTGACTCTGCTTTACGGTGTGCATCATGGACTTATTGACTCTGCCGTGATTGCGTTGCTTTGTTTTGATGTACTTATGGTATCATAGGTTAAGCTATATTTCAAGTAGATTAATCTATATTTTTTATATTTAGTAATGTACCACAATTTGATATTGTTTTATAGGTTAATCTATTATATAAAATAAACAAGAAAGTTGGTGTTTTATGGCATATAATGCAGAAGCTCAAAAAAAATACAGAGAGAAAACAATAAATTTTTTAGTAAAATACTACCCTACGGATATCGAGTATGGACAAAAGTTAAAAGAGTATCTGGCACATACCGGACAGAGTGCAAACAGTTATTTAAAAGAGCTTATAAAGGCAGATCTGGACAGTAAAGGGATATAGGTATTTATAGGTATTATGGCTATACTTTACTTTTAAAACGCATATAATAGGAAGTAATACGTTTTATTGTTGCACCTTTAAATAACTGCCAATATATGATATAATACCTATATAGTAATAAAGTAAAGGATTGTATACATCATGTTTAAATACAAGATAGATATATTAAAATCATTGTCAGATCATGGATACAATACAAGTAAACTGCGAAAAGATAAAATTATGAGTCAGGCTACTATGCAAAACATACGACAGGGTAAAGGTATTACTACTGATACAATCAATACGATCTGTCTTATTTTAAGATGCCAACCGTCGGATATAATCGAGATTATACCGACGACAGAAGAAAAGATAAAATACTTTTGACACTGATTTTAGTGCTTGACTTTGCACTGTTTTTAGTGTTATTATAATTATAGTCAGTAATGGCAACAATATTGAGAAAGGATGATTGTATTTGATTGATATCGAAGTTTTGAAAAGGTTAAATGTGCCTAATAAGATAGTTTTAACAAGACATGCGAAAGAAAGACTAATAGAAAGAAATATTACTATCACGGACATTATAAATGGTATTGAGACAGGAGAAGTCATAAAACAGTATGAAGATGACAAACCTTTGCCCAGTTGTTTGATACTAGGATTTTCGGTAAATAATAAATATATTCATATTGTGGTTAGTCACGATTGTGATTACATTTATTTGATAACAGCATACTATCCTAATACAGATCAGTGGGAAAGTGATTTTAAGACCAGAAAGGTGTGATATTATATGTTATGTATTGAATGTGGCGCAGTCGCTGAAAAGGGATATACAACAGACGTTACGGATTTAGGAAACTGTCTTGTTATTATCAGAAATGTACCATGTTATAAATGTACAGAATGCAATGAGATTATTTATACCGGTGACGTTGTACAGGAAATAGAAAAGATTGTTAATATGGCTAAACAATGTTTACAAGAGGTGTCAATTATCGATTATAACAATTATAAACAAGTAGCATAAGTATGATAGCGGTGCTGATATGGCGTCGCTATTTTTTTGTATGTTATCGTGTCAGTGTGTATGTTAGTGTATATTAACTTGTGTTATGACTGTATAGTTATAGTATGTTATATGATACACATGTAATACTTGTGTAATAATAGTGAGTATAGTTGTGTGTTTGTGTGGACTGCATCACGTTGTTGTGTAGGATGTTTAGGTAAACTAGGAATTATTACTATTATTAGTGTAGTATTGTTTTGATGTATATTTTTTGATGTATATTTATACACAAATTATTGCATAGTTATACACATGATGTGGATAAGTTTGATTTTAAAAAATGGCATAAAAGTGGTGATGTGGTATTCATTTGTAGGTTATTTTGGATTGCAAGTGGGGAATATGTGTTGGTTTTTGTTTAATTTTGTGTGTCTGGTGGGAAATTTTGTTTTAAGGTAAGTTTTAAGGCAAAAAGTTATCCACATATTATTTTGAGTTATCAACAGAATGTGGATAACTTTTTTATTATTAAAAATTTTCACCAAAAATCCGAACTTGTCCAGAAATCCATGAATTTGAGTCTAAAATCCCACCTGATGCAATGTTTCATTGCTACGTAAAAGACACACACAAAAATCAACAGATTGTCCATAAAATCTCTATATACCGCCCCCTGTTTTCAGATCTTTACAATCAAAACTTTTGCACTTTTCATCAATGTGCCAAAAGTCCCCAAAGCAACATAATAGTGTAGTATTATGCCACTCCATAATAGGGGCGGTATTAAACATTTTTAGCGCCTGTTATACATCAAATATAGCAGGTATGGGTTCTATCCACACCTCACTACCAAAATTTCGACCTCCGATTTCCATACCAAAATTTTCATCTCCCACTTCAAAAATCCACAAAATTACCCAAAAATACTTCGGGAACTCTCTCGACCAACAAAGCATAAACACTGCATTTCTAGCATTCTAAACAGTCCAAAAATAACCAAAATCCACCACAATATCCATTCAAACCCCAAACAAACTCTTACCGTTACTGCATTTTCCCGAACTCAACTTATATTCCAAAAAATTACATATAAAACACACTATCAAAATCCAGAAAACCACGTCACCTTACCCCTAAGTGTACCCACATAAATACTGGCATCCCCCGGTATAAAAACATCACACAAAATTACATCTCTACCGAAGTACCTTATTTTCAAAATTACTGACACAAAAAATAAGCAGCCAATTCCTAAGATAAGTCCTTAAGAACCAACTGCTATTATTTATAATCACCCTATAATCATCCAATACCGTGAACTACCCACGAGCTAAAGCTAATGGGATTGCGAGCCTAATTTTTTCAATAATATTTATTAAATATATCCCCATCTATATCACTAATATCATGAACCGGTACCTCAGTTCCATTTTCAAATATTACAACATTTCTGTATTCGTGTACCTTCTTCACTCTCCCACTCATTGTAATATACTTTCCACCATCTTTCTTTAAATCTTTTTCAAAATATGTGATTCTGATATCCGGATCAACATCACCGTCATCTAAGCATTTTCTTAAAATATTCAATCTCTCATTCAGCCTATCCAAAACATCCTCATCAAATTCAATCCTTTTATCTGTCAATCTTGCAGTCTCTTTAATTTCTGCATCATAACCTGTCAATGCAGCAAATGGAGAAAATTGAGCAGCTCTATCTCGCATACTCATTTGAGGATATTTTTTAGAGACAAAATGTGGCAGATCAATAATATCATCGTATTTACCCATAACACACCCCTATGCTTTATGTCCACCAATTTGATTATTCCTATCTATTGCAGTAGCTCCTTCTTGTAAACTCATACCTTTTAAAATTGCATTTTTCCCAAATTTTTTCTTGATATCCAAGATAGCTTTCTGAATATCTTTTTCTTTTTTAAGTTGTTCCTGGTCTACTGCATCTTCCTTTTCAGAAATCATATCAAATAAATTAAGCTGTTCATATCTATCCTGTTTCGCTTCCTTTTCGCTGATCACATGATTTGCAGACATATTGATTCTTCTGACAAGTAAATTTTCGTCTACAATTCTACTGAATAAATCAAGCACAGCTCTTACAATCACGCTAGTAGAAGACGTATAACTATCTAAATTTACTGTTCCATGAGCATGTTTTGGAATTTTTCTCCCATATTGATCAAAAGAGAACTCTCCCTTATACTTACTCATTCTGGAAGAATCTAATAGATTTTCTCTATCGTAGCCAATCGTTAATACAATCTGATCCGTTACAAGATTCTTACTAACCAAATCTAAGACCAGCATCTCAGTCATTTCACGCATAATAATTTTCGTTTTATCAAAATCAGTTCCACAGTGTAAAACCTGTCCGCTTCCAATACTATTGCTCTCCGGCTTATATGCTTTTATATCTGAAATTGTAACCGGTTCATAACCCCATGCATGGTCAATCAAAAGCTCTGTATTTTTACCAAACATTCTACGCAGCAAGTCTTCATTATAATAATCTGACTCTTTTCCAAGAGAACATCTTGCGATATCGCCCATTGTATATAGTCCTACAGATTCTAATTTTTTAATATACCCTCTACCTACTCGCCAAAAATCAGTCAATGGTTTATGTTCCCATAGCTTCTCTCGATATGACTTTTCATCCAATTCTGCAATTCTCACACCATTTTCATCTGCAGGTATATGTTTGGCAACAATATCCATTGCTATTTTACAAAGATACAAATTAGTTCCTATTCCTGCGGTTGCAGTAATTCCAGTTGTATTCAAGACATCCAATATCATCTTCTGTGCAAGTTCTTTTGCGGATAATCCATACGTATTCAAATAAGAAGTCACATCCATAAATACTTCATCAATAGAATATACATGGATATCTTCAGGAGCAACATATTTCAAATAGATATTATAAATCCTTGTGCTATATTTCATATAAAAAGCCATACGTGGTGGAGCCACAATATAATCAACTTTTAAATCCGGATTTGTATCAAGAATTTTTTTACTATATGACTGTCCGGGAAACTCATTCTTTTTCAATCGATATAATCTTGTTGCATTAATTTCTTGCACCCGCTGCACAACCTCAAATAATCTTGGTCTTCCAGATATACCATATGATTTCAAAGACGGCGTTACTGCAAGACAAATTGTTTTCTCTGTACGACTGTTGTCTGCAACAACTAAATTCGTATCCATTGGATCCAAGCCACGTTCTATACACTCTACTGATGCGTAAAAACTTTTTAGATCAATCGCAATATATGACTTATTATTCATGCAGCACACCTCCTACTATATGTATCATAACAAAAAATTTAAAATTTATCCATATAAAATCGAAAGTATGTTTGCTTTGTTATGTGTCTGTATCAAATAAAACAAAAAGAGCAGATTAGAATTCTAATGAACTCTTCTGCTCTTTCTGTTTTTAGCAACTATAAAATAAATTATAATTACTATTTATTACTACTCTAAAACACCTACAATTTACAATTATAATACTATACTTTCATATTTTTATCAAGATATTTTTACATATTTCGACAAAATCCCCTTTTTTTTCTAAAAAAACATCAAATTAATTAGAATGTACTACCGCTATATTTAAAACTCAATTCTACAATGCAACATTATCTTTAATGGTTTATACATTTTTGAATGAAAAATTTGCGGATCAGGAAGATCAAATTCTTGATCCACTCCTAAATCTGTTTCTCTAAGTACAGTCCCTACAACCTTCATTGACATTCCATTTTCTTCAGCTAATTTATTTATATGATGAACATAGCCATCATAATATCCGATTCCTTCAAATTTAAATTGTACTTTTGTTTCTATCATTCTGTTTTCAGAAAATGACAAATCCTCTACAATAGGACGAGAAAATTTATTTAAATAACATTCCTCATAGAAAGAAATAATCCTTTTGCCATCTTCTGTAATATACTTACCCTCTTTTGCCTTTTCTTTTATATCGCTTTTAACTTCCATGAAATCATATTCAGCAAACTTCATACCATATTGATAATCATCTTGATACTTTTCTGTAGCAGCTTCCTCCGGTGTTTTTGATATTTCATTTAATTCATCCAAAAAACTCATAGTACTACTCTCCTATTCCTTTTGATATTTACATAGTAGCACAATACTATGAATTTTTATAGAAATTTTTAAATCGTTAAGAGAATTAAAGTATGAAACAAAGAAACCGTTCAAATATTTTTAATAATAAAGGGAGAAATGATATGAGCAAATTGTAAATAATGATTTAAGAAAATAAGGATTTAATGAAGAAGCATAAAAGAAATTATAAAAAATTTTTCTATTTCAATTTAAATTGTATCTTTGCGTCAGCAAAGACTTTGCGAAGCAAAGTGAAACGGAGACACGAAGAAAGGGTCGCCTGCGGCTCTTTCTGAAGTGGATCCAACATTACCTAGATCTCTCTATATATAAGGAATTACGAATTTATATCAAAAAAATTATTTATAAAGAGAGAATTATTAACTGGGGGAAGGAAGACCAAATTCATAAGTCTTACTACGCACCTTGTTCGCCAAGGCTCACAATCTGCTAGTGCGACTAAATGAATTATGCTCTTTTTTGCACTTCCCCCAGACCCCCTTCGCGCACTATAAAATGGATAAAAAATTCAATTAAAATCTCTCTAAACCCTTATAAACACTGGGTTTTTGACGAAAAACATCCTTTAAAGTCTCCCTATATTATATATATATTAGGGAGAAATGAAAGGATGCGAAATCTCTCTAAACCCTTATAAACACTGGGAAAATTGGCATTTTAGGTGTGCAAAAAACGATAAAAAACTAATTTAAGGAGAAAACACGTGAACAAATTAAATATCAAAAAAGGGAAAATTACAGAAAAAAAATTAGTAGAGCTATATGGGAGTGATGCGCAGAAAAAATCATATAAAGAAAATGGACGTTTTATAAGTAACTATAAAAAGACTTTACTTACAAAAATGTCTCGATATTGTAACATTGAAGATTTAGGTGGCAGAACATATAGAATCAAAAAAGTATATGACTATCCTCTTCCATCAAATTTCAATAAGATGACAAAATCATTATATCAATATATTGTTCCTCTTCTACTTACTAACTTAATTAATGGTCACGACGAAAATAACAAAATAGATATAACAGTTGGAAAATGGGCGAGAGAAATTAATATGGTAAATAAAAATTATAATCTTGTTAAATACAACAGAGAAGATACGAGTAAAGAAACGCAGTGTTCTTTAGATACTATAAATGAATTTTATGACAAAGCTGATGACATGATTGAATGGTACATAACAAATGCACTTGATTATTTAAAATCTGCAGGATTAGTTATCTGGAGAGAGGTTTATAGAGTAAACGAAGAAATATCAAGCGGCAAAAATATTATTGATGAAAACGGGAATATACACGTTGATATTTCTATTGATAGTCATCAAGCATCTGAAGATGAAATGAACTACTACTCTCATTGTGTTTCAATTGCTGATAAAGCAGCAAAAATAGAAAATGCTGGAGAACGATATTATAGTAAAAAATCAAAATTATTTGGAGAAGTATTAAAGAAAGAACTATATAAAAAGAAAATCAAATGTGTTTTCAAAACATATGAAGCATATTATGTAGATCTTGACAAATGCAATTTTATATTAAAACAGTTTGGTAAATTCAAAATGAATAATTTAATAAGTGAATTCAATAAAGAGTTTACAGATTTATTGGTTGGAAATGCGGAAAAAAGGTTTGATAAAAATCCGGATAAATATTTTTCTTATGCAGAAAAGGATGATTACAGCTTATGTTTTCAAAATTTATGCGAAATAACAATTGATAAAAATACAGAATATCTTGGAAACAGAATAAGAGAAAAAACAATTAATGATGATTATACTCTAAAAATCACATCATCAAGGAAAGGAAAATAAGACATATGAATTTTAATAAACAACAAGAAGAAACTATTAATACAATAGAAGGAAACGTGGCGGTTATTGCCACAGCAGGTTCCGGTAAAACAACTGTTCTTACCCATAGAATTAAAAAAATGGTTGAAGAACATAATATATTACCATCTTCTATCCTGGCAATTACTTTTAGCAAAAAAGCAAAAGAAAATATAAACGAAAAACTAATGGAACTTAATATATCGAATGTATCTGTAGAGACTTTTCATTCATTTGCTTTGAAGATTATCTCCTCTGTGTATGGAATCAAAAAATTTAAAATATGGACAACACCATGGGAAAAAGAAAAAACAATAAAATGGATTTGTAGTGACTCTTTATTACTTTGCGATTCTGATAATGTCCCATACAACGAAATTACATCGTTTATTGCGTTGCAGAAAAATAACATGAAAACCCCAAATGATGATTTAATTTACACTCCGGATCCCCCATTTAAAGAAGAGGATATGAAACAAATATATAAAACTTATGAAGAGTATAAAGAAATCAATTCACTTATTGAGTTTGATGATTTTTTGAACATGGCAAATAAAATTTTTGATACTGATTATTATACTTTAGAAAAGTATCGAAATATTTTTCAGTATATATTAGTTGATGAATTTCAGGATATTTCAATTTCTCAAGCATTACTTTTAAGAAAATTAAACACAAAAAACACAATGATCGTCGGAGATCCTCTTCAGGCTATTTATTCATTTAGAGGTGGTGATAGCAGATTTATTCTAAATTTTGATACTGATTATAAAGATGTAAAAGTTATTAATCTAAATACAAATTATAGATGTAGCAAAGATATTGTATTTACAGCAAATAAACTTGCGTTAAGTATTCCTGATTCTCAACACAAAAATTATGTAGAGAGTATTTCAAATAAAGAAAATTTTCAAATTCCTGAGTTAAGACATTTCCCTGATGATTATGAAGAATGTTTATGGGTTGCATCAAAAATAGGAGAATTAAAATTTAAAGGATACGATTACAACGACATTGCCATCCTCGCCAGAACAAATGCTCAATTACAAAAACTAGAGTCAACGCTGCATGATGAAGATATAGCATTTGAAATTGTTGATGGTAAAACTTTTACAGAATTACCAGAGATCAAATTGATAATTTCTTACTTTAAACTTGCGTTAAACACAAATGATAATGAATCGTTTTCTTATCTATACAATAAACCAAATCGATGGTTAGATAAAAAATTTTTAAAAGAAGTAACAGATAACAGTTTTAAAAGAAATATATCATTATACAATTCAATGTTCACGATTGACAGGAGAAATTGGAGATTCAAAAAAGGTATCGATGAAATCATTGAAGTAATAAATTATTTACAAAACAATCAGAATTCCAACATTTCAGATTTGGTAAGATTTTTGAGAAACAGATTAGACATTGATAAATTTGTTACAAAAGGAAAGCAATCAGATGATGGAAGTTATATTGAACAAATCGACAACCTTAACAGTTTTGAAAATATTTGTTCCAAATACTCTTCCATTAAAGAATTTGTTTCATACATAGATGAGTTAAATACAGAAATGGAGAATAAAGATAATGATAAAGTCAAATTACTTACAATTCATAAGTCAAAAGGTATGGAATATCCTGTCGTGTTTATCATTGGATGCAATGAAGAAATCCTGCCACACTATAAGAATGAAAATGTTGATGATGAACGTAGGTTATTCTATGTCGCAATTACAAGAGCCGAAAAAGAATTATATCTATCATATGTTGATTTATATAATGGTCAAACAAAATTGATAAGCTCTTTTATTAAAGATGTTGAAAATACAATTAAAATTATAAAAAACGAAAAAATAAGTGGTGAATAATAAGTAATCCTACTTTATGTATTTTGTTTCTAAATGGTGAATTAAAATATGTCCCACATTCAATAAACATCATTTAGGAATTTGTAACTTGAAAATCAAATTTCATTTCATTTAAAGAAAGGAGTTATATGAATGAAAACATAATTATATTTTCTATCACATTAGAATTGCAGCGAAGATATCCCTAGAAAATATCTTCCATCGCACAAGTTTTTGTGGATGTTTCATCCACGGTTGGTTTGGATTATTGCGGTAAGTCAGAATCTAACGTTCCAGACTGCTGCTCTGATCCAAAAGAAATGATGCAATTAGTTAATAGTCAAATTTAAATAAAGAGAATAAATATATGAAACTTATAGTCATCACTCAATTAAAGGAGCGAGTCCAATGACAAACAAAAATTATGAAAACAGAGGAGATTTAATTTATGAAAACAAGTACATATGTAACACCAGGAAGCCATAATCTTCAGATTCCAAATCGGAGCGAATTTCACAAGTATCTAATTGAAAACATTACAGTTGGTGATTTTAGTACAGGTGGTTGTGCAGATGGTGGAACAAAAATTAAGAAAATTGCACACGCAATCAATTGGTCAAAGGCTATGCATAATAAATACTATATTAAGAAATTTTCAGAAGAAAATAAAAAATAAGTTTAACTACATAAGAATGAGGTGAGTAAAATTAGTAAATACGGAATTAAGATTAAAAATATAAAAGCAGGTATGATTTATGATGTAAATATTGGAGTGAGAGACTATTTCACTTACACTGAAGCGATGTTAAATAATAGCTTGTTTAGCTATCACCTTAAGAAAAATGGTATAAAAATTTATAAAAAACCAAAGTCTGATAAAGAATCTACGCGTGATATAATATGTTTAGACTTTGATTTTGGAAGTCGTTCTTACGAAGAAGAGAAAAAAAGACTCGAAAAATTAGAAAACAATGCAACGACAATAGATGATAAAAATAAAATAAAATATTTACTAAAAGAAATAGGGAAAAAAGAAAAACTATACAATGGTAAAAATAGAGATAAAATCAGAGAAGATTTTTATCAGAATGGAGTAGATATTTCATATAGACACACCGATAAAAAAACAAAAAAAGAAGTTGTTGAAACAATACATTATCTTATGCTATTTAGAACGAGTGCAAAAGCTAAAGTTGGACAAGTTATTTTTATAAATGAAAACTTATATGATGATGCATACGATTGGCTTACAATCGGATTAGGAAAAAAAATGTCTTATGATAACGCAAAAATAGTTGAGATGTCTGCTTATGCACCACTTACCACATCTACTATTGTTGGAACATTAAAAATTCCGGTAGAAGACATTTTAATATTAAAAGATCAGGATTCATTTTTTTCTACATTTACGAGTGTAGTAAAAGCTGAAGAGTATATTGATAGTTCTGGAAACAAAAAGAAAAAATGTATTGTTGAATCAGAAGAAAGAGAAGTTAAAAACACACTATGGGATGGTATGGGTATTATTGAATCATCAATTTTGCCGGGATGGATAAATGGGATGGCTTTATTACGAAATCATTTATTTAAGATGTGCGGTTTTAAAGGACATGTACAATTATTCTTTAAAGATTGGTGCAAAAAAAATAATCATGACTATAATACATATCAAGTTGAAGATATGTTTGGATGTAAACATTATTTAAAAGACATCAAGATTATCACAACAGATAATTCTATAAAGTGGAAAAAATTTATTGATATTATGGGCGGAACATTATCTTCTGCTTATGAATATTGGTGTGATAAAATTCGCGAAGATGGCAACATATGGGGAGTTGTAAAAACAGATCATCAAAGTAAATTTGAAAACTCGCAGCAGTTAAGTTATCAAATGATAAACACTCTTCCGTGCACTAAAGAAGACGTGTATGACATCGCATCAGATACAGTTAAATATATCGAAACATTGAAAACAGATAATGTTGAATTTGAAAAGTTTTTACGAAAATATGCAAATGAAATAAACCATTATCAAATGTTGGCTGATTTATACAGACATAATCCTGATTTCGCCAATTGTGGATGGTTCAGAAATGAAAAGAAAAAAATTATTTTTGAATATGTTAACAGAATGAGAAAAGGCAAAATATTAGTAAATGGAGATAATTTGACTGTCTGTGGAAATCCTTATGCTCTTCTACTCTATTCAGTAGGTGAAAATTGGGAAGAAGATCCTACATTTTCAAAAGAAGAAAATAGTATTCAATGTTATACAAGAAGATTTAGTAACGATGAATATCTATGCGGTTTTAGGAATCCACATAATTCACCGAATAATGTATGTCACTTTCATAATGTATATAGTCAGGAAATGTCTAGATATTTTGATTTTAGCAAAAATATTATGGCTGTAAATTGTATAGGAACTGATGTCCAAGATAGAATGAACGGGGAAGATTTCGATTCAGATTTTAATCTAGTCACTAATAATCCAGTGATGGTTAAATATGCCGAAATTTGTTATAGAGATTTTCCAACCATTGTTAATGATCTCAAAGAAAGCGGAATCACATACAAGAATACATTATTAGAATATGCACGTATGGATAATAAATTTTCTAAATCCAGAATTGGCATTGGCTATTCCAGTAATCTTGCACAATTAGCCTTGACTTATTATTGGACAGAGTTGCAAAAGGATAATCCTAATGAAGAACGATTGCATGAGTTATATGATAATTTTGTGATTTTATCTGTTCTTGCTCAAGTTATAATTGATGGATGTAAAAGGGAATACGAAATTGATGGAATGAAAGAAATCGACAGAATCAGCAAAATGCCATGTATGAAATTAACAAAGCAAGTAGTTGATGAAAACGGTAGAATTAAAAGTGTTAAATTTGATTTTCCGAAGTTTATGAAATATACAAGAGCTATAAAAACAACAAAAAACGGGAAAGAAATTCCACAAAAGGAAATACACGAAAAAAAAGTGAAATTGAAAAATAGAATCAACCCATCTCTTGTTTGCCCTATGAATTGGTTAGAGGAATGCTTAGACACTATCAAACCTGCGGCAAATTCACACTCAACCCCTATTAGTGATTTTTTTATAAAAATGCCTGGCAAACCTAATAACAGACAAATGACAAAAATTAGGAGTCTTATTGAAGAATATGACTTATTTGTTAAAAATTTACATATAACAAATGACGATGACGATATAATAATCGAAGAAATGATTTCTAAATCCGAAAAATTATTAGACAGCCTATGCAAAATTAAAGTTGGAAATATAGTAACTATAAATAGAATGATAGAGGTGGCTCTAGGTCTCGATAAAGGAATCGGAAATGGATCCAAAACGAAGAACATAAACTTAAAATATTCAAGAAAAATTTTAAATTATTTACACAAAATGGACAAAGATAAATTTTTATTGAATTTTAAACCAAAACAAATTTAGTGTTTATGCACAAAAATTGCCGAATTATTTTGTCAAAAGTTACTAAACCCCTTGTAAATAGTGGGTTTTCAAGAAATCAACTTCGTCCGTAATATGGAAGGATGAGAGTTTTGCTTATATTCAAAATTCTTGAGATGAAATCAAGACTCTTAAGACGACAAACGCTATTACCAAAGCGTTTAATAAATATGGAGATATATCTATAATAAAGCCCCTATTGAAAGGGGCTTGGGCTTTGCCCAATATAAGCACTTGCTTATAAATACAAATAACTCAGTGTAGATTGGCTTGTCACCATGCTGAGAATATATGAATAGTGAGTTGCGGTATAATGCGATAGTTTTATACTGCAGCTTCTGGAATGATGTGAATCATAAACAGAAAGACGGAAACCGTCAAAACTAAATATATGTACAATAATATATTGCCGTAAAACGCAATTGCCAGATCGCTGACATAATAGACGACTCCAGTGGAGTAATAATCGTGATGCCTGTATCGGTGGAATGTTACAGAGAGATAAGTAGCGAAAATCCAAATAAGTCAGTTACGTCGTTGATCGGAAGAAATTCCAGTATAAGATCTGTCGAATGTACGAGTAGCCCAAAGTGACGTGAGATTAATACATAAAGAACAAAAAATTAATTCTTATTATGAATTTTTAATACGCTGAATGACATGGGTGAAAGTTTCTCGTAATCAGTCGAGGCTACAATTGCTGTTTATCAGATGTAAAGGAAGTCTAAGGGTAGCTCCCTTATTCTCAGCCCTTTACAAGTAGTGGCGGAATATTATGACGATATATTTGAGTAGGAAGAAGTTCCATTTGTATTTATAATCAAGTGCTTATGCGCGCACTTGACGATTTCTAATCTCCTTTTCAGTTAGTAATAGCATTGCTGTTCTGGTAGTGCTGTTGCTAACATCTTAGGAGTATTTTAGCCCCATCGCCAAGCGGTAAGGCACAGGACTTTGACTCCTGCATTCAGTAGTTCAAATCTACTTGGGGCTGCTATCATCCGAAGTGTTGCGCTGACCGTCAATCAGTGGCGCATAAAAACCTATCCCAGTATAAATCCAGGTGACACTGGTTTATATGAAGATACGCTCTAGGTTTACTACGTTTTATATAACTATTCACATAACAATTATTTTGTCGTCCTTGTGGATGGGTGTTTTGGACGAGCAAACAATAAGCTGCATTAATCCTCTGTGGTAAGGGGGCGATTTTGAAAAATCGATAGTAGCCGCTTATGCGGTGTCTAAGTTCAAATCTTAGGTGCAGCGTTATATGCAGGCGAGTGGAACGGATTACCACGTCAGACCCATAATCTGAAAATACTGGGTTCAACTCCTAGGCTCTGCAATACTCTCCCACTGTGGAGAAATATACAACGAAAGGAATGTTTTATCATAGTTCTTATTACAGACAAAGAATGTAAATTTTTGTTAAGCAAAGGATGGAAATGGAGAGATCATATTCATCGCACTGTATCCGGAGCAAACAAAAAATATGCAACAGAAAATTATCGATTGATGCAAGATCTGGAGAATTTTAGATCACAGTCGATTAAAGAAACAATTCAGATTAAAAAACGTAAAAAATAACTAGAATTAAAACTAGAGGAAAGGTGGTTTTTACAATCGCCAAAAAGAAAAAAGATTCTATAAAAATTTCTTTTATTGATTCCCCATCATCTGAAGATGTGACGGGAAGTCTTATTTTCATATCTACTCCAAATCATAAATTCATTGTAGATGCCGGGCTTTATCAAACAAATGATAGATATGAGGATTTCTTGGTAAACAATCGCAAATATAAAGAATTCAAACCAAAAGAATTGGATTATGTATTTATCACTCATAATCATGGAGATCATTGTTTGTTGCTTCCTAAATTGTTTAAAGATGGATGTAAAGCAAATGTAATTATTGCAGATGGTTCTGCAGAAGTTTTAAAAGATATGGCTGAAGATTGTGCAGAAATAAACGAGCGTGATGTACTAATTATCAATAATCAGCACGATAAGCATTATGAATCTTTATATGATCTAAACGATGTTCATAATATGATAAACCATACTGTAGGATTCCCAATGGAAGAAAAAATTAAAATTGATGATGAATTATCATTTGAATTAATTCCAAGTGGTCATTTACTTGGAAGCTGTCAAGTGATGTTATATCTTACAGTTAACAATGTAACTAAAACAGTTTTAATAACTGGAGATATAGGAAATAAAATTGTTGGAAATCGATTTGTTGGAGAATACAAGCAAGTTAAAAATGCTGATTATGTTATTGCAGAATCTACTTACGGAGATAAACCAGATATTAAAACCGGTAGAAAAGAAAGAAAAAATGATTTAGAAAAGTTTAAATCAATTATCGATACGCAGATTCATGATTTAAAAGGTCGTGTGATCATACCAAGTTTTGCACAGTCTCGCAGTGCTCAACTTGTGCTTATGGTTTATCAATTATATAAAGATAGTGATTGGAAACCGAAAGTGTACATCGATTCACCATTAGCAATTAAATTGTTTAAGGATTATGAAAACTGTCTGGATGGAAAAGATAAAGAAGACTTCGATGAAATGCTGCATAGTGGAATGTTTCATTTTGTAAAAGAACCTGTGGATAGCAAAACACTTGTAGCAAGCAATGAACCATGTCTGATAATCTCAACGAGTGGTATGTGTCAAGTCGGTCGCATTCGCCACCATTTAAAAAAATGTGTAATTGATCCAAATGCAACTGTTCTGTTTGTAGGATTTAGTACAGATGGAAGTTTAGCTTCTTTACTTAAAGATAATAAACGAAAAACAATTACAATTGATCAAAAAGAATATCCTTGTAGATGTGCATCGTATTCATTGAAATCTATGAGCGGACATGCTCCGTTCAATCAACTTGTTGAGAATTATACAGAAATAAATTGTCAGAAAATAATTCTACATCATGGTTCAAAAAAGGCAAAAGAAGTTTTAAAACAAGCTTTAGAAAAAGAATATGAAAAGAAATGTAAATCAACTCGTGTTGTAATTGCAAATTCGAGTCTAAAAATTACAATTTAATTTTATATTGCAGGGTAACGCATATGAAAGAAAACAAAACGTTATTATCATATATTTTAGGTGCATGTACAATTGTAATATTTCTTCCGATTGTTGAAGAATTAGTTAATGTTATTCTTTCCTGGATTGAATATCTGAAAATTCTTCCTGGAAAACTTGTTATAAAAGGCAATGCAGAATTACAAGAGTTACAGTCAAATTCAGAGACTGAAGAAGTTGATACATGTGCTATCGGGTTTCATTATGAACCAGAAACTGAAGAATATTATGACGAGGAAGAGTAGATAATCACTACTCTTCTATTTTAGTTTAAAGGAGAATTTGAAATATGAAAAATTTACAGTATAAAAAAGTTACAACCACAACATTAAAAGTTGGTGGAATTCTTGATGCAGATAGAATGGTGATTGATGTTGATGGAGTTGAAAAAGATATCAAAACACTTCTCTCTGATTTTGATGGGGATTGTATTGAACTTAATATAAAAATAAAAGATGAAATGGAACTAGAAGAGCCAACAGACTCCGAAGAAGAATAGAGAGTAGGTGGGCATTATAGTACATAACTATAAAAGATTTGATGGTGAAAGCGACGATGAATTAATCCTTCGAATCTGCAATGAAAAAGAAAATATCGGAACTTGGAATGATGTAGCTACAGTACTAAATTCTCTTCTTAATTGTGATTACACTGAATCAGCATATAGAAAGAAAGTGCAGTATTTTAAGAAGGTTCTTGATGCAAACCTGTCAAAATTCTCAGACGGTGCAGCGCAATTAAAAGAACTAAAAGAAGAACGAATTCTTTTGGAAAAGGAACGTGTCAAGACACGCGATGAACGAAATGAATATCGTAGATTAATTCGTGAGGAAGCTCGAAAAGAATCTTATAGAGAACAGATTTTAAGATCCATTTCAGAATATCACGGACAACCATTAGATTATGATAAGAAAAAACAATTTACAGGAATTTTGAAGGCAGATAATGATTTGGTGATTTCTGTAACGGATATTCACGCAGGTATTGAAATCGATAATTGGTTCAATAAATACAATACAGATGTTATGTATGACAGATTTAGACAATATCTGGACAAAATTTTTGAAGTTTATTTGCGACATGGATCAGAAAATATTCATGTAATTCTAAGTGAACTGATTTCAGGATTAATTCACAACTCACTTCGTATTGAAAGTAATCAAAATCTAATTGAGCAGTTCTTATCCGTATCGGATTGTATTTCACAATTTTTATCTGAACTTAGTTATAAATTTAATGAAGTTCATGTTTATGTTTGTCCTGGAAATCATTCTAGGTTGCATGCGAAAAAGGAAGAATCTTTAAAAGGTGAGAACATGGACTGTCTCGCTATTCCATTTTTGCAAGCCAAATTGCAGAACTTTAAGAATATCGAATTTCACGAAAATAAAATTGATGAATCAATTGCAATGTTTTCTGTTAGAGGAACAAAGATTTTTGCGGTGCACGGAGATAAAGATGACCCTAAAACGGTTGTGCAGAAACTATCGCTTATGACACAAATACGTCCAGATATTTTATATATGGGTCATCGTCATGTAAATGCGATGTCTACTGTTTATAATGTGAAAATTTTACAATCAGGTTGTATTTCTGGAACAGATAACTATTGTCTGGATAATCGATTGCAGAATAAACCAGAGCAATTGATTTCTGTTATTACTGACAACGGATTAGATTGTGTATATGATGTTAAATTTCATTAATGAGGTATATAACTATGGAATACAAAGATGGATTACCGGTATTGAATTACGAAGAACTTGTTTCTTATATCATGGAGGAAAGTCAATATCCAAAAACAGATATTGAGAGAATTCTGGATTTAGAGACAGAATATATGGAGAAAATTGGAATTATTTAGAAAGAAAGGATATCGGCTATCTGAAGTGTAGAAAGAACTTTTAACGAGAGAGTTCAATCCGCGGCTCAGGATAAGCAGATTTACAGATTACCTGCGGGGTAATCTACGCCAGTGCTCACGTACATATTTCCACTTATTAAAGCGGAATCTGTCGTATGCACTAACATGTACAGGAGTTTCTATAGAATAAAAACTTGCCATACGTATCACCTGCCTTCCAAAATAAACTACATCATCTTGGAAAACCGATATCCTAGAATGTGGAGAAATCCACGGAATGAATTATATCATAAATTATAAAAAATTTACAAATTAGTTGATAGAAAAGGAGATATTTTAAAAATGACAAGATCAGATTTAATTAAAACAATTGCAGGAAAAGTAGACGGAGTAACACAGGAAAAGGCAAAAGAGATTGTTGCTGTAACTCTTGATTCAATTGCAGATGCACTTACCGCTGGAGATAAAGTACAGTTCGTCGGATTTGGAAGTTTTGAAGTAAGAGAAAGAGCTGGAAGAACTGGACGAAATCCACAGGATGGAAGTGAAATTTATATTGAGCCATCTAAAAATGTAAAATTCAAAGCAGGAAAAGAATTAAAAGATAAAGTAAATGCTTAAGATTGCAAATTCTGCTCGAACGGTACGCCTATTCTGAAATTAGCGGTACATCCATTCTGATTTAGCGGTATGCGTTTTCTGCTCAAAGCGGTACGTTTTTCCTTTATTATTGTGATGTAACTATTATTCATCACAGTGCAAAGGAGGAACTATTATGCACGACTACAATACTATTCTTGGAGTCATAGAACTTCGGCTCAGTAAAGTCAGTTATGACTCTGTACAAAAACGTTACCGGATCGGACGGAGCGGGATTGCATTGATCATGAACCGCTACAAGGATTCAGGCTTATCATTGGATGATCTTCGGCAAATGCCAGCCTCAAAGGTGGTTGATCTCATCTATCCAAAAGAAAACCTTCGACATAAGGATATTCCATTACCTGATTTTGAAAAAATACATGAGCAGATGATCCAAATGGGAAAACATGCCGACTTGAGCTTTCTATGGATTGATTATAAAAAAGAGCATCCCAACGGTTACCAGCTTGCTCAGTTTTATAAGCTGTATCGTGATTTCCTGGTAGATACATATGGTACTTCAAAAACATCTATGCCTGTAGAGCGGATCCCTGGTGAAAAGATGTATATCGACTGGGTAGGCGACCAGCCGGAACTGCTACTGGACACAACTACTGGCGAACTTCGAAAAGTTCATATTTTTACGACTACACTTGGTTTTAGCAGTCTTGTTTATGCAGAGATCTTTCTGGATGAGAAACTTCCACATTTTATTGCTGGCACAGTACATGCACTGTCTTATTATGGGGCTGTTCCTAAATATCTTGTCCCAGACAATCTGAAAACAGCCGTTACCAGGCATAGCAAAGATGAACTTGTGCTGCAGGCAGCTTTTTCAGATCTGGAAACTTTCTATGATACGATTATTCTGCCTCCACCGCCAAGGAAACCGAAAGGCAAACCAACAGTTGAAAATCATGTGCGTTTCTTGGAGA